>Ga0209187_1000010_pt1 | contig 450435 bp, 372 predicted proteins | sample BantaG_FD_187430 | JGI IMG/M metagenome (GOLD analysis project Ga0209187, IMG submission 187430) | Marine algal microbial communities from Bantry Bay, Ireland - BantryBay_4 metaG (SPAdes) (version 2) | ecosystem: Host-associated > Algae > Red algae > Unclassified | place: Bantry Bay, Ireland...
TATTGATTTTACCACTACCATCTTTGATGGTAGGTCACAGAAAGTTAAAAAAACATTCGTACCATCTCTTCTCCCTAAAGCTCAGATAACTTATCTTAAATTTAAATGGTGGTTCTTGCACGGACTGCCGTTGTGTGTCATTCCCAGATTCGACCGACCAAAATTGAGACTAAAACTGTTACTTTTTTCTTTGGCAAATTAATTTCTATTGCTAACGAATCAATATATTTATGATTATCAATATCAGAAAAATAGGGTATTGATTATCAACGGCTAAAAGACGTCTTTTAGTAAAAAAATAAATATCAATATGAAAAAACTGATTTTTCTTTTTATTGCAACTCTAATTCTTTTTGGCTGTAAACAGAGCCAAAATCAAAAGGAAGATGAAAATTCAATAGAAACAATTGAACCCAAAGGAGTTGATAATATCGCCTATAAATGGGGAGCTATGGCATTGACCGCCCAAGCAAATGATACTGAAAAATTCAAACCAAGGCCGACTGTGACTTCTCGTTATTTAGGTTTAATATTTGTCTCTGTATTTGATGCTTGGTCGATGTATGACGAAAATGCCTTTCCTGTATATCTTAAAAGCATTAATAGAAGGCCATCAAAAGAACATACATTAAGTAATAAAGAAATTGCCATTAGCTATGCCGCTTTTGGAACATTGAATGAATATTACTTTTCAGATAAACCATTGTTTGCAAAATTTATGACAGAATTGGGGTTAGACCCAATGAACAAATCCATGGACGCATCTACGCCAGAGGGTATTGGTAATTTAGCTGCAAAAGCAGTTATTGAAGCTCGAAAAGGAGATGGCTCTAATCAATATGGGGAGGAAGCTGGTTCAAATGGCATACCTTATTTCAATTATGTTGGATATGAGCCAGTTAATTCCGCTGATGAGAGTGTTGATATTAACCGCTGGCAACCTAAATATTTTTCAGACGGAAAAGGCGGAAGATATGCTCCTGGATGTTTAACCCCATTTTGGGATAAGGTTACACCTATAGCCTTGAAGTCAGGAGACCAATTTCGCCCTGGACCTCCACCGATGATAGGTTCAAAACAACTAGAAGAAGAAGTTAAAGAAGTAATAGACTTACAGGTTAATCTAACCGATTATCAAATAGCCTTAGTAGAGTTTATGCGAGATGGACCTCAATCTGTGCAGCAAGCTGGACACTGGCTAAAGTTTGCCCAAGAAGTATCCCGTAGAGATAACCATACACTCGATCAAGATGTAAAAATGTATTTCCTAAATCAGGTGGTTGCAATGGATGCCTTCATCGCTTCTTGGGATTCAAAAATGTTCTACGATTATGCTAGACCCTATGCATTGGTTCATAAATATTACGAAAATCAAAAAATTAAAGCTTGGGGAGGAGAAGGTAAAGGAATGATAGACATGGATGGAAATGAATGGAGACCATATTCACCTGAAATATTCTTATGTCCTCCGTTTCCAAGTTATACTTCAGGACATAGCACTATAAGTGGAGGTTGTGCGGAAGCTTTGAAAATGTGGACGGGAAGTGATGAATTTGGATCGGAAGCTACTTTGGTTGCTGGAGCACTTACAGAGACAGAGGCTGAAAATTTAGGAGATACGATTACTTTAAAATTTCCAACCTTTACGGAAACCGCAGAAATGGCGGGTATTTCAAGAGTTTTGGGTGGTTATCACATCCAGGCGGATAATGTTGCTGGATTAGAATTGGGGAGAAATGTAGCAAAAGAAACTTGGAAGTTTTATAAAAAACATTTAGGAGAAGAATAACGCCACACAACACTAGAGCCTGTTGATAAAGTATCAGAATAATTTATTATATAAAAATGATTCTTTGTATCTTATAGAATGCAAGGAACGAAGAACTTTCAACCAAAGATGTTCGTCAATTTTCGATTGGACGAGCACATACCAAAAGACAATTTCTATCGTACACTGAAGAGTTTATTAGACTTGTCTTTTATCAAGAAGAAGACTCAGTTTTGTTATGCTTCTAAGATGAGCAGGCCATCACTTGATCCAGTAGTATTTTTCAAAATAGTCTTGTGTGGATATCTTGAAAACATATGTTTTGATAGAGCTTTGGAACGCCTGTTCAATATGCGACTTGATCTTAGATATGTTATCGACTATGATAGCGACGAAAAAGTACCAGACCACTCCACGATCTGTAAAACTCGTCAACGCATACCTTCAGAAGTATTTGATGATGTCTTTAATCACTATTCTGTTGCGGTGTGTTAAGCAAGGCTTAGTAAGTGGTAAGATACAAAGTATCGACTCAGCCTATATCAATGCTAATGCATCTATAGATGGATTAAAAGAAGTCAAACTTGTAGATCGAGATCCTGAGGATTATCTCGATGAAATAAGACAACAGGATGGAGCACAGTTCGTGTACGGAGAAGATGCAAAAGTCCAAGCACAAAAACGGCTAAAGAAAACACAAGAGCATCTTGAGAAACATAAAGAATACCGCAAAAAGAAAATAACCAAAAACGATGGTGGTAAGGCACATCGTAAAAATAAAAGAAGGTTTCTGTCAAATGCTACACATCAAAGTGCTACCGACCCCGAGGCACGTATTGCAAAGAAGAATGGAAAGCCTCGGATGCTATGTTATTCCTCCATGATGAGTGTGGATAGCCAAGAGCTGGTCATTACTCATATGCAAGCAGAGTTAGCACATAAGAAGGACTCCAGATATCTTATTACTACCGCAAAACAAACAAAGGAACGACTCGACAAACTGGGGTTACAAGTAGAAACCATCCTAGCTGATGCAGGCTTCTCATCTGGGGAAAACTATGCTACGCTAGAAGCTCTAGGTTTGGATGCACTCATACCTGTGCATGGTACTTTCAAAGAACGCAGAAAAGACTTCATCTATGATCCTGTGCAAGATGTATACACCTGCCAGCAAGGAGAGCGATTGGAATATCGCCAAACGGATAAGTCAGGAGGCTATGTCAAGAAGAGATATCTCTCTTCAAAAAAAGTATGTAACGAATGTCCGCTCAGAACATCATGTGTCAACTCCAGAGGATATAAAGAGATCAGTCATACGGTCTACAGAAAGCAATATGATGAAATGATCGCCAAATTAAAATCCGAAAAGGGCAAACAATCGTATGCTTTACGGATGCAGACGGTAGAACCCGTTTTTGGCACTCTGCAACAGCACTATGGAATGAGATGGATCAATACAAGAGGAAAAGACTTAGCGAACAAAGTAATGCTCATGGCAGCAGCTGCCGTAAATCTGAAAAAATTGGTCAAATCACGGATCAATAAGCACTTAATTGCGGTATGGCATTGCATCCATCGCCACACAATTTACAACATAGATCTAGCCATATAATATGTCACTATTCAACTCAGCGATTAATTATCAAATAATTCAATTAATTTGACTTTAGAAACAGGCTCACTAGATATCAGATCATATCTTTTCGTACCTCAGAGAGACGATCGATATCATTATTCGTTGTAGCCAATTAAATAGACATAAATGAATGGAACATTAATTACGTTAATAATTTGTCTTATTTCATACCAATTCTCAAATGCTCAAAATTTTGGAAATTTCCCTAAGATTGAGAAAGAAAAATTATTGAATGACCTTGAAATACTCTATCAGGGATTAGATAAGTTTCATTCAGGAATGTATTGGTATACACCAAAAGACAGTGTTGATATGGCTTTTCAAGAAGTTAGAATGAAGATAACAAGTGATTTAAACGTGCTTGAATTTCATAAACTCATAGCACCTTTAGTTGCATTTTCACGAGAAGACCATACTGATATATATCGTCCTTCTATTGTTAAGGAAAAAATAAACAGTGAAATAAGATTACTCCCTTTTACAGTGGTTTTCCTTGGCGAAGACCTCTACTGTGTTAAAAACGGCACTGACTTTCAGGATTTTGCTCTGGAGGGAAAACAAATTGAATCGATTAATGGAGAAACACCAACAAGTATAGTTGCAAAAATTGGAAATTTATTTGCCTCCGATGGGTTTATTAAAACGGTCAAATATAGCGATCTTGAAGGTTTTAATTTTTCTACATATTACTTCTTTTATTACGGGCAAATTGATGAGTTTAAAATCAAGTTTGAAGGAATTAAAGAACCTCTAATAATTAAATCACAGAAAACAAAGGCGATTAGTCAGAATTTTAAATCAAGGTATAAAAGGATAGAAAAAACCGATACTAAAGATGTTTTAGAGTATAAAATAATAGATGACTCTATTGCTTATTTAGGCATACATACATTTGGTAATGGTGAAATAAGAAACCATTCAAAAGAAAAGAAGTTAAGTGTCTTCTTAAATAATAGTTTTAAATCCATTCAAGAGAAAAACATCCAAACACTTGTTATAGATGTAAGCAAAAATGGCGGTGGTTCTGAGGGAAATGAAGGATTAGTTTATTCCTACATCGGAGAAAACTATCAGAAATACGTAAAGGTGAGAGTAAAAACACCAAAAGCAGTTTTAGATAATGGAATAGACAAGCCTATAACTCTCAAAGCATTTGGATTTTTTGAAAGACTCCTTATTTACAAAAAAATGAAAGATGGATCTTTAGAAAGAAGAACTTCCATTGGCAAAGGACTGATGGCTTATAAGAAGGAACCCGTTTATAAATATTCCGGTAAAACCTACATCATTATAAGTCCTGTAACATATTCTGGAGGTAGTGAATTTAGTAATATGATGTACAGCCAAGATTTAGCAACTTTTGTTGGACAAGAAACTGGTGGCGGCTATTTTGGAAATACCAGTGGATACGGAAAAGAATTAGTATTACCAAATTCGAAAATTAAGGTATCTATTCCAGCAATACAGTTTGTTATGAACGTGAAACCAAGATTGCCTTTCGGAAGAGGTGTAATACCTCACTATGAAGTAATACCAACCTTTGAAGAGTATATAAATGGGGAAAATGCATCTCTAAATTATATTATAAAACAAGTCGGAAATGAAAAATAACTGGCTACAACCTAAAGCGAGTAACACGCAATTGAAAATTGCGATGTTGGTCGTTGTTGTACAACGCCGACTATAGAGTTACAATATTATCTATGTTGAGATCGAGTTAGAAAACTGGAGTCTTAAAGTAATAACTAAGCTTGACGAGGGGGAGTCCTTGATCTATAAGATCGTCAGCAATTGCGAATTTCCAAGGAATCATGAATGGTTTATTGATTAAAGTGTATTTGCATAGAGCAGGGTATATTATCTTTTGGAAGAAGTCATCCTTGAATCTTTTAAATCCTGGTACTAATGCTTGGCATCTAGTTACAACTGTTCTTTTTTTTCATTAATTTATGTTTTAGAGAATCGACAAGATCGTCGGTAACTCTAAGGTAGGATGTTTTGCTTTAGGGTTACCGAAGGTTTTGTTCAACAAGTGATATGAGATCAGGCTTGCTATCGCTGCGTCCGCTCCATATCGCCGACCCGTCTGTCCTTACAAATGAATAAACTATTGGTAGTCAGGCTTAGAAGTGTTTGCACATCGATAGCTCATGATATGTAATTGCTCGTGAGGCATCGTTAATCTACCTCATATGAGTTCTTGTATATCTTTTTCTATATCATCAGAAAATCCGAAATATTCCTTTTTAACTACCCCATAGCTATCGACAAGAAAATATCTAGGCCAACTATTTATATCAAATGCTTCTTCAATTTCATAATTACCAATTAAATTCAGAAAAGATAAGTTCTCTTCTTCAACTAGCTTGCGAGCATTTTCTACGTCTCTCATTACTATACCAATTACTAATAATTTATCTTTGTATTTATTCTGTAATTTCTCAACACGTGGAAGTGATTTTATACATGGCCCACAGAAGACTTCCCAGAAGTCTATAAGTGTTACTCTATCAATTTTATTTAAAATTATATCATTCTCACGATTAAAACTATTTAGAGCTATATCCGGTACTGGTTTATTAAGACGTAAACTTGGTTTCTGCTTCTCTTTTCTAATTAGATTAAGCTTGCTCAAATCACGAATATATTGGTCAATGTTTCCTTCTACTTTATCATTTAATATGTAGTCGCTAAATAAATAACTGAATATAACTTTACCTCCTATATTTGGCTGTTTAGATGTAGTTACTTTTTTTGGCAAAAAAGTCCTTTTGCTTAACTCTAGTGTTTTTGTTATTTCAGTTATTTTATTCTTAAAATCATCTTCAAATTCATAGTGAATAATTATTGTGCTATCTGTTTCTGATGTTTTGATATTTAAGTAGCTGTTTTCTAATGTGAAGAAGTCTTTATAGACCATTTGTCCTCCAGCCCTTCCTGTTGAATGAAGCCCTCCTCTTTCTTGTAAAAAATTACCCTCGTCTTTATTAATATCATATCCTACACCTTCCTTATAAATGTATGGTCTATTGACATCATTTCTAATTCCGTAAAATGAAAATCCGAAAATGGAATCAAGTTGATTTTTTTCGAGAATTACACTTCCTTTATTATCCCAAACAGTTCCATCACCAAAGGTGATTATATTTTGACCTTTATACTGTAGTTTATTAATAGTGTTCATTTTTTTATAGAACTTTTCAGTTATATGTTTTAGATCTTCGCTTTCTTCAGGTTGACAATTAACGAGAAGAATTGATACTAAAAGAATGAAGCTTAATTTTATCATATTATATTTTATACTGCCTAACGAGGAAACCACTTTCTCTTGAAGTTATAAAAATCAATTAGACCTCGATGACCGAGGTGTAAAAAAGTAATCGACAGTCGAGGTGTTTAACTTCAATTCAATATGATCGTAATACTACTATAATGTCTTTTAAAACTAGAGCTACTTGACATACATGTAAATATTGGTAATTTAGATACTTAACTATTAATAATGCGATCATAGTCTTACTGAGGTTATACCTGTCCGCCTCTGGAGGAAACCTTGAATTCTGGCTTATTGCGTTTGGATAGTTTGTGGTGTGCCCACTTGTTATTAGTAAGCAGTAGTCCACATTATTGTATTAATAAAATTTATAAGATTCTTGACCTTTCTACGCGATAGGACCACGCTCTGCTAAAGGACTCACGCCAAACTTTTTCCTATACAACTTTGAGAAGTGTCCATGATTGACATAACCTACTTTATTGCAGATTTCTCCAAGAGGCATTCTTGTGTTCATAATCAAGTGATGTGCTTCATCCAATCGTAAGTTTATTACAAACTGTCTGATCGTAGTGTCAAATAAATATTTGAATCCAATTTTTAATTGGTTAACATTTATACCGACCTGTTTAGATAATACTCTAATAGTGGGTGGGTTAGAATAATTTTCTTCCAGAATGTTCTTTGCGTTTTGAATGCAGCTTAGCTTATAATCACATGACAAAAAAGAAGGAGTGCTAATTAGAGGAGCATGCAAAAATTCTAGATATGCATGACTTAATGCTAACATCTTTCCTTCTATTAACAATGCATTGTTATTGCCAGTTGCAGGGATAGAAAGTATGTCACTAGTCAATTTATTAATACTTGAAAAACTAGACATCCTCTTTCGTTTTGCATCTATTGTTTCTTTGTCAGTACTTAGTAATTCTTTTTTAATAAAAACATGACAGGACTTTTCCTTTTTATTAGCTGGATTAAGGTGCAACTTTTTTTCCTCAATAATGGATGTGACCTTACCTAGATTATTGATCCTAAAATCAATATATTTTTCATCTAATTCTTCTTGATTGACTTTAAGCAGAATATTGAGACCTACCTCATAATCTGTCCTGTAGAAGTGCAGGTCGTTCTTAATAAAAATTTGAGAACTAGTTTTAACTTGGTGCTGATCAAACTTTAGTTCTATACCATTCCATAACTGATGTTTTGTATTCCCAATTTCGACAAGGCTTTTAGAATAGCCCATTGGGTCGGTAGTATTTATCTGGAAAGTAGTATTTCCCATAGTTAATGCTTTTTCGATTGAAAGAAGTGCTTTTAAGAGCGCTAGAGTAATATAATTAAAAAATTATCTTTAAACTGAACAGTATTTGTGGTTATGATTACTATAGACATACAAGGAAATCGATTAAGTCAGGTATTAACTTTAGTGGTCATGACTTGCTTTCCACTCAGTTGTACTGTGAGTCAGGTGGTTCCTAGTTCTAAAATCAGTGACTCACCTACTACTATTATTGGTTTTAACCATATAGGACTATCTGTCCAAGATCTGGAAGAAGTACTATCATTTTATCTGAAAGCAACTGACTTTGAATTAGTCAAGCGAGAGAGCGTGAGCCAAAGTAAAAATGTAACCGTATTATTTGGTCTCCAAGATCTAAGTTATGAGACGGCAACGCTTATGGGGCCTAACATGCTATTAGAGTTGACGCAATATTCAAATCAACAAAATGCTATTATCAAAAAGATGTCACCTCAAGGCCCAGGTATGACTCACACTTGTTACCAATCACCTGATTGGGATTCGGGTTACGAAAAATTTAAAGCTGTCGGTGCAGATGTTTTGAGTAGAGGAGATCAACCAATAGATCTTGGAGGTTATGGTGTTACCTATGCCTATGCATATGACCCAGAAGGAAACATGTTTGAATTAGAGCAAGTAGCTCAGCATAGGATCCCTATTGATAGTTTATGGGTAGCGGAGAATCCTATGTGGATGACGCAAGTTGCATTGATCAGTCCTGATCTAGATAAGCTAGATGATTATTATGAGATGGTACTGGCTATCCCTCCTGCTAGAGAAGGTAAGTATGAGAATCACCCAAAGTTAAATGATGTTATTGATGTGGATAGTTCTATTATCCACGCTACTTGGTTTTCTATGGATGGTCTTGGCAAGATGTTGGAACTGATGCAATACGATAATCCAGTAGCACTCAAACCTCCTAAACAAAAACATCCAACTGATCTAGGCTATTCTTTTTCGATAGAAGTAGGAGATATTAAACTAGAGTACGAACGATTGAAAAAGTTAGGCGTACAATTCTTGAGTGAGCCACAGATCTTAGGAGAGTTTTGGATGGTATTTGCAAATGATATAGATGGCAATGTTTTCTCTTTGCGACAAGCAACTAGTCCTCATTCTATTTACGCAACTAAGAATTTGCTAAAGCTTGGTGATGGATAGATATTAAGGCAATATGTTGATTCAAAAAAATTTGAAATGAAAAATAATCTGAAAGCACTTTTATTTGGGATTGGGTTCTTAGCACTGATTAGTTCCTGCAAGACTAATACAGCTACACTATCAAACGCCAAGTCAATAACACCTCAATCAATAGGTATATCTCTAGATTCGTTAGCCGTGGCTACAGAGCGCTTACATAAGCATGTAGATGATGGTAAATTACCAGGTACGTTTGTAAGAATAATTAAGGATGGTAAAGTTGTCTACAATGACGAATATGGTTTGGTAGATATTGCCAATGACAAACCGACTCAAGAAAATTCCTTGTACCGTATTTTCTCGATGACAAAGCCAATTACTGCAGTGGCTTTAATGACACTTTACGATCAAGGAAAATTAGACTTAGATGATAAGGTTTCTAAATTCATACCTGAGTTTTCACAAACAACAGTTTATAAAGAAGTGGATGGAATACACAGCACAGAGCCGCAAGAAAATGAAATGACCATTCGACATTTATTGACCCATACATCTGGAATACCTTATGGGTGGGAAGAAAGCTACACAGATTCCGTTTATGCGGTCAGGCAGCATATGACACAAGATTGGACTATTGGGGATATGAGCAAAGATCTGTCTACCATACCCTTAAAATACCAACCAGGTACAAAATATAACTATGGTCTAGGAATAGATGTAGCTGGTTATATAGTAGAGGTAGTTTCTGGCAAAACTTTGGATGCTTATTTTAAGTCAGTCATATTTGACCCTTTAAGAATGGATGATACTGCATTTTACCTACCTAAAGAAAAAGAGGATAGGATGGCAGCACTTTACACGCATGATGATAATGGCCAACTTATCTTAAATGATAATCAACTTACACCAGGTATTAACTCACCACCAAAATTATTATTAGGTGGAGCAGGCCTCATCTCTACATTGACCGATTATGAAATGTTCTGTCGGATGTTGTTGAACAAAGGAGAGTTGAATGGTAAACGCATATTATCTGAGAAGGCAGCACAGATGATCATGTCCGATCAGTTCCCGACTGGAGTGCAGTTCATGCCAGGACAAGGCCATGGACTCTCAGGCATGGTAAAATTAAGTAGCGGTGAATATGCTTGGGGTGGTGCGGCTTCGACTAATTTTTGGATAGATCCTACAAACGACTTGATCGTGATCTGCTATACTCAGTTGATGATGGCACAAACTGATTACGCCACTGAATTTAAAACTACTATTGATCGGTCTTTGATCGACTGAAGATTTTACCATAGTCAAATTCTAAATGAGTATAGTGATCAGGAATTTTAAAAAGAAGATATGAATAAGAGAAGTATTATAGGATTCCTTACAATTCTTTTCATAGCCTTAATGGGAAGCTGTGGACAAAATAACAAAGAAGCAGTCATCCCAAAAGTAGATCCAGCAATAGAAGCAGCAAGAGTAGCTGGAGGACAACTATACGATAACAAATGCGCTGGTTGCCATAGAGGATTCATAGCAGATGCACCTCGAATGGCTTCATTGCAAATGTTATCCCATGAAGGGATTGTCGCGAGTTTACGAACTGGAGTCATGGCTGCCATTGGTTCTGCCCTGTCTGAAGAGCAACATGAACAAATCGCAACATTTATTACATCGAATAGTGAAGCTAAGTCGGATGTAGTGTTAGGCAAATGCGCATCATCAGAATTAGATGATCTTACCATAGATTATAAGAGCGTAGTAGACTGGGGGATGGGATTTCACAACCATCGATTTTTAAATAATAAGACCATTAATGCCAGCAACGTCGATCAATTAAAATTGAGTTGGGTGTTCGCTTTCCCATATGCTTCTAGAGCGAGAGTACAGCCGACGATCGTCGGTAAAACATTATTTACAGCTGGGCAAGATGGAACCGTATATGCACTCGATAGATCGACTGGCTGTATTCTCTGGACGTTTAAAGCGGATGCTGAGATCAGAAGCGCAATAACCTTAGGCATCGATGAAAATGATAAGGTGAGTCGCCTATACTTCAGTGATTTTAAAGCAAGTGTGTATGCTTTAGATCTAAGCACTCGCAAGTTACTTTGGAAGAAAAAAGTAGATGACCATCCAGCAGCAACTATTACAGGGTCATTGAGTATTTACAATGACAGAGTTTATGTTCCTATCTCTTCTCTAGAAATTGTTTCTGCGATTGATACTAAGTATGAGTGCTGTACTTTTCGAGGAGCAGTAGCTGCATTAGATGCAGACAGTGGTGAGATGATCTGGAAAACACTTACCATAGATGAGACTCCGAAAATAGCTGGTAAAAATAAGATCGGAGTCAATATTATAGCTCCATCGGGCGCTCCTGTGTGGGGCAGACCGACCATCGATACAGCGAGACAAGTATTGTATGTAGGTACAGGAGAAAATTATTCTAGACCTACGACTGCAAGAAGTGATGCTATCATCGCTATGTCATTAGATGATGGTTCTATACAGTGGACCTACCAAGCAATTCCTAAAGACGCTTGGAATGGTGCTTGCTCGATTCCCAATCATCCCAACTGTCCTGATGAAACTGGCCCAGATGCAGATTTTGGCGCACCACCCATGTTAGTAAAGAGTGGAAATAAAGAACTACTGATCGCTGGACAAAAATCGGGTATGGTGCATGCGCTTGACCCAGATGATAATGGAGCTGTTGTCTGGAAACAACTCATAGGTCGAGGCGGAATTATGGGTGGCGTGCATTGGGGTATGGCTACGGACGGAACAACCCTTTACATTCCGATCAATGATCAAGGAACCTACACTATAAACGAAGACAAAGAACCCTCGCCAGGGCTACATGCTATCCAGATATCAGACGGAGCATCTATATGGTCGACCATCGAAAAGGACCGCTGTGAAGAAGTCCCTTGGTCTTGTGGGCCAGGTATAACAGCTGCTATCACTGCAACCCCTGAAGTGATCTATGCAGGGGCCTTAGATGGTATGCTAAAAGCTTATGATGCCAAATCAGGCAAAGAGCTATGGGCGTATAATACCAATACGACTTTCGAATCTGTGAACGGAGCAACTGCCTATGGAGGTTCTATAGATTCAGATGGGCCAGTGATCGTAGACAATCAATTGTTTACGACTTCAGGATATGCAAAATTTAATGAGAAAGGTGGGAACGTATTGTTAGCCTTCGAAGTAAAGTAAAAACGAAAATAGAATATGGAATTTTTTAAATTGGAAGATAAGGTAGCTATTGTCACAGGTGGTAATGGCGGAATAGGACTTGCATATGCAAAAGGACTAGTAAAGGCTGGAGCCAAAGTTGCCATTTGGGGAAGGGACGAAAGCAAGAACGCACAAGCTATTAGGGAGTTGGAAGAATTAGGCGGAGACGTTGGTGCGTTCACAGCCGATGTAACTGATGTTGATCAAGTGCAAAATGCATTTGATGCAACGATAGCCAAATTTGGAAAGGTAGATATCTGCTTCGCAAATGCAGGTAGTGCAGGGCCGACCAAAAGTTTACATAAGCTAAGTAATGAATCTTGGAATAAACTGCTGGATATAAATCTTAATAGCGTCGTCCATACTTATAAGCTGGTCATAAAGCACTTGTTAGATAGAGAGGCACCTGGGAAATTGATAGTTACTTCTTCGATCGCTGCTTTAGTTGGAACGGGACATGCATCAGGTTATGCTACTACGAAAGCTGCAGTCTTAGGATTAACTCGTTCGCTAGCAGTAGAACTTGGTAAGAAAGGCATCCAGGTGAATGCTATATTGCCTGGTTTCGTAGCCACAGAGATGACTGAGAATGCACCAGATATTTTCTTGGACGGCGTGAAGCGAAGAAGTTGTTCTGGTAAGTTGGGCACTGTAGAACAGATGGAAGGTGTTGCTATTTTTTTAGCTTCAGCTAGTAGTGATTTTATCACAGGGCAAAGTATTGTGATGGATGGTGGACATTCTATTTATCCTTATTGAGCCTTGTGTTGGGCACAAAAATCATAAATCACAATTCATAAATTATGAATCATAAATCCATAACATGCCGATGTGTAAAGGATATGGGATGTTTGATTATAGATTCGAAGCGCTTATAGTTCTTAATCAATAGTAGTAAATTCCTTAACTTGATTTAGCCAAGCTGATTTATGATCTATGATTTCAGATGTAAGATTTATGATTTTTTAAAACGAAAAATTAAATTAATATTCTATTACGAAATCGACTACTATGAAAATGACACCTCAGATACTAGAAGATCGGCTAATTGATTTTGCTTCGAGAATCATAGATTTAGTGGAGGAGCTACCGAAAGGACCAGTTGCAAAACATTTAGGTGGACAGATTTTGAGATCGGGTACTTCTCCAGCTCTGAACTATGGAGAAGCAAGAGGAGCTGAATCTCCATCTGATTTTATTCATAAGTTGAGGATATGTTTGAAAGAATTATGAGAGACCTTTATTTGTTTGAAGATTATAAGCAGGAGGAAATGGTTTGTAGATAGAAAATTGGATTCTATTCTGAAAGAGAACGATGAATTGATAGCCATTTTTGTTGGCAGTATTAGGACGCAGGGCGCTGCGGGAAAGCCCAAAAATCATAAATCATAGTTCATAAATCATGAATCATAAATTCCAACTAGATGTTTGCATCTGGATTTAAGATTTATGATGTAAGATGTATGATGTATGATTTGAAGATTGAATACTGTGACTAAAAAATTATTTTGTAAATAATGAACTGGAAATACATAAGACGAGCACTACTCCTAATCGCAATCATCGCAATAGCAATCCCAGCATACAGATACCTCAGCTCGATAGACTGGGCCAAAAAACATACTTCAAGAATAGTCGCTCTTCCTAAATTAACAGCAGAAGACAACACAGGGGAATTCCGAATGCGAGTTGGAGAATTTGAATATCTGGCTCGTGTAGCTGGACTGCAAAATGACGGGCCTGCAGTAATACTATTACACGGGTTCCCAGAGTCATCCATTATGTGGGATGGTTTATTGGAGCGAGCAGCAGCAGCGGGTTATCGTGTATTAGCTTTTGACCAGCGAGGTTATAGTCCTGGAGCACGACCAAGTGATAAATCTAATTATAAGATCGACCTTTTAACTCAGGATGTAATTGCAGTTGCTGATAAAATGGGGTTCGATAATTTCCATTTGGTGGGGCATGATTGGGGAGCAGTAGTGAGTTGGAAATTGGCTATGGATTTCCCAAAACGACTGCTTAGTTTATCTGCTTTGTCGATTCCTCATATCGGAGTATTCTTTGATGCGGTGGTTAATCATCCAGAACAACAAAAGAGAAGTAGTTACTTCGAAAGACTACAAACGCCAATTGTACCTGAATATAAATTCGTAGCCAATGATCTAGCTTTGTATAAGCAGATGATGGGCTCTAATCCTAAAAGGTATTTGGATGAATATGTATCGCTCTTCTCAGAGCAGGGGGCGGCTACTGCTGCATTGAATTGGTATAGAGCGATGGATGTTGAGAAAATGGCAACAGATAGTACTTTTAAGAAAACCATCGATTGTCCAACCTTATTTATATGGGGAAAAGAAGATGGTGTTATTACGCCTTCAATTATTCCTCTACAGGAAGAATATATCAATGGCTCTTACAAAGAGGTATCATTACAAACTGGTCATGGATTGATCCAGTCAAAACCTGATACGGTGATCAGTGAACTGATTGCTCATTTTAAAGGAGATGAAAGTTTGTAGAGTTTAATTCTTTTCCAATACTCTTTCCTGAGCAAAAATCGGTTAATCGATTTGAATTTTTGATGGTGAGGAAAAGCTCAAACCTGATTTCTTCCCGAGCCTCAGAAAGCAATTATAATTTATCTGGGCGGAATTCTATATCATCAACATATAAAATTGTCTCTTCACTTGTGGCTGTTATGCCTATCTCCAAAACATCTTGTACCCAATTATTCAAAGGTATATTATTCCCTATGTGATCAATAATGAGCTTTCCATCTTGCCATATTTGGATAATGCCATTTGTATCATCGTAGAGGAAATGTACGGTTAGAGTCACCCATTGGTTTGTTGGAAAACTATAAGTTCTATCTTGGTTTTGATCATAAACTATTTTTTCAAAAAATTTGTTTTCTACAACTAGATCATCATTCTTAATTAGCGCTCTTGGTCCCCATCTATTTAGGTGTGAAGATTCAAAATCTACGATGGTTAATGGCATTCCTTTTTCAACGTAATATCTTGCTCTATACCAGAAGTCTTGACCAGCAGGGAAGTATAACGCACTAGAGTTTACAGAACACTTAGCAGTTACCATATCCGCGCTAGGCGCAACTGAGTGAAACTTTAGCACGGTGTTATTTAAATCCATTGGGTCCTTTGTGATTTCTATTTTATTGTCGATAAAATCACACATCTGGGCTAAAAGGCAATCTCTCAATTCATGGTGTTCATCTTTTGTTTTTGCAACAGGACTTTGTAAGGTTAAGTTTGTCATAAAACGATTCCTATCCTGCAGATCTTGAATAAATAGATCTCTCCAATCAGCACGATTTTCAAAGTCTTCTTTAAAGCTCCGAATAGTTTCATATCTAGCCCCGTCATCACTTATTATGAAAGTCTTTCCCTGGTCTTCCATATAAAGACCCTCTTCAAAACCAGGTGTAAATACATTGTCAATAAATTCACATGTTCCATTTTCATATACAGAACCATCATCATACACGAGGAAATTATTTCCATCGGGATCAGTGAATTCCTTCAAAAGATTATTTGTAGCGTTACATTCGCTTAAGATTTCTCCAGATTTATTACATGCAGATGAAAAGAGTAGAAGTATTATAAAAATGGTGTGCTTTGGAAGGTTCATATGGAATTGGAAGTTGTATTATCCTGAACGGTGAAACCTTACAGGACAATATATCGACAGCAAATAAAAATTGCTTAAGAGTTATCAAACGTTAAGGTAACTTCTGGAATAATTTATAAATATATGCAAACTGCTTTTGAGCAGAGTCACTTGGCTCTAATTCTGAGCTTTCTCAAAAGCAAAAAACCAATTATTAGTACTGGCTATTCCTTTTCATTCGAGGTAGAGAATATGGAGATGGAGTATCAAAGACTTAAAGCGTTAGGCGTAGATTTTATAAGCGGACCTCAATTAGTCGGTGCGTTTTGGATGGTATACGCTCATGATATCGATGGCAATTTATTTTTCTTAAGACAAGCTATAGATCCCAATTCGAAATATTCTTTGAAAGACTTCTATAGATAATAGTAACATTTAAGATTTAAGAAGGGGTATAAGATTTTGACTATAAGTTTTTTAGATCAAGGCGAAAGCTCGGGTTTATAATTGATGAAAATATTCAAGATAAATATGTTGAGTTAGGTGCACATCGACTCCAAGCGCTCATTACTAGAACGGTTAATTAAGCCTAGACCAGAGCTATCGCAAGTATAAATCTACTTCCTATTATTCTTAAAAGATTTATCAGGATATGCTGGTGGTTGAGGAACCTCTCTAGGATCTTCTTTTATTAGTTTTTGTAGGTGCTCGATAGCCTTATCTAGTTGTGCATCCTTTCCGTTAAAAGTTGCATGTGGCAAGTTGTCGATCTCTATATCTGGTTCAAAACCATGTCCTTCTATCAACCATTCGTCTTCTGCATATACGCCCATCATTGGCGCTCTTGCCAGTCCATTATCGCTCAGACGATTACCACTATGAAGCCAGATCTCTCCTCCCCAGGTACGAGTACCTATGGTAGCACCAAGACCTAATCGTCTGAATCCATCCGCAAAGGCCTCGCCATCGCTATAAGTATTTTCATTGACTAGCACTACGATGTGTCCTCTAAAAGAGTAGGGCATATTCCAGTATGGCTTTCCAGATCGAGCCTTCCAATACATCCATGCTTTACGAAGTAACTTCTCTAAAATGAAACTGTCTATGTTGCCTCCAAAATTATAACGTACATCTATGATAAGTCCCTTCCTATCAAACACAGGATAAAACTCACGATAGAATTGACTAATATCATTGCCGCCCATCGCTCTTAAATGTAGATAACCTATATCATCATTGGATCGAGTATCTACGTAGGTGCGATTGCCATATTCCCAATCACTATATCTGAGATTATAATCGCTCCCGATCGGCTTTACGATCAGGTCTCGCATGGTAGAGTCTCTTTTTATAGTCAACCTGACTTGCTTCCCAACTTCGTTTCTTATTAGCCCTCCTATATCCGTAGCAGACAAGGCGTCCTTGCCATTTATATGAGTGATCACATCACCAGTGCTTACATCTAGATAAGGATCATCAAGAGGCGATTTTTGATCTGGATAGTCAGGATCTGATTTATAGATGTAGTCGATCTTAAATCCTCCAGCATTATTGTCTCTACTAAAGATGCCACCAAGAGTGGCCACCTCGATATTCTTATTGTCACTTCGTGTATCTCCACCTCTCACGCTCGTATGAAGCGCTGATAACTCACCGACAAATCTTCCTATAAGATCAGAAAGTTCACTTCGTGTAGTGACCCGATCTACCAGCGGCAGGTACTTATCATGCATACCTTTCCAGTCCACACCATGCATATTCTTATCATAGAAATAATCTCTTTCCATTCTCCATGCATCTGTGAATATTTGTTTCCAATCTTCATTGGGGGTGATAGGGAATTTCCATCCACTCATATCGATCTTAGCATCATCGAGTTTAGAGATCTTACTTGTACCAGCGTCAGCCATGTAATAATTGCTGCCTTTTCTAATTAATAGTTTTTTACCATCTTGAGTCATTTGATAACCATTGATTCCAGATACCATTTCTTTGGCTTTGACTTTCTCATTTCCGATCTTAATGAAGTGTAGATGAGATTTGGCACCCAAACCAGTCTCTCTGGACATCACATATAAAGCCTTGTCGTTGACTTTTAGATTTCGATAATTGCCTGGGTCAACAGGCACTTCTGTAATTCTTTCTTTAATACCTTTCTGGTCTATGATCACCTTGACTTTATCATCATCGTCTTCGTCATCTTCTTTGCTGCCATCGTCTTTCTCTTTCTCTTCCTCCTCTTTGGAGAGTTCGTCATCAGGTCTAAATGGAGAGCGCGTGTTTTTTTGTAAAGCAATATGATAGATCTTCTCACTAGCATCAAAGTATGGCTCTGGTTGCCTAGTACCCCATGGACTCCTAACTAAAGTCGTAAAACTCCTATCCGATAGGAAGTAGATAAAATCACCATCTGGACTCCAGCTTGGATTAAGACTGTTAGCTCTATCCGTGGTTAATTCAAATTTATTTTGTGTATTGACATTGTGGACAAAAATCTGGAGCATAGTATTAGAAGCAGTTTGTACGAATGCTAGCCATTGGCTATCTGGAGACCATGAGAAATCAGCTATACCTTCTTGATTGCTCGATATCTTAGTACTGATTCCTGTCGCTATATTCAAGACGTACATATTACTTTCTAAATCATCATAGGCAAGCCATTTACCGTCAGGGGAAGGAAGACCTTCATATCGCAAGACACTTCCATCTGTTGTGATGACTTGATGTTCTCCTATACCATTACTTGGCATTGATACAAATTCAAATTCTCCACTTTTGTCCGAAAGCGCTATGACCTTGGATCCATCATGAGAGAATCTTGCATCTCTATACCTTACATTGGTTTGATCAGAGAGCGTTACAGATCGACCCGCTTTAGTAGGTTTTACGAATACACGTCCTCTGGCCGTGATGGCTATGCGATCACCATTATGACTCGGATTAACAGCTGTTATATATTTGCCTGGATTCTCTTCCCATTTTTCAGCTAACTGACTTAGATCGGTCGCTAGCGTAATATTGATCTTGGATGATTGATCAGTAACAATTTCATATTGCCATAAGTCAGCTCCTTTTTGATACACAATTATTCCATTGGATACATTGGCGTAACGCACATCAAAATCTGCATGCTCTGTATGTTGCTTTAAATCATTACCATCAGTATCCATAGACCAGATATTCATCATGCCATCTCTGTCTGATATGAAATATACTCGACCCTCATAGAACTTAGGATGATGACTTTCACCCACATAGTTTTGGGTCAGTTTTGTAGCTTCCTGATCACCATCTGAGAACTTCCAGATCTGTCTAGCCGTACCTCCCTTGTATCTCTTAGTAACATTGCGATGATCAGCAGGTCTTACAAAGTATAGTGTTTTACCATCGTCACTGTAGCTGCCCTCGCTCGCTTGATCTAATGGGACAAAGCTTCTGCTCTTATTTGCTGTGTTAATGCTAACTAAACGATTATCAGGTTTCTTGTTATAAGCTCTTGTAGTGTAGATTATTTTTTTATAAGACCATGCCGTAGCTATAGAAGCATCTCTCTCATAGGTCCAGCGTTGTGGCAAGCCACCTCCGATTGGCATCGTATATATTTCTAATGGACCTTCATAGCTGGCAGAAAAAAGGATAGATTTCCCATCAGGTGAAATAAGAGGATATCGTTCGTCCTCAGCATGCGTTGTTAACCGGTGAGCGTTTCCTCCACTGAGTGCGACGGTCCAGATATCACCCTCTGCACAAAACACCAATTGATCGTTATGGACATCAGGAAACTGGTAGTAGCCCTCAAAACCTTGAGCACTCAAAGAATTAATATTCAAGAAAGTAGTTACAAGAATAGATGCAACTAATAAATGGCGCTTGATCATGATATTTTTATTTGAAATTAAAGCTAATTCTATTGTGATTAAATAGGGTAGATTTTCTATAGAATTATCAATTTCGGTGGGCAAGGTTTGTTACCTCGATTTAAAACACTAGTAGATACTTTTAGGATTAAGGAAGTGATCGAATGCAAGTTTAAAGTAAAGAATATAAAACATGAGAGTTACACTATGAACAAATTGTTCTTAAATGAAGAATATAATCTTTGATACATCAATAGTGATTTGCCAATCGCAGTTCTAATAGGCAATAGAACATAAAGTTCAGGTGAAGTTGTTTCAATTGCTTCAGAATCGTTAAATAGCATGAAATATTATGGCGAGACAACATCTGGGTACTCAACGGCGTATAAAATTATACTCATAGCCAAAAGCGAATACTTATTAAAACAAGTGCGGCTATAGCAAACCACAATAGATTTGAAATTCCGAATGGATATATATAGATGACAGAATCTGTGATGAAGAGAAACTTTTAAATTCAATAATAAATTGGATGAAAACGCTCAGAAGCAAGCGACGATGACGATCATATTTTCTACGTCTGCACGAAGGATGTCGCCATTACATTCCCAGGCAATTGGAAATCAGTAATAGATATGTCAAAAAAATTGTAAAATTAAAAACATCATGAAAAAAATAATTTGGGCAATTACTATAGTCATAATTGTAATTATAGGAGGCCTAATATATTTCATAAATTCAAATGGATACCAGAAAGATGGACAAGTAAAACTATCGTTTGTAGAAAGCGATTGTCGTGTGTTACGAGATGAGAATAATATGCCATACATATATGCGCAGTCACTGCTTGATGCGCTAACGGTACAAGGATTTGTCACGGCACAAGATCGTCTTTTTCAAATGACATTGACCAAATTATTGGCCACTGGAAGACTGTCTGAGTTGTTAGGGGAGCAAGGATTAGCATTGGATAAGAAGTTTAGAACATTAGGTTTGTTGCAATTGGCTAAAAAACATACCCAGTTATTAGATGCCAGTGAATATGCGTTATATGAGGCCTTTACAAATGGAGTTAACGAGTTTATTGAACGCAATAAAAACATTCCAATAGAATTTAAAATGGCTGGATTGCCTATAGAAAAATGGGAAGTTGCGCATTCTCTGGCTATTGTATATTTAATGGCATGGGATTCTGCAGCTAATATAAAATCAGAACTGATATCACAAGCCATTATAGATAAAGTTGGGGTAAAAAAATACAATCAGATTTCTCCATTGCAGTTAGATGTTGCAGCCTTAAATATTATGGACTCTATTGCTGTGGATAACGAAATATCTAATGCATTACCTAGACTTTCTTTTAATCACTATGAATTAAATACTTGGTTAGCTGGCGAATTCAGTAATGAATGGGGAAGCAATGGTTGGGCTGTAAATGGTAATAAATCAAACACAGGAAAACCCATTGTAGCTAGTGATCCACACCTCAATCCTACTTCGCTTCCAGGAGTATTTTATTCAAGCGGATTATTTTTCGAAGATATGAGAGTTGTCGGAGTTACAGTGCCAGGAATTCCTGGAATTATTATCGGTAGAAATCAACATGTGGCATTAGGATTAACCAATGCTTATGGTGATGGTCAAGATTTATATATTGAAACAATAGATCCACATAATCCTAACAATTACTTGGAAGGTGAAATGTCAATACCTTTTGAAACAAGAGAAGAAATATTAAAAATTAGGGATAAATCCGAAGACAATGGATTTAGAGAAGAATCGCTAATCGTTAGATCTACCCGTAGAGGGCCTATTATTTTAGACCCCTTGGTAAGTAAGGATAAAACATTAAGTGTCCGTTGGATTTCTGCAGAGGTAATGAAATCTAAAATAGGAATTAGCGGACTACTGAGTGCTACTTCTGTAAATGATATTAAAGCGTCGTTGGAATATGCTACCATTAGTCACCACAACGCTACTTTTGCTGACGTGAATAATAATTTGGGATGGCAAACCACTGGTCGATTGCCTATTCGCAAAAAAGGTAAAGGGAACCTACCTTTCATGGTAACTTCATCTGAAGATAATTGGATAGGTGTAGTTCCATATAGTGAACAACCTCAAAATTATGCTCCTACAAAAAATTGGATCGGCAATGCTAATAATTACACCGTTTCTCCAGATTATCCCTACCACTACACCAATTCAACTGGAGCCAGATATAGATACTTAAGGTTGAAGGAATTATTAGATAATGACCAAATTACTACTGCAGAAGATCACTGGAAATTCCAAAGAGATGACCTGAATATTTTGGCAAGAAAATTTGTACCTCTATTTATTAAATATTTAGAGAATCATCCCAAATCAGATTTCATCATTAAGGAATTACAAGATTGGAATTTTGAAGAAAAATCAAACTCCACCGCATCTTTATTATTTAATTCTATTTATCGCAATTTGGCAAAGCTTACCTATCAAGATGAATTAGGCACGGACCTTACTGGTCAAATGTTCAGCTATTGGTACTATTGGCAAGAACGATTGGAGACATTAATTGTGAATGGAGATTCCGAATGGTTTGACGATGTAAACACACCGGAAAAAGAAGATTTACAAAATATGATTCATCAAGCGACTACTATAATGTTGAATGAGTTAGAAGAAAAGCTAGGAAATGATCTAGCAGAATGGAAATGGGGAATGCTTCATAAAGCATCATTTACCAATCCTATACGAAGATCTGGTTTTGGCAAAGATTTACTGGGAGCAAAAAGCTATTCCATGGACGGATCTGGTGAAACACTGCATCGCGCTCGCTTCAATTTTAACCAGCCATTTGAGGTAGACTTTATGGCATCATTACGTATGGTGGCAGACCTTAATGATAATGAAAAGGTAATGGCCATCATGGCTGGAGGTGTTACTGGTAGAACATTCTCAAAATACATGAGCAATCAACTAGATGATTACTTTAATGGTACGATCAGATATTGGTGGTTTAGCGATGAGGCTATTAGAAAACATTCACAGTCAAATTTGGCTATTTTACCTTCATCAAAATAGTTGTTTGTCAATAATTGGATTTGGTTTGATTGCAAGAGCAAATAATCATCAAGTTTAAATTTGAATTCAAGACTGATAAAGAATAATTTAAAAGAATGAATCAGATTAAGTATTTACTAATTATCTCTCTTTGTATTTCATGTAAAATGCCTGACTTTGAATCAATTCAAAAAGAACCAAAGCAAATTCAAACTATACTTAGAGCCAATACTAATTGTGAAGAACTGATTTATATCAATTATACAATAGAAAACGATGTTAGAACCTCAGCTGTTTTCAAATTAGTAGGATGTCCATTTGAAAATTATGAAGATGAATCCGATAGATTGTTAGGAGTTCTTAAAGGTAGTGTTGATTACATCTGTGAAATTCAAAGCCTTAATTTTCAGTTTGTCAACAAAGGAATCTATAAAAACAAAAGATATTACAAATGCGAATAACTAAAAGAAGATAGCCAACGCATGACACTGCATAACCTACCAGAGCTACATGTCTGTAGGCTCCGTTAGGTGTGCTTGATTCGTTAAGTTTACCGCTGTGGTAATTTTAAAAGTACCAAAGTCCTATGCAATAAGCAATAAATAAAATACTGGAATAAAAAAGTTTAAGTACTAAAGAGCATTAAGCTAAAAAAGGTAATACTACTTTAGTCTATAATTATAAAATCAATATAAATAAGGTTAAAATGAATAACTACAACTTAGGACTCTTATCAGATCTTCAAGACAGAGCACCATTACACAAAATGGTAAATGGTCTGGATTTGGTAGTTATTAAATTTGGTAATAATATTTCTGTGTTATATGGAAGATGTCTGCATCGAGGAGCATTGATGTCTGATGGTTACGTAGAGGGAGAAAATATAATCTGTGGGCTTCATGGTTGGGATTATAGAATGGATACGGGGGTGAGTGAATACGACAACAGTGAGGTCTTACATAAATTTTCATCAGAAATAAGGGATAATAGCATCTATGTAAGTGAAGAAGAAATAAATACTTATTTAGAAAAGCATCCTCAACCATTTAATCGAGAGGAGTACCTGGGACAGTATGCTGATACGGATCCAGAAAGTACAGAACCTTATACAGGCTATATAAAAGACTTAGCAAAGAATGGCTTAAATAATCATGGACACCATGGTCCTTCTGCATCTATGGGCGTAGATAGAAATACTTTACCTAAGTGGGAGAATATTCAATTCTTGCCAGCGCAACTGGCAATTAGACCTTTGTTAGATGAGGATTCGGTCTCGACTAAGGTAGCCATTGGCCCTAATGCTAAAAAGCCATTGATTATTGATATTCCTGTATTTGTCTCAGATATGAGTTTTGGTGCGCTGTCTAAGGAAGCTAAGATTGCATTAGCTATGGGAGCGGAGCTATCGGGTACTGGAATCTGTAGCGGTGAAGGGGGCATGCTTCCAGAAGAACAAGCAAGTAATTCAAAATACTTTTACGAATTGGCTTCTGGTAAGTTTGGTTTTGCTTGGGAAAAAGTAGTAAAGGCACAAGCTTTTCATTTCAAGGGTGGGCAAGGTGCTAAGACGGGGACAGGAGGACATCTGCCTGGTAACAAAGTAACAAAGGAGATCGCAGAGGTGCGAGGGTTACAAGAAGGGGAGACCGCAATATCACCAGCAGCATTTCCAGATTTATTTACAGTGGAGGATTTTAAGGAGGTTGCCGCAGAAGTAAGACAAAGGACAGGAGGTATTCCCGTAGGATTTAAGATTGCTGCCAGTCACATCGAAAACGATATAGATTTTGCCTTAGCAGTAGGAGTAGACTACATCATATTAGATGGTCGAGGAGGAGGTACTGGATCGGCACCGAAAGTCTTAAGGAACAATATAAATGTACCGACGATACCAGCGCTAGCAAGAGCGAGAAAACATTTAGACAAGGTAGGTGCAGAGGGTATCACGCTAGTCATAACTGGTGGACTACGAGTAGCAGAAGATTTTGCCAAAGCGATGATGCTGGGGGCAGATGCTATAGCCGTTTCTAATTCTGCGCTACAAGCGATCGGGTGTTTAGGAATGAGGGCATGCAATAGTAACAACTGCCCAGTGGGTATCGCTACTCAAAAAGAGGATCTACGAAGCAGGCTGATCATTGAGTCTTCTGCTCAACAGTTAAAAAATTTCTTCTTAGCAACCAATGATTTGATAAAAGTGATAGCACGCGCATGTGGGTATGACGACATTTCAAAATTTAAAGCAACTGACCTGAGTACAGCTGATCACGATATGCATAAGCTGACTGGAATTTCTTATGCGGGCATAAATCCTTAGTAGTATCGATGAAAAGCCAAAGTTGTTATTGGGTAGTCCAGATATAATTCCAATAATGGCTGATTATGAAAAATTCTCTAGGATGCAATTATACAAGGGCGAACTAAATGGTAAACGAGTGCTTTCTGAGAATACGGCTCAAATGATCATTTATTAAAGAGCATTGATGATTGAGTAGTGATCTGTTTTAGGACTCTAGCTGCCACTCACTACTTACTACTTGGCACTAATTAATTAACCAGTCCCAAGCTAACTAATGACTGATAAATTAATAAGCAATTAGCCAAAAACCTATATTTATACCTTATAACTGAATAAGAAATCGCATGCCTACTTACGATATAAATGACCCAACAGACCTTGACATACTTAGGGGCCAGTTTAACATGTATACTGCTGATGACTGGCAGGAATATATAGAGCTGGCAGAAGAGCGCAGTATTGGATATAAGAATATCAATATATTGAAAAGTGCTCAACGTAAAGCAGGTATTGCTAAATACCTTAGCCCTAAAGTAATTAGTTGGGTGATGTCTCTAGTAGATCGGTTAGATGCAGATGATGAGGAGGAAGAATGAGCATTAGTTGTTAATCGACTATCTCAACTTTTTTTGTTATAGGAGTCTCATTTTTTACATCTAGAGATTTAGGAGAAATTAGAGATCTTGTTAATAAGGGAAAAGCTATAATTAAGAGGAATCTACAATCCTACTAATTACAATTTAGACAAAAGAAGTAAAAGAAGAATATAAACTATTAATATTCATTTTGATACATCGTGCAAACTCGACAAAATGATTACGATAGAATTATATTTTGTATACGGTATACAAAATATGAACTGAATAGTTATATTTAGCTAATGTCACAAATACTTGCCAATGAACTTAGCCTTATTGCGTATAAGAAGGTAAAAGCAATGATAATAGCTAAGAAGCTAGTACCAGGGAAAAAAATTGTGCAAGACAAATTAGCAGAAGATCTGGGTATCAGCAGGACACCACTCCGGACTGCGCTTCAAAAGTTAGAGTCAGAAAATCTTATTCAATCGATCCCGAGGAAAGGAGTAATCGTAAGAGAATTTAGCGATAAAGAGATTGTAGAGATATATGATTGCCGAATAGCCTTAGAAGGAACGGCGATAAGATTATTTACAGAAGTAGCAAAGGGTACAGATATTGAGAAGCTTAAGAAGTTATTTAATCCGTTTACAAAAGGAAAAATAAATATCCCAAAATATCAAAAAGCAGATAGTGAGTTTCACAGTTTTATACTCCAGAAGTGTGGGAATAAAATGCTCAACCAACTTTTTCAAAAAGGGAATTTAATGTTGTGCATAGATATGGTTGGTCTAGTGAGGCCCCCAGAAGAAACTATAAACGAACACTTAAGTATCATAAAAGCCATTGAGAGTAGAGACGCCGATCTTGCAGAGTCACGCGCAAAAGCCCACTTGATCAAATCAAAGCACCTAATTCAAAATAGAATCGATGAATAAATTTAGGTGGAACTGGGTCCGGTACAGAATGGTCTTCGGGACATTCATTCTATCAATGATTGTCTTGTTTGATAGGATTCTAATTTCTGTTGCTAAAGATCCAGTTGCTGCGGATTTAGCCTTGTCTGATAAGCAGATGGGTTGGGTGCTTTCTATTTTTGCATTGGGCTATGCGTTATTCCAAACGCCTTCAGGATATCTAGCAGATAAGTACGGTGTCAGAAAAGTATTAACCGCGGTGGTTACTCTATGGTCGATATTCACCGCATTGACCGGAGCGGTATACAATTTTTTCGCCCTGTTCATTGTGAGATTTATATTTGGTGTTGGCGAGGCGGGAGCTTTTCCTAGTATGGCTAGAGCGATATACAGTTGGGTACCAGTAAAAGAACGTGGTCTAGTTCACGGCATTAATTTCTCTGGCGGTAGGATCGGCGCTGCTATGGCATTGCCGATTGTTGCTTGGCTGATAGAGTTAACCAGTTGGAGGATGAGTTTCGTTATTCTTGGTGCTGTAGGTGTATTTTGGGCACTGGTTTGGTATTGGTGGTTTAGAGATGATCCTAGTAACCATGATGGGGTAAGTCAAGAGGAACTTGATATCATCAATGCAGATATACCTAATAAAAAAGTAGTAACAGAAAAGATCTCCCTGTCCAAGATGTTTAGGTCTAAGAACATGTGGTTTGTGATGGGGCAATATTTTTGTAGCAATTTCACATTTTTCTTTTGTCTGACTTGGCTATTCCCACACCTGAAAGCAGAGTATGGACTAAATACGGTCGAAGCAGGATTCTATGCATCTGCTCCATTCTTATGCGGAGCTTTGGGTAATTGGGTGTCTGGTTGGTTAGTTGACTATTTATACAAACAAGATAAATTATCACTCTCTAGGAAATTGCCTGCTATCATAGGTTTCTCATTAGCAGCTGTAGGGATTTTAGCAAGTGTATATATGAATGAAGTAAATGGTGCTATATTTTTTATCTCCATCGCAGTATTTGGTGCAGATATGACGCTCAGTCCTTCGTGGTCTACTTGTCTTGATATAGGCAAAGAGCATTCAGGGACGGTTAGTGGGACGATGAATATGGCTGGTAATTTAGGGTCGTTTTTCACTGCGCTAGCATTCCCATACTTAGTAGCATTTTCGGGATCTACAACCCCATTTTTCTTTTTGGCAGCAGGATTAAGTTTGCTCGCTATCCCGATGTGGATTGCGATTAAACCAGAGGAGCATTTAAATTTAGCAGCCTAACATTATAAACTAATTTGAAATAACTGAATGATAACAAAAGAAGATTTTAAAGAAGTATGTGAGCAATCTCTAGCAATGATAGAAGCCGCTGGGATCTTACTTACAGAAGAGGATAAGGCGAAAATCACTTCAGCAGATTTTGGTCTTAATCATATAAAGAAGGAAGGTGTACAGATATTGACGATGTTTCAAACTGAGCGGATCTCGGGTAAGATATTGGTGTTGCTACCGAACCAAACTGAACCCGAGCACTGGCATCCAACAGTAGGTGATGATGCTGGCAAGGAAGAAGTTATACGTGCAATTAGCGGCGAATTGTATTTCTATATTCCTGGAGAGGATAATATGGAGCACGGTTTTATAGTCGAAGGGAAAGATGCGTGCTACACCATGAGATATGAGGTAGTGTTAAAGCCAGGTGAACAATTAGTGTTGCCAGCAGGAACTAAGCATTGGTTTCAAGCTGGGCCATCAGGTGCTGTGATGTATTCTTTTTCAACAACAGTTACAGACTTGCTAGATCAGTTTTCTGATCCTGATGTAGTAAGGAAAACAGAGATAGAATCAGCTTATTAATAATTACAATTTAAAGAACTATTCGATAAAATAATAAAGATGAAACAGAGTATTATAACTGCATTCCTTGGAAGAACCCAAGATCGATTTTCTGAATATCAGAAGCCTACAGAACTGAGAGAGCGATTATCAATCGTAAAGCAAATAAAAGGTGTCACCGGAATCGAAATCGTATACCCTTATGAGACAGGAGAAGCAGTCGAGACTAAAGAGCTGATGAAAGAGATGGGGCTAGAGTTCGCGGCTGTAAATGCCAATATAAAGAAAGAAGCGAAATGGGTTCCAGGTGCCTTATCACGCCCTGATCCAACACTTAGAGCAGACGCCGTGACGATGATCAAAAAAGCGAAAGACTACGCCAAGGCTGTAGGTGCTCCATTGGTAACTTGCTGTCCACTCTCAGATGGATTTGATAATTTGTTCCAAGTAGATTATCCTAAAGCATGGAAGTATATGATAGATGCAGTAGCAGAAGCAGCAGATTACATGCCAGAGATGCCACTCTTCATAGAATACAAGATCAATGAGACTAGAGTAAATTGTCATCTAGATACTTGTGCAAAGACAATCGTGTTTCTAAAAGAAGTACAGAATAGTGCAACAGGAATTACTATAGACTTCGGACATTCCTTACTAGCTAAAGAGAATCCTGCGCAAGTACTTGCCTTATGTGAGCAATCAGGAATTGATTATTACCTACACACAAATGATAACGACTGGCAGTTTGATTGGGATTTGATCGGAGCTTCTAGGAACTTCCTTCACACTGTTGAGTTTTTCTTCTATGCTAAGGAGTTTGGCTACGATAAGTACTTTACTGCAGATGCGTCTCCACGTATATTTGATATGGTTGGTTTCTTTAATGAGCATGCAGAGATGAATCTAGCGATATGGCATCTAGTGGAGTCACTAGATAGAGATAAGTATCGTAAAATGATGCACGAAGAAAAGCATATGGAACTCATGAAATTAGTTAGGAAAGAAATTTATAGACTCTAATTATGCCTAAGCCAAATTATGCCATGACTTATGATGACGCAAAAGAATTAATGCGAGCAACTGTCGCGTCAGCAAATAAGCACAAAGTACCAGGAGCAATCGCAATAGTCGATCATGGAGGTAGCTTGATGCTACTTGAGCGTCTTGATGATACGATGATAGCGGCTGCGGATATAACCATAGGCAAGGCAGCGACTGCTGTAGCATTTAGAAGACCTACTATAGATATAGAAAAAGTAATTCTAGAAGGAAGATCTCCTATGCTTGAGTTAGATGGAGCGACTTCGTTTGCTTATGTCCCTCTAAAGGGTGGCTATCCTATATGGTATGAAAATGAGGTTGTTGGAGGTGTAGCAGTAGGGGGTACTATGGATGCAGATATGGATGAGGTTGTTGTGTTAGAAGGGATGAAGGATACAGCATGGCTCTCAAAGAAAAGTTAGAGGGACCCAAAATCCAGAGCTTTTGAATAGGACCTGGAATGATTCAATTGTAATAATTAAAATTTAAGATTTGAAGTTTAATACGTCTTTTGTAACACTGGTTTTGTCGTACTTGGTTTTAATACTTCTCAGTAGTTGTAATCAATCAGATCCGAGTAATTGGCAATGGGAAACCATAGAAACTAAAGGTACGCCAACAGCTAGGCATGAAGCTGGGTTAGCGGCTATAGATGATAAGATTTATCTTATGGGTGGAAGGAGGATAAATCCTACTTCTGTTTTTGATACTAAAACTAATTCTTGGACGGAAAAATCTCCAACACCTGTTGAGATCCATCATTTTCAACCAGTCACAATACGACAGACTATCTATCTCGTAGGAGCGATGACAGGTGGTTGGCCTACCGAAAAGCCATTAGAAAAAGTTATGGTTTATTCGCCTGAAACTGATGAGTATAAGTATACACATATGATACCTGCAGATAGGCGCAGAGGAGGAGCAGGAGCTGTTGTTTACAATAATAAGATTTATTTATTAGGAGGAATTGTCAATGGGCATATGGATGGATATAAGACATGGTTTGATGAGTATGACCCGCAAACTGGAGAATGGAAAGTTCTACCAGATGCACCTATAGCAAGAGATCATTTTCAATCTGTAGTGATAGGTGATAAACTTTATGCATTTGCAGGTCGGAATACATCCAAGAGAACTAACCAAGATATGGCGCTAACCATCGAACATGGAAATGTTTTTGATTTTAAAACTGGTAAATGGGAGGCTGTGACTAATGATCTTGCACTGCCTACCTTGCGCGCTGGTAATTCTGCTTTTAATTGGAATGATGAGATCGTTATTGGAGGAGGTGAGAGCACTGCTCATGTCGTAGCGCACAATGAGATAGAAGCTTATAATATAAACGCAAAATCTTGGCGCAGCTGGCCCGCGCTTAATGAAGGTCGTCATGGTACCGGATTAGTAGTCGTTGGAAATTATGTTTACACTGCTTCAGGTTGCGGTAATAGAGGGGGAGAACCAGAACTAACTACGATAGAAAGATTAGAGTTGCCAACAGCTGGAGCTTCTGCAGCAGTATCTACTTCTGCAGATCATACGCCTGTACATATGCAGTGGCATACCGTCACCCAAATATTCGAAGGTCCAGAAACTGGTGAGACAGCAGACACAAATCCTTTTTTGGATTATCGATTGATTGTTGATTTTACACACAAAGAGTCTAATTATTCTATTAGAGGTTTCTATGCTGCGGATGGTGATGCTGCAGAATCTAGTGCGAAAAGTGGTAATGTATGGAAGGTTAAATTTACACCAGATAAAATAGGAGAGTGGAGTTATACTGCATCACTACATCAAGGGAATGATATAGCGATAGATAATGATATTACCAAAGGTGAAAAAGTTGAACTAACAAATTCAACTGGGAATTTCATCGTGACGAGATCGGATAAAGATGGTGTTGATTTTAGGGCACATGGAAGATTGATAGCAGATGATGGATACTTTAGGTTTGCAGATAATGGTGAGTACTGGCTAAAGAGTGGAACCAATAGTCCTGAGAATTTATTGGCTTATGAAGGATTTGATGATACGTATAGAATTGCCGCAGAAGCGGAAGATGGAGAAGCGCCACCTCCAGCGACTATGCATTCTTATAGTCCGCATATAAAAGATTGGAAAGTAGGAGATCCCACCTGGCAAGGAGGTAAAGGGAAAGGTCTAATCGGGGCTCAAAATTATTTGGCTTCTATGGGTATGAATGCAGACTACTTCTTGACCATGAATATATTGGGAGATGGTAAGGATGTTTGGCCTTATATTAGTCCTGATGATTTTACAAGATTTGATGTAAGTAAATTGGCTCAGTGGGATATCGTGTTTAGTCATATGCAATCATTAGGAATCTTGCTGCACGTAGTGATACAAGAAACCGAAAATGAAACAATGCTTGATAATGGAGATACAGGGAGATTAAGGAAATTGTACTTCAATGAACTGATCGCTAGATTTGGGCATCATCCAGCTCTAGTCTGGAATCTGGGAGAGGAGAATGGTCCTGCACCTTGGGCACCTGAAGGGCAAAATGATGAACAGAGAAAAGCGATGACTAGCTACTTAAAAGCCAATGATCCATATAATCATCCTGTGCTGTTGCATACCCACTCTTATAATCCTTTACGAGAAGATATTCTAAATGATATTGTGGGTTTTAAAGGGCTGGATGGGTTATCCTTACAAGTCAATATACGAGAAGAAGCTGGGGCAGTAGTCAATCGATGGAGAGAGGCAGCAAGTAAAGCAGGCAATGAGTGGCTAATAACCATGGATGAGATAGGAGAGTGGCATACAGCAACATTACCTGATAGTCTCGATCCAGAGCATAATACGATTAGACACTATGCCTTGTATGGGACACTGATGTCGGGTGCTGCAGGAGTAGAATGGTACTTCGGTGCTAAATATCCACATAACGATTTATCATCAGAAGACTGGAGAAAACGAAATAGGCTGTGGGAAATAACAGCATATGCTCATCACTTCTTTGATACCTATCTGCCATATTGGGAGATGTCGCCAGAGCATACATTGGTTAATAATGCCGAGGCTTACTGTCTTCGCAAAGAAGACGAAATATACGCCATCTATTTACCTGATTCTAAATCTTACATGCTCGACCTTGGAGAAACTAATAGTTCTTTCGAAGTAGAGTGGTTTGATCCCTTGAAAGGTGGTGATTTGCAGAGCGGCTCAATAACTAAAGTTGAAGGAGGTAATAAAGTTAAACTAGGTAATCCTCCGAGTAAATCTAATAACCAGGATTGGTTAGTATTGTTGAGGAAAGTTTAAGGCGCGCGCTAAGGATATCATCAATTATTAACAGGATTCTTTTTTTGATTTAGACCCATAGCTTGTAGCATCCATCTAGGCAATGACTTAGCAGGATCTCGTTTCTTCATGTTTAAGTACCATCCGATTTTTTTCATGATAGGTACTTTATGTGTTTCTACGAATTCTATGAGAGTACCATCAGGGTCTTCGATATACGCAAACTGCCCTGCAGCCTCTCCCATATCAAAATCTCCACTGTCTACCGTAAATGCGCAACCAGCGGCTTTGCATTTATCTCGCATCTGATCCATCCCCGCTACATCAAAGCATAAGTGAATGTAACCCAAGTCTCCCCACATTCTATTCTCGAATATCTTTTTTGGTTCACGATCTAATGCCTGCACCAATTCGATCTGAGAGCGACCAAACAATTGACTGAAGGGCCCGACTCTGTCCTTTGTATGCGTTAATATAACTCTCCTGAAGTCTCCTTTGACTTGAGACGAATCTATGAAATCTTCAAATGGACCAGTAGTATCGGCAAGTATCCTATCGTACCCTAAAATATTCTTATAGAATTCGATAGAATTATCGATATCAGTAACGCCTATGACAGTCCCATACACCCCGCCGCAATGAGATTTGTTACTATTAAACCAGTTATCAGATTCTATAATTTCTATGACATTATTAAAGGGATCTTTTAAATAAAAATGCTTGTCTCCAGACGGATTGGTTGTAATCGGAGAAAGCAAATTAGTGCTCATCAATGCGGCGTATGATCTTCCGATATCTATCGATTTATATTTGGCTATGTATATTCCTAGATCCCCAAGCTGCGGTTCAAATGCAGGAGGTTGACCAATGCGAGAAGTGTATTGCCAAATTTCAGCACCGCCACCACCCATCATATTGAGAGCTAGTATCGCGTGTCTTTTTCGTGGCTCTCCAGCAGTATAGGGTAGCATGAGCGCCGCTTCTGCTGCTTCATCAAATACCGATACAGTAAATCCTAAATGACTTCTATACCATTCCCAGGTATCATATACCGCATCATTACCGATACCGATTTGTTGGATGCCTGTGATCAGTGGAAGCTCTGAGGACATGGTTTAGTTTAATACAGCTTCGCTATATGCTTTTGATTCTAATTTGGTCTTAATTGCTTTGAAAGCCTCTATAGTGTCTTCGATATCTTGGAAGGTATGTACCGATGTAGGAATCAATCTTAATAAAATCATTCCTTTAGGTATCACCGGATAAACGACTATAGAACAGAATATTCTATGATTTTCCCTTAAGTCATACACAAGCTTCATTGCTTCTTCTACACTCCCTTTCATGTAGACCGGAGTTACACAGGAGTTAGTATCTCCAATATCAAAGCCTGCAGCTTTTAAGCCTGATTGTAGCTTGTTGACATTAGACCATAGTTTATCTTTTAGTTCAGGCATGCTACGCATCATCCTGAGCCTCTTGAGGTTACCTTCTACATATGGCATTGGAAGAGACTTTGCAAATATTTGAGACCTCATGTTGTACTTTAAGTACTTTACCATATGTTTATCTCCAGCAAGAAAAGCCCCTATACTGCCAAAAGATTTAGCAAATGTGGCAAAATACACATCGATTTCATCTTGTACACCTTGCTCTTCGCCAGCACCCATTCCTGTCTCACCTAGTGTCCCAAAACCATGTGCATCGTCTACCATTAATCTGAAATTATACTTACTCTTCAGAGCAACTATTTCTTTGAGTTTACCTTGATCGCCTCTCATACCAAACACACCTTCTGATATCACTAAGATTCCTCCGCCAGTTTGCTGTACGATTTTCTCTGCTTTCGCGAGGTGATTTTCGAGGCTTTCTACATCATTGTGTTTGTAGGCAAATCTTTTTCCTGCATGCATTCTCAGACCATCGACTATGCAGGCATGACACCCTGCATCATATACTGCCACATCATGACGGGACAAAAGACAATCGACGGCAGACATGATGCCTTGATAACCAAAGTTGACCAAAACAGCTGCTTCCTTTTTTTCAAATTCTGCTAGCTCCGCTTCTAATTCATAATGGGCACTGGTGTCGCCAGACATCATTCTTGAGCCCATAGGATAGGCTAGTCCCCAGTCTTTTGTGGATTCTGCATCTTTAGCTCTTACTTCTGGATGATTTCCTAGACCTAGATAATTATTTATGGACCATACTATGACTTCTTGGTCGTTAAATTCCATCTTGTTACTTAGCTCACCTTTAAGCTGCGGAAATATAAAGTAACCTTCCGCGGAATCAGCATACTTTCCTAGAGGACCTACGTCCTTCTTGATCCTATCAAAAATGTCCATTCTGGCTAAAAATTTAGTTCGTTTTCAATCTCAAAGGAACGGAATTCTTTTTAAAAAGACGCAATCAAGTTCAAATGGATATTCAAAAGGGATTAATGGTATTTTTCCACAAAAAACAACATAATCGCCTTAAATAATGATCATTTACGCTTTAAAATTTGCGATTTGGTCCTTGTTTATGATTCTTCTAGGAAGATATCAAGTGACCTTCATCTTAGCAATCATATTTCTGAAGACTGATGGAAAGAATCTGGACATCCAAACTGCCATTTTTGTCTCTTTGAATCCTCCTACCAAGATCTCTGCTTTATTACTTTTTATGGCTGCTAAAACAGCAACAGCCATTTTTTCAGGCGACATACCTTTTTTTTGACCATCATCCAAAATGCCGTGCTTTGATCCATCAGCACTCAGCGCATTTTTCGAGATATCTGTATTGATAAAACCTGGACAGACCATAGTAATATTGATGCCTGATTCATGTTGCTCTGCTCTCATCGCTTCGAAGAAGCCATGCAAGGCAAACTTAGAACCACTATAGCCAGTCCTCTGAGGGACTCCAAATTTGCCAGCTGAGCTACTCATAACTACAAAATGCCCAGTGTTTTTTTTTTTGAATTGGTATAGCATTAGTAAGGATAACCTGACAGTACCTAGATAATTAATGTCAATAAGCTTTTTATAAACTTCAAATTGCGTGTCGTGGGCAAGAGATCTTTGTGAAATACCAGCGTTATTTACCAGTATATCTACATCAGTTACGAGATCAATATTTTCATTGAATACCTTTTCGATACCATCATGATCTTCTAAGTCTATTCTGATTATATCAACTTTACTATTAGCGCTTATTTCTTGTTTTGCTGTTTCTAGTCTACTTAAATTTCTACCTGATAAAATTAACTGTGCACCCTCATGAGCAAATGCCCTTGCAAGGGCTAGCCCTATTCCCGTACCACCGCCTGTTATCCACACTTTCTTATTTTTAAATTTCAAAACATTCTATTTAGTACTGCTGATAAATGGCCTGGTGCTGGGTGCTGCCGTACCAGGAAAATCTGTCGGTATCTCTGTAAGGGAAACCTTGCTAGTGGCTGCCCACTCTACGCCGCGCTTGAGTAAGGTGATGAATCCTACACACTCAAATGAGTAGTCTGCATGTCCAAGTGGCGTATGAAAGACCCTCCCTTCTCCATAGTCGATCGCCATAATCATCGGCTCATGTCTATTTGTTCCTTTTTGATTTGGATCGGAGAAGGAAGTGGCTAGTACTTTAAGATTTAGAGCAGGTCCCCTTAGTCGATCATATAGTTCGTCCTTGGCATGCATCCATAACTCAGGTAGCCCTGCAGTGATGGGGTGCTGTATTTCCTTATGCCATACAAGAAATTCGTGCTGTGGACCGTGCGAGCCAGCTTTGCCAGCACTCTCATCTCTCACTAATTCATTTTTTAAGTTATGGTAAACATATGGCCCGTCTTTCTCTGTGCGATCTCCCCAGCCACCAAGTGCTATCATCTTGTTAAACTCTAACCACTCGGGCCAAGAGTTATTTGCTGCATGTATGATTACAAAACCTCCACCATTTGATACATATTTTTCTAAATTCTTTTGAGTTTTAGTAGGTAGTGGAGCTGCTCCCCAGCCAAAATTGGAAACCACAACATCATAATCCGAAAACTTAGGATTAAACTCAGGATCAGATTGTGCTTTTTCTGTAGGACTGGTATAATCTAAGCCCTCTATTGTAAATTGCGCGAGGAGATCAGGATCTCCATTCCAAGTAAAGGCTGTTCTTTCCACATCAACGGTGAATAACCCTGTCTCTTCTAAATATTGTTTCATCATGACAGTCGTCTTAGGCCACATATCGTGATTGTTTTGCCCATCTATAATTAGAGCTTTTAGCATGCCATTATCATCATCTTTGCTAATCTGTTTCGTGCTACTACAAGCGCTTAGGAATCCGCAAAGTAGTATAACCAAATACTTACTTTTCATTACTTATTTTTTTATTCACCTTCAATTCTCTCTTTGTTTCGATTGTGTGTTTTATATTTTCATATTCAACTTTCATTTCTGAAAATTCTTTTAGTAATTCTTCATATCGAAAGTACATATCCTGACCAGGCCTTTTATCAGCTCCTTTAATGGTGTTCAATAAATAACTGACCTGATTAATAAATTTGACTTGAGTATATCGACCCTTAGATCTGACTAATCTTTTATCTAACTGTCCTAAGCTTTTTGAGTTTTCTGAATCTTTAGATATTGCTGATTTAGATTTTTTACCAATTTGATCTGCAAGTGATTTCGTTTCTGATAAGAGCTTGGTCACTTTGAGTGCAAGTTCTTCTTGAGCTTCAATATCAGCTAAAGTAACTCCTGCAGCCAACACTCTTGGATCAGTCAATAATTCGAGTTGTTGAATCATGGTATCTGTATCAGCAATAAGCCTTGCTTTGTATATCCCTGCAGATGCATATACACCATTTTGATATTTACGGGTACTGCTTTTGTCCCATGCTCCAAAGTGTCTCATGTCCCATTTAAACCTATGGGTTCCAGGGGTAGTACTCAACTGTTTACTTACCGTATATTTTATCTCATTGGTTGCCATATCTCTCTCCGCTTTATTTGCTGACTTAATTGCCTTATCGGTATAGCTTTTAACAATGTTATTTTCATCATTTAATATTTCTAGTCTGAGACCATTTTTAACCGTATCCTTTAAGTAGTAGTCTATGATCACTCCTGGTCTAGGGTAGTTAGGAGCACCAGAAAAACTACCTGCTCCTCTATAGGTAGAGTATCTGTATCTGTAAGTTGGATTAATAGGATACATAGTATTTACACTTGCATCTGATTTTTGATCACCTATGCTTCTGACTCCATCTATGATCCAAAAGCCTCTGCCCATGGTTGAGATAACTAAATCATTCCGATGTAGCTTTATATCTGTTATAGGAGTTACTGGTAAATTTTGTTGAAAGGATTTCCAATTTTCGCCATCGTCCAGGGAGATATACATGCCATACTCAGTGCCTGCATATAATACACCTTCGGTGTCAGGATCTTCTCTAATCACTCTTACTGGATAATCACTAGGTATTCCGTTTGTAATAGATTCCCAGCTTTCGCCATAATTTTTAGTCTTGTATATGTACGGTTTCCAGTCCCCTAGTTGATACCTTAGTATAGCTATATAAGCTTTACTTGCAGAGTGAGATGATGGTTCTACGCAATCTACTCGCCCACCTGCAGGTAAGCCAGTTGGTGTTATGTTTTTCCAGTCCTTTCCACCATTTTTGGTAATGTGTACAGGGCCATCGTTTGCTCCGACGTACATTATACCCTGCTCTAATGCCGATTCTTGGATGGCATAGATCGTGCTATAAAATTCTTCACCAGTTATATCATTGCTGATAGGCGATCCTGATCTTACTTGTTTATCTGGTTCATTGGCGGTCAGATCGGGAGAGATGATTTCCCAAGTCTTACCTTCATCAGTAGTCTTATGGACATACTGTGAGGTATGATAGATGATATCAGCATTATGAGGAGAGATGTGGATAGGCGACACTCTTTGAAATCTAAATTTTAGATCCTTAGGGTTATGTCCATACATGTATCTGGCTCCGACATCATAGCTTTGTTCTTGACCACTCGCCGTGTTGTACACACTGAATCTTCCTTTACAGTTGGCATAAACTATATCATGTTTAGTAGGATGAGGAACTGCAGGCCCTGTCTCACATCCTCCTGCATTTTTAATTAAACCTATCGCTCCAGCCTGATGCGAGTAGGGTGGTAAACTGGGGACAGCTACAGTTGAGTAATTGTCTTGCTGACCACCATAGAGCCAGTAGGGGTGCTTGTTGTCTACTTCGACTTGATATATTTCGGCAGTAGGCTGATTGAGTTGATGGCTCCAAGTGATACATCCGTTGGTGCTTACATTAGCCCCGCCATCATTTCCTTGGACTATTAGGTCTGAGTTATCAGGGTTAATCCACATATCATGATTATCCCCATGAGGAGTACTCAACCGAGACCATGATTCACCGCCATTAGTTGATTTCCAAAACCTTGTTGAGTTGACATATACTATATCTGCATTATTAGGATCTACATCAACATTACAATAGTAAAAGGGTCTATCTAATAATTCGAATTTATCAGAGACTTGACTGTAATTTTCACCTTGATCAATCGACTTGTAAAGTCCTCCCTCACCATCTGGGGCTTCTACCAATGCATAAACTATTTTACTATCAGCAGCGCTTACTGCAAGATCTATCTTACCCATGAGTGCCGGTAGTCCTTCTGATTTTCGATTCCATGTTTCACCTCCATCTACTGATTTCCAGATTCCATTTTCTTTGCCTCCACTGATTATAGTCCACGGTTTTCGTTCGGCCCGCCATGCGGCTGCGTAGATTATATTGGAGTTGGTGGGCATTAATTCTAGATCAGAGAAACCAGTAGTATCTGATACATGTAGTACCTGCTGCCAGTTTAATCCGCCGTCTTTGGTTCTGTATACTCCTCTCTCTTTATTCGCATTAAAGGCTTGACCGATGGCCGCCACAAAGACGTTATTATTATCCTGCTGATTAATCTCTACGGCTCCTATCTGCCCAACTTGTTTTAATCCTATATGCTGCCATGTGTTTCCTTCATCTACAGATTTATACATCCCTTTACCAGTAATAATATTACTTCTTAGGCCATCAGTACCTGTACCTACATAGATGATATTTGGATCATTTTGCGCTACTCTGATTGCACCGATGGATGGGGTGTCGAAATAGCCGTCGGATATATTTTTCCAGCTAGTGCCGTAATCTTCGGTGCGCCATACGCCTCCTCCGGTAGCTCCCATATAAAATGTGCTAGGCTTTGATATAATACCAGCTACTGCAGTTACCCTTCCACCTCTAGTGGGGCCTACATATCTATATTGGTAACTTTCAAAATCTTGACCAACTAGTATCATTGTTTCTGATAGAAACACAAGTGCGATCATTAGTTTTAAGAGGTGTATATATTTCAAAGTTTAGACTTTTTGCTGGTTTGATATTTTGTAAAATTCACTGTAATATATCTAATTAATATTGTTCTGTTCTGCTCTAAATGGTTAACTTAAAAATTGATAACATCATGGGTCTTCTTCATAGGAAGAAAATTGAAATTAGGCATTAGGCGTTAAACATTTTGCATTTATTATAAAGCCAGTTATTTTGCTTATGAAAATTAAAAAATATTAATTCTACTAGTATAGGAGCACATCTGTTTTTAATATACTCAAATGAAGTTTTTAAAATATTTTATGATTCTTTGCTTAGTACTATTCTTACTTGTAGTGGTTGGCGTAGGTGCTTTTATTTATAAAGCTAAGTATGGGTTTAATAGTTATGAAACAAAGCATCATGTACTAGATAAAAGATTAGGGGATAAATCTATTTTAGTTCTATCTAAAACTAATGGCTTTAGACATGGGCAAGCTATAGAAGCTTCCCTTCCAGTTTTGAAGTCTATTGTAGCAAGAAACGAATGGAATGTTTATATGACAGAAGACGCAGGGATATTTAATAAGGAACAATTAGGATTATTTGATATTGTTATTTTTAATAATTGTACCGGCAAAGTGCTAAATCCTGATCAAAGAAAATTATTCAAAAGCTATATTCTTAAGGGTGGAGGATTTTTAGGCATTCATGGTGCTGGAGATGATTCTCATCAATGGCCATGGTATACAGATACTTTGATTGGTGCGCGATTTTCTCACCATCCAATAGAGTTTCAAATTCAAGAGGCGGTACTCAACAAGGAGGTACATCCTGATATTAGCCATAATTTTAATTCAAAACTACCTGCAAGTTTTAGGGCTTCTGATGAGTGGTATGTATTCTATGAATCACCGAGGACAATTGGTAAGCAGATTTTATATACTCTAGATGAGGCAGAGCTTAGTTGGAATGGTTCGATCGGACCGTTTGCAAAAGATAAAATATATGGAATGGGTGAAGATCACCCAATAGTATGGTATCAAAATATAGGAGTTGGCAGATCGTTCTATACCGCTATGGGGCATCATGGGGATGCGTGGAATAGCATAGATCATCATGCCATTTTGGAAGAAGGTATAAGATGGGCTGCTGGATTTGATTAAAAAGCAGGTAATACAAGTTAAGATTGGTTAATTATTAGTTAAGGACATAGTATAGGCATCGATTTGATCGTCTTAATCTCGAATCAATCAACAAATGACATGACTTTTTTAGTTTTAATCTCAGCAGCAATATTAGGATCGTTCACAGGCAAAGCAATATTCAAAAAGACTCAAACAACAGCAATTAAAGTAAAATCATAATTTTTTTATTGTAGAAACCTTGTAGGTGTACAGAAGGGTTTATGTAGAGTAAATGGCCCTAAAGTGTAAGCTGGTTTTCAAAAAGCACATAAAAATCGAGTTCTAAGTGGGTTAAGTAGGGGGTAAGCATCGGTTATTGGGTTCTCCTATACGAACCATAAATAAACACAAAATGATTTTTTTAGCAATAGGAACAGCAGCAATTTTAGGAGTAATCACTGGCAAATTAGTTTACACGATGACTCATAAAAACCAACTAAGTGTTGGCTCTCAATTAGCAATTAAAAATGAGAGAGTATACAACGGTATAAAAAAATAAATCCCCTTAGTCTTAAATAACGGAATAGACTTTAGTTTAATAAATATTCTGAGTTGTTTTGAAACTGTAGCTCAGCATAAAGGAATACAAAGGATCATCTAAGAAATTAGATGATCCTTTTTTTTTACTAATACTTTTTTAATTTTCTACCCCTAGATTTATAAGATAATTAAGCAAATCTCTTAACTCATCTCTATGAAGACCTGCTGTTAATCCTGCCGGCATCAAGGATACTGGGCTTACATCAGTCTCTTCGATTTCACTATTTGGTATTGCTACTACTTCGCTATTAGCTTGTCTCAGTAAAGTCGCATCACTGGTCTTTCGATGTAGGACCCCACTTAATATTTCGCCATCTGTTTTAGTTATTATGACTGTCTCATAGTTTTGCTTTATTTCCGCATTTGGATTGAGTATAGATTCTAAGATTGAACTAGGCGTCATAAAACTTCCTATAGCACTTAGGTCTGGTCCGCTTAGTCCACCTTCATTTCTTACTTTATGGCATGATCCACAAAGTACTCTGGTGCTTCTGTAAATCTGTCTGCCATGAGAAGGTTCTCCATTTGCTATAGCATCTTGGATTAGCTCTTCTTTATCCTCTTGAGAGAGGTTTAATCCTAAGGCTTTTATGTTCCCAGCATTACGTAATTCTTCTTCTAATTCAAATAGGTTTAATCCTGAGGTCTGTGCCATTCTTAAACCAGCACTAGCTATTTCTTCAGGAAGTGTTTTTCCAGCTATTGCAGCAGTGAGAAACTCTGGCCCATTATTTACTCCTCTGAATGCGTTGAATATTCGATCTGCATTACTAAGAGAATCAATCTGCGAGAGTAGGCTTAAGGCCGGATCCGCCGCTGATTCTGGATCTTCTTGTATCCATGCAACCATTGCAGAGGTTGCCAAGGTTTTATTAGTCCCATCTGTGGCAAACTGCTTTACTTTTTCTAATTGATTGAGAGAAACCATAGTTTTCATGGCTTCTAGTTTTTCACTTCCATCGGTTGCTGAGATCGCTACCGCATTTACATCTTCACTATAGGATTTTATTTTCCACCTTCCGATTAGGCTTAGTGCTTGTCTCCGAGTACTAGTTACATTACTTTTTAGGAGTTTTGAGATGGAGTTTACATCACTTGGAATTGCAGTATTTGATTTTGGCGCATTTGCAAGTGCTCTCAATATGTCATTATCTTTTGATGAAGTGGCATATTCTAATGTTTTCTCGAGCTCGTTTTGATCTCCTATCTTAGCCATTTTGATCCAAGCCTCTTTTTGTTTTTCAGAGTCTAGTTTTTCATGAGTGATGAGTTTGCTAATAAGAGGAGCAACTCTAAGATTTTCAGCACAGAGTAATGCAAACATTTGCTTATTGATATCTCCACCAAATAGCGGTTGATTATTTTCTAATTGAGGTATCCAATCTTCTTCAAGTTCTTTGATTGTTAACCATGATGCATATTCTAGATTTTGGTCCATCGGATGGTCTAGTGATTGTATGGCTATCTCTGCGGCCTCTAAACCCTTCATTTCTCTGAGCGCAGTCAATGTTTCTAATCTTACTTGAGGGTGCTTGTCATTGATGAGTTTGGTTAGAAGAGTAGAGTGATCTTTTTGCTTATTCCAATGAGATAGTATTCTGACAGCAGCCCCTCTAGATCTATAGTCTCTCGAGTTGAGTGCACTTAATATTAGATTCTCCTCATAGTGATTGAGCGCAGAAAGTAACCATAATCCTTCCAGTCTATTTCTTTCATAATTCTTTGATGATCTACTTAAATTTTTGATATAACGAACTACACTCTGAGGAGAACACTTATTTTCTACTAGCATCCTATTAGCTTGCATCCTTGTATGTTGCTCGGGAGCTTTAAGGAGTTCTAACAATGAACTATTATCTAGTGCAGAGAAATCTATAATCTTTTTAGACGTCTTAGATTTTTGACTCATACGCCATATCCTACCATGTACTTTATCTCTTACTGGGTGATGAAAATCTACCTCACCATGGTCAATGATAGGATTGTACCAATCAACGATATATAGCGATCCATCTGGTCCAGTTTTTATATCTACAGGACGATAGGATCGATGATCAGAGTTTATGATAGTCTCTACTTCTGCAGACTCGTAAGAACTTGCGTTGGGCTTAAGTTTGTATCTAACGGTACGGTTTGCTCTGTAGTCATTAGAGATGATATCTCCTTGCCAAGCATCAGGTAACTGTGGGCTGTAAATTACTTCGGCCGCGGTATGTTTCGGTTTATTAGTATTTAGTCCTGCTAATACTTTATTAGCACCTACTGCTGTTTGGTGAGCACTCTCTGGAAAAATATGGCTTACTCCTGATCCTCCCGCGCCATCCGTCGCAAATGCTTGGCCCCATTCATCAAATGCTTCGCCCCATGGATTAACAAGTCCTCTAGAAAAAATCTCTAACCGCTCAGTCTCTGGCCTAAATGACCAAGTACCTGACCCATTTAATATCCTAGGACCAAATGCAGACTCCACGAAAGAGTTGATGTAAATAGATTGTGTAAAATGTAAATCTCCCCATGGCGTCCACCTAAGTCCATGGATCGTGTGATGGATATCTGCGTTGCCAAAGCCGTCAAAAACGACTCGCGTCTCATCTGCTACATCGTCTCCATCTGTGTCTGCTAGGAACAGAAGCTGCGTTGTGGCGGTGACATAAGCTCCTCCCTCTACCGGCATGACAGAGTGGGGCACTAATAGATTTTCTGCAAAAACGGTATGCTTATCAGCGACGCCATCCTGATCGGTGTCTTCAAGGATTATAATTTTGTCATTAGGTTCTCGGCCTGGGACGATATGTGGGTAGATGCTACTTGTCGCAACCCATGCTCTTCCTTTTTTATCCCAGTTGACATTGATTGGGTTTGCGATCATAGGATCAGCTGCAAAACAATTCATCTCCATACCACTAGATATATTGAAGGCTGCGAGTTCGCTTTCTATATTTGGGATTGGAATATTTTTAGGTACTTCATCATAAGCATACTCCTTAGGGGCGATCCAAGGTTTAATCATTTCTAATTCTATAAAATGTTCTTTGGGTTGTAGAAGGCTTTTAATTTCTACTTCTTTTTCTTTAACCAAGGTTGCTAAGTCATCCATCTCATAAGATAGATGTCCCATCTCATGTTTTCTAAATAAATAAATGTAAGCCTCATTGAGTGGTCTCAATTTATATCGGTATAAGCGATTTTTCTCTTTTATCGTTTCGGTAAGTCGTTTACGAGTGTTTTCATCTCGACTAAGGGTAAATGTATTTATGGTGTCCTGACTTTTGCTATACAATTCACCGTCTACATATATTGCTACAGGTTCTTTAGATTTAATTTCACCTAGCTTTCCTATTTTATCACTGGTTAGTTTAAACTTAACTCCATATAAGGTTTTTGCTAGATCTGTATAATTGCAGTCGATATTTTCTGTTACTTGCGCTGAGGAGTCTAAGGTGATTTTAAAGCTGTTGTTGTAATCTGGAATAAGAGAATCAATCAGTATTTGACTCATTCTATGGTAGCCGGCTTCATTTAATTGGATACCATTTTGGGTGTAAATTTGCGTATCTGGAGCTGTGATCAATTGTTCAAAAAGATCGATGAACCTATAACCTCTTTCATCGGCTTCTTCTTGTATATAATCTCTTGCTGTGCCGAGCCATTTGTTTTTAACTGATACATCAGTCGGATTGATACTTGTTTTTTCATGTTTGGGGGGTGATAATAAGATTGCAGATGTTCCTAGAGAATCTACAAAATCAAGCAAACGACCATACCCACTTTTAAATAAATCTATATCCTGCTGATCCTCAGCAAATGCTGCTTCTGTGCCATAGCCGATTATGATTAAGTTAGGATCTACCTCTTTGATTTGTTGCATTAATACTCTTGAGCCAAATCCTTGCTCTGCACTGGGTGGTTGCCATGATCTTGTATTTTGAGCAGAACCAAATTGTGATCTAGCTAACCCGAACACATCATCAGCAGGCCATCCTACATTACGAAGGCCTACAGTTCTATCAGAGTAGTAAGAAGTTAGGCTAGTTTCAAAGAATGCATGCTCCTCCATACTTGAGATGAGCGTACCCCCCACGAGCGCAATATTATTTAATTCTGAGTTGCTTAATGTTTTATTAGATGTCGAGCCATTATCAGGAGTGCAACTGGCAATTATTATTACAGCTGAGAGCCAAACTATTAAGAAGTTTTTCATATAGTAGAAAGTTATTGAAAAACTTATAAATCTCCCTACAGTTTATTTAGAAATAATATTGATATCAACAAATATCTAAAGTATGCAAGGGAAAAATACTTCGAAGGCTCCCTTAGTGGTGTAAAAAGAATTGGGTAGGTATGGCCCCATAATATCTTTTTCTGTACCGATCTCTACTACGTTTTGTATAGCTTCATCAAAGGTTGGTGAGGCTAGCATATTTCTTATTTGTACTACAGTCACATCTTCATCACCTGCTCCGTCACCATCATTAGCCATAGGTAACCATCCTATACCGCACTCTACTCTGGCATTTCTAGGTCGATCTTCCTCCCTAGATACGACTATGGTGTAGAATCCATTCTTGTCAATGGGAACTTGCTCATCAAATAAGCAATCGTTGACCCGTGTATTCGCAAATCCTTGATTAGAACAGATAGACCAGTAGACTAAGTCTCCAGCACTCATCTTTTCTTCACCGTTCCAAGTTTTAGGCGTAGTCGGTAGTTTACCTTTCAGTACGAATACACTTCCATGCTTTCGATTTATAATAGTCCGCACATAGTTATTGTCAAGGTTAGGGTAGAATCCACCGGTGCTTTTTCGAGGAGACTCTGGTAAGTCCCCATTATAAATTCCTAATAAAAATTTTCTATCATACTGCAGAAACCACGTTGGCGGAACAGTCGCCGGCCAAGTATCAGGCTTATCGGCTTGGTTGACCAACTCTCTATATTTATTCATGGGGACACCGACAGCATTAGGTGTGATGAGTAGCGGTTGAGATGCGTTGAGGGCTTTACATGCCTCATCTCCTCTAAGTACATCACCAGATGCCAATGTCAGGACAGGTTGGGGCATAGAAACTCCCCCTGTTTCATTTTTGCCTTGGTCTGGCACGTAGATCCTGTAAAGTATAGCTTGCTGCCCTCCAGCATATTCAGGGGCATGGAGCGTATTGGATAGTTGCTTTTCGAGTGACTTTCCTTCAAGCTGATTTGGATCTGCTAGTCTTACACCTTCTTGTCTAGATCTAGGAGATGGAGCATTCAGTATGTCAAGTGTATACTTTCTGTTTTCATTGTTGCGATTATTGCCAGACACGTAGGGATTAATTGCTCCTTGATCTGGTTGTATCAAATAATCTGCTATAGACTCTATAGGTGCACCACGACCATCATAGCTAATTAAGGACATATATCTTGAGTGTGGAAATTCTCCTTCAAGCTGTAATTGTGCTCCTTCAGGAATCGTAAACATAGCAGCCCAGTAGAATACTCCTGCGTCTGGATATGCAATATTCATATACGGATCTTTGCTCACAGGACCTCTAGTCCAAAAGCAAGTCCTCACACCAGGCAAACCTGTAAACGAATCATCTGTCTCAGCAGAATTGCTGGTAGGGTGGTGAGGGGATTGTTGTTTGCAACTTGCAAAAGAAATCAGCAAACTGCACATGAAAATAGTTGATAGTTTATATAACATCGCCTAAGTATCTTTCCTTTAAAATATTCCTGTGGTGAATCTCATGACCAGCAATTATATAACCTAATGCACGCGCTGAAAAAGGCTGTCCACTTGCTGTTCCTATTCTAGATTGCATCTCTTCATCAAATGATTTAAACAAAGTGATACTCGCTTGCCTCACACTCTTATATTCTTTGATAATAGCTGAAAAACTTCGCTGATGCCCCTTAGCCATAGGCACATAGTCATCTTGTTCAAATCCTGGTAGCGCCGTCGTATCTCCTCTAGCAAACCTCAATGCTCGATAAGCAAAAATCCTCTCTGTATCGATGATGTGTAGCAGAGACTCTTTGATTGTCCACTTGCCTTCAGCAAAACTATAATCGTACTTACTAGGTGGAATGCTATTTGCTAATTTTATGGTTTGTGTAGAACCATATTCCATTGCTTCAGTTAAGTCTTGGGCAGCAACTAGGGAAATATATTTCTTGTAATATTCTCCATATTCATTTTCCTTGAGCTCATTAGGTGTCATATCTACAGTTTTTTCAAAATGTAAATGTAATTAAATTGAGGCCTTTAAGATTGGAAGGGTATAAATAGTGAGCGATTCAATTTACTTGGTCATTTGTGATTGCACATTTTTAGCTGGTGAGGGCTCGTCTTTGGAATTCTTTCTATAATTTTTCTTGCTTCAAGATCTAATTTTACAGAGACAATATACCAGACTACCTTCCCATCAAAAGTACTAGAAAGGTCTTTTACAGCTCTATCTGATAACTCTTGGTAAGAGATTGTATTTTCCTTTTTTATTGTTGAAATAATATAATCTCTGATTATATCGTATCGTCGTTTAAGGATGTTGACGCCCTTTTTTCCTTGGGGATGTAATGTGAGTATTTTATCGGGTTCCATTATTGTTTATTATTTGTAGGAAAATAATCCTTTTTTAACAAAAAATGTCAACTAGGTGCTAATCGTTAGTTGTTTACACATTACTATTTATTGTAATTTTATCTAACCTTAAAACCACTTTACTATGAAAACTGCAATTGTAGAACCTTCTACAAAACGAGATTTGGCGGAACCTTTAAAGGTAGATTCATTGGCCCCGTATTTTTCTGGTATTGATCAATACGGAGAATTTCAATCACTCGATAGATTACAATCTAAAGGGCCCTTTGCTATCATTTTTTACAGAGGCCATTGGTGCTATTTCTGTAGACGTCATATTATTCAATTTCAGAAAGGTCTGGATCAGTTAACCGATGAGGGATTTCCTGTAATCTTAGTCACACCAGAAAAACCACAATATATCAGTGAGACACTAGAAAAGACGAATGTTAAATTTCCTATTCTTCATGATAACTTAAACTATATCATGAATAACTATAAGGTATCAAGGTCGGTATCTAAAACGACTAGAGCACCGTTTACAAAAGTCGATCTAACTAAGGTAAATGGTGCTATCGATCCAGTGTTGCCTGTACCTGCAACTTACATTGTCGGAACTGATGGGATAATAAAGTATGCTCATTTTAATCTAAACTATGCTCTACGATCTTCCTTCAAAACTGTGGCTAAAACAGTCAAAGAAATTAGAGCAACAGCCAGACATTAATTCTTCATTTACATTTAGTAGGTTGATTCCCAATTAATCTAACTTATTTATAACCGTTGTAATATTGGGTGTAAGTAAGTACTAATCATTGTCCTTACATTAAATTCAATTACTAGAGTTAGAGACTTAGTCGCGGAGAATTTTTCTGCGCAATGCATTGATGAATGATTGTATAAGAAAGGAAGACAAAATAGTCTAGATGTACTGCGCGCTTTAGGAATAGGTAAGTCTAGATTTATAAAACCATGGGTAAATCTATAAATAAATTGCTTAGCAGATCATAGATTCAGATGTGCAATTATGAAACTATAACATCTATATTTTTAAATAATAAGGATAGCATAGATGCTTGCAATTGAAGCACGCCATAAGTAATCTCTTTAGTTCAACTCATAATCAAGATTTATAAATTATTCTGAAATCGAGATTTACTTGATAAAGACAATCAATAGATTATGGGCAAAAAAATAGAGTCAAGAAAACTTGACCCTATTACTAATTGTATGTTATATCGCTAGTTTATGCAAAAGTCTCAGTACCTGAAAAGTGGAACATACCTTCTTTCTTAGCATTGTTGTCAGAGTCTGAACCATGTACGGCATTCTCACCTATACTTTTAGCAAATTTTTTGCGGATGGTACCTTTCGCTGCTTCTTTAGGATTGGTAGCTCCTATTAATTTTCTGAAGTCTTCTACTGCATTGTCTTTTTCGAGGATTGCAGCTACTATAGGCCCTGAAGACATAAATTCTACTAGCTCACCATAGAAAGGTCTCTTTTTGTGTACTTTATAGAATTCACCAGCTTTCTCAGCAGAAAGCTTTGTGTATTTCATTGCTACTATTTTGAATCCTGCGTCATTTATCATTTTAAGGATAGCTCCGATATGGCCGTTTCTTACAGCATCAGGCTTGATCATCGTGAAGGTTTTTTTACCTGCCATTTTGTTAGTTTAAATTCACATTAATTTTAAATCGGCGCAAAAGTATAACTATTGTTCACACTAGGTTTGACATTAGCTTTATTTAATTGGTTTCCACCTAAAAAAGTAGCAAATTCGCACATCTTTAATGGAAGGATTACAGGACATAAAGGATTTACTATCAATGCCTAAGGTGATTAGCCTCATCGCTCACCGAAATCCGGATGGTGATGCAATAGGTTCTTGTTTAGCGCTTGCTAAATATCTTGATAAATTTGGGCATACGACTCATGTGGTTATGCCAAGTGAGCATCCATCATTATTTACCTATCTAGAAGGAGTAGATGATATTATAGTCTATGATCTCAAAAGAGATCTCGCGAAAGAGAAATTAGAAAATGCGGATATTATTTTTTGCTTGGATTTTAATGCGCTTGATAGGATAGATACTTTGGGACCTACCATACAATTTGCAAAAGGGAAAAAGATAATGATAGATCATCATCTGGACCCTGAGCCGTTTACTGATTATCAGCTATCTGATACTAAAGCGAGTAGTACTTGTGAGTTAGTTTATAAGTTTATAGAGATGCTTGATGGTAAGGATAAGATAGACGTAGCTATGGGTGAGTGTATTCTGACTGGTATAATTACAGATACAGGTTCATTTAAGTATGCTACTACACCTGATGTTTATAGGATAGCCTCAGAGCTTAAGTTGATAGGAGTTGACGATTATAAGTTACAGAATTTTATTTTTAACTCACTTACTGAGAAGCAGTTGAGACTCTTAGGTCATGCTATTAACAATAGGATGGAAATCATGAAGGAGTATGGTGTGGGTATCGTAGTGTTGAATAAAAAGGATTTTGAAGACTATCAAATCTCTAGAGGAGATACCGAGGGTATTGTTAATTACCTGCTGATGATTAAAGATGTACAAGTGGCAGTATTCTTTAGGCAGCAGCCAACTATTATAAAAATCTCATTCAGATCTAAAGGTGATGTCTCGGTGCAAGAACTCGCAAGAGATCACTTTAGAGGAGGTGGTCATAAGAATGCTTCTGGAGGAGCTGCCTACGGCGGATTAGGTAAAGTAATCAATAACTTTAAAGAACAAGTGCCTAAATACTTTTCGAAAATTGAAATTTAGAATAATGAAAAATTTAAAATTGATATTAATCCTGTTAGTGGGAATAGCGATGGTTTCATCTTGCGGTGGAGATATGGGTAGTAGTAGCAAAACAGAAAACGGATATGATTATAAGATATTCAATGATGTGAGCGGTGCAGTGGCAGTTCCAAACCAATATGTTTACTTTATGTTTGATATAAAGGATTCTAAAGGGGAGATCCTTCAGAGTTACAGAAATGCGCCGACCACACCATCTTTAAAGTTGCCTGCAAAAGATGACCAAGCATATAAGGCTAATCCATTAATGGCTTTGCTATCTAGATGTAGCGTGGGGGATAGTGCATCTATCTATATACCAGTAGACTCACTGCAAGGCGTACCTCCGGGTTATGGACCTGAAGAAGTATTTGAATATAATGTGGTGGTAGAGGAAGTTTTAGATGAAGCAGCCCACCAAGCAAAGCAGACAGAGATACAACAAGCAGCCCAAGAAAAAGCAATTGCTCTAAAGGCTAAGGAAAAAGATATTGCTGCATTTACGGCAAGCTCTCTACAGGCTTATAAATCAGGAAAAGCTACCGATATTATAGAGCTAGATGAAAGTCTTAAGTATGTAATCCATGAGTTAGGCGAAGGAGAGCCAGCTAAAGAAGGTAAGTACGTATCTATGCAATATTACGGGATGACCATGGAAGGTAATATGTTTGATAATTCATTTAAGAGAGGTACTGCATTTACATTTACGCCTGGTAGAGGAGAAGTGATCAAGGGGTGGGATAGAGTGATACCTTTACTAAAGGAAGGAGCAAAGGCATCGATTTTTATCCCAGCAGCTTTAGCATATGGTGCGGCAGGAAGCCCTCCTTCTATTCCCCCTAATGCAGACTTGATGTTTTATGTAGAAGTAGAGAAAGTATTTAATTAATCTAATCAGTCACCCCACCTAGCAAAAAGAAGGACGAATGACGGTCGATCAATTCAAAGAATTAGAGACCCGCTTGTCAGACCTGAGGAGGTATCTTTGACATCGAGAAGCGGTTACGTATTATAGAAGACAAGGAGCAGCAGAGCCTTGATCCTGATTTTTGGAGTAATCCTAAAACGGCTGAGAGTGTCATGCGCGATCTTAAACTCAATAAAAAAAGAGTAGAGGAATACAATGAGGTCCAATCTAAGGTCGAAGAACTAGAAGTCACCGAAGAATTTAGGAAAGAAGGGGAGGCGACGGAAGACGATGTCAATAAATTGTTTGAGGAAGTAAAACTGATATTCGAGGAGATAGAATTCAAAGCAACACTTAATAAACCTGAAGACGAATTATCTTGCTTGCTCCAAATCAATGCAGGGGCTGGAGGAACAGAGGCTTGTGACTGGGCAGAAATGCTCTATCGTATGTATCTCATGCACAGCGAAAAAGAAAACTACAAGATTAAAGAACTCAATCGCACGAATGGTGATGTAGCCGGGGTAAAGTCTGTAGAACTCCAGATAGAAGGAGACTTTGCTTATGGAATGCTCAAAGGCGAGAATGGGGTTCATCGATTAGTTAGAATAAGTCCATATAATTCTCAGGGTAAACGAATGACTTCTTTCGCTTCAGTATTTGTACATCCATTAGTAGATGATAGAATAGAGATTAATGTCAATCCAGCAGATCTTGACTGGGATACATTTAGAGCAAGTGGGGCAGGAGGTCAGCATGTAAATAAGACGGAGTCGGCAGTAAGGGTAAGGCACTTGCCCTCAGGAATTGTAGTGGAATGTCAAGAGGAAAGATCTCAGCACATGAATCGGGAGAAAGCCATCACCATGCTTAAATCTAGGCTCTATGATAGAGAACTAGAGCGGCAAGCAGCAGAGAAGAATGAAGTGGAATCCACAAAAATGAAAAACGAATGGGGGAGTCAGATCAGATCATATGTCCTAGATGATAGACGAGTCAAAGATCATAGGACTGGTCATCAGACTGGGAATACAGATGGAGTCCTAGATGGAGATCTCACACCATTTTTACAAGCCTATCTAAAGTGGATCACTAAAATCTAAGTCATGATTATAACAGTCGAGATTAGTTTGTATCCTCTTAAGGATGATTTTGAATCTTATATTCTTGAATTTATAAAGGCACTACGAAATCAATCAGGGTTGACTATTCGTACTACAGCTATGAGTACCCTTGTTAAGGGGGATATGGATCTGATCTTTGATATCTTAAAAGTGGAGTTGCAAAAAATTTATAGCAAACTTGATACGTCGAGTACAGTAATTAAGATTGTGAATCGACCGCTGCCGATTGAGGATGGGTATTATAAGTTTGAGTAACAGGTTACTCTCCAGGATGCTTCCAAGGCTTACGATATTCCCTCGCTAATAAGTCATTTGCTTCTTTGTCGTTATCTATCACTTTACTCTCAGGGTTATAAACTAGCGCTCTTCCCAGATCCATAGACATATTAGCCATAATACAACTAGCAGTAGAAATATGTCCATTCAGGACATCTGCCCTGGGCTTATTACCAGTTTCTATACAACTTAGTAAATCAAGCATATGACTTCTAGTCGCTGGAGCTACATGTATTTCCATTCCTTTTTCTTTGACGTCGCCAGGAAATATATCTTTTTCCATTAGTACATTTTGACTAAGATTTTTTTGATTCTTATCATGTGGGATGAATTCATATTTGTGGACACTACCTTTTAAGGTCCCTTTCTCGCCGTAGATAAAGAACCCCCAAGGGTAATCAGGATCTGGAGGCGTTCCCCAGCTTCTGTGCTGCCAGATACAGTTTAGCTCATCAAATTCAAAGACTGCATTTTGAGTGTCTGATGTAGTGGCTACACTATCTTTTTGTACATAGATACCTCCTGTCGAACTGACTTTCTTAGGCCAGCCTAGATCTAGCAACCACCTCACCGTGTCTAACATGTGCACACACATATCTCCTACGATACCGTTTCCGTATTCCTTATATGCTCTCCAACTCCGATGAGGTAAACCGCGGAAAGGAACTTTAGGTGATGGACCTGCCCACATCTCATAATCAAAATGATCAGGTACCGGAATTATTTCAGGCTTAGCATTCATACGCATGTGGTAGTAACAACACATTTCTACATGAGATATCTTACCGAGCATACCACTTTCTATCACTTTAGATTTTGCATCCATAAGGTGGTGGGTACTTCGACGCTGAGTTCCTACCTGTACCACCTTATTATATTTTTTTGCAGCTGCCAAGATTGCTTCTCCTTCTACGATATCAAGACTTATAGGCTTTTGTAAGTAAAGGTGTGCTCCTGCTTTCATTGATTCTATGGCTTGTAATGCATGCCAGTGGTCAGGACTTCCTATTAAGACGAGATCAAGTTTATGCTCTGCTAGCATTTTGCGATAGTCGATATACTGTAAAGGGACTTTACCAGATTTTTGGCGCTTACTGACCATGAAGGCCGCTTCCACTAACATTTTCTTATCTACATCGCATATTGCAATGACTTCTACTGGAGATACTTGAATCAGTCTAAATAGGTCACTTTTGCCATACCAGCCACTGCCTATTAGGGCAACTTTTAGAGGCCTATCTTTAAAGATGATGTCTAAGCCATCTAGACCTAAGGTAGAGACAGCCATGGTTGCCATCGAGTTTTTTAGGAAATTTCTTCGATTGATATTGAAGCTAGTTACTCTTGCCATAGATTAAAGATGTATATCTAAAATAATAAAAAAGAGGGCGACTATTCGCCCTCTCACCTAAATCAATTAAGGAATAAATTATCTACTACTAGATCATACTAGAAAACCCTATTTCAATTGTGCATAATCTAGATAGTAAACTACCCTTAATGAAAAACTGTTATTTTGTAAATTATCACTTAGTTGACCTAGACTATCACGATAAGAGAGATCACGATAATTGAGCGTTGGATCAGAGTCAGCTCCAAATATGTTATTTTTCCAAACTATAAAAATATCACTACCAGGAGCAAACCTCCACCTATAGACCATGTCAATATTAAAGGTGTTGAAGCTATTATCATTAAATTCTGAATAGTCAGTATTATTCAGGTATCCATCTTGCATGAGTGTATGAAAGCTCTTATAGTTAACCTTTGACCAATAATGTCTTAGCCTAAATTCGAGGCTCATTTTATTGTTAAATGTATAGGTACTATTAATTCTGTTTGAAATTGTCTTAACGTCTCTTCTACCAAAAGTAATATCCTCACTATCGTTCATACCTACAAAGCCTTCATTGTTTTTATCCTGTTCGATAGAGCTAGAAAACCCTACTCTAAACTTATCACTAAAGCGATACCTAGGACCTAGCTGAATCATTGTATTTGTCCTTCCTTCTTGATTATATTTTTGCCCCCACATCACTAACTCTATTCTCCATGGTTTTCTGTCATCAGTACCAATAAAGAAACCCATATTACCTCTGGCAGGTATTTTATAGTTTCTTCCAGCGACTCTTGGCTCAAAATAGTCGTTGCGCTCTGGTAGGTAGTTTGTCCATAAATTATAATACCATTGATTTTTACCTTGAGCAAAAAATCCACCATTAAACCCAACACCTACATATTCATTAGGTTGGTAAAGGCGCTCATAGAATCCATTAAACCATGATTGGAATCGTACAAATTGGCCGAAACCATCTACATCATTATATTGAGCATATATAGAGGTTTCCTTTGAGTTATTGTTTCTTAGAAAACCTAGATCGTTGGGGTTAAAGGTATTACTAACCTCTTCGTATTCTATTCCATATTGAATTTTACCGCTTAATCTTGATAATCCTATGGAGTAGCTGTGACCATTGATGTTGTTGGTTGTTGGTTCTAATATTTGCGATACTTTTGCATCACCTGAGATTCCCCAACTTTGTGGCTTGTTCTTAATATTAAATGTCGCTGCACTCACATTAGCACTATGAAAATTATCTCCAGCTCTCCACACATTAGTATTAGTTAGCGATACAGAAGAATTATTTTTAAGGTTTTTATCCACTACGATCACACTGTAATTTGTAAGTGGTGCGGTTTGGATTTGTCGTTCTTCTCCTGTCTCAGTATCTGTGATGGTTGCATTTGTCTCCGCGCTCACTGCATTAAATATTCCTACACCAATGCCTTTGGAATTTCTGCCTGATATTTTTGTAGCATTGTATAGTTGAGGTGACTGAGGATTATTTGTTATTTCTTCTGTATCATTGATCGCATTATTGACATTGTAGAAGCCTATAGGATTACCTCCTACACGCCTAGAGTAGAATAAGTCTGCCTTGTTGAATAGTTCTGTTCCTTCGGTAAAGAACTGTCGCTGCTCATCAAATCTCACTTCGAATGGAGATAGGTTAAGTACTTGATCATCTGACTGTACCTGACCAAAGTCTGGTATAAGTGTCATGTCTAATGTAAACGCATCATTGATCCCATACTTAACATCGAGCCCACCATTATAGGAGTATCCAGTGCTGCTGGAAGGGGTTCTGTTTTTGTCAGTTGAGTTTTGAACATAGGTGGATGCATACGGGGAGATAGATAGCCTTAAAGGGGGCTTTATGTTTTTCATTCCTGTAATAACTCCTGTCTGAGTTAGGAATGGATTATCTCTTTCAAAATCTACAAATACCCAACCGTCCTGTGTGCCAGCAACGGATCTTCTCCGGAAGAAATTTATGTTCCATGATTGTATTTCTTTTTTAGGAAACCTTATTGCAGCATAGGGGATCTTCATCTCTGCATACCAACCTTCGTCCGTCAGCCTTACTTCGCTAAACCAGATTGCATCCCAATTTTGATCTTCATTATTAGGATCTAGCTTTGCATCAAATTGCACTCCAGTAGCAGCAAGTATAAATTCGGTAGCTTCATTTCCGTTTTGATAGGTATCTATGTATAGTCCAAAAAAATCAGTATTACCGATATTGTCTCGTTCTGTTAACTCGGTCATAATACTGTCTCTGGATACATCTGCCATGTATGCGGCGATGTAGATAGCGTCATCATCATAGACTAGTTTTACCTTAGTCTCATGTTGTATCGGTCCTGGTGAAGGACGATATTGTTTAAAGTCTTCTGCTACGGGAGCTTGCTCCCAAATGGCTTCATCAAATATGCCATCAATAGTCATTTTCTCTGTAGTACGTATCAGTTCAAGACTCTGTTGTGATTTTCCGATCAGGGAGAAAAGGCATACGACAGTCAGTGTTAGTATATAGTTTTTCATTTATTTAGGATTGTGATGTGCGATTAAGGATTGGTAATTTTGAGTGCTAGGATTCTCTTATATAAATGTTGCTATAATTCGATTCTAGTATTATTTTATTACCACCACCATTAAGTTTTGAATTTATTTTATCGCCAAATATTTTCTTTGTTACGTTGCGTTTAATATTTATTTGCATATCTAAGTCTGAGTAAATCTGGCCATAATCTGTTTTTAACTCTAGGTCAGCTTTTGCAGTTTGTGGTATACTTAGATCTACAGATGCATAGGTTGATCTAAACTCAATGGTATTTTCTGAGTTGATAGATTTTGTCGATGCGTCTATTGATCCGTAGGTGTTAATTATCTTAATATTTTTTGTAAATCCTTCGACAGTAGTACTTCCATACGTTGATTTTGACTCAAGTGTTAAATTAGAAGGGATCATGATTGTAAAGGTGTTTTCTATATGACTACCATAATTAATACAGGTATAGTCGTCTACTTCATCTTCGTTTATAATAATTGATTGACCACCCCTTTTTCCCCAGACGCTTTTAGGTAGAGATTCTGCATCTACACTTGTTTTTATGGAGACTTGACCGTTTTTTTCTTTTATTTCTATATCAAAAGCATCATCATTTTTGCCCATGTTTATAGTCACCGTACCACTAATTTTTATCTCAGGTTTATCCCACGTTTTGATCAAGACATCCGCATACTCAAAGTTTAAATTTGTTGACGTAAGCTTATTAGCTGGTATAGTTTTACTTATCTGTGTCTGACCATTTGCAGTGTAGGCAATAGAGTAGATGCATAGGATAATTATTAGTTGTTTCATTAAATTAGGATTAAGGTTGTTTATTAAAAGACTTTTTAAAATTTAGGAAGTTGCTTTATGTTTTATTTTTTATAAATTTTTGACACCAATTAATTATTTCTGGGTATAGGTCTGATACTGTTTGACCTTTTTGCTTCGATTTGTACAGCTTTATTAGGTTTTGGTTAAAGGATTTAAAATGTTTGAATCCTCTTCTCGATAATTGCCAATCTTCATTTGAGGCTATCATTTTATTTGCTATATCCTCGGGTGCATGGTCCAATAAATAAATGCTAACTAAAGACCAATTCATATACTCATTAAAAAGTGCGGTAGATTGCGAGTAACTTTTAGCTGCAATACTTTCTTTAACGACCCATGGAGATATATCATCAAAGGCTTCTTTGAATTGTAGGCTATCAAAGTAGGGTTCTGCTTCAGGATTTATAAAAGCATGGTTGAACTCAGTAAATAGAATTTGACCATCTCGCAATTTATTCTCAACATCAAACCTTGATTTATCTGCTTCAGATGGGTACGGAAAATTTACATGTGCTTGAGCTTCTTTAAATCCATCATTATCAAACCAAGCTGCGGATTGATTCCAATCCACAAGAGGGGAGAATATCACCTTGAAGCAGTCATAGGAGGTTTTGGGAAAATTTTTGTTGAGCCATGCCTGCATTTGCGCAATGTTGAGATCATTCCTATAGTAGCTGATCTGATCGTTATACATTCCTTGATGCAAATCGTAAAATTCTTTAAACCTAGATATCTTACTGAATTGTTCCATTTCAAATAAAAACTCGTGTGAGATTACATTCTCACCTATGTTTTGTGCTATGCGATCGTAGATGCCTTTTGATATAATATCATCATCTTCTCCAAGGTCATAGATGTAAGTATCCATCTTCAAACCCCAATACATCGAAAAGTCATCTCTCAGTATAGAGTCCGCTAGCTTAACACATTTATGATTTTTGTATGGTCTGAACCAATTAACGACCTCATCATAATAAGGTATATCCTTGCGGACTACATGAGAGTCTTCTTCGTCTGACAATGAACTCAATGCAAATACTACATTGATGAGCTCATACATCTCAGGAATCTCAATTATCGTCCTATTTCGATGTATATGTTGATATGCCTTACTAAATTTAGCCTTTGCCTTTGCTGCTTTGAATTGTATGTATGCAGTATCATTTTCATTGGTCACGACACTAAAGTTGTAAACTTCATTTTGGTGTAATAGTATACCAATAGAATCAAGATCAGTGATGTAACTAATTGTAACTGGTTTGTCTTGCTCCGGCATAGCATACCAAGTAGAAGTGTCTGAGTCGGGAGATATTGGCCATACATCTTTCCAATAATTTTCATCGACTCTAACGCTGGCTAGTTTCTTTTTTGATCTGATCAGTGGCAAAGCTTGATTTATGGCATCTTTAGATTCAGGACTTATAGCTGCTTTAGCTGACCGCTTTTCTGCTGTTAAAACATTGTCTGTTTTGGTCTGGGCGCTCACTGCGAAGACAGTTAAGTATAGGCATAGCAATGCTAGTATATGTTTCATTGTAGTAGGATTAAGGTTGTGTATTAAAGACTTATTGGTAGATGCTGACCTTTACATTGATCTCAGGTAGACATCATCGTACATTGCGCTAAGATTTATTTCTACGCCACCACCATTTATAGTGCCATTTACTTTCTTACTGCTGACGGATTTCATCTTGCCATTTGCTCCTTTAGTAGTTACTTTGATATCCATATCAGAATATAATGCACCGTAGTTAGTACTTACTTGTAGGTCTGCTCTTGTATTTGCAGGCATACTTACATCTACATGACCATAGACTGATACTAGTGACATTGCATTACTTTGGCTGACTGTGCCAAATTTAGTTTCGAGATCTCCATATACTGTTTTTACTGCTAAGGGGCCAGTCACCCCATCTAACATAATATCATTGTAGTTGACAGAGATTTCTATTTCGCCTTTCATATTGCTAATCATTATATCGTCTCCATAGGTGGTAGAGTGCACGATGTATAGCCCCATTGAGTTAGGCACTTTGATGGTATAGCCATCGTCACAATTGCAGCTTGCTCCATTAGATATTTGTTGTACAGTGATTTCATTGCTGCTTTCCTCTATAGATAGTCCTATCCCTGAGTTGTCATTTAACCCAGCTGAGTTGATGATACGCAGGCCTCTAGCTCTTTCGCTATGATCATCGTCTTTCTCATTGTTATTGATAAAGATGATGCTATTGCCATCATGGCCTTGTACCTCTAGTTCGTCGATACCCATTATCTTAAGCTTACCACTGCTTTTGTTGATGGTATATTCGTTTTGCCCTATCGTATCGTAAGCAACACAAAGTATTAGGCTTAGTATTAAAATTATATGTTTCATAATCTAAAATTTAAATCGAAGTTAATTTGAAAATACCTACCTGAGCTTCGTCTTTGACAAACTGCATATGCTTTTCGTCTTTGAGTAATTGCTCTAGTGGCTCTATTGCATTTTGTTCTTTAATATTTGCAAGGATATTTATTAGTGCTATAGTCACTGTAGGGTCCTCTTGTACACCCAAGGAAGTTATAAATGCATTTATTACTGTTTCTTCATTAGTAAACTTTTCGAGTGCAGTCACTGCTGCTAATCTCACATTGCTACTCTTATCTGTATTCATAGTGCTTATCAGTGCATCAAGGATTTCATCCTCGGGCTCATTTATGTCATAGCTCATATTAACGGCCTTGATACGTTGACTGGTAGACTGCTCTTCTAGCATGGCGTATAGCTGCTCTGACATCTTATCCATTTGCTCATCTTGCGTATAAGTCCTTCCAAAGAGTACACCGACTAGTATAAGCACCACCGCTACAGCCGCATACTTGTATAGGGATGATAATCTGAAAGTCTTAGCAGTCTCTAGTTGGGTTGAGGAAGTATTTAATGTTTTATCCGTTTGATCTTGCAAGTCAATCTGCTTATCTAAAAACGCATCAAAATTACTTTGTAATCTGGCGGAAGGATTAGCATTCATATCATTATCTATAATGCCCATCATAGATTTTAACTGCTGGAGTTCACTAGCTAATTCTGGAGATTGGTTTAATTTCTCTTGCATAGCCTCTAGCTCTGCTCTATTTAACTTTCCGTCTATATAATCTATTAATCGATCGCTATAATTTTCCATCAGCTTATGGTTTCTAATTTTAAATATTCTTTTCGTAATGCTTTTATGGCTCGATGTACACGTGTTTTTACATTACTTTCACTACAGTCAAGAACTTCTGCCACTTCTGCATATAATAGTCCTTGATATCTGGTCATTAGTAGCACCTCTCTATAATCTTCTGATAGCATAGACATAGCTCTTTTGAGTAATGTTTTTTGATTGCTTAAATCATCATGTACTTCTTCACAATGATCAAGCTCTTGTACTTCAACATTATTAGAGATCTTTAATTTTATTCGTTTAAAGTGATCAGCATTCACATTCCTAGCGATCCTAAACATCCATGGGATAAAAGCATTAGATCCATCAAAACTCTTTTTGTACTTGATGATCCTTTCGAATACATTTTGCGTAAGATCTTCACTAAGTGCTTGGTTGTAATTCATTTTATAAAAAAAATTATAGAGTCTTATATGATACTTATCAAACAGTAAGGAAAGTTTCCTTATATCACCATCGGCAACAGCAATCATAATTTGTTCGTCGTTCTGCATTTAGGTTTTCTACAACAATTACATCTATAAATACCTCTTCAATCAAGAATGGTTACACTTCTGTTAAAATAAGTTTTTAATTTTATTAAATATAATTTATTAGTAAGGTATAAATAACTGATTGTTAGACATTTAGTATGAATTAGTATTTTTTGAATCTCTATATTCTAGCAGGTTGAATTGTTTATTTTTAAAATAGATTACCAATAAACCCTTAGTTAATTAATCAAGTGAATAGTTATTATAGAGCAAACCAATTTTTATGAAGTACTCTCAACTTATTTTTATTTTATTCTTTTCTGTTTCTACATCCGGTCAGATAAGTGAATTTATTCACATTGACCAGTTTGGATATTTACGCGACTCTGACAAAGTAGCTGTACTATCTAATCCTGAAGAAGGGTTTAATGGTGATAAGTCTTACACACCAGGCAGTACTATGGAGGTTCGCAAAGCGGAGAATGATGAAGTGGTTTTTTCGGCAACTATAACCGAATGGAATGCTGGAAATATACATAATCAATCTGGAGATCGAGGATGGTGGTTTGATTTTGGAGGAGTGATTCAATCAGGGACCTACTATATCCATGATCCGAGTACAGGGGAATCTTCAGCTCAGTTTAAGATAGGTAAGGATATCTACGATAGTGTTTTACAAGCGGCCTTCAAAATATTTTATTACAATAGGTGTAACGCTCCTAAAGAATCTCCCTATGCAGATATCAGATGGGCAGATGGTAACAACTTTCTAAATGAACAACAAGATGATAATTGTCGAGATGTCTATCGTAAAAACGATGCCTCTACATCAAGGGATCTATCTGGTGGATGGTTTGATGCGGGTGATTATAACAAGTATGTGACCTTTGCCTATGATGCTATCCATAATCTTTTATGGGCGTATCAGGAAAATTCTGAAGTATTCACCGATGACTGGAATATACCTGAATCAGGTAATGGTATTCCAGATATCCTTGATGAAATTAAATGGGAACTTGATTGGCTCATCAAGATGAATAATGATGATGGTAGCACCCTTATTAAAATGGGAAGCCAAGATCACAATGATAATATATCAGCCCCTCCAAGTCTAAATACAGATCCGAGATATTATGGTCCGACTTGTAGCTCAGCATCAATTGCTTTAGCGAGTATTTTTGCTCATGCAGCAAAGGTCTTTAGGGATTACCCATCGATGATGCCATTTGCAGATGAGTTACAAGCTAGGGCGATTAGCGCTTGGGATTATGCAAAAACATTTGATGATAATAATAGTTTGCAAATCGATTGCGACGATGGCAGTGTTATATCAGGAGACGCAGACTGGGATGCAGAGAAGCAAAAAGATAATTTATTGGCAGGGGCTATTTATTTACTTGATCTCACAGGTGAATCAAAGTATAATGAGTTTATCGCGGCTCGATACCAGTCGGCAGAACAATTGACAAATAGATTTTGGGGCCCTTATAAGATGCCACTTAATGATGCCCTTCTGCTGTATAGTACTTTAAGTATTGCCACTAGTACAGTAGCTACAGACATATTTAATTCTTTCGGTGGAGACGTACAGAACAATGGCAATGGTTATTACGGATTTTCATTTGATGATCTATATCGAGCGAGTATACCTGATTGGTCTTATCACTGGGGTAGTAATCAGCCCAAGGCCAATTATGGGGTGCTTAATATGCTGGTGCGTAAATATGGTATAGATCCTGCTAATGATGATTCTTATGGAGACTATCAGCGTGACGTAGTCCATTACTTTCATGGTGTGAATCCCTTGGGTATAGTCTACTTGTCCAATATGTATGAGTTAGGCGGAGATCGATGTGCAAACGAAATATATCATACCTGGTTTGCGGATAATTCTGTATGGGATAGTGCTGTGGATTCTGAGTTTGGTCCACCACCTGGGTATGTGCCGGGTGGGCCTAATAAGGATTTTTCACTTTCCAGTTTTTCGCCTCCATTTGGTCAGCCACCACAGAAAAGTTATCTAGATTTTAATAATGGATGGCCAGATAATAGTTGGGAGATCACTGAGCCTGCCATTTATTATCAAGCTGCCTATATTAGATTGCTATCTGGTATTATGAGTGTTAACAACTCTACAACAAGTAACTCCAACCTCGCAACAATAGACGCAGCTATAAAGGTATTTCCTAACCCAGCTATTGATCAAGTAACTATCAACGGGGAAATCATAGGTCATAAATTGCAATTGCTAAATGCTGATGGAGCAGTGGTGAGATCACAACAAATAAATACTGCATCGATTGATGTCCATCTAAAGGATATGATTCCAGGAGTGTATTACTTACAATTGATCAATGCTGGTAATCAAATTGTTACTTTTGAGAAATTGATAAAATTATAAATGTGAAGAAGGAAAAAGACATTGTACTGATAGGTGCAGGAATCATGAGTGCGACATTAGGAATCCTATTGCACAAGTTGATGCCTGACGCAAGCATAGCTATCTATGAAAGGTTAGATAAAGTAGGTGCTGAAAGTTCTGATGCATGGAATAATGCGGGAACAGGCCACTCAGCTTTCTGTGAGCTAAACTATACTCCTGAGCGAGAAGACGGATCAATAGATATCAGTAAAGCACTTAAGATCAGCGAGTCCTTTGAGATTTCAAAACAACTATGGGCATATCTTAAAATAAATAAACTAGTGAATCCCTCTTCGCCATTTATCAATGACATAGATCATATGAGCTTCGTTTGGGGGGAAGAAAATATTGCTTTTCTCAAAAAAAGATATGAGGCCTTAACCGCATATGGAATCTTTAAAGATATGATATACTCTGATGATCCTAAACAGATCGCAGAGTGGCTGCCGCTTATGATGGAAGGGAGATCGAGTGATGAAAAATTTGCAGTCACAAGAATGGAGATTGGTACTGATGTAAACTTTGGAGCGATTACAAGAGGCATGATGAATTACTTGTGGGAACAAGAAAATATAGAAATCAGATTAGGGCATGAGGTCGAAGATTTGACCAAGAATACCGATGGCACTTGGAAAGTAGAGGTCAAGGACCTGCACCATGATAAACAACACGAGATACACAGTAATTTTGTTTTTATAGGAGCTGGTGGTGGAGCGCTTACCCTATTAGAGAAAGCTAATATACCTGAGGGTAAAGGTTATGGTGGTTTTCCAGTAAGCGGTCAGTTTTTAATTTGTAAAAATCCTGAGATAATCGAGCAGCATGAGGCTAAGGTGTATGGCAAAGCAGCAGAGGGCTCACCTCCTATGTCTGTACCTCACCTTGATACTCGGATGCTTAATGGTGTTCGCTCGCTTTTATTCGGGCCATATGCGGGATTTTCTACTAAGTTTCTAAAGAATGGTTCTTTCCTAGATTTACCGCTCTCTATAGAGATACATAATGTATGGCCGATGCTCTCCGCTGGTATTCATAATATAGATTTAACTAAATATCTGATCAAACAAGTAGTCCAATCGCCTGAAGATAGATTTGAATTTCTCCAGAAATTTTACCCTCAAGCCAAGATTGAAGATTGGGAACTGATCATAGCTGGCCAACGTGTACAGATAATCAAAAAAGATGAGAAAGATGGTGGTGCGCTTAAATTTGGGACTGAGATAGTTGCAGATGATGACAACTCTCTAGCTGCATTACTGGGTGCTTCACCAGGTGCTTCTACGTCTGTCTCCATTATGCTGGATGTGATAGCTCAGTGTTTTCCAGAACAGCTGGCTACTTCTGAATGGCAAAACAAGATTAAGGAAATGATTCCTAGTTATGGTAGTTCTTTGATCGATGATGAGCAGTTGTGTATGGAGGTAAGAAGAAAGAGTTCGGCCGTGTTGAAGTTAGTTTAGTTTTGATGGTGGCAATTTTGATTTAATATTCTATAAACCGTTAAGAAAATCTTAAGCCCACAGACTGACATATTGATATTGCTTAAAGTGAGTTAATGTAGAGTGTCCCTTCTGATGTAAGAAGACGATCAACTATTAAAAACCTTAACTCTAATCATGAAACACACTAATCTATCAAGGAGAAAATTCCTTGACCAAACAAAAGTTTGTGGCCTTGGGGCCGCAGGCCTTTTTTTAGTTCCTTCTGCTAACGCCGCTATTCCCCAAACTCCCCAAAATGTAAATGAGAACGTATTTGGCCCCAGGAGTGGCTATACTCCCGGCGTCTCTAATCTTGTCTCTATGATGAACTGGATGAGAGGCGTAGTGCTGAGTTCAGTAGATGGTGCATCTATCAAAGATCTTGACTATTTGCACGATGAGGACTCTAATTCAGTAGGTGCTATGCTGCTACACTTGGCTGCAACTGAGAAGTACTATTATCTCAATACATTTGAAAATATGAGATGGGGAAGTTGGGATAATGAAACTAAAGCAGAGTGGGATACCCCTATGAATCTAGGTGAACGAGGCAGGCAAATAATCAAGGGCAACCCATTAGAGTATTATCTAGAAAAATTGAATTCCGTTAGAGAAGCCACACTAGCAGAACTAAAAAATAGGGATGACAAATGGTTGTTTTATACAGATGAAAATTTTGTGTGGGGACCTACCAATAATTACTGTAAATGGTTTCATGTAGTAGAGCACGAGTCTAATCACAATGGACAGATAAAGTATATAAGTAGTAGGGTGGCTTAGAATGGCTTTATGATTCTAGCACTTTAAATATATCAGTCATTAATTTTCCATAGCTGTCTTTCCGCTATCTACTCGCTTCTTGATAGCCTGAGTAGTATCGATAGCACTATCCAGTAGCTCTACTAAGATACCGTCAGATAAACCTAGTTCTACTTCTATTTTATCAAGCTCGTCATTGCCTTTTACGAGTTCGATAAAGGTTGTATCTCCAGCGTAAATTATATCACGCTCATTGATCGCCAGGACTGAATCTCGCTGAGCAAGAATAATATCCGCGTTAGCACTATAGCCAGCTCGTAGAAATACGTCTTCAGCATATTCTTTGATAGCAGCTTTCACTACAAATTTTATAGTGCCTTCCTCCTCTACACCTTTAGGAGAAATAAACTCTAAGATCGCATCAAATTTTACATCGTCTATTGCGCCTACCTTTAATTCTAAGGCCATATTTTCTTTTAGTTTTCCTACATCAGCTTCATCTACTTTGCCTTCGAAGATTAGATTACTCATATCAGCAATCGAGGCGATACTGGTTCCCTCGTTAAAAGTATTTCTTTCAATCACGGATGCTCCTTCCTTGACTGGGATATCTAGGATCATACCATTGAGCGTAGAGACAACGATGTTAGATACCTGCTTAGAGTTCTTAGTGGCACCTTCTCTCAGTAACTGTAAGTTGCTAATGGCAGCATTTAATTCTTGTCTTCTAATATCAAGATTAGCTTCAAAAGAACTTAGGGCATTACCAGAAGTGATCTTAGCATTTTCATAAGCAGATTTTCTGACTTCTGCATCAAGTTTAAATCTATTAAAATCAGTCTCAGAGATTAATCCGTCCTCAAATAATTTTGTATTTCTTTCCAGTTCTATATTGGCATTTTCATAGGCTGCTTTTGCTTCTTTCTGATCTAGATTTTGATCTGAGACAGACCGCTGTCTAGCTAATTCTCGCTCTGCATTCTTTAATTGTAGTCTTGACAGCTCTACACTAGATTGTGCACTGTTGATATTTACTTGGCTAGGTATTAATTTGATCCTTGCGATCTTATCACCTTTCTTTATCAATTCTCCAGCTTCTACATACAGTTTGTCTATTACTCCAGATACCTGAGGCTTTACGTTGACTTCTTGCCTAGGATTTATACTGCCTGTTGCGACTGCCTTTTTTATGATATTAGTGATCTCTGCTTTTACGGTTTGAGTTTCTTCATCAGTAGATTTATTCTGCTGAACGAAATAGTAAGCAATCCCACAAGTAATCAATACTAATAAAATTCCTGCTGCAATTAAACATCCTTTATTCTTCATAATTAGGGTCTTTTCTTTTTTTTATTCGTCTTTTAAAGCGATCACTGGATTAACTCTTGCTGCTTGTAGAGCTGGTATTAAGCCTGCTATAACACCAGCTATAATCAAGGTCAGGATCGCTCCAATGCCTACACCTAGATTTACCTCCGGATTGTAAAAATTCTCAGGGCTTAGATCATTTATTTCCATAAGCTTATCGAGCCCTCCAATAATCAAGGTTGCAAATACGAGCCCGAGGTATCCCGACATCGCTGTGATAAATACAGACTCCGTAAGTATCATATTGATGATAGAACCCGGTGTTGCACCAAGGGCTTTTCTTATACCGATTTCTTTTGTTCTTTCTTTTACGACGATCAGCATAATATTACTGACTCCTACGATGCCCGCAATCAAAGTACCTATACCTACAAACCATAGAAAAAATTTGATACCTAAAAAGAGAGCTGTGATTTGTTTGAACTGTTTCTCTAAGTTAAAACCATTGATTGCTTGAGCATCATTTGGTGCTACATGGTGCCTCTCTTTTATGAGAGCTCGCACTTTGCCTTCCATTACAGTGACAGATTTACCTGGTTTTGCGGAGCAGATAAACCAGTCGATCTTGTTACCAGCTCCAAATGTCTTATCTAGTGTAGTGAGTGGAATGGTCACCGATTCCATATCTCTCTTCGTCCATTCTTTTTTTCTTAACGGTCCGTAGATTCCTATAACTTGAAAGTCTACTCCCGATATCAAAATGTGCTTACCAATGGCTTCCTCCTCACCAAATAATATCTCCTTGACAGTAGTGCCAATGGCTACAACTTTTCTGCTCTCGTCGAGATCTGTTTGATTTATGAATCTACCTTTTTTAATGGTATTAGATTCTAGATTAATTAGATCAGTTTCTTCTCCTCTCACTGTATACTCTGCTCTTTTTTCACCATAGTTCATTAACCTTGGTCCGATATCGTTTCTTGGACCTATCTTATCTACTTCTGCAATGTTTTGCTTGACCGCTTTGAGATCTTCTGTAGTCATCCTAATATATCTTCCTGCCTTATAACCATCGTAAGGGATGGATGTCTTGTAGGTATTGACATACATAATGTTAGTAGCCTTAAAATCAAAATCCTTATACACACCATTCTCCAATCCCTTTCCCATACCAAGTAAAAAGATCAACATGAATATCCCCCAGAATACTCCTAGAGAGGTGAGGAACGTCCTCAGCTTATTTTTACTGATGGTACTGAATATCTCTTGCCATTTATCTCTATCAAACATATCTGTTATTCTTTCATGGCTATTACAGGATTAATCTTGGCCGCTTTCAAAGCAGGGATAAGGCCAGCTAGAGCGCCAGATACCACAAGGATTAATGTGGCGATAGATATGACTCCAAAATTCACTTGTGGTGTTCTAAAAAATTCTGTCTCCACACCAGACATCAGATAAAGTATCCCAATGCCACAAGCCATTCCTAAATAACCGGCAACAGCAGTCAGAAATACAGACTCTTGTAAGATCATCGATACGATAGATTTGGGCGTAGCACCTAAAGCTTTTCGGATACCTATTTCTTTGGTTCTTTCTTTTACAATGATTAGCATAATATTACTTACGCCGATCACACCAGAGATAATACTGAAAAATCCTACCAGCCATACTATTCCATTGATTGCTGTAAGGAGAGATAGAAACTGCTGATACTCTTGAGCCATATTCCACGAGCCTACAGCTTGCTTGTCATTAGGGTCAAATCCTTTCTTGGTTGCTAGCGCCAGCAGGATATCTTTCTCTAGGCGCTCCATCTCACTTGTACTCAGATCTCCTCCAGTAAACATAATTTGATGTATCTCATCAGTCCCTGCATATAATGTCTGTGCTGTACTTATGGGGATAAATATCACCCGCATATCCCACTCACTACCTGGGTCTCTGAATACTCCTACGACTGTATATACGATGCCACCGATATTGATCTGTTCTCCTATCGCTTCTTTTTCTTTGAATAGATTTTCTTTTACAGTTTTGCCAATGACGGCTACTTTGGTGTTTTCAGCAACGTCTTTATCACTGAGGTACCTTCCTTCTGTAATAATAGAATTCATTAGCAGTTTGTGACCAGGATTAACACCTCTCACAGGGTAGGATACCGTTGTTGTATTGTACGTTACGTTTTTGTCACCTCCAAGGTAGAATCGCCCAGTTATAGACTCTACATCTTTAAACTGCTCTTGTAGATAATCATAATCTGAATTATCAAATTTGATCTGTCTACCTTCTTTTAGTCCTGCGTATGGCATACTGGTCTTGCCCCTCCATAGCCAGATACTATTGATTGCATCATCTTTGAATGTATTGGAGATTCCATTACCAAGACCATTGCCTGCGCCTAGTAGTAGCACCAGCATAAATATTCCCCAAAACACACCAAATGCAGTAAGTGCAGTTCGTAGTTTATGTCTACCTATCGTATTAAATATTTCTTCCCACTTATCTACATCGATCATCCTTCTGTAGTTTGTGGTACATCTGTACTAATTATATTACCATCGTTTACTCTGATGATGCGTTTTGTTTTTTCTGCTACGTCTTGTTCGTGAGTCACGATGATGACCGTTATTCCTTTATTGTTTACCTCTTTGAAGATGTTCATTACATCATCAGATGTTTTACTATCCAAGGCTCCTGTTGGTTCATCAGCTAGTAGGACTTTGGGGTTAGAGATAAGTGCTCTTGCTATAGCGACTCTTTGTTGTTGGCCACCTGACATCTGATTCGGGAAGTGATCTGCCCATTCTCTTAAGCCAACTTGCTCTAAGTATTCTAGTGCTTTTTCTTGACGTTCCTTTCTAGGTACTTTTTGATAGTAGAGTGGTAGAGCTACATTCTCCTTGGCAGTCTTAAAACTCAACAGATTAAATGATTGAAATACAAAGCCGATAAGATTATTTCGATACCCAGCCGCCTCGACCTGAGATATGTCTTTTATCAAGTTACCATTGAGATGATATTCTCCTTCATCATACTCATCTAATATTCCTAAGATGTTAAGCAGCGTAGATTTGCCAGAGCCAGATGACCCCATGATAGACACAAATTCTCCTTCATTGATCTGTAGGTCTATGCCTTTGAGCACGTGTAGATTAGTAAATTCCGTGGCATACGACTTATGGATGTTGGTTAGCTTTATCATTTATGTTTGTAAAGGAAGTTTTAGATATCGATAAGATGCAATTCATTAGATGAATGACCTCATTGTTTAGATAAAGGTTGCTTATCATATGATATTTAAACGGAATTGCAGTAACACTATTTTTATTTTTCATAGTCATGCTTATGTTTGGAGGAAAATGGGCGCTCTAGTGGTTTCCTAGTTAATTTTAGAGGAGTAAGGTGTGCCTTAAGGACAAAAAGGATTAGATCTTCGATTTTGCATACTGACAATACACAAATAAGCGAAGCCTGAAAGTGCTATGGAAATAGTTACTTCGAGAAGCTAGGATTTAGAAATATTTAGATGTAGTAATTAGGTCGTTGCAGAATTCTATCTGTGGTATAGCTTACAGTGCCAATATTTCAGCCATGCGCAGCATGTCATCGTTCATAGGCTTTGATTTATAGATCGCGTCATTAAAAGGAGTAATAGCTATTTCATCATTTACTACTCCAATTGCAACATCCTTTTCACCATTGAGTAAGGCATGTACTGCCGAATATCCTAGTTGACTAGCCAGCACTCTATCTTGAGCAGTAGGGGAGCCTCCTCGTTGCAAGTGGCCGATAATGGTAACTCTACATTCATAGTCTGTCATTTCCGCTACTTTGGCTGAGATTTCTTCTGCACTACCATTTTGATTTCCTTCTGCAACTACCACCATATTAAACAGCTTTTTTCTTTTGGCTGCTTTATTAAGTCTATCAATGAGGTCTTTCAGTGGCGTCTCAGTCTCTGGTAGGAATATAGATCCTGCACCACTCCCTATACCACTATATAGCGCGATATAGCCTGCATGTCTTCCCATTACTTCTACAAAAAATAATCTGCTGTGACTATAGGCAGTGTCTCTAATCTTATCAATGGCTTCTACTGCTGTATTAATAGCGGTATCAAAACCAATCGTATAATCTGAACCATAGATGTCATTATCTATCGTACCTGGTAGTCCAATGAATGGAATATTATGTTCTTCAGAAAACTTGAGTGCACCGGTGAATGTACCGTTTCCTCCTATCGCTACACATGCTTCGATACCGTGTTTGTTAAGCTGCTCTGCAGCTTTTGCTCTGCCTTCGGGAGTTCTGAACTCTTGGCTCCTCGCTGTTCTTAATATGGTGCCACCTCTATGAATTATATTACCAACTGCTCCTTTACTTAATTTTTTGATATCTCCTTCTATCATTCCTTCATAGCCTCGGTAGATACCATATACCTCTATATCATGGTAAATTGCGGTCCTTACTACTGCCCTTACTGCGGCATTCATACCTGGCGCATCTCCTCCCGAAGTAAATACTGCAATTTTCTTATACGTGCTGCTCATCTTTTGCTATTTATATTGGATATGGTGTCTAACCAAATTATCTATAGGTTTCTCAACGATATTTCCGAGCACCAAATTATTACTTTTCATAATATCTTTAAGCTCTTCCTGATAAGAATATGCAATAGATCCAACAAAATGAATAGGATTAGCAGAGTAAGCATTTAATTTTAGAATTCGCTCTTCTACAAACTCACTAAAAACTTTGTGAGTGATCTGTTTTTTTTCTGATTTACTCAGTTTTCCAACTAAAGGGGCAAAAGATGCTATGTATCGATTTACAATTTGTTGTGAATAGACTTTGTCGAATATATTTTCTTTCGAAATTTGGTATTCGGATTCTAGTAAGTTAACAGAGGTTTCTGATAGCTGATCTCTTATATACATTTTCAAAACCTCTCTACCAAGTGCCATGCCACTACCTTCAGCTCCAAGGAGGTATCCTCCGCTCGCTACCTTTTCGACAATCTGTACACCGTCATAGTAGCCTATATTACTTCCAGTACCTAGTATGCAGACGACACCTTTTTGAACCCCACAAGTAGCTATGGCGGCTGCTATTAGATCGTCATTCACATTCACAATAGCTTGATTAAGAGATTCGAAACCCACAGCGACTCCTATTTTTTCTTTATCTCCTACGATTCCTGCGCCATAGAAGTATACTTTATCAATATCTAGATCACTCAGTTTCTGTTGAGAAGTCTCTCTAATTAGGGCAGTATAATCTCTATTTGAAAATGGATTGAGGCCAATAGTTTGAAAGGTACTATGAATACCATCGCTGTCGATTAAGACCCAATCTGCTTTTGTGCTTCCACTTTCTACTATTAATATCAACTTTAATTCAAATTTCTGCTTGACCAAAGCTAAGAAACACTCTAGTACTTCTGATTGCCATCAAGCTTTTTTATATTTTCACTTCCACAATCTAGCATATGAACAAAGTAGCAGTTATTGGAGCAGGTACTATGGGAAATGGAATTGCCCATGTATTTGCGATGAATGGCTTTGAAGTAAACCTCTGTGATATTTCTGAAGATGCACTTGATAATGCAGTCAAGATCATCGAAAAGAACTTATGGAGAATGGTGTCAAAAGAAAAAATCTCAGAAAACACTAAAGTTACAACACTTGATAATATTCATACAAATACAGATCTGGCAGAAGCAGTAAAAGATGCTGATCTGGTAGTAGAAGCAGCTACGGAAAATATGGATCTCAAGCTAAAGATATTTAGGCAGATAGATGAGCATGCTCCTGCTGATTGCATCTTAGCAAGTAATACCTCCTCAATATCGATTACTAAAATAGCTTCGGTAACAAAAAGGCCTGAGCAAGTTATCGGAATGCACTTTATGAATCCGGTCCCTGTGATGAAACTGGTAGAAGTGATTAGAGGGTATGCAACTACAGATACAGTTACTAATCAAATAATGGAGGTCTCTAAGAAGCTAGGTAAAATGCCTGTAGAGGTAAATGATTACCCAGGATTTGTAGCCAATAGAATATTACTCCCTATGATTAATGAAGCTATAGCAACCTTACAGGAAGGTGTAGCTGGCGTTCAAGAGATTGATACAGTTATGAGGTTAGGTATGGCTCATCCTATGGGCCCATTGCAGCTTGCAGATTTTATAGGACTTGATGTGTGTAAATCGATCTTAGAAGTTTTACATGATGGTTTCGGTAATCCTAAATATGCGCCTAATCCACTGTTAGTTAATATGGTAAATGCAGGCAAACTCGGTAAGAAGTCCGGAGAAGGCTTTTATGATTATTCGGGCGATGCAAAAACGTTAATAGTTTCAAATAAATTAAAATAGACAAATGTCACATCCTAAATATCCAAAACTATTAGAACCGCTTGATCTCGGGTTTACGACGCTCAAGAATAGAGTCTTGATGGGTTCTATGCACACTATGCTAGAAGAAGCACCAGAAGGGTTTGAAAGAATGGCAGCTTATTATGGAGAGAGAGCTCGAGGACAAGTAGGCCTTATAGTCACTGGAGGAATATCGCCCAATGACCTGGGTCATGCACTCCCTATAGGAGAAGCGATGGATAATATTCCCTATGCAGCTAAGCATAAGCAAGTTACCAAAGCAGTACATGACGAAGGCGGAAAAATTTGCATGCAAATACTGCACGTAGGTAGGTATGGATATACTGAGAAAAACGTGTCTGCCAGTGACACTAAGGCACCGATATCTCCATTTCCTGCAAGAGCATTGACAGAAGAAGAGATTGAATTTACTATAGAGTCCTATGCGCATAGTGCCGCAATGGCGCAGTATGCTAACTATGACGGGGTAGAGATCATGGGATCTGAAGGCTACTTAATCAATCAGTTTATAGCAGCCAAAACAAATAAGCGAACAGATGGGTGGGGAGGATCTTACCAGAATAGGATTAAATTTCCTATCGAAATCGTGAGACGAACGCGCGAGAGAGTAGGTGAGAATTTTATTATCATCTATAGATTGTCTATGCTTGATCTTGTAGAAGGTGGGAGCACCTGGGACGAAGTAGTAGAACTAGCTAAAGAGATTGAAAAAGTAGGTGCGACAATCATTAATACTGGGATCGGATGGCATGAGGCACGAGTACCAACAATCGGAACAGTAGTACCCCGAGGAGGATTTGCTTGGGTGACTAAAAGAATGATGGGAGAAGTGAAAATCCCACTCATCGCTACCAATAGAATCAATACTCCAGAAATAGCAGAGAAAGTATTGAATGATGGCTGTGCTGATATGGTGTCCATGGCTAGGCCGTTTTTAGCAGATCCAGAATTTGTGATTAAGGCAATGGAAGATAGAGGAGATGAGATCAATACCTGCATTGCATGTAATCAGGCGTGCTTAGATCATACCTTCACCATGCAGGTTTGTTCCTGTTTAGTAAATGCAAGAGCATGTCATGAGACTAAGCTCAATTACGAGCCAACCACTCAGAAGAAAAAAATCGCAGTAGTTGGTGCAGGTCCGGCAGGACTAGCGAGCTCTACTTTATCTGCTATGCGTGGACATGAGGTGCACCTATTCGAAGCGGAAGGTGAGATCGGTGGACAATTTAATATGGCTAAAGTAATTCCTGGAAAGGAAGATTATGCGGAGACTATTAGATACTTTAATAGACAAATAGAACTTACGGGTGTTAATCTAAAACTTAATACCAGAGTTACCTCGGAGGAGTTGCTGAGACAGGACTTTGACGAAGTAATTCTATGTACCGGAGTGACACCTCGTAAGGTAGAGTTTCCTGGGTCTGATGATTCTAGAGTTTTAGATTATGCACAAGTGCTTTATCATAATGCTACAGTAGGTGAGCGAGTAGCTATCATAGGAGCAGGAGGTATAGGTTTTGATATGGCCGAGTTTCTTGCACATCAGGGAGAATCTCCAAGTCAGGATGTCAGTCTTTATATGAAGGAGTGGGGCGTAGATATGGATTATACTAAAGGTGGTTCATTAGCTGAATCTCCCTTGCCAGAACCTTCTGCGAGAGAGATTTATCTACTCAAAAGATCTAAGGGAAAGCACGGTAAAAAGTTAGGTAAGACTACAGGTTGGATACATCGATCAAGTCTTTCTATGAAAAAGGTAAATATGATAGGTAGTGTGGTCTATGATAAGTTTGATGATCAAGGTCTTCACATACAAGTAGGAGAAGAAAAGAGAGTGCTTGCTGTGGATAATGTGATAGTTTGCGCAGGACAAGAGCCGCTGCGAGATCTTAAAGATGACCTCGAAAATGCAAATGTAAAAGTTCATCTCATCGGAGGGGCCAATGAAGCATCAGAGTTAGATGCGAAGAGAGCTATTAATGAGGCATCTTATTTAGCCGCTTCTATTTAATGGACTTTCACTTACATCTCCATACTTGGGAGCCGGAGGAGACAAAAGCTGTAATGATTATCATTCACGGTATGGCAGAGCATGGTGCACGATATGCTGATTTTGCAAGTAAACTAAATGCTGAAGGAATTGCTGTCTTTGCGCCTGATCTTAGGGGGCACGGTAAGACAGCAGGGAATATTGATCGGTTAGGTTACAAGGAAGATGGTGATTTCTTTGGTAAGACTATAGCAGATATCGGAGCACTGCATTTACAGATCATTGAGCAATATCCTGAGAGGCCTGTATTCGTTTTTGGGCATAGTATGGGATCGTTTTTTGCGCGGGCATACAGTTCTATTCATGGCGAAGAGTTAAGCGGTATGATGATATCCGGGACTGGTGGAGATCCTGGATTTCTAGGTACGGTAGGTCATTTTATTGCTAAGCTGATATCGATGTTTGGGAAGAAAAAAGAAAGCCCATTTCTGAAAAAATTATCATTTGGCAAATTCAATGATGAGTTCCAACCTTCTCGAACTGATTTTGATTGGTTGAGTAAAGATGAAAATACAGTAGATAATTATATCAATGATCCGTATTGTGGTTCGACCTTTACTTCTGGATTCTGGGTAGACTTCCTTAAAGGCTTGAAGTATGTCAATAGTAACGAAGCTTTTAGAACAACTCCTAATGACCTACCTATTTATATATTCTCAGGGGATAAGGATCCTGTAGGAGATGGCGGAGACGGGGTGAATGAAGTTTATAAAAAGTACTTGTCCTTTGGCGCTGAAAATATAGTTATCAAATTATACCCAGATGGTAGGCACGAAATGCTCAATGAAACTAATCACGAAACGGTAAAAAAAGAGCTCGTAAACTGGCTGGTACCACTTATTAGTACCTCATAGAACCCATAGATTAAGGGTTTTATTTATATGTCGCCTCGACTATAAAGAGTAATTATACTATTCATTCTTGCTATATATCATTTCATTCATTCTATATATTGAGAGTCTTTTATTACGTATTAGGACAACTTAGAAAGTACAGGTAGTTTATGCTGTTAAGATCCAGCTACAAGCTCCTAGTTTATATTTATCTTTTTAAGTAGAAGAATGAAAATTGCACCAACATTTAGTAAGCATAAATTGCTTATTAGAACTTATGTTTTCTTTTTTGTTTTACTGGCTGTATGTCCTGCATATTGCCTTGATTACAATTGTGAGGATGACTTCGAAAAACCTACAATTCAATTTCCAGACCTACCTGATGTAGTCAGTGGAGATACACTATATTTAGACTGTGCAGAAAATATATTAGGCATCGCTCAAGCACGAGCTCTAGTTTCTGATAACTGTGATCCAGACCCGTTAGTTGAGTTTGGTGAATTTTGCATTGAGACTGGAGATTGTAGTAAAGGTTACAGATATCTAGTTGAGTGTAAATGGACAGTAGTAGATAGTAATAATAATGTTATAGAGTTTATTATCTATGTTGCCATAGTAGATGATACACCTCCGACTATCACGCTTAACTGGGGCAATAATATTCTGAGTGGTGATACGCTTTTTATGGAGTGCGGATTTGCAGAGCCTTTTGATGAATCATATGTCAGTGCAATGGATGATTGTAATCTATCAGTATTTTGTGATATTCAGAGTCCAATTAAAAATTTAGTATTTGAAGAGTTGATTATTGGTCAGAGTGATTGCGATGAATATTTGACTGAGATGGTTTGTTCTTGGACGGCAACAGATAGATGTGGTAATAGTAGTGTGTTTGAGTTAGTCATTTTTGTGACGGATAATACACCTCCAGAGTTTATTAGCTTACCAGAAGATTTCTGTGGATCTAAAAGTTTGACAGAAGCACAGTTTCAAGATTTTATTAATGATCCAGTTGGTGTAGAGGCTGATGATATCTGCACAGATATAGTTTTGGAATATGCCATAGATACCTTGAGTAAAGGATGTGAATATTCAGTTAAGTGGGTAGCTATGGATGCGTGTGGAAATAGCTCCTATCATCATCAGCAAGTTTGTGTAGCCAATACTTTTTGTGTCGGTCAGATTAGTGGAACCGTACAAGTAGATAATAATAAAGATGAAAAAGGAGATGAGCCGATTTCAAACGTTACGTTATTTCTAATAGAAGATGTCAATGGCAATGGTATTGTCGATGGAGGAGAAACTGTATATCTCACAACCACGACAGATGTAAATGGTTTTTATCGTTTCACAGAAGTGCCACAGGGATGTTATGTCATTGTAGAGCTACAGCCTAATGGGCTCGATGATGTTAGCGATGAAGACGTCACTAATCCTGGTAATGTTGATATGGACGGCTCTAATGATCCAGTCGATAACCTTATTCCAGTATGTATTACTGCAGGAGAGTATGATGATGGTAATGATTTTGTAGAACAGCAGTTTGTGCTAGAAGTGATGCTCACAAGTTTTGAAGTTTCATATGATCAAGACTTTAATTCTAACAATCTAGTATGGGAAACCGAGTACGAATTAAATTCTGATTTCTTCTTACTAGAGCGATCTGTTGATGGCAAGGTGTTTTCTGATATTGTCAGAATCGATTCTAAGTCCATAAGCAATGAAGGAGCGACTTACTCCTATGTAGATCAATCCTTCCCGCAGGTCTCAAAAATTTATTACAGACTCAAAGACATAGACGTTAACGGTGCAGTTAATTATTCTGATATCCTATCTGTTGAGATTAATAGTGAGCCAGCTGAGCTATTTGTTTATCCTAATCCATCTAGAGGTTTGGTAACTATTAACTTTGCTAATCATGAGCAAATTAATCTCGCTAGACTAGTCTTGTATGATATCTCTGGTAACTTAGTTTATGCAAGTAAACTCGATGGTGCCAGTGTTAAATTAGAGCTAGCCGCGTTCCGTAAAGGGACTTACATCTTAAAAGTAATATCTGATAACCAAACACTTGTTAGAAGAATAGTATATACGGATTAGAACACAACACATATATTAATTTCTGATAATATGTAATTCTAGTTTTTCAGCCTTATATTTGCTATCTAATAAGGTTATGAATAAAGACAAAGTACTTAAGGATCTTTCTGCTCTAATAGATGAAAATAGAGTCCAGATAATCGCCAAGAATAAAATTGATCTTGACGCTGCTCACCATCTAGATGCGACACTACATGATAGACTAAAAGTCGATGATAGTAAAGTCGATGGGATGATCAATAGTATACATGATGTAATCAAAATTGATGACCCTGTAGGTAAGATTTTGAGCGAGTATGCTCACCCTAATGGGATGAAAGTAAAGAACAGAGTAGTACCATTTGGTAAAATCTTAATCATCTATGAATCACGACCCGATGTGACTATTGAAGCCGCGATATCTGCTTTTAAAGCGGGGAACAAGATTTATCTCAAAGGGGGTAAAGAAGCAAGGAATACTAATCTATACTTAACCGACTTATGGCATCAAGCACTTAATCAAAATAGTGTTGAAGAGAATTATATCAATTACTTAGACTTATCAAGAGAAGATACGCAAGTATTAATTGCGGATAATCCTTATAGGATAGATCTAATCATTCCCAGAGGTGGTGAGGGACTGATAAATTATATTAGATCTAATACTACCATACCACTAGTCATCAGTGGTCGTGGGAATAACTTTGCTTATATCCATAAAGATGCTGATTTCAAAATGGCGGAAGAAATCATCCTTAACGGAAAGACAAGGCTTAGTGTCTGCAATGCTCTAGATAAGGTTCTTTTTCATAGCAGTATTCCTGATCTCAATGAAAAGTTAAAAGCATTAATTTCAAAGCTAGCCTCTAATGCTATAGAAGTCTATGCTGCAAAGGAACTGCAGCATGTAGATATCAGGTTACGCCCGATTGAGAGTGAAGATGTATACTATGAAGAATTTTTATCTGCAAAAATCATGATTGATCAAGTAGAAGGAGTAGAGGAAGCGATAGAAAAAATTAATAAATACTCCGGGGGACACTCAGCTACTATTATTACTAAAGACGAATCGATAGCATTCAAATTTCAAAATGAAGTAGATGCTGCCGCAGTCTATCATAATGCTTCTACAAGGTTTACAGATGGTGGGCAATTTGGATTCGGAGCAGAGATAGCGATAAGTACGCAGAAGCTGCACTTCAGAGGGCCTTTAGGGTTGTCACAGTTAGTCACTAATAAATGGTTCGTAAATGGTCAAGGCCAAGTAAGAGTATAATTATAATCTAAACAGACCGTGAAAGAAATTTTAGTAGTAAAGATAGGATCAAGTACACTGACAAATGGAACTGATCGCATATCGAGAGGTAAGTTGGAGGAATTGGCTCACGAGATATTGGAGTTGCAGAAAGACTATCATGTAGTGCTTGTTTCTTCAGGTGCTATAGCTACAGCAAAGCAATATGTCAACACAGAAGATTGGAAAGACTTAGTGGCCTCTAAGCAAGCTATGGCGGCAATAGGTCAGCCTAAGCTTATGCAATTTTATTATGAGGTATTTAATGATTTTAAGATACAGATTGCACAGTGCCTACTTACATACCGTGATTTTGATAGTGATGTAGCTAAGACTAATACCCTTAACACCATCCGAGAATTACTAAAGCATGACTTCGTACCGATCATCAATGAAAATGATACCGTCGCAGTAGAAGAAATAGAACTTGGAGACAACGATAAACTTTCAGCTAAAGTAGCAACCTTGATATCAGCTAAGACGCTAATCTTAGTCTCTGATATCGACGGAGTCTATGATAAAAATCCACATTTGCACGAAGATGCAAAATTGATCAAGGAAGTAAGTGACATAGAAACCGTATCCCAATTTATAGAAGAGAAGGAAGATGGCCAAGGAACTGGTGGAATGACTTCTAAGCTAGAGGCCGTAAGAATTTGTAAAGACAAAGGTGTCCAAACAATAATTACTAAAGGGACAAATACTAAGTTTCTATCAGGAGCAATAGCAGGAAGTATTCCTCATACCTTATTTAAGGTGTAATTTCAGAATCTATACCCGTTTAATCTTAACATTTATTTTATACAATCCTCAATTGATTATTCTATCTTATTTAAAAATTATCAATGAGAATAATATTAGTTGTATTTATATTTTGTCTATTTATCTCTTCGTCATTTGCGCAAAGTTTCTCCTCAGATGATCCTAACTATAAACCATTAGTAGAAGCAGGTGGGGCAGCACTTGAGGCTATGAAGTACGATTCTTGTATGATCTATTACAAAGAAGCATTTGTAATCAAACAAACTAGCTATCTGAGTACTTTAAGAAATGCTGCTTGTGCTTATAGTGCAAATGATACTGAATATCTGGAGCAACAATTAAAAATAGCATTCGATCTAAGTTGGGGAGGTTCAAAAAATATTTTCGACAATTACCCAGAATTCAAATATCTCAAAGAAACGCCATTTAAAGAAAAGATTAATTCGATGTATCAAGAATATGCAACGGCGGCTGGTGTGGACTTAGATCTTATGAGTGAATTTGACAATATTAGGTATGAGGATCAGCGCTATAGAAAAGAGATGAGAGGTGTTTCAGAAAAGTTTGGGAGTCGCTCACCACAAATGGATTCCTTATGGCAGCTACAAGGTGCTGCAGACTCAATTAACACCATAAGAATATGTGAAGTGATAGATGAAAAGGGGTATCCAGGTAAGTCGATAGTCGGCGAGGGGCACGCTTCGACAGCGTTCTTAGTGATACAGCATGCTGATTTAGAAGTGCAGGAGAAGTACTTGCCCATTATTATTGCAGCAGCAGATGCAGGGGAGGTAAGATGGGGTTCTGTGGCATTGCTCATTGATCGCGTGAATATGCGAAACGATAAACCTCAGATATATGGAAGTCAAGTCAATAGAGATCCGGATACAGAAGAATATTACTTCGCAAGAATAGGGCAGCCGTACAAAATAGACAGTATAAGAGCAACGGTAGGTTTAGGTCCATTACAATCTTATGCAGATAATTGGGACTTTAAATGGGACCCAGCAAAGCATCTTGAGCTACATAAAAAACTAGATGCTAAGAAAGCATTGGAAGAAAAAGAAGAGCCTTAATTAGGTCTATATCAAGTTTAAGGATGTTACGGCAGCAGAATCAAGGATTTACTCTTTAGATTAAATCTTCATCATCATAATCAAAGTAATCTTCCTTAAACTCCTCGATAGTACGACGTTCTTTTTTTGTAGGTCTGCCTGCACCTCTGTCTCTCCATTCAGGGCGAGCTTTCCCAATGTACCAGTTTTCGTATTTAAGTAGTTCTGATTCAGGAGTGATGTTTTCATAGCATTCGACTGCTATTGGTGCTCCGACCCTTTTTTGGATAAGCTTCTTTACTAGGAATTGAAAATTGAAACCATTCTTCTTAACGAGGATTTCGTCACCTACACTTATGAGTGAAGAAGGCTTTAGGTTTACTTCTCCTATACTTACCTTCTTTTGCTTGCAGGCGTCTGTCGCTTGAGTTCTAGATTTGTAAATCCTAACACTCCATATCCATTTATCAACTCTTACTTTTTCCAATCAGATTTATCTTTAATTCTTAAAAACTTGCATGTCAAAAATATGATTTTCAACACTCTATAGAAAGGCGATTTAGATACTAAATTATTATTGCTGTAAAATACCGCTTGATGCATTTATATCACTTTGCATTAGCATAGTTGAAAATACTCAATTACATTCACAAAATGAATGTAGAGAAAAAGCGATGGTATGAGCGAATCCCACATCCGGTGTCTATGCTTTTTGGAATAATTGTTTTGGCTACAATTATGAGTTATTTGCTACCAGCAGGTATGTTTGATCGAGAGTTGATCTATGGGAGACAAAGAGTTGTCCCAGGCACCTTCAAATATGTAGATCAGAATCCAGTAAGTATACTGGACATGTTCACAGCATTAGCCAAAGGTTTTAAAGCAGCTTCTGATATCATATGGGTGGTTTTTGCTAGTGGGATTATGTTTGGTATTCTAGAGCGGTCTAAGATGGTAGAGAATGCAGTAGGTACACTGGTAAAGAATCTAGGGCTCAAGAGGAAGTATCTTATTGTTGTGGTAATGACTTTTGCTTTCGGTATGCTAGGAGTATTCGTAGGGTATGAAAATAATATTGCGATGGTGCCCATCGGGGCTATGCTATCATTAGCCATTGGCGGAGATTTGATCTTGGCAGCAGGGATGTGTGTAGCAGCTATCACTGTCGGGTTTGGCTTGTCACCCATCAACCCTTATACCGTTGGTACTGGTCATCAGATTGCGGAGTTGCCGATGTACTCAGGGTATGCTCTGCGTAGTTTAATCTGTTTTTGTGGGTTGGCAGTCTTAGCTTTTTATAATGTTAGATATTTTAAAAGAATAACGGCAGATAGAACAAAGAGTATCGGTGATGATCTTGACACAGAAGGATTCTCACTTTCTAAAAGTCTAAGAGAGTACAGCATGTCTACAAACAATTGGTTGGTAGCATTAGTTTTTCTTGGTGGTATGGCATATATGCTATTTGGCATTTTTGCTTACAAATGGTATTTACAGGAGATTGCGGCTGTGTTTGTCATGATAGCACTAGCAGCAGGACTAGCTGCAAGAATGAATCCTAGGGAGATAAGTGAATCAGCCCTGAAGTCTATTTCCATCGTAGCGCCAGGTGCTTTTATGGTAGGTTATGCTACGACTATTAAAGTGATTTTAGAAATGGGACAGATTAGCGATACGATAGCTCACCAGTTATCTAGTGTGCTTACGTCCTTGCCAATATATGGATCAGCTATTGTTATGTCTTTAGCTCAGTGTGTGATGAATCTATTTATACCTTCAGGGAGTGGGCAAGCACTAGCCACCTTGCCGATCATGATCCCCGTTGGAGACCTTGTAGGGTTAACGAGACAAACGACCATTCTAGCATTTCAGATCGGTGATGGTGTGACTAACTTGATTAATCCTACACTTGGAGGATTGATAGCTATGTTGAGTTTATCCAGAGTGCCTTTTGATAGATGGTTACGTTTTATTGCTCCTTTGATGCTGTCTATACTTTTGATCTGTTGGATCTTTCTAATGGTTGCTGTGATGATAGGATGGAGCTGATAGTGGTCTTTTTTAATTTATACAATGAGCTTCTCATTTCCCTACATTGGCCTTGCCGTAATCCAATAAATATTCCTTATGTTCAATCTCTCTAAATACATTTTAACAATTATATGAACGCGCAAGAAATCCTTACAAAGTTAGTTTCATTTCCAGTATTAGGCGGCCAGTCAAATGCATCGATTGCAGATTGGATCGAACGATACCTTACCGATCATGGCGTAGAATTCAGGAATGTGAGAAATGATGAAGAAGCTAAGCGATCTATTCATTGTAGAATAGGGCCAGCGGTTGATGGAGGGGTAGTGTTGTCAGGTCATACAGATGTAGTGCCAGTAGAAGGGCAACCATGGAATACAGATCCATTTGTTCTGACCGACGGAGGAGATGATAAGCTTTATGCTCGTGGGAGTTGTGATATGAAAGGGTTTATCGCCTGTTGTTTAGCAGCGCTACCAGAGATGCTAGCTGCTGATTTAAAAAAACCTATTTACTTTGCTTTCTCTTATGACGAAGAGGTGGGTTGTATCGCTGCACCTGCGCTGGCAGCAGATATTATGACCTACTATTCTGAGACCCCTAAGTTTGCCATAATAGGAGAGCCTTCTATGATGCAGCCAGTCGTAGGACAGAAAGGAATGGTCATCTATAAAACTACTGTCAATGGGTCGGCAGGACATAGCAGCCGTATCAAAACTGAAGTAAGCGCCATTTTTGAAGCATCTAGAATGATCCTGTGGTTAGAGAATAAAATGAATGAGTTGATTGATGCAGGTCATATTGATGATAGATTTTCGCCTCCTCATACTACTATTCATTCAGGCATTTTTGAGCGTAGTGGGATTGCTCCCAATGTAGTATCTGACTCGGCGACATTTTATTGGGACGTTAGAGTTATACCTAAAGACTCGACTAAAGAGATAAGAGCAAAATTTACAGCCTACTGTGAAGCACTCATGAGTGAGAAGCAAAAGCTATTTCCTGAGTTCGAAATAATAACTACTGAGGCTCATTCAGATGTGCCTCCGTTAGATACACCTGAGCATCTTGATGTAGTTGCTTTAATCAAAGAGTTATCAGGAGTACAAAAGTTAGATGCCGTTTCTTACGCAGCTGAAGCTGGGCAATTTGCCGAAGCTGGATTCGAATCTGTAATCTGTGGTCCTGGAGATATCGCTCAAGCGCATAGAGCTAATGAGTTTATCAGTAAAGAGCAGTTGCAATTGGGCGTAGAGATGATTCAGCGATTGATTAAGCAGTGGAGTAATTAGTTTAATGAGTTGTCCTTGTTTTAGCATTTTATTGGTTTTTATTCCTGATTAGATTATCTAGTTACTATTTAGATGATTAGTCATGCTAAGGATTGTTTTTAGGGACATTTAGTACCGAATATTGTATAAAAAGCACCTACCATAATTCCTACGGCATAATTTGTGTATTTGTCAATAATATACTGCACTTATCTACCAAATAAACAATATTGAGTAATGACAAATAAGCTTGCAATTCTAGTTTTTCTACTTATTCAAACGGTGTGCTTGGGAGCTCAAGAAGCTCCTGTTAGACAAAGCCTATTGTGGGAGATTACAGGTCCTGATTTAGATGGTAAATCATATTTGTTTGGTTCTGCCCACTTAAATGATTCTCGATTATTTGAATTTGATGATTCGCTATACTATGCTTTGAGTACCTGTGAACAATTTGCCACAGAAGTTAATTTTGACGAAATCGATGGATTACTAAATGAATATCTAGAAAAGGAAATCACAGAACAACAGGCTAAAGATGAAAAAGCAAATGGCGGTGAGCTAGATGAGTCTGGTTTCGAAAAAATATTTGATGGTATGGATATAAATGGTAAGAGCACTATTCTAGATTTATACCTATGCAAAGCCGCTAAGCAATTAGGAATGAGTAATTATGGTTTAGAAGACCCTGACGCTCAACTAGATTTATTTGATGATATAACAAGAAATGAAGACTATTATTTTGGAACGATCAAATATGAAAAATTTATTGATAACTATTTAAAAGGAGATATATCAGCACTGCAAAAAATAATCGATGCAGAGGATAGTGAAGATCTTAGAATGTATGAGCGTAATGAAATTCAAATGAATTCCTTCGTTGAATTGGCTAAGAAAGCGCCTACGTTTGCTGTTGTAGGTGCTGCACATTTATTTGGTAGAAATAGTGTTCTTGAATTGCTAGCCTCTAAAAGTTATAAAGTAAAACGACTACAAATTGGGAAACCTGATAATAAGATACACCAGCTTTATGATCAAGAAATAAAAAAAGATTGGTCTACAATAGGCAGTAATCTGGTGGGCGTGAATTTGCAATCACCTAGTGATAATAAGCTTGTTGAAATTAGTGGTCAAGGTGAATTACATATGGCTACTGAGTTTGAACAAGGTTTGATTTATATGAGTATATTATTTCCTAATAGTATTCCTCTATCTGAAGTAGATATCCTTGAGTCTCTTGAATCTGAGTTATTTCCTGATTCATTATTTGTCAGAAACGGGCCGATATTAAAAGATGAAACAGTTACTTACACGTACGGTAGTCAATCAAATATCAATTCCTATAAAGCTAAATTTGTAAAAACTCAGAAAGTGACAGTAATGCAAATTGTTCACGGAATATCAAAGACATCGATGATATCAAATAGTGTAGATAGGTATTTGAATGGTTTAGAGTTTACAAAAACTCCCAATGTAGTTTGGGAAACTCAAGAGTCTGAAGAAGGAGCCTTTAGCTATATGTTTCCTGAAAATATTTCTTTCATTAAAAACCAAATAAAGCATCCAGATTTCCCAGAAAGGAACAATGTGTTAATCAAATATAAATCCTTTACCGATCAAGAGTCTGGAGATCAGTTCTTAGTGAAGTTTAATACAAATCCTCATGGTGTAATGATGACTCAACCTCATGCTAATTTCAAGTTGATGTTTGATGAGTTAGCTATACCGTTTAAGATTGATTTAGGAGATATCTCATATTTTAATCATGGTAATTTACTTGGGGCAGATATTTCAGGGGTAAATAGTGTCGGAACAAATTACTTTTTTAGGAGTATCATTAGAGGAAGTCAGGTATATACTTTGATGCAATTGACAAAGGACTCGATTAGAAATTCAGACTTTTTTGATTCCTTAAAACTAAAGCAGGTTGATAATCATGAAACTAAAGAATTTAATTATAGTGATGCTGGTTTTACGATGGAAGTACCAGATAGTTTTTATTTCTATAAGCAAATAAATGACGAAGGTAGCCTGGTGCTTAACTACGATTATAATTATGAAAAATCCGGTGCATATCTAGGAGTAGAAATAACCCCGATAAGTAACTATACAGAGCTAGTGCTTGATGATACTACTTTTAATTACAAGAACTTTGTAGATACTAGTGTATTTGATAGCCTTCATTATTATGAGAAATATATGTACGAAGATACTTGTCCTGGTTATATACTTCAATATTCCAATGATTCAACCTATTTAAAAAAAACGGAGTTTGGCATATATTGTAATCAGCACAAAATTACTTTTGAAATCATGCAGCCCGCTGATTTTATTGCAGACGAGTTTGCAAAAGATGTCATTAACACTATTAAGTATCAATTAGATGAGCTCTCTTTTGAGTCTTTGGTAAAAGATAAACGTTCATTAATTCTCTCTAACCTTCAGTCTGATGATAGTTTGACTTTTAATCTTGCATTAGCAGCATTTGATGAGCGCGTAGATTTTGAAGATGAACACCTGCCCATTATGTTTGATCTTCTAGAACGAAAGCTTTATAACCACGATAGTATTTACAATGCTCAGTATTCGATTATTACAGAACTCCATTCTTTTGAATCAGAACAAGTAGAAGACAAACTTATTGCTCATTTTAAAAGTACTGATAAGGAAGCTAACAGATCAAGAATAATTGAAAGCTTTATCGCTCGCGAGAGTGATAGCAGTGTTGAAAAATTACTTGTCCTGATGGACCATTCTCAGAGCAATGATATTATACCAGAAGATGTTTATGATAAGTTTAAAGATTCATTAGACTTATTTAGACTTCACTATGGTTCGCTCAAAGACCTTAATGATGATGGAAAAGCAGTAGAGCCGTTTTTGAATTTGGTTACTTCATATATTCAACTTGATGCGGTTTACTCGTTTTTAAGAGCCGATAGTTTGTACTATTCTAACTTAATGAAATCTCATATTGAACAATTCTATATAAATCTTGCTCAAGATTCTAGTCTAAGTATATCAACATTTATTATGGATTATCTGATCGGGGTGGATATGGGAGAAATGGAAGAGGACCTATATGCGACACTTATAGGAGCGAAGGATGTTTATGGAAAATACAGAACATACTACAATAAGATTATACGAGGAGATGATATTCCTAAAACTCTCATTGATGATATAATGGTGGATGACTATTACAGATATTATGTCCAGCTAAATCATCATGAGTTTGGTAGAGTATTACCTAGTGAGTATCAAATAAAAGAAGATATAGGAAGCATAATAATGAAAAAGTATATCGGCGAAAATTATGATTACGACTGCAAAAGCTGTGAACTGATTAATACGCTTTCATTAGCTGAATCATCTATAGGTAATATGCTTGTGTTTCAATGTGATGCAGGAGAGGAAGGAAAATATTATATAGGTTGTGTAGGCCCATTTGATGAGGAGGGAAATTTTGATTACGATAATGATCAATCATTGTATTACAATACGATTCAGGACGGTGGTGAATATCAAAAGTATAAGGAAGAATTTATAAAGTACTATAATGAAAAAGAATAGAGATGGAATAACATATTAGAAGCACGACTACCAAATTTTAAAATTATTTATATAGGTTCTACAAACAATTCAGTAATTTAATATTGAATTTTAAACCTATGACAAAGTACTTCTATTTCTTATTTTTCATCATCTTGGTGTGGTCTTGTAAATCAGATCAAAATCCAATAGACCGTCAGGCTGACCAAGCTATTTCCGAATTTAAAATCACTAAGGATGGTGAGCAATTACTCATAGGAGCGCTAGATGGTTCAAGTCCATTAGTTATTCAAAATGCTCAAGAAAATCACAGGCCCTATTTACATCCGATCAAAGCTCCAGGGACTGAGGTAAGCCTTACACAGTATAGTCCAGACCATCATAAGCATCAGACCGGGCTTTACTGGGGCTTTACAAGAGTAAATGGGTCGGGAGCTGATGAAGCAACTTTAGATAAGTGGTTCTATGATAAAAGTAAGCCTTCCAAGATCCAAGAGCAGATAGGGAGAGACTTTTTTCATAATCCAGGTGAAGGCTACTGGAAAAAGATTGCTTCTAATATTTTGGTAGGGGAAGGCTCCAAAGTAAAATGGGAAACAGTCTATCATATGTTAGATGCTGCTGGGGATCCATTATTGAAAGAAAGACAAGTATGGACATTTGAGCAGCAAGGAGATAAGCATATTCTAAGTTTAGATTGGAATGGAGAAGCTATGCAAGAGTTTACGGTGAATGAATTCTCTTATGGAGGAATGTTTTTGCGAATGCCATGGAAAGAGGGTGTAGCCGGCGAAGCAATCAATGCTGCTAGGCAAAAAGGAAAAAGGGCCGAAGGGCAAAGAGCAATGTGGGTGGATGTAGGAATGGAAATTGAAGGACTAGATGAATGGGGTCATGTCTCGATTTTCGATCATCCAGATAATGATGGCTTTCCCACTACCTGGAGGGTAGACGGTCAGTTAGGAGTAGGGCCTGTAAGGGCAGGATCAGGTGATTGGAGTATTCCTAAAGGAGAGACCAAAACATTCCGCCATCAATTGCTGGCTTACTCGGGCGACTATAACGACATTGATACAAAAAAGCTATGGGATGAGTTTATTGGAGATAGTGATATGTACAACGCAGCATCTCTATGGGGTATCGCACAAGACGAAGCAAAAAATGAAAAATTCTTAAGCCCTCAAGAAGCCGTTGATATGATGGATGTCAAGGAAGGGTATAAGGCAAATGTTTTTGCTGCTGAACCAATGATTACGCAACCGATGGCTTTTTGTTGGGATGACAAAGGACGTATGTGGATAGCTGAGAACAGGGATTATGAATCAAGAGGCGATGGATTTTCAAATGATGGTACGAGCAAGATACTGATCCTGGAAGATACTGACAATGATGGAGTAGTAGATACTAAGAAAACCTTTATAGAGAATATACCTTTTCCGGCTGCTATTGCAGTAGGCTTTGATGGCGTCTATATCGGAGCACCACCTAACTTGTTATACGTTTCAGATTCAGATGGTGATGACCAGGCAGATCTTGATGATGTAGAAGTATTGCTTACCGGTTGGGGAATAAGAGATAGACATGAGACCATCAATAGTTTTCACTGGGGCCCTGATGGATGGCTCTATGGTTTAGAGGGATTTGCTACACCTTCAGTGATTCGCAAGCCAGTAGGTAAGGGAAGACTCTTTAGCAAAGGAGATGCATTCCCAGAAGATCTATTAGAAGCAGACGGAGTCGATATTAATGGTGGTGTATGGCGATACCATCCGACCAAAGATAAATTTGAAGTAGTTGCCCACGGGTTTAGTAATCCATGGGGAGTTGACTATGATGCTAAAGGGCAGATGTTTATCACGGCGTGTGTTATTCCTCATATGTTTCACATTATCCCTGGTGGGATATATCAGCGGCAAGGAGGAAGACACTTTAATCCTTATGTCTATGAGGATATTCAGACTATCGTCGACCACAGGCATCGGTCTGCGCATGGAGGAGCGAGAATATATCAATCTGATGCCTTTGCGGCAGAAGAACAAGGAAAATTATTTATGGCAAACATTCATGAGCATGCTATTCTATCTGATGTCTTAAAGGCAAATGGCTCTGGTTTTACGGCAAGCCACGGAGATGACTTTATGAATGCTAATAATGCACAATGGATTGGATTTAGTATGGAGGTCGGGCCAGAAGGGGGACTGTATGTTCTCGATTGGCATGATGGAGATATTTGTGGTAAGGAAGTCTTACATAAGGAGACAGGGAGGGTGTTCAGAATTATGCCCGAAAAAACTAATGCAAAGCAATGGGAAGGTAGGTATGATGATCTTAGAAAATTATCCGATTTAGAATTAGCTGAATTGCAAACAAGCAAAAGTAATTGGCATGCGCAGAGAGCTAGAGTAATTCTTCAAAATAGAGCTCATAAAGGAAGCTTGCAAAAGGGGGCTGTTGCTTGGTTAGAAGAAATCTTAGCAGCTAGTAGTTATGAAGATCTTAGGCTTAGAGCGCTATGGACTTTGCATATCACTAATCACATAGACAAAGAATCTTTGCAAGATCTTCTAGGTGATGACGATCAGTATGTCAGGGCATGGGCAATTCAGTTTGTGACAGAAGATGCCGTTGATGATCCTAAGATAATTAAAGCGCTTGAAGATTTAAGTCGGCGAGAATCTTCTCCAGTGGTAAGAATGTATCTAGCAGCGGCAATGCAGAGAATTCCTGAGGATGATAGATGGCAGATTGCAGAGCGGCTGGTTGCTTTTTCTGAAGATGCAGATGATCCTAATATTCCATATATGCTTTGGTTCGGAACTGAGCCTATCGTCACTTCTGATAAGGGTAGAGCCCTTTCCTTAGCAAAGAGTAGTAAGATCCCTATGATATCGAGAAACATCGCAAGAAGGTTAGTAGACGAAAGCGAGCTGGAAATCCTAACTACAGCATTAAAAGAAAAATCAATAGGAAGGAAGGATATGCTTGAAGGTATGCTCGCAGGTTTGCAAGGGAGGACGGATCTTGCCGAGCCTGCTATGTGGTCATCGATCTATAACTTCTTAAAAGATGATTCGCAATTAGCAGAGGTAGCGAGTAAGGTAAATCAGCAATTTGGAAATGTGGAAGCTGCCAAAGAGATGATCGCAGTATTAGAAAACTCTAATTCTCCTAAGGAGACAAAACAAAGTGCCATCAAAAGTTTAGCCAGTTTGCAAAGGGAAGAGTTAGTAGCTCTGATACCTGAATTATTACAAAACGATGATTTAAGATTAGAAGCGATAAGGTCTGTGGCATCTTATGATGAAAGTAAGCTGGGGCAGATATTGTTAGATAATTATCCTGCATACAGTCCTACAGAAAAATTAGAGGTCGTCCAAACACTGTCTTCTAGGTCTGGGTATGGATGGCAATTAGCAAGTCATCTGAAAGATGAAAAAATCCCTAAAAGTGATATACCAGCTTATGTAGCTATGCAGTTAAGGAGAGTCGTCGGAAACGGCTTTGTAGAAATATGGGGACCTATAGACGATATCTCTAGTAATGTAAAGTCCGATTATCTAAAGTATGGTAGGTTGTTATCGGAAGAGGCGATTGCCAATGCTAATGTCAATCATGGTCAAGAGGTGTTTGAGATTACCTGTAGTGCCTGTCACAAGATGCATGGGGCAGGAGGAATACTTGGTCCCGACCTCACAGGATCAAATCGAACGAATACAACTTACTTGCTCAACAATATTTTAGAACCAAGCAGTATAATCCAAGATGACTATAAAATGGTGGTCATGACTACTCAAGATGGGCGGACTTATAGCGGAAATATAATTGCAGAAAATGAAAGGCAGTACACCTTACGAGTAGTAGGTCAAGATGAATTATTTATTAATAAATCTGATGTCCGGTCGCAGGAGCAAACTACTAAATCTATGATGCCCGAAGGTTTGTTAAGTACCTTGACGGATGATGAGATCGTAGATATGATAGCTTACTTAAAACATCTAGACCCCATAGGCGAGGATGTCGATAGCGATTGATTGGATATCTGAAGTGTGGTGATGTTTTCGAAATGTTCTTTATGACGAGTTGTGCGGTAAAGGGTACAGTTCCTAGAGTAGATATCAGAGCACTGCAATGGGATAGTAATTAGAAGAGCGGATTGACAAAGATGAAACATATCAAGCCAAAAATAATTAGGTTCTATCACATAATGCACTATTGTAAATCGATCAGAAGCTCTTTAAAATATTTTAGTCTATTTGTCCTGTCTATATTCGGCTTACTTGTATCGTGTCAAACTACAAACAAAATCAATACATCTAACCTTCTAACTCCTAACCTTAAATCGAAGTCAACGATACTCGAATTCAGAAAAATTACTATTGACACTGTTTTTAGATCTGAATCGATTACTGCGGCAGATTTAAATAATGACAATTTAATAGATATAGTGATTGGTGATGTATGGTATGAAGCACCAGATTGGGTCATGCATGAAATACGAACTCCGGGCCGATTTGATGGAGGCATACATAAGTGGGGAGAAGAGAGTGGACCGCATCCATATTATAGTAATTCTTTTGCTATTCAAACTTTAGATGTTAATCAAGATGGGTGGATGGATGTGATCATCTTTCCTGTTATGAATGATCCAGTCTTTTGGTATGAAAACCCCAAAGGTGTTGACAGGCATTGGGATGATAGAGTAGCCTATCAGGCCTACCATGGGGAAAGCCCATTGAAGATGATGCGTGGAAGTGATGAAGCATCGTACCCTCTAGCAGGATTTATTACTGGAGATACGCTATTACACTTAGGAACTATCACACCCAAGAAAAATATAAACGATCTCTGGCAACTACAAACTATAGGTAATACGGCTATCAAAAAGTATAGAGGCCCAGGATGGGATAAGATGACTAGTTACTTTGCTCCTGGAGCGAGAGATCATGGTCTAGGAGTGGGTGATATAAATGGTGATGGAATGGATGATGTGTTGACTAGGAAAGGCTGGTATGAAGCACCGCCGGATAATTTTTCTTCTAACTGGAAGTTTTATCCCATACCATTAGACTCTATGGCAAGCGAAGAGGCACCTAATTTACAATTTGCTCAGATGGAAATATTTGATATTGATCAAGATGGAGATGCTGATTTCTTTGGTTCCTCTGCGCATCAATATGGCCTGTGGTGGTTCGAACAAATAGAAGATAAGGGAGAAGTAAATTTCATTAAACACAACATTCCTATTAAACTCTCTCAAGCACATGCAGTAGATAAAAGTGATTTGAATAGCAATGGAATCCCCGATATAGTCACAGGAAAACGATACCTAGCTCATACAGGAAATGATCCAGGATGGGATGATCCGGTAGAATTGATTTGGCTAGAGCCAACAAAATCACAATTAGGTAAAGTGCAATGGACAAGCCAAAAAATAGATGTAGGGGTTGGAGTAGGTACCCAAATCGAACTTACAGATATTGACTCAGATGGTAAAGTAGATATCTTAACTTCAAATAAGAAGGGCACTTATTTGTTTCTCCAGAAATAGAATTCATTTATTTTATATGGAGGCTATATATCATTCATACTTGCTTTCCTTCTTCTAAGTAGAAGTACTTATCTACACACGCAGGAACTTCATGCTTGTAATGTGTAATAAATATTAAGGCATGCTCATCACCCAAGATAGTATCTAATAAGTTCTTTAAGCGATTGATGACCTGCTCATCTAACCCTTGAAATGGTTCATCAAGCAGTAAGAGCGGAGGATTCTTAATAAGCGCTCTTAAGATTAAAGTCAGACGCTGCTGTCCTGTAGAGAGACTTAAGAATTTACGATCTCTCAATTGACTAATCTCAAAGTAACTCAACAAGGCGTCTAGTACATTTGTTTGGTCTTGGGTTAGATCTGGTCTGCTATAAATACTTGTATATAGACCATCTAATATTATTTGGGATACACTTTTATGGACATCATAGTTGAAGTAAGTGTGCATCTCCGAAGAGATAAAACCGATGTTTTTCTTGATATCCCAAATGCTGTCTTGAAGCCCTCTCTTATTGTCAAAAAGGAATACGTCATTTGCATATACTTTAGGGTGGTCAGCAGCAATCATTCCTAGCATAGTCGATTTTCCAGAGCCATTGGGACCTAACAGTGCCCATTTTTCTCCGAGCTTTACCGTCCAGTTTATATTTGATAAGATACTAGCGCTTTTATAAGCGACATTGAGTTTGCTTAGGTGTACTACATTCTGGTAGCAAGGGTGATGAGACGTATCTAAGAAGTAAGACTTTATAACGTCTAATGAATCGTTGCTGATTTTAGCGGTTGTATTGAGCACTGATAATTGCGGGGTTCTCTTTATAACAACTGACTTTGAGTTGATATGAAGCTCGTTAGTTATGCAGTTAGGTAGACTGTGAAAATGTCCAGATAGTATGATCTTAATTCCTTGGTTAAAGGCTAGCTCATCAATAAGATTATTAAAGAGTATCCTGTTTGTATCATCTAATCCGATATAAGGATTATCTATGATAAGTAGTTTAGGTTGTTTGAGTATGGCTGTGGCTATGAGTAGTTTTCTTGATTGGCCACTTGAGAGTTTTATCCTACTTAGATTGAGCCACTTACTTACACCACATTTATCAATGATATTTTTATGATTATGATTAGTAGCATCGTAACCTAACTCTTCTAAGTATTCAGATACAGTAATATCATCATTATCAAAGGCATTGAATCGTTGTTGGTAGTACCTTTCTTTATTATTAAATGCCCTATGAGAATCTTCAAAACTGATGATTGCAATTGCGTTTCTTCTGACATCGTAGATGGTAAGATTATTTTCTTTAGCTGTTTGCTCTAGAAAGTGATATTTTATTTTCCCATTTCTTGCATAACTTCTTCCGGCAATGGCATATGCCAAAGTCGTTTTGCCGGTTCCATTTTCACCAGTGATGATCCAGTTTTCTGATGGCGCAATCTCCCAATCAATACCTTGTAAAACAAGCGTCTGCTGTCGATATATGTCAACTGCTTCAAAGTGTAAAAATGGTTGTTTAGAATCTTTGATACCGATGGTATTTATTAATTAATAGAAGAGTTAGTAGCTACATTATTTCTTAATAGTATCGAACAGAGTAGTCCTACGAATGAAAAGCCTGCGAGAGTGAGATAAACATGCTGATGTCCAAGCAGTCCTTTTGAATTTTCTAATAAGTGGCCAATTATTGGTCCCATGAAAATATCTGGTGTGTAACCTATAAATGATACTATTCCCACAGCGGTACCAGTCAAGGCAATAGGAATCTTGCCTTCATGGATAACAGCAAAATATAAAACACGTGCAGCATAAACCCCAGTTGATGTAATAATAATTGCTAGAAAAAAGAAAAATGTTTGGCTACTAACTACAAGACCTGAGTAAAATAATAATGAACCTATAATAACTAACAAAAAGCTAAAGATTAACACACTTGATGCTTTGGTTCTGTCGGCAAGGAATCCGATCATTACGCCAATGAAAGGTCGCATGTATAATGATAGAGTTCCTACCTTTGCTGCCTCGACTTGATCGTAAAGCATAACTTCATTGGCAGTAAGTGAAAAAATATCTGTAACCTTATATCCACAGTATGCGCATAGAATTATCACTGCTAAGAGCCAGACGAAAGGTAGCTTAACAATTGCGAATATGTTCTTTTTTGAATAATTGGTTTTTGCCCCTTCAACAGATTCTAAATCATTCTCATCTTGTCTTAATAGAAAAAAAACAAGCAATGCGATTCCAAATATGATATAAGTAGAAGCAAGGATTACACTTTTAAAGGCAGCTTGCTTGTCTGCTAAAGTAGCACTGTCAATATCTATAGTCATCACAAGTCCATAGATAACTACTCCCATAGCACCTATAGATGCCGAGACTGCACCTCGTCCACCATCTAAAAATCCAAATGCCCTACCTTGATTAGAATTGCCACCCCATATCCTAGTTGCTTTTATCATTGCCCCCCATAGCAAGAATATAGTAGTGAAACCCCAGTAACCATAGAGGATAAGTAAGTTAGTATAGCTAGGGTAGGTAGCTAGATAAAAACCTCCCAATCCTGTAAGTATCAATGCACTAACAATCAATAATCTTGGTTCGAATTTATCCGCTATAACTCCTCCAAATAGATAAGATAACAAGGAAACTGTACCACAGGTAGAAAAGCAATAGCCTAACTGCGTGTTGTCAAGGCCAAAAACATCTAAATAGGTAGGTCTAAATATTCTTACTAAAACATAAGGTAGAAAAAAAACCGCTTCCCCAGATAGCACTAGAAGTGCAATGGTAAGAAATCTATTTTTTGTTTTTGCTTCGATAATAATTTAAATAGGTTCGTAAGGTAACTAAACCATTGTTGATTTTGTATGGAATTATGATTAGTGTCAATACAAGTTTATTTGTTATTCAACATACTACTGAAATCATTATAAATCATGCTATATTAACACTAAGTAAAAGAATTAGAAAATGAACTATACTGTGTTGAGTCCTATTATGAGAATTCGAGTTCAAGGTATGAGTCTGATTACACTTATTTTGGTCCTCACTTGCTCTACAAGCTATGGCCAAGAGGAATTTGGACTTTTTGATCATGCCATTGATATCGGGCCAGTTCTCCACAAAGGAACTACGAGCTTTAATCCACACACTGGGAGTTATGAATTATCTGGTGCTGGTGCTAATATCTGGTTTGCAAAAGATGAACTTCACTTTACATATAAGAAGCTCAATGGTGACTTTAGGCTAGAAACGGAGGGACATCTAATAGGTGAAGGTGTCGATACGCACCGTAAGTTTGGATGGATGGTTAGAGTAGGTTTAGATACAAGTGCTGTTATGATTGCAGCAGCAGTTCATGGTGATGGATTGACTTCAATCCAGTTTAGAAAGCAAGAAGGAGGTAATGTAGAAGAAGTGAAATCTACTATGGTAATGCCAAATAAAATCCACCTCGAACGCAGAGGTAGAAGTTTTTTTATAAGTGTGGCCCATGACGGAGAGCCTTTTTGGACAGTTGAGATTCCAGATCTTGATTTTCCTGAGGAGGTATATGCTGGCTTATTTATATGCTCTCATAATGCAGAGGTGGTTGAGCGAGTTGAGTTTGAGAATGTAGGGATCGTTTACACAGAGAAAAATAAGTAAAATTGTAATTGAGTGTGGTTGTCTCAGATTTGAGACTTTAAGATGTGAGTAATGATAAAAATCATTAATTTAGAAATCATAAACTATTAAGATTAAAACAGTATGAAAAACTTAGTCCTACTATTTGTTTTTATGATACTTCTCTTGTTCTCCTGTGCCAAGTCAACTATCAATTCTGTAAAGTCGACGACAACTGATATGGCGTCGACGGCCTCCACTATGACAAAGGCTGGTGATCCGGTTTTTGTAGCTCCAGTTGGTGTACAGGCCTACTCCTTTAGAAATTACTTTCCTAAAGATGTTGTCGGCACATTAGATAGGATACAAGCTATGGGTATTACTGAGATAGAAGGAAGTGGGGGTAAGATTCCTCCCGAAGAGTATAAAAAACTTTGTGAAGCGAGAGGGATATCTATACCTTCAACAGGTTGCAGCTTCAAAGCACTCGCTGAAGATCCCATGTCTATTGTGACTAATGCAAAAGCTCTCGGATCTAGATATGTAATGTGCGCATGGGTGCCACATGATCATGGAAACTTTGATATGGAGGATGCTAAGAATACTGTGGAGGTTTTCAATCGTGCTGGTAAGGTTTTGAAAGATAATGGCCTTACTTTTTGCTATCATGCACATGGCTATGAGTTTCAACCTCATGGTGACGGTACATTGATGGATTATATTATTGAGAATACTGACCCAGAAAATGTGTCTTTTGAGATGGATATATTTTGGGTGCATTTTGGAGGAGGAGATCCTGTGGGCTTGCTGCAAAAGTATGGAGATCGATGGAAGCTCTTGCACCTCAAAGATATGAAAAAAGGAATTGCCAAAGATCTTACAGGAGGCACAGATGTAGAATACAACGTGCCGCTAGGTACTGGTGAACTTGATATGCCCGGCATATTGAAAGAGGCGCGGAAAATTGGTATTGCACATTACTTTATAGAAGATGAGAGTAGTGCAGTAGTCAATCAAATTCCTGAAAGTATAAAGTACCTAAGAAGCCTTAAGTATTAATTTTGCAAGCTGAAAATGTCTATAAGCCATAGCTGGTGGAAGTATAGATGTCTATATCGTAGATTACAGTAATTCAATGTCAATTAAATCAAACACTTACAATGTCAAGTGCTCCTTTTAGATTAGATAATAAGTCTGCGATCATCACTGGTGCTGCTAGTGGTATAGGTGAGAGTATAGCGAAGACATTTGCAGCACAAGGTGCAAGCGTATTTATTCTTGATATAGATGATGAAAAGGGTCAAGCGGTCGTAGAAGATATAGAGTCGCTTGGTGGTAGTGCAACATACTATAACTGTGATGTTACAAGTCTAGCGAAGATCAGAGCTATATTCAGTAAAATATATGACGATCATGGCAGCTTTGATATCCTTATAAATAATGCAGCTATCGCACAGATAGGTGGTGTAGAAACCACTACGCCTGAGATGATGGATAAGGTTTATGAAGTAAATGTAAAGTCTGTCTACCACTGTCTGCACGAAGGCGTTAAGCTAATGAAAAAAGACGAAGGAGGAGCGATCTTAAACCTTGCATCGATTGCGAGTGTGATTGGGCTAAAAGATAGATTTGGGTATAGTATGAGTAAGGGGGCAGTACTAGCGATGACTTACTCGATTGCAAAAGACTATGTAGAGGAGGGTATAAGATGTAATGCTATTGGTCCTGCTAGAATACATACTCCTTTTGTAGATAATTTTATTAAAAATAATTACCCTGGCAATGAAGAAGAGATGTTTAAGAAATTATCAGCAACACAACCTATAGGTCGGATGGGTACGCCTGATGAAGTTGCATTTTTTGCCCTATATCTTTGTTCTGATGAAGCAGGATTTGCCACTGGTGGCTTTTACCCTATTGATGGTGGATTTATTACGCTAAACTCTTAGTTTCGTAACTTAATCTTCATTAACAATCTAGACTATTACCTTATTTTCTAGTGCCACTTTGGGTGCTATTGTTTGTAGTCTTTGCAGTATATAATTTCAACTTTTTCTAAACACATAATATTGATTATTGGAAGAAGACAATATCATGTAGATTTAGATCAGGCGATTAAAATTCCTTAGAATTTACTAGAAGACTACTAAAGACGAAATGGTCTTATTTTATATTTTGCTAGCCAACTCGGTAAGCTTTTTGAAGAGTGAAAAACCAGCTTTATATGTCTCATCTTTAGTTGATATTTTAATAGTATTTCTTTTCAATTGTTATATTTCTTTTTCCTAAATTAGGTTGATATGAATCGATTGTCCTTTTTAATACTGTTGTATGTTGTAGTTTCCTGTAGTCCTGGGACTCAAGAAAGCTCGATATTAAATGACAAAGATATTAAGCCTCTAGTTATTGCTCCATTTACAAATCTAGATACTTTAGCAGTCAATGACTGGTGGAATAGGGGTGAGAATCCTATAATAGATTTGAAAGTTGAACGCAATGAAGTCATCGCTTTTGGGATTTATACTGTTGCTGATAATACACTGAAGCTTTCTGCACAATTATTCCCACTATACCCTAACGAATCAAGAACCGTAAGGCTTGAAATAAAAGTAAATGATAAGTGGGAAGAAATCCAAAAACAAGAGATTAATGATATTGGTTGGTCTACATTGTTTAGAATAGAGAAATGGGATATGAGTCAAGAAGTTTCTTATCGATTAAGGCACGGTGACGAAGCTTTGTTTGAAGGAGTGATAAGGAAAGACCCAAAGGATAAGGATCAAATAAAATTAGCAGCACTATCGTGCAATAGTAATAAAGATAGGGGAGATCGATCAAATTATATCCGAAACATAAATTTCCAAGATCCTGATTTGGTATTCTTTGCAGGAGATCAATCTTACGATCATAAGGAGCATACTGCCGCATGGCTTAAATGGGGTATGCAGTTTAGGGACGTATTTCGTGGACGCCCCTGTATTACCATTCCAGATGATCATGATATAGGTCAAGGGAATATATGGGGGGAGAATGGTAAAAAAGCGAAGTCTATGGCTGGGTCAGATGGAGGTTATTTCTTCCATCATCAGTATGTTAAGATGGTAGAGCGATGTCAAACTGCTCACTTGCCAGATGCATTTGACCCGACGCCTATTGAGCAGGGAATCAATGTGTACTATACTAACTTGAATATCGGAGGTATTGACTTTGCGATACTAGAAGATAGAAAGTTTAAGTCTGGGCCAGAAGGTAAGATACCTCAACAAGGGCCAAGGCCTGATCATATTAGGAATCCTGACTATGACCCAAGTTCAGTTGATGTAGAAGGATTAAAATTATTAGGTGATAGGCAGTTAAATTTTTTAGAGTCATGGGGAATAGAAAATGAAGGAACTGTAATGAAAGCAGTATTATCGCAAACTGGGTTTTGTGGTGGAGCACATTTACATGGGCAGAAGGAAAATCGACTGCACGCAGATATGGATTCTAATGGTTGGCCTCAGGCAGGAAGGAATAAAGCACTCAAGCTAATCAAGAAAGCTAATGCAGTACATATCGGAGGCGACCAACACTTAGCAACGGTCATTCAGCATGGGACAGAAAATTACGAAGATGGGCCATGGGCGTTCATCGTTCCAGCGATAGTTAATAATTATTATAGTAGATGGTGGTGGCCAGAAGACGAGAAAGCTGGTGCTAATGCAAACGATAGGCTTCCGTGGACGGGTAGGTATTTAGATGGTTTTAACAATAAGATTACGATGCAAGCTTATGTTAATCCTGAAAGCCCTTCAGGTGGCAGTGGATATGGGATGGTTATCTTTGATAAGCCATCTAAACAAGTAACTTTTGAGTGTTGGCCTAGGGAAGTAGATGTGACTTCTAGAAGTGCTAAACAATTTGCAGGTTGGCCAATTTTTATTAGTTTATAATGGCTAGATTTTTTACACGATTATTTAAATTTGACTTGCTTTAAGTTCCCTTCTTAGCTTAATGATGTCAGTTATGTGAGTATATATGACTATAGGCACAAGCACTCCAGGTAGTAGGACGAAAGGAAAATAATTCAAACCAGTACTTGGTTTGTCAAGAGAGAATTGCTGGATAGGTAGCTCTGCTGATAATACCCCGACAAATAGAATGATGGATATAAGGATTAGGCCAAACACATTCCAAATCAATAAGTAGTTTTTAGATACTTTGCCTTTTAGATTTAGTAAGCCTATAATTACTGCAGTAATACCTGCTACAATATCAAAATTTATGCCTTCGAAGGTCATAGATTGCGGTATCATCTCATGAATGAATAAGTATAGGAGTACAATTTCTACTGGAATTCTAATGGAATGTAGAAGCGTGCTGATCTTAGTGTTTCTATTCTCAATCATCCATTTTATTTGTTTTGGTAAAACCCCATAGATAATTAAAAGCGCACTAGGAATTAGGACTAGTGCAAATCGTGGAGGCACTGTCTTTACGTTATGATAAAAGCCATTGTAAGCAAGTATCGAATGACCGATTGACCAAATCAAAAGGACTATGATCAAACTGAGAGGTTTGTTGTTAGCTAAATAGAATAACACGATCGTCGCTATCGTAGTTAAGATGAAAAGTAAGTTGATCCAATTAGGTAAGTGTTCTATCATTGTTTGTTCGCTAAACTAAAAGCTGTAAGTAATTAATTATCACTTTGTCTTGTATGTATTTATTATTTCAGCGCTAACCCAATAAATATCCTGATTGCTTGTATAGAAAAAGTATTTTCCATCTCTTGTGACTACTGGGCAGAGTTCATGATTTGCAGAACTTATAGGAGGTCCCAAAATAACTGCATCAGTCCAATTGTCATTTTCATTCTTAAAACTTACATAGAGGTCTGCTCGTCCTAAACCTGATCTTCTTGCAGCGCTAAAGATTAAGTAAGATTCATCTGGAGCCACAAATACATCTCCCTCATAACCTCTACTATTAATTGCATCACTAAGCTTGACAGGTGCCTGGAAGACCCCGCCTATATTTTCTGATCGATAAATATCAAGATCATGCTTTCGCTTTAATTCTTTATCACGATGAGAAGCAAAGTACATAGAGCCATTCTCAGTGAAGGATATATAGTATTCATTCCTGTCAGTATTAATCTCTCCACCGGCGTTAATGGGAGATGACCACTGATTGCCATCTCTAACAGAATACCATATGTCATGATCTCCTGTAGTATCTTGCTCATTGTTCGGCATATTTGAGATATAATATAATCGCGACTCATCAGGAGATAAAAATGGATCATTATAACCATATTGAGTATCTGAGATTATTGTTTTAGGCGTTTGCCATCTACCATCTTTTATAAGTGTATATCTTATTTCGGCTTTGCCATCTAGATCAACACCATAATAGAATTCCTCACCATCAGCCGTAAATACAGATCCAAACTCAGACTCTTCTGTTGTTGAGATAAATCCACTTGCAAAAAGTTTCGGAGTTAATTGTGGTCTTTCTTGATCGATATATTGTAGTGGATGAACTGCCGTTCGATTACAACCTATAAGGAAGTAAGTGATCATTAACACTATCAGGTAATATAGATTTTTGAAGTTCACTATACTAAAGATAAAGTTTCTATCAAATGCATTCTCATTCTTGCAGGTATCTTTTGACATATAGATGTTATGTATATTGAGTTTTATAATATTTGGTTATCTTAGACGCAGTGATTTCTCACCCCCATAGAAACGTAAAAAGAAGAGACCCTTTCTCAACGACTCTGTAACAATGAGCTGTGGTCTTGCGACCATTCTTCTTAAAGTCTATTTTAATTTTTCAAACAACTAATATATTGCTATGCAATTACCACATATACCTCCGTATAAAACTAAAGTCGTTGAACCCGTTTACTTCAGAAATCGAGAAGAGCGCGCTGCAAAGATAAAAGCACTAAACTATAACCTATTTAATCTACACAGTGACTGGGTAATCGTAGATATGATTACAGACTCAGGGACTGGTGCTATGAGTGAGCAGCAGTGGGCAGAAGTTATGCTGGGAGATGAGAGTTATGCTGGGTCGGAGTCCTACTTTAAGCTGGTAAGGTCTATTAATGAGATCATGGATTATAAGTATGTGATACCTACACATCAAGGTAGAGCTGCAGAGAACATATTATTTAGTGCAGTAGTAAGTGAAGGAGATGTGATTCCTGGAAATGCTCACTTTGATACAACTAAGGGTCACATAGAGATGCGAAAAGCTCATGCTATTGATTGTACTATAGCAGAGGCTTTTGATACAAGGATCAGTCATCCTTTTAAAGGAAATATTGATCTAGAAAAGCTTGAGGATCTGATAAAAGAACATGGAAAGGAGAAAATTCCATTTATCAATATCACGGTAACCTGCAATACAGTAGGAGGCCAACCCGTGTCTATGAAAAATATAAAGGATACCTGTACGCTGGCAAAGAAATATGATATCCCAGTATACATGGATATTGCTAGGTATGCGGAGAATGCCTACTTCATTAAAATCAGAGAAGAAGGCTACCAAGATCACACCATCCAAGAAATAGTAACTGAGATGTTTAAAGAAGTATCACTAGTCTGGATGAGTGCAAAAAAAGATGGGCTAGTTAATATCGGTGGCTTTATAGCCTTACACGAGGAAGACTTATACCATCGGTTAGGGCAGTTTACTATAATTTATGAGGGATATTTGACCTATGGAGGAATGAGTGGTCGAGCGATGGGAGCTCTCGCAGTAGGATTGCATGAAGCGATACAATTTGATTATTTACATGACAGATACGAGCAAGTAAAATACTTAGGAGAGAAACTACTATCGTACGGTGTACCTATCCAAGAACCTGTCGGTGGTCACGCTTTATATGTTGATGCAAAACGGATGCTGCCCAATATTCCACAGTGTGAATATCCAGCTCAGGTATTAGGTGTCCAAGCATATATCGAAGGAGGGGTGCGAGGAGTTGAGATAGGCACTTTGCTCGCAGATCGTGATCCTGTTACTGGTGATGATCGTATCCCTGATATGGAGTTGCTAAGACTGGCTATCCCAAGGCGTGTTTATTCGCTACAGCATATGGATTATGTAGCAGCTACAATGGCAACAGTAAAAGAGAAAGCAAGTAGTATAAAGTCAGGACTAAGGATAAAGAAACAAGCTGAAATATTACGTCACTTTACGGTAGAGTTAGAGCGGATTTAAAATGAGTTTTTGTCAATGATTTAAAAAGTCAATGATCTATAATATGAAGTCTCATAGTTCATTTTCTTATCGGAAATAGAACTAAGAAGTTATCGAACAAAAATTTATTGAATCAAATCTATTGATTAAAATATTTAGCGGAGGAAATAATCAACCAATTATCCCAAGCGGCTTTGTACTCTTCCAATTACCTCTGGTAAAATCAGGGAACTGTTGAGGCATCCCATCCTCATCTATCGACTTGCCACTTAATGGTGTTACTGCACTCCAGAGACACCCCTCATATACATTTTGATCAAGAGGAGTACCTTGCTGCAAGCATTCTACGATTCTATACATCATCATGCCATCCATACCACCATGTCCACTACCTTTTGTTGCTTCATTTAAACGCTTCCATAGCGGGTGTTCATATTTATCATAAAGCTTAGCTAACCCTTCTCCTTTTGCCCAGCTATGAGCATTCTCAGTTATGCCTTCTACTCCACCATCTAGCGCTATCTTGACTGGTAGACCAGAGTCTGCACCCGTATCGTGTCCAGCTAAAATTCCTAATGTACCTTGTATTAGATTGTGTCTTGTATATGGTCTAGGACTAGTCTCATCCCACTGTACCATAATTGTTCTGCCTATCGCTGTTTTTATTATGGAGGTATGCATGTCTCCGTTTTTATAGTCTAGCTTATTCCATTTATGATCAGCTGAGTAGTTTTTTTGAGCATATAGTTTTCTGCCCCTTGCAGGAGTTGCATAGGAGACCATGCTCTTGAAAGTATCTTCTCCTCTACCTATATTCATATACTGTGCGATTGGTCCCAGACCATGAGTAGGGTATAGATTACCATTGCCATTAGCATAATGTAATGTCCTCCATGATCCTGTTCCTCTATCTTGTTCTTCCATCTGGAATCTCAGATCATGGACATAGGCTGCCTCACCATGTAATAGTTCTCCAATCAAGTTTTGTCGGCACATATTTAGAAACATCAATTCTGCTCGATTGTAGTTAACATTCTCAAGCATCATACAGTGCTTTTGAGTTCTTTCAGAAGTATTCACAATATCCCACATCTCTTTGATGGTCAGAGCTATTGGTACTTCAACGAAAGCGTGTGCTCCTTTCTCCATTGCCTCGATAACCATGGGAGCATGATTTTTCCAATTAGTAGCAACAAACACCACATCGGGTTTTACTTCATCCAGCATTAATTTCCATTTATTTTCATCTCCCCAATACTCTGCTATATTTTGATGCCTTTTTTCTCCGGCGGCTTCTCTTACCCAGCCTATTTTCTGTTTTACATTATCCTCATATAAATCACTGATGGCCACCACTTCGGTACCCGGTAAGCCTGCAAAAAACCTCGCATGATACCCACCTCTTGCTCCTACGCCTATAAAAGCTGCTCGCACTGTGGCTAATTTCGGCGCAGCAAAATCTCCCATATAAGTCCCTTCAGAACTTGGTGTTATTGTTTCTTTAGCAGTGCTGCAGGATGTGCCGACCATACTAGAACCAGCTACAAGACCAGTCGCAGATAATGATGATTTTTTTAAAAATTTACGTCTGTTGAATTTTGACATTAGATTATATTTGCTTTCCCGATTAAGATAATCAATTCATTTAGAAATCAATACCTATGTCGGAATGTATTGGGTAGAGTGCTGTAAGTAAATTTGTATCTACTGAAGGCTGGGTACGTCTTTTGTTTCCATAAATCTCAATGATTGATTGAAATCGAATCAATTCTGCACCTTTTACATAAATAAAGTAAGAGATTTTAGTCTATTCATTCTATCTTCCCATTTGGAATTATATGGTTTCTATGGCTTAGCTATAAGTGTAAATGAATCGATAGTAATTAGAAATAAAACTAATGATAATAAGAATTCTAATTGTTCTTTTAAGTACTTGTCTTGCTGATGGCTTATTAAGCCAAGAGTGTAACCCATACTTTGATAAAGCGTATAGTCCTCGGATAGCTAATTATGATATAAAGCTTAGCCTAGATCATGAGTCTAAAATGGTTGATGCTACTCAACAACTGAAGTGGATTAACAGCTCTCCAGTTGCAGTAGATGAGATAAGAATGTACTTGTACGTTAACGCATTTAAAAATACTAAGAGTTCGTATCTACGAGATTCTAATAGTCGTTTTGGCAACGATCTGTCAAGCAAACCAGCAGAGGGCTGGGGTTGGGTAGATATCTTAAGCATGAAAGAACAAAGAGGTCAAGACCTTACTGATAAATTGCATTTCGTGCAGCCAGATGATGGCAATAAAGATGATCAAACGGTACTTAATATTCCGTTATCTACACCCCTTATGGCAGGCGATACTCTAGTACTTAATTTAGATTGGAAAATGAAGATGCCAGAGACGATTTCTAGGTGTGGCTATAGCAAGGCAGACTTTTTTATGTTTTCTCATTGGTTTCCTCAGGCAGGTGTTTTTGAGCAAGATCGAGCGGGAGAGTGGGGGTGGAACTGTCATCAGTTTCTTCAAGGCACAGAGTTTTATTCAGATTTTGGAAACTATGATGTAGAAATAACTGCTTCACAACATTTGGTGATAGGTGGATCAGGATGTAAAATTAAGGAAGAAAAAAATGACGATGGTACTCAGACGATAGCTTTTCATATTGAGGATGTTATAGATTTTGCCTGGGCTGCTTATCCGTTTTTTGATATAGTAGAAGATCAATGGGAGCATGTTTCCATCAAACTCATGATTACGGAAGAACACTGTATGTTTGGTGATAGACTGATCAGTGCGGCTAAGTCATCACTGGCATGGCTCGATGAGCATATAGGCCCTTATCCATACACAACGCTCACAATCATGGATCCACCTTTGCATGGTTTACGTTCTGGTTTTATGGAGTATCCGACATTTATTACTGGAGGTTCGTTTGCTTATTTTCCCGAAGGTGTCCGTACACTAGAAGGGCTTATCGTGCATGAGTTTTGTCATCAGTATTACATGGGTATGTTGGCTTCTAACGAGAAGGAAGAACCTTGGCTAGATGAGGGATTCGTGACCTATGTAGAGGGGAGAATAATGGATGCCACTTATGGTGAGAAGAAATCTTTGTTTGACATATTTGGATACCAATTAGGGAAAAGAGAAATGTCCAGAGTAGAATATACAGGTTTACGAGATCCAGCTGTAGGCACCCTGTCTAGACCAGGATGGGAAATTAAGCAGGATTACAAAGAGCTTATCTATAGAAAGACAGCAACAGTATTGGAGACCCTGAGAGGTATGGTGGGGGACTTAGTGATGAATGATATTATGAAAACTTATTTTGAGAGATTTAAATTTAAGCATCCTCGCGGCGAAGATTTTATCGCTACAGCTAATGAAGTGGTTAGTAAGCATCATGGTGATAAGTTTGGTGATAATCTTGATTGGTTTTTTGAACAGACGGTTTATGGTACTGCAATCTGTGATTATGCGGTATCAGGTGTATATTTTTCTGGCGATAATGGAGAGTACGGCATGTTTGGAGATAGTAGTCAGAAAGAGTACAAAGCCATAGACAATGGGGAAAGAATGATTAGGGTTAGAGTCGAAAGGCTTGGGGATATGATAATACCAGTAGATGTCAAGTTTGTGACGTTTGAAGGTGAAGAAATTATTAAACAGTGGGATGGTAAAGCAAAAGTAAAATACTTTGATTTTGAAAAATCTCAGCGAATGAGGTCGGTACATATAGATCCAGAACAAAAGATATATATGGATATAGATTTAAATAACAATAGTATCACAGTGGATCCCGAAAGAAGTGCATTATATAAGTATGGAGCGAAAGCTCTTTACTGGGTACAGAATGCTTTACATACAGTAGGAATGTTTATTTGAAAAGGAGTAAGGATGATAAGAGCATTGACATATGGGATTAAGAATGGAATCAAGCACTGGAGGGCAGGGTTGATTGTGTATGCTATTTTGCTTTCCCTTGCATTGACTATTGGTATTCAAGTTTTTCAAGTTTTAGAAGCATCCATAGGTAATTCTTTAGAATTAGAAAAGTTAGTAAAACAATATGATCATACCGTTATCCAAGATTTTTTGAAAGTACATGGTGCATCGCTATCGCCTCTGTTTGGTCAGTTACGCTGGTATATTTTAGTGTATCTGATCTTTAGCGTATTTATCAATGCTGGATTATTTCATGTTATCACCAATAAGCCCAAAGAAGATTGGACAAATTTTTGGAGAGGAGGAGCTAGGTACTTTTATCCCTTTCTGAAAATTGGGTTTTTCTTTTTGTTGATGTTCAGTTTTTGGACAGGAATAATAGCCCTGCCAGCATCGATTTACATCGGGAAGATATTCGGTAAAACACTTACGGAAATGCCTATGTACTATGTTGGGATAATAGCGATCATCCTCATTCTAATGTACTGGATGGTACTCATGAGCTGGAGTATAAATACCAAGCTGTCTTACTTGCAAAACGATACAGGAGTTTGGTCATCGATAAAGTATGGATTTAAGTTAACTATGAAAAGTTTCGTTTCGTCACCAAGACTTTTGTTTTTATTTATCCTTTTTCAATTAATAATTGTGGTTGCTCATCTTTCTATAGAAGGAGTATTAGGGATGACTAGTGGATTATTAATTGCAATATTCTTCATAACTCAGCAGCTTTTAGTATTTTTTAGGATCTTATGGCGGATCATGGTGTACAAGGGATTTAATCACTACAATTTTGATCCTATTTCCGAAAATATTTTATAAAGCTAAATCGAGCAAATACAATTAGATTACCTACAAACTTAAAGTATAATCATTACGATGAATCATCTTAAACTTATTTACTTCCTATTAATCACTTGCTTATTTGCAGCGGCATGTACTTCTACTCAGAAAGTAATGCAAGCGTCTGATACTATTGCCGTGCCAGACAAGGTGCCTAATATGATACCTGTCTCGAGCCCTATAGTTGAGAGCGGCTTATCTCCAGAAAGGATGCAGAGATTTGAAGACTTTCTAGCAAAAGAAGCAGCTGAAGGCAAGATTCCTGGCGCAGTTTGCCTGGTGAAAAAAAATGGTGTAGTTGCCTATGATAAAGTATTCGGAATGAAAGAAATGGGAGGTACAACACCCATGACAAAAGATGAAATATTTTATATACAATCTATGACTAAACCTATTGTCTCTATTGCATTTATGATGCTATATGAAGAGGGTCATTTTGTATTGACAGACCCAATAAAGAAATATCTACCACAATTCGAAAAAATGCAAGTAGCAACTTCTCAAAAGAAAGAAGATATGAAAATGATACCTGCAGAGTCTGACATAACGATACGTCAAGTACTAAGTCACACCGCAGGGATGTCGCATGGTTTAACAGGTACTGATTATGATAATCAGCTGGCAATGTCCCTATACTTCTCTAACCTCGAGACTATTGAGGAGAGAGTAAATACCTTAGCTAAGTACCCGCTAATGGGTCAGCCAGGAAAACAATGGCACTATAGTGCATCTCCAGATGTGCTCGCACTTTTGATAGAGAAGTTTAGCGGAATGACATGTGCGCAGTTTTTACAAGAGAGAATATTTGATCCGCTAGGTATGAGTAATACTGGTTACAATATGAAAGCTGGAACTGATTCAAAAAAAGCAATGCTCTATACTACTAATAAGGAAGGTAAGTTAGATATAGGCAAAAGACAAACTCCTAAAGACGGCCATACAGTTTATGGAGGTACTCATGGTTTGTTTTCTACGGCGGGAGATTATATGAAGTTTGCCGAGATGCTACTTAATAATGGGAAAGCAAATGGTAAAGTATTAATAGGCCGAAAGACTTTAGAACTAATGACCACAGATATACTAGGAGATATTTCTCAGAATCCGGGTAATGGTTTTGGCTTGGGCTTTGGTGTGCTTACGGATGTGGCTAAAAGTGCTTCTCTTGGAAGTGAAGGGACTTACTATTGGAGTGGAGCATTTAATACTTACTTTTTTGTAGATCCAGAAGAAGATATGGCGGTAGTGATGATGATGCAGTTTGAGCCATATACTAATTTTTATGCTTCTAAACTTAGACAGTTTGTATATCAGGCGATCATAGATTAATCAAATTATGTTTGTTGGAAAGTACGCGGCTCTTAACGGATATTTAGATGGGTCAGGCAAGTTTGGTCAAATGCCTGGCAAGCGTCAAAAGAAAAAGCAGGCAGTGATGCTGCGGTTTTTAGCTGAGCAATTTGAGCTTGATAGAAAGTATACAGAAAGAGAAGTAAATGAGATATTAAACCAATATCATACTTTTAATGATCCTGCTTCTTTGCGCAGATTTATGTTTGGTAGTAAGTTGTTAGGGCGGACATTAGATGGACGGACATATTGGTTGATTAAGCAATCCTAGTTTGTTAAGCTGCGGCTTTAGTCGCTCTCATTCGATCATACTCGCCAGTCCCAAGCTTGTGCAACATAGAGTAGTGGCTTTTTAGGGCATCTAAAAAAGTGGTGTGTTGATTATACGGCACATCGTACTCGGCTGCCGTAGCTTTTACAATTTTAGATAAATCTTTATAATGCACATGACACACATGAGGGAATAAATGATGCTCTACCTGAAAATTTAATCCTCCTACTAACCATGTAAACCAACGACTACCATTAGCGAAATTTGCAGTTGTTTTCATTTCATGTATTGCCCAGTTGTTTTCTACACTACCATCCGGTTCAGGTACATAAAAATCGGTCTCTTCGATAATATGAGCAGGTTGGAATATTAAAGCCAAGATCAACCCCGCAATAAAATGCATAATAAAGAAGGCCGATAGTACGTGGTACCAAGCAATATCTAAGATGATCATCGGAATAATCAATGTGACAATTAGGTACAGTGTCTTGGTAGAAATAAGTTCTGCTAATCTTGCTTTAAAGGAATATCCTTGTTGGACTAATAATTTTTTTTTGTTATACCTGAGTAGCTGCTGTAAATCTTTTACTAGGTATCTATAGATAGACAGCAAGCCATAAAAGAAAGTGGCATAGTAAGCTTGGTATTTAAATATTTCTTTGCGATCCTGATCGGGTGTAAATCTCATTACATTTTGGTCAAGGTCTTCATCGTGACCATGAATATTAGTAAAGGAGTGATGAAGAACATTATGCTGTATCTTCCAGGTAATATGATAGCCTCCGATAAAGTTGATCATATATCCAAGTGCGCCATTGATTCTTTTATCATGAGAATATGCACTGTGGTTCGCGTCGTGCATAATTGACAAGCCTATACCTGACATGCCAAATCCCATAATTATATAGCAAGCAAATACTGCCCAAAAGCTTACTGCAAATCCACTCAGCAAAACAAAGAATGGAATAAAATACAAACTAGTCATAAAGACGGTTTTGAATTTCATGCTGGTGTTGGCCTTCTTACTTATCCCTTCATTTTTGAAATAAATATTGACTCTATTGTTTAATTCTTTAAAGAATTCACTACGATCGGCTTTATTAAACCTGATACTCTGTGCTTTCATTAGCTCTATAGGTGTTAGTTCGTTTCTGTATAATTGGAGTAGTCGATGTAAACTACACAAAATGGGCGCAATTTAAAGCGGAGTAGGGCTGACTATGTGTTAATATTGACTAAAGAACCCTACTATGCTCTCTTTAATGCGTTAGTAAGGCTAATATTTGCTAGACTTCGCTCTATCCATATGGAATCGTATGGATATTAGAAAATATATGATCGTTGCTTTAGAGCTAGTAACCGCCCCATGTAAAAGCCATCAAAATTATAGGCAATTAAGTAATATGATCAAATGGTTTTACTTTAAATCGAGGATACATTTTTTATTAAATAGTTTCTTAGCCAGCCTCCATTTATTATAACAGATGTCCATCTTCTTCTGTATTTCAACGCGAGTTTGTAGCATCGCTTCAAATGTTTTGTCCTTTTCTAACCGTTCAAATATGATTTTATTTCTTTGCTCTGGTTTCAATTCTTCAAAGCCATTGACACTTTTCTTTTCTTGTGTTTTAATAGTATATCTAATTCTTATTAACTTAAGTCAATAGATAGACTTCTATAAAGGTTGATCTTTATAGAGAAAACATTGACTATTTAATTATGAGAGCAGTTATTCGAACTACCTATGGAGGTCCAGAAGTATTGTCACTAAAAAATGTGAAGCGTCCAGTTCCCAAGCCCAAAGAATTGCTGATCAGAGTGCATGCAACTACTATAAATAGAACTGATTGTGGCCTACTGACTGGTAAGCCATTAATAATCAGACTCTTTGTTGGTTTACGTTCGCCAAAGCACAGTATTGGAGGAACTGATTTTGCAGGAGAGGTAATCGGTATAGGATCAGAAGTTAGCAATTTTGAATTGGGAGATAGGGTATGGGGATTTAATGATGAAGGTTTACAGTCTCATGCAGAGTATATGGTAATCAATGAAACAGTTGCAGTTGCTAAAATACCCGATGATGTAAGCTATGAACATGCAGCAGCAAGTGCAGAGGGTGCGCATTATGCTTTGAATTTTATTAATAAAGTCAGAATTAAAACTGGTGATAAGGTCTTAGTGAATGGTGCTACAGGAGCTATCGGTTCTGCAACTGTACAAATACTAAAGTATTATAATTGTAAAGTAACGGCTGTTGTAAATACTAAGAATATTGAAATGATTAAATCGCTAGGAGTTGATAAGATTTATAATTGGGAACAAGAAGACTTTACACAGGATGAGGATAGATATGATTTTGTTTGTGATTCTGTTGGTAAGAGCACTTTTGGAAAATGTAAACACCTTTTAAAAGATAGAGGCATCTATGTTTCATCAGAACTTGGTCCAGGAGGAGAGAACGTTTATTTACCTCTGCTTACCTTATTTAGTAAAAAGCAAGTTAAGTTTCCATTACCGATGAATACGAGACGAAGTATACTCTTCATAAATAGATTAATGAGAGAAGGAAAATTTAAATCAGTGATCGATAGACACTACAAGATGGACGAGATACCACAAGCATATAAATATGTGATGACAGGCCAGAAGACAGGCAATGTAATTTTAAAAATTCAGTAGTTTATAATCCGTAATATTATTATTTAAAATAAAATCTTCTACTCCTAAACTATCTATCGGTCCAATGACTGTACCATAGGTACAACATTTTAGATCATGTTCTTTAGAGTAAATAATATACCATTGGATTATTTTGTCGTAGCCTCGACTACTAAGATTTTTTACGATTATCACTTTTTTGTTCCATCTCACATGTTTGACACTTTGTAAATCGGGATATTGCTTACAACCTAATTTGCAGCTCAAACTCCATTCATCGGGCTTGTCTTTATTTAGTTGGAATTGGTCAACTAATTTTATTTTTGAAGGACCTAAAGGTCTACAGCTTGTAAAAAAGCAGAAGAAGGATACGATAATGACATTTGTTATATTAAATCCCATACAAGATAAATATCAGCTTTTTATTGAATTGTATGAAAGAAATATAATCAAATTGTCTAATCTACTTTTAGAATTAATTTATAAGCTACAGATTAGTTAACTTTAGATAAGTAAAGTTATAATCCATTGCAAAACGGTTTAGATTTAAATAAGATTCCTTCTCCAGATCAGTTTGTGACCCTTACTAAGGAAGAGCAAGAAGCCATACTGGAGTTAGATGCAATCAAGAAATTTGTCAAGGGTAGTGTTTTGATTAATGAAGGGCAATATTTTTCTGAATCTTATCACGTAGTTTCTGGTATAGTACGAGAATATCGATTGATAAATGGAGAGGAGAAGACGTTTAATTTCTATACAGATGATGAGGGCATTCATTTTCCAACATCGTCATTGGAGCGGATGAAATCTACGTTTACATTAGAATGTCTGGAAGATTGTAGGATAAGTGTAGTAGGGTTTGATAAAGTGCAAGAGATGTACAAACGGTTTCCTAGGTTTGAGAAAATGTGCCGCATTAATACAGAGCATCAACTCCAAGAGTTGCAAGAAAGGGCTGCGAGATACATGGCATCTTCACCAGAAGAGCGGTATAGAAATTTGCTAACTGATCGACCTGATCTTTTAGACAGAGTGCCACAATATCATCTGGCAAGTTATCTGGGTATAAAACCAGAATCTCTCAGTAGGATTAGAAAGCGCATATCTCAGTCTAAAGCATAATCATAGAAGATTAGAAATCACAGATCTTAATTCAGGGACAACTTCCTTTTTAAACCATTCGTTTTTGGCCATCCATATATTGTTTCTAGGACTTGGGTGTGGCAGCACGAAATATTTCGGTAGGTATTCGTCGTAGTTTTTAACCGTTTCGGTAAGTGTTCTTTTCCTAGTTTTTTGAAGATAGTAATCTTGAGCATATTTACCAATTAGCATAATCAACTCGACATGATTAAGATTATTAAGGAGCTGCTGATGCCATTTAGGTGCACATTCTTTTCGAGGTGGAAGGTCTCCGCTTTTGGCTCTGCCGGGATAACAAAATCCCATAGGGATAATAGCAATATTTTCTGTATCATAAAAAGTATGCTTATCGATATCCATCCAGGCTCTCAGATTATCTCCGCTCTTATCATCCCATGGTATTCCAGATTCGTGGACTACTGAACCAGGAGCTTGTCCAATGATTATTATTTTACTTCGTAAGCTTGCGGCGACTACGGGATTAGGTCCACAGGGAAGATCTTTGCAAATGCTACAATTTCGAATTTCTGCAAGCAGTTTTTTCATTGTCCAAAAGATACCTTTAATTAACTAATTGTAATATCGTAATTGCAATTAATCAAGAGTCATATTTTTTACTTCCAAATCACTTAGGTATCTTGACGTAATGAGAAGGTTTATAAAGATTGTTCTAATGTCTCTATCAATACTACTAGCATCTTGTACGCAAAGTGTACAAGAGGATCTGTTAGGTAAGTCTGATGATAGACCCAATATAATTTTTATCATGGCAGATGATCTTGGTTATGGAGAACTAGGATGTTATGGGCAAGAGAAAATCGAAACACCCAATATAGACCAACTCAGAAAAGAGGGGATGAAATTTAATCAGTTTTATACTGCGGCCCCTGTCTGTGCACCTGCCAGATGTATGCTGTTGACTGGTAAACACAGTGGACATGCTTATGTAAGAGGTAATGATGAGTGGGGTGATAGAGGCGAAGTATGGGACTATGTTGCAATGGCTAAAGATCCTAATCTTGAAGGGCAGCGCCCAATGCCTTCAGCAGAAGTGACTATAGCGGAGCATCTTAAGTCTGTGGGATATAGCACTGGGATGGTCGGTAAGTGGGGGCTAGGCGCTCCACTGACGGAGTCTATACCCAACAAGCAAGGTTTTGATTTTTTCTATGGATACAATTGTCAGAGACAAGCACACACTTATTACCCACTGCATCTATATGAGAATGAATCAAGAGTCTACCTTGAAAACGATACAGTTGCACCAAGACAAAAATTACCAATTGGGGCGGATCCTAACGATCCTGATTCTTATGCAATGTTTAATCTTGATGAGTATGCTTCAACACTTATGTTTGATAAAATGATAAATTATGTCGATACTATAGGTAGTGATCCTTTCTTTCTTTATTGGGCATCTCCGATCCCTCATCTACCACTACAAGCTCCAGAAAAATGGGTGGAGCATTACAAAGAAAAATTTGGCCCTGAAGAACCATATACTGGTGACCGTGGATATTTTCCTCATCAATATCCACGGGCTGCTTATGCTGGGATGGTAAGCTATCTAGATGAGAATATAGGTAAGTTAGTAGCAAAGCTAAAAGCACAAGGTAAGTATGAAAATACGATCATATTATTCACTTCTGATAATGGTCCTTCTTATGTCGGTGGCTATGACCTCGAGTTTTTTGATGGTGCTAAACCATTTAAAAGTGAGCGGGGTAGAACAAAGGGACAACTAAACGAAGGGGGTATCAGAGTACCACTAATAGTTACATGGCCAAGTAAAATAGCTGCGGGTTCTAGCACAGATCATCAATCGGGTTTTTGGGATGTGCTAGCGACATTGAGTCAGATAGCTGGTTTAGTTGTAGAGGAAGAAACTGACGGTATTAGTTTTTTGCCAACCTTACTTAATCAAGATCAAAAAAATCATGAGTACTTGTACTGGGAATTTCCAGAGTCTGGCGGACAAAGGGCATTGCGAATGGGAGATTGGAAGCTACTAAATAAGGATATGAAAAAAGGAAATCTGACCTGGCAACTTTTCAATCTAAAAGATGATCCATCAGAGCAGAATGATGTAGCAATCAAATATCCTGAAATAATAGAGAAAGGTGTTGATATATGGGAGGCAAATCATGTCCCCAGTCATTTGCCGAGATGGCAGTATGCTGCGCTTGGAGAAGAAGGGGAGGATAACTAGTTTATTTGCTATCTAATTTATTTTTATTACTACTTTATTTTGTATACCTAAACAAGGCAATACCAGTTAAAATAAAATGACGAAGGACTACTTTCAAAAACTAAATCAGACCTTAAAAGATAGTGATCGTGCATTGCCGAGTCTAATCATAGATCTTGATAAATTAGATCGTAATTTATCAACATTAAAGTCAAATTTAAATCCTAAAGCTTCCTATAGAATCGTAGTAAAATCACTTCCTTCTTGGGAGTTAATCGAGTATGTTATGAAATCTACGGCTACTCAAAAACTAATGGTGTTTCATCAACCATTCTTGACAGAGCTGAGTAGTAGGCTCACTGGTAATGCAGATATATTAATGGGAAAACCGATACCAATAAAAACTGCTACTTACTTTTATAAAAACTTGATTAGCAATAAAAATTTTGATGCCTTTAAGCAGATTCAATGGTTGGTAATACAAGAAAAAGAATTGAAGAGTATATAGCACTCTCAAAAAGTCAAGATCAAAAATTACGGTTAAATCTAGAAATAGATGTAGGATTACATCGTGGAGGCTTTAGAGATAAAGAGCAATTAGGTACAGCCCTGAGACTCATAGAGGATAATAAAGCATATGTGACATTAAGTGGCTTAATGGGATATGATCCACATGTACCGAAACTGCCAAGTATTGTGCGGTCTCAGGCAAAAGCACTTAGTCTGTCTAATAAGTTTTACGAAGGATGTAAGACAGTTATTCGAGAAGATTTCCCATCATTATGGAGTGAAGACTTAACTTTTAATGGTGCAGGAAGCCCGACCTTCAATTTGCATTCAGAGGATTCTCCATTGAATGATATATCTGCAGCATCATGTCTAGTTAAACCTACAACATTTGATATACCTACTTTAAAGCAGTACGAACCAGCTTCTTTTATAGCAGCCCCTATCTTGAAGTCGATGGTGGGGACAACATTACCAGCGATGGAAAATATGAAAGGAATGCTTAATCTCATAAGCTCATCACACAAACGATCATACTTCATTTATGGAGGCTACTGGAAAGCAGACTATTGTTATCCGCCAGGTCTAAAACGAAATAGCATATTTGGTGACTCAACTAACCAGACTATGGTGAATGCCCCCTTTGATACAAATCTGGATGTTGATGATTTTGTATTCTTAAGACCGAAACAAAGTGAATTTGTTTTTTTACAATTTGGTAATATATTGCCCTATAGAGATAGGGAACTAAAAGACTCATGGCAAGTTCTAAAAAACTATTGATTCTTATTGCAATAAGTATAAAAGCCAGCCTCTATTGATAAACAAAACTCATTTTAAAAATCCCAAAAAATGATTGCTAACTTAAACGAAATGACAAATCGAGCAATGAACTTTACAGAACGAGTTACAACTCGGTGGAGCGATAGGCTTGCAGGTAGTGAGTCATGCTTATCTTGTGGTGATTATTTGCTAGAGTGCTTCTCAGATTTCTGTGATAGTACCCACATACATGAATTTGATGTGCACCCTGGCTCTTTCTTAGGTTATCTTAGGATTAATGTAGTGTTGTATTTTATAGCTCTTCTTTTGTTGTGGTTACAGTTAATTCCATTAGCGTTTTTCTTTTCTGCCTTTATAGCAATTATTGCGATAGCTCAGTTTTTTTACTACAAGGAGTTTATAGATTTTTTGTTTCCTAAGAAGAGAGGCAAGAATGTCGTTGGCCATATAGAGCCTTTAGGAGAGGTAAAGCAACAGGTCATTATTAGCGCACATCATGATAGTGCACACATATTTAACTTCTTAGTCGATAAGCCTGAGAAATTTGCTATCAAGACCAAGTTGTCTGCTATCGGAATGTTTGGTATTGGAATAGGTTCTGGTCTATTACTTGTCGCTCAGTTACTAGGTTTTTCGGTTTTAATATTAGGGTATATTGTATCTGGTTTGTTTACCATTCTAGCATTTTGGGTAGGAGACATGTGGTTTTTTTATGCTAAAGAAGGGACGCCGGGAGCAGGTGATAATATGATCTGTACAGCTCTTGCGATGGAAGTCGGTAAGTATTTTTCACTACAAAAAAAGAATGGTAATGGATTATAATATACTCGCGTAATAGTTGCTAGCTGGGATGCTGAGGAAGCTGGACTGAGAGGTGCAAGAGCTTATCTTAAAGAATATGGTGATAGTTTTAAAATCATTCCTACCTATAACTTTAATTTGGAATGCATGTATGATCATCATCAATTAGCTTTTCTAACATCAGATTTAAATTCTTTTGTCTCTCTATCAAAAACAATGGTGGTCGATGGTCTGAGTATAGGAGAAGAACTAGGCTATACTGTCAGGGCTATTCCTTTTCCCTTTTTGGCAGGAGGAACTGATGCAGCGGAGTTTGCAAAAGAGGGAATAGAAGCTACTACTTTAGCCGCTATGAATTGGGTTAACCGTAGTGCAAAACCCGCTTATCATACACTTAGAGATACAATTGATGCGGTTGACTCTAAGGCAGTATCTCGAAGTATTGCTATTGGTATCAATTATATACTTAGGAAGGAAGTTGAGATTAATAGTTAAAATATAGTACAAAGGGTATGAGTTTATAAAATGAAGAAATAGAAAAATATGGGAAAAATTCGATGAGGAGTACTCTACCAACGGAGAAAATGTAAAAAGCTTAATAAAGAAGATTGCTTTTGGCAAGCCGAAGATAGATTTCTTCTATTCAGAAAAATATTTCTAATGACGCTGAAGAAGATCTGAGAAATATTCATTGTCCAGTTTTTGGTGTATTTGGGGCAGAAAATTTAGATGTTGATTACCAAGTATCAAACCTTTAGTCGCATCTTCTCACAAACTAATATTGGTAACTTTAAGTTGAAAATATTTGATAATGCGACACATGGATTATTAAAGAGCAATCATTTTAATGTCTTAGATCCTGGAGTTGTATTTCTATTAAAGTTCAAACTATTTGGAAGAAGAGTATTTGTTAAAGATGTCTTGAGTGATATTTCTGATTTTATAATTACTAGCTCTAGTTAGTTGTTTCTTTTTTCTGATTCACAATTACGAATTTTAGTAATATGGATTTTGTTAGTGGTTGTTTTATATTCAAATCAAAATGTATCTAAGAAATATCTTTTTTATTCTGACTGTTTATATTTATATTCTAATATTATCTTGTTGATTAAATTGAATAGTTATGACCAAACGAAGAAACTTCATAAAGAAATCAAGTCTAGGATTGTTGGCCGGTGTAAGCACAATAGGTTGTGCAACTGCAAAAACTAATGTTGTATCGTCGAAAGAAAGCGTAATGCCTGCAGGCGTTCCTAAAGATCTAACCATTCTATTCCAAGGAGATAGTATCACTGATGGCGGGAGAGATAGAGGGGCTTATTATGCTAATAATGGTAGTGGACTTGGAGGTGGTTATGTAAAGGATATAGCTTTTAATTTACTAGGTACACATCCCACTAAGAATATCAAAATATATAATAGAGGAATTAGTGGACATAAGGTGCCTCAACTCGATGCGAGATGGGATGATGATTGCCTTAATCTTAAACCAGACCTGATGAGCCTCATGATCGGTGTAAATGATTACTGGCATACGCTTGATTGGAATTATAAAGGTACTGCCCAGTCTTACAACGATGGGCTAAGAGGATTGCTGGATAGAACTTTTAGTGCCTTGCCAAACTTAAAGCTTATTATGCTAGAGCCTTTTGCAGTTGCTGGCGGTAGTGCTATCACAGCAGCTTGGAATAGGGACTTCACACCTTATAGAGAAATAGCAAGAAATATTGCTACCGAATATAAAGCTACCTTGATACCAACTCATACCTTGTTTCAGGATGCTCTTAAAGAGGCACCTGTAAGTTACTGGTGTCCAGATGGAGTACATCCTTCGCTTGCGGGTTCGCACCTCATGGCTAATGCTTGGTTAGATGCCTTCAATAGTGTATATGCCTAAAATGTGGTTTTCTTAAATTGTGGATTCTACGTTAATGCGGAAGATCAAGATTTTGAAATTCTAGCTATTATATACAAGATCAAGAGTGTAATCATAGGTTGAACCAGTTTATATTATTTGGGTAGTCGGTGAATACTCCATCTATTCCTAACTTCTTAAATTTGTTTAGTTCCTCAATCGTATTAATACACTCAACTGATTTTCCTTCTCTTAGCCAAGCCCAGATCTTTTTGTCTCTCTGGTGAACATGATTGATGATTCGGTTTGAAAGTATCTTCATTTTACCTAAGTACATTGGAAGCATAAGGATATCGGACTCTAAAGCAAAAAAGTTATCTAGTCTTGCATAGCTGCTGTAGACTATGGCTTTAGCCTCTATGGTGGAAGCTCCATATATCCAGGTAGGTTTTAGCTTTTTAAATCTATTAATGATGTAATCATATTTACTGACTATTATGATATTATTGGTCACCTTAAGCCTTGATTCTACGATATTGATGATTTTATCTACTGATAGAATGTTATTAGTATGGACGTCGAGTAAGTAGTTTAGGGTAGGAAAATCATAGAAGACTTCTTCTAGTTTAGGGATTTTAATTGGGGTACTTCTATAAATAAATTTGCTGTCTTTCAGAAAGTGGTAGCCAGCATTCAGTTGTGAGATTTGAATAAAGTTTAATTCATTCACCTTTGCTTTTAGTTCTGTTATTCTATCGGTAGTATCATCATGAAATACTATGATTTCCCCATCTTTAGTCATTTGAAGATCTATCTCTATTCTCCAATTAGAGTTTATTGATTGGCAGTTTCTGATACCTTCGATCGTGTTCTCAGGGTATTCACCTCTTCCACCAGCATAGCAGATTATTTCCATGGTTATATGGTTTTTGATCTCTACTTATTGAATTGTAAATATTTCTCGATTAGCAGCGGAGACTATGAAGTATCCTGCAGCACCTCCAGTAATGTTAGTCCGTACATTAGCAGGTGGAGCATCAAAAATCCCACCTCTAAAAACTTCAGACTGGACGTCAACTAAATATTCAGACGTTTCGAAACCGATAGAGAATATATCTAATACAACTTGATCTCCCTCTTTGAATAATCGGTCTTGATCACTTATATCAATATCTTCAAAATACTCTCCATCTACAAATTCATCGTTAGTAAACTGACCATTAAACAAGCTATCTCTATCAGTGCTACCTGCTACATAGTCAATTCCATAATAGGCATCTCCTTCGCCGGGTATCTCTTGAAAGCTGAATATGGTCTCATAGATGTGTATACTATCTGTTTCTTCAATATCTTCTACTTCAGTAAAAAATAAGTTTTCGATTTCTGGGCATGGCCGCATGATGTGTTCGCTAGTATATATCGATCCATCATGGCTAACGTTGAGTTTGTAGTTATCGCCTACGCGGGCTACCCAATTTTGCGGTAAGAAGTATTTTCCCTCTTCTAGATGAGATAATACATAAGAACCTCGATCATCGCTTATGGTGACATCAGCATCGGTAACAGGGTCAGGTAGAACATTACCCAAGTAGTTTACTGTATTTTGGACTGTAATGAATTGTGGCTCATCTAAATTTGTAATCCATCCAGTGATGACTATTTTTTTATTTTCATTTTGGTTATAGTCTAGTTCAATTCGTTCTGTGAAACAACTAGTAAGTGAGATCAATAATATTATAGCTATTAATTTATTCATGATTAGTTGTTTTAGAATTTAGCATTGAAAGTTACAGCAGGAACAATGGAGAATACTGATCTTTTTTCTGCATAAGTAATATTCTGATTTGCTTCTTCCTGTTTGAAGTTAATGCTGAATGCATTTTTTCTGTCGTATACGTTATAGACACTGAGTACCCATTCTGTTTGTAATCTTCTTGATTTATTATTTTTAGACTTGAGTGTTGCAGATAAGTCTAGTCTGTGATAATCTGGCAATCGAGCACCATTTCTCTCTGAATAAATAGGGATTGCTACACCACGAAAGTTGTATTTTCCTGTCGGGAAGGTTACTGGACTTCCTGTAGAATAGACAAAATTGCTCCCGACAGATAGTCTATTACTTAGCTCATATGCAGCCACTATTGATAAGTCGTGAGGCTTATCATATTTTGCATTGTACCAATCTCCCTCATTGATAGTTGCAATTTTTTTCTCCACTTTTGAGTAGGTATAACTGATCCACCCTGATAACCTGCCTTTGTTTTTCTTAGCCATCAACTCAACTCCGTATGCTCGACCAATACCTATTCGTAAGTCTCCTTCGAGATTTGTATTGAGAAGAAGATTAGCATGGTCCTTAAAGTCAATCGAATTCTTAAATTTTTTGTAGTAAATCTCTGCAGATAGTTCTACTGTATTATCGTTTAGATTTTTAAAATACCCTAAGGCTACTTGATCAGCAAGTTGAGGTTTTACTTGTGCGGAGCTAGGAAACCAAATATCAAAAGGGGTTGCTGAGTTACCATTTGATGCAAGTTGGATGTACTGGGTAGTTCTATTGTAACTAGCTTTTATGGAGTTAGAGCCGTTTAATTTATATCTGAGTCCTAATCTAGGTTCCAAATTGAAATAAGAATTATATACACCTGAAGCGTAATTAATTGTATCTGTAATATTATAGTTGTCATCATAATTGTATGCTTTATTTGGCCCTATATTATGTAGGGATGATATTCTGACACCATAATCAATTTTTAATTTTGAAGAGAAAACTTGTTCGTTATTTACGTACAATGCACTTTCATAGGATTCATTTTTTTGAATATCGAATCTTTCTATTAGTTCACTGTTTTCAAACGATTTTATACTACCAGGCTCAATTTGGTGTAGGATGGTGTGTATGCCAAATTTGAGCGTATTGTTAGGATTAATATAAATTCCAAAATCAGCTTTTATACTATGCTCTCTTAGTTTTGAATCCCACTTAAAAGTTGATACGCCTTCATCAAAATCTAAAAAATAGTCATAGTTGCTATAATAATATGTTAGATTCGAAAATATCTTTGGAGAGAAGATATGATTCCATCTCATGGTGCCAGTAGTATTTCCCCATTCGATGCCTAGCCCAAAATCTTTAAATACAAATACATCTCTTCCAAAATATCCTGAAGCAAAAATTCTATTATTTTCATTAATTCTATAATTTGTTTTTGCATTAAGATCATAAAAATAGAATTGGTCATCACCTTGTTTTTCTCCAGTCTTAAGTCGTTGATATGCCTTGCCCATTACATCTAGGTACGATCGTCTTCCAGCAATCATAAATGATCCATTCTTGCTAATGGGAGCCTCTATTGCCAATCGACTCATGATTGATCCGATCCCTCCTGATCCAGCAAATCGTTTAGAGTTTCCTTCCTTCATGCGTATATCTAATACTGAGGAAAGTCGTCCACCATATATCGCTGGCATAGCTCCCTTATAGAGTTGCATATCTTTAATAGCATCGGGATTAAATGATGAGAAAAATCCAAGTAAGTGCGAAGCATTATATATAGGCGCTTCATCAAGGAGCACTAAGTTTTGATCTACATTACCACCACGCACATAGAATCCGGAAGAGCCTTCACCAATAGATTTTACACCTGGTAATAGTTGGATTGTTTTTATTATATCAATTTCTCCAAATAGGGCAGGGAGCTTTTTTACAGTTTCTATACTTACCTTGTCAACGCTCATTGCTGTAGATTCTACATTGTCATCTGCTGTTTCTTTTTCAGCAGAGATAACTACCTCACTCATTAAAGTGCCGCTTTCACCCAGTTCTATATTTTGCACTATATCACTAGTCAGTTCTACTGTGAGTATTTGATTTTCATAACCCAAGTAGCTATAAGTAATCTCGTACTGTCCTTCTTCTAAAGTAAGTGAGTAGAATCCATAGACGTTACTTGTGGTTCCTACGCTTGTTGTTTCGCTGTACACTGTAGCACTGATTAAGTCTTCACCGGTAGTAGCATCATTTATCTGCCCACTGAGGGTGTACTTCTGTTGGCTTATTCCGTATAAGGAAGTTATACAGACAAGGACTATAGTTGTAATTGCTTTTATTTTCAAAATGAAATTTTTAGTGTTTTTCGCAAATCAGATTAGTATTTAATTCATCAGCTTCTTTTTGCATGCGTTCTCTCATTGCAGTTTTTTCTTCCTCAGTACCATATTCATCACAAAGTTCCTCCGTGATTACCCTGCCTTCCGTAGTATAAGTGCATTCTAAACAATCATCGCCAGTATTGATATTTAGTTCGCAGCTTATCATGCTGAGTATTAGGCTTAGAATTGTAATTTTTAGAAGGGTTGTTAATTGATTTTTCATAAGTACAGTTTGTTTTTTAATAGTTTGTAATAGGACATAGATAGCTTATGATTGTGATTAACAATTCAGTTTTTTATCCAGCCTTTTGTGTCTAAAGAAGTTGTTCTTAAATAACTCTTTAGAATCTATAATGTATTCCTAACTCGTGTGTGGAGGCTATAATATCTTCTAAATCAACTTTTAAGTTATAGGACAAATTTATGCGCTCATCAAAATGATATTTAGTACCAATTGCTCCGTATAAACTATATCCTAGAAAATTGGTACTTAAAGGGGTAAAGGCTACAGGGTCTGATATGATACTATTTTCTTTGGATAACGAAATATCAAGATCACTTAGGGTCAAGTTGATAATGTCCGCAGATGCTCCCAAGCTGAATAGATACTCAAGCTTATTCTTTCTAATGTGGTAGTTAACTAAAAACGGAACTTGTATTGCTCTAAATTTAATTTTTCCGTAACCGTTTACAATGATTATATCCCCATCTATAATTTCTACATCTGGTTTGAGATTTACTGAGAATTCTTCAGTTTTATTATTTAGTTCTATGGTACCGACAGATGAATCTTGCAATAGCATCAAAGAGAAATTATCTCCTATATCTAAAGTTTCTTCATCAGTAAATCTTGCTCTTATATTACCTTTCTTGTAGTATAGCCCAGAAGTTACACTCCACTTTTGGTTTATTATTCTTGTGACCGGTATGTTTAAACCGACATAACTAAGCTTGAAGTCTGAAAGATCACTGTCTAAAGTATCTGCACTGACTAGTTTCTCTATCGGAAATACTAGCGGAGAAGTACTTATGCCTATTTCCCATTTTTTGTTTTTTTGTAAAGGCATTACAATTTTGTCTGTATTTATAATTGGTAGTCTATCATTATTGAGTGAGCTTATTCCTTTACTCGGGAGGTAAGCAAGACTTAATATTTCCAAGTCATCTACTGAGTTGATTTTAGCTAGGTTAGAGCTTGATTTTTCTTGGCTTTCAACCAGATTGCTTGTAGTATTATCTTTACTTAAAGTGCCTGATTCTTTAGGTTCTCTTTTGGCTAATTGTATTTGATTGACTGTAGATCCTTGGGATTCATTTGGTGGTATAGGATTTGAATTTGGTGGTATAGGGTTTGAGCTTTGAGCTGTTTTGTTTTGACTATATATAGTTCTGGTGTTGATTTTATCTATTTGTTTATTATAATTATATGAGTGGGTACTATTACTTGATTGTTCAATTTGAGCTACTTCTGAGTTGTTGATTTCTGATCCTATATTACCTATGCTTGGCGATAAGGTAGCTTGATTTCCATTTCCTTCATTTTCAATCTTATCGTTTTTCCTTGCTTCTAATTCAGTTGTTTGTTTTTTAGATTTACTTTCCTTTGTGTTTTCATTTGTTTGATTAGATATTGTGAGTTTACTTGTTGGTATATCACTTAGTTGAGTAAATACTAAGGTGCCTATCACAATGATCCCTACTAGTCCAAGTACCCAAAATATAAGAGGACGTCTAGTTTTGTCTTCATTGGGGAAACTTCTTTTTGCCTTCTCCCATATTTCATCAGAAGGAGAATTCCATTCTTCTGCTGAAGGGTTGCTATCCTTTAGCCTACTTTGGAAGAATGTCTTTATGTGATCTTCGGGATTCATTACTTTGAATATTCGGTTAAATGGAATTCAATTTTTTCTCTAATCATCTTTTTGGCCTTTGATAGTTGCGACTTAGAAGTGCCGATAGATATATCTAGTTCCTTGGCAATTTCCTTGTGAGTATATTCTTCTAAGACAAACATGTTGAACACGATTCTATACCCTAATGGTAGTGTCTGAATGATTGCAGTTAATTCTTTTGCAGCAAGCTGGTCATAAACGGTCTCAGTGGTATCTTTTAGTTCGTACGCCTCCTCAATTTCTGTAATCGTTTCATACCAGTTATTCTTTTTCAGGTATTTTAAGGCTGCGTGCGATATGACTCTTGATGACCAGGTTATGAAGCTTGACCTGTTCGAATCAAATTGTTTAAGATCCTTAAATATTTGCACCAAGCCTTCTTGCAATATATCGTCTGCTTCATATTTGTTTTTGCCATATCGAAGACACTGCATATACCATCTCACATGATATTCTAGATATAGCGATCGCTGGGCATTTTCCTTCCCTTTGATGCTGTCTTTAATTATTTTTTGGAGTTGTCTCAATGTCCTTTACTATGTAAACTATAAGTATATGGGTTAATGCAGCCCAAAAGGTTGCCTGAGCTTATAAAAAAAGTTACAAAAAATTTATAAAGTATAATTAGGACGGGTTAATTGTCAGTTAATCAGTTACTAGGTAGGATTAATTGATAAGTAGATTGCCGATCACAAATTACTATAGTCAGCTCACCAAGGACAATTATAATCTACTAAGTTCATCAGTAATAAGATCATATAACTCGTGTTCCCAATCTATAGTCGGTAGCTGAGGATATTGACTGTTAACTCTAAAATCTCTAGGGCTGATAATTACTTTGACCCCACTGTCAATAGCTTGCTGAGTCATGAGAAATACTTCTTCAATAGCTTGATCTCCAATCGCTATACAACCTACAGATGATGATTTACCATGTATAAATATATCACCTCCCATATCCTTGATATTAGGTAAGGTCGATTTAGATATGTCGAATTGATTTGGGTAATCTACTTTAATCGATAGATGGTAAGAACTATTAGGATTTAGGTATTCTACTTTGTAGATCCCTTCTGGAATTTGTAAATCCCCCTCCTTGAGTTTCGGCCCTAGCTCGCCACTAAATGCCGTAAAAGGATACGCCTTAATGAGCTTTACTCCATGCACATCCTTACAATAAACTAAGAGCTGTTGTTCTTCTTTAAATGCAACCAATAGTATTTCCTTGGGGAACTCCTTGATACCTACCTTTGCGAAGTTAACTTGTAATCGCTCATATGCACTACCTTGGTATTTCTCAATGGTAGACTCTATTGTTTCTTTCCCCTTTATTTTTGTAATCACAGGCATATAGATTGATCTTCCAAATTGTATGAATGCTATACTCAGTAAACATAAGATTATAGTGATGATTATCTTTTTCAAATCTTATGTTTTGCCCTAACTACGAATCATAGCTATATTTGCAAGAAATACATTTACTTCACTTAGGTCAATACCTATTCCATTTTCTACATTTAGATTGACACCATTTGGCCTCGGTATTCTGCGCGTCCAGTTCGCGGATATGACACCGATTACAAAGCCTTCAAGGTTAAAGATAGGGCCTCCACTCATACCAGGTAAGGCAGCATGCTGAGTCAAAAATGAATGAAACTTCTTTTTGTACAGAAAATCTTTCCTGACAGAATCCATCATGATAGTAGGTTGCCAATACTGTCGTACGGCAGTGACATCTAAGCTGCTACTAGTCTGAGGATTGTTAGACTTTGTAATCATAGGTAGAGGATATCCGCAGAGAGATATAGACTCACCTATCAATGGATTATAGTCTGCTAGCAAAAGAGGAGGGAGGATATCTTCCGTTACCTTTCCATATGCTAGATCTTTGTCATCATCCTTTGCGATGATCTCTACAGTAATAAATTTTTTCCCAATAAACTTAGAATGTGGAATATTACCGAGGTAGCCTAAGGCTGCCCCTTTAGGAAGGGCGTTGATGACATGTGCAGCAGTTAAGAAGTGCCCCCTGTCATCTATAAAGAAGCCAGTACCTAGAACCCCAGTACTCTTAGCACTGGTATTAAATATTGGAAATATCGAATGCTTAATTACCTGTATTGCTTTGCTGAACATCTACTCGATTGTTTAGATGATAACAAAACCTTTGAGCTAACTTATTAATTGTTTGACCTAGCTTTTTTTTCAGTAATTAGGGTAGAGTTTAATTATCACCACTGTTAGAGCCTAGGATATACCTAGCTGCTATAGTGCCATACCCACCATTGAATCCTCTGCCATAACCTGCAAGGCCATTGATAAATAAAGTTGGAATCCAGTCAATGCTCACATTAAGTGGGGTGCCATCAAGTGTATAGCTTAATCCTAAATATCCAGATAAGCCTAATGATGTTGTTCCATTCCCAAAATCAACATTCCAACTAACTACTGAAGCTCCAGCACCATAGTAATATTGCAATCTATCTACCTCATCGATGTCTTTGTGTATCTGGTATGCACCATTCAGCGATAGATAACTAGCCCCAATAAAATTTCTATAGCCCGCATAAGCTTCTATCGCACTAGACTCAGATATAAATTTTTTGTAAGTGATAGATAATGGATATCCTATCCGTAGACCTATGGCTGAATTAAAGTCTTGTGAATACGTGTTGCCAGCAAATACTAGGCAACAAAAAAAAGTCAAAATTAGATGTTTCATTTTTTTTCAATTGTTGTTCTTATAAAAAAACAAGTATACCGCAATAAATGTAAATATCGGAATGACCTCAGCTTAATCTTCATAAAATACCTATAAATCGTGATGGTAATTGACCAAGACATTTTAATAGTATATTTTATATACTTAATCTATGGCCTAATGTTTTTGCTCTTTCGATTTATTTTTAGTTCAGTAATCCCTAGCGGTTTTGCAATTAGGTTAAGCTGAGGGATTTCTTTTTTTATGAGGCTGTCCAATACTTCAAGTTCATTATGAAGCTCTTGAGTAACTGATTGTCTAAACTCTTCAGCTTGCTGAGTAGGAGGGTAGTCACCGCGTTGTTGGTCGGTCATAAGGAAGGCCAGTCTATTATTTATCCTTATCCCATAATTTAGTGGGTCTTGATAACTTTGATTTTTAGTCATGTGAATATTATTTTCGATGACGTCCAGCTTGTTAATGAATTCCTCCGAAGATTCATCAAATGTCGTAAACCCTTTTTTTGATTTATTATTTTCTTTAATATCCTCCAGAGTCGATTTGATTTCTCTTATATCGATTATAGCTTGATTTGCTTTAGATACTTCGTCCCGTACTTTTATCAGAAAGTCAAATTGATTTTTATAATCTTCTTGGGTGTTTGGCAATCTAGGATCAGGTACAATTTCAAAATCTACCTCTTCCACACTTTCATTAATTGTCAGCCTTGCTTTGTAAGTGCCTGGGATTGCCTTAGGGCCTCGATTAGGAGATGAGTAGAATATCATTCCATCAAACTCCTTGAAACCATCGTACCTCATATCCCAAACAAAAGTATTACCTCCTTCTTTAGTAACAATTTTTCCTCCTTTGGTTTTTTTATCATTGTCATATGTTCTTACTAAATCCCCATTTGATTCTAAGATTTCTAGCTTGACAATCGCAGAGGAGTCTAGGTCATGGATAAAATAATTAAAGATGGTTCCATTTGGATGGTTCGTGCCTTCCTTCTTTGTGTTTGCTCTTCCTCTACCACCTTGGGCCAATCTATAAGATGGCTTGGGAGTAAATAGGTGTACATTTTTATTTTTAAGCTTGTCGGATAGTTGATGCAAAGGTGTTAAGTCATCAATAATCCATATCGAACGCCCATGGGTAGCGACGATAAGATTATGATCCCTTACATGCAGATCTCTTATAGCCACAGTGGGGAGATTAAGCTGGAATTCTTGCCAATTCGATCCATCATCAAAAGAAACAAACATGCCCCACTCGGTACCTGCATACAGTAATCCTTCTCTCCATTTATCTGCTCTTATCGTTCTGGTATATAAGCCGTCGGTAATTCCTTTAGTAATCTTTGTCCAGGTCTTCCCGTAGTTATTTGATTTATAAAGGTAGGGCTGATAGTCTCCAAATTTGTAAGCTGTCCCTGCAACATATACTCCACCATCTTGGAATGGGCTTACATCGACACAATTCCACATGATATTATCAGGTGCATCAGCTGGAGTGACATTATTCCAGTTTTTACCTCCATCTTTAGTTACTTGAATCAATCCATCATCACTGCCTGTCCATATCACGCCTTTCTCATACTCTGACTCAGTAGCAGCGAATATGGTAGCATAAAACTCCACTCCAGTATTATCCTGGGTGATCGGTCCCCCAGAGGAATACAAGGTTGCTGGGTTAGCCCTAGTTAAGTCGGGGCTAATTACTTCCCAGCTTTGCCCCTCTGTAGTAGTGACGTGCACTTGATTAGATGTAGCATATAGCTTTTTCTTATCGTGAGGACTATAGAAGATAGGGTAGTTCCAGTTAAATCTATATTTCATCACCTCTACTCCCGATCCTGCGGGGTTGTCTGGCCATATATTAGTGGATCGTGTCTGTCCCGTGTTATGGTCTTTTCTTGTCATGTAGCCTTTGTATGTCCCTCCGTATACGATATTATTATCCAAGGGGTCGGGAGCAAGATGTGCGCTTTCACCACCTGCAGTGGACTCCCAGTCGCTCTCCGTTATAGCATTTCCTGAGGACCGATGTGCAATTCTTATAGCAGAGTTGTCTTGCTGCGCACAGTAGATGCGATAAGGGAAAGTATTGTCTGTTGTAACTCGATAAAACTGAGCAGTAGGTTGATTATAGTAAGTAGTCCAGTTTTCTCCTGCGTCATAGGATATTTGCCCGCCACCATCATCTGCTATGGCCATTCTCTCTGGATCTGTCGCTGATATCCATAGGTCATGGTGATCTCCGTGAGGAGTGCGGATTCTTTCATAATTTTTTCCTCCATCTGTCGATCTCCAAAATCCTACATTAAGTACATATACTTTAGCCGTATCTTGAGTATCGGCATATATTCTAGAGTAGTACCATGCCCGTTGTCTTAGTTCTCGGTTTTCGCTTACTTTCGTCCAAGTACTGCCTGCATCATCAGACTTAAATACACCTCCGTTTTGAGCTTCTATAATACACCATAAGCGATTAGAGTTGGCAGGTGAAACGGTGATGCCGATTATACCTAAAGTCTCTTGAGGAAGTCCTTTATTTCCTGATAAGTTTGTCCAGTTATCTCCTCCATCTATACTTTTCCATAGCTTACTTCCAGGCCCACCACTATCCATTCTATAACCATTTCGTTTTATTTGCCAAGTCGACGCATAGATTATATTCGGATCATTAGGATCGAGGATAAGATCTACAGCTCCTGCCTCCTCACTTTCAAAGAGTATTTTTTCCCAATTTTCACCTCCATCTTGAGATCTAAATACACCACGTTGTTCATTAGGTTTCCAGAGGTTACCCATCACCGCTGTGTATACTAGATCAGGATTGTCTGGATGTATTCGGATCCTTCCTACATGTTCTGATTCTTTGAGTCCTATACTTTCCCAGGTCTCACCGGCATCGCTACTCCGCCAAAATCCTCTCCCAGACGATACGTTTCCTCTGACAGTTTGTTCACCTTCCCCTACATATATTATGTTTGGATCTTTTTCTGAGACTGCTATTGCGCCTATAGAGCCACCATAGTATCCATCAGAGATGCAAGTCCAGGTATTGCCTCCATCTTTTGTTTTCCACACACCTCCACCTGCTGTCCCCATGTAATAAAGATTAGGATTAGATTCTAATCCCGCAATGGTTCCTGCTCTCCCTCCTCTAAACGGGCCTACTTGTCTGTATTGAATCGAGTTATATAGTGATTCTGGATATTGGATCGATTGCCCAATTACATTCTCAGGGGTAATAAAAGCCAATAGAATAAATAAGAAAGCCAATGAAGTGAAATATAGATTTTTCATATAAAAGTATTTAAGCTCAGAAGGTAATAAAAATAGGTATCAATAAACAGTTTTATAGCTTATTGAGACATGACATAGGCACATTATAAATTCTATTCATATACAATTTTGAAAACAATATTGATTACCATTAAGTATAATTTGGACTAGATCATTTTAATAACATTGTTTCGATCGACAGAATAAATGAATAGTAAATAGAATAGGTATCAATGAAGCTTTAATAAGTTCTTTGAGACTTCACAGCAAGTCAAGTACTTTAATATTGTGCAAAAATAAATTGCCATGAAAGTGCTTATCGTTTTTGTTATTTTATTCTTAGGCTACAGTCCTATTCAAGGGCAAACATATTCTATTCAAAAGCCTTTGGTATCACGAAACCACAAACCTTACTTTGTAAAAGATAAATTTTACAATTTCGAAGAACTTGGATTTTTGTTTCAGCAGGACCAAGAACTATCAAGACTTCATAGAGCAAGTATTAAAAATAATACAGTAGGTAAGGTCTTTGGTTACACAACTTTAGGGCTTTGGGGGGCAGGAGTAATAGCATTTGTTTCTGATAACTCTCATACTGAAGGTTTACTAAATGCTGGGCAAGGATTTGGCTTGGTCTTAATAGTCTTAGTTAGCCCAATTACAGGAACAATAGGGTTGATAGCTAATCAAAATGGAAAATTTATTCAAAATAAAGCAGTACGGGCTTATAACAGATTTTATAAAGATAAATTCGGAAGAGACATAGAATATCCAAAACTGGGTTTGACAAAATCAGGCATGGGGATATCTATAAGCTTTTGAAAATAAATATTGATCTATACCCAAACCCGAATAACGTCTATATAGTAGTTCATTAAGATTTTTTTTAAAAAAATATAAAATCAGAATACATGAAAATAATTGAATCAGTTTTAGCTTTCACGTTTATGATAATGATCCAGCCTTTAATTGGACAAGACTCATCAAATCAAATAATTAAACAAGGCAAAGACCAATATCAATATCAAGATAAAACCTACAATAAACATCAATTGGATTTTATATTCAAAGAGGAACCCATTTTGTTAGAAAGTTATACTGAAGCAATACGCAAAGATAAAGTTGCCAAGAGATTAGGATATGGGACTCTAGGACTAATAGGTTTAGGTGGAGTTGCGATAGCAATACCTGATACTCGTTTTTGTGATAATTGTTGGCAAACATTAGATGTTATTGGATTGGTTTCGATTTTTGTTGTTGCTCCAATCACAGGCACTATCGCTACGCTTAGACATTTGCAATATAAAGGTAAGCTGAAGAAGGTCATTAATGGATTTAATGATTCTCAGTCGGATAGTTATGGTCGCGTAATTGAACAGCCAACTATTGGTTTATCATCCCAAGGATTAGGAATGCAGATTAAGTTTTAAGCAGTAATTACTTTAAACACAGAATATAAGTTCAGCTGATTCATTTTTAAAATATGAAAACTGTACATTAACTTATATGCAAAAAATACTCCCTTCCCTTGTTTTAGCTTTGGTGCTCATAAGCCTATCATGCAAACAAAATCTTGCTAAATCAAACATAAATAAAGATGAAGTCATAAATCATTCATTATTTATTGCGGGCCCTGATTTTACAGGAATCTTAGATGAAAATTTTGAAGTTATTTGGGATTCTAAAATGCCAAGAGCAAGAGATGGTTTTATTCTGAGCAATGGTAATAAACTAATTTGTTGGTCTGATGAAGTAGTAGAATATGATAATAGAGATGCTGTCGTTTTTTCCTATAAGTTAAGTCCACTTAATGAAGAATTAGGTACAGCTCAAAGATTAAAAAATGGGTTTACACTTATCACTGAACTAGGTGAAAATCCACGACTGCTAGAAGTAGATAGTAGTGGTGAGATTAAAGTAGCGGTACCGCTTCAGCCAGAAACGGACAATGCACATATGCAAACCAGAATGGCTCGTAAGCTAAGTAATGGAAATTATTTAGTGCCTCACCTACTAGCGTTTAAGGTAAAGGAATATTCTCCTGCGGGAGAAGTTGTTAATGAGTTTAAAACAGATCTAGATGAGCTCGGAGGGAGAGATGCAAAGAACTGGCCATTTACAGCGATAAGGTTACAAAATGGAAACACGCTTATCAATCTTACTAATGGCAATAAGACGATCGAAGTAGATGCAAGTGGTAGAGTAGTCTGGCGTATAGGCAATGAAGATGTAGAAGGTGACCCGTTTGTAGATCCTTGCGGTGCTCAGAGGCTTACTAATGGGAATACTGTCATTGCAAGTTACGGTGCAAAAGAAGGAATCAAACTTTTTGAAGTAACAAAGGAAAAGGAAATTGTTTGGTCATATTCAGGCCCGCACAGAGTTCATCATTTCCAAATACTTACAACCAATGGCGTTAGCATAATAGATGCACCACTTAAATAAGATTTCTAATAAGTATTGGTAGAGTTAGATTCTTGATATCCTTTATTGTGTCCAATTATTTTAACTTGCGATACATAATAGTTAAGACTTTCACTTAAACCTCGTAAAATGCCTCAAGTAAATTTTTATTGGTTATTCATAACTGCAGCTTTCCCACTAGTAATAGGGTACCTATATTATAAGCCTTCAGTTTTTGGAGAAGCATTGAGATCTGCGACAGATGAAACTATAAAAAAGAGGAGTCCTATCATGAAGTATGGACTTACTTACCTCTTCGGACTATTTATGTCATACATCATATTTCTATTTGCAGTCCACCAGAGTTCAGTTTATCAGCTATTCTTGCATGAGAGTGATTTGTTACAATCAGGAACAGAGCTAAATACTTATGTAACCGAATTTATGGATAGATTCGGTGCTAGGCACCGGACTTTCGGTCATGGAGTAATCCATGGTGTTGAAATCACCTTGCTAATGGGTTTAGGGATGCTAGGGGTGAGTACATTGTATGAGGGCAGACCTATGAAGTATTTGTGGATTCATTTATTCTACTGGTTGATTTGCGGTGCACTCATGGGTGGGGCACTTTGTGCGTGGATGTGATATTAGCCACGGCCTAATTACAAGGTCCTATTGATATTTCAAACATTTGATTAAGCGGAACCTCAAAATTAGGTAATAACTCTACATAATCGGTTGCTCTCCAATGCGTATTATCCAACGGTATTAGAGGTTGAGGCAAGGTTTGAGTTTTAATAAATGCTCCATCTGTGAATATAATTGCATCGGGGTTTTGCGTATTAATAGTTATGTTTCCTGTATGGGTGCAATCTGGTATTATCGTCGGTGGGGTTGGGTCAGTATTTATAATAATAGGACAGCTAAAAGTGGAAGGTGATTGCCCGCCAGATGTACAAATTACTAAAGGGGCTATCTCATAATTTTGCCCTGCTTGCAAACCTGTGATGATCAGTGTTGTTCCGCTAGAACTACATCCATTGTGACAAGTCCAATTAGAGGTACCCTCTAGTCTATAATAGACAAATAGAAAATTTGCATTGTTAGGATTATAGGTTATTTCTGCAGACGTGGTAGATGGGTAGGTAATTGTTAAATCAACTTCTTCAACTGCAGGGCAACTTGAGTTGATAGGCAATAAACAATTGTCTACAAAGTTTGTGATTTGGCTTATGACTTGAGGATGAAACATGTTGTTATTATTAGAACAATAACTCATGATAGTACCACTCATATTTGCTGGCTGACTGCAAGTGCCACCATTGTAGTTAGGACTTGGTGTACTACATCCGTCTATTGGAGTATTGTTGCCGTTCCAAAAACAATCATGCGTATGAGGCGAAGAAAAGTTGTGTCCTATCTCATGAGCAACCAAGTACTGTGAAGCAATAGAATTATCGTACACAGTCGATGTGCCATAAATAGCAGAAGTAATATTGCAACCGGTTCCACCACCAGGCACCTGTGCTATCCCATTTGAAGAGTTACCTGTCGTCGAGTGGATAAGGTGAGCTAACCTACCATTATAAGATGTACCTATAATACAGGGCATTGCATTGAGTGCCAAAGAACTCATTTGACCTGCAGATAAACTCATATCCGAAAAAATATCATAGTACGGATCCGTCGCTGATGAAGTATATACATTTATATTAGATACGTTTACCTGTATATCTACATTGATGTTATTATATATTGCTGCGACAGCATTAAATAGGTTTAGAACAAATGTTTGTACCCCACTAACTGTAGAACCATGATCCAGATATGTTTGATATGTTGTTTCTACATATATTTCTACGGGTGCTACTAAAGATTTAGTCGTCTTACTTTTTGATTTTTGTTCTGATCCAATGGCTTTAAGTTGAGTTTCTATATCTGAAGTGCCGCATCCAAAATGAATATTTTTTATTTCAATTATTTCGAAAGCAATTTCACTTGATTTGTTAAGGCTCGGCACCAGCTCTTTAGTAACTCCATCCACCGAAAAAGAGCCATGTAGTTGATCGTTTATAATTGATAATGATAGATAGGAGTTTTCATTAGCTGTAGATAGCCCATGATAAAAAATGCTATTCTCCGCTGATATATTATTAAGACTTTGATCCTGATTGTCTATTGATAATTTAAAGTTATCTGACAGAAGTTTATAGGGTTGGATTCTGAATTTTATTTTGCGATTCTCATTAGGTATAACTATTGAGATCGGAGCATCATCATTAGTTTTTAATGTTTTGAGGTCATTTGCAGAAATACTGAAGGTATTGCTTTTGCTTTTTGTTGTGCCTTCATTTAGATTAAATATTTCGATGGTATTGTTATCTAGAGATTGACCATAAATTAAACAGCTTGAAAAGCTCAAAAAAACAATTATTAGGAACCGCCTTACTTCATTCATACGTACAAAATTATACTATTCATTTCAAATTAATTATTGGGTGTCTGCAATTCTTTGTCGGTGTTGAGTAGTAATTTAAGTTTATAGAATATTATGTTACGATTTCTATGTTTCCTTACTGATAAACTTTGAAAACATATTATTGTTTGATTTTAATTCAGATTATAGTTTAGTCCAAGAGTCATTGTGCCGTCATCTTGTCTGAAATCACTAGAGCTTGTGTTAAGGCTAGCAATAATTTGCAACTGTAATTTGATCTTATTAGTACCACCCCTAATTGTAAGAGCAGGCTCTACCAGAAGGTTGCTTGAGTTTTCATTTAGGAGTGCAACCTGATCTATACCACCAAATACTAAGTCACCTTTTATATCAGAGTAGGAGAGGTTCGTGATTCGCGTAGATAAGCCGATTCCGAATTTGCTTGTCTGGTAGTTAATCCCAGGTTGGATTCCGAATCTCATTATTTTTGCCTCTATCTCACCGGTGGACTCTGGCCGAGCTACTAATGTGCTTGGCAAGTGGTTTTCAAAATCACCTACTCCTAATAATCCAAAAGCTTCAAAAGTAACTTTCTCGCTTAGCGGAGTAAAATACCCTGCTCCAACCTCTAAGAAATTACCAGACCCACCATTGCCATTATCTTCTTCTTGCGGTCTAAAGAGTCCTCCATTAATTTGTACCCCTATATGGTCGGTTGCTGCATAAGCTCCTTGTAATTCTACTTGATTACCATTGCCGGCTAATGATGCATTCACTTGGCCTTTGCTTTGTAGCATTGGAGTATTCTGTGTGTTAGGAGTATAGAACTTAGGGCTACAACTGATTCCACCTAAACATAATGCAAGGATTATCATTTTCATTCTTTCCATAATTACTTTATTAGTGCTGAAATAATGTCCGAATAAATGCTTTATAAAGCTTGATTAATTTCATAGAACTCCTGTTAGGGTTTATACCCATATCTAAAAATTTAAGGTTTGCGTATAAGCGTTTGATATTGAGACTTTTTGAAGTAGGCAATATATTTTGAATTAGTTTATAGGTGGACTTTTTTGTGTTTTTCGGTGGTTAATTAGATTAACAAATTGTAAATTGATGTTGTGACTAAGAGCTTCCTTGTTTCGATTACTGCCTTTCTATTATTTGCATCTTGTAAGCGAGATTTACCACAGTTAGTTGAAGATGAAATTGTAGCTCTCGATGATACTATTGATTTTAACTTTCATGTAAAGCCAATCTTATCAGATAAGTGTTTTAAGTGTCATGGACCTGATGACAGTCAACGCAAAGGTGAACTTAGATTAGATATAAGATCAAACAGATTAGACAGGGATGAATTTGTCAACAGATTAATAGCTCATGACCAAGACGTGATCATGCCACCGCCTGAGTCTAATCTGGTCTTGACGGCTAAAGAAAAGGCGATACTTATTGAGTGGGTAAATGATGGCTTTGATTATAAAGATCATTGGTCATTTTTGAGCCCGAAAAAACAAAAAGTACCAGAAATAGCAAATGATGATTGGTCTCAAAATGAGATCGATAAGTTTGTTCTAGATAAATTAAATGCGGTAGGTTATGCTCCAGCTGCTCAAGCTGATAGAAATACACTACTCAGAAGAGTAAACTTAGATATCACTGGGTTACCTCCCACAATTGGCAATATTCAAAATTATATAGCTAATACATCTGATAAAGCATACGAGCAAGAGATTGATAAACTATTAGCGTCAGATACATATGGAGAACGTATGGCACTAGAGTGGTTAGATGTATCTAGGTATGCTGATACGCATGGCTACCAGGATGACGGATATAGGACTGCATGGCCTTATAGAGATTGGGTGATAAAGGCATACAATGATAATTTGTCTTATAAAGATTTTTTGACCTGGCAACTAGCTGGGGATTTACTTGACAATCCTACAGACGATCAACTACTTGCCACCTGCTTTAATCGCAATCATCCACAAACTCAAGAAGGAGGTATAGTAGACGAAGAGTATCGAGTAGAGTATGTAGCTGATCGTGTAAATACTTTTGGGAAAGCTTTAATCGGGCTCACGACAGAGTGTGCTAGGTGTCATGATCATAAGTATGATCCTATCAGTCAGAAAGATTACTATGGCTTGTATGCTTATTTTAATAATAATAATGAATCCGGTATTGTACCATACAATGGAGAAGCTTCGCCAACAGTATTTCTGCCATCACCAGAATCTAAAAAATCAATCGATTCTTTGGGGGTATTGATTGATGAATATGCAGAAAAAATGTCCTTTGATAGATTTTCCGATGATTTTGAAAAATGGTATAGAAGTATTCCTGAGTCAATTCCAGCGCCTAGTAATTATAAACTGCTTGCAGACTTTGCATTTGAATCAGAAAAATTAAGTGATGTCAATAGGCTTAATCTTGATAGAGCAGAAAAACCAAAGAGAGATAAACAAATGTGGTATGCATATCATAACCATGCTAAAAATAAACTTGATGCTTCGATCTGGGGTGATTCTACATTTAGACCGTTAATAGTTGAAAGTTATAAGGGCAAAGGACTTTTGTTTAATGGTGATGGAGGTATAAGATTTAATCGTGACTTAGACATTGATCGTAATGATGCATTTTCGGTAGGGATATGGGTAAAGCTAAATACGGAAGGGATTGAAGGGCCAATATTTAATAACTCAAATGGAGACTTCGAAGGTTACAGAGGATGGTTGTGCAAATTAAATAAAGACCAAACACTTTCATTTCAACTTAATCATGTATGGCCGGATAATGCAATTGATATTAGGACAATAAATAAAATAGAGATAGGGAAGTGGACCCACATTACTATGACATATGATGCTAGCAGTAAAGCGGCAGGGGTGGGTACTTATATTGATGGAATAGCTACCGAAAATATTATTCTTAAAGACAAGCTTTATAAAAGTCTATTAAATGGTAAAAACAAGTCTAACTGGAGTAATATGCCTTTTATGATTGGAATGGAATTAAGAAAAAGTATTACGGATGTAGAGATGGATGAGCTAAAAGTATTCAATCGAAAGCTAACCTCTTTTGAGGTAAAAAATCTTCATTTAGATAAGGAAAATATTCCGACGAAGGAATTAAACAAAGAAGTACTGAAGGACTATTATTTTAATGCAGGCCTTAATCAAGTGTACAACGAATTAAACGATGAAATTGTAAAAATAAAAGGTGACCAGAACCAACTTCTTACAAATGAAAAAGAAGTAATGATCATGCAAGAGCGCGAGGTAAGGAGGCCGACTTATATTTTGAATCGAGGAGCATATGATCAATTAGGAGATGAAGTAAATCCTAGTGTGCCGTCCGTATTTGCAAATGGAGAGGTAGGTGGACCAAAAGATAGATTAGCACTAGCTAATTGGTTATTTGAAGAGTCAAACCCATTAACAGCACGAGTAGCAGTAAATCGTATGTGGATGATGTTGTTCGGTAAAGGGATAGTAGCTACTCCAGAAGATTTTGGTAATCAAGGAAATCTACCGACACATCCAGAGCTATTAGATTATCTAGCGCTTAAGTTTGTCGAGATGGATTGGGACACCAAGGCTTTTATGAAGATGATAATGATGAGTGCAACTTACCAGCAATCAAGTAAGGCATCTGAAATAGTCAAGGAGGAAGATCCAGGCAACCTTTATTATTCGCATTTTCCTGCCTACAGGCTATCAGCAGAAAATATTAGAGATGCAGCATTAGCAGGCAGTGGATTGTTAGTGAAGAATATAGGAGGCCCTAGTGTATATCCTTATCAACCGCCGGGGATTTGGGCAACTTTGGCGACAAGAAATTCAACAAAATATGTTCAACAGCACGGTGATAGTTTATATAGGAGGAGTATGTATACGGTATGGAAAAGATCTGCACCGCCGCCTAACATGATGACTTTTGATGCACCAGATAGATATATCTGTGAGGTAAGGAGACAAAAGACTGCTACTCCATTACAGTCCTTAGTCCTGATGAATGATCCTCAATACCTGGAAGCATCAAGAGTACTTGCAGCTAATATGATTGACAGCTCGCAAGATATAGCCCAGAGGTTTGACTATGCTAGTAAGTCATTGATATCAAGGCCACTAACAGATTTTGAAAACAAAACCTTGCAAAATCAATATCAAGAGTTTAAATCTATGTTTGAAAATGAACCACATAAAATTGATCCTTGGATCAACAATGGAGAGCATACAATAGATGATAAGGTTGATAAGTTAGAGCTTGCCGCTAATACAGTAGTTGCAAGTACCATTATGAATTTTGATGAATTTATTATGAAACGATAACGGATGGATGACAACATAAAGTCCTTAGCTAATAAGATCAATAGGCGTACGTTCCTCAATAATAGTTTGGCTGGATTAGGGGCTGCAGCACTCTCTACTATGAGCAATCCTCTTAGCGGTATGACTAACGGCTTGCAGGGGCAGCCATTGCTTAAGGGATTGTTACCGCACTTTAATCCGAGAATAAAAAGAGTCATCTATCTATTGCAAAGCGGAGCTCCATCACAGCTAGAATTGTTTGATCATAAACCCAAATTAAAGGAGATGTTTGGGCAAGAGCTTCCTGCCAGTATTCGTGGGGAGCAACGTATAACAGGAATGACAGCAGACCAAAGATCCTTCCCTTTGGCTGCCAGTAAATTTACGTGGAATCAATATGGTGAAAGTGGAACTTGGCTAAGTGATTTATTACCTCATCATCAAAAAATAGTTGATAAGATTTGTATGATTAAAACCATGCATACAGAAGCTATCAATCATGATCCAGCGGTAACATTTATTCAGACGGGTTCGCAGCAATCAGGTCGCCCTAGTATGGGCTCGTGGGTCAGCTATGGACTAGGAAGTGAAAATGAAAACCTTCCCTCATTTGTAGTCTTGATATCAAAAGGTCAGAATGGGGGTCAACCACTTTACGCTAAGCTATGGCATAATGGATTTTTGCCTGCAGATCATCAAGGGGTCATGTTTAGGTCTGGGCATGATCCAGTGCTGTATCTCAATAATCCTGAAGGGATGGAGCGAGGAGATAGAAAGAAGATGGTAGGCTACCTAAATCAGATCCATGCAGAACAATATAACCAGCTCAATGATGAAGCTATCAAATCAAGAATAGCACAGTACGAAATGGCATTCAAAATGCAGATGTCAGTTCCTGAAACGCTAGATGTTTCCGATGAGCCAGACCATGTATATGATCTATATGGCGAAGCAGCGAGACAACCCGGTACATTCGCACATAATTGTTTGCTTGCTAGGAAGCTGGCAGAAAAAGGAGTACGCTTTATTCAGCTTTATCATATGGGGTGGGACATGCATGGTGGGCTTCCATCGTTGATGCAGCAACTGACTAAGCAAACAGATCAGCCATCTGCAGGATTGTTGCTCGATCTTGAGCAGCGAGGAATGTTAGATGATACATTGATTATCTGGGGGGGCGAGTTTGGTAGGGGCTGTTATTCGCAAGGGACATTGACCCCCGATAATTTTGGAAGAGACCACCATCCGAGATGTTTTAGTATCTGGATGGCTGGTGGCGGCATTAAGAAAGGAATAACCATAGGGGAGACCGATGACTTTGGTTACAATATAATTAAGGACCCCGTACATGTTCATGATTTACAAGCCACCATTATGCATTTGCTCGGTGTCGATCACGAGCGGTTTACATTTAAGTACCAAGGCAGGAGATTTAGATTGACAGATGTGCATGGGAAGGTGGTTAAGTCAATCTTGAGTTAAGAGGTGGCAGGAGTAAAAGGGGTGGATGTTTAGATAGTTATTGCTTAGATGGTTGATAAAAGGAAATATTTGTTGACTGCAGTCTACAGACTTATTTGTTGAACAAATTAATCCCTAATATTCAGCAACCAAAAATTTAAAGGCTACCTTAGAATCAAAGATTATAAGATTATGAAAAGACGAAACTTCGTAGCTCTAGGTGCTATAGGATTAGGATCCTGCACAGCATCAAAATCAAGCACTCAATCAAATGTAAGTGATAGCGGAAACCAGTCTGGATTAAAGCTAAGCTTAGCGGCATACTCTATGAGATCTATGTTGCCAAATTATAGGAGTAATAAAAATGCTCAAAGTAATTTTCAAATGGAAGACTTCATAGCGCAAGCTGCAAAATGGCCAGTCGATGCAGTTGAGCTTACTTCTTACTTTCTGCCGCAATCATGTCCTATCGAAAGAGCATATAATCTTAAGAGAATTGCTCACGTGCATGGTTTAGATATTAGTGGCGGAGCAATCGGAAATAACTTCACATATAAACCAGGCAGTAAGCAAGCAAGAGAGCAAATGGAGTATACAAGAAAGTGGATAGAGACTTATGCACAAATGGGAGCGCCTGTAATCAGAGTATTCGCTGGAGATCCGGAGAAGGAAGCAGATAAAAAACAGGCTGTTAAAAATATAATTGAAAATCTAAAAGCTGCTTGTTACTTCGCCGAGGGTAGTGGAGTAATCCTTGCTATGGAGAATCATGATTTTACGACTAATATAGATCGTTATCTAGAAATTATAGATGCGGTCGACTCGCCATGGTTTGGAGCTAATCTGGACTCTGGTAATTTAGCTAAAACCTCCGATCCATATGCGGACTTAGCGCGGATAGCTCCTCATGCAGTCAACGTGCAATTCAAAGTAGTAATACCAGTAGATGGTGTCAAGCAACCAGCCGATTTTGGGAAGTTAATCCAACTATTAAAGGATGCTCAATATAGAGGCTATGTAGTGCTAGAGTATGAGGAAGCCGCAGATCCTATGCAAGAGATACCAAAGTATTTAGATCGATTGAATCAATTGATTTAGAGAAGCTGTTGAATCCTGACTTTTGCATGTATACATCTCGCACCTGCAATCCTCTTACCGAAATACCCAGACTCGATGCAGTAGATAGTTAAACCCAAAACATACAAAAGCATCAACTACAATACGGGCAATCCAATATTTTACTTCAAGGCTCTCTGTGAGTAAATAAGTTCCACTGGATTTTAGCAAAATACTACCAAGAACCACAAGACCAAATTTAAAAATCTGGGAATTAGTATTGCTCTTTCGGTTACCAAATGCCCAATACTTATTGATAGAAAAATTAGCAACAGCTCCAATCAGTCCACCTACTAAAATTGAAAAGGCATAGAATAAACCAAATACCTCCGTGAAAATAATCATAGTAACGAAGTCTACGATGCCTCCAACAAAAGCAGAAAGCTGTGCTCTCGCAAATAATATTAATTCAGGTATTACTTTTTTCTGTAAATACATTAAGGTGTTTGTCCAAGTTGGAGAATCTTACTAATTAGTCAGCTTTAAAATTACCTTCCGTTTTCCTCTTTTCTCGTTTAGATCTAACTTATCTCCTTCTATCAAAACCACTCGAGAATGCATTAAGTTCAATACAAGTAAGACTACAGAGCCCACGCCAGCAAATACAAGAAGGGCATTAGCAACATAGATTTCAACTAACAAGACAATACAAATCAAAATTCTTAGTTCGGTAGGGCCGAGGTATGCTTTATCAATGATGTATTGGTTATTAATTTTGTATTCTAAGAGCGCAAGGATCATGCTGCCTCCATAACTCACAACAAATAAAAATGCCAAAAATTTATACGCAGGGAAGTAGCAATAAAAACCCATACCGATAATACAGATAGAGATCCAGTCTGCATTAATATCGAGTGCCCAGCCATACCACTTGCGTGGAATATTACGATAATAGGCAAGGCGGCCATCCAGAGAATCTCCAAACCAATGAACAGCAAACCCAAGAATAGATATCAGTAAATAATACTTACTAAATAACAATGCCGCAACCAGCCCTAACATCACAATCAAACTGCCTATAATCCCAGTAAATGTTAGGATATCCGGTGTGACCCATGATGGAATTTTAGAGCACAGGTATTGTATTACTCGTTGCTCAACTTCCTTTAGGACGTTTTTCCTCACTCTAGCATCCTTTGATTTTTTCTGCGGATTTTGAATAACCGTATTTTCCATATTGCTAAATTATATTTCTCCAAATATGGATTAAGGAATGAGATCATAAGTCTCAATTATCCTTATTGGTACGTCTTATAAGGCTTTTGAGACTTGTTTGAGCTCAAAATCATACCTTTTGCATGATCTTAAGGATGAATAAATACCTAAGGCATAACCCCAAAATACAGTAATATGAAGTGAGTGTTGTATTCACTCCATGCCTCTTATATGTGTTTGTCTCAGTTTTTGCAACCACTTATTACATATTCTGTAGGATAGCATATAAAATATTGACTTTTTGGACGTTGATGATTTGTGTACGTTTATTAAGTTATTTTCTGAACCTGGTAGTTAATTGGGAAGTGTGCTTGATGGATTAATATATTATGGTATAAGGTGCTTAATAGAGTAATAATGTATAATATTTTATACAAATCTTGGTGTATCTAAATGATTCTGTTGTGAATTATTGAAGCTATACGTTCACTAAGTAAATGATATTAATCACAAATAATAAGGTCCACAAAAAAGTGCGTAACCAATTTTTATTAACCAAAGAAATTAGCATCTCTTTAGTTACTTGTCCTTTTGAAATGCCATTATGAATAGGTATAAATTGAAAAAAGGTAGACATCCAGATTGCACTTATAATCAATAAACTAATTACGTTAATAGGATTGATCTCTTGTGTAGTGTAGAAAATTGTTAAACCTAATTGCAATAACATCAAAGGACCAACTATGTATCCAATAAGCCGCGTATATTTTCTGTGCCAAATTATTAAGTTTTCTATTTTGTAAAATCTAAAACTAGGATATACGATCAGCTGTATGATCCAGATTAATACCACCAAGCCAAAATCTATCAGTAAGCGTAGCATGACTAATGTCATTTTAGGTGCTTTACGATTTTGGAGCTTAGAGGTTTTGTAGCTGAGAAATAATAATCTATCAATTTGCCATCTGAATCGACTAAATATTTCTGAAAATTCCATTTTACACTAGAGCTTTTCTTTCCATTTAGATTTTTATCCGTGAGCCATTTATAAAGTGGATGCTGATCGGTGCCTTTTACTTTGATTTTTTCGGTAAGCAAAAAAGAGACTCCAAAATTTAGTTCGCAAAAGCTTTGTATTTGAGAAGCTTCACCAGGTTCTTGCATTCCAAATTGATTACAAGGAGCCCCAATAACTACCAAGGTATCTGGATACGCATCACTAAGCTTCTGTAAGTCTTTATATTGATTGGTGAAACCACATTTAGATGCGACATTTACAAATAAAATATGTTTTCCTTTACATAATGAAAGATCGGTAGGCTTACCATTTAGGGCATTTATTTTGATAGAGTAAATTGAGTTTTCCATAAATCCTTTAGTTTTACTAGGTGCTATTTTTGCTTTGTTAATTGTTTTATCTACTTATTTTTAAAAGATACTTAACTGTCATCCAGCTCTAAAGTACGTATACGCAAACTATAACATGGAGCTTTGGAGGCTTCTTTGTTACAGATCTAAATAATATTAGATTAGCGATTAGCAAATATTAGTATTCAGAGAGACAACCCAATATCATCCTCATCCAATAACACGAGTCAATTTAAAATTTAATAAAATGAAAGTTACAGCAGAAAAAAATGAAAAGGTTGCTAATATGATATTTGCATCCATTTATCCATTATACCTAAATCGGTTAGTAAAAAATGGTAGAACACAAGAAGAGCTTAATCAAGTCATTACTTGGTTTACTGGTTTTGATAAAGATGCGTTACAAGAACTTATTGACGAAAAAGTAACTTTCAGAACATTTTTTCAAAAAGCTAAAATAAATCCAAATGCACATTTAATAAAAGGAGTAGTTTGTGGTTATCGAATTGAAGAAATTGAAGATGAGTTTGAATTGTATAAACAATGTAGACGTATGGAAAAACTAATAGACGAATTGGCAAGAGGCCGCAAAATGGAGAAAATTTTGCGTCAAGAAAAAAAATAATGATTACAAATTATTGATCCGTATACCATTCAAAAGAATGCTTCAATAAGAGAAACTAAATAATATATTGATCTCTTGACTTGTAATATGGGGTTTATAGTGAAGTGTGGAAATTCATAATTAGAATGTAATTTGGAATATCCATAACCTACATATCAATACCTAGTGGCGATTTAAAGTGGCTACCATCAAGTAAGAACAAAAATCCAACCTTCGACAAACGAAGACCCCAAAAATTAGTCAGCGTATTTCTCGATAGCCAAGTTCCCCCAATCCTCAATTGATTTTAGCAAGGGAACTAATGTTAATCCAAGTTTTGTCAAAGAATAAATAACTTTTAAAGGAGGCTTGGAAGTAAGTACTTTTCTTTTAATTAGTCCATCTACTTGTAATTGCTTGAGCTGTAAACTTAAAGTACGCTCCGTAACCGTTTGCATTTTTTTTCTCAATTCATTATACCTTAATTGTTCATTCTCCATTAGATGGTACAGAATTACAGTTTTCCACTTTCCGCCAACAAGCCCCATTGTTACACTCATGCAACAGGGATATTCTTTTCCTTTTACTTTGAACATCTCACTCCCATTTTCTAATTTATGATACTATCCTTTATGACCGTTATTGTGAAACTAAACAACTATACTTAGTATTGCAACTATAGTATATATAGTTAATTATATTGCAATATGACTTTTTTGGTATTTATGAAGAAGAATTACAAAACAGAAAAGTGTGATTCTTTTAAAAAAATAGATTCTAAGAAAATTGAAGAACTCAGAGAGATTTTACTGCTTAGCCCTTGCTGCATTAATAGTCAACCTTGAAAATTTACGAGGTGACGAAACAATGGCTTTTAGCTAATAAGTAAAACCTAATAAAAATTAAATAACATGACAAAGCATTTGGCACTTAGTCTGGTATTATTAAGCTTACTTTCCGCTGGTTGTATCAACAATGTTCAAGAAAAAAATCCTGTTATCAAAAAAAATAACTCTAAAAATATGGATGTACAAAAATCTGTTGAAGTCTTTGCCAAAGTTGACGAAGCAGTTGGAAATATTTCATTCACTGCCAAAGGCGATTTAGTCTATAGTCATCATCCATTTTTTGGACCCATAACAAGAGTGGTCCATATGGATGCCGGGACAAAAGTGATTACGCCTTTCCCAAATAAAGAATGGAATACGCCGAGAGAAAGTGATGAAAACTATTTAAGCAATGTTTTGGGCATCAGAAATGACAAAAACGGAATTGTCTGGATGATAGATATGGCACAAAGAAATGATATTAGACCCAAAATTGTAGGTTGGAATACCAATACCAATGAATTGGAAAAGATATACTATATAGATGCGTCGTGCATAAATGCATCTCAGCCAAATGATATGGTAGTAGACACAAAAAATGGTGCATTTATAATTGCAGATGAAGGTATTGGAAACGGAGGTGATGGAAGTAAAGGTGCATTCATTGTGGTAGATATGAAAACAGGAAATACACGTAGATTGCTTGAAGGACATAGAACTACGAAGCCTGAGAACAATCCAACAATTATAGATGGTAAAACATTATCAGTAAACGGTCAACCTTTACTAGTAGGTAATGATGGAATTACAGCGGATAAAAGTTTTGAATGGATATATTATGGGCCGTTGAATGGTACTAAAATATATCGTATAAAAACGATTGATCTTTTAAACGAAAGCCTAACAGAAGCAGAGTTGGACAAACGAATTGAAACTTATTCCGATAAACCTAATAATGGAGGAATGAGTATTGATATGGATGGTAACATTTATATGACTGCAGTAGAAAGTAAATTTATTACTGTTGTATTGGCTAAAGATCGAAGCGTCCATAATATGACAGAGGATGAAAATATGATATGGCCGGATGGAGTGAGTTACAATAAGGTTGATGAGTACATGTATGTTTCGGCTGCTCAAGTCAATAGAGGTGCAGTGTTTAATAATGGTGAAAATAAGACTACAAAACCCTTCTATATCTTTAGATTTAAGCCAATCACGGACGGTGTACCTTTTCGATAAGCTTTTTAATTTTAAAATTTATTTGTTATGTCCAAATTGACAATCGTTGCTAGAATTTTGGCAAAAGAAGAAAAAGGAAATTTTGTAAAATCGGAATTATTAAAGCTTATTCCAATTACAAGAGTTGAAAGAGGATGTATCAATTATGATCTACATCAAGATAATGAAAATCCAAATTTGTTTTTATTCCACGAAAATTGGGAAAGCCGCAAATTGTGGCAAGTGCACATGAACAATCAACATTTAAAAGATTATATGACCGCTACTGAAGGGGCTATAGAGGAATTTATTATTAACGAAATGACGAATATCGAGTAATAGCATTGTAATTGTTTTCAGTATAAAAGGCCGAATATTTGCTGTGATAATATTCCGCTATTAATTATTCGTTTGGGGTAGTTATATAGAAAATAGCTACCTTAAATTAAGAGAAACATTATATGATGGAATTTGGACACTATATCATGAGTCTGACTAAATATCATTGCTAGCAAACAAAGAAACGTTTAGTTTCAGTTACTCGAAAGTAAAACCCATTAGTGATCTAAGTAACAAATTGGAAAAGCTAAATTCGATAGGTTATTATAAAAAATTGAATCAATATTCATGCGCAATACTTTTATCTTAAACTAGGGTCAAGATACAAGTTAGCTGTAATAGGATGTAATTCGGATATTACGAATGAATAAGATCTGGAAAAGTAATATACCTATAAGAAATTTGAAATAGTTTTAAGCTTACCGATTAGGAGAATATAATTATAGAATCAAGAAGTGTAAATGATTCAACAAGAAAAATCTAATTGAGTAAGTAATACTGTTAGAAGTTATTAATCTCTAGCCTTCATGATGTGTGCTTTCAGTAATCGCAATTATATCTAAATTATTACAAGTAGTTGCTTCAGAAAATATTTACTTTATAACCATGAAGTATAGTCTTGAGTTAGTTGTGTTCTTTTTGGTAGCGATGGTAGCATGTCGATCAAATACAGAGAAAGTTTCACAACAAGAATCTAAAGCTGTAAAACCAAATATCTTATTCATTCTGGCAGATGACTTAGGCTACAGTGATTTAAGCTGTATGGGAAGTAAGTTTTATGAATCTCCTAATATTGATAGGTTAGCAAACAAGGGGATGATCTTTACCAATGGCTACGCCGCCTGTCAGGTATGTAGTCCATCTAGAGCAAGTATTTTAAACGGTAAGTTCCCCGCAAGGCATGGCATCACTGATTGGATCGGCGCAAAATATGGGGAAGAATGGAGAAAGTCAAAGCGCTACACAAAGCTATTACCGCCTAATTATGAGCATCATCTAGATCATGATGATACGGTACTTCCGGAAGCATTCAAAGAGAATGGTTACAAGACATTTTTCGCTGGTAAGTGGCACTTGGGTAATGAAGGATCATACCCTCAAGATCATGGTTTTGATGAGAATGAGGGAGGCTATGAACGTGGTGGACCCTATTCAGGAGGTTTCTTTTCTCCTTTTGATAATCCACAAATGGAAGATCATCATAATGAGTTGGGTATGAGTTTGCCAGAGAAGCTTGCTAAGGAAACAAATCAATTCATTACTGAAAATAAGGACCAACCATTTCTGGCATACTTGTCATTCTATGCAGTACATGCTCCTATACAGACTACTCGAGATAACTGGCGTAAATATCGAGACAAAGCAGAGTTACATGGCATCAAAGATCATGGATTTGAGATGGAGAGAAGAATGCCTATTAGGCAGCATCAGGATAATCCAGTCTACGCAGGCTTAATAGAGCACATGGATGATGCAGTAGGACAAGTACTTGCTAAGCTCGATGAGTTAGGTCTTGCAGAAAATACGATAGTCGTGTTTACTTCTGATAATGGTGGGGTCACCTCTGGAGACAATTATTCTACTAATCTAGATCCACTACGTGGAGGTAAGGGATATCAGTGGGAGGGAGGCATAAGAATACCATATCTGATCTATGTGCCATGGATGAATCATGGAGGGGTAAGAAACGAAACGCGAGTTACAGGGACTGATTTTTATCCGACATTGCTAGACTTGGCAGGACTAGAATTAAAGCCTAATATTCATCTAGATGGTGTGAGTATAAAACCTTTGTTACAATGTATTGATTTAGAGGAACGATCACTTATCTGGCATTATCCTCATTATGGGAATCAAGGTGGTGATCCATCTTCCATTATTATCAGGAATAATCTAAAGTTGATATATTACCATGAAGATGAGAGTATCGAGTTTTATGATCTAAATGTTGATGATTCTGAAAAAAACGATTTGAGTGACAATGAAAAAGAGATTGCTTTTAAGTTGAAACAAGAATTAATTGAAAGCTTAAAAGAAATGAATGCAAAATTTCCAGACCACGATCCTAGCTACAGCCAAGATTCATTTGAGATAAGGCAATCTAGATTCCTAAACGAAACCATGCCACGATTAGAAGCTCAAAGAGCTAATATGCTATCGGAGACTTATGTTCCGAATGTTGATTGGTGGGGTAGCTTAGTTGAGGATTAATAAATAGATTATTCAGATAAATAGGTAAGTAGTAGCTAGTTAGAAGGGAGATTAAATCACTTCAATACGCTATATTTAACAAAGTGATACCTAGAAAAGAAGATAAAGAGCGTAGTCATTACAAAAATGGTAAATACGCAGATTGGCTCGAGAGCATACAGCAAGAAAGTTGGCAGCTGGAGTTACTTATATCTGGTTTTGTAATATTTGGTTTATTTGCCTCAAGACCGTACTTATTCGGGCTTACTGATATGCTTATTAAGTCTGATGATCAAACCATATTTGTTGGTGGATTAATTTCATCAAGTTTACCATTAGCTTGGATTATTTTTGTTTCTAATTTGATCTTGCACGTATTTATTCGTGGTCTTTGGATTGGTTCTATTGGTTTACGTTATGTCTCAGGAGATATCGAGTATGATAAGCTCAATTATAGCGATGCTTTCACATCCTATTATCAAAATAAGCATGGGAGTTTTGATAATTTTATTGAGCAACTAGAAAAGATAAGTAGTGTTATATTTTCGATTACTTTCTTGATTTTTTTTATTCTATTATCTAGTTTAATATATCTAGGAATTAATTTTCTGATAAGTGATTTGGCTTTGCATCCTTCTGCATCATTACCCGTTCTAGTAATTGGTTTGGTATTGTTAACCATATTATTTTTTTCAGGACTATTAGTCATTATTGATTTCTTGACTTTTGGTACACTGAAGAAAATAAAAAATAAGATTTTCTCGAAAATTTATTTAAAACTTAATATCCTAATTTCGTTTATAACACTCTCGTTTGTTTGGCGACCAATGCTGCTAAATATTCTGGATAACAAATTTTCAAGAATGATGTTCTTGATATCTATTCCTTATTCGCTAGTTATTTCTTTTATAATACCCACTGCTTTCTTTAACTCTTCTGCTTATTACCCTGATTTTAAAATGCAATCTGATTACGAATCTGTTATAGCAAGCCAATCTTATAACTATTTATTTTATAAAGATGAATTGATCCATCATCTAGAAGAAAATAAAAGTATCGAACTGCCTTTGATTCAACTTGAGTCAAAAAATATTACTGGTGATATTCTTGAGGTATTTGTCAAAGCCCATAAATTTGACGATATACTACTTGAAGATGCAGGCACTTTGATCTCCCCACTTTACTCAAAAGGCCTCCAGAGTAAACTATTTTCTAGTTTAGGGAATGGTAATATGTCTACAAGCGAAGCTCCCTCTGGAACCAATGACGTGTTGGAAGACAAGGCAACAAATAAATCTAAAAGCGATATTCGTTATACAAATAATATAAGATTGATAAAATCAAAAATCACTGAATTATTTGATTTCTATGTAAATGAAAAATTAGTTGATAAGCAATTTATTAATTGCGACTTTTATACTCACCCGATAAGTAAAACTAGAGGCTTGTGGTGCGTCGTACAATTGGATAGTTTAAGTACAGGTAGACATGAACTTGGTTTTAAGCGTTTAATTTGCAATGATTTTATTGAAAAATCAAAAGAGCATAAGGAATTTAGTATTCCATTTATCTATGAAGAATGATAAACAAAAGGAATTTAAAATATAAGGTCATTTTACTATTGGTATTTAGCCAATCGCTCTGTTTGGCTCAGCTACCTGGTGATGAACCTAACATGGATTATGCTAAAGCAATAGAGTATTTTGCATCAAAGGACTACGAGTCTTGTAATAGACATCTTCAATTATCTAAATTAACAAATCAATCGAATATCGAAGATGTAGTCGTGCTTGAGATTCAATGCTTATTTCACTTAAGAAAATTTAAGACATGCAGTGAGCAGATAAAATACAGTATATCAAATATCAACTTATCGATCAATAGCTTAAATACCATATCAGGTATAGAGTTAAAGATCAAAAAGTATAACGACAAGAAAGATATTGAAGTCGCAAAATTGAGAATGATAGATAAAGTAAAAAGCGAACCGTCAACTTGGTCATCATTTATCAATAGTGCAAAATCTTCTATTAAAACAATTATTTCAAATTAAGTCGGTTCTTCTAAATATTTGACTGTCGGGTACTTTCACTACTATGTTTCTGGATTAAGAGTTTCAGTGATTTTATAAAGATTTCCATCCAGCACTTTCCTTTTGCACTGGCTATTTAGTATTTTAAACTACAATAGATTTCTTGATTTTTAAAAACCAACTAAAAGTAAAATGTGCGCAAAGAAGAAGATAAAAATTGCTATCGCTGGCTTAGGGTTTGGGGCAGAGTTTATCCCTATATACCAAAAGCATAAGCATGCAGAGATGTATGCCATCTGCCAACGAACAAAGAAAAAACTTAATCAAATAGGGAATGCCTTTGGAATAGATAAGCGATTTGACTCTTTCGATGATATGCTCAAAGATCCTGAAATAGATGCGGTTCATATCAATACTCCGATTCCTAATCACGCAGCTCAATCTATCGCAGCACTAAAAGCAGGTAAACATGTTGCTTGCACAGTGCCTATGGCCACATCGGTAGAAGACTGCAGGAAGATTGTGGAGCTTGTAGAAGAGACTGGATTGACCTATATGATGATGGAAACAGTTATATATAGTCGAGAGTTTTTATTTGTCAAAGATATGTATAAAAGCGGGGAGCTAGGTAAGCTACAGTTTCTACGAGCATCACATCAGCAAGAGATGGCTGGTTGGCCTGGTTACTGGGAAGGATTACCTCCTATGTACTACGCAACGCATTGTGTAGGACCGGTACTAGCGTTGGCTAACGCAGAGGCAGAGTATGTATCATGCCTTGGGTCAGGTACTATAGATAAGAAGTTGATACCAAAATATAAATCTCCATTTGCCATAGAAACTTGTCATATTAAATTTAGGAATTCGGATCTATCAGCAGAGATTACTAGGTCATTGTTTAATACTGCACGACAATATCGAGAGAGTTTTGATGTGTATGGCAGCAAGAAGTCTTTTGAGTGGAATCTGATAGAGCACACTGATCCTGTTATCCATACCGGAGAAAAACCTGAAAGGGTAAAAGTGCCAGATTACGCACACTTACTTCCTAAAGAGATTGCTTCATTTACAACTCAAGGGGTGTATGACAGTGATGATAATCAACACTTATCATTTATTCAAGGAGCTGGTCATGGTGGTTCTCATCCTCATATGGTGCATGAGTTTATTTCTGCCCTCGTAAAGAGTAGGGATGCATATCCTAATGCAAAGCAATCTGCAAATATGACATGTGTAGGAATCCTTGCTCATGACTCTGCTATGCATGGCGGACTTAGACGATATTTACCTGCATTTACACAAAAGCATTTTTAAGTAATTAAGAATAGGAGAGTTTAATAAGAAGTTTTATTGACTATTATAAAGTATTAAATGAAAAGAAGACAATTTCTTAAAAATAGTGCGGGATTAGCAACAGTAGCTTTTTTGCCATCCTGTGGAAGTACATTTAAAATCCCTAAAAATGGAAGATTAAGAACAGCTCACATAGGTGTAGGAGGGATGGGTGCCTCAGATCTAGGAGCTATTTCCTCTCATGCTTTAGTAGATGTCATTGCACTATGTGATGTAGATTCTATTAATCTTGGCAAAGCAGCAGCCCTACATCCTGGTGCAAAACAATTTGCTGATTATCGCGAGATGCTTAATACCATCGCTGATCAGATTGATGCTGTGATTGTTTCTACTCCAGACCATACACATGCACCAGCCTCTATCATGGCGATGCAAAAAAACAAACCGGTGTACTGTCAAAAACCACTAACTCATCATGTCTCCGAGGCTAGGGCTATGGCTATGCTTGCAAAGAAGAAAAAACTGATTACTCAAATGGGTATTCAAGTACATTCATTTTATGACTATCGATTAGCGACTTCGCTTATCCAGTCGGGTATTATAGGTAAGGTGCATACGGTACATGCTTGGTCTCCTAAGAACTGGGGCTATGATGGTATAGCACCTAAGGGGAGTGATGCTATCCCAGATCACCTTGACTGGAACCTATGGCAAGGTACGGCTGCAGAGCGACCTTATAAGGAAGATCTATATCATCCTGGCAAGTGGCGGAAGCTGATGGATTACGGATGCGGAACTTTAGGAGATATGGGTGTTCACATATTTGATACTCCTTATAATGCATTGCAGTTAGATGTTCCGACTACGATCAAGAATGAATGTAGACCTCCGACAGGATTTGGATTTCCTGAAAACAATATAGTTACCTACGAATTTCCTGGGACTAATTATACGACAAGCACTCTCAAGTGGGTATGGTATGATGGCCCAGGTGCACCTAATATGCATATGGATCTTAATCTGCCAGACGATGAAGAGCTACCTAATCAAGGAGCTATGTTTGTAGGAGACTATGGTAGATTGTTATTGCCGCACTTTAGGCAGCGTCCTACTAAGATTGTTGATAGAGCCTATGTGAATATAGATGCAGAGATTGAGACAGCAGCACAGAAGTATAACCTAGGTGTAGAGCCAGCGGATTATAGTGGTGAGGGAGCCAAGCATTATCATCAATTTGTCGATGCGTGTCTAGGTAAAACAAAGACTAGTGCCGCCTTTGATTATTCTGCTAGACTTACAGAGGTGATCTTGCTAGGGGTTATTGCTGGTCGCTTCCCTAACCAGACTTTACACTGGGATAGAGACAATGCTACATTTGCAGAGGTAGAGGCTAACCAATACTTAGAAGGTAAGTATAGACAATTCTGATTTTTATATAATCAAGAATGCTAGTTTGCGGCTCTTAATTCTAAGATTCGGTCATCCTGAGGGCGGATAGATTTCTTGCCGTTACCACTCTTTTCATTGTTTGAGGTGGCTATAAATATTCTGCCATCTGGCGACGAGGTTATCGCACGCAATCTACCATATCGTTTTACAAATTGATCATCATATTGACCAGTTAGTTTTCCCCGATTATCTAGATGGTAAACACCTAGTCGCTGCCCGATATCTCCTTTACCTTTTTTAAGGAAGGTGATTAAGAGACTGTTTGACCATTCTGGGATAGCAGGGTGGTTGTAGTATATCATCCCGTTAGGAGCTACAGTGGGAGTCCAAGCAATCATAGGTTGTATATAGTTTCCTTTTGCGTTTCTTCTTTTCTCGGAGCGAAGGTTTGCATAACCTTTGATAATTGGCCAGCCGTAATTTCCACCTTTTATTATTCTATTAAGTTCGTCATCATTAGCTGGGCCATGCTCTACGCAGTATAGATTTCCATTAGGCTCGTATGCCATCCCTTGCGGATTTCTATGTCCGTAGCTCCAGATGAGATTATTGGGAAAAGGATTGTCATCAGGTATAGAGCCATCTATATTTAGCCTTAAGATTGAACCATTCATTAGGCTAGTATCTTGAGATCTTTCTGTAGTATAAGCATCGCCTACAGAGAATAATATCTTGCCGTCATCAGTAAATATGATCCTCGAACCATTGTGAGATTCGTTACCGATGATATGTGGTATGATGTCAAGTCTACTTGCTAATTTACTTGTGAGAATATCATATTCAAACCTTAAGAGTTTCGTTATCTCATGCTCGGTCTGGTAATGCACAAAAAAGTAAGGACTCTGCTCGAAATCTGGATGAAATGCCAAAGAGTAGATTCCAGGGTTATTCTTAGTTTCATGTACATCCTTAAACTTATGCATAAGCTGTACTTCTCCTGATTTAGGATTTACTCGCTTGACATAACCACCAGCCTCAGTCAACCATATCCATCCATCTGGTCCCATAGTCATATCCCACGGGTGTATCAGTCCAGTAGTGAGTTCTCTAATCTCGATTCTTGTATCTTTTAGCTGTAAGAAGTTATCCGCCGGCGTTTGTGCTAGTATGACTTGCTGATTCCTTTCTTCAAGTTCTAGTTCATAGATGTGATCTCCATCAGCCGGTTTTGTTCCATAGCTGTCCATATTAGAGCTTGCGATAAATATTCTGCCTGATGGAGTAACTAATACATCTCTAATTCTGCCTACCGCTTCACTTAAGAATACCTTTTCTTCGTGCGCTGATATTTCGTTTGTGTATGTTACATTAGTTTCTAGTCTTACCGCTCTTAGGGATTGATCTACTAGGCTTGCTATGAGTATGTTGTTTTGTAGAAATGGAAACTTATTTCCTCCATATCCGCTGATACCACATGGTGCAATGGTAGGAGTCCAAGATTTAATCGGAGGCGTCCACGATCCTTTTTCACCAGAGTGTCCTATGCTTTGTGGCCAACCATAATTATGCATGGGTTGGATCACGTTTAGCTCATCATCACTAAGCGTGCCATGCTCCGAAGTGTAGATTGTTCCTTGATATTCGATTAGGCCTTGAGGATTGCGCAAGCCATAAGCATAGATTGGACTATCTGCTATCGGGTTGTCTATAGGTATAGAGCCATCTAGATTATATCGTAGTACTTTACCATTATACTTGGTAGTGTCTTGTGCAGCCGCACTTTCTTCCATCTCGCCGACAGTCATATAGAGATATCCATCGGTTGTTGTTATGACTCGGCCACCAAGGTTAGTCGGTGCAGCAGGAATATCCTTGACTATATATTTACTTAACTTTAGTCGGGCATAATCAGGCTGGTAGTCATATTCAGCAAGACACATAAACATCTCTTCATTGTCATAGTAAGTATGGGATAGATAGACCTTGGGGCGATCCACAAAGTAGGGGTGGAGAGCCATACCCATCAGTCCTGCTTGTAATTCTCTTGCTATTTCTTTAATCTCTAAGATCATAGTTGTTGATCCATTTTTAAGATTTAGTATAAAGACCTTTCCATCGATCTCAGAATACATGATTTGCTCATCACCCATCCATTCCAGATCCCATGGTATGTTTAAACCGCTCACTACTGAGTTTGGCTTTAGACCAAAATTCGCGTTAGATTTTGCCTGTGCATTTGCTTGAGTCGATAGCGCAAAGCAACCGACTATAATGATCCAATTGTAAAGAGCGTGATATGACAATGAAAATGTGTTTTTATTTAAATAAAATTTTAAAAAGAGGTTTCCATCTTTAACCTAATACCTAATCCCTTTTTGCCGAATAATTCTGGAATATCTTGGCCGTCTAGATAGGTAAATCTTTTTACTAGATCTACTCTAAGTATCTTGAAGATATTAGTTATTGCAACACTTCCTTCTACATAAGGTTCTTGGCCCAATAAAAACGCATCACTATTAATAGCGGTAGGAAATTGAATTAACTCACTACTCAACTCAGGGTTATTTTTGTCTTCGAGATCGCCCCATATGGCCTTCATGGTTACCATAGATCTCCAGCCTAATTTATTAATTAGTGGGATTCGATTCATGATATATCCTTTGAAGAAGTGTCTATAGTTTATACTAACATACTTGTCTGTGACAAACTCAAAGAAGTTGAGTAAGTTATATCTCCTATGCTGATAAAAGAAAGTCTGATTACCAGCAGGTATAAATAATAGGTGATATGGGATTCCTGCGCCCCAAAATTTTCCTCCCTCGATTAGGAAATCAGAATGACCAAACTTTGATAAAAAAGCTCTTTTAAAAACTAAAAACTCAATCTTAGTATAGTCCACATCGCTATTAAATGTATTAGGGACACCTTTCTCTATACCTAGCTCAAATATGGGATGCTTGCTGTGTATAGGTATTCGCTTAGTGTTAGACTGAATATAATGTTGATTAGGAGCCCATCTCAATCTTGTACCGATGGTCGAGATATGCACATCCCTAACCTTAAGGACTTGCTCCTGAGGGTCAAGACTTATAAAATCTAATGTACCTACCCCTCTATGGGTACGCTGACTACCGTATAGTCTTACCCTGAAATCAAAATCATACTCCCGATCGTATATCAACTGGTAAAAGTTAGTGGCGATAAACTGAGTGTTTGTTCCTCGTGTAAAAGAAGTAAGTAAGTTGCCACGATACGAACTATTGCGCTGTTGTCCTAACCCATACTGCTCCCTGCCAAACTCAAAGGCTAGATAGTGGACCGGGTTTTTATCGAAGTCTTCATTAAAAGACTTTAATGCCACTAACCGGTATTTAAATTTCTTATCCTTGAATCCATATGCACCATGACCTAGCAAGTGAAGTGTAGGGTGCAGTTTATTAGTTGTTCTAAATCCCATTTTCACCCTAGATCCTTCGACTGGATTATAGGTGTAAGCGGAGCCAAAAGGACCTATTTCTATTTTTCCAGTATTCCAATAGCCGGAGATAGCTACTTGTCCAATCTTCTTTAATAGTCCAAACTTTTTGTTGGTATTAAGAGAGTCTATCATGTTAAGGACTGCTTCCTCCTCACCATCAGTTTGCGCTCTATATTTTATCCAAAATTCTGGATCAAGATTGTCTTGATTATCTAGACTCGGACTCATCTGGTCTAGAGGATAGCCGGGCTGATCGTTCTTGCGCTCAGTAAATCGATACTCGGTGTTAACGATCCTACTTTTACCTAAAACCCCAAACCCAATATCAAAGAAATTAAACATAGCTTGGAAACTACTATGTTTGTCAACCCATTGATCTTCTATAAATTCAAATTCTTGTTTGAATTTTACTTCCTCTGCCCAGTTTAATTTTGCTCTCTTGTCTAGTGCAAACTTTACTTTGACGATCGCCTTATCCGTATCATGGATATAGATATCTCCCGTGAATCCTACATCTTGCTTATTAGATGGAGTAGTGTAGAGATGTATAATATTACCTCTATCATTTTGAAGCGTATCGATGATGTAGTATCTATAAAAATTTAGTCCTGATCGGCTGATTGGATTTTGGAAATTATTATCGAGTAAAAACAAGCTGTTGTCATAGACATCTACTTCTTGTATGAGGTGATCTAAAATTTGTTTGACATTTTGATCAAAGAACCGCATATCGAGTTCTGTTTTATGTTCATTGATCATTTTTTTCTTAGGCCCTTTACCGTTTTTGTATAGGTGTTCTTCTACCTGTTCATTTAGAAAAAAAGAAACTACTTGATTGCCATTAGTAGTGTCCACATATTCTTCTAAGAAATCTAGCTGTTTCCAGACTCCTTTTTGTAGCGACTCAGGGGTGACATCGCTCAAGGCTAGACTCTTTGATGTGTATTGATTAAATTTCAAGTATCCATTCTTGCCAGGTCTATTCTCATCTTTTTTAGCAAGGACTTTTTTTATTAATTCTACAGCAGGATTTGATTTGTCATACTTAGCTTTTTGGGCTTTAATCTCTACATCTTCTAATATGATATCTGCACTCTCGAGTGCAAAATTTATAGGTTGCCCTGCAGGGGTGTCTTCAACGCTTTTGATTAAAGCCTTGTAGCCTAGATATTCAGCTTTGAGTTGACTTTCACGACTTGTCAAAGTGATCGTGAATTTTCCATCGATATCAGTTGTGGTCCCCTTGCTTTCGTTACCTATCTGTACAATAGTTGCAAATGGAAGCCCTGAGCTATCTGAGGCATCGGTAATAGTACCTGTAATCGTAAGGGACTCTTGGCCAAATGCTAAACCCGTATATAGCAGAAAGTATATGAATACAATGTATCTAATAACTCAATTTTTAAATGGTAATAAAATCTAGAATTACAACGAGCTAGTAGGCATAAAATTTTTCATCACGGTGCGCCAGCCCGGATAAGGCTTGTATATGATGTCTTGATTTGGTATTCCATCATTTTTGCAATAGCAAACGGCTGCAGTATTTCCATTGTAGGTAGTCCACTCTGCCGTTTTTGTGCAGTCGTAGTTGCCATGTATGTTTTCTTTGACATCCTTATAGACCCTGCTTCTACGAGATAGATAGTCGGTTTCTACTAAGTAAAATTCCTCTAACTGTATTTTGTTGAAATCTCGCTCATTATGAATAGGGTAGTACTCTTTATCATATGCTGCAAACCATACGTCAGGCATGCCAACGACCGGAATATCTTTTGATGAGGTGCTTTCCTCTACGAAACTTACAAACTGGTCAAACTTAAACTCATGATTTTTATAATAGATGCTACTAAAGTATAACACGCAAATACCAGTTAGCGCTAAGACTAATACTTTTGTCTTTTTGATTTTTTCAAACGTATAAAAGAATAACATTAAAATACAAGGTGCTAAATAGATAAAGTAATTTCTATTTTCTCTTCTAGTTATTAAAGTGGATACAACTAGTAGTACCAATAAAAAAAACAAAAATTTATTCTGACGATAAAGTTTTTGTTTGCTATAAATGAATACTGTTGAGGCCAATAAGGCAAACTCAGGAAGATGATGTATCCAGTCAAAATCTGTAAAGTAAGCTAGGATGTAGTTGTTAACAGGAGACACCATGTTTGACTTACTTTTAATGATTTCAGTAAGCGCTGATAAGTCAAAAGTTTGAAAATGAAGCATCATATAAATACCAAACCCGATTATTAATCCGATGGTACACTCTGCCAACAATCGATGGTTCGATTTGATTACTCTGATACCACTCGCTATGGGCTTTGATAGTTTTAAGTCAGTTTGTCGAGACAAGAAATATGCTGCATAATAAAATAATGTAACAACACCCATGATATGTGATTCGATAGCGAGTACAGCTACCAAGCAGGCTGGTACATAATATTTTTTTACAAATAATAATACTCCAATAGACATTAACAAGAAGGTAAACGTATCTGTCCGCCCTGTATGTGCAGCAAAAAATACAGGTGGAAAAATCGGAAGGAATAGAGGCATAAGCTGAGCAGTCTTATTACTAAATGCTAGCTTCTTAAGAATTAAATGCCACACAAAAGCAGCAACCATTACTAAGCCGGAGTTGAACAGAAATGCGTTACTCTTTGTCCATCCGAATAAATTCAAAAAAGTACCTATCGATATAAAATATAACTTCCCAAATAATTGACCCGTAAATGCACCATCTTGATCCAAGAAGATTAGATCATTGTCCGATCCGTGTATCATTAGATTCCATGCATTTGATAGTGTCCAACTATCATCTTCATAGTAAATGTTGAGACAAGTATGCAGGAAATAGTAACTCAATCCAATTATTGCTAGTATTACCGCAGGGATAAAGTTGCTTCTTTCTTTGCCTATAACTATCTCAGGACGGTAAGTAGGGCTAGTCTCCTTACTTATCGATGGTGGTAAGTTGACAAACTTATTTATAGGTTTGTGAAGTACAGTGTTGTCCTTTGTTGATATCATAGAAAGGTATAAAATAGAGTTAGGGTTCTGATTTTATAATGCTATGATATAGGAACGCATAAAAGAAGAATATGCAATCTTTAGCGCAAAGTTATTATCATTCATTTAGGTTAGGTTTGGTATCGTATTACTAGGATATAACGGTATAAGTACGTTTCATCCTGCTTATTTATTACAAATATTAAAAATTTTAATATAAGGCTGCAAAAATACAAGTTATAAGATAACACAGCAACTCTTATATTATTATATAAAGTGACTAATACCTTGCAAATGGCATAAGATATTGATGAAGTGCGTAATTATTTCTTTAGGCCACGTTCCAGTACTTTGGAGTTGATGTAGATAGCCTTTTTAGAGAAAAATATGATATAGTCCAGACTCCTAATTTCATTCTAAATCTATTAGTTATCTGCTAAGCTTGCTATGCATAATTCTCTGGTACTCCATATTTGATCAAATGATAGCGGGATCCTTTCTTTAATTATCCATTGCATTAGGTAGTCCTTGTGGTAGTTTACTTTAAATTCACTCACTTCATGAGACGCTATTGATATCTCTTCGATAATATCATCTTCTATTCTGGTAATTGTTGAATTCTTATTGGTTAAGTCTAAGTTGATTCCGTGATCTACTAAATAGCAATGAGCTTCAGGGATATAGGTAAGTTTAGCTTCTTTGAGATAATTTCCTATCCCTGGAGTATTTTCAAGCTTCATTTTGTATAAACAGAGGATGAGTTCTACATTAGGTATGTTGTTAAGCTTGGCTATGAGCTTCAGGAAGGCATGCTTAGAACTGCAAGTTCCTCGCTTTTCGCTGATGACCAATGATAGGTCTTTTCTATTTGTATTGCGACCGTATGGGAGAGCTCTAACATATGATTTTAATTCATCCCAAGTTCTTATCCCTATAGATCGAATGGCAATAGTGAGCTCATCGGTTGATTTTAAATCCAAAGAATAATATTTGTATCAAGAAAATTAACTTTTCAACAGTAACTAATCGTTAGTCACTCAATCATTTTGCCTTTAGCCCAGGAAGTTTCATCTTAAATCCTTCCATTGTTTCTAATACTTTCTTTGCGATGAAATAATTTCTATACCATCTCTGATCGACAGGAGCAATAATCCACGGTACAGAGCTTCTATTAATGACATCTTCATAAGCACGGATATAGCTGATCCATTTTTTTCTCTCTTCCCAATCTCCCGGATTGTGCTTCCAGTTTTTCTCAGGATCATCTATTCGTTCTTGTAGTTTTTCTCCTTGTCGCTTTTTAGATAGGTGCATGTAGAATTTAAGAATGGTAGTGTTATTATCAAATTGTAATAATTCTTCCCAAGCATTAATAGCATTAATTCGCTTTGTAACATGATCTTCAGAGATCCATTTATGAACACGTTGAATTAGCACATCTTCATAGTGAGACCTTATGAATACTTGTATATGTCCTTTTTGAGGAGCATGTCTATGTACTCTCCAGAGAAAATCATGTGCAAATTCTTCTTCTGTAGGTTTAGTAAAACCATAAGCTTTGACTCCGTGGGGGCTACATCTTCCGAATGTGCTTCTAGTCGCACCATCTTTCCCAGAGCTATCCATTCCTTGGAAGACTACCAACAGGCTCTGCTTCTTTTCGGCAAGCATTACCTCTTGCAACTCTGATATCTTTATGGCTATCTTTTTAGTTTCTTTTCTGACTTTTTTTTCATCAGTGCCTTTAGGTGCTGTAGTTGGAATTTTACTGAGTAATATTTTCTTTCTTCTTGCCATGGTCAGATTTTCATTTTACTTCTCTTGACTAAATAATTTTGTAAGATAGGGTAGAAGCCTTCTCTAATATCTGCCTCTACAAAATCTACTCTATATTGTAAGCACTTGTTCATAAGGTCGGCTTTAAATCCTTTTACCTTTTGTTGGTACTGCTCTTTTACTTCGTTTGATTGTAGTTTTATTTTCTCACCAGTCTCCATATCTATAAACATATAAGGGCGATTCTCAAACTCAAAATCCATCTCGAGTTTTTTGTCCACTACATGAAATAAGATAACCTCATGCTTACTGTGCTTTAGGTGCTGAAGTGCTGAGAATAGTGCCTCTGCTTGATCACTATTATCAAACATATCGCTGAATATGATGACTAAAGATCGCTTATGAATACTATCTGCTATTTGGTGCAGTGCATTGGTAGCGGAAGTAGATTTATTGACTTGTTCATTATTTATAAGCTTGTCTAGATGAGATAGCAACAACTGATAGTGTGAGGTGCTAGACTTACAGCGAGTATGTATACTTAACTCTTCATCAAATAAACTAAGGCCAAATGCATCCCTTTGTTTCTTTAGCAGATTCATGAGTGATGCAGCGGCCAGAGACGAGAATTGTAATTTATTTAGCTCTTGACCTCCACCTACTTCTACTTTAGGGAAGTACATTGACGAAGAAATATCCATTACAATCTGACATCTAAGGTTGGTCTCTTCCTCATATCGCTTCACAAACATCTTATCAGTCCTAGCATATACCTTCCAGTCTATGTTTCTAGTAGATTCTCCTTGATTATAAATTCTATGCTCGGCAAATTCCACAGAGAATCCATGAAATGGACTTTTATGGAGACCTATGATAAAGCCTTCAACCACTTGCTTAGCTAGCAGTTCTAAATTGTCTAAAGACTTTAATTGAAAATCGTCGAAAAATCCCATATACGAAAATTAAAAAATGTAATTGACATAGCAGTTAATGTTTAATTGCTTTATCACTAATTAGTAATGTACTGTAAATTTATAGTCTTGTGCTCTCGCAAGTTGAAAAGTATCTAGATCGTCTTTAATAATATAGATCAGAGGGGCTAAATAGTCAGATATCTTTTCATTGTTTTTATCGAAATTAGCAGAAATACTTAAGGTCTTATAATCATCTAAGGGGGGAGGTCCTGGGGTAAATTGGCTAGCAAAACTCAATTTTTGATAATAAGAGTCGAAAATATATTTCACGTTATTACTATTTAGACCGGTATCAAGAAGTTTAATTTTATAATGTAAGTTGTCATAAACATGATAAGCAGCATTTATATGACAACTGCCGTCTTTTAGTACCATACCTTTCATAATTGGTAAGTTGCTTTTTTTTATGGTCGGATTGTTCCCTTCTACACAACTACAACATAATATAATTGTAAATATTGAAAGGATCGATAAGTTAAAATTTGAATTCATTTGCGAACTCTATAGACTTATAAAAAAGAAAGCCCTTATCTAACGTATCAGATAAGGGCTTGTATTGTTTTTCTTTTTCAGGTGAAATACAATTTTTACATCAATGCATCGATTTTTTGGGCTAAGGTTGCTTTTGTTGCAGTTCCTACATGTTTGTCAACCACTTCACCATTCTTGATGAATAGGATAGTAGGAATACTTCTTACACCGTATTTCATCGACGTCTCAGGATTATTATCCACATTGAGTTTTCCAATGACTGCTTTCCCATCATAGTCCTTTGCCAAATCTTCAATAATTGGAGTTACTAACCTACAAGGTCCGCACCATTCTGCCCAAAAATCTACTACTGATACTTTGTCGCTGTCTAAAGCACTTTCTTTAAAATTAGTATCTGTGAATTCGAATGCCATAATTTCTATTTAATTTTTAATGTTATTTCAATAGGACAAACATGGTTTGCACTTAATTAGTTGCAAAATTAATCATATTAGAGTTTTAATTAATAGTTAAGACGATTATTTAGATATTAACTGTACGCAAAAAGACGAACAAGTGAACAGAATATTTTGGATATGCTTTGGATTGGCAAGTGTCTGCTTTAATCTGCTCTTCTCTAAGTACCCTGCTTTTGCGGACTGGTTTTATTATCGAGGGGTATTCCAAGTATTGAGAATTATTTATGATTACACACTTGGATGGTTACCGTTTCCTATGTTTTACTTGGTTTTACCATTAACTATATACCTCATTTATCACCTCTTAGGTAAGGTGATTCACCTTTATAGATCTAAAGCGATAGGTAGAGCGACGCTAGATGTAGCTATTGGTATTCTTGCTTTTGCAGGTTTTTTTTATAGCATGTTTTATTGGTTATGGGGATATAATTATCAAAAGCCAAATTTTGAGACTACCATGCAGCTAGAGGTTAATAAAATGTCAACAGGTCAGTTGTATAATGAGCTATATAAAGTCCATAAAGAATTAAAAGACCTTAGGAAAGGATTGAATACTGAAGCGGATTTTTTAGAACAAGAGTTGTCTATAGGACTAGAGTCGAAAGTGCGCCAAGGCGTCAAAGATTTTCTAACCGAAACGGATTACCCAAAGAATGGGCGAGTTAGGATTAGGAAGCTTTTCCCTAGAGGGTCGCTCTTGCGAATAAGTACGGCAGGAGTTTACATTCCTTTTGCTATAGAAGGCCATATTGATCCGGGCTTACACCCACTGACTTGGCCAGCTACGATGGCGCATGAGATGGCGCACGGCTATGGCTTTACTGATGAAGGTACCTGTAACTTTATAGGTTATCAAGTTTGCATTGATCAAGAAGATACTTATATGCAGTACTCTGGGTGGCTGATGTATTTTAGGTATCTGTACAGCAATGCAAGAAGAAGTGACGGAGATAGATTTAAAATATTTAGTAGTAATATATCGCAGGAGGTATTTGATGATCTAATTGCAATTGATGATTTTGCCAATAGATACCCAGACATTATGCCTAAGGTACGTGATGCGGTTTATGATACATACCTAAAAACCCACGGCGTTAAAGAAGGATTGATGAGTTATAGTCGTATGATTTTGCTGGTTGATGCATGGAATCGTAGACAAGGCAAATCGTTTATACTTGAAGAAGGAGATCTTCTTTTTCAAGATAGTGACTGTGGAGCATTTTGTGATGCGATCGAAGCAGTAACAGAGGGGGTAGATGGTTATGATTTTTCTCATATCGGATTATTAATGAAAGATCAAAGTGGTCAGCTGAAAGTTATGGAGGCTATTAGCGCGGGAGTAGTGCTGACGCCGATTGAGGACTTTATGAATAGGAGCAAAGATGATCTGGGTCAATCTAAAATAGTAGTTGGTAGATTAAAAGAAGAATCTCAGGCTTACATACCAAAAGCTATCGATTTTATCCACTCCAAAATAGACGCAGAATATGATGATGTGTTTAATTTAGAAAATGATAAGTATTATTGCTCAGAGTTAATTCATTTAGCGTTTAAGCATGCAGCAGGTAAGCCTTTGTTTGAGACACCCCCGATGACCTTTAAAGAGCCATTGACAGCGGAGACTTTTGATATTTGGATAGATTATTTTAAGGAGTTTAATACTCAGATACCTGAAGGAGAGCCGGGCTTAAACCCTGGAAGCATGTCTAGATCTGCTTCTGTCGAAATTGTAAATCGATACTTTTAACATTTCAAACGTTCTTAGGGTACATCATTAATTTGCCTGTTTGTTTCAAATAAATTATTGACCTTTAACTAAATATTTTGAATGAAAAATCTAATTAGTTTTCTATTAGTTTCCTTGTTAGTTTTTGGGATGTCATGTGGGGAAGACCCTAATGCTTGCAATCGAGTTTTTTTTGGAGGATCATCCATATTTAATGAAGAAGTAGCTGATGTAAATGAAGCAGCAGTCAAGTACTCGGAAGAACCAACCACTGAAAATTGTAATGAGTATCGAGAGAAGGTGCAAGTATATCTAGATAGATTGTTAGATTTTAGAGATTGCGTGCCCGACACAGATATTGATAGATTTGATGCCGATATCAAAGGTATAGAAGATCAATTAGCTCAAATAGAGTGTTAGTTTAATCTTAATATCATTTTACTAGTCTGGTGTCTTGATAAGTATTAAACCAAGCAAACCAAAAAATTCTATGATACGGTAGTCTCAATAATTCTTCTCCCGTTTCGCTTATCAGTTTTTCTTCGGTGATTTTCCATACATTATTTTGATTATCAATGATGGTGTCTTCCAGGTACCTAACAAATATTGTGTTTTCGCTATCATAAGCTCTGTTTGCATGAGACTCGTCAGTTAAGACCACAATGTTTGTCTCATATATCTTATCGTGATACACTTTATTCTTTGAAAGAAATTTTTTTGATATCGCAAGTGGATTCTTCTGGTACCCTTGAGCTCTGATGATCAGTACCTCATCTTTATTTTTTAGTCGCTTATCTTTGTGGGGTACATTAAACATAAGCTCATCTGTCCTAAAATATCTTGCATATGCAGCACCTTCATCATAGTTTCTTTGGTGACCAGTTTTTAGTGATAGGACCTTAGTGTCCGGATGTAAGCGTTTCCATTCCTTCCAAGTAGTAGTCACTACGCTGTTAGATTTTAATACTATTCCTTGATTGGTTAATGGTCCGAGTACAGGTTTGCCTTCTATGGTGTTCCACAGAGATTGTGTGGCTTTGTCATACATAAGTTTATTAGATCTATACAGAAACCCACTAGTACCTAACTCATGATCTACGCCTCCATGCTGAGTATTGTAGGCGATGACTGTTCCACACAAAGTGCAGTAGACTCCAGCAATGGATTCTCCTCCTATCACATCTACAAACATTTCGTGCCATGCTAATATCCTTTTAGGGTATGCTCTTGCATCACCATTAATCTCTATTCCAAAAACTATATCCTTATTTCCCAGATAATCAGCTTCTTGAGCGGCTATCATTTTTGGTTTTCTGAGTGGAGGTATGCCGTCCTGCACTACACCTCCCCATCTTATTTCATCTAACCTAATCAAAGCGTCTTCGGTTCTCCCTCTGAAGTACTTATCAAATTTAGGATCTAAGTTTTGATAGATGAGGGCTAGCCAGTCTGCATAGAGCGGGATGATTTTTTGATCTTCATTCCATCTCCATTCCAGCCATTTAAAGATATTTCGGTAATATTTCTTGCCTGTCTTCTCTCTCAGTATTCTTAAGGCTTCACTTGATATGGTTCTACTATTTGTGATATATGCTATGTCGAGTAGCATGGAGATGTACTCTTCCTTCCAAGTAGTTTCTATATATTCGATTGCAATTTTAGTCCTGACAGGATCTTCTTTAAATAACTCATAGAAGTGGTGGATCGTAACCTCTGCCTCTTGCTTACTCATCTGAGTTGACAATTGTGCATCAGCCGTGCCTATATTGATAGATAGTAAAATAAATATGATCGATCTTAATGCCACAGAACTAAAGATTGCTTGAATAGAGAAAATTATTAATTGATTTGATAATGTATATGATCATCATGCCTCACTGCACGACATCCTTGAAATCTTATTTTATCATTAGTAAGTTTCATTCTTTTTTTGAGATGAGGTTCTATCAATAGCTTTTGAGTATTTGTCATTTGTAATATTGATAATATCAAGGATTTTGTATTTTCAGAATCAAAAACTAGGTCATCTCTGGTACCTAAAGTTAAGTATTTTGTATAATCATAGTGCCAATAGCCTTTTGCTTTGCACTGCTCAGTTTGGTTAAATTCAGTTGCTGTTGGCTCTACAAATTTGCCATAGCCCATGTTAGCTGGTTTGAGGTTTCCAGGAGTGCCTCTTTTTGTGTAGTAAAACGACAGATCAATTTTTCGACCATCATTATGGCTTAAGTGTGGTAGTAGAGGGAAACCATTTAGGAATGGGAAATTAGCATCCAAATAAGACAGCTTAAGATGTTGATTGTTACTATGCATTTGGTTAGAGATATCAATTAAGTCTGCTTTGAGTGCTGGCTTAACATAATGCCGATTAAGCAACGGTGTGAGATAATTGTGTGGCACTAGGTTAGAGGATTTAGTAAAAGGAAGTGCAGTCCTATTATTTACTTGTGCTAATCTAGGAATGATAAATAAAGTAATTATTACGTAGAAGACTATAAAGCTAATAGTTCTTAATAGTCTAGACTTCTTTGATTTTTTGATCTTGTAAAAGCCAAAATTTAGTATCCAAATAATTCCGCCAATCTGTGTCACCAATGTAAGTACAGAGACTATAAAAATGTGAAGTGCTATTTTTAACAAGTATGTGCTGCTCGTTTATTTGTATTAATAATTGTCGGTTAGTTTATTGATTAGAACAATAAGTTTTTATGACTTTTTCAATTTGTTTTCGCTACACTATTTATCTGCAGATAATCATTTACACTAGGATCTATGACAATTACTTGCCCCGATTCTAAGCTTTTTATTTCATTAAAATCGTGGTCTTTTAAAAATGGACTCTTAAGATATTGGTGTAAGTTAATCCCAAAAAAATATAGATGTCCAATTTTATGCTCAGCTACTATTTTTCTTTTTAACCCACCTCTTCTAATCATATAATTCGCAATAGAATTAAACATTGCAGAGTATCCTTTGCAATTTGTAGTTTTTATATTACTCAATAGGTTTGGATTGGTCGAGGATTTAGAAGCTCCAAATTTTAATTCTTGCGCAGTAATGCTTTGAGCGATTTCGACTATTTCTTGTAATTGTACTTTTCTATTCGGAGTATTTGATTCAATTCTTTTTATTAAATCAATATTGGTAAGCTTAATCTCAGGCCTGCTTCCTATTTCATTGTACTTTATAGGAAATCTATATATGGATCCTCTGAATAAAATTAATATCAATAATGAGATTACAATTATTCTTAAGGTTCTTTTTATGGTTAAAATTTAGGAATAATCATGGCACCTTTTATCAAGCATCCTTAATCTTTTTATCTTTCATTAGGTCTTTTACAATAGTTTCAAATTCACTCCATTCGACTTTTTTTCCTTTATTCTTGTCTAGGCCTTCGATTATTTTAGAAGCTACTATACTTCTCATTAAGCCAGATACTTTGGCACTTTTAAGAAGCTTCTTCAACTCCTTTTTGCTAAGGGCTCCGTCTTTATTCTTGTCAAAAAAATCAAACGCTTGTTTAGGGTCTTCAAATTGTGTGCTGATTAGTATTTTAATTTTGTTTAAGATTTCTTTTTTACTAGCCATTGGTTTTGCTTTATAATATTTTATTAATTCTTTATCAAGCATTCATATATTCAGCTATAAGCTGATGGAAATAATGAACGCCATTTTCTTGTGTCGGTGAGTATCTTCCGTTTTTGTAAAAGTGAGATCTGAGACCTTTTTGCACCGCCTCAACAACGAACTCATCTTCCTGCTCGACTTTGTCTGCTAGTTTCTCTCCATTCATAATATCAAAGATTTCTTGGTCAATAATGTAGTAGAGAAATTCTACTTTACAGAAGCCTTTATTGATCGGCTTGACAATGTTTAGTTGTACTCCCCAAGGATATATGTTAAGCATAAAATTAGGGAAGACCCAAAAGTAAAATGCCGTGATGTGCTCCCCAAATTCTGGATGATCAGTTGGAAGATCAAATACAAAGCTATCTTTATCTCCATACCCAACTTGCAAGACTACTTCATCTTGTGTTAGAGTTTTGTATTTGCCATAGTCCAGAATCTTCATAAAATCATCATGAACAAATGGTATGTGAAACCCTTCTAAATAGTTGTCGCAGTATAAAGCCCAGTGTGCATGCACATTGTAAGTTTTGCTGTACTCGGGTGCATAGCGATATTGAGATAGATCCATGAAGCCAACCCATTTCTTTAGCATATGTAGGAAACCATCTATAGGCTTAGTCGGGTTAATCGCTGAAAACAAAAACCTCTGCCATTGACCGAGCGGGACCTCAGGTAAGTTGTCGCAAGGTCTAGGAAAATTTTCAGCTTCTGTAAACTCTGGCATATGTTCAAAGGAGCCATCCATTGTAAATCTTCTGCCATGATATCCACAAATGATTTTCTTGAGTTTAGCTGGCTGGTTGACTAGTAGGAATCCACGATGAGTGCACACATTAGACATGCACTTTATGGTGCCATTATCTGACTTGACAAGTAGGAGTGGTTCTTCTAAGTAATTATCGATAAGAAGATATGGATGCACATTCTCAAAACCATTAAATATTAATTCCTTATCTCCACTAAATTGCCAGGTCCTTGCAAATATTTTTTGCTTAGCAGCTTCCCAAGCCTCTGCTGATGTATAGAAGTCCGTGGAGAGGGTAGAAGCAGTTTTTATATTATCGTCTATCGTAAATTTCACATCAGTAATATTAAATAATATTACGATTCAATATCGGTTTTTGATAATCTTTTTATTTAATCTTCTATTCCCGATTTCGAATTGAATAATATAAAGCCCTGGCAGGAAAGCATTCGTCTCTAACACTCCTCCTACAGCACTGTTTAGATCTATGGCACTCATTACTTCTTGACCTAAGCCGTTGTAGATTTTTACTTTTATTTGTTGGGTAGGAATGTTTAATGGCGCGATATGCAGCTGTCCAGAAGTTGGGTTAGGGTAGATTTTGATTTCATGAGTAGTGATTAATTCTGACGTTGGGCTGGTAGAGTCACTTGCCGCATAATCCATTACTCTTACATCATCAATGTATACTCCATCACTTGCTCTGTAGAAATCTTGGGCAGTTAACTCGTAGCGAATATATAGCTCTGAGTAATTATCTACATAATCCTTAAGGTCAACTGCTTCTTGCTGCCAATAATTATGTCCTGTGAATGAATTGTCTCGACCAACTAAGCGCATGCCATCAGTTTTAATAGCTCTCCAATTAATAGCATCATCAGAAAGTAGGACTCTCAGTTGAGCGGATGATGGATCTAGTCCATATTTAATATTAAAAAACAACCACGGCTCAGAATTCTCAGTCAGGGGGATAGGGTTAGTCAATTGAATAACGCTGACAGTCCCCGACGCATAACTTAGTTTAGAATCAATCAAGCACTGATTACCACTCTTATGATCGATATCAGTTATACTCCAGTTCTCTCCATTGCTCGATTGCGTCCAGTTGTTAAGGCTTGACTCAAAATCATCATTAAATAGCTCACTAAAATCACCTGGATAAATTGTAATTTCTTTTGATTCAGCTAGTACTCCATCTTGCAAAATTCTTAATTCAAAAAGTAATGGAGTCCCAATTTCAATTTCGCCTATTTCTAAATTAAAATTATCTATTTGCTCATATAGACCTTCTCCATCATCAGGTGGCAAGTACATGATACTATTATTTTGTATAGTTACTTCTGTACTTAATGGTATCAACTCAGCAATAACATTCTGCTGAGTATTAGTAATTCCTTTATTAGTTATCTCTATTGATAGCTCTACTGTATTCCCATTTATAAGACCGCCATCATTCAGAATATAATGATTGTGATAGGATGGAGCTTCTCCGGCTATTTTGCTGATAAATTTCATCGGCTCTAACATCTCTTGCACATATCCACATATATCTTCCTGTGGTTCCCAGAATCTGGTCCCTATCTCTGGAGTCCAAGCAACTGTGCCTGACTCCAAAAGGTAGTCTAGTGTAGTACCACTTGCTAGGTAACCGATCAGGTCATCTGCTGATCCATATCCAAAATACTCTGATGGTGTAAACTCTGATGCATAGCTAGCATATTGCTCAAAACTATAATTAGCATTCCCTGCTTTTTTATTAGGGTCGATGATTACTTGAGAATAAGAGTGGCTTGAAAATGCACTCTTAGGCCTAATCTTATCTATGTAATCTTGGACAGCTCTTGTTTCTACTTCAGAGTTAGGGGTCTCGCCTCTGTAAAGATCAGAGCATGGGTTTATACTATGAGACCCAGGGCCTTCCCATTGCGCATTGTAGTTTCTATTAATATCTACTCCTATGCATTCATTATTAATTGTCCGTCGATTTTTTCGCCAGCCTCCTCCTCCTGCGGGAGCTGTCTCCGTATTGTATACGTAACCATCAGGATTAACCACCAATACAAAATACATTTCTCTGTTATCGATATAGTACTTAGCTGTTTCGTTTGGGTTGTTATAGTTTTCTAACAGCCATCTTATGTAGTAGAGCGTAGACATCATGCTTAATGGCTCGCGAGCATGAGTAAGCGCATCATAATAAGCAGCTGGTTCTGTAGCTGATTCATCCTCATTAGGATTATCAGATATTTTTAACGCTATGATATCTCGTCCTTCATAGGATTTGCCAATATTATCCAATGCTGTAATCTGCGGAAAATCGGCATTAATTTTATCCAAAATAGCTATTACTTCTTCATAGTCGTGATATCCACCTACACTTCCCAGTTGATAACTTTCTAATCCACATTCGTTTGACTTAAGGGGCTTACTTTTACGAATCTTAGATAATTTATCAGCATATAATTTTGTATCTGGAATTAGATCTTCCATTACAAATCCATTATCTATTAAGATGTTTTTTTCTTTTTGACTGATAAAAAGCTCTACTAAATTTGGATGATCAAAATGTACGTGATCGGCAGCTATACCAAGATCTAAAAGAATATTGATATCGGTTTTATGGCTTAGCTCTAAGTTTACAATTGAGTATGATTCGATCTCTTGTGCGCTTGAGAGGTAGCAGAGTAGGGACAATATGAAAATCAGAGCATTTCTTGTCATGTACTTTTTTATTGTTGACAATTTACCGTTAAAAACTCAATTAAACAGTCCTAAGAAACATCTATTGTTTTGATATTTGAAGAATCGCATGATGTATGCAAGACTTTAAAACTTATTAGACATGTGATTCCGTATGTAGAATATAATCTGAAATTCAATCCAAAGCTTAAGAGTTATACAGAGTATTTGCTCTAAGAGATTTTATCAGCGCAGCATTTACATTTTGAATTGCTAAATCGATATTCCAGTTATTCTTATTTCTTATCTCTACATAATTTGATACTGATCGTAATTGTAAGTAATCTACTTGCATCATTTTACAGGCATATGCAAATGCTGCACCTTCCATAGATTCAAGATCAGCAGAATATTTGGCTAATCTAGATTCAAGAGTTGCATTTGTCCCCGCAACCCTGCTGACTGTCAAGCAAGAGACCGTTTCTAGATCTGAAGTCATTTTTTTCTTAGTATCATTAATCATCCATTTTTTAGCAAATGGGAAGCTCTTAGCATTCATAAGCTCTAGATCAAATACATCCGTAAATGATCCATCTGCCTCTTCTACTCCTAGGTCTCCAAAACAATCTCTATCTACCTGAAAAGTATCACCGATGCTGAAAGATTTATTATAAGCTCCCGCGATCCCTATGTTAACCGCAAAATCAATCTCTTTGATATCTGTAAAACGAGATAAAGCAAATGCAGTAAAAGTCGGCCCAACTCCAGTGACGAGTGGAAAGATTGAAATGTCATTAAATGAATATTCAAAAAATGACTTCTTGTGTCCTTCTTTTTCTAGGAAGTCCATGAATGGGACAAGCTCAAACGAAGTTGCTGATGTAATCAATAATTTCTTGATCTTATTTTTCATAACTGAGACTTAACGCCGGTGTGACTCCAAGGTATTGATGATTAGTAAAACCTGCTTGCACGGCACTCTTAGGATTAAGATTATAAGATAAACCAAAGTGCACGCTAGATCCTCCGGTATCTACACCTATTCTAAAGTTTAGCGGTTTGACAATGTTATAGTCAAGTCCAAAATGAAATGAATTGCTATAGCCAGATATTACTCTAAAGTCTGATAGCATACTTACTTTCTCTGATAGATTATATTTCATCCCAACATTGAAGATTTGGGTAGTAGACTCCTCTGTTGTAATTACACTAGTGACGGGGTTGGAGATATGGGCAGCTATCGATATTTTATCATTCAAGTATCCTATAATCCCTAAATCTATTCCTATAAAGCTGGTACTTCCATACTCATCTATTCTAATGGTATTGTAAGACCATTGGGCTCCTACAGCGACACTCTTAGCCAGTTGTTTAGAGAAGGAAAGTCCAAATTTTTGTTCTCGATATTCTTTTAGGCCATAATTACTGATGAATAGACCTAAGACACCGAGATTTTTTGCCTTAAAGGCAAGAGCAGCAGAAGCTAAGGTGAGATCACTTAAAGTAAATCTTTGCTCGGTTGATATTTCAACTGCAAATTCATCAATAGTTGATAATCCTGCTTGACCAAAATAAATGGATTGTATTCCGCTGGCAGCAGCCCCAGTATTACCCATACTGAGTGACTTTGCACCAAGAATTGGCGTCGTACCTAACTGAGCACTTAATTGTAAGCTAATCAGTAATATTAGTGCTGATATGACTGCTTTAATCATGGCATGAATATATACATTATTGCTCAGTATAACTCGTTATAAAAGCATGGCAAAGTTTAGGCAGAATCATACCAAAGTAGATAGAGGGAATAAGGCAGGCGCTGGTCTATTCTATGGTAAGCTAGTTATGTTTACTATTGTTTTAGTCACACTGGCTTTAGGAGGGGCAAAAATGCTATCTGGTTTATCATTTGATAGTTTTGATGGAGATGGAGAAGGGACGACGATCTTAGATAAAAGCGAACGATATTATCTCCCTACATCCACTACTAATAATGTGATCCATCATAAGTATTATTCACTCTCTTACAATGAAAGGCATGAGATTCCAGAATGGGTTGCTTATGAATTAACGGCCGCAGATTTGAAGGTAAAAAATGTCAAAAGGCACAAGCGGTTCTTGGTAGATAAATTGGTAAAAGGAAAATCTGCATCGCATGGGGATTACATACAATCTGGATATACTCGAGGGCATATGGCGCCAGCGGGTGACATGGCTTTTAACAAAGAGGCGATGCGAGAGACTTTTTATATGAGCAATATGGCACCTCAATTAAAAGTGTATAATGCGGGTGTGTGGTTAGAATTAGAAGAGCAGGGTCGTGACTGGGCCTATGAAGATAAGAAGTTATATGTTGTCACTGGACCTATAACAAGTGATATAAAAAAATGGGTAGGTAAAAACGAAGTCGGAGTACCAAAGGCGTTTTATAAAATATTCTTAGACCTTGAAGGGTCAGAGCAAAAAGCAATAGCTTTTGTTATTCCTCATGAAAAGTGTGAGCTCCACTTAAGAGATTATGCTGTATCTATCGACGAAATAGAAGATAGGACTGGTATAGATTTTTTTGGGGAGTTGCTAGAGGATAGTCTAGAAGAAAAGCTGGAGTCGACTGTCGATACAGATAAATGGAGCTTTAGCAATAAAAGATTTAGGACAAGGGTAGAGAAGTGGAATAATCAATAGTGATATAAATTATATTAATCAACTTTTAATATTCAAATAGCAATAATCAATTTAAATTATTATGTCAAAGGAAAATTTTATAAAGCAGATATCAGAAGGATATAATTCTGAGAATTCGCTAGATCTGGGTGCCGCGATGTACCAAGGAGAAGTACAATCAAATGTGTTAGTCAAGTTGCCGCTGAAGATGTTTAATAGACATGGCCTGATTGCAGGTGCCACGGGTACTGGTAAGACTAAGACGATGCAGGTTATTGCTGAGCAATTATCTCAAAATGGTGTGCCAAGCATGTTGATCGATATCAAAGGTGACCTGAGCGGGCTAGCAATGAAAGGCGAAGAAAAAGACTTTATAAAAGAACGACATGATAAGATAGGTTTTGGATGGGAAGCCATGGGTTCGCCGGTAGAACTAATGACCATTTCTACACAGAAAGGAGTGAGGCTAAGAGCTAGTGTACATGAGTTTGGTCCTATTTTGTTCTCTAAGATTCTTGGGCTTAATGATACGCAGACGGGCATATTCTCAGTCATTTTTAAGTATTGTACTGAGAATAATCTTACACTAGTAGATCTTAATGATGTGAAAGAAGCATTAAAGTTTGCAATGTCTGATGAAGGCAACGCTACGCTAGCAAAAGAGTACGGAAAGATATCTTCCTCCTCTGTGGGTGTGATGCTCAGACAGATAGCAGGCTTAGAGGAGCAGGGTGCTAATCGTTTCTTTGGTGAGCCCTCATTCGAGGTGCCAGATTTGATGAAAACAGATCGATATGGTAAAGGAATGATTAACATCCTTAGAGTGATGGATATTCAGAATAAGCCTAAATTCTTCGCTACGTTTATGATGCAGTTATTGGCTGAGATATACGAGACGTTACCAGAGGAAGGAGATCTAGACAAACCTAAGTTTGTAATGTTTATAGATGAGGCTCACTTAATCTTTGATGCTGATACACCCAAAGTATTGGTAGAGCAGTTAGAAGTGATGGTTAGGTTGATTAGATCTAAAGGGGTAGGTATCTTCTTTGTGACTCAGAATCCTGCAGATATAGATGACAATGTGCTCGGCCAGTTAGGCCTGAAAGTACAGCATGCCTTAAGAGCATTCACCGCTAAGGACAGAAAAGCAATTAAAGCTGCCGCTCAGAATTATCCAGAGACGGAGCACTACGATGTAGAAGAACTAATAACTAGTCTAGGGATAGGAGAGGCCCTCGTGACTACGCTGAGTGAGAAAGGGATTCCTACTCCTCTAGTAAGAACATACCTGAGAGCGCCTCAGTCTAGGATGGATGTATTAACAGATGCTGAAGTAGACGAACTATTAGGATTCTCAAATCTATTTTCGAAATATGAAAAAGATGTAGACCCTGAAAGTGCCGCAGAAATATTAGGTGCTAAGATGGCCGCATACGAAGAAAAGCAGAATGAAGCTGAGGAACAAAAAGAACAAGAAAAGCTTGCAAAAGAACAAGCAAAGATTGATAAAGCCAGAGAAAAAGAAGAAGCTAAAGAAGCTAAAGAGAAAGGAGATGTGATGGGTAAGGTAGGTAAGGAAGTAGGAAAAGGCTTTCTTAATGCTGCAATAGGCTTTGGATTAAGAGCTGCCGGCGTAAAGACAAGAAGAAGGAAGTTCTTTTAGATGTAGTAAATTTTTAGATAAATATATTTAGAGCGCAGTTGGATTTCCAGCTGTGCTTTTTTATTAATTATAAGTTTATTTCTGAAGATAACTTACTCTGAGTCAAAAGTATCTCTTAATACAACATTGGAGATAGATAAATAATTTACCGCATAATAACTAGAGTGAAAAACCAGAATTGAATTATGAATACTTAATACCGTGCGCCAAGTTATGAATCGAGAAGTATATAGACCTTAATCTTAGTTGCTAACTGTCCTAGAATACTTGCTAGATGCTTTTTTTGACATAGGAGTATAGGCTCTTGTGTATGATTGCCATGGAGTATCTTTATAAAAATCCTCTGCAAAGAAAGTCATCATCATTTCAAACTCGTCCTTTGCTCTGAAGCCTGGAATAGGTTGTATAATATTAATATTTTCATCGAGGAAAACTATGGTTGGGTAGGAGAGCCTTCCTTGAGTAAGCTCAGCGGCTAACTGGTTATATCCTTTCCGACCATTCTTAACGAAATTATATTCTTTACCTCTGAAGACAATTGTTTCCTTTTGTTCTGCATTGAACTTAACTGCATAATAGTTTTCGTTCATGTACTTTGCTATTGATGCATTTTGAAAAGTTGCCTTATCCATCTTTTTGCACCATCCACACCAATCCGTATATATATCTACAAAAATCTTACGTTGTTCGGTTTCATTTTTCTTAACAGCTTCCTCCCAAGACATCCATTTTATCTTTTCTTGCGCAGACAAGGAAATCGTGCCGGATACAATAATAACTAGGACGAGCAGTCTATAAAAAATCTTAGAATCGTGATTCATAAATTCAGTATGTGAAACGGTCTTACTAATAAACAATCAAAGTAATAATTATGAAACAAAAATGCGCAGTATATCTTCTCGATCTAAGCAGTTTTAAAGGAAATTTAACGCATTCCTTAACGTATGTAGCCGCTTATCACCATTTATGGTGCAAAGACTGTGCTAATTGTGTCTAGACCAATGGATTGGGTGGATATAAGTTTGCCTTTAATCACGGGTGCTTTTATACCACTTTTTAGTGTTTTATTTCCGGTTAATATTCTGGCTTCATGCCATAATTTTTCGGCTATAAAAGATTTTAAGAGTTTGGCTCCTCCCTCTATCATTAGTCGCGATATACCTCTTGTATAAAGCTCTTGTAGCAATGATTTTAAATCTCCAGTATCTTGATAAATCCAAGTCTCCATATCATCTGATAAAACATCGTGCGAACTATTTATTTTTGAATGTCTATCTGGTATAATTCTAATGGGCGATTCACCAGGATGAAGTCTATTGGTGAGCTTAGGATTATCTGTCAAGACAGTATTGGTACCTACCATGATTCCATCTATCTCTGATCTCCATTTATGTACCAAGTGCTTGCTGTATCGATTAGTAATCCAGATCTGTTCTCCTTCCTTGCCTATATAGAAATCCTTGCTCTGAGCAAATTTTAGAATCACATAAGGCAAATTATTAAGGCTTCCCAATGTGAATGGCCTAATAAGATTATAGGCGGCATCAAAAGGCAGAAGCTCTACCTTAATTCCTGATGCCTTCAGTTTTTCTAAACCATTACTTCTTACTGATCGGTTTGGGTCTTTAGCAGCAATTACAACGTGTTTGATATAGTTTTTTATTATTAAATCCGTACATGGGCCAGTTTTGCCATGATGATTGCAAGGTTCTAAGGAGACGTATAGCGTAGATTCTGATATTAGATTTTGATAGGACTTAGAGACGCTTCTGATTGCATTTACCTCTGCGTGAGCGGCTCCGTATTCTTGGTGGTAGCCTTCACCGATTATTCTATTTTGGTAGACAAGGACTGCACCTACTTGAGGATTGCTTTTTACAGATTTGCCGCCGCGTTTTGCGATCTGTACACAACGAAATAGATACTTATAATGATCGCTAATCATAGTTTTTTAGGATGAGCTAACAATCTTTGATACGGCTTCTATGGTCTTATCTATATCTGCTTCGGAGTTGTGATGAGAAAAAGAAAACCTCACGGACTTCCTATTTGTATCTGCCTTTATTGCCTCAAGTACATGCGAGTCATGTACGGCACCGGAGCTACAAGCACTACCAGTAGAAGCGCTTATTCCTGCGATATCAAGATTAAACGCAATCATTTCTGTCTTGGTGGTCTTTGGTAGAGAAACATTAAGCACGGCGTAGTTGCAATGTTCTTCCTGATTACCTAAAAACTGTAAATCATTTATCACCTCAGAAAGTCCTCTCTTAAATCTATCTCTAAGCTTCAAAATATCTGCTTTTCTAGCATCCAAGTTAGTGTAGGCAAGATCCAATGCTTTGCCCAGTCCTACTATTCCATACGCATTCTCTGTACCTGCTCTCATGTTACGCTCTTGTCCCCCACCAAATAGTCTAGGCTTCACTTTGTTATTACCATTCATGTATAAAAATCCAACCCCTTTTGGTCCATAAAATTTATGAGCTGATCCTGAGAGAAAGCATATGGGAGTACTTTGTAAGTCTATTTTGTACTTACCAATTGTCTGTACGGTATCGCTGTGAAAAAAGGCATTGTGCTTCTTGCAGATATCACTCACTTTATCAAGATCTATCATGGTCCCTATCTCATTATTAGCGTGCATCAGGGTTACTAAGGTAGGCTCAGACTTATTTTCTAGCAACTTAGTTAGTTGGGCAGTATCGATGTTCCCTTTTTGATCTAGATCTAAATATTCTATTTTGACACCTTTGGTATCTTCTAGGTGCTCTAGCGTATGGAGTATGCAATGGTGCTCCATTTGGCTACTTATGATTCTGGTCACACCCAGATCATCTACAGCTCCCTGTAAAGCCATGTTGTTTGCTTCTGTAGCAGATGAGGTAAAAAATATTTCACCTGCAGATGCATTAAGATGAGTTGCTACTATCTTCCTGGCATCTTCTATGGCTGCTCGTACCTTTCTCCCATGAGAATGAATTGACGATGGATTTCCAAAGTTTTCGGTCATGTAAGGAATCATAGAATCCAATACTTCCTTGTCTAATGGTGTTGTAGCTGCGTTGTCAAGATATATATTCATTGTGCTCTGGATAACTAATTTTACTATTAAATATAGCTTTATTAATCAAGAAACTGTGATAGTTGAAATTAATATGTTAAATTGACAATTGACTATGAAAAATACCTCACTTGAAAATCAATTTGACGCTTTAGATAGGCGAATAATCAAAGAATTATCAGATAATTCCCGAATTGTCTTCTCACAACTAGCTGAATTACTCAATGTTTCTAATTCTCTCATACATCAGCGGGTCAAAAAGCTAGAAGAAACTGGTGTATTTGTAAAACCCATTTATCAATTAGATGAGATGGTATTGGGTTATGAAACATCTGCATTTATTCAGATCATGGTTACACACGTCGATTTTCTTGAATCCGTCATTGCGGAACTGAATAAAATTCCAGAGGTTGTCGAATGCTTTAATGTCGCAGGTAGGTATGCTTTAATGGTAAAGATCTTCACCGTCAATAATGCGCATTTAAGAGACATACTTTATGACAGAATCCAAACGATTAAAGGTGTAGAAGCGACTAATACTATTTTTTGTTTTCGCACACAGTTTAGAAGAGCTCCGCATGTAGGATGAGGATACCTTATGCTCTTGATTGAATTATTAAAATCAACTAACTTAAGCTAATTAAGAATTTAAAAATTTACAAAAATGAAATCATTACTATTATCAATATGTTTTTTGGCAGGTTTTGTTGCTGCGGATTATACTGGTTCGTGGGAGTATTCTGTAGACACTCCTGATGCTACTTATGATGGAGCAATAATATTAGCTAATGCAGATGGTGTTTATACTGGTAAACTTAAATCCGATGATGGTTTTACTACTGAGCTTAAAAGCTTGAAGGTAGAAGGAGAGAAAATTAGCTTTTACTTTTACTTAGATGGCTATAAGATAAATGTGAAAGGCACATTTAAAGATAATAAGCTCAATGCCACTGTTGATGCTGAAGGCATGCAATTCCCGCTGATAGCTGAGAGGAAATAGCTGTTATAATTACTTTTATACAAGCGGTAAATTAGAATGATATTAGATAGGTTATTCGATCTTGTCTAATATCATTTTAACTAACTCTTGCGCACGATCTTCAGATGCAGACTCTGCATAAAGCCTGACAATAGGTTCCGTATTAGAAGCTCTTAAATGTACCCATCCATCTTCCATATCGATTTTAAGACCGTCAATTTCATTAAATTTTTCGCCAGGTAGTTCTTTCTTGATTTTATCAAATATTACTTCAAGTGGAAGATCTTCAGCTAATTGTACTTTGTTTTTTACAATAGTATAACTAGGGTACTCTTTTCTTATTTCGCTAAGCTTTTTATCTTTTTCTGCCATGAGATTTAAGACGAGAGCTATTCCAGCAAGTGCATCTCTACCATAGTGTAGATCAGGTAGAATTACTCCTCCATTTCCTTCTCCTCCAATTACGGCATTGGTTTCTTTCATGGTCTTTACTACATTCACTTCACCCACTGCCGCGGCAGTATAAGTGCCACCATGCTTTGCAGTTATGTCAGCTAGCGCTCTAGTAGAAGATAAGTTTGACACGGTATTTCCTTTCTTTTTTTGCAGGATTGAGTCAGCAACTGCTACTAGAGTATACTCTTCTCCAAAACAGATGCCATCCTCTTGTACTAAAGCAAGCCTGTCAACATCCGGATCTACGGAAATGCCTAGGTCTCCTTTCTCTTTTACGATCACTTCACACAGCTCAGTAAGGTGCTTAGGAAGCGGTTCAGGGTTATGTGCAAAGTCTCCTGATATCTCAGCATTGATAACAGTGTATGTACAATTAAAAGCATCTAAGAGAGGAGGAATGGCTAAAGAACCTGTAGAGTTAATAGCATCAACGACTACGTGATATTTCTTTGACTTGATCAAGTCTACGTTTAGGTAATCAAGCTCAAGTATTGTATCAATATGTTTTTGGATGTAATCATCTTTGATTTCGTACTTACCTAGTTTTTCTACATAGGCAAAGATCATCTCCTTATTTTCTATGAGCTGGAGTAAGGCCTCTCCATCATGCTTAGATATAAATTCTCCTTTCTCATCTATAAATTTTAAGGCATTCCATTGTTTGGGATTATGACTGGCAGTAAGGATAATTCCTGCACCAGCATCTTCCATTGGGACTGCCATTTCTACCGTAGGAGTAGTTGATAGTCCTAAGTCCACCACGTCGATACCTTGCATAATGAGCGTATTAACTACTAAATCAGATACCATTTTACCTGTTATTCGCCCATCTCGACCTACCACTATCTTACGATTATTGCCCTTGTTAATTATCCACTGCCCAAAGGCTGCAGTACACTCTACAATATCCAATGGGGTGAAATTAATACCTTGTTCTCCACCTATTGTTCCTCTTATTCCTGATATGGATTTTATTAAAGTCATATATCGTTTTTTTCGTATGTAAATGTAACTAAATTGCATAGGTGATATATTGCCTAATATCTATTCAAGACATTGATCTCCAGTTATTTCAATTCATAAACACGGATCTGTCTAACCTTGTATTTGATTATTTGATGCCCGCATTGAGAGAAAAGCTGGTATGGTTGCCATTCTACATTTATTTGATTGCTTTTACGTTTGTAAATTTTAGATGGAATGTCGCCTTGCTTTTTATTTTGTCCCTAGGGATTACAGTCGGTTTGACAGATGTTGCAAGCAGTCGATTTGTTAAAAAAAATGTAGAACGATTACGGCCTTGTAATGACCCTAACGTTATGGATGTAGTGCTACTCCGAGCTCGTTGTGGTAGAGGGTATAGCTTTACTTCCTCGCATGCTGCTAATCATTTTGCTTTTGTGTTTTTCTTTATATACACCTTGGGCCGGCTATTTAGACGATTAAGATGGCCTTTGGTTTGGTGGGCAGTATTGGTATCATTTGCTCAGATATATGTAGGCGTACACTATCCCTTGGACGTGCTTTTTGGATCGTTTTTAGGTATTGTGATAGGGATGTTAATGGCGTTAGCCTATAATAATTTGATTTCTGATAGTATATATCACAACTAGACATGTAATTTTAAACTTTAATCATTACGATATCAATCCCTTATGACAATAATAGATGGCAAGGCATTATCAGAGACTATAAAGTCTGAGATCGCTGAAGAGGTTAAAAAGTTAAAAGATAATGATCAGAAGATACCACATCTAGCTGCGGTGTTAGTAGGTAATGATCCTGCTAGCCAGTCTTATGTGCGTAGTAAGGTAAAGTCTTGTGAGCAAGTTGGGTTTGAGTCCACACTGATTAATAAAGATGATAGTATCAATCAAGAAGAACTGATGGAGATTATCGATGATCTCAATAAAGATGAAGATATAGATGGCTTCATAGTGCAATTACCATTACCTAAGCATATCGATGAGACGGCAGTTACTCTGGCTATAGACCCTCGCAAAGATGTAGATGGTTTTCATCCGGTTAATTTCGGTAGGATGGCACAGGGACTCCCTTGTTATTTGCCAGCCACCCCATTTGGGATTATACAGATGCTGGATCGATATAATATACCGACAGAAGGGAAGCATGCAGTAGTGGTAGGCCGAAGTAATATCGTAGGTAAACCTATGAGTATTTTGATGGGTATGAAATCTAAGGTGGGTAACTCTACCGTTACTCTGGCACATAGTAGGACTAAAGACCTTGCCGCAGAGACGCTCAGAGCAGACATCATTATCGCTGCGATAGGAATTCCAAATTTTATCGCTGCCGATATGGTTAAAGATGGTGTAGTCATCATTGATGTCGGAATTAATAGGGTAGATGATGAAAGTAGAAAAAGGGGATACCGATTAGTAGGCGATGTAGATTTTGACACGGTCAGTAAGAAAGCATCGTTTATAACTCCAGTACCAGGAGGTGTAGGACCCATGACAGTTACCTCTCTTCTCATGAATACGCTAATGTCTTCAAGGAAGGAGATTTATAAGTAGGAATGCGATATTACTTTTATTACTCACGGAGATTATTACCGATTTGAAAGAACAATATTTTGCTTATAAAATAAGCTCAGAGAAAAGCCTAGAAATCCTTCAAGCATATCTAGTGTCTTTGCCTTTTGAGGCATTGCAGGAAGAGGAAGATCACGTCATCGCTTATGTAAAATCTACCGAAGATCTAATTTATAGCATGGACACTGCACTCGATGATTTGCGAGAAGTAGTTGATTTAGAATATAGTAGGAGTGTGGTTCCTGATCAAAATTGGAATGAGCAATGGGAATCTAATTTTGATCCAGTAATCGTGGATGATATATGTTGTATCAAAGCTGACTTCCATGATATTCAGCCTGATGTTAATTACACCATTACGATCAACCCAAAGATGGCATTCGGCACGGGACATCATGAGACAACATATATGATGATAGAGGCGATGGATAAGTTGGAACTTAAAGATGCTTCAGTATTTGATTTTGGGTGCGGTACGGGTATCCTAGCTATCCTGGCAGAACAGATGGGAGCCACGTCAATCTATGGGATCGATTATGATGAAGTAGCTGTAGATAATGCTAAAGAAAATAAGGAAGTTAACCAATCGAAACTTTGCGTTTTTGAATGTGCTTCTTCCGTAGATATTCCTGTAGAAAAGTATGATATCATATTAGCTAATATCAATCGTAAAGTTTTGCTAGAGCATGCTGCAGTACTATCTTTTGTCCTAAAAGAAGCAGGTACTTTGTTGTTGTCTGGGATTCTCAAAGAAGATAGAGCACTGGTTATAGAAAGATATGAGGCTAATGGGTTTAAGATTCAAGAGGAGTTAGAGAAAGGGGAGTGGTTGTGTGTTAGCATGACTATTGTAGGCTAGTCTCTGTCAAACTCTTAGTTTATCTTGAGCTTGTCGAAAGATCTCCATGGTTTTGGAAATCTTTAAGTATGGATAAAGCATAGTATTCATTTTGCTAATTGATGCAAATTAGGAGATAAACTATTTCACATTAAAATCCATAATAAACACCCATCGTATCCTGTGCAACCAAATGTATTAAAGCATCTTCTTGGATTACAAATCTAGATTTTCTATCACGCTTGGAAATAATGTAACCACCATTTACAATATCTTCTTCTATTGGCATTGATTCGCTAGGTACATCTCCCGAAGGAGGGACAGTATCGAAATAAAGTTTTCCTTGAATCGTATAAATTCTAAGTACAGTCCCTTTAAATTCAATCTCAATAGTTTTTCCATCTAGTTGATAGCTTTTTGTCTTTGTCTTTGCTCTCCATTTAGAATGAAAATTCTTTTTTTGATTACGTATATTTTCAAAGTTATTTATAGCGAGATCCATTGATTGTACATCAATTGGTTTGCTTGTGTTTAATTCTAATTTGTTTATAAAGTATTCTACAGAGCTGTCTTTCGCGATTCCCCAAAAATCTGAGTATTGTGAATTATATAATGAAGATGTATGATATTCAATTAAAGTGGTGCTGTCAATAAAGTTGTTAACATATAAATCGTAGATTATTGGGAAGCTTAATTTTCTGAGTGCTATGGATTTGGAATGTGCATGTGTTAACCAATATGTATCAATCGCATAACTAGAACAAGTGTCATAAGGGATACCATGCTCATTATACATCTCTCCAATAAGTTTTAGCCTTTGGTTATCGGCACTAACATCTGTAGCTCTACCTCTTTTACTTTGATCACCTATATGTAATTTTATAAGGTCATCACATATAGAGGGGTTTTGTTGAGCGCTTAAATTGGGCGTGAAGAGGAGTAATCCGAAAAATATAAAATACTTAATCATTGTAAAGTATAAACTACAAAACACGTGGTGTAGTATGCTAAACTTTCTGACCTTTCCAAAAGCTGTAAAAGAAATTAAAGATAAAAAAGATCTGCGCTAAAAGTATCAATCCAAGAACGACGAGTATAAAGTAGAGTGAGAACAAATTATGATTTGAATATGAGTCAAATGAATCAAACCTGTAATATCTACTTGGTTCTGATTGTTTAAAGAAATACATGAATGGATAGAGTACAATAGCCCCAGTAAGAGTAGTCCAGAAATGAATTTTACTTAAGATAATGGTCATTCGACGTTTAAATATTTTAGGATATAAATAATAAGCTCCTGCAATGAAAACTAATAACAAAGAAACTACCAATATGAGATGTAATAATGCAACTATGAAATACGTATCATGTAGCTGGATATCTAATGCGGCTATTGTTGATCTTGACATTGGATCGTCCACTGCTTTGATGAAATGAATCCATTCTAAGAGTAAACCATATAGACTTAAAACGGTACTTCCTAATAGAAATAGTTGCCAAGTCTGTATTTGTTTAATCTTAGTCTTCATTTAATTCAAATTCATTATCACCTCATAAACTTCATGCATTGGCAATCCCATAATATTAGAATAGGACCCTTCAATAGATTTAATCTTAGTCCAACCAATCCAATCTTGAATACCATAAGCTCCCGCTTTATCATAAGGCTTGTAGTTGTCTATATAATACTCAACCTCTTCGGCAGTAAAATCTGAAAATAGCACTTTAGAAGTAACTGAGAACGAATTTTGAGCATCTGTTGTTTGGATACAAACTCCTGTGATGACCTCATGAGAAGTACCACTCATAGACATGATAAACTCGGTAGCTTGACCTTTATCTTTTGGTTTGCCTAATATCTTATTGTCAAATAGAACAATGGTGTCAGCCGCAATCAGGATGTCACCAGCCTTGAGTAAAGGTACGGCAGGCACGATCTTTAGTCTAGCAAGATATTCTGGAACTAACCTGAGTTCTAGATCATCAGGATACACTTCTTCGACATCAAAAGTTTTGACGGTAACGTTAAATCCGCCTTGCTCAAGTAAGTCTTTCCTTCTTGGCGATTTAGAGGCTAATATGATTTTAAAATCTTTCAAGTTCATAGTAATAATAGACAAATTATACCTCCTGCCATTACTCCTTTAATGCAAGTAGAGATATGGTGATAAGCTTTGGGATCGGCTGCTGACCAGAGTTTAATTAAGGAATAGAGGAGAGGAATAGTTAAAAATAGAGTAACTACAGCAAGTGCTAAATAATCCTGGATTTGTATGGACCTATTTAGCCAAAATACCAATAGTGAGATAGTTGAAATACCAAAAATAGAAGCTAATATTTTGCTAAAACGAGTACCCATTAACGTTGGTACGGTCTTGCAGCCTTGTGCTTTATCTCCTTCAATATCCTCTAAGTCCTTGACGATTTCTCTATATAGTGAGGTCAATACCGCAAAGATCATATACCCATAAAAAACCATAGAGACATATTGATACAACTCAGCATTTAAATTTGATAATTTTGTAAAAGAAGCTCGCTCAGCAAAAAGTATAATCCCAGTAACCAAGGCACTAAACAGCGCTACTACCAAATTGCCAGAGAACGGCCGGCTTTTTAGCTTGTAGGAGTAAAGAGCTAATAGAGAGACCGCACAAGGGTAAATAAAAACTAATGGAAGGTTATCTATACGATACGCAACATATACTGATATCAAAAATCCTATTATCACAAGGCCCCAATATAATTGCCAAGCGTGTTTCTTAGTGATGATCCGTTCTACAATCATCTTATGAGGTTTGTTGATTTTGTCTATTGCTATATCTACTATATCATTTATGATATATCCTGTAGCTGCAATGATTACGGTTGAGATGACTAATAAAAAAAATAGATTGTGGGTCAATAAAAGCTCAACCTCTGAGCCGACTAGTGCAGGTCTAAGAATCCAATATTGTAGTATGTATTGAATAATTACAATGATTATCAGATTGGGAAACCTTATAAGTTTTAAAAAATCCACGATGATGCAATTTACTACTTTCCTTGTTGGGCAATGGTTTATAGCAAGGATGTGTGTAGCAGTAATTGATTATTCTCTTGCAACTTCAAAGAATGCCTCTTGGCTGTTGAATGCTGAGAATACACCTAAAGCATTAAAGACATTAGACGGGGGCTCGTTTAGATCTCTGGAGTCTTGATTTCTATTTTCGTAGAGCGCTGCGTATTCTTGATTTATGTGATATACCTTGACAGCGTATTGGCCGAATGAAACTAGACTGCCACCTAAGAAATCCAATGAAGATTCATCCGTGGGTTCGGACACAAATCTAAACCTTTCTAAGGCTGATATTACTACATCAGGGAAGATAGGAATTATGGAATCGCTCACGCTTTCTACTGTCATATAATATAGGTCGCGCTCTGGATTACGCCATCTCGCTTCGATTCGAGAGTTACCTACAAAATCTTGTAATGCAGCAACAATCGAATCTCTCCCTTGACTAAAAGGTAAGGTGGGAATCTTTAGCGAATCTAGTGATAAAGTTAATCCTTCTGTGGGAGTGGGGACTATGGTCTCCGCCGTTGCCGTAATGCCATTGTAAGTCACTTCTAACTGGAACACGTCACCAGTGGTAACTCTCAAGTCGGTGCCAGGATAATTGTAATACCCTTCGTCTCCAGATCTAACAAGGAGGTAGTCTTGACTTCCTTTTATTAGAGTCACTTGAGCATCATTGATTGGTGCAGAAGTGTCCTCTGTATCTATAAGCGGAAAGGTTGATTTGATCCTAATGTCATCAACTGGCTCACCAGCAAATAAAAATGCTTCTATCACAAATTGATTGCCTGCAATATCATTTAGGTTTTCTTCTTCACAAGAGAGGAATAATAGGCAAAAGCATAATATGTAGAACAAGAATTTACTCATTGATATATTTCCTTTTAAAATCGTACATCGACTGATAGATTAGGTGTCATGCCTAAATATCTTATTTCAGATATTATCGGCGGTTTCTGAGAGAAGTCATATTCTCTATACCAAATATTTCTTCTATCATATAGGTTAAAAACGGATAAGCCAAAATCGAAATCAAATCCATAATACGCAACAACATAATGTGCAGATAAATCTAGTCTGTGATAAGGAGGTAGGCGAGATGCATTTTTTGCCCCTACACTTATGTAGTTGTTTGATCTGCCATCTAGCAGGTCAATACCGTATTGGCCTGCAGGTTCGGTGAATGGTTTGCCAGATGCATAAACAAAAGTTGCGGCTAATTTCCAATTTTCAAATTCATAAGAATGGACAGTTTTGAACTCATGTCTTTGGTCATGTAGTGCTGAAAATTCGAATCCATTATTGAGCTCCGGAAACTGATTACGTACTCTCGCGAGGGTATAGGTTACCCAGCCAGTGTAAGCTCCTCTTTTTTTCTGTAATAAAAATTCTACACCTTCTGCGTATCCACTTCCTTGAAAAAATAATCTGTCTAAGTCAATATCATTTCTTTGGAACCTAAGAGAGAATTCTGCTAAATTATTGAGGTCCTTGCGATAGGCTTCTACATCTAAGATGAAATCATCATTCTCATAAACTGCACCTAATACATAATGTACCGCACTGCTGACTTTTACAAGATCGTCATCTGCTAGCAGCCAGAAATCACGTGATCCTTCGGTGACATTTTCATTCACAATCCTATTAACAAATTGATAGTGCTTACCGTATCCTCCTTTCAATCTAAACCTCTTGGTCAGATCTAATTGAAATGAGAATCTTGGAGCCCAATAAATTTCTTCGCTCAAGTCGTAGTAAGTGGCCCTTAGTCCTGCATTGATTGATAACTGATCAAATGGCTCCCAGTTATCTGATACGTAGCCTGCCCAATAGTTAGCTGACTGAGATAAATCCAGAATACTTAAGGTGTCGTCTCGTATAAACTTATAGTCTACTTCTGCTGCTGTTCCCAAGAATCCAAATTCTAATTTGTGATCAGAGGATATTTGTACTTCGTTATCTAATCTGATGGTTTGGTCTACTACTTTATTGTCTTCTATGCTTTTTCTATTTTGCTCAAATACTACGGTGTCCTGCTCGACCAACGTGGCTAGAATGTCTAAGTCTCGATTATACTTGCTGAAGTAGTTTGACTTAGCAATCATAAAGTTAGAATACCACTTAGGTCCCCACTGTCGTGACCATTTGCCACTATAGCCTTGGTTCCCCCAATCGCTTTTTTCGTCGATATCTAGCTCTATTAATATGGTCGGTGCCTCGCCTCGTTCGATAGTAACATCATTAAATTCAACTAGATGATCAGCTCCATTATAATAGGATAGTGCCACTACATCTTTTTCAGTAGGATTAAAGCTTAGTTTGCTGTTAAAGTCAAAAAAGTAAAAATCAGGTTCTACAGTTGTAACATCTAGCCCCTCTATGTCTGGTAAGCTTTCTGTTTGGGTGAAGACATCAAAAATATTCTTATATATCCCACTTTGGATAACATCAGTATAAGATCTTCTACCATTAATAGAGAGAGACCCCTTATTGAATAGGGGTATCTGAATACCTGCTCGAGCATTAAGAAGATTTAGTCCAATGTTGCCGTGAAATTTATTAGGGTCTCCAGTCTTGCCAGTAAGGTCAACCACACTCGATAGTCGCCCTCCGTACTTAGCCGGAAATGCTCCTTTAAATAGTTGCACATCCTTTACCGCATCAGCATTAAACGCTGAAAAGAATCCAAAGAAGTGATCCACATTGTAAACCGTCATACCATCTAGTAGAACCAGGTTTTGATCAGGTGTACCACCTCGGACATAAAGCCCTGATGAGCTTTCATTACTACCACTTACTCCTGGTAATAATTGTAATGATCTAAATATATCTACCTCGCCCACATTAGGTAATAGGCTTAACTGGGATGGAGATAGTTGTACGGTACTTATACCATCAGAGGCGTTCATCATCTTAAATGATTTACCAGTGACTACGATGTCTTCTAATAATACACCAGTAGAGAGTAACACTTCTAGTCTATCAATGTTTGTACTTCCAGCTTCTATAGGAATCTCTTTTGTAGCATATCCTACATAGTAGACTTGCAGAATAAAAGCCGAATCTGGCATGTTGATTAAGGAGAAGTATCCGTCGACATTAGTTGAGGTACCTTGTGTCGTGCCTTTGATAATTACATCTGCAAAAGGCAGTCTTTCTTGGTTTTCTGAGGCCTTTACAACTCCTGATATAGATCTTTGACCACTTAGCAAGCCATTGCAAGAAAGTATCAATAGTAAAAATAAAAAACTACGCTTAATCATCTTCATCAGATACATCTGAGTTATTTCAAATATAATGGAAGATAAAGCTTCAAACTTGGTTACAAGATATTTATTTGAAACTACAAATAGGTATCCTGCTCATTTACCATTTTCCTTGTAGTGAAAGTACTTTCTGAGCAACATCTCTTACACATCCTCTGCCGCCACCATAAGGGCTGATGTATTGCGCTACTGCTTTTACTTCGTGAGTAGCATCTTTAGGGCAGCAAGATAGTTTTACTAAATCCATTGCAGGGATATCACTGACATCATCACCTACAAATAGGCTCTCAGATAATTTAAGATTATGCTCATCACAATGGGCGGTTAGTACTTCACCTTTTTTGCGAGCTTTAGAGTGCATGTGCAAGATACCTAGCTTCTCTAACCGCTTCATAACTCCTAGCGAGTCACCTGCAGTTATGATACAGATATGATATCCATTTTCTACGATCTTTTTTAGAGCATGACCATCTTTTGCATTCATAGTACGCACCAGTACGCCATCATCAAAAGAAATCAATCCACCGTCGGTGAACACACCATCTACATCAAAAAAGAAATTCTTTATTCCTCGAAAGAGGGTTATAGGATTTGCCATCGAATTAATAAATCATTGATTATCTCTCCACTCATAAACCCACTTTGCTTGAATCTGCTCTAGGTGCCCCTCACTACAATCTTCTTTCTTACCTTCAAAGTTAGGAATCTCTAAAACCCACTCGATCAACTCCGTGAATCGGATACGATAGATCTTACTCTCTGTAAACTCTGCACCAAATTTCTCATACAGCTTCATGGCTACATCTTCATGGTCAGCCCACTGGATTGGCATGTCATCAAATTCTTCGAAAGGCATATTTATTAATTATCAATTATCAAATCACTGTAAATAGGTATCAATACAGTCAAGCTAACTAGTAACAAATGATCATATCAGCACAATATAAGATTAGTGCTCATGACTAATTATCTGACTCTGATCAGGGATAACTACTTCAAACTCATCATCGTCATTCTGTATGATACATTGGCAGGCTAATCTAGACTCGATTCTAGGATCTATGGCTCTATCAATGAAATCTTCCTCTCTATCACTTATCTCAGGTAGTTGATCACCACCTTTCTCCACATACACATGACAGGTACTACAGGCACAAACCGCCCCACAGTTACTGCTTAAGTGAATACCATTATCCTCAGCAGAGTCTAGTATATTATCTCCTTTGACAATATTATCTATCGTCACAGGAGACTTTTCAGGATCTTCAAATAAAAACTTGATCTTAGCCATATATCATTTAGAAAGTATGCAAAAGTAACTGAATATGTTGAACAATTGTAAATCAAGCAAAGTTCACGTGATTACGGCTTTTTATAATCAAAATATTGACAGAAATCATCTGATTTTGTCTCAAGTGTTATTAATTACAAATTGTTGAAGATTAGTATTTGCAAACATCAAAATTTGGTCTAAATTGACCTCATATGGATCAGGTCTACGAGCAATCAGGTTTTAGGAAATTTAAGTTTAAAGAACTCAAGGTTTATTCGTCTACAGAATGGCTCGCTAAGAATAAGAAAAAGTACCGTCAGGTATTTGATAGATTTGAGACTACCTATATCTATTCAGAGTTATCATTCTTCAATAAGTATTTTGATGTAGACAACTGGGAGGTGAGTATTGAGCTTAATTGTTTTGAGCTCAGAAAGAATAAAAAGAAAATATGCTCGCTAGATATCAAAAGGCAGGTCAGTAAATTTGATAATGTCGTCTATATCCGAGAAGGATGGGGAAATAAGAAAGATGGTGCTTTCTGGAAGAAGGGGACTTACTATTGGGAAGCGTGGATAGAAGGTGAGAAAGTTGCTACTAAATATTTTTATGTAGAAGATGCAGGTCAGAATTATGAGTCGCAAGAAAATCCATACATAGAATTACAGGCACTTAAGCTATATGAAGGTCAGTATGATGATGTGAACGAGGATGACCGAGTCTACCTAAAAAGTTTTAGTGGGGAAGAGTCTAGATATATCTACTCTGAGATGTCGTTGAGAAATTTGCATTTGCACTCTGATTGGCATTGCGAATTGTTTTTTAAGTTTTATAACCAAGCAAGAGAGCTAAAGGGTCAAGTCACTAAACTACAAACAGTAAAACGTGGTGATGACATCATCAAGATATCTGCAGGATGGGGTACTAATGTGAAGGGGAGTTGGAGAAGAGGTCACTATACTGTCGAGATCGTTTTTATGAATAATCTTATCGCTGTCCTTCCTTTTGAGGTAGGTGGCGAGTTTGAAGAAGGGCTTAATCCTGTGCAGCTTCCTAATCGGAAGACACCGATGATCCTGATGCCAGATGAAAATCTAAATCAGACATTCGAGGAAGTAATGACACAGTTTGATAAGTTAGTAGGCTTAGAGGATATCAAACAACAAGTTAGAGATCATGCAACTTATATTCAGTTTTTGCAACTCAGAAAGGATAGAGGTTTTGAAGAAAAGGAAGAAGTAAATGTGCACTCCGTGTTTACCGGTAATCCCGGCACAGGTAAGACAACTGTTGCTAAGATGATGGGACTTCTCTACAAAAAGATGGGTCTACTATCTAAAGGTCATGTTTATGAAGTGGATAGAGTAGACCTGGTAGGAGAGTATATCGGTCAGACAGCTCCCAAGGTCAAAGAGGTAATAGAAAAAGCAAGAGGAGGCGTTTTATTTATAGACGAAGCATATGCCTTAGCAAGAACAAACGATGATAGCAAAGATTTTGGTAGGGAGGTTATAGAGATACTCATCAAGGAGATGTCTAATGGCTTAGGAGATCTAGTGGTCATAGTGGCGGGTTATCCTAAGGAGATGCACTACTTTATTGACTCTAATCCAGGTCTTAAGTCTAGATTTAAGCTGTTTTATGATTTTCCTGATTACATGCCAAATGAGCTATCAGAGATTGCTCAATATGCATCTATAGAAAAAGAAGTAAAATTAACAGAAGAGGCCAAAAAAGGTATTGATGAAATAATCAGAGAAGCATTTAGAAATAGAGATAGATCTTTTGGCAATGCAAGATTTGTTTATGATGTGATAGAGAAGGCAAAAGTAAATCTTGGACTCAGAGTCATGGATACTCAAGAACCTAAGTCCGCCTCTAAAGAAGACTTAGAAATTATCAGTGGACAAGATGTATCCCAAATAGATATAGTAAAGAAGAAGCGATTACCAGACTTGCCAATAGACGAGCAGTTGCTAGATGAATCTTTAGCGGAGCTTAATTCTCTTATCGGCATCGAGCCAGTTAAGAATCAGATCAACGAGATGGTTAACATCGTAAGGTTTTATAGAGAAAGTAGTCGAGATGTTTTAAACCGATTTTTTCTGCATACTGTATTTGTAGGAAACCCTGGTACTGGTAAAACTACAGTAGCGAGAATCTTAACTAAAATCTACAAAGCGCTAGGTATCTTAGAGAGAGGGCATATGGTAGAGACCGATCGCCAAGGTTTAATCGCAGGATTCATAGGACAGACGGCTATCAAGACTGCGGAGCGAATAGATGAGGCAATGGGCGGTGTATTATTCATCGATGAAGCGTATGCACTCAGCCATTTTAACGGCTCGCAAGGGGACTATGGCAACGAAGCGATCCAGACGATCCTTAAGCGGATGGAAGACCATAGGGGCGAGTTCTTTGTATTTGCGGCAGGATACCCGACTAATATGGAAGTATTCTTAAAAGCAAATCCAGGACTCGCATCGAGATTTGATAAGATCTTAAAGTTTGAAGATTACTCTCCATCTGAGCTGCAATCTATAGCACTCAAGATGATATCTGATGAGGAGCTAAGCATTGATCAGCAAGCTGCTGAATATCTAGCTGGTCATCTAACATCCATTTACGATACGCGTGATAAGTATTTTGGAAATGCCAGAGAAGTACGTAAGCTTATAAAAGAAGTGATCAAAGCACAAGATCTAAGGCTAGCCGCAATGGAAATGGGCGATAGGGGCACCGCTAATCATAGAGAAATTGTCATCGATGATATCAACTCCGTAATCGGTAAAGAACAAAAAGATATTTTCCAGAAGAAGAGTATTGGATTTAAGAGTTAGACTATTCTAATGGTAACTCATTGTACGGTGAAAAAAAGCTGGAGAGACAGCCATGATTTTAGTGGTCTTTCTTTCTGTAGGAATTGTTTCTGAAACTGAAGCGAGAGACTTAAAGTGATATTCACAATAGTAAATGGAATTAGCCACTTAATTCTAATGTAGTAAAGGATACAACCTTTAACTAGATGGTAAGTCTAAAATGGACTCGTAATAAAGCAAGTAGATAATATGCTTTTGTCAAAGAAAGTCAAAAGTGAAAATCATAAGGCTTCACAAAGCATAGATACTATTTTGAAAATTTGAAGCTAAATTGGATTCATATTTTTAGCATTTTAGAAGATTCAAAATCCTAAAAAAGTATCAACGTGTCAAATAAGTATCAAAAAGCATAGCTAAAAGTATCAACGCGCTATGCTGATACTCGTACTCATTGAACTAAATCCACATTGTATTACAAAATCTATGTAATGCAAAAACAATCAATCGAATATCAAAAGATAGATAGTGACATTCAGTTTCTCATAGAATTGAGAAAGAGAGTCAATTCATACTTTAAGATGAATGCACTAAATAAATATGGGAATACAATCGCTATTGTAAAAGCAATTGCTTTTGTTGCGTTAAATCTGATCGCATCAATTTCGATATTCTATACGAATACGTTTGGCCAGTTGTTATTGGCCTATAGTGTGATTGGGGTAAGTGCAATATTTATAGCGCTTAATCTATCTCATGATGCAGCTCATAACTCCTTTGTCAAGTCTAAAAAAATTAATAATATTTTAGTTTACACCTTTGATATGCTTGGGGCTAGTGGTTATATCTGGAAGCACAAACATATCTACTCTCATCATCCCCATGTAAATATTCCGACGATGGATAATGATATCAAGGAGAGTAAACTGATTAGGATATTTCCCAATGCGCCATGGTTATCTAATCATAGATTTCAGCATTTATATATGCCTCCTCTATATTTATTTTACACTTTGTTTTGGATGATATTTCGTGACTTTAAAGATTTTTTCGAAACTGATAAGCAAGGGAGACCACTCTACAGCCACGAAAGAAAGGAATACATTATACTCTTCTCTGTGAAGTTTATTTTCGTTTTGCGAATGTTAATTTTGCCTTACTTGATTTTGCCATTTTCTTTTGGTCAGGTTTTATTAGGATTCTTGTGTTTTCATTTTGTTGCAAGTTTTACTGTAGCATTGCCACTAGTATCTGCTCATGTAGGTGAGCATGCTCAGTTTCCTCAGCCTGATGAAGATGGTCTTATGCCTAGCTCATGGGTAAGACATCAGTTGATTACAACAACAGATTTTGCTACAGAAAGTCCATTAATCAATCATTTATTCGGTGGATTTAATCATCATGTAGTACATCATCTTTTTCCAGATATTTGTAATATCCACTATCCACAATTGACTAAGATACTAAAGCAAGCTTGCTATGAATTCCATATGCCTTATTCGGATAATCCATCTATGACCAAAGCAGTATGGTCTCATCTTAAATTTTTGAAGAAGCAGGGACGGGAAGGAATGAGAGCTGAATATATCGATATGTAGCATAACTTAGTATTTATACTATAGTTATTGAGAAATCAAACAAACGGTTAAATTTATAGCATGGAGTACTTATTCGTGCTAGCTGGTGGGTTTGCATTGCTATTTCTGATCATACTTATTTCAAATAAAGGTAAGAGGACGGATCATTGGGTATTAGCCTTGCTCCTGTTGTTAATTATAATTAGTAGTTATTATGTTTTTCTATTGTATCATAAAGATGGAGAATATTACAAACCTTATTTCTCGGAGCTTAATTATGCAATACCGCTGTTATATGGAGTGCTGCTATGGTTTTACTCACGATCTTTATTGATTCGAGATTTTAAGTTTAAAAGAATAGACCTTTTACACTTTATCCCTTTTTTGCTATTCCTAGGCTATGTGTTTTATATGATGACCAATAATGAAGTTGAGACTGAGCACAAGATGGGGTATCCACTTATCAAGCTAATTATTAATCCGATCTATATATTTTTAACACTAAACTTTCTTAATCGTTTCACCAAGAAGCTGCAGGATAAATATTCTTATGACCTTCAGGAGCACCATTATTGGTTAAGCTGGGTTGCTTACGGAGGGCTTGGTTTGTGGATAGTTGCTTGTTTAGGAAATGTGTTTAATTATTTAAACGAAGGACATTCTAATCTACTTGGTGATTATTTTTTGGTAGGATTTTTAGCATTGTTTTTATTTACTCTAGCCTATGTAGGTTTTAATCGTACTAAGATATTCCAAGCGGTACAAGAAGATACTCAAATTAGTATGGAAGAAGAAGGGCCACAACCAGTGGAGAACAATGTGGATGTAGATGAATACAAAGAGCTATATGGCCGATTGCTGCAGACTATGGATTCTGAAAAACCATATCTAGACTCACAGTTAAGTCTGCACAAACTGGCTACAAGTAGCAAGATACCTGCTGGTAAATTGTCAATGATTATAAATAGTCACGCAAATCAAAACTTCTATGACTTCATCAATACCTATCGGGTCACCCTTATAAAAGAACGACTGAGGAGCGAAGACATGGAGCTTTATAGTATTCTAGGTATCGCTGAAGAATGTGGTTTTAATTCTAAAGCATCATTTAATCGAGTATTCAAAAAGATGGAAGGAAAGACGCCGACGCAGTATCTAAAGTCTTTACCCTAATTGATAATTAATTTCTACCGTCTATCCTTAGGTCGATACTGCTTCTTATATTTCTTTTGCATTTTAGTCTCGTAATGTACTTTGTTATTCTCCTTTTTATTTTTATCAGATTTCTCATGAAATGCGTCGCCACTTATCTTGGGGCCTTTCATCTTGTGATAGTTAAAAGGGACATAATCATCAGGTACCTCTAGCGGAATTAACTCTTCAGATATAATTAAGCCCTCGGGATTTTCTACCATAGGAATCTCTATTCCCATTAATTCTTCTATCTGTTTTTGGTAAGGAACTTCTACTTCTGAAACAAAGGATATAGCGATTCCTTTTTTATCAGCCCTCCCAGTACGTCCTATTCTGTGAATGTAGCTTTCTGCAACAGGAGACATGTCAAAATTAACTACGTGAGTTACTTTTGATACATCCAAACCCCTAGCAATTACATCTGTGGCTATGATAAATCTGTAACTACCATCTTGAAAAGAATTAACCGTATTAAATCTATTGTTCTGAGATTTAGAAGAGTGAATAACGCCTAGCTTTTCTTCAAAGTTAGTTTGCATTCTTTCGTAAAGTGCGTCGGCCATTTTTTTAGTACTTACAAAAACCAAGACCTTTCCCATGTCATCGTCACGGTTAAGAAGGAGCTCCAATAGGTTAGCCTTTGTGTTAAAGTTATTTACTTGATAGGCAGACTGTTCTATGTTTTCTAGAGGGGCCCCAGATGGAGCAGTTTCTATCTTTTTGTAATAATCCGTATAGGCATTTACAACCTGTTCCACATCAGCAGGCATAGTAGCTGAGAACATAAGGTTTTGACGCTTAGTTGGTAGATACTGTAGAATGTTGTTAAGCTGAGTTCTAAAGCCTTGGTTAAGCATTTCGTCTACTTCGTCAATGATTAAACGTTTTATTTGCTTGGTTCTTAAAGCTCCTTTAAGCATGAGATCGAGTAGTCTACCAGGAGTGCCAACTACCAAATCACATCCTGCTTCGACTGCCGCTATCTGTACTTTGATATTTGTACCACCATATACACCGACTGTCTGAAAGTTAAGGTAAGCCGTTAACTTGTTTACCTCTTCAACTACCTGAGCGACGAGCTCTCTTGTCGGTACCATGATTAAGATCTGTGGAGCAGGTGATTTGCTAAACTTCCATAGCCTTAAGCTCGGCAATAGGTAAGCATAAGTTTTACCCGTACCGGTCTGTGCTACACCTACTACATCATTGCCAGCCATGATCGGAGAGAATACCTTTTGCTGTATAGCTGTAGGTTCTTTTACTCCTATATCATCTAGTGCATTAAGTAAGCTTTTATTAAGGTTTAGATCATGGAATGTCATAGAACAAAGTTAAGGTATTTAGATTGGAGTAATCATAATAAGTCTCTGTGTTAGCTTATGACTAGCTTACGAAATCAGCATAATGTGATCTGTGTTAAGTGAGTTAGAATTGAATAAATAGGTCTTATTATCTATAAACAAAGAGAATGAGTGTTCACACAAAAGCGCCTATTACGTCTAAATAGTTAACACAACAATTTTATCAACCATTAAAGTTTTGTAACTATGTTTAAAGTAATAATTATCATGATTGTAGCAGGTATGTTATCTTGCGGAAACAAAGCTGATCAACTGGACACTAAAGCCATTGAAACAGTAGATCTTTCAAACCAAAAAGAAACTCCGAAAGCTAAAGTAGATAAAAAGAAATCCGTGACTAATAAATGGAAGGAATACAAGAAAGGTGAAATAGCTATAGATGTACCAGTAGATTGGTTAATTAATGATTCTGGAAAATCGAAGACTACATTCATTGTTTTTCCAGATAGAATAGAGGGGGAAGCAAAATTTACAGACAATATCAATTTGGTAATTCAGAAAGCTACTCCAGGTCTAAGCTTAGATAAAATAGCAAAGGTGATAGATGATGGAAATAAGAATCAACAAGGCTACAAACTACTGAAGTCTAGTAAGAAGAAACTAAAAGGCTCAGAAATCTTAAATCTTGAATATGTTGCAACCAAACAAGGTTATGATTTAAAGTATAAGCAACATTTTATCATCAAAAATGGTAAGGTCTATAACTTAACTTTCACCGCTAAGCAAAAGACCTATTCGAAGAGAGTCTTTAAGGTGATTAGAATGTTTAATTCTCTAGATATAGACTGATAGCTAAGTATTCTAAACGCTTGGCAGTTCGTCAAATTCTTTGCGCTTTTGATCCATCCATTCGTTCATAGCGCTTGGTGAGGTCATTAGCGCTTTCATAGCATGCATAGCTTCTAGGTGAGGGCCATCGCCCTTGCCGAACATTTCCATACCATGTTTTTTGCTTAGTTCTGCCATTTCCTCAAAGGTCTCCGCTTGAAATTCTAAGTCGCAGGCACCGCCTAATTGATTGCAAGTCATTGTTTTCATAAGTAAATATTTGATAACGTATTCTAAGTAAATATAGTAGAAAATACAATTCAGTAGCAGCTTATTACGATTCGTCTAGTTGGTTTTTAGATCACAGGTTCTGAAGTGCACATTTGTAGTATACAAATAAAAACAGATGAAACAGTTGATTCTACTCTCTTTACTAATGTGTCTCATTAATCCTCTTATTTCACAGCAAAGCACGATACATGGCAAAGTGGTTGAAAAAAGCGGCTTGCCAATCATTGGAGCAAACGTATCAGTTGTCGGTAGCTATGATGGAGGTGTTACAGACTTAGAGGGTGTTTTTAATTTTAAAACAGCCGAGAGAGGTCAAATTAAGCTTCAGATTTCCTACTTAGGTTTTGAGACTAAAAGCATTAGTAATCAAGTGGCTTCTTTGCAAGGTATAGAAGTGATATTAAGGTCGTCGGCGATGACATTAGATGCCGTAGAGATTACCGCAAGCACATTTAGTGCGGGGGATAATGCTAAGGTGGCAGTACTCAAGCCATTAGATATATTGACTACTGCTGGCTCTGTGGGAGATGTGATAGCGGCTATGCAAACCCTTCCGGGGACACAGGCCAATGCAGATGATGGTAGACTCTTCGTCAGGGGAGGAGATGCAAGAGAGACGAGTATATATGTAGATGGTCTTAAGGTCTTTTCGCCATACCTCAGGTCAGTTGGTGGTACACCTACTCGAGGAAGATATTCTCCATTGCTTTTTAAGGGAGTAAGTTTTTCTACAGGAGGGTACGGTTCACAATTTGGCCAAGCTCTATCTGGTGTATTAGATATGAGGTCTATAGACGAGCCTGCAGAGACCATGACTAATATCAATCTCATGACTATAGGCGCTGGAGTAGGCCATACGCAGAAGTGGAAAAAACAATCACTCAGTATTAATACAAATTATACTAATCTAACACCATATAGTTATTTAGTACCTGGTAGACTTAATTGGGAGAAACCTTACTCAGGATTTAATGGAGAAGCCATTTACAGGTATAAAACTAAAAAAGGAATTATTAAAAGTTATATCGCGGGCGATTATGCAGATTTTGAATTATGTCTAAATGACATAAATCTTGAAGCGGATCAACTATTAGATGTAAGTAATAGTAACCTATATGGTAACATTTCTTATTCTGGCTTTCTAGATGACAAAACTTCCTTACAAGCAGGTATAAGTATAGGATACAATTCTGATAAGGCGAATATAGATAAACAGAATAGTATTGTTAACAGATTGCAAGGTTTGCATGCTAGGCTAGCTGCGAAGACTGAATTTGGTAGTCACTTGGTTGGTAGCTATGGAATAGAAATATTGCGTCAATCTGATGAAGTGAGCTATAGTTCTATAGATTATAATCAATCAAATAATCTAGAAAGAACTACAACAGCGGGATATATAGAACCTAATTATTACTTCACTAAAAATCTTGCAATAAAGGTAGGAGTGAGAACAGAGTATCAATCTCTAACAAAACGGACAAGTGTACTGCCTCGATTAACTCTTGCTCAAAAGCTAAGTGGGAATAGTCAGATAAGTGCATCATACGGAAGATATAGTCAGTCTGTGGAGAGTCGGCAATTAATTATAGCTAATCAGCTAGTAGATGAGACTGCCACACACTATCTACTAAACTATAATCTTAAAAATAATAACCAAATAGTAAGAGCGGAGGGATACTATAAGCGATACGATAATCTGATTACATATTCTAGTACTAATAATGAGTTCGCTGATCAAGCTAACGGTGGCGATGGTTATGCCTATGGCATCGATCTATTTTGGAGAAGCAATAATGTGTATAAGAATCTTGACTTCTGGATTTCTTACAGCTGGTTAGAGAACCAAAGAAGATATCAAGATTACGAGATAGCTGCACCGACTAGATTTTCCACCGCTCACAATTTGTCTTTAGTTGGAAAATACTTTGTTGAAGATTGGAAAACTCAGATCAGTCTAACTTATAGGATGGCCAGTGGTCGGCCTTATGATAATCCTAATACAATTGGTTTCTTGAAAGAAAGATCTAGTTTCTTTAATACCATAAATCTTAGCTGCGCCTATCTTTTGTCTCCTCAAAAAATAGTATTCGTATCCATATCTAATGCTACCAACTTTAAGAATAATTATGGCTATGAATATGCAAATAAAAAAGATATACAAGGAATCTATCCTAGCAGGTTGGTTACACCAAATGATGATCAGTTCTTTTTTGTTGGATTTTTTATAACCATGAGTAAAAACAAATTAAATAATCAATTAAACAATTTATAAAACAACATTACTATGAAAAATATAATACTAATTCTAATCAGCATGCTGTCAATGGGCATGGTGTCCATTGCGCAATCGACTGAGGCTACATTTGATTTGACTATTAATCTCAAAGGATTAAAATCAGAAATAGGGCCTGTCAATATAGGTTTATACGATGTAAAGAGTCAATGGCTTAAGACTCCATTAAAAGGAGGATCTACAAAAATAGTAGATGGTGTGGCAGTTATTGTCTTTAGCGATTTATTGCCTGGAGATTATGCTATATCTACCTATCATGATGAAAATGACAACGGGGAGCTAGATTCTAATCTGGTAGGTATTCCTAAAGAGCCTTATGCATTTTCTAACAATGCTCGGAATATGTTTGGGCCAGCTTCATGGGATGATTCGCAATTTAGCTTAAAAGATCATAAAACGATAGTTATCAATTTTTAAACTTCTCAACCTTACTAAAATGAAAAATATAATTTTAATCTCAGTCTCTGTTTTGTTTTTTAGCATCAGTCTCATAGGGCAGTCTAAGTATAATGCTGGAATGGAGAAAGCATTTAGTTTAATATCAGAACATAAATTTTCGGAGGCAGTTGCTATGTTTGAGCGCATAGCCCAAGTAGAGAAAGATAATTGGATACCTGCGTTTCACGCTGCTCATACGTTGATCTGGACTTCCTTTGCAGTAGATGATAAGGATACTAGAGAATCTATGTTAGAGCAAGCAAAAGAATCAATTAAAATGGCACGCCTACGGTCTGCAGATAATGCAGATATATATAGTCTGGAGGCTATGCTTTACACTTCCTATATGGCCTTTGATCCAGCTACTTATGGAATGATGTATGCGGGTAAAATAGAAACCTTGCACAATACTGCTTATGATTTAGATCCAAACAATCCTAGGGTTATCTCTGGTAAAATTCAGTACGCCCATGGTAAAGCTTCATTCTTTGGTCAAGATCTTAGACCATTCTGTGAGGAGATGAAAAAGATAATTCCTAAATTCAATAGTGAGAAAGTAACGATACCCTTTGCTCCAAATCATGGCTTGATAGAAGCTAAAGCATTTATCCAAAATTGTAATGAATAATATCTATAAGAGCTTAAAAGTAGCTTGCACCATTGTCTTAGCAATATGTGTAGTCACAATTATTATACAAATCGTACTGCAAGGTATATTAAGCTGGACTATTATTAGGGAACAGCTATTATACAATATCTATTACGGGATACCCTTATCTCTGACGGTCAGTTGGTTTTTTGATTATTTAGATAAACAAATAAGCTGGGATACTAATCCAAAGTTAAGAGCGATCTTAGGAATCATAGGAACAATCACGGTAACTATGCTAATGCTGTTGCTGCTTAATTTTATTCTGTGGACAGTCATACAAGGTAAGCCAGTAAGTCATTTGTGGTTAAAGTCAAATCGGCTATTCTATATCATTGGGTTAGTCCTAAGTACTATTGTGACATCCGTAATTCATGCTATTGGTTTCTTTAATGAAGTACAAAAGGAAAAGAGGCTTAGTTATGAATTACGTCAACAGAAATTATCCTCTGAGCTAGACGCTCTGCGTGCACATATTGATCCTCACTTTCTGTTTAATAGTTTTAATGTCTTATCAGGCCTTATAGAAGAGGATAAAGAAAGTGCACAAGAGTTTTTGTCGGGGATGTCAAAAATATACCGCTATATCTTAGAGCAACGAAATGCAGATACTTGTACCGTACAAGAGGAGATCGAGTTTGCTGAAAAATATTTAGATCTGCATAGAATGCGGTTTGAACATGGTATAAAGTTAAGTCTTGAGGTCTCATCGAGTCAAGAATCATCTAAAATACCAGCGCTAAGCCTTCAATTGCTATTAGAGAATGCCATCAAGCATAATGCCTTTGATGCAAGTAATCCGTTACATATAGAGATCTCTTCTAATGAGGAATTTCTATTTGTTAAAAACAATAAAACATCCCGTAAAGACTTGGTTGTCAGTAATGGAGTAGGATTGCAGAATATACGAGATCGCTATAGATTATTGTCTGCCAAAGAGATGGAGATAGCTGTTACTGATAATGAATTCATTGTAAAATTACCATACTTATGATAAAGGCCATTATTGTCGAAGACGAAGCCGTAGCAGCCAGAAGGATGAAGCAACTTCTTGAAGAACAGGGTGTAGATGTATTAGATATTGTGCATACTAACAAAGAGCTCAAGCAAGTAATTAAAAATGGTAATGAAGCAGATTTGTATTTTATGGATATCAATCTGAGTGATGGAATAGTCTTTGAAGTCTTGCAAGAGATAAAATTAGATGCACCCATCATATTTACTACGGCCTATGATGAATATGCCATCAAGGCATTTAAGCAAAATAGTATAGATTATTTACTTAAGCCTATTGCAAAGCAGGACTTAATCATTGCGATAGATAAATTTAAGAGTATTCATCAACGATCTCCTCAAGTTGATATGATTGCTCTTTCAGAATTGATCAATCAAAGTAAGCAAGGATATAAAGAGAGGATTAGAGTTAAAGTAGGAGACAGAATAAGGAGCTTTAAGATTAATGAAATTAGATTGTTTTATAGTAGTGATAAAGTTACCTCCTTGGTCAGTAGTGAATCAAGATCTTACCCAATAGATTATACCGTAGATGCTATTGCAGCTGAGCTAGACCCGACTGTTTTCCATAGAGTTAACCGATCACATATAGTTAATATTGATGCTATCGTAGATGTAGTCAGCTATTCTAATAGTAGATTAAAAGTAGTAGTCGGGGAAGCTAAAGACCAAGAAATTATTGTAGCAAGGGACAGGGTTAAGTCATTTAAAGATTGGCTCGGTTAAGTATAATTAAATATCTAAGTTAGATTATTCCTCCCCTTTAAAATTATATCCTACAAGCAGTGAGTCTTGCCTATTATCATTGATGAGTTGTGATAGAATTTTGTCGGTTACTTCCATGCTATTCATCATTTCTTCATACGGAACATTCTTTTTTGTATTCCATACTCTTTCTGCATAAGCAGGGAGGCGTTTCCTGAGGCTAGGTATCTCGACTTCTTGAGGCTGTTCCCAAGAGCACATCATTGCGCCAATGACCAACGGTGTTTCTTCTAATTGGATAGGGGCAAATGATGGGGCTTTGATCCACCAGTTTTCCCACCTCCATAGATTCCAATTATAAATCGTTTTAGGTTCCCATTTTTTTTGATTAACCACATAGAGCGGTTTCCATGAGGTATTGACCACGGTGTATCCATCTTCTACAAGATGGTTTGGCAAGTATCGATTTGTCTCAAATTCAAATACCAATATATCTTTAGGAATTTTAACCTTACCTTCTCTACCAAAGCCTTCCCATATACACATTTGCTTACCATGCTTTTTCACAATAGTATTCATGCGAACTAAGAAATGTCTGTATAGCTCATGTACATCATTATCAAGACCATGTTTTGTGATGTATGCTTGCACATCAGGATCGTCGATCACCTTTTTGAATATTGCTTCATCACCGCCCATGTGGATGTAAGGCGTTGCTTTAAATGTTTGAGTTAATTCTTCTACGAGTAAGTCTATAGCTTGATAGACTTCTTCTTTACCCATATTTATTATCCAAGGGTTGGTAGCAGTATCTTGAATAGCAAAAATCTCTGGATGCATTTTTACGAATTGTCCTGCATGGCCTGGGACCTCTAATTCTGGAATAATGGTGACTCCTCTCAACTGAGAATAAGCCTCAAGTTCTTCTAATTGTGTAAAGCTATAATGTTTGTTTGGGGTAGACAACTTAGGGTAGTGTCTTGAAGGAAGGGTGTATAACTGATAATCTGTGAAGTGAAGTTGCACATAATTAATTTTATAAAATGCAGCTAGATCAATTAGCTTTTTGACAGTAGCTAGGTCGTGCCAATTTCTGGCTAGGTCTATCATCAAGGCACGGAATTCCGCATCAGCATGATCCCTGATAGTGAGTCTTGGAAAAATTAAATCTTCTCCATCTCTAATCACTAGCTGTAATAAAGTTGTTTTTGCGTTTGCGAGTGCAGTATAGCTACCTCCTGATACAAGTATGGATTTATTTATTACAATTTCATATTCTCCAGATTCTAAACTTTCATCCTTTGTAAAAATAATATCTGCAAAATCATTATTCTTTTCAGTCTGATCTACAGTTAATCCAGTTGTTGATTTGATTTCTTTACTTAATAAGTTGAGAAGAGGTCCGATTTCTTTATCTTGGGTGTAGGATTTGCTTTGGGGTGAGAGCTTTATTGCATCTCTGGTAATCTCTATTGATTTAGGTTTCGGTAGTATATGGATGTCATATTCTTTATCAATTAACTGCGTTGATTGATCAGCACAAGAGCAACAGGTTAGAGTAATCAAACCAACTAAAAATACTGAGATCTTAAAATTTGTTATGTCCATTTCTATTTTATTCTTTAACGATTTTGGGTTGACCATTAACATTTAGATCAAATATGTCTGGCCTATTATAATGACCTGCTGGATCAAAGTCGAATTTACTATTTATTAAAATATCTAAATCTAAAGTAGCTACTAGCGCTCCCGATTTATCCCATAAGGGACCTGCTATGATCTTCCCATCTGGACCGACGATTACACTACCTCCTTTTGAAATATTTTCTGTAGTATCATCGATCAGGTTTTGATATTTTTTTGGATACATGGATTTATTAAAATATTGGTTGCACCCTAAAACATAACATCTACCTTCCATAGCAATATGCTGCATCGTATTGATCCATGATTTGCGGCCATCAGCAGTAGGCGCTAGATAGATTTGTATACCCTGTTGATACATTGCCATCCTAGCGAGGGGCATATAGTTTTCCCAGCAAATCAATCCACCAAGCTTACCAATCTTAGTATCATAGCTAACTAAGTCTTTGCCATCTGACTCAGCCCATATAAGGCGTTCAGCACCGGTGGGCTTGACTTTTCTATGGACACCTAATAGTCCTTTCTTGGGGCTAATATAGAGCATAGAGCAGAATAGACTACCATTTTTATTTTGTTTTTCGGTAACGCCTATTATGAGATATACCTTATTGGACTTAGCTATTTTAACTAGCCTTACTAGATCGTTACTCTCTAGATCAATACTATTCTTGTGATAAGTTGCATATAATTTTTTACCAGCTTCACTGCGCTTGCCGATCACCGTCCCAAAAGAAAAACCTCTAGGGTAACCAGGGATAAAAGACTCAGGAAAGAGCACAAGCTGCACACCATTAGTTGCATGTTTGATGACTAGCTTCTCAAGTTTATCAAGGCTCTTTTTCTTATCAAAGAAAACTGGAGAATCCTGTATCAGACAGACTTTTGTTTTCATATAGCAAGTTAATAATTAGAATCAAAAGGATAGGAAGGGACAATTGATTTTCAATATGTAGTATTAGAATCTTTACTTGCTAATTCTGGTTTATACTTTAATGCTAAGTTCCTAGTGGCCTTTGCTAATAGTATAGTGTCTAAGCTTACACCCAATAGTTGTGCCCCCGCATCAGTATAAGTTTGTATCAGATCTTTAGATGTAGTAAGGAATCCTGCAATTTTTTCTGCCTTGACGGTTCTCTTTATTATATCAGTCACTAACTTGACTACCTCTGGATGCCCTGCTTGTCCTAAATAGCCCATTGTCGCAGCTAAGTCTGCCGGACCGATGAATACTACATCTAATCCCTCTATTTCTAAAATATCGTTTAGATTATCGACACCGATTACAGATTCTATTTGACCCATACAGCACATTTGATCATTTGCATATGTATAGTAATCCACCGTCCTGTTCCACTGTGCGGCTCTTGCAAGGGCAGTGCCTACACCTCTTGTGCCGACAAGTGGATACCTCATAGCTTTAGAGATTACCTCAGCTTGATCGGCAGTCTCTATCATCGGAGTCAATATTGTCTGAGCTCCTGCATCAGTATACTGCTTGATCAGAACTGGATCTGTAGAGGGTATTCTAACTATTGCTTGTGAGTCATACGACTGAATAACTTGCAGGCTACTTAACACTGCACGAAAATCAAAAGGGGCGTGTTCTCCATCGATACATATCCAATCAAATCCTGCACCAGCACATATCCCAGCAGCATAACTATCAGGTATTCCATGCCAAATACCGTATTGCTTCATACCTGCAATCAAATTTTGCTTAAGGCGATTTTGTCGAATTTTCATAATTTATATTGATCCGTCTTTTAGTAGAACCTGCACTAAAATTTAAATACTTAGGCTTGATTCTAAAGAGCTAGTTTTTTGATATGATTTAAAAATACAATGTTATTGCCTAGTTAACTCATTGAAGTACAACTCTTGATAAATCTTTACCTTCCAGCAATCATACTTCATTTTAATCAATGGGTTTAAGTTATTTCATTTGTTTATTTATCACTTTTTCAATTAATATTGTCCATCTAAAAATTCCTCCGATGAGTAATAGCATTATAGCAGTATTAACCGAAGTATTAGGTAAGGAAAAAGTGCTGACAGGAGATGAGGTAAAAGAAAGATATCATCACATCTGGCATATGGATGACGAGTTAAAGGCAATCGCATTTACCTTGCCTAGCACTACAGAAGATGTGTCTGCTATCTTAAAGGTTTGTAATGACAATATGCAGCCAGTGATTGTATATGGAGGGGTGACTAATCTGGTAGGTGCAACAGAAACTAATGGTAATGAAGTGATTATCTCTATGGAAAAAATGACAACGATTGAAGAGGTAGATGAACAGAGTAGGACGATCACCTTGCAAGCTGGAGCCGTATTAGAAAATGTGCATGAAGCTGCCAAAGAAATGGGCCTTCTATTTCCATTAAATTTTGGGGCTAAAGGGTCTGCGCAAATAGGAGGAGTAATATCAACCAATGCAGGTGGGTTACAGGTTTTTAGATTTGGAATGACCAGAAATTTAGTATTAGGACTAGAGGTAGTACTTGCAGATGGGACTATTATATCCTCAATGAAGAAAATAATAAAGGATAATTCTGGATATGATCTTAAGCAGTTATTCATAGGCTCAGAAGGGACTTTAGGTGTTGTTACCAAAGCGGTATTGAAATTGGTAGAAGCACCAAAGAGTAGAAACAGTGCTTTTGTAGGCTTTAATGATTATGAGAAAGTTGTTTCTTTTTTAAAGTTTATGGATAGTGGGTTAGCAGGTACGCTAAGTGGGTTTGAAGTGATTTGGAAAAATACTTACGAAGTAATGACTTCGCCTCCCGCAACGGTCAAACCACCACTTCCTTGCGATTATAATTACTATGTCTTATTAGAAACTTTGGGAAGTAATCAAGTTCAGGACAGCGAAAAGCTACAATCATTATTAGAGGTGGCCCTATCAAACAAACTAATCCTGAATGCTGCTTTGGCAAATTCTGAATCAGATTTAAAGTGGTTTTGGCAAATCAGAGAGGATGTACATGTGGTCGCTTCTCAATGTAATCATGATCAGCACTTTGATATAAGTATCCCTATCCCATTAATTGGTAGCTTGGTTGATAAGGTCTATGCAAGTGTAAATACTATATCAGGTGTGGAAAAGATATATGCATTTGGTCATGTAGCAGATGGTAATATCCATTTCATAGTAGGGAAGGAGGAACAGACTCCTGCATTAATTAGTCAAATAAATGATGCAGTTTATGCTCCACTTAAGGCTATAGGGGGATCAGTATCAGCGGAGCATGGCATAGGGCTGCACAAAAAGAAATATTTGTCAATCAGTAGAACCAGTGCCGAAATTCAGCTGATGAAGAATTTAAAAGAGATGATGGATCCAAATAGCATATTAAATCCAGGCAAGATTCTTAACTAAGTAGAGGTCTATACATTTCTGATTTTAGTTTATATCCATTCTAGTTTTTCCTTAGTCATTTCATGTTTTTCATTTCCTGTATGCTTAGTAGAAGCAGGTTCGAATAACATTACGGATACTTCTTCTTCAGCAATAGGTTTGTGCTCTACGCCTTTAGGGACGATATAGAATTCATTAGGATTGATGATAACTGTTTTATCTCTCATGACCATCTTTAACTGTCCACTAACCACAAAGAACAGCTCATCTTCCTCATCATGTTTATGCCAGATAAATTCTCCTTTAAGTTTGGCAAGCTTTACGTGTTGCCCGTTTAGCTCTCCCACGATACGAGGGTGCCAGTGATCTGAGAACTTAGCTAGTTTTTCTTCAACATTTACTTTATTCATTCATTACATTTGTGAGCAAAATTAGTCTATATGTCTTACAATACCGTGAAAGTAGAAATTTCAGATTATATCCTTACGCTAACACTCAATAGACCCGATGCGATGAATGCCTTCACCGTAGAGATGGCTGATGAATTGATTCAAGTATTCAATCACGCCAGTGAAGATGATAGCGTGCGAGCAATTGTTGTTACGGGAGCGGGGAGAGCATTCTGTGCGGGGATGGATCTGAGCATAGCTGGAAATGTATTTGGTCTAGATGAACAATTGAGACCTACCATGAATGATATGAATGATCGATTAGAAGAGGAAGAGGTAATTAAAGGAGTAAGAGATACTGGAGGTAGAGTCAATCTGGCAATCTATGATTGTAAAAAACCTGTGATCGCAGCAATTAATGGTGCTGCCGTAGGTATTGGAGCTACGATGACTACAGCGATGGATATAAGACTCGCATCAGAATATGCTAAAGTTGGATTTGTGTTTAATAAGATTGGTATTACTCCAGAGGCATGCTCGACTTGGTTTTTACCTAAGATCGTAGGTATATCCACGGCATTAGAATGGTGTTATACAGGAGAGATACTAAAAGCCGATACCTTACTCAAGGCTGGGATGGTCAAAGCAGTTCACCCTGCAGATCAGTTATTAGAGGAAGCTTTTATCATCGCTCGTAAAATTGTAAAGCATAGCCCAGTAGCGATTGCTCTGACTCGTCAAATGATGTATCGAAACTCCGCTAAAGATCATCCACTAGAGGCTCACAAGGTTGATTCCTTAGCTATCTACTATCAGAGTCTGGCAGATGGTAAAGAAGGGGTAGCGTCTTTTTTAGAGAAGCGGGAGCCTGTATTCAAGCAGAAAGCTTCTGAGATGCCTGAGTTCTATCCATGGTGGTAAAAGAATGGGTTTTGCACCATGAAGATTTATATAGACATGGAGATATTTATAGTAGGGAGTGGAATCACAAAAAATATTTTTTGCTACGGGCTAGTACTTTGCTCGCAGAATAGCACCTTCACTTTCGCTTGTAGTTAATCCTTTACTCTTTTACGTTTTGCAGAAGCACCTTCAGAGTTTTTGCCTTTACGATGTGATTTTTTTCCTCTTCCGCCTCTATCTTCTCTTTTTCCTCTCTTGCCTCTATCAGATTTAGAGCCACTCTCTTTACCGTATTTTTTCTTTTTCTTACTGCCATCTTTTCCATCACTACGATCATCTTTGCGATCATCTTTTTTGCGATCACTTCTGTCTCTACGATCACCACGACCACCTCTACGACGATCATCTCTTCTCCCTCGGCCGCCACGACGATCATCACGCCTACCTCCGCGGCCTCCGCCGCCACCTTTTTGCTCTGAGTCATTGAGGTCTTTAGAACTACCTAAGCTTAGCTGGTCTAGGTGTATCTTCAGGACTTTAGCAATCAGCTCTTCTTTTGAAAGCTCTTCAAATTGTCCGACTACAACCTCTAGAACTTCTTCATTGACATGAGTAGCATTTGTTTCTAGAATGTTAGCACACCACTTATTGATTCTTATCTCTGCTATGTCTTTTGTGTTAGGGACTTCTACTTTGGCGAACTCTATGCCTAGAGACTTAGCTAGTCTATTAATCTTATGGGTTTCTTTACCAGATATAAATGCAATTGATGTTCCCTTCTTCCCAGCTCTAGCCGTACGTCCACTCCTATGAGTGTAGTAAGACTGATCATCGGGTAGGGTGAAGTGGAATACATGGCTAAGATCATTGACATCTATCCCTCTAGCTGCGACATCCGTAGCTATGAGTACCTGTAATTCTTTTGATCTGAATCTACCCATAACTCTATCTCGCTGCTGTTGAGATAGGTCACCATGCAAGGCATCTGCTCGATATTTTTTCTTCAGTAATCTTTCAGCTAAGTCTTGCGTGTCTCGTCTAGTTCTACAAAATACTACACCTCTCATATCAGGATTAATATCTAAGAAACGGACTAAGGCCTCTGTCTTATCAGATCGCTTGACAGTTACATACTGGTGAGAGATATCTTTATTGACTTGATTTTTTGCATCTATGCGGACCTCATAAGGATCCTCCATATATTTTTTGACGATCTTCTTAATTTCCTTAGGCATCGTCGCAGAAAATAACCAGGTCAATTTATCTTCATGAGTATAACTGAGTATCTTATCGATATCTTCTTTGAATCCCATGTTAAGCATCTCATCTGCTTCATCAAGTACTAAGAATTGCAACTGATCTAACTTGACAGCTTTCCTCTTGATTAAGTCTATCAATCTACCCGGTGTCGCGATGATGATATGCTGGGTCTTTCTGAGTGCCTTTATTTGATTAGAAATTGCTGCTCCTCCATATACACATAGTACATTCAATTTGTCCATGTATTTACTAAACTTCTCTAGCTGAACACCTATCTGCTTACCGAGTTCTCTAGTAGGCGCCAGGACAAGAGCTTGAGTAGCTTTTATATCTGTGTCCATTCGCTCTAGAAGTGGGAGCCCAAAAGCAGCAGTTTTACCAGTGCCTGTTTGTGCTAATCCGATAAAGTCACGATCTGTAGTAAGTAGTACAGGAACAGACTTCTCTTGGATCTCTGTTGGGGCTTCGAAGCCCATCTCGTCTAGCACTTTTAGTACTTCATCAGATAGACCTAATTTTTTAAATGCTGCCAAAGGAATTTACTTTTAGAAATTGAGTTGCAAATGTAGATTTATTCTATGTGTTATGTTGAGATATATTTTAGCACATCTATGGATGCATCTTACTAATTTGTAGCTATGAATAGCTTTTTTGAAAGTGGTTTTAACTTTGAATTTTCTGATGATTGGAATGTAATCAAATATGATGATCATAGATTCTACAAAGTACTTAGTGGTCAAGACATGAGTGGGGTAGACTTCGCAGGTTTGTATAACCATGAATCGTTATTTCTAATAGAGATCAAAAATTTTAAGCAGTATCAAACTAATGGAACTCAAAAACCACTTGACGAGTTTATCAATGATGTAGTTGAGAAGGGCACAGATAGTTTGCGTTTAATCAGAGTTATAAAAAAACATTTAGATCGTAAGTTTTGGTATAAGATATTGTTTAATCTTATCAATAGATTTTCTTGGATTAACTCAGAGTGGTTTCTGTGGACTGAGTTTTATCGTATAGCAACCATAGAGAAGAAGGCAGTTTTTGTATTGTTGATTGACTCAGATTATGACCAAGAAAAAATTGAGTCTAGATTACAAGAGGAGCTGTTGACACTTTATGATCGAGTGATTGTTAGTTCTATTGCTGGTGATCACTTAATTAAAGGATTGATCGTGTCTTAATTATGAATTGAAATTGAAATACTTCAATAGGTATATCTCAAATCTATATATTAGTAACTTGATTACTTTAATTATGTTTTTTATCAGCCACCTGATACTAGGCGATCTACGAATTAAATCATCAGTTAATTGACTTACAAACTTATTTTAATTTACTATAGAAGCGATTAATAAATCACTTATTCAATATGGATCAGAGACTCTCAATAATAACCCTAGGCGTAAAAGATTTATCTATCGCCACAGACTTCTATGTAAATAAATTTGGATGGATCAAAAGCAATCATTCCACTGATGGGATTAGTTTTTTTCAATTGAATGGCTTGATGCTAGGACTATACCCTTTATCTGAATTTAAAAATGAGATTGAGAATATAAACCTATCAGAATCTGGCAGAAATAGAATCTCACTTGCGCTATTAGCAAGGTCTGAGCAAGATGTCGATGAATTATTTTCAGGATTTAAATCCAAGGAGATAGAAATCCTAAAACAACCCGAAAAGGCATTTTGGGGAGGATACTCAGGTTATATATCTGACCCCGACGATAATCTTTGGGAGATAGCTTATAATCCGTTTATTGAGCTGGATGATAACGGTAATCTCAAAGCTTGACCTTGACTCCACCTAGAAAATTAGCTCCAAAGTTTTGATAACCATACCATCTTTGATATTTGTTAGAAAGTATATTTTTGCCAGCAGCAAATAAGGTTACTCGATCTACTATCTTGGCATCTAATCCAAGGTTAACATCTACCCCAAAATCTGTTTTTTTGGATGCTCCCACTTCAGTGATATATCTGACTCCTTCCATTGCGTAAAGGCCAGCTGATAATTTAAACCGATCAGGAATAATAGTAAAGCTAAAATTAGACTCAATTAATAGTGGTACTAAGTGCCAAGAACCCCTAGCTATCTCTTGCACCCCTTCAGCGTGTGGTTCTAGGATTTGTTTGGTCAAGCCAAAGTTCACATTGATTCTCTCAGATGGCGCAAGTGTCAAGTTAGCAGATACATACATCGAGCTTATGTCATCTTGAGTAGTTGTAAATAGTCTTTGATTACCCAAGTAATCATTTTGAAATAGACTCAAGTTATACAGCAGTTTATATCCCGCTCTTACACTATAGCTTACATCTTTCTTTAGGTGACCTGATAGCCCTGCATAGAAATTATATTGCTTACTATCTTCTATGCTATTGATAGTAGCTACATAAGGATTTATACCTGAGAGATGTTTGAGACCTTGTTGTACATAAGCACCATCAGCTCCCAATTCCAAAATAAAAGCTTGCCTGCTTAAATCAATACTGATTTTGGCATCAGGGAATATCGCCCCTCCTTGATTTCCATTAGCGAACGTAGCTCCCAGCTTAATACCGGCTTTACCTTTAGAAAAATTTATCGTTGGAGAAGCATAGAAAATAGCATCGCTACCATTAGTAGCGTTATTTAATTTAGCATAACTTAATCCTACTTTGAGAGCGAATAAAAACTGGTTTTCGAGCTGTGTATTCCCTTGCAACTCAAGTAACAAATTATTCTCATTTTGATCGCTCAGGCCTGCTGATATTCGATCATATCTTAGTCTAGCTCCGTAACTAAGGTTAGTTTCTAAATTGGTATTGATATAAGTAGCATCAACAAACACATCTGACAAAGTTCCGCTCTCCATTCCTAAGCTACTTAGCGTAGTATCAGCTAAGTGATTAAAACCAAATGAATGAATATCTTGGAAGTCTCCTCCTAACTTTAGAGATAACATCTGTTCTTGCGTAAGGAAATAGTCTGCATGCAGATCTACATAGGTTTGTCCATACTCCTTGTTTGTAATGTCTTTTTCATTAAACTTACTGAAGTTGACCTTGCCTCCTATGGTATAGTAATCTGTAGCGGTAAGGTTATACGCGGCATCTACACTGGGATTGCTCAGGGTGCCATAGGAGCCTCTAATGTACCCATTGTAATATTTGATAGGATCATCAGGCTGCATAGCAACAGGGCGGATATATGGGGCAGGATATTCTATTTCTATAGGATTGACTTTAAGATCATAATCATAATCATAGTTAGGTGGATCTATAGAGTAGGGAGTAGGACTTGTCTTAATCCTTGTCCCTTCTTTAGTCTTGATCTCATAATCTTTGATTACTTCTACTTCTTCTGCGGGTAGCTCTTCTTGTGCGATTAGGGCATTAGAACCTAATAGTAAAAAAACTATAATCATGATACTAAAAGTCCGCTTATCCATTATTTCCATTATCTATTAGTTCTAGTGTCTCTGAGTTTGTTCTATCGATTATTCTATTCTGAGAAGAAATCATAGTTTCTACTAACCCTAGCTTTCGCTGCGCTTCTGCTGGGATCCCATCTTGTACATTATAATTTTCTACGATTACTTCTAAAGCTGCTTTAGCATTGTAGAGATCATTTTTATCTATGTACACATCACTGAGTAGCAATACACTTTTAGCAACCCAATAAGGATATCCTGATATCTTAGAGTTAGCCTGCTTACACATTTGCTCAGCTAGATCTAGTCGCTTTTCTCTATAATTTATCTCTGCTATTAAGTAGCGAGACTCTGCGGCGATCTCCGCCTTCGATGTAGTGATTACTTCTTCAAAATTCTTTAAAGCATCTGCATATTTATTTTTGCGGTAGTACTTTTTACCTAATGCATAATGAGCAAAGCTTAATTCATCAATCTCTGTCAATTGATTGCCTATAATTTTATTTGCATATGCATTTATAAGTTCAGATCTATCTAACTCATGGGCTGATCGTAAGGCAAAATATTGTGATCGTTTAATTTTCTTTTCGTCTTTGCTAATGCTTTCTAAGAGCATATTATACTTCAGTGACTTCTCAAAATCTTTCTCATTGAGATAAGTGATAACGGCTGCTTTCTCTATAGCATCTTCATAATATTGGCTTGTGCCTTTCTCCGCTATCTTTTCGTAGTCTGATAGGGCTGCACTATAGTTTTTTAGCTTGGTTAGTGATTGGGCTCTACCATAGTAGACAGGGAGTAGATATTTTCCTTTAGGATAGTTTTGTAAGTATTGGTTATATGCAGTGATAGCAGATTCATATTTACCATTCTTAAATTGTACTTCCGCAGTTCTAAAAACTAGAGAATCTTGATCACTTTCATTAATCTCATAGCCATCTAAGTCCTTTACTATTTTGACATAATCATTAGGTCTGGCTAGGTCATCTACATAGATTTCTTCCAAAGCTGCTAATGCCTCATCAGACTCCTTAGGTGTGGGGTTATTATCAAATACAGTTTGATAATATTTAGACGCACTAGGGAAGTCTCCTTGGTTGTATGATAATAAGCCGAGTTTGAGATAAGCTTGATTAAGTAATGATGAATTTTTAAACTGGTTTATGATTTTTAGAAAAGTCTTACGAGCATCATCATTTTTGCCAAGCACGATATAACTATTACCAATATCAATTAATGCATCATCAGTATATTCTGAATCAGGATAGGTATCCACCAGTTCTTCTAGTAGGATTAACTGATCATAAGGTTGACCAGATACTTTGGATATGGTAGCCATCTGGTAAGTTGCATAGTCTTTACCATTTATGGATTTTAGCTTGGTGAAATCTTTATATCTCTTAAATGCTTTCTTAAGCTCTTTTTGTTGGAAATAGATATCCGCTGATCTAATCAATGCATCTGCGTAGATAGTAGCCGATTTACCTTTTGGCTCTTTACGGCCAATGGCGGTTGTATTATCAAAATGTTCAAGACTCTGCTTGGGATTATTTAGTTCGACATAGTTATAAGCCATATTATAGTTAGCTAGGTAAGTGTTTACCGTTGGCGTGGACGGTAGTCCTTTAGCATTGTCTAAGTATTCTTGATAGCTCCGATTACTTTTCTTGTAATCTCCTTTACGCGATTCTATTTGAGCTAACCAAAAGGCACTACCTGCATTTATATCTTTATTGATAGGATGCTGTAAAGCTTCTATAAAATCATCTTCAGCTTTGTCAAAGTTTTCATCAGTATAATTCTGAATTGCTCTAGAGTAGTAAGTTTTTTGGTAGATATCTTTGAGTTCTTTACTTAGCGGCGATAGGTTAGCTAAAGCTGATATTACGGCTTCATGATCTTGAGATCCTGATAACAGATTGATCAGCAAACTTTGTGACTCTTTATAGAAGCCAGAAGATTTAGGAATCTTTGTCAAGGCGGTAATTGCTTCTGAAGTATTTCCTTGATCAGCACTTATCTTTGCATAGTTAAACTGCATCTCGTCTTTTCTGTCTTTAGGGATTGGTAGTGCTTGTAGATTCCTAAAGGCTGATTGGGCAGAATTTTTATCTCCATTTTTAAGATAGGCGTCTGCTAAATAAAAATTAGCGTTAATCCCTATCTCATTATCTAGGCTAGATATCTCTCTGAAGTATTGTATCGATTCAGCATACATACCGAGGTTGTGATGGGTGATAGCCAATTGATAAAACTCTTCAGCAGTTAATTTATCCGTTTCAGATTCATAAGCTATGAGGTGCTCAAGTGCCTTTTCATAGTTTCCCTTTTGATAGTAGGATTGACCAATGAGTTGATGTAGTGTGGTCACCTTGTTGACTCCCTTTTGTCTCAGCGCTTTTTCTCCATATGCAATCACTTTGTCAAACTCACTTCTAGTAAAATAGATCTGAGCTAAGTAATTGGGTATATCTTTCTTATAATTAGGGTGATTTTTCAGCTTTTCAAATTGCCTTGCTGCATCATCAAAATCATTAGTATAATACGATGACATACCAGAATAGTACAAAGCAGAGTAGTAATAGGCATTCCCTTGCTTTGCTACTTTGTTAAACCCACTCAATGATTGTCTAAAGTGTTTACTTACAAAGTGGCAGTAGGACTGTTTAAATATACCCTCATACCGCTTTACTTTTCCAAAGTACTCCCAATTAATCTTGTCAAAAGAAGCTATCCCTTCTTTATAATTTTTGTGATTATAATGATAATCGCCAAGTGCAAAATGCGCTTCATTAACTTTAGGGTGAGGCGTATGATCTATGATTGCTTTTTGGACAGCGCTTATACCTGAGTTAGGATGCAAATACAGATTAGCTAATGCTTTTCTTATTTCTGCTGCTGCTAGCTTTTGTTTGATGTGCTCTTCTTCGCTTCGTTTATACTTATAAATGATGTCTTTGTATTGCTGTGCAGCTGTTTCATATATTCCTTCGTCAAAATGATTATCTGCTTCCTGTAAGACTTTAACTAGATAGACATAATCGGTTGATAATTGGGAATGTCCAATATTTGTAATCAAACAAAAGACGAAGCAGTAAATGAATGTATGAATAGGTATAATCTTAATCATTAAGTAAAGGTGTATCTAGCATTAACGAGGAATTTATATTATAATTTCCCTCTATACGATAACCTAAAATTACAATGATTTATAAATTATAATAATTTATATATGAAAAGCTGAAATAAACAGAATGAATTGACCTACGGTTAAGCTCTTAAAGAAGATGGTGAAGCAAGAAAAGATCGAGTTCTCATAAACTCCATAGCTCCAAATAGGACTCCAGTAAAGAGCAGATCACCTAATATCGTAGGCCTAAAAAATGGAATGCCGGCAGTTATACAAGCTATAAGCCCTCCAAAGTTCATCGGATACATAGTGCCCCCATACCAAGTAAAGAAATTGGTTATCAAGAAGAAGCTAAATGAACTAAGTAGTGATACAGATATCACCCTAAGCGTGCTTACTTTTTTCAAAAGAAACAAACCAAATAGGATGATTAAACCAAAAGCTAGGAATGTGCCTGTCATATAAGATGACCACCAAACTATGCCTTCTACATCAGGATAAAATGATCTGAGAATAGTATTATTAAGCACCATGTCACTGATAAATAAAGCAACAAAAGGAATTAAGAAAACCAAATACTTCCTAGAGATATAAGCTCCACCAAAAAGCGCAATAGCAGTGATAGGAGCTACATTAGCAGGATGAGGTATAATTCTGTAAATCGCTGCGGCAGCTATCAAAGTAACTGCTACTAAAAAGTGCTTAGAATTGCTGTGTGACTCATTACTCATAATAACTCAAATTTACACTAAATATCAATCTCTTTAAATTGCTTAAGCGGTTATTTAATATAAAAACTTAAGGAATTGATGCTTCAGCATTAAACGTATTTACGAAAGGAATGGGTGATTTTCTATCTTCGTGACCATTAATCAAACCCAGTGAGTCAAAGAAATTCAAGTTTTTTTAAGATTGCGCAATTAGGAGATAATTCTATTGGAATATATTTCGCAGCATTTATAGCAATTTTCTTTGGCTACTTTATTGGGCAGCTACCATTTACTGCAGTGATTGGTATGGCAATCAATCGCAACCTAAAACAAGATGAGGACTTCAACGAAGTGCTGTCTGCATTTACTGCAGATATGAACTTTGAGAAGTTAGGTATCGATAGTAATTTAGGCTTTATCCTTATGCTTTTAACTTTTGTAGGAGCTTTGTTTGCACTTTACTTGATGATTGTTAAAGTGCATAGAAAACAGTTTATCCACTTGATTAAGCCAGTAGGTAATTTAGATTGGTCAAAGCTATTTTTCTGTTTCTTTTTGTGGATAGGCCTTACCTTGTTGTTTGAGTTAGGCTTGAATCTTTTAGGCCACAATGAATATAGCTTTCATTTTGATCTTAGAAAGTTTATTCCATTATTATTGATTAGTATATTGATACTTCCTTTACAGACTTCTTTTGAGGAGCTTTTCTTTAGAGGATACTATCTGCAGGGATTTGGATTGTTATTTCGTAATAAATGGATGCCCTTGATCATTACTTCTATTTTTTTTGGAATGGTTCATTCCTTCAATCCAGAAGTAACTAAGTATGGTTTCTTTAACATGCAGATTTATTACATTAGTGTCGGGTTGTTTCTAGGGATATTAACGATCTTAGACGATAATCTTGAGATTGCTCTAGGTATACATGCAGCAACTAATATCTATGGGGCATGTATAGTAGGTTACGAAGGATCTGCTATACAGACGGCATCTATCTTCAAAAGTAGTGATCTTAATACTACGGTGATGACGATAGGCTTTTTTATACTTGCACTTACTTTTTTCGTTATAATAAAAGTGAAATACAAACTTCCCTCAATAAAATACGTATTTGATAAATTGAATTTTGATGATGAGATCACACACATTACTTAGTACCATCTTAGTTGTCGTATTGACAGCTAGTATTTCTATCGCTTTTGCACAGCCAGCATCTAGGTGGCAACAGCAAGTTGATTATAAAATGGTTATTGATTTTGATGTTACTGAGCATCAGTTTGAAGGAGATCAAACAATTACCTATACTAACAATTCTCCAGATACACTTGACAGAATATTTTATCATCTCTATCTCAATGCATTCCAACCAGGAAGCATGATGGATATCAGGTCTAGAGAGATCTCTGATCCAGATAGAAGAGTAGGAAATAGAATCTCTAAACTGCAGCTAGATGAAATAGGCTATCAGATAGTGAAGAGCTTGACTCAAGATGGTGTAGAGACAGATTATAATGTAGAAGGCACAGTATTAGAGGTAGATCTGCCAAATGGTATTTTACCTGGTCAATCTACAGTGCTAAAAATGAATTTTAGCGCTCAAGTGCCGATCCAGATTAGAAGAACAGGAAGGGCTAATGCTGAAGGCATTGATTATTCGATGGCTCAGTGGTACCCTAAGTTAAGTGAGTACGACTATCAAGGTTGGCATGCTAACCCCTATGTAGGCAGAGAGTTTCATGGAGTATGGGGAGATTTTGATGTCGAGATATCTATAGATAGTAAGTACACAGTAGGTGCATCTGGAGTACTAGTCAATGCCGATAAAATAGGAAGGGGATATGGCAACAACACAAATGACCTAGCCGGGCAAAGTGGTAAAACTACCTGGCACTTTGATGCAGACAATGTGCATGATTTTGTATGGGCTGCGGATAGAGATTATGTAGTAGAATCCTTAAAGTCTGATGCGGGTACTATGATGTACTTCCTATATCAACCAGGAGAGCGTACCACAGACAACTGGAAGCAACTACCTAATGCTATGAATAAGGCACTCACTTTTATGAATAAGAACTATGGAGTTTATCCATATCCTGTTTACTCTTTCATACAGGGAGGAGATGGAGGAATGGAGTATCCCATGGCTACGCTGATTACTGGTGAGCGTTCATTTGGTAGTTTGGTAGGTGTCTCGGTACACGAATGGATGCATAGTTGGTACCAGATGGTACTAGCTACTAATGAGAGTCTTTACCCTTGGATGGATGAAGGGTTTACTTCCCACGGAAGTAGTGAGACCATGAATCACCTGTCTGAGCTTAAGATATTGAGCAGACCTGCAGTAGAAAATCCTCACGCTAGTAGCTTTGTAGGCTATGTAAACTGGAATAGTACTGGTAATGAAGAGCCGCTGAGCATGCACGCCGATCATTTCAAGATGAATAGAGCATATAGTATTGCATCCTACGTTAAGGGAGCACTCTTCCTCGCTCAACTAAATTACATTGTCGGAGAAGAAGATTTTAGAAAAGGTCTTTTGAAGTATTATAACACTTGGAAATTTAAACATCCTAATGTTAATGACTGTGTCCGAGTATTTGAGAAGGTGTCTGGTCTTGAGTTAGATTGGTATAAAGAGTATTGGGTAAACACGACAAGGACTATAGACTATGGAGTACATAATGTAATACAAGATGCAAGCAGCAAAGACTCCAAGATCTATCTTTCTAAAACAGGAGATATGCCGATGCCGCTTGATGTAGAAGTAACTTATGCAAATGGAGAGAAGCAACTTTTTAATATCCCCCTAAGAATAATGAGAGGACAGCGCAAAGGTAAAGACGTGACCTATATGCCAGATTGGGCATGGACGCATCCTGTTTACTCACTAGACTTTGATGCAAAAGGAAGGAAAATAGTAGATGTAGAAATCGATCCTAGAGGCTTATTAGCAGATATAGATAAGACTAATAATGCTTGGGATAAGGATCGGGATAATCCTGATAAGCCTTAGAATGTAATTGTAAGTGAATATTAATTTTCTGTTTTTAGAGATGATGATCTAGTGTAATTGTCTTTTGTCTTATCAGTAGATTTTGCGATCGAAGTTTATTTTACTTCTCTATTGTTTTTTAGTTAGGGACTTCTAAGATTAATTTGCGAATTAGTAGCATTCGATAATCGGATCTGCCTTTTAAAAGCAATGATGCACCTACTCGATCTATGTCCAGATTGAAATCTTAGATATTTTACCTTATTCAAAGTTTAAGTAGGAGACTACTTACGGGGGCTCAATGAATATTAAAATTTAAAGTTTCCACAAAAATTAAGTAAGTAAGAAGTATACTTTTAGTATGAGCATTAGATCTAAAAATATTTATATCGATAGCTCATCTGGTAGATTGTAAATACTTCCATGTATGAGTCCTTGAAAAGGTTTTCCAGCAAGATCCTTTAGTTGATATTTAATCTCAATAACCCAAGTTGGGGAGAGTTCAGGTATTTGTAAGATTAGGGAATTTCCATCCTTTTTGATAGAGGTGATGTTTAGTTCTTTTTCATTATAGCGTTTAGAACCATAGCTGCTAGTGCGTTTTAACTGCCATGTTTTTATCTTATAATTAGTTGTGTCTAGTGCTGTAGCTTCGTCGAAGTTGTTAGGGAAGTTTAGTTTAATACCATTACTGAGTGTATTTAGAGAAGTAGCCAAGTTTAATTTCGCTTTTGTTTTTCTAATTCGATATAGACCACCTGCTTGTAGTACTTGACTAGTAGCCCAAGCAGTCATACCGCAGGCATACATCTGTCCATCTTCTGGGTGGAATCTAGCTCTTACTAGCCCTGTAGGTGTTTGAGGTATAGGGAGAGGAGTCATACCTCCTTGTATTTGTCCGTTAACTTCTTCTTGATAAACAGCGTAGATTTTACCATAGCCGTAAGAGAGATTGAGTAATTGATTATTTAGCTCACCCCACTTTTTAGAATCTGCCCATACGAGCTCTGAAGGAGATCTATCCATTCTCATATCTATCCAGCATATGGGTTGTTCCATGGCTTGATCTGAAGAATCTTTAGGGGCACCGTAACCATACATATTACCATAGAAGCCTCCTTGTTTGACCCGATTGATTCTATTCATGGGATTCCAATATCCTTCTTGATCTGTCACAAAGAAAGATCCATCCGGATTAATACAGACACCATTCGCAGCTCTAAATCCATTGGCGATGATTTCTGATTCCTTTCCTTCTGGACTTATTTTGATCAGTGTGCCATGTTGTGGTATAAGCGCTGTTCGTGCATGTCTTCCGCTTTTTGCATAGTAGAAGTTGTCATTATCATCGACTTGGAGTCCCATTGCAAATTCGTGGAAATGATCAGTGACTTGATGGTCATTATTGAAGCTTTTATAAAAATCTATTTCTTGATCACCATTGAGGTCTATTAGCTTTACGATTTCATTCCTACAGCCTACATACAACTCACCCTTGTGATATTTTATGCCTAACGGTTGGAACATTCCTGTAGCTAATCGTTTCCATTTGATGGGGCCTTGCTCTGAAGTTAGATCAATGACTCGCCAGACATCTCCATCGATCGTGCAGATATAGGCATCGTTTGTGCCGTGGATAAAGTCTATGCCACTGGGTCTCATGCGAGCATTCCATTTGTTATGGCTAGGCAAGGTTAATACGTCTACTGCATAGGCATCATTTCCATTGCCTTGGATAGGTGTCGTTTCTAAGGTTTCTGGATATTGACTTGGTCCACCTTTGGTATATTTAGATAGATCCTCTGGTTTGACACTTTTATTTGCTAGCTCCAATAGCGATTTTCCACTATCTCTTGAGATCATGATTTTGACTCTAACTTCTTTATCATTTGGTATGTTCAGTTGATGAAAACCATTTTTCTCTATCACAGAAACATTGTCTCCGTAATAAGCTACCCTTGCACTTGCAGGAGCTATTCTCATCTGTATCGGTTGAGATGAGGCGCTTACATTTAAGGTCCGGGTAAATATTACTTCATCCTCAATACTAAAATGATCAAGTACATTTGCATCTCCTACGGTGTAGCTGAGAATAACTTTATTTTCATGACGATATAATCCTTTGTAGTGCGTCCACGCTTTTGGTAATGGGCCAAATCGCCTACCATCTACTGCCTGGAATCGTGGATCATCCCAAGAGCCATTATCGGGATTTGCCCATCCAGGGGTTACAGGGTTTTGATAATGTACATCGCCATATGTTCTTGGAGAGATATTATGCCTTTCATTCATTAAGATAGCTTGCCAGTCAATGAACTCACTACCTGTCCAAACGCCAGCTATCCTCATAAGGTCTTGATCAAATAGTGCCCAAGCTTTGCCTTTTGCAACTCCTCCTTCACCTTCATCAAGTCTGATCGCATGTCCCTTATAGGCAAAGTTCATTTGGACATAACTTTTCTCATTGGGGAGTGGAGAGCGTCCTCCTGATATCTCTCGTGGTGCAGCGTTGCTATCTGCCACCTCATAAGTATTTATCAAAAATGGGCCATAGTCCATATCGGCCCAAGGTTTATAGTTCTTAGCAGTAGGTCCTTCTATAGATCCGATGGGTAGGCTTTCAAGATAAGTATCATTGATTTCGAAGTATTGAGAAGGGTTGTGTTCTTTGATAAATTTTTCTCTGATAAAATTGATCACAGCATACTTCTCTTGAGGTACTAACTGTACTTGAGGAGGCATCAATCCATAGCCTCTAGTGAGCGTCTCATACATCGCATATGGATCGTTGCCGTGAATCAGTTTGTCTTTCCAAAATTTTACAGAATTAGGGATACTGCCCACTTCATCAATATTGCCATGACAGCTAAAGCAAACATTAGCATAAATCTGCTGTCCTTTTCGATAAGTATCTTTGTCTTGAGTTGAGATTAACTTTTTGTGATCAATATTTTTTTCATATTCTGCGAGTGCAGATTCAGGGAGCAATAGCTCAGATACAATATTTGTGGCTTGATTCTGAGTATGATCAATAGGCTCTCCACAGCACAAGACTAGGCTAATAATAATTAGTAACGTGAAAGTTGTTTGCAGCTGCATCAAATGATTATTGCATTAAAAAGATACAAACTCCAAAGAACTTTTTTGGTAACGACCCTTATAATGGTATGCTCATATTTAAGATTAACCTAGTCTTAACAGCTTCTTAGAATAACTTAACAAAGTAAGTCCTTTACTTCATCGTCATATTCTTAACTAAATATTAGGCATTATGAAAGCAATGACATTTATTATCAGTTTATTCATGCTGCCCTTATTGGGAACAACTTCTCCATCTTTTTCTACATCTGCCATGTCAGGTGTATGGACAAGCGACTGCGGCTCACTCACACTCATCATCGAGGGAGACAGACGAGGGCTTAGAGTTAGAAATCATAGATTCGGAAATTGGGCATACTACGACAGGATAAGAGGTAGAAGAAATACTTTTGTGAAAGGTAGATCTAAATCCCTTCAGCTAAGAAGTTCTCGAGAAATCTTATTTGAGGACAGAGCAAAGCGAACTAGTCTTATTCTTAGAAAAACTCGTATAGATCGAAATGGTTTTGCCAAAGGTAATCGAGGTTATTACAATGACAGATATAGTCAGGATTATCGAGATGGTTATAACCGTAGGTATCCTAGTCAAAATTATAGAGGCGCGGAAATCAGGAGTTTTGATGCTAAAAATCTAAGACGATCTATTGATGATAAGTGGTATAACCAAGAGTATCGTGTTAAGATTAAAATTAAAGATACGGATAGTGGGATCAAAATGAAGCGAGATGGAAGAAGGAACTACACTCACTATCTCCAAGATTATAGAAATCCTACTGTATTTTCGGATGGTAGAGGTAACAGTATAGAGATTATTAGTAAGTATGAGATTGTATGGTATGATGAGCGTAACGGCAAATCGTTATACTTCACCAGAGACTAATAGGATTTGAAAATATAAGAATCTAAGTACTCAGAGGGTCTTTGACTCTCTGAGTATTTTGCTTTTACTTAAGCTTACTCTAAAATGTATCTCCAATAAAGCAGGTATTGAGTCAAAAGACTAGACAAGAAAGTATATCTAATACTTAAACAATAATAGTTACAAAAAAAATGGGCCAGGAATTTCAACTTGCGTTAAAACTGCACTGGCCACTTTAAGAACAACTTCCTTCTTGTTTATCTTTAATCGATTCTTTGGTGCTACAAAAATAGTATTTATAAGGTTGTAAATTGATGAAATGAACACTAGATATTGCTGAGGCATATCGGCGCAGACTTATAGTATATTATGATGCTTGAAATCGTGACCTACACTTATTTTTAAGGTCTTAACTACTTAAGTCTATATATCCCGCCTACTAAAATTCCAGTAAGAAAATCCGATGAATAGCGCTATGTAAATTATTGTGGCGATTGTAGCATGACTCATTGGAAGCAGAAATTCTAGATCTAAATTCTTAATAGGAACATTGATGCCTTGTTCATAAGGTGGGAATGGCATGAGATCTTCCATTGCATTAAGAGGCCAGTAGTTCACAGATTTATGGACGATTAGCTTTAAGTGCATAGCTCTCAGCATCGATTCGATAAAGATCACATAACAGACGTAAAAGAAAATGGCAACACCTGATCTCCTTATTAAAAAACCAATTAGTAAGGCAAATGAAGTATACCCTAAAGTCATTAAGAAAAATCTTGGGATTGCCATTTTATTTGCCATGGCACCATCAAGCGAAAATGGCTCAGCATGGAAAAACCCAATAGCGAGCGCAATTATACCATAGTACAAAGTCGCAAAAAGGCTTAAAGCGAATACGACATATACTTTAGAAAGAAAAAAATCCTTTCTGCTGAGACCTGTAATTATATTTTGTCTCATCGTCTTGAAATCAACTTCGGCAGTAATCATGTAGAGCACAATGAACCCAAGGAAGAAGAAAGTCAACCAGCTTCCAGAATAGCCTAAGTATCTCCAGATATCAGGAAAACTAAAAAACGTCGAATTGCTAGGGAAAGGAGGAGGCAAATCTTTGAATTGCTTACCTATAAAAATTACGGTCGGCATTGTAATCAAAAACATCATCCCAAAGAGACTAACGACAGCATTTTTTCTAAACTTCTTTATTTCTAATGAAAGTAATTTCCACATTTGATTAGTTGTTTTAAGGGGCTGTCTAATTATTATTAGTAATCTCCAAGAATTCTTCTTCTAATTTTTTCTTTCTGCTCACAAGATGATTTAGGGTTATTCCACGATCAAACGCAAGTTTATTAATTTCCATTACATCATGACCTTCTTCTATTAGACATTCATATAGACCTGCCTTCTCTTTTAGAGACTTGACCCATGACAGTCCAGATAAGAAGTTTTGTAAGACATCCATATCTGCACAGCCAAGCTCCAATAAAGTTTCGTCTGATAATATCGCGCCTACTGGTCCTGTTGCTAAAAGCTTACCGTTTTTTATTATGGCTACATGAGAGCATATTTTTTCAACTTCGTCTAGGATGTGACTCGCCATGATCACCGTTTTACCGCTATCTGCAATGTTTTTTAGGGTAGTACGCACTTCGGCTATTCCTTGAGGATCTAATCCATTTGTTGGCTCGTCAAAGATGATTACATCAGGTTCACCGATCATTGTAGCGGCGATAGCTAACCTCTGTTTCATCCCTAGGGAGTATGCTCTAAATGCAGATTTCTTTCGATGAGCTAGATTTACCATTTCTAGCAATTGGTCAAAGTCCGTTTCTTTAGCTCCCTTGATATGTCTTATGATTTCTAGATTATCAATGGCATTCATATAAGGGTAGAAGTTGGGTGTTTCTAGTATAGCTCCAATATGTTTACGTGGATTGTCTCCATACTTCCCATCAAACCACTTAAAACTACCGGAAGAAGCTTGCAAGATGTTTAAGATGATCCCTAAAGTGGTGGTTTTTCCGCTACCATTAGGTCCGAGCAATCCATACACATTACCTTGTTCTACCTCCCAGTTAAAGTTGTCTAGTGCCTTTATGTTCCCATAATTTTTTGAGAGGTTCTGTATAGAAAGTACTGACATAGGTTTCGTTTAGATTTTTTAAAGATAATAGATTGAAATTCTTCACCTTCTATTTTAAGATTAAATGGACCAATTATCAGATGAATAGAAATTACTGTTGGAAATATTTACAAAACAAACTACCTTTAAACAAATGAATCAACAAAAACATATCCATCATCATTTTAAATCACAGGTGTGAGCTGAAGCGATAATTGTATGTTAATATTATAACTGAGCCCACTTGATATTTTAAGTGGGTTTTTTTATTCCACTTATTTATGATGTCAAGGAGGTCAAAAAAACGTGATAGATGAAGATTAAAATTGCTGTTCAGAAGAGTGGCAGAATGCATGAGGATTCGATTAAGCTATTGAAAGAGTGCGGATTGCGAGTAGATAAGAGTAAAGATCAACTTAAGGCAGAAGTAAATGGTTTTCCGGCGGAGCTTTTGTTTCTGCGTAACTCTGATATTCCACAATACCTTGAGGATGGCGTAGCAGACATAGCAATCATAGGAGAGAATACGTTGGTTGAAAAGCAAGCAGATATTGAGATCGTAGAGAAGTTAGGTTTTTCAAAATGTCGACTATCTATAGCATTACCCAAAGGGGATGAGTATACTGATGTTAAGTCACTAGAGGGTAGGAAGATAGCGACCTCATATCCCAAAACTCTGTCAGGTTTTCTAACTGAGAATAAGGTGCAAGCAGATATACACGTCATATCGGGATCGGTAGAAATTGCACCTAACATTGGATTGGCCTCTGCGATTTGTGATCTGGTAAGTACAGGAAGCACATTGTTTAAAAACGGATTAGAAGAACAACAAGTAATCCTAAAGTCTGAAGCAGTAATTGCGGCAAATAAACAATCACTCATTGATAAGAAGGAGTTAATTGATCAGTTGCTATTTAGAGTTGAATCCGTACTTAAAGCACGAAATTTTAGGTATGTACTCATGAATGTTCCCAATGATAAAATCAAGGTTATTAGCGATATCCTTCCTGTGCTAAAGAGTCCTACCGTTTTACCATTATTAGAAGAGGGGTGGAGCTCCATTCATTCAGTAATCGGCAAAGAAGATTTTTGGAATGTAATTAACGAACTTAAGGAACACGGGGCAGAAGGGATCCTTGTTTGTCCTATCAATAAAATGGTAGTTTAATATTATAATATGTTTGAACACTTACTTAGAGATAATATCAGAGACCTCATACCTTATTCCTCAGCGCGGAGTGAGTTTAAAGGAGTAGCAGAAGTATTGTTAGATGCAAATGAAAATCCTTTTGACCATGCATTTAACAGATATCCTGATCCCATGCAAAAGGCCCTCAAGGTGGAGATTGGAAAATATAGAAATATCGATCCCGCCAATATCTTTCTGAGCAATGGTAGCGATGGAATAATAGAAATGCTAGTACGTACCTTTTGCGATCCAGGCAAAGATTCAGTTTCATATTTTACTCCAGGTTTTAGTATGTATAAGGTTGCTGCTCAATTAAATGCAGCAAGTACAAATGTATTTGAGTTAGACCATAACTTTAAGTTAGATGAAGTAGCTTTTGTTGAAAATTTAAAGGATAACGATAAACTAGCATTCATAACCAGTCCTAATAATCCTACGGGTAATGCATATAGCATTGAGCAAGTAAAATATGTAGCGAAGAATTTTAAAGGCTTAGTAATATTAGATGAAGCCTATGTAGATTTTTCAACAGTTGCTTCTGGGATAAGTCTCTTAGAAGCTTATCCTAATTTAGTAGTGTTACAAACTTTCTCTAAAGCATTTGGGGCGGCTGGCATAAGATTAGGGATGGCATTTATGCACCAAGAATTAGTGGGTTATCTCAATAAGGTTAAAATGCCTTATAATATCAGCGATATCACCCAGCAAGAAGCTATGAAAGTATTAGCAGATCCTGCTCGCATAGAGAGAGAAATCAAGGAGCTAATAGTAGAGCGCCAACGGCTAGAAAAAGTGTTGCCAGAAATGACCCAAGTTGTAAAAGTGTATCCATCAGATACCAATTTCTTATTGGCTGAATTTGTTGATAGTACAAAAGTTTATAAAGCGCTTCTTGATAAAGGGATAATCTTGAGAGATATCAGTAGGGTAAAGGGGCTCGCAAACTGCCTGCGAGTCACCATTGGTACTGTGGAGGAAAACGATAAATTTTTAAAAGCACTAAAGGAAGTCAGCTGATGAAGAAAATTCTATTCTTGGATCGTGATGGATGTATAATAGAAGAGGCAGCGGACCAAATGCTAAATGAAATTCATAAATTTAGGTTTTTGCCAGGTGCAATTATTGCATTAAGTAAAATTGCCAAAACCTTTGATTATGAGTTTGTTATGGTCACCAATCAAGATGGGCTAGGTACAGATACTTTTCCGGAGAAGCAGTTTTGGCCGCTGCAGGAAATGTTAATAGATATGTTAGCTAATGAAGGAGTGCATTTTGACACAGTACATATTGATACACACTATGCACACGAAAACTCACCATACCGTAAGCCAGGTACCCTGCGGCTTAAAAAGTATATCAATGGGGATTATGATCTTGAAAACTCCTTAGTGGTAGGCGACAGATGGTCTGATATGGAACTTGCCAAGAATCTAGGAGCAAAAGGGATTTTGATCAATTCAGCGTACTCAGTTCCATCAGCTAATATCAAGGATATTGAATCCAGCGTAGTGCTTAAAACAGCAAAGTGGTCAGATATATACAGCTACTTACTAAAGCAGGATAGAAAAGCAGCAGTCAGTAGAAGCACTAATGAGACCAAAATAAAACTGGGGATAAATCTTGATGGTAGTGGCATTTCTGAAATCAATACAGGCATAGGATTTTATGATCATATGCTTGATCAATTGGCTAAGCATGGTGGCCTTGATATTTTCATAGAGGTAGATGGGGATCTAGAGATCGATGAGCATCACACGATAGAGGATACAGCTATAGCGCTAGGCCAAGTCTTTTACGAAGCACTAGGTAAGAAGGCTGGTATTACCCGCTACGGCTATTGTCTGCCTATGGATGATGTGCTAGCACAGGTGGCAATAGATTTTGGAGGGAGGTCTTGGATAGAGTGGGATGTAGCTTTTAAGCGAGAAATGGTAGGAGAGATGCCTACAGAGCTAGTGTATCACTTTTTTAAGTCGTTCTCAGACCATGCTAAGTGCAACCTTAATATGAAAGCAGAGGGCGAAAATGAACATCATAAGATAGAAGCCCTGTTTAAGGCATGGGCTAAAGCTATAAAGATGGCCATAGCTCGAGATACTGATGATATGAGTATACCGAGTACTAAAGGAGTATTATGATTGCAATCATCGATTACAAAGCTGGAAATACCTGCTCGGTCCAGAATGCGCTTAAGCGGCTTAATGCGGATTATGAGTTGACAGATGACCCAGTCAAGATCAGAAAAGCTGATAAGGTGATATTCCCTGGAGTAGGGCATGCAAGGGCCGCCATGGACATTTTGAATGAAAAAGGACTCGTATCAGTCATCAAAAGTTTAAACCAGCCTTTATTAGGAATTTGCTTGGGGATGCAGCTGCTTTGTGCATATTCTGAAGAATCTAGCACTAATTGCTTGAAAATCATACCTTTACACGCTATGAGGTTTGAGAATAGTACAAGTGAGTATAAAGTGCCTCATATGGGATGGAATACCCTGCAGAATGCAAAAGATCCGCTATTTAAAGGGTTAGGACTTGACAATCATTGTTATTTTGTGCATAGTTACTATGTACCCGAATCCGATTACACCATAGCAACGACTAATTATATACAAAACTTCTCATCAGGCATACGTAAAGATAATTTTACTGGAGTCCAGTTTCACCCAGAAAAGAGTGGAAAGGTGGGAGAAATAATAATCAAAAATTTTTTACATGAGTAAAGTCATTGAAGAAACAAGAAGCAGAGTCATACCAGCAATAGACATTATCGAAGGAAAATGTGTAAGGCTAGAAAAAGGCGATTATGCAACAGCGAAAGTCTACGGAGACAACCCGTTAGACGTAGCTATGTCCTATAAAGATAGTGGGATCGAATATTTGCATATCGTTGATCTAGACGGTGCTAAAGCACAAGAACCTAAGAATCTAAAAATCGTTGAGAAGATAAGATCTAAGACTAAATTGAAAATTGATTTTGGCGGCGGTATTAAAACGAGGCAAAGTCTAATAGATTCATTTAATGCTGGGGTAGAGCAAGTAGTTATAGGATCATTGGCAGTTAAAGATCAAGACCTTGTCAAATCATGGATCGATGAGCTAGGTGGAGGAAGGATCATTATAGGAGCAGACACGATAGATGGCAAGATTGCTACTGATGGCTGGCAAGAGACTGTTAAGATGGATATCTTCGCTTTTATCAATGATTATGTTGCTGCTGGGGGAAAGTACTTTCTATGTACAGATATCCAAAAAGACGGTATGCTAGGTGGTCCTAGTAATGCGCTTTACAAAAAGATACTTACAAATTGCGAAGGCATAAATCTACTAGCAAGTGGTGGAGTGTCAAGTATGGATGATGTAGTTAAGCTAAGTGAGATGGGTGTAGAAGGGGTAATTGTAGGTAAAGCATTATATGAAGAGAAAATCAACATTGATGACTTATCATTATTTGGCAACCCAAGCCTAAATGACGAAGAATTAGATTAGTACATATTAAAATATATTGTTATATGTACTTATGTTGTGATGTCAACTAATTGATTTGGATATCTATGCTTACCAAAAGAATCATACCATGTCTGGATGTCAAGAATGGCAGAACAGTCAAAGGAGTAAATTTCTTAAACCTTATAGACGCTGGTGATCCGGTAGAATTAGCAGAGAAATATGCTAAAGAGGGTGCAGATGAATTAGTCTTCTTAGATATATCCGCTACTAATGAAGAGCGGGCAACAACTCTAGACCTAGTTAAAAAAGTAGGAGAGAAAATTAATATTCCCTACGCTGTCGGAGGTGGAATCAGCTCTGTAGATCAAGTCTATAAGCTATTGCAGCATGGAGCAGAGAAAGTGAGTATAAACTCATCTGCGGTGCGTGATCCTAACTTAGTTAGTAGGATTTCAGCAGCATTCGGAGCTCAGTGTTTAATAGTTGCAGTCGATGCAAGGATGGAAGGTGATCAATGGGTACTCTATACACATGGAGGCTCTAAGTCTACTGGATTAGAATTATTTAGCTGGGCTGAAAAAATGGAAGAACTGGGAGCTGGAGAGATACTATTTACTTCTATGGATCACGATGGTACCAAAGCTGGCTTTGCAGTAGATGCGCTGAGAGAGATGAATAAGCGTTTATCCATTCCAGTGATTGCATCTGGAGGTGCTGGTAGCAAAACTCATTTTAAGGATGTATTTGAGCAAGGGAATGCTGATGCTGCATTAGCGGCGAGTATATTTCATTTTGGCGAGATACCGATTCCTGATTTGAAATCTTATTTGAAAAATGAAAATATCCCAATTAGGGCTTAATTTTTACTATGGACTATAAATTTGATGCTGCTGGTCTGATACCGGCTATCATTCAAGATGCGACGACAAAGACCGTCCTCATGTTAGGATATATGAATGAAGAAGCTATTGAAAAAACTAAGTCTACAGGACTAGTAACATTCTACAGCAGATCAAAGGAGCGGTTATGGACAAAAGGAGAAGAGAGTAAAAACTATCTCAAATTGATAAGCATAAGTAACGACTGCGATAGTGATTCTCTACTGATCAGGGCTATACCCGAGGGGCCAACATGTCATACTGGTGCAGATACTTGCTGGAATGAGACTAATGAACCTGATGCTGTGCTTTTTATCAGGCAGCTAAGTGATATTATAGAGGATCGTAAGAATAATCCAAATGAGGAATCATATACGGCTAAGCTTATGTCTAAAGGTATCAACAAAGTAGCCCAAAAAGTAGGAGAGGAAGCAGTAGAATTGGTCATTGAAGCTAAAGATGATAATGATGACTTGTTTCTTGGGGAGGCAGCGGATTTAATGTATCACTACCTTGTCCTATTATCTGCAAAGGATAAGTCTATAGATGAGGTAGTCGAAGTGCTGAAAAGTAGGCACAAACCTATTTAGCTTCTCATATAGTTTTTTCGGGGCTTGGTTTTTTAAAAAACGCCGAGCCAAAATTGAATTCTAAAAATACTCTGATTTGAATTTCGGTATCGTTTACGAAAACGATCTCTAGCAGATCTTCCCAATAGTTAGATTTTAATAATTTTCACATTTGATAACATTATATTCAAATTATGACGTAATATATTGCTAGTCATGTCTTTGTTTTTAAGATTATTTAGAGCATATTTATAAGGAATTTGCTAAAATTCTGAGATTTTAATTAATCTCACTTGGTTAAATTGGGTGTTATTTTTAACCTTTTAGGAGAGTCACTTATGGTGTCTCTCCTTTTTTGTTTAATGTATTGGCTAATTTGTTAGACAAAATTTAATTCCAAATTCGAATTCTTTAATTTTTCCTAATCGTAGTTTTACTTGGAGTAAAAAATTTAGACAAATTATATAGGATTTGACGGTCCTTATTTTGGGTAGAAGCTAGACAAGGTCATGGAAAGTATCTATTATCAAATACATCGCAACAAGAAAATTCTTCCTTTTACTTACAAACATATATGTGCACAAATAATTAAAGGCATTGTATGTGAAGTGATTTAATGAAGCTTGGTTAGCTAAAAACTACCTTATTGATCTTACAAACTTTTCAACAATTGCTTCAATATTATTTTCTCCATCTTCAAGTGCCCTTATAAAAGCACTTCCAATAATAGCACCATTAGAATTATCGCATGCAGTCTGATAAGTGGCTTTATCATGAATACCAAAACCGATAAGTGTCGGATTGGGCAATTGCATATCCCTGATTCTTTTGAAATATGATTTTTGACCATCTGAAATCTCGGTACTACTACCTGTGATACTTGACTTAGATACCATATAGACAAATCCTTTGCTTAGGCGTGATATTTTTTTGATCCTATCTTCTGACGTTTCTGGTGTTATCAGAAACGTCTTCCTGATACTATATTGATCAAAAAGATTTTTGTAGTCTCTTTCGAATAGAACCATCGGTAAATCAGGTATAATCAATCCATCAATACCAGCTTCTGCAGCCCTATGTAGAAATTTTTCTTTGCCATATTGAATCATTTGATTCAAATAGCCCATCATGATTAATGGAATCTGAGATGATTGACGCACCTCAACTACTTGCTCAAAGAGCTTGTCTACAGTCATTCCGTTAGCAAGTGCTTTTTGGCTGCTGGCTTGTATGGTAGGCCCATCTGCCATAGGATCTGAGTAAGGCATCCCTAGTTCAATGAGATCAACACCACTCTTTTCTAAGGCCAGAATCACCTCAGGAGTACTTTCTAAAGAAGGGTGCCCAGCAGTAAAATAAACATTAAGTATACCACCTGATTTCCTTGCAAATAATTCATCTAGTCTATTAGCCATTACTCTGAGTCAGTTTTATTATCTGCAGTATTTTGATTCATATAGTCTACATAAGTTGCTAGGTCTTTGTCTCCTCGCCCAGAGACATTGACAACGACCACATCATCTTTTTTTAATGTCATTTTTTCTAATGCAACAAAAGCATGCGCAGTCTCTAAAGCTGGTATGATGCCTTCTTCTTTAGTGACCATCATAGCGGCTTCCAATGCCTCTTCATCTGTTGCGCTATATACTTTGCCTCTACCAGAGTTGATGATGTGAGCATGTAAGGGCCCGATACCAGGATAGTCTAATCCTGCTGATATAGAATAAGGTTCTATGATCTGCCCATCATCGGTTTGCATAAGCATCGTCATACTTCCATGGATTACACCCGGTGTACCTAGGATACTAGTGGCTGCTGAGTGACCCGTGTCTATTCCTTTGCCTGCGGCTTCTATTAAGATAAGTTGTACATCAGCATCGTTTAGATAGTGATAGTATGCCCCAGCTGCATTACTACCGCCTCCCACACATGCAAGGATATAGTCAGGATTCTCTTTCCCTATATGTTCTTTTAATTGCCACTTCATCTCTGCACTTATTACCGATTGAAATCTAGCTACCATATCAGGATATGGATGTGGTCCTACAACACTCCCGATTATATAATGAGTATCTACAGGATTATTTATCCAGTCTCTTATAGCTTCGTTAGTGGCATCTTTTAATGTCTTGCTACCGCTAAGGGCAGGCCTTACTTCAGCGCCCAGCATCTTCATTCTAGCGACATTTGGGGCTTGCCTTGCTATATCTACCTCGCCCATATAAACTATACACTCTAGCCCTTTGAGGGCACAGACAGTAGCGGTAGCAACTCCGTGTTGGCCTGCGCCAGTCTCTGCTATGATTCTATGCTTACCCAGTTTCTGAGCCATGAGTATCTGACCGATTGTATTGTTGATTTTGTGAGCGCCCGTGTGATTTAGATCCTCTCTTTTAAGATAGATTTGGGCATTGTACTTTTTAGACAATTTAGCTGCATAATAAAGAGGAGAAGGTCGTCCGACATAATCCTTGAGTAAACTATCAAACTCTTTCTTGAACGATGGCTCGGCCATGATCTTTAGATAATTAGTCTCTAGATCATTAATATTAGCGTGGAGCATCTCTGGGATAAATGCCCCTCCAAACTCTCCATAAAATCCATTTTCATCTACCTGATAATTCATACACTTGTCTGTTTTACAAAATTCTTTATTAATCCTATATCTTTTAATGCAGGACTATTTTCAAACTTACTATTGAGATCAACACCTGCAAACCTTTTATGTTTTAGTTGTAAGATCAATTCATAATCATTTGGTCCTATTCCTCCAGCCAAAAGGAATGGCGTATTCCCTTTATACTGATCTAATTTAGCCCAATCAAACTTTTTGCCAGAACCACCGTGCTCCTTAGACTTTGTGTCAAATAAAAAATAATCAACTTCTTCGAATTCTTTTGTTTCTAAAAAATCAAAATCATCATCGACGCTGAATACTTTGATAACTCCTGCTAAATCCTTCATAGCATTGCAATACATACTGGTCTCACCTCCATGGAGTTGTACATAGTCTAGTTGATAACTGTCTATATAACTTACAACAACATCAAACTCCTCCTTAACAAAAACTCCGACCAAACTGATATCATCTGATAAAGAATCAAAAGCATCTTCTGGATTATCATCAGATATATATCTTTTTGACTCTGGATAGAAGTTGAGACCTACCATATGAATGGGCAAATCAGACAATGCTGCTACATTTGTCTTTTCTCGCATTCCGCATACTTTATAAAGCATTAAGCGCTGATTTATATTCTTCAATAAATGATTTACAAGCTAGTCCTGGGTCGTCAGTTTTCATAAATCGTTCACCTATTAAAAATCCATCAAAGCCTGCTTCTCTAAGTTTGATCATAGTCTGTATATCATGTATGCCACTCTCAGATATCTTGCACACCTCTTTTGGTAAGTATGGGTATAAGCTAATACTATGATTAGGATCAACAGTGAAAGTTGTCAGGTCTCTGTTATTGATGCCTATTGCGTTTACTGTAGGGTGATACTTGTCAATTTGCTCTTTTGTATGTATCTCCATCAAAACTTCTAATCCTAAGCTCGCTGCTATCGTTGCAAGGTTTGCTATCTCTTCTTTACTTAATATTTCTGTGATCAAGAGTATAGCATCTGCTCCTATAGATTTAGCTTCTATGATTTGATATTCATCTATGATAAAATCTTTGCGCAGGATAGGACAGTTGACCTTAGGCCTAGCCATACTTAGGTGGTAAGCATTCCCGCCAAAGAAATATTCATCTGTCAGAATGGAAATTCCAGACACGCCAGCATCACAATATTGATTGGGGATAATTGATGGATCTGCCTGCAAATTAATTGTTGGTTTAGAAGGGGAGCGTCGTTTGAATTCTGAAATGATTCCTGATCTATTTTTATCTTTTATATAACCAGAAAATGAAATACACTCACGACTATAGTAATCACTTTGTTCGAGGGTGCTAATTGGACATTGTTCTTTATTACGCTGAACCTCTATTTTCTTATGCGCTACGATTTTATCTAGTATATGCACTACACAATTTATTTACTTGATTCTATTAATTTCTTCAATGCATTGTAAGCATTACCTGATTCCATAGATAACCTAGCTTCTGTTATGCAGTCACTTATGGATTTACTATGATCAAAAAGCTGTATGGCTAAGCTAGCATTTGCTAATACTACATTAGTCTGAGAAGTTGTCCCTTGATTACTGATTATTTTTATAAAGATATCAGCAGCATCTTTAACTGTATCGCCGCCGAATATTTCACTGGGGTCTATTTTATTCATACCAAAGTAGGAGGGAGCTACAACCTGATTCTGTGTGTTTGTTATGATTTTTGTATCGCCAGTCAAAGAGACTTCATCATAACCATCCATAGCATGTACGATTGCATATGCTTTATCCTCTCCTTCGTGTGCTAAATGATATAGGTCGGTAAGGCGCTCTTCGAAAACGCCTAGCAAATGTCTTTTTGGCTGTGCAGGATTAACTAAGGGCCCTAATAAATTAAAGAAAGTTTTCACACCAAGTGCCCGTCTAATCGGTGCAACAAATTTCATAGCAGGATGAAACTTAGGTGCGTGAAAAAAGCAAATATTAGACTTATCCAATTGTACTCGAAGTACATCTTGATCATTGCTAAATTGATAGCCAAGATGCTCTAATACATTGCTAGATCCCGACACTGAGGAGACACCATAATTGCCGTGCTTTGTCACTTTATATCCTGCGCCAGCCACTACGAAAGATGTCAATGTCGAAATATTAAAAGTGTTTTTCCCGTCGCCTCCTGTACCTACGATATCTATACTATCCACGTTACCTAAATCAACTTTAACACAAAGATCGATCAGTGCATCTCTAAACCCAGCTAATTCACTAGGAGTAATAGCACGCATTCTGAAGACTGTCATAAAAGCTGCTGCACTCGCTTCGTTATATTTCTCAGCAGAGATATCTGTCAATATTGACTTTGCTTCCTCTTTTGCAAGAAACTCGCCTGCAAATAATTTATTTAATATCTCTTTCATCTTAGTTTAGTAAGAAGTTTTCTATCATTTTATTTCCCTGTGGCGTCAAGACGGATTCAGGATGAAATTGTACAGCTTCGATATTGTAATCAGTATGTCTTATGCCCATGACCTCTCCTTGCTCATCATAGCAGGTGGCTATCAAGCAATCAGGCAAAGAGGACTTTTCGATAGTCCAAGAATGATACCTGCCAGCTTCAAATATCTCAGGGATATCTTTCAATACTATACTTTTAGCATCTGTTCTTGTCATGTCTGTTGCAACTCCGTGATAGACTTTACTTAGATTCTTGAGCTTAGCACCATAGACTTCTCCTATAGCTTGCTGACCTAGACAAACCCCTAACATTTTTTTAGTAGGAGCATACGCTGCTATGATCTCTTTAAGTTTGCCCGCTTCATCAGGTATACCAGGTCCCGGTGAAAGGATAATTGTATCAAAAGCTTCTATCTCTGATAACTCTATTTGATCATTACGCCTTACATCTATACGATGGCCAAGCATTAACTCTATAGCATGTACAAGGTTGTAGGTAAATGAATCATAATTATCAATAACTATTACTTTCCCATCCATATCAAATATTTTCTGCCATGGTTAAGGCTTTTTTTAGAGCCGCTAATTTATGATTTACTTCCATCATTTCTTTCTCTTCTTCAGAGCCAATTACTAACCCAGCACCTGCTTGACGGTATAAGATATTATCTTTGCTTAAAAACGATCTGATGATAATCGCATGATTAAGATCTCCATTAAGTTTGAGCATCCCAATCCCTCCACCGTAGATAGATCTGGAGTGAGATTCATACTTATCAATTAATTGCATTGCCTTGTACTTAGGTGCACCAGATAGGGTACCTGCGGGGAAAGTGTCAGCATATACTTGGAATCCACTCTTGCCTTTGAGCAACCTGCCAATTACTACCGACACAATATGTATCACATGGCTGAAATACTGTATCTGCTTAAAAACTTTGACTGTAACCTTCTCTGTATTCTTACTAAGGTCGTTACGAGCTAGATCTACCAGCATCACATGCTCTGAGGTCTCCTTTGGGTCGGCTAATAGTTTATCCGCGAGGATAGCATCCTGCTCTGCATCACCTGTCCTTCTAAAGGTACCAGCTATAGGATGTATCTCTGCAATACCTCCATCAACCTTAAGTTGTGCTTCTGGAGAAGAGCCGAATATTCTATAATCTCCATAATCATAGTAAAACAAATATGGACTTGGATTAATAGACCTCAATGCCCTGTAGAGATTAAAATCATCTCCCTCATATCCTTGCTTAAATCGACGCGCCAAAACTAATTGAAAAACATCTCCTCGCTGGCAATGCTGCTTAGCTTTAGTTACCATCTCTTTATAATCATCATCAGTTATATCTGACGATTCTTCTCCTAAGAGTTTAAAGTCTGTCTGTGGAATGCTTCTGTCGTGGATCAGTGATTCGATTGCTCGTACATTTGAAAGCTCACCCTCCGGACAGTTTTCTACTAATGTGACCATCGAATGATAATGATCAAATACTATTATGTATCTAAAGAAATCATACCTTATTTCAGGTATTAGATCTTCCTTTTTATTAGTATCAAACTCTATAGTCTCAAAATGTTGGACTGCCTCATATGAAGTATATCCAAATAAGCCATTTAGATCTTTGCAAGTCTTATCTCCAGTAATTTCGATGCTTTCTAATAATTCTTCTATTACTGATACTGCATTAAAGTTTTCAATTTTTATTTTTTGATTATCAATTGATAATTCTCCTTTGTCAATTACGAGAGAAATTAGCGGTTCAAAACATATGAATGAAAGGCTATTCTCCTTGCTCATATGGTCAGAACTCTCTAACAAAAACGCTTGATCAAACTGTTGCCTGACCCTCAGGTAAAGCGCCATGGGCATCACCAGATCACCGATCATTTCCTTGGCAGTACTATTAAACTTTCTCTTCATTACTATTATGTTTTGCAACTATCATGCTATCTAAACAAAAAAAAGGCTTGTCGGAGTCCGACAAGCCTTTTTGTATATCAATTGATACTAAATGGGTGTTACGAAGTTCCGAGGATCTTTGTTTGTTTGTGCCACCACCAGTTAGTATTTAAAATCATAATTTAATAATTGATACAAAGTAAAGCACATTTGGGTAAGGATTCCAAATAAAATACAATATTTCTTAACATTATCAACAAGTCAGCAACAAAATACTTATGGATAAAATTTAAATCTGCATGAGTAGTAAAGAATGGGAAACAGGAGTAATTGGTGGAAAGGAAAATAGAACGATTGAACTAGTTGAGTATAAAAAATATTGGCAATCAAAATTCCTTGAACACAAGAGTAAAATACAGAATTGCTTAGGGGAAATAGCCTTAGATATAGAGCACATTGGTTCTACTTCAGTTCCAAAACTCTCTGCCAAACCAATAATAGATATATTATTGATTGTTGGCGATTCATCAGATGAAGATAAATACCTAAAGAAAATGGAAGCTGTTGAATACCAATTACGAGTAAGAGAACCTGATTTTCATGAACATAGAATGTTTAGATCATATGAGAAAGATGTCCATATTCATGTCCTCTCAAAAGGGTCAACTGAGATAGATAAATATATTTTATTTAGGAATAGATTGAGGTGTAGTGATACTGATCGAATTAGATATGAAAAAGTAAAACTTAATTTAGCAAAATCAAATTGGAATGATATGAATGAATATGCAGATGCCAAAACAAAAATTATAGAACAAATTATTGAATTAGCTAAAAAAGACATAGGCAATGCATAACAAGGGTCATGACAGTATATCCCACGGGATACGCTGCATGCCACCGATCCGATACATTGATTCATTGAAAAAGTCAAAACTAAACAGCAAAAGAGATTCAAAGTGGTTGTTGAAAGTTGTGAGTTAGCTAATATGCAACTGAAAATGTTGCTTCATTTATCTTTGATAATTAAGATTAAAATCAATCCTGTATAGCGATTTAGTAGAAGTTATCAGAATCTTAATTAGGGTTAATTTAGCTTTAAACATATGGGGCTTACTGTTTACTCCTGATACCTTTTTCTAGATTGTGTTAAACAATTTCTTATTCAGCTATGAAAAAACTAGTACTCTTAATTTATATGCTACCCATCTCATTGATTGCTCAATTTGATTTCGGTTTTAAGGCAGGCCTTAATTCTAGTAATGTATCTCATGTAATATGTGAAGGTGATGCTGATGAATTGATTAGCAGTTCGTCTCCTAAATTAGGGGCCTATGCTGGGCTCATGTTTGAGAGGCATTTAAGTAGTAGGATTTCAGCGCAAGGCGAGCTACTCTATTCTATGAAGGGATTTAAAGATGGTATTAGGAAATTCTCTTTTAATGAAATAGCTTTCCCTTTTTTAATTAAATATTCATTTGATAAATTTTCATTTGGTCTGGGACATGAGATTGGATATGTTGTAAATAATAGCATAATTGATGCTAACATGGACGCTGCGATATTAGGATCTTTAAACTACCGACTGAGTGATTTACTTAGTCTTGACTTTAGGTATAATCATAGTTATACTAAATTATTTGATGTTAGTTTTTATAATATGGAAAATGTCCAGTTTGGTACAGGAGGTGTCAAGACGAGAGTGTTACAATTTGGAGTTGCTTATACTTTACCTTCTAAATAAGAGTCACCGTCCTAAATAAAATGCGGTCTCTATTAGGTATGCACTTGTTGTAAAACGACTCTTAAACTTAACAAAATGATAAGAGCACAGATCCTAATTTATAATTTTGATTGATCTTTGGTTGTAATTACCTTCCTTCTTTTAGATGCCATTACGTTTTGAAAAGGATGAAGAGATGGTTTTTAAAAAAGGATAATTACAACAATCATAAAATGCTTAATTGAAATGAATGAACAGACTACAACTTTTTGAATTTGAAGATTTTCATTGGTTTCCTGATTTATTTAGATCACCTATGACCAGGCTCTTAGCAGTACTGAATGAAAAGATGGGGTTAGATGAGGCTGTAACTATCTTGATAGAGAATATCGTGGAGCGAACAGGGCTACAAGTTATTGTAGATCTGGGCTCGGGGTCTGGTGGCGTAATGCCTGTTGTGCATGATAAATTAAATTCAGATGAAGGTGATGCTGAGATTAAGTTCATTCTAACTGATTTACATCCCAGTAAAGAGAGCATTCAAAGTATTAATTCAATATCAAATGAATCTCTTAGCTATTATCCGCAATCTGTAGATGCGACAAAACTTGAAGCAGCGCCCAAGGGAGTTAAGACAATGATCAATTCATTTCATCATATGGATGCTGATAGTGCTAAATCGATCTTAGAATCTGCGCAAGATAGCGGCGACCCAATCTTAATCTTCGAAATGCAAGAAAAAAAGATCCCAATAATCATTTGGTTGATATTTCTGCCTCTAGGTTTGTTGATTACTTTTATGATGGCCTTAGTACTTACTTTATTTTCAAGACCGATTACGATAACACAATTGATATTTACTTATTTGATTCCTATCATCCCTTTGTGCTTTGCTTGGGATGGTCAAGTATCATACGCACGGATGTACAGTATGAAAGATTATGATAGTTTCTTAGACGGATTAGGCGGTAAGGATTATATATGGAAGAAGGGAGTAGGGCAGAAAAGAAATGGAAAACCTATAGGTACTTTTTTATTAGGAATGCCTGCGAGTATTGATAAATAGAACTATGGAAACAAAAAAAGACGTAGCAATCGTCACTGGAGTCAGCAGGCTTAATGGTATGGGTAGGGCTATCTGTAAGCGGTTAGCTATGGCCGGGGCAGATATCTGTTTTACTTATTGGACACGTTATGATCAAGCTATGCCCTGGGGAGTGGAGACTAGTGAGCCAGATCAAATACAGAAAGAAATAAGGTCTTTAGGAGTTAAGTGCGAAAAAATAGAAATTGATTTGTCGGAAGATCTTGCAGCAACAGAGTTATTTGATTTTGCTAATTCAAAAATAGGGGGTGTGAGTATGCTAGTGAATAATGCGACTCATAGTGTCAAATCTAGTATTTCAACGATTAGCTCAGGTGTACTTGACCAACACTATGCTGTAAATGTGAGGGCGGTAATCATGCTAATAAAGGAATTTACTAATCGAATTGAGAAAGGACAGAGGGGAAGCATAGTAAATTTGAGTTCAGGTCAATCGTTGGGACAGATGAATAATGAGTTTGCCTATGCAATTACTAAAGGAGCAATCGATACACTGACTACAACCATATACTCAGAGCTTGCAGCGAAAGGAATTACAATCAATGCCGTAAATCCTGGACCAAATGACACAGGCTGGATGGAAGGTGATTTAAAACAAGAATTAAAAAATAGATTCCCAATGGGGAGAGTGGGATTACCAGCTGATACAGCTAAACTAGTTTCTTTTCTATGTAGCGAAGATGCCTCTTGGATTACTGGTCAAGTAATACACAGTGAGGGAGGCTTTATCAGATAGAATCATGCTAAGACTAAAATATAGCTATCTAAAATCTATATAGCAAAGACGCTAAACTATTTTCTACATTTCAAATTATGATATAGCTTCCATTAAGCTTTTTGTTTAATCCTTTAGATTCTTGATTGCTGATGGATTAGGAAGCTCGTCGAATCCCATATTAAACAAAGTAAATCCAAAAATATCTGCATACTGCTCGATAGTCTTACTTACAGGAGTTCCTGCGCCATGCCCTGCATTAGTTTCTATGCGGATTAGAGTTGGGTTACTTCCAGTTTGTTTTGCTTGTAATTCTGCTGCGAACTTGAAACTATGTGCTGGGACAACTCTATCGTCATGATCACCAGTGGTAACTAGTGTGGAAGGATATTGGGTTCCTTCTTTTACATTGTGGACAGGGGAGTAGCCTTTAAGATATTCAAACATTTCTTTGTTATCATCTGCTGTGCCATAATCATATGCCCAGCCTGCGCCTGCTGTAAATGTATGATAACGCAACATATCCATCACGCCAACGGCAGGCAGAGCTACTTTCATTAGATCTGGTCGTTGCGTCATAGTTGCGCCGACTAGTAGTCCTCCATTACTACCACCTCTAATAGCTAAGTATTCCGATGAGGTATAGTTTTCTGCAATCAAATACTCAGCCGCGGCAATAAAATCATCAAACACATTTTGCTTCTGCATCTTGGTGCCTGCATCGTGCCACTTCTTGCCGTACTCCCCACCGCCGCGGAGGTTAGGCACCGCATAGACTCCTCCTTGCTCTAGCCATATTGTATTCACAATGCTAAAAGAAGGAGTAAGACTTATATTAAACCCTCCATAGGCATAAAGCAATGTGGGATTTTTACCATTTAGTTTAAGTCCCTTTTTGTGTGTAATGATCATAGGAACTTTAGTCCCGTCTTTGGAAGTATAAAAAACTTGATTGGATTCATATTCATCTGGATTGAAATCAATATCTGGCTTCCAATAAGATTCGTATGCTCCGGTTTTAACGTTATACTTGAATGTTGATCCAGGAGTTTTATAATTTGTAAAACTGAAATAGAATTCTTCATTTTCCCGTTTACCACCAAAGCCGCTTGCACTTCCTACGCCAGGCAGTTTCACCTCTCTTATAAGTTTTCCATTGTAGTCATATTGCAGCACTTTAGAGATTGCATCTACCATGTATTCAGCAAAGAAGTATCCTCCACCTGTGTTGGGGCTTAATACATTTTCTGTCTCTGGGATAAAATCTGTCCAGTTAGAAACACCTGGATTCTTTGCATCTGTGGTTACGATCTTAGTATTCGGAGCATCTTTATTTGTTACCAGATAAAGCTTTGATCCCGTATTTTCGATGATATAGGTATCGCTATCTTCATTATCTATTATCGTAATTAATTTACTATTTGGTTGTTGTAAGTCTTTTAAGAAAAGTTTGTTTCCTGATGTTGAGTTAGAGGCACTGATTTGTAAGTAACGCTCATCTTCAGTCACCGTTGCTCCTATGTATCGATGCTTTTCTGAAGATTTTCCTCCATAGATAAGTTCGTCTTGTGATTGCGATGTTCCTAGTTTGTGAAAATATACCTTGTGCTGATCGGTTTTTGCAGACAGTTCACTGCCTTTTGGTTTATCATAGCTAGAGTAATAGAATCCTTCATTTCCTTTCCAAGACAGACCACTAAATTTTATATCAACTAATGTGTCTTCTACAATCTCTTTAGTCTTAGTGTTTATGATAAGTCCTTTGCGCCAATCACTTCCTCCTTCAGAGATTAGATAGGCCGCTAAAGATCCATCTTTAGTAAATCTCAATCCTGCTAAGGAGGTAGTGCCATCTTCAGAAAAAGTATTTGGATCTAAAAATACTTCTGCTTTCCCATCACCTTGTTTTCGATAGACTACATACTGGTTTTGAAGCCCATCATTTTTGTAAAAATATGTAAAATCACCTTCCCTAAACGGAGAACCGATTTTCTCATAATTCCACAGTTTTTCAAGCCTATCTTTTATTTGTTTTCTGTAAGGGATATTATCTAGATAACCAAAGGTTGCCGTATTCTGCTGAGTTACCCATGCTTCTGTTTCTTGACTACGGTCGTCTTCTAGCCATCTGTAAGGATCTTTTACCTCAGTGCCAAAGTAGGTTTGGGAAGAGTCTGCTTTAGCAGTTGTCGGATAATTCACTATTATTGGTTCTTTAATTGTTTCTTGATTACAAGAGCAAAGGAAGATAATTATGCTGGCAAATAGAAGTGATTTTTTCATTGTTTATTACTTATTAAGAGTACGTAATTTACCATAAATCTTGACAGCTTTCTATAAGTAATTTGTATTGATTATTACTGTGAAACTTTAGAGCACCTCGAGAAGACAATCGATAAGTAAAACATTAATTCTCCTTTTTCTTTTTCTTAAACGGATTCCATTTATCCAATTTACTTTTAAGACTATCGATCTGAGTTGTCGTAGAATCTCCAATGACGATACCTGTTTTTTTAGCTAGGTCTGTAAAAATAGAATCTTGAGCCTCTTTTGTAAATGAAGAATCAATAGTATTCTTTAAAACGCCACCAAATTTTTTCTTGGCTTTATCAACAGCTTCCTTAGCTTTTTCTTCAGCTACGGTAATTAGGGAATCTTTTACCTCTTCCGTTTTGTTTTCTAGCTTAGTACGGATACTGTCAATTTCGCTCTTCGCTTTATTTTCTGCTTTTTGCTTTTCTTCTTCGATTCTTGTGTTGATACTGTCTTTCGCTTCAGTTACTTTGTTTTCTACAGCAGCTGTTGCAGCATCTTTAAGTGATACATCTTTATTGTCTATTCCTATAGGTTTGATCTGTACCTTAGGATCCAAGAGATTACCGGTAAGTATGATATCAACTAAGAAGTACTTTGCATCTAGATCAAGCCCAGTTTTTTTAATGGCACCTAGTAGTTTGTCAATACCTTCGTTGGCTAATTTAGTAGTAGAATTATTTAAGATCTCACGTGGTACTTTAGCTCTGAAAGTATAATTCATATCCTGATTGATTTTATGAGACCCACTGATCTTAAAATCTATATCATTCCAAGTCTGATTAAAGTCTTCCATTTTTACAAAACCATCATTAATTTCAAACCAATTTTTAGAGTTCTTAATCGTCCATTCTTTTGCCTCTTTAAATTTGATTACCTCCTTAATTTTTTCAAGCGGTTTGAAGCCATTAATCTTTCCTTCTAAGGTTTCTAAATATCCTGAGCCTGTTAGCGTGTTTAAATCAGGTAACAATTCTTTAGTCAGGTCTCCTTCAAGGATTAGATTACCATTAAAGACACCTTCAATATATTTAGCTATCGGAGCAAGAATCTTGACCGTACTGATTTTTTCAAAAGCTTGATCAAATTGCATATTACCCATATTGTACTTGAGCGCAAATTTAGGCTTGCTTAGATCAGCAGTATTATAGAGGCCATCCATAGCGATTGTTCCTCCGATTACTTTGCCTTTAAAATCTGTGAGTTGCAGCTCATTAGGCACAACGGCAACTTGACCATTTGCATCTATTAAGTCAATATCTTGGTATTTAAATTTCTTGATTTTGGTATCTATAATAATATTTATGTTTTCTGGCACAAGCACAAATTCTTCTAACTCTCCAGATTCATCTTCAGCCGCGAAATCTTCAAAATTAACTAAGTCTGAAGTCAACTGCAGATTACCAGTCATTGTATCATTATAAAAGCTGTACTCTGCAAGGCGATTAAGTTTTCCAGATAAAGCAAAATCACTGTTCTTGATAATGGCTTTACCACTATTTATTTTCAGACTGTTGTCAATTAAGGCACCATCTATTGATCCTTTTTCTACAGGGTAAGTTTCATATTTTACCTTATCAGCTTTAGAGTCAATCTTAAAGTTCATTCGTTTAAAGATATCTACCAAGACTACATTTTGATCATCAAATGATTCTTGCTCATCGGTATTAGTGCTTATCCATTGGTCTATGTTGAGGTTTTTAGAAGTCGAGCTGATCGATCCCTCTAGCGGTAGACCCTCAGATAGTACATTTAGTGGGTCATTGATATTAAACTTACCTGTAAGATCTGTATCACCATATTGTATGCCATCAAAATCAATGTCGAGCGATCTAGGGTTTGCCTTTGCAATTAGTGATTTAGCTTCTATCGGTAGTGCATCTTCATTTTTAATAATCAGATTGTCCACATTTAAAAAACCTTCGAAAACTAAGTCTTTAAAATTTCCTTGTTCTATATCTTTTTGATTTGATTTTAATTGAAAATCAGTTTCTATTTGACCGCTTACATTATCAAATTCGTTGAGTGGATAAGCATTTTTTAATTTTGCTAAATCCATATTTCCTTTCATCGCAACATCAAATCTTGGATTGGCTATTAGATTATCTGCATTTAATTTGCCCTCTAGAAAGTACTCATCTACTTTAAAATTATAGTTTGGAATATCAATTTTTAGATTACTAAGATCTCTGCTGCTGTTTTCTATTTTGACATTAGCAAGAATATCAGATATGGAGCTGCTCAACCCAGGATATTTAAAGCTTCCGTCTTTTGCATTCATTTCTATTTTAAAATTAGGGTAACTATTGTCTGATAACTCTCCTTTTGCAAAACCATTTACTTTGAAATCTCCACTAGCTTGAGCACTATTAAAATCTCCTTTGTACATATTAGGTAGAAGAGAGATAAATGACTTTATATCATTTTCAAATGTTGTGAAGACCAGGTCTAAGGCAGTAGAATTTTCTTTGATAAGAACTGAGCCATTAGTTTTTAATTTTAAATCATTTATAGAAAGCAATGCATCATCTAATTCATATTTGCTCTGGTCGAGATTAACCTTAATGTCACTATCTAGGTTGATTGTAAGTGTGGAGAATGCACGCACATTATTTATCTTAGGCACTAAACGTCCAATTGAGGTTTTGGTATCTAGGTCAAATATATTCTCCGTAAAATCACCTTTTCCTGAGTGATTAATTTCTTCACTAGTGATGGCATAGCCAGTTGAATAGTCAGTATAATTTAAGACACCATCAATTATCTCGTAAGATTGTAAGCTTAGATCAAAACTCTGTCCCTCACTATCAGAAGGTTTAGCGATATCATAGTTTGCTTTGCCACTTTTATTTATGATGATATCAATAGTAGGTTTATCGATAACAAAAGAGTTAATCTTAATAGGATCTGTAGTTTTGAATATCGTGGATAGGTCTACATTTAGTAAAAACTCTGAAATATTTGCAAGGCGTTGATCTTCAAATTCTTCTACACCATCAATTGTCAGATTATTTAAAGTAATACCAATATTAGGAAAGCTCTTGATAAAGCTGATGTCAAGATCTTCAAAATCAATCTTGGCATTTACCTGCTTGTTTAACTCAGTTTTCACTCTTTCTTCTAATTGGCCACTAAACACAAATCCGGCTATAACCAATGCTATTACTAAACCAATGAATAGATATATTAGGTATTTAAATAGTTTCTTCATTTATAAATTTTTATAACTCTTAGTTGAAAGACGAGTCAAGACTTAGATTACACTATCCTGTATATGTGTTAACACTATTTTAGCACATTCTATTATGAGAGTTTACCCTAGTTGTCTCTGTATCATTGATATAAATTGGATTATCTTGGTTCTAAATCCCCATATACAATTAATAAGTCCACAAATATCATATTAAGGGTAGAAAGTCTGAAGACCCACTTTGCTACAAAGCCTGATCTAATAAAGGCGGTTGATGGTATTTCATTTGACCTATGTCTGGGAGAGACCATTGGTATAGTCGGTGAGTCTGGCTCTGGTAAGTCTGTTAGTATGTTGTCGATTTTGCAACTCATAGAATCTCCAGGAAAGGTTGTAGATGGTGCGGTAACTTATTTTGATGAAAACGCATCTATCGATTTGTTAAGTCTATCGGAGTATGAGATTTCAAAGTATAGGGGTGCTAAGATTGGTATGATTTATCAGCAGGCTATATCCTCGTTTAATCCAGTGCAGAAGATAGGCAAGCAATTGAAAGAAGCTGTGCTGATACATAACAAGTCTAGTGTAGGTTTGGATTTATTATTAAAAGATTTATTACAAAAAGTAGAGCTTCAAGACTATGAAAGAATACTAGCTGCTTATCCTCACCAGTTGTCAGGAGGTCAGCTACAGAGGTTTATGATTGCTATGGCAATAATCAACAAGCCAAAAATTCTCATCGCAGACGAACCTACCACAGGATTAGATGTCATCACCCAGAAATCTGTTTTAAAATTGCTCCTTAACTTAAAAGAGGAGCTTGGGATGTCTATGATATTTATTTCTCATGATCTAGGTGTTATATCTGAGATGGCCGATCGGACAATTGTGATGAAGCAAGGTGTTATAGTAGAAAAAGGTAAAACAGAAGATCTATTTACCAAACCTCAATCACCTTATGCGCAAGCGCTACTTCTGTGTAGACCTAGTATAAAGTACAAATCTAGAAGATTACCTACGTATGAAGTCTTATCAAATGGAGTAGATGTCAATAGTAAAATATTTGCACCTTTTACAAGTGATGAAATACGTAGTCATCAATCCTTGATGCAATCAGCACCTATAATTTTAAACGCATGTGGATTAAACAAATCATTTAATGATCAGAATGGTGTTTTTAAAAAACCAAAAAATCAAGTTCACGCTGTGATCGATCTTTCTTTCGAACTGAGAAAGGGAGAGGTTTTAGGTGTAGTAGGAGAGTCTGGTTCTGGTAAATCCACTTTAGCTATGTTGCTTTTAAATTTAGAACTTCCAGATTCTGGAGCTGTATATTATGAGGGGGTAAGCATCCAAGCATTGAGCAAAAAGGAATTTAAACCCTTTAGGAAAGCGCTACAAATTATTTTTCAAGATGTAAATGGGTCGCTAGATCCGAAGATGAGTGTAGGAGCAGTAATTGAGTTTGCCTTAAAGATCCATTTCCCACAGGCTAGTAAAAAGGAGCGCAAGCAAAGAGTAATCAATCTACTTGACCAAGTGGGTCTATCTGATAAGTATCTATCTCGACTACCTCATGAGCTCAGTGGGGGCGAAAAGCAACGAGTTTGTATTGCCAGGGCGATATCTGTAGAGCCGAAAGTGTTAATATGTGATGAATGCGTGTCGGCGCTAGATGTATCTGTACAAGCTCAGATACTAAACTTATTATTAGATCTGAGAGATATTTTAGGCCTAAGTTTAATTTTTATCAGCCATGATATTTCAGTGATTAATTTTATGAGTGATCGAATATTAGTTATGCAGGAAGGTCGTGTGGTCGAGCGAGGTTATACTACGGCTGTTTTAAGTCACCCTAAAGTCGAATATACGCGAATGCTCTTAGATTCGATACCATCAGGAAGTTGAGTAGTTTGAGGGTTTTATTCTTGTAGTATTCATCAAATACTCAGCTGAGTTAATTTTCTATATTTTTATATTTCTAAACCTCGATGAATATAAATAACCATGGCAAGAATAATCACCTCAACAGAGATCCAAGAGTGGGACAAGTATTACCGTATCAATATCCTTAATAAATTATCAGGTTTTAAGAGCGCTAGCTTGATAGGTACCTTGGGTAAAGAAGAAAGAACTAATCTAGCTATTTTTAATTCTGTCATGCATATAGGTGCTAGCCCATATTACTTGGGGTTTATCCTGAGACCTACTACAGTTGATAGACATACTTACATAAATATCAAAGAGACAAATCACTATACGATAAATCATGTGACGTCTACGATCTATCAGCAAGCTCATCAGACATCAGCTAAGTATATAGATGAGGTCTCAGAGTTTGATGCATGTAAGCTTACACCTTCTTACATTGATGGGTTTAAAGCTCCTTTTGTAGAAGAAAGCGTTGTAAAGTTGGGGTTAGAATTTGTAGAGGAGCAGTTAATTAGATGTAATCAAACTAGACTAATAATAGGTAAAGTGACCAAGATAATCCTTCCAGAAAATAGTATAGAATCAAATGGGGACATTAGATTAGATCATCTAGATTCCACTATAGTTAACGGATTAGATACTTATTATAAAGCATATTTCCTTGAGAAGCTCGAGTTCGCTAGACCTTGATAATGGTTGGAACTACTACTACAAATGTTAAATCTTGAAAGGAATTTAAGCTTTCTGTAACTTTTCAAAATTTCTTGGCGTTGTTTTAAATGTGCGCTTGCGTGCAGAACAATTATTCAGAATCAAAACCTCTAGGCGATGAAGCGTAAACCTTCCAAAGTTTCCATTGTGCTATTCATTATTTTATTTATTGTCTTCTATTTTCTAGAACAGCGACTACACATTTTTGCTAATTCGATTAATACTGCTACCAGCAATGATCTAGAGACGATGCATATAGGTCAAGTTGAATCAGATTATATTGTATCTTTCTTTAAGGCAATATTTCAGACTAACATAATTTACTAAATCAGTTTAAGCCATTTAGGAATTGAGTGATCGTCATTCTCTTGCGGCCTTCCCATTGTATATCAGTTAAAGAAACGTAACCATCACGGGTATAGATGTGTAGATATGATTTATCATCAGTGATGATAGTGCCTGCTTTTTCGCTATGGTCCTCTATAATTGCATCAGCCCAAAATATCTTTAGTTTTTTACCTCTAAACATGGTCCAACTCGTGGGGTATGGGCTTAGTCCACGTATAAAATTGTAAACCTTTTCCGTAGGATCATTGAAGTCTATTGCACAGTCTTTATGAAAAATCTTTGGCGCTTTAGATACTTTTGATTCATCTTGAGATTGAAGTGTAAGCTGCTTCATTGAGACCATCTCTACAGATTCTAAGATAACTGCAGCAGCAACGGACATCATTTTATCATGCAGCTTACCGGCAGTATCTTTTTTGTCAATTGTAACTTTTCTAGAGATTAAAATATCTCCAGTGTCGATCTCATGCTTAAGTTTAAAACTAGTTACACCCGTTTCCGTTTCTCCATTGATCACAGCCCAATTGATAGGTGCAGCACCTCTATAGCTTGGTAATATCGAGCCATGTAGATTATAAGTACCTAACGGTGGCATATCCCATACCACTACAGGCAACATCCTAAAAGCTATGATGATTTGTAGATCTGCTTTTAAGGCTCTTAATTCACTTAAAAATTTCTTGGATTTTAGGTTTTTAGGCTGAAGGATCTTAAGATGCTGAGATACCGCATATTTTTTAACTGCAGATTGGAGCAGTTTTTTGCCTCCTCTACCTCCCATTTTATCAGTACTAGTGATGACTCCTACCACCTCATGTCCATTATCGATAAGTATCTTGAGGGACGGGACTGCAAACTCTGGAGTCCCCATGAATACTATCCTTAATTTTGCTGCTCTCAAGACCTTATTTATAACTTAGTTAAACTATATTATTTACTGGGAACTGAATAGATATTATATTACGTTCAAATCTATATCAATCAATTACAGCACAAAATGATGAAAAATATAAACTCTCTAGTTGCTTGCGTTTGTTTTTTTCTTGCAATCGGAATACAGCCTATATTTTCGCAAGTTATTATTGAAGGTTATGCCTTTGAATCAGGTAATAGAGGCTTTCTCAATGAAGTTTTCGTTGAGGTCTACAATGTAGATACTAATGAACTGATAAGTCGTACACGGTCTACTCCTGATGGTAAGTTCGAACTTACTGCACCAGCGGGTAAAAGTCTTGTGCTTAAAGGTTCTAAGGACCTATTTCATGAGACGGAGATGAGTGTAAGCACTGTAGGTAAGGCTGCTAAAGAAAAAGTATTTGTCAAGCTGGAACTTAATCGAGCTCCAGGATATATTTTCGATATAACTATGGCAGAGAAAAGAGAAGAAGGTGACGAAAAGGTAGATGCGATAAGAGGGGCCTTAGTAGAAGTTTATAACAATACTACGCGGGAGCCAATAAAAGTGCTTGATGATCATCCTCATCCTGATTTTAGAATAGATCTAGAAAAAGGAAATCACTATACGATATTAATCAGAAAAGAAGGCTTCTTAGCTAAACGTATGGAAGCCTTTGTAAACGTAAAAGGTTGTATTCTATGTTTTGAGGGTGTAGGTGAAGTGCAACCTGGTGTATCTGATAACTTAACAGAGGGTAATAAAATGGGTACCTTACTTGCGAATGTAGAATTAGAAAAACTATATACTGGTAAGAAAATAACTCTCAATAATATCTACTATGATTATGGTAAAGCAAGCATAAGAAAAGATGCTGAAGAAGAACTTCAAAATGCTATCACTTTCTTGATGGATAATCCAAGAATCAATGTGGAATTATCAGCCCATACCGACTCTAGAGGCTTAGAAACAAAGAATCAGGCCTTATCAGATAAGCGTGCTAGGAATACAATGCAATGGATACTAGACAATAGTGAGCTGTCATCTAATAGAATAGTATCTAGAGGATACGGAGAAACTAAGTTGCTTAATAAATGTGGAAGCTCTTCTGACTGTACGGAAGCTGAGCATGCTATAAATAGGAGAACAGAATTTAAAATACTCTCGATTGCTGCAGCTAGGGAGCCGTTTAAATCTTTGGAGAAGATGAAGCTAGAGGAGAATATGGATGATATAATAGCTCAGTTGCAAAGTGAGGGCCAGGTGAAAGTGACCGATGAAGCTGATCTAGAAAAGATAAAAAGTGATGGCTTGAAAATAGAGTCTAAGGAAAATAAAGTAGAGGAGCTAAAATCTGCAGCTGTAAATCAAGAAGAATCTAAATCAGGTGAGATCGAAAAGTCTGAATTGAAAACAGGTGGTGCGCGTGCATTAGATAAGGAAGGGGAGGGAGCCATGCATAAACTAGATGATGCAGATAAGTCAATGTCAGAAGAAGCGATTAATAAAATTCAAGAAGTAAAGGCAGCTAAAAATACTGTAACAGAAGCAGTTGAATCAAAAGAAACCCTACCTGCTACTACAGCAAAGAAGGAGGAGGTTAAAGCTATTATTGATAAAGTAAATGAGATTAATACTAGGGAAACAGGAGAAGAAATGGTTGAAGTTTCTAAGCAGAATACAGTAACAAATACAGCTGAAATGAAGAAACCAGATAGTAGTTTAATAGCAGAAAACAGAATAAATACCGTTGGAAATTTTACGGGGTATAAATATGTGATTCTATTTTCAGGTACTGCACTAGCTGATGATCACGATATATTTAGTAAGCATGATGATGTTGAAGTATTGCAGACGGGATCTGATAATTTTCTGTATATGATCGGAGATTATGCTACTAAAGTCTATGCGGACTCTGGACTATCGACTATCAAGAAGAAATATCCTGACGCATATGTAATAGGATTTGAGAAAGGAAAAAGGACTAAATAAAGAATTTTTTGATTAAAAGAGTGTCCATGAATAGTTGTTTTATGGACATTTTTTATGTCTAAAATTTAGGAGCCTTTGTATATTTTTTAGGGCTGAGATTTAGATAGATGCCGGCGAGATGAATTTCATTTCGATTAAAATCAGGTTGTACAAAAGGCGTAAGGCTGAGGTCTTCGTCTAGATCAAAGTCTACTAAGTGTCTATCGATAAATGCTTCAAAGGCTTGGAATAAATGAGCGCCAGCGATAAATACATATGATAGCTCTTTGTTTTTTCGGTAAGCTTGGCGTACGGTGAAGGCATCTCTCACACTACTAATCCCTCTACATTCTGGAATAGAAGCCTGGTCTTGAACCAATGATAAATAACAGGCATCGAAGTCATTGTATCTATTGCGATTTGTTATCAGGTAGTATATTGCCGCCCCCTCTAATCCATAGACTAATGGGACCTTCCAGATTTTACCATTGTACACTTGTCCCCAGCCAGGGATGATTAAAGATTTTATCGCTGCTTTCCCGGGTTTGCCAGAGAAGATGGCCTTAAGGCCAGATGGGTCTTTAGAGTTGTCTACTTTTATTATACTATCTTGATCAGATTCGTTGAAAGTGAAATCTTGATCAATGATCTCCTCATCAGTATACTCATCATAGATCTGAGCGCTGGCATTTAAACCCATTATCAAAACCATCAAAATAATTGCTAAACGCATAGTGAAATAACGATAAGTAAGAAGTTACTGTTGCTCAGTCTTCTAATATGGTATCTATGATATCATTAAAATCATTATCAGATTTAAAAGGAATTATGAATTTACCTTTCCCTCCTGCAGACCTTTCAATTATGACTTTTGAGCCAAATTTTGCACTTAACTGATCCTTGATTTTTATTACATCAGAGGTTAATCCTGAAGAATTAGATTTTTGGGACTTACTTTTCGGTTTGCTGTCATGCTTTGCGATCGCTTCTGCTGCTCTGACAGATAATCCTTGTTTGATGATTTTATTAAAGAGTAATAGCTTATCTGAAGTATTATCTTGACCTGCGATTACTCTTGCATGGCCCATAGATATTTTTTGATTTTTTAAAGCAGTTTGCACACTTGCTGGCAACTTAAGCAATCGTATATAGTTACTGACCGTGCTCCGTTTTTTACCGACTCGACCAGATAGGTCTTCGTGAGTAATATCGCATTCTTCTATTAACCGTTGATAAGAGATGGCTATTTCTATAGCATTAAGATCGGCACGTTGTATGTTTTCTATTAGTGCCATCTCTAGTAAGGTAACATCATCTGCTTCTCTGATATAGACCGGTACTTTTACAAGTTTAGCAAGCTTAGCAGCTCTATACCGTCGTTCTCCTGATATTATTTGATAGTTAGTACCACCGAACCTTCTGACGGTTATTGGTTGGATTATACCATGTACTTTGATGCTATCTGCTAACTCTTGTAGAGCTTCTAGATCAAACTGTCGTCTGGGTTGGTCTGGATTTGCTTCTATCTTAGATAACTTAACTAGGGAAGTGCTACTAGCGGAGTTTGACTCTAACTTTTTTTCGAGCTTAGTATTATTAGTTTCTATGTTTGATAGTAAGGCTTTGATCCCTCTACCGAGTTCCTTTTTTTTCTTAGCCATCTATTTATTCATTACGGGTTTGTCATTATTCATTAGAGGGTGTATGCTATCGTCGTTGTTTTGCAAGAGCTCGTAAGCTAGATTTAAAAAGTTAGTAGTCCCTTTGCAGGCAGCATCATAAAGTATTACTGGTTGGCCTACAGAAGGAGCTTCCCCGATTTTAGAATTCCGGTGAATGATTGTGTTGAATACTCTATCCGTCACGCCATTAGTGACCTCTTCGACTACTAGCTTTGCCATTCGTAGTCTTTTGTCATACATCGATAAGACGATTCCTTCTATCTCTAATTTTTCATTGAGTTGACTTTTGACTAGTGAGATGGTATTCTTGAGTTTACCTAGTCCCTCGAGAGAAAATATCTCGCACTGTACGGGTATTAGTACGGAGTCTGAGGCAGTTAAAGCATTGATAGTTAGTAGCCCCAAAGAAGGAAGACAATCTATAAATATATAATCAAAATCGCCTTTGATCTCATTAAGGTGTCTTTGTAAAATAAACTCTCTTCTTTCTTTATTAACTAATTCTATTTCCGCACCGACAAGATCTATAGAGGAGGGGAGCAAGTATAGGTTTTCGATATCGGTAGGGATAATCGCAGATGAGGCTTTATCATCGTCTACAAGCACGTTGTAAAGGTCCTTTAAGCTATCACCCTCTCTGATCCCAATCCCAGTTGTAGAGTTGGCCTGTGGATCGCAATCGACAAGTAGTACCTTCTTCTCTAAGATGGCTAGCGCTGCTGCTAAGTTGATAGCAGTAGTAGTTTTACCGACTCCTCCTTTCTGGTTTGCTATTGATATGATCTTACCCACTATATATTTACTTGTTGTCCTATTTTTGGTAATATGATTTTTTTGCCTTTTGACTCAAAACATTCTATAGCCTTGGCATGATCTATTTCGATATATCCAAACGTATCAAAATGGCAACCAATTATGTTATCACACTTAATAAAGTCTGAAGCTATTACTGCGTCCTCATAACCCATAGTGAAATTATCACCAATCGGTAACAATGCAAAATCTAGTTTTGGACAAGTCACAGGTATTAATTGCATATCAAGTGTCAATGCAGTATCTCCAGCAAAGTAGAAGGTATCTACATCGTTCCAAATGACAAATCCTGCAGGATTACCGGCATAGGATCCGTCAGGAAATGAACTCGTATGTACGGCATTAACAGACTTGACTGTACCAAAATCAAAGTCAAACTTACCTCCGTGACTTATTGGATGACAATCTAAACCTTTGGCGGTAAAGTGATTACTGATTTCATAATTAGAGATAACTTTCGAATTGCATCTCTTAGCTATAGATTCTACATCTGCGATATGATCGCCATGACCATGAGAGACGAGTATGAAGTCCGCATGGATATCTTCTAGATTGATATCAGCTGCTTTATCATTTTCGCTGATAAACGGATCAAAAAGTAGCTTAATACCCTTAGTTTCTATCAAAAATGTAGAATGACCATAATAATGAATTTGCATAATGCTATAGATTTTTAACTTGCCGCAATTTAGCTAAAATTATAATCCGACTTCTTTTGAACATTAATCTAAGAGATAAGCTTTATAATATAAATAAAAGATATGATAGCAGTAATAGTAGGTACCAATAGAGTCGATAGCAGATCTAAGCTCATAGCAGAGCATTATACAGGAAGATTATCAGAAATAACAGATGAAGAAGTAAAAATGCTACCGTTAGAGAATATAAAAGGACCATTACTTGTCGATAATAAATATAAGGCAGAAAGTCAATCTACGGAGCTAGCTGAAATACAGAATAATTATTTTATAGCAGCAGATAGATGGATCATCGTAATCCCTGAATATAATGGGGGTTTACCAGGTGTATTTAAATCTTTAATAGATGCAATGTCTATCAGAGAATATGGTGCAACCTTCACAGATAAGAAAGTAGCCTTAGTAGGGGTGTCTGCAGGAAAGGCTGGTAACGCCAGAGGCTTAGATTACCTTACTAATCTGCTTAGTTATGTCAAAGCAAATGTGTTTAGGAATCGCCTACCGATCTCTCAAATCGAAACACTAATAAAAGATAATACGCTTGTCGAAGAAAAAACTCTTGAAGCTATCGATCTACAATTAAAGGAGTTTTTAGCTTATTAAATCTAATCTCTAAATAGACCTCTCAAGATTAATGATCTACAGGGTATAGTGTTGAGGGTTAATCAATATGATCAGTTATTCTGTTTGCCATCTAGTTTATTAAAACGTTAGATTTTGAAGAAATTTATTCTCAAGAAAACGTAAAACGTAGCTGTAATAATTACTTAGATTCTGTACAACGTAGAATGGAATCTTATAACCCACAATGCTTGTGGTAGTTTTAATATTAAATGGTATAATATTGTATTGGGTATGATGCTTATCGATATGTATTAATAAGATTGAGTAGCAATAAAAAAAGCCCCGACAATTTACATTGTCGAGGCTCAAAGTAACTAATCGGATTTTAGAATCTCTGTACACTAAGTTTTTTGGATACCCTCTGACCAGTTTCATCGATAACTTTTATCATATATATACCTGATGGTAGATTAGATATATTGATCGATTTATCTCTTGATTCAAAGTTTTCTCCAGTTTCTGAATAAACAACTTGACCAGATACATTTACGATTTCTATCGTCTTGATCTTGTTACGAGTTAAGTTGTGTATGTTGACTTTTTCCGAAGCAGGATTAGGGAATACACTAATACTAAATCTATTTGATAGTTCAGATGTATGCTCTGCTTCTATTGCTTCGTTTGTAATGCCTTCATTTCCTGCAACTTCTTCATTTGCACCTTCATTAAGGTCTACTGTAATATACTCTTCAGCTATAAGCCTAACTACATTATCATGACTATCTCTAGACCTTCCTACTACGGCTTCTTCTCCTGAGTCAAAGTCTGCTCCAGTAATATTAATACAGTAATCTTCTGTCTCTCCATAAGTGAATACATCACATGGACCTGAAGGTGGGCCACCTAATCTCATCACCACTCTCATAGTCGTCGTCCCATTCCAGATATTAGTTGGGATGGTGATACTTCCTGATAAGGTCTGGAATCCAGAACCTGTAGCTATATATTCTCCAGAGTCTGTATAATCGCCATCGTTATTAAAGTCGATGTAGCATTTCCAGTATACGGTAGAAGCATTGCTTGGGAATCCTGGAGTTAATTTCAGAGGATAGCTAGACCCAGCTGATATATCACCACATACATTTGTAAAGTCTTGATAACCTCCATTATTTCCAGAGGTGTTATTGATATTAGCAAATTGTACTTTATTAATCCAAGCATTGTTAGACTGCTGACCACCAGATACACATCCAGACTTAGCTACTGTGATATTGAAGGTACAGTTGTCTTTGTATCCACATGCATCTGTCGCCTCATAAGATATACTTGTCGTACCTACAGGGAAGTAACTTCCATTAGCAGGTCCTTGTATCTTACTGATATCAATGCATGAAGGTATCTCCATGATAAACTCAAGAGGCTTGGTATTATACTGATCATTCCATTGACCATTACTCAACATCTCACAGTAGTCCTGATTGTTGTTGTAGTTGTTTGGTTGACCAGGATACCAGTTAGTATACTCGAGCGCAGATCCATCACACCAAGTATAATTACCTTGGGAGTCCGCATCTGATAACCCAATGTATGCCGACTGTATAGTCAAGATGTTAGCTAAGAATTCATTTTCCTCTGCACTAGTTATCACTGCTAGATTTCCACCATAGCTTTGACATGTTTTCTTAGCGTTAGGCCAGAGTGACGGATCGTTAGAACAGTAGTAATTACTTCCACCAAATGAGCCCATATATATGAAGCCATCAATCTGAAGGCTACCGTTAGGACCGCAGTTAGTACAACAAGTAGTCACTTGTGGTTCTTCCCAGTTAACAATGATACCACCATCAGTATTAGGGCAGCTTACGGTTACGTCTTTCACACAGTTCAATGTAAGTGCTGCTTCTACACATACTTCAAATGAGCACTTAGCAAAGTTATTACAAGCATCACTGTAAGTATATTCGATATCATAACATCCAGCAGACAACTGAGATCCGTATGCTGGACCAGCAGTCTGTACCATGCTCGCACAAGGTATTTCCATAATGTACTCTAATGGTACATGTACGTATTGATCATTCCATTGACCATTACTTAATAACTCTACATGATGCTGAGCGTTATTATAGTTGTTTGGTTGACCAGGATACCAGTTAGTATAGTTTAATGCATCGCCATTTACCCATGTAAAGTTGCCTTCACTTGTTGCATCACTGCATCCTATGTAGGCAGACTGGGTAGTTAGTAAATTTGCTAAGAATGCATTTTCTGCTGCTGTATTAATCACAGCAAGGTACCCGCCATTATTTGCACATGCTACTTGAGCGTTTGTCCATAGAGCAGGGTCTTTAGAGCAGTAGTACTGGTGTCCATTATAAGTACCCATAAAGATGAATCCAGCAATTTGGTTACCTGTACATGCATTACAACTAGCATCTACAGTAGGGATATCCCAGTGAGCAGTAGCTCCTCCGTTTTCACCGCAAGCTATAACCATGTCATCTACACATTCGATACCTACATTGCCTAGACCTCCGTCTTCTACACATACTTGGAAACTACAAGTTCTTGTATTTGAGCAGTTGTCTGTCGCAGTATAAGTTACTGTCGTACAACCGATCTCAAATATGGATCCGCTAGAGTGTGTGGTACCTAAAGTAGCTCCACAATTATCACTAACAGATGGAGTAGACCAAGTCGCCACATTTTCACCTCCAGTCAACGTTATGTTTGCTGGGCAGTTAGTAAGTGAAGGATTCTGTGTGTCTCTTAGATCTATGATCTGTTCACAAGTTGCAGCATTATCAGAGTTTTCAGAGTAAGATGCACTCCAAGTTCTTTTGATCTTCTTGCCACCATTACAGTTAGCATATTCTTCAAGTATCTCATCATAATAAGTTACGATACTTCCACAATCAGTATTAGTAGTAGTCACTGTAGGATTACCAGTCACACTAGGATCAATAGATCCACCAGGGCAACCTGTATAGTCTGCTGGACAAGTAATTATTGGTACGGAGTTACATTCATTTTCTACACATACTGTGAAGTTACATGTGGTCACGTTGCCACAGTTATCAGCTGCAGTATAAGTCACTGTCGTACATCCATCTGCAAATGTTGCTCCACTAGAATGTGTGCTACTTAAAGTTGCACCACAATTATCAGTCACTGATGGGATAGACCATGTTGCTACTCTATTACCTCCAGTTAAGTTGATGTTGTTAGGGCAGCTAACTGTTGGGCTCTGCGTATCTCTCAGATCTATGATCTGTTCACAAGTTGCAGCATTATCAGAGTTTTCAGAGTAAGATGCACTCCAAGTTCTCTTGATCTTCTTACCACCATTACAGTTAGCATATTCTTCAAGTATCTCATCATAATAAGTTACGATACTTCCACAATTAGTATTAGTCGTAGTCACTGTAGGATTTCCAGTCACACTAGGATCAATAGATCCACCAGGGCAACCTGTATAGTCTGCAGGACAAGTAATTACTGGTACGGAGTTACATTCATTTTCTACACAAACTGTGAAGTTACATGTGGTCACGTTGCCACAGTTATCAGCTGCTGTATAAGTAACAGTGGTACAACCATCGGCAAACGTTGCTCCACTAGAGTGTGTACTACTTAAAGTTGCACCACAGTTATCAGTCACTGATGGGGTAGACCATGTTGCTACTTTATTTCCTCCAGTTAAGTTGATGTTGTTGGGGCAGCTAACTGTTGGGCTCTGCGTATCTCTCAGATCTATGATCTGTTCACAAGTTGCAGCATTATCAGAGTTTTCAGAGTAAGATGCACTCCAAGTTCTCTTGATCTTTTTGCCACCATTACAGTTAGCATATTCCTCTAGTATTTCATCATAGAAGGTAACTATACTGCCGCATTCTGTATTAGTAGTAGTGACTGTAGGATTACCCGTTACGCTTGGATCAATAGATCCGCCAGGGCAACCTGTATAATCAGCAGGACAAGTAATTACTGGTATTGAGTTACACTCATTTTCTACACATACTGTAAAGCTACAAGTAGAAGAGTTGCCACAGTTATCAGTCGCTGTATATCTCACAGTCGTACATCCATCAGAGAAACTGCTTCCACTACTATGAGTTGAGCTAAGGTTCACAGTAGAACAGTTGTCGGTAGCTGTTGGAGCCGTCCACGTTGCTACTTTGTTGCCACCTGTCAAGTTAATATTAGCTGGGCAGTTATTTAATACTGGGTCTATCTGATCTCTTAAATCAATCTCTTGCATACAGATTACGAAGTGACCATCATTGTTTTCGTATTGAGCTTTCCATGTTCTTATTATTCTTCTTGCATTGTTACATCCTGCATAAGTTTGTACTACCTCATCAGAGTAATCTAGTTCAAAGTCCCCACAAGCTGCATTCCCTCCAGACACAGTAGGTGTTCCTGTATTGCTAGGGTCAGTCGAGTCTCCTGGACAACCACTATAATCAGATAAACAAGTCATGCTAGGTGTATCGTCACAAGTAATTCCTTCTATACAAACCTCAAATGAGCAATCTCTGTTATTACCACATGCATCAGTAGAAGTATAAGTCACTGTTGTACATCCTTCTGAAAACACAGTACCGCTTGTGTGTGTTGATGTCAACACTAGATCATTAGAACCACAATTATCAGTAGTTATAGGATCTTCCCAAGTTACTGCTTGTGCTCCTCCTGTAAAGGTTAAGTTAGTAGGGCAATTTCGTACCGTAGGTCTTTGTTTATCATGAAGATCTATGACTTGTATACAGGATGAAGTGCTGATAGGATTATTTTCGTAAGATGCATACCACATTCTTACTACTTTCTTAGATCCAGCACAATCATCTGAGTAATCCTCAGTAAACATATCACTATAGTTAACTACTATATCGCCACATCCTGTAGCATCACCAGATGTAGTTGGGAAGCCAGTGATCGCCGGATCATCAGTATCCGCTGCACATCCTCTAAATACTGATGGGCAACTGATAGATGGTACCGCATCACATCCTCTGTTTACACATACTTCAAATGAGCATGTAGTAGTATTACCACAAGGATCTGTAACCGTATAAGTTACTGTAGTACAACCTGTTGGGAATGTAGTTCCACTAGTATGACTCACATTAACATTGAATGAACAATTGTCATTGAATGTTGGATCATTCCAAGTAACTACTTGTCCTTCATCAACAGTAATGTTAGCTGGACAGTTAGAGATACTTGGTGCTTGTGTATCTCTTAAGTCTATTATCTGTGTGCAGGTTGCAGCACTTGTGCTATTATCTGCATGATATGTTTTCCATGTTCTTCTGATTCTTTGTCCTCCATTACAACTGTACGTCTCTAAGACCTCGTCACTAAACTCTGTAATAACCTGACCACAATCAGTACTGTTAGAGCTTACTGTTGGTTGCCCTGTTACAGATGAATTAGTACTGGTGCCTGGACATCCTACATAGTCTGCTGGGCAAGTTATACTTGGTATATCATCACATACTGCCGTAATACACACATCAAAACTACAAGTCGCCGTGGCTCCACAACCGTCTGTTACAGTATAAGTAACAGTAGTACAACCGACCGGGAATGTAGATCCGCTATTGTGCGTAGAGCTGACTGCATATGAGCAATTATCAGCAAAATCTGGTGATGCCCAATGAATAGTCTCTCCTTCGTTAGCAGAGATGTCGACAGGACAATTTGCAATGGTAGGAGCTTGATTATCATTCATATCAATGATTTGTTCACAGGTAACGACTTGTGATGCATTATCTTGATAATACGCTGACCAAGTTCTTCTAATCTTATTAGCATTGGTGCAGTTATATGCAGTTATGATTTCATCTGTATGGGTTACTACTATTTGTCCGCAATCATTAGTGGTAGCAGTCGCAGTAGCTTGACCAGTTACAGAAGTATCTGTTGAAGTACCAGGACATCCAGAATAATCAGCTGGACAATTAAGCACAGGCACTTCGTTACAAACAGCATTAATACAGACATTAAAGCTACAGGTAGCAGTAGCTCCACATCCATCAGTAACTGTATAAGTCACGGTAGTACATCCTAGTGGGAAAGTATTACCACTTGAATGTGAAGAACTTACTGTATAAGTACAGTTGTCTGTAAATGTCGGTGTTGTCCAATTAATAACTGTGCCTTCATCTGCGGTGATATCGGCAGGGCAGTTAGTAATAGATGGATTCTGTCTGTCTTCTAATTTTATGGTTTGATAACAGTACACAGGATTTTCTTCATTCTCTGAGTAGACTGCTTTCCATTCTCTTCTTATCTCCATTGATCCATCACAAGCAAAGTTTCTAATAATCTCATCTTCATGACAGATTATGATAGATCCACAATTATTGTTAGTTGATAATATATTGAGATTACCAGTGACACTAGGGTCAATAGACGACCCAGGACAACCGATAAAATCAGGAGGACAAGATATCTCTGGTACTGCTATACATGCATTCTGAATACACACTACAAAGTCACAACTAACTGCATTGCCACAGTCGTCCGTTACGGTATAAGTCACAGTAGTACATCCTTCTGGAAATACTGTCCCACTAAAGTGACTTTGAGTCACAGTGTAAGAACAATTATCATTAAATGTAGGCTCAGCCCAAGTTATCGTTTCTCCTATGAATCCATTAATATTGCCAGGGCAGTTGTTTATGGATGGAGTAGTCGTATCGTTTAGCGTAATAAATTGCTCACACTCTACGAACTCTGCAGAATTATCTAAGTAGTAAGCTCTCCAAGTTCTCTTTATCTTTTTCGCTCCTTGACAATTGTAAGTTTCTACTGTCTGATCACTATGAGTTATGATTATCTGACCACAACTACTATTATTAGATGATGCTGTTGCATTACCTGTAACACTTGAGCTAATAGAAGATCCTGGACAACCCACATAATCTGCTGGACAGCTTATAGTCGGAACTCCATCGCAAGTGTTAGCAATACATACATCAAAACTACATGCGGTACTATTTCCACAGTTATCTTCTACTGTATAAGTCACAGTAGTACAACCTATAGGGAAACTAGATCCGCTCACATGACTACTGCTAAGTGATGCACCACAGTTATCTGTGAAAGTTGCAGCATCCCAAGTAACTACGGTTGCACCTCCTGCTAGAGATATATTATCTGGACAAGAGATAGTAGGTGCTTCACTATCATTTAGGTCAATTATTTGAGTGCATGTAACTGTTTCGTTAGGATTATTTTCATAAAATACTTCCCATGTTCTTTCTATTCGTTTACCACCTGGGCAGTTAGCGTATTCTTCTAAAGTGACATCATAGTATCCTAAGACACGTCCACAATTTTCATCAACATTGGTCACCGTTGGTCTACCACATACATCTGGATGGATAGATGAACCTGGACAACCAAAGTAGCTTGGCGGGCAAGTTAAGTTAGGTACAGAGTTACATGCTGCTTCGACACATACTTCGAAGGTGCATGATACTGCATTGCCACAGTTATCTGTAACAGTATAAGTTACTGGGGTACAACCTACATCGAAAGTAGATCCACTAGTATGCGTTCCACTTAATGTTGCACCACAGTTATCAGAATAACTTGCTGGTGTCCATGTAGCTACATTAGCACCTCCGGTCAAAGTTATATTTGACGGGCAACTCGTAATTTCTGGAGCTTGATCATCATTTAAATCTATGATCTGTAAACAAGTGGTTACTTCATTAGGATTATCTTCATAAAATACTGTCCATAGTCTCTCTATTCTAAATCCGCCTGGGCAGTTAGGGTACAGAGATTTTTCAGAATCTACATAACCCAGGATAGTACCGCAGTTAGGATTAGAGCTCACTACTGTAGGTATGCCGCATACTGCTGGATCTATAGATGAATTAGGACATCCAAAATAGCTAGGTGGACAAAGTATAGTCGGTACTCCTGTGCAACCAGCTTGCTCTACACAAATCGCAAAGCTACAATTAGAAGTATTGCCACAGTTATCAGTTGCTGTATAAGTGATCGTTGTACATCCTGCTTCAAATGAAGAACCGCTCGAGTGAGTTCCACTCAAGGTAGCACCACAATTATCTGAGAATGTTGGTTCATTCCATGTCGCAACATCGTTTCCACCTGTTAGATTTATGCTCGTTGGACATTGAATTGTTGGACTAGTTTGATCTTTTAAGTCTATAATCTGAGTACAAAAGACACTGTATTCTCTATAACCAACATAGGCTACTTCCCATGTTCTTTCTATTCTTACAGAATTGGCACAGCCATCATATACTTCCACTATTTTATCTTCAAAATAACCTCTAATATCACCACAACCTGAGATAGGATTTTCAGTGGTAGGTACTCCTATATCGTTTGGAGATATAGGATCACCTGGACATCCTACATAGTCTGCAGGACAGATTACTATCAAAGGAGTAATACATTCATCTACAGCTTCTACACAAACTTCAAAACTACACGTGGCCGTATTCCCACAATTATCGGTTGCGGTATAAGTAACCGTGGTACAACCTTCAGAGAAAGTAGCACCTGAAGAGTGCGAGCCACTAAGACCTGCGCCACAATTATCGGTGAAAGTAGGAGTAGCCCAAGTAGCAATTTTATCTCCTCCAGTAAGTGATATATTCTCTGGACATGATACTACTGGTACTTCAGTATCCTTTAGATCTATGATCTGAATACAGGTTGCTGGATTTCCAGGATTATCGCTATACTCTGCGCTCCATGTACGCTCTATTCTTCTTCCTCCTGGACAGTTAGCATATTCTTCTACTACGTTATCAAAAAATGTAACTATGGTACCACATTCAGTGCTTGTAGTAGTTACTGTAGGATTGCCAGTATCAGCAGGATCGATTGAGCTACCTGGGCAGCCCACAAAATCAGCAGGACAAGTAATAATAGGTATAGATGAGCATGGTGCTTCTTCTACACATACATTAAATGTGCAACTTGCTGAATTACCACAATTATCAGTTGCGATGTATGTCACAGGTGTGCATCCTACTGGAAATGCAGTCCCACTTGTATTATTTGCTGTTAGAGTTGCTCCACATGCGTCTTCGAATGTAGGAGTTTCCCACTCTGCTATGTTATTTGTGCTAGGAAGTGTAATATTATTCGGACAAACTATTGTCGGGTTAGTATTATCGATCAAGTCTATGATCTGAATACATACGGCACTATCAGCTGGGTTATCAGCATATTTTGCAACCCATAGTCTTTCGATTCTTTGTCCGCCTGCGCATCCAGCATAAGTCTCTGCTACTGAATCATAGAAAGTCACGATGCTTCCACACTCAATACTTGTAGACGTCACAGTAGGATTACCTGTTACGGTAGGATCTATAGAACTACCAGGACAAGACGAGTATTCTGGAGGACAGGTGATAATTGGAACTGCATTAGCAGCAGCACATGCCGACTCTACGCACACTTCAAAACTACAAGATACCTCGTTACCGCAATTATCCTTTGCAGTGTAGACAACCATAGTACAACCAACAGGAAAGGCATCACCACTATTATGAGTACTAGTCATGGTTAGACCACAATTATCAGATGCAGTCGGAGCTTCCCAAGTTGCTATATTCTGTCCGGCAGCTAAGTTTACATTAGCTGGACATGCAGATAGGATAGGGGCAGTCGTATCCGTAATAGTGATTGACTGAATACAATTTCTTACTCCTTCTGGATTGTTAGTATATGATGCAGACCATACTCTATCAAAAACTATAGCTCCTTCGCAAGGATCGTTTTGGCTAATTATATCATCATCAAAATCAAGAATGATATCACCGCAGCTTGCAGAAGATGTTCCTGATCCTGTCATCGGCATTCCAGTACTCGATGGTAAAATAATGTCACCGATACATCCGACATAATTATCAGGACAAGATAAATCTACAATTTCATTACAAACTCCAGTAACACATACTTCAAAAGTACATGTCGATTCATTAAAACAATCATCTGTCGCTGTGTAGGTAACTGTTGTGCAGCCGATCGCAAAAGCGGATTCCTTATTGTGACTAGCACTAACCATAAAACCGCAATTGTCAGTGACCGTAGGCTCTGTCCAAGTGATGGCCTCACCTTCAGCTACTTCTATTTTTTCTGGGCAGGTTTCGAAAATTGGTGCGTCACTATCTACTAAGCTAATCGTCTGGATACAAGTAATTGTATCTGCTGGATTAAGCTCATAGTGAGCGAACCACGTTCTCTCGATTACCGTTGCTTCATTGCAAGTTATTCCGTTGGAAATAATTGCATCATTATAATCAAAAACTAGTGTTCCGCAAACCATCACATCCTTGACATTAGGAAATGAGGGAAAATCATGGGGAAAACCCATTTGTCCAGGTGTGATGTCTGCTGTAGAACAGCCGACAAAATCTTCTGGACAGATTATCTCTGGTGCTGAATCACATTGAGCCCATGCCGATGTCCCTACTATTAGCAACATCGATATGAGCATAAACTCCCTTAAAGTATTAGATGCTCTTTTAATTAGTGTAAAAGTTATCATCATATTTTTTTTGTTAAAAATGTATTCTTGGTACAATTAAAAATGTTGGAAGTTGAATATGAAGCTTCAATGAGTGTATTCATTAAAAGCATCAGTTCGATGACGGTCGAGAATTTAAAATCACCCGTTAAGAAAATGTTAAAATTGATTATCTGCAGACTTTTAGATAAGTGCTTAATAGGGGTAAATAGCTAATAATCAACTATTTATAAATAAAATATTAACTAATACTAATAAGAGATGAGTAAATAATTAGTGGGAGAACAATTTTCACAGAAAAATCATGAGAATCACATACTAACTCTGAAATTGAGGATTATCCATTTATATCACCAATTCTAATAGCTCTCAGCTTTATCTGATTTTGATTGCCGGGATTTTTTATGAGCTTTGTATCAGTACAATTGGTGCTACTACTGGTACATTCTTCATCTATAATCTCAATTATTTTACCATCTGCAAAATCGGTTCTCTTACCGATGATAGCGTTGACAATTAAGATTAGATCAGTAACTGATATGGTACCATTGTTATTAGGGTCTGCAGCAATAAGGAGGTAAGGGTCAGTTATCCGATTAGTACCTATGATATGACTTTGTATTCTCACCAGGTCTAATACAGACACTCCAGTGATTCTTGCATTATCTGGTTGTGAGTATTCGAGGACAAGATTATCTAAACTAGGAATAGTTGTGTTTGGTAGATCGATATTAAATAATCCGTCAGGATCAGATTTACCTAGAAAGTTAGTAGTTCCGTCATTATCTTTAGCAGATAAGTTTACGCCTTCAACTGGCTTATCAAAAGCATCTAAAACTTGTATAGAAAATGAAGTTGGTAATTCTGCAGGAGCACATGCAGTATTTAAAGCACCTAAAGATTCACAGCCTGTGGCATTACCTGTAATATTAGTAGGTATAGATAGATCACCATCTATTAAATTGCATATTGACTGCAGTGCACAATTAGATAGAGCAAGATTACTTGTGATATCTAATGAGCTCACAAGATCAAGATTAGCAAGCCCTTGGATCGAGCTTAAAACTGGATTACCAGTGATACTTAGTTTGCCAGATATATCATTAACTGCATCTAGTCCATCTAGTGAGCTGAGTTGATTGTTATTTGAGATTATAAGATCTGAACCAATATCCTTAAGATTAGACAATCCTGCTAAGCTGACTAGTGCATTACAATTATCTATACTTAAGCCTTTACTAACTGATTGCACGTTTTTTAAACCCTCTAAAGATGATAATACTTCCAAGTTAGACAATTCTATAGCTCCTGATACAGCGTTTAATTTTTCTAAACCAGTCAAGGAAGTAAGGGCACTACAGTTATTGATCTTAAGAGCATTGGTGATGTTTTCTAATCCAGATAGGTCTGATAAATCTGCTAATGCATCACTATTTATTTCGATTGTACCTTGGACGGTTTTAATAGTTTCTAAACCCCTAAGATTTGATACACTACCATTCACTGTGATATTCCCTGCTAGGTTTGTACAGTTAGGGTATTGAGTCCTGTAACTTTCTAAATCATCTGTATTATTAATTATGATACCGGCTGTAGGGCAGTCGGGCACTTCTGCATTGACAATAGAAGCTATGGCTGCGTCTATCTCATCGATACCTACTGGATCAAAGACCATCGTTCTGTCAGGTGCTACCACGACAAAGGTAGGAGTGCCTGAATAATTAAATTGATCTACTGCTGCGATACTATTACCGTCGGGACTAACAGTTACGAATGTGATGCCATGTCTAGCTTTATAATCTTTAAAAGCTTGATCTCCTTCAAAGCTTTTATCTCCCAATTCTATAAACTCCACCCCCTGTTCTCCAGCTCCCCACTTTACATATAAAGCTTGTACGTCCTTCGCTATTGCGTTACAAGGAGGGCAGCCTGCCCACATAATTTTTAAAACTACTGTCTTATCCATTTCTAGATAATCTGCGTATAGACTATGGGTATTGCCATCAGTATCTACTACTGTGAAGTCTTCTACAGTTTGGGCATAGCCAATTTGTAAAGCAAAAATTAAACAGAAAACTAAATTTGCAGAGAGCTTTTTAAACAATGGTGCAGTCATTTGTATTAATTTTATATTCTATTTATAGAGCATTGAGTACCAAACCACTAGTAAAATATAGAGACTTAGGTAGTATATCCTATAATGACGCTTGGTCACTACAAACGAAGGTACACAAATCACTTGTTGAAAAAAAGAGGCTAGATACTTATTCGCCGTCTGCTGTACTACATGAATTACTTATTTGTGAGCATAATCCAGTCTATACACTGGGTAAAAGTGGTAAGGAGGAGCACTTATTAATATCTAAGGATGACATAGGTAATGAAGGGTTTGAGTTTATTAAGATAAATCGGGGAGGGGATATTACTTATCACGGACCAGGCCAATTGACGGTGTATCCTATTTTGGATATGGAATCATTCTTTAGAGATGTGCATAGGTTTGTTAGATACTTAGAAGAGATTAATATTAGGGTACTATCAAATTATGGATTGATTGGTAAACGGGAAGAAGGATTTACGGGAGTTTGGTTAGAAGCTTCTGGTGATCAACCAAAAAGGAAAATCTGTGCAATAGGTGTCCACTTTAGCAAATGGGTCTCACTACATGGCTTTGCGTTAAATGTCAATACTGATCTTTCTCATTTTGAAAACATCATCCCGTGCGGAATAGCAGAGGATAATAAATCGGTAACCTCTCTGCAACAAGAATTAGGTAGAGAGGTAGATATGGAGGAGGTAAAATTGCTAATCAAATCTAAAGCTGCAGAAGTATTTGACTATCAATATGCTGAATAAGCTTTAATCAAATTTTCTTCCTGATCTATCTGTGAATAGACTATTAGCTTGCTGCGTACCCATCAAGATTATATCTTGAATATTGATATATTTTGGTTGGATTGCGATATAAAATATAGTATTAGCTACATCGCTTGATTTCAATGGATTAAAATCTTCGTAAATTTTTGACTTCTTTTTATCACCATGAAATCTTACTAGCGCAAACTCTGTCTCTTCTACGTGTGCAGGAGATACTTGACTTACTCTGATACCATGGGTATGTAGATCTATTCTCATTGCCTTAGATAGCGCGTTGACAGCATGTTTAGATGCACAGTATACATTTCCTTTTGGGTATACCTCATGACCTGCAGTTGAGCAGACATTGATGATATGACCTGACTTAAGCTTGACCATATTAGGACTGATCAACTTGGTCATGTATAATAGGCCTTTTACATTTGTATCAATCATTGTTTCCCAATCATTGATGTCTCCTTCATGTATAGGGTCTAAGCCGCTTGCTAGGCCAGCATTGTTGACAAGGATATCGACCTTCTTCCAATCACCTTTTAGGGAATTAATTGCTATTTTGCATTCCTTTAAGTTTCTAACATCAAAGCACAAAGCTTTTATTTTTACCACATACTTTGTGCTATACTTCTTTTTTATTTCATCTAGACGTTTCTGTCTTCTTCCAGTGATGATTAGATTGTAACCTTTTTTTGCAAATAGTTTTGCGGTAGCTTTGCCAATGCCAGATGTAGCTCCAGTGATAAGTACAGTTTTATTTGGCGGTTTCTTCATGTTATATTTCTTCTGTAGATCTTAGCTCTGCTACTATTTTGTCAAATCCATTTTTAAAATCTTCATATTTATCCGTAGCTGGTCCTGAGAACCCAGTATGGACTTTTCTCAATCGGTTTCGTTTATCAATAAATAGCAAAGTAGGGTAGGAAATTATGTTATCTAAGAATGGCAGTTTTGCGGTAGATTCATCTTTTTCAAAATATCCGCCATAGAGAATATCAAATGGTATGGCTTTTCGATCTTTGTATTTTTTTATTGCTGCGTAAGCTTTTGATTCATCTCGATAACGCTCAAACGCTAGTGCGATTACTGCTATATCTTCAGAATCATTTTTTGCAAGATATTCTAATATGAAATTAGTTGCATCCATGCAGTTCGGACACCAAGTTCCCATGATCTTTACGATCTTAATTTTATTATCATACTTAGCATCTGACAGAGAAACCATTACTTTGTTAACATCAGGAAAACTAAAGTCTATAATTTCAGAAGCTCCTTGCAGGCTGGTCAATTGATATGGATCAGTAAGTTCAAAATCATCATCCCTTATTCCTTCCCAAGTTGCTTGATAATGTATACCAGAAGTAAAGCTTCCAATGATCTTGTTGTCATCCAATATTTTACCTTCAAATAGGAAAGCATGACTACCATCAAATACAGAGAGATAAAATTTATTATCAATGATATTGCCTTCTAAGAAACGATAATCGCCAGTCTCTGTCTTAAAAGTTCCTGTTATTTTATTCCCTTCTTGTTCAAAATTTCCAATCGTAATATCCTCCGCTCCATCAGCCTCTGTGAATGTACATTTCCATCTACCTGATATATTGTACTGATTAGTCTTTGTCAGGTCGGTAAATCTATGAGCTTGACCATGATAAGCTACAAAAGGAATCTTATAATTATTGCGATAGTTGACGCCCCAGTAACCTTCTAGTACATTCTCATTGTAGATGGCACTTATATAAGTATCATAAATAGGAAACTTAATAAGTACCGTATCTCGATTAGTTGCACGGTCCTTGCCATAGCTGATGTCGGTTACTTGCAAACGTTCGTCATCATTATATAAGATGATTTTAAAATCTTCATCACTGCCTTCCTCGTAGGCTACTTCAAAGTTAAATGGTAGCTGACTGGGTTCTACTATATTGAGTTTTGTATTTATTTCTTCCGCTGCATTTTCAATATTTGTGTCCTTCAAATTAAGCACTCCTCTATACATGCCAGGAGGTAATTTTTGATGATTATTGATCGGCTCTACACAACTTTGTAAGATTATAACCAAAAGAAGAAAATAAGATATTCTAAGCATGAACTATTTTTTTTCTCCTCTAAAAGAATCTTCTTTATGCTTAAAGAGTACATTGAATGTGGTAAGACTACCGTAAATTCTTGTTATGTACTGCTGTAGATTTACTTTTTCTTCATCTGAGAGATTACTACTATTAATCCTCTGCTCCATAACTCTCACTCTATCTCGCACCATAACGATTTTATGAAAGAAAGTATCGATTGGGATCTCTTTATCTTTCAGACTAGCATCATCTGGCTTGAGAATCATGACGCCATTATTCCACTTATCACCTAACTTAACCTCCTCTGTAACTCCTAGCCAAGTCTTTAAAATCCTCTCTAAGGATCTCTCTGCTTCTGTGAATGATGCTATCTCGCTCAGTGGAATTGCTTCTACTATTTCCCATTGATCATAGGTCTTACCTACGTGTTTGATGCCATATAAAATAAAACAGACTTCATAAGCAGCTACATCTATTCCGATAACTACTCCGTCTCCGTATGCAGGATGTTTTACTCTAGATCCTACGCCTAAAACAATTGTTTCACTCATTATTTATAAGATATTATTAGAAATTTTCTTTTACATCATCCCAATTTTTGGGTTGTGGAGTTTCTAGTCCGTCAAAGTTTTTGCCGACTATCATTGATACGGTGGCATCCCCCGTGATGTTAATGACTGTACGCAGCATATCTAGTGGTCTATCGACTGCTAGTATCATCGCAATCCCTAAGGCCAGATATTCTGATGGAAAGTCCACTGCCTCTAAGACTATGATTAGCATGACCACTCCTGCTCCCGGTACAGCAGCGGTGCCAATCGATGCAAGTAGGGCTGTAAATAGGATCGTCAACAATGCTCCCCATGAAAGATCAAAGTTAAATGCTTCACATATGAAAACTGTAGCAACCGCTTGATACAAGCTGGTACCATCCATGTTGATAGTCGCTCCCACGGGACATACAAAGCTGACTACTTCTTTTTTGACTCCAAGGTGTTCCTCCACGCGCTCCATAGTAACTGGTAAGGTAGCTGCACTGGAACTTGTAGAGAAGGCTACCAATTGTGCAGGAGCAATCCCTTTTAAGAAAGTCATAGGACTTTTACCAATATAAACGGCCACGACAATCACATATAATACGAGCATCATAAGTAGACCTATGACTACTGCCATTGCATACTTAGCTAAAGCTACAAAGAGGTCTGGATTAGTAGTCTCCACTACCAGCGCTGCCATTAAAGCAAAGACACCAATGGGTGCGTAAAGCATAATCAAATCGACCATCTTAAGCACAACCTCATTGAGACTATTAAAGAATTTCTTCAGCGGTTCTCCTTCTTTGGCAGGGATTAGTAATAATGAAATACCAAAAAAGATAACAAAGAAAATAACCTGCAACATATTCCTATTGCCAGATGCAGCAGAGAAAATATTATCAGGGACCATGTCCACCAAAAACTGAATCGGGGACATTTGCTTTTGTCCTTTTGCCGTTTCAATTCTAGAATTTGCTTTTTCAGTATTATCAGCAACTAATTCTGATAGGGTTTCTGCTGTAATACTATCACCTGGATTAATAGCATAGACTACCACAAGCCCTACAGTTAAGGCTATCATTGTAGTAAAAATATATATCGTTATGGTCTTAAGACCTAGACTCGAGAACTTAGAAATATCTTGTAGATCGGCAATACCTTTAATTAGTGAGGCAATAATCAACGGTATGGCTATCAACTTAAGTAAATTGATAAATATAGTTCCGAATGGCTTGACCCAATCTCTAACGAAATCTGCTCCTCCTCCGATTTTGGAAAAGATTATCCCAGCTATTAGGCCAAGAACCATCCCGCCCAGAATCTTCCAATGTAAAGGAATATTTTTCAAATTATGTCTAGTTGCTTAAGTAGGAAAGGTAATAAAAATATCATCTAAGGTAGAGACATCAAATATAAAGATAGGGGAGAAGGATTAATTATGTTTCTTCTATATGATAAGTACTGTATTATCACGAAACACATTACATGTATATGTAATGTGTATTTTGAACACACAAAAATGAGGATGAAATATTTATTTACGTTAGCAATGCTAACTTTTATATTCGCTACACAATCAAATGCACAAGTAAGGATAGGTGCTGGAGCAGTAGTAGGAATTGACTCAGAAGTAATGACTGGTCTTAATTTATCTGGAACTTATGTAGGGGAGGGTGATTTAGATTTTAGTGCTGAATTTACCTATTGGCTTATTGATAAAACCACAATGGCCGTTGATCTTAATGCCCATTACCTGATGAAGATTATGGGATATGACGATGATATTTATATTTCACCGCTTGGTGGAATTAATATAACTAGATCAGAGCGGTTTTCTGATAGTAATAGTCCAGATCTAAATTTTGCAATTAATGCAGGAGTTTCTATCAAGAAAGAAGTAGGGGATCGTCTTTTCATATTGGAACCCAAGATTCTTTTAGGTGGAAATCCAGATATTGTGATCAAAGCTGGTTTCGTGTTTTAAATCTTGCTTTACTCGATTGATGATTCTTCTTTGCACTTTTTGGTAAAAACTAAAAGTTCATTCAACAATATTGATTTTTTTCTTTTTTCTTTTTTGATACTTCCTGAGTGAGCATTATTAATACCACCAAGATAGTACCTAAAGTAAAATGGACCTACACTAACTAGCGCGTCTATAAGTGTCAATTCTTTGGCGACATCAAAAAGAAGAAATAGCAAACCACCAGTAAGAACCATGGAGTTAGCAGCATCTGCATATTCTCCATTTACTATCTGACCAGTACCGGGAATAACGGCACTCATCAATCTTGGTATATTATGTTTGGTATTTAAGTTTTTCTCCAGTTTATTTCTAAATACCTTTAAATCATCATGATGATTTTGGTGGATATAGCTTAGGCTCTGTATTGCGTCAAAACCATTTTCTAAATCTCCATTGACAAGATTAGTAAATGCTAATAAAAATTGCAGACGATCACTACCCTTATTATTTGCAGGAGCTGTAGTGCTCAATAATTGTATTAATGCAGCATTAGGATCTTCATTTAATAGTAGTACTTGCGCCTTTCGCAATTGTGCATTGAATCTATCACTTTCATTAACTGATGACTGGTTGAGGTAATGATCATAAAACTCGACTGAGTGCCCATAATCATAAGTAGCTATAAAGCATTCTGCTATTTCCTTAGGCAGATTTGTATATTCACTATTCCTATCAAAATAGTAGGTCCTTAGATATTCTCTTAAGGCTATTTTGGTATTACCATTTGAATATTGTTCTTGGGCATACTGATATTGATAATCAAGATCTTGGGCCAGACTTATAGTTGTAATTAAGCAACTAATCCCTACTAATAATATCCAAGCTTTTAGCATGTAGTTCTTTGTCAATATTATTATTGTAAAACTTAGCAGACTGATAAGAGCCGTAGATATTGCTAATATAGAAGCCAAGACTTACTCCTCCATATACCCAACCTGCAATACTTTTACTTCCTTTTTGTTTAAATCTACGATAAGACTGGTAAGCCGTTGATGCAACAAATATAAAGCTGATTATCCCATCAACATTGTCCTTTGCATAGATTCTACCACTACCTGGTATAATTCCTGATAGTACTGCTGCTGTTGTGGGAGACTTATATTTGGTCTCTTTTATTTTATTGATAAGTGGTTCGTATTTCATTTTTTCTGATAAGCTTAAAGACGAGAACTGATCCATTGATCGATCCCAATCTCTCTCTGCGAGTGCAAGATCAAATACTATTTTGTTCTGCGCTTCTTGACTAAACTTATCACTGTGCAGTTTATAAATACCTACTGCTTCATCATTAAGTGATTCTAGCATAAGGGCATAGATATATTCGTTTACGATATCAGGTTCCGTAAGTTCGATTCTGCTTATTCTACTTCTAAGTTTGTCTATGTTGCTTGCACCACGATAGGACTTAATTAGATACTTAAGATGGTTTGGATTAGATTTGTTGAGGTATACAAGTCTCTCGTATTCTTCAGCAGCCAAATCATACAATTCTAGGTTATAAAGATATTTAGCAAATTTTTGAATTTGCTTTTCATCTTGAGATTCCTGCAGAAATTGACTAAAGCCATTACATGGCATCAAGTTTATGAGAACCAATAGTGTGAAAAGAAACAAATTCCTAATGGATAGGATCATACAACTTTCTCTTTTCTACATCAATTGTGTATTTCTGTGGGCTGAGGCTATTACACCTAGTGAGACGATCCATAGTTTTAATGCCGCCCTTAATGACTCCAAATTCTTTTACACATAGCATACCGTATTCTGAACAGCTCGGATGGAAAGAACAAGTCGCACCATCCTGCGACGAGATGAAATTTTTATAAAAAAGAAAAGCTAGACTAAATGAAATGTCTAGTTCATTTTTTGTGCTTATATGATTTTTGTATTTATCATAGACCTTAGTCTTTTGATATTTATCAGGATTGACAACAATATCAAATATCTCAAAATCAGTATCGGTTTGTGCATATACAGAGCATGCAAAGCCAATAACTAATAAGGATATACTAATCAATCTCGACATTCTCAAAGCTAATGACTTTATACATTTTACTAGTAGTAGTACTGAAATGAGATTTTATTCTTGATGGTACTTGCACACCATTAATCATTAAGTAATCTTCGAAGTAAGTAGTATTCAATACTTTTTCATCTGCTGTATAAAAGATCACAGCCAAGAGATCATTGTTTTTAACTTTTGTCACAACTGTACTTAAGAAGTCTTTTGCTGCTGCAGGTGGTTGCCATTCTATAAATACTTGTTGGTCTTTTTTATCAATGTGCTTTATTACATAACCTTGCTCTTCTAATCCAAAATCATTAGAAGTAGAACTGAGCATGTTTTTAAATATTGATTGGGAGTTTATCTCGTTACTCCGCCTAACACTAAAGCTTGTGTCTTGCTGACTTACGAGTAATGTGGAGTCCATAAAGTGCCACTGGCCAACTTCAGGAAACTTAATGTTATACTTGGTCTCGTTAGTCTCAGCATTATAATAGACCTCGCCTATAAGTATACTTGACTTAGTACTGTCACCTACTTCTTTCTCAACAATAGTAAAATCAGACTTGAATTGGGTATACTTCTGAGCTTGCAAACTGCTTGATATAATCCACAAGCATACCAGAGTCAATATTGACTTGTACATAATATTGGTCAAGTAAGAAAAATTATTGCTTAAGTTGCGGCAATGGCTATAAGAACACCATAAATAAGAACAGAAACTAAAGTACTTGCAATACAGCCGTATAAAGCGTTTCTAGCTTGTTCTTTTCTTTCCTCGCCATCTTCCATTGCTACGTATACCACAATAAGACCGATTATTCCAAAACAAAATCCCCACCAAAAACCTGGGATTCCAACTGGCGCATTAGGCGAACCTTCTAACATTCCTGTATCTACATCAGAAGCTACATTTAGCTCAGCAGCTATGTCTGAGTGATTTTGAGTAAATTCATCATGTGTAAGCTCATGAGCTTTGATAAGTGCAGCTGCTTCTAATAATTGATCTAATTCTTTATCGATTAACTCAGAGCTTTTTTCAATAGTTGCTACTTTTTCTGATGCTATTTTCCCTTTTACTGGATTAATTGCTAAGAGACATGATATAGAAATGAAAGTAAAAGTGAGTGTTAATAACGATTTCATCTGATTTGATTAGGTTTTAAATAAAAGTTGTTCTTTAATTTATTTATCAAATATAGAGTTTTGTTAATAAAAGAGATTGAAAACTAATGACCAATTTTATGTGCACGTGTCATTTCTCTTTTTTTAGCAGGTCCGGGTAATGATTCTAAACTAAAACCACATTCTTTAAGCGCTCTTTTGAAGCTTCCCTTGGCACAATAAGTCACTAAAACTGCGCCATTATTACACATTTTATAAATCTTACTTAGAAATGGAAAATTCCACAAATGCTTCTGGATACTAGGAGCAAATGCATCAAAGTAGATTAGATCATAAGTCTGAACGTTTTTATAATGCTCAAATTCGACTTGTTCTTTAGTGAATCTAAAGTTGTCATGTAGTGAATTTTGAACTCCCCAGTCAGTTTCATGCAATTGCGTGAATTCTTGTTCATTTATACCTAGTAGTGATGGATAGTTAAGCAGTTTTGCTTCTTGTATCGTTATAGGATATGCCTCTAGTCCAGTATAGACTATATCTACCTTAGACTTTTGAGCTGCCAGTAAGGTGAGCACAGCATTGAGTCCTGTTCCAAATCCTATTTCAAGTATATTGATTTGTTGTCTACCTGATTGTAAGAGATAATTTAAACCCGCATCGATAAATACATGATTACTTTCTTCTAATGCACCATATCTAGAATGATAAGCTTCACCGAATTTGTTGCTGATAAGAGAGGAGGAACCATCATCAGTAATGAATGGTTGATTGGTTTTACCAGCCATTAATTTTCTAGCAGTCCGTCTTTGACCTCTTGAATGTTGATATCCATATGAGAAACATCATACACGCATCTACCGTCCTTTATTACCAATACTTGAGGGGATTCGTGAACTATTTCGAACTTTTCAGCTATCTCATTGGATACATTCCTGAATTTAATAAGATCTAAATAGTAGAGGTCCACATCTTCTGATACATCCCACTGTTCATCTAATCTTAGTTTTGCAATAGAGCTAATAGGGCAGCTAGTACTATGTTTAAAGATTATAGTGGGCTTAGAGGCCGAACTATCTACTATACTATCTAGCTGTTCGATAGATTCTAAATTGAGCCAAGGAGCCATATGATTATTTTATAATAGAGATGGGAAGCTTTACTTTAAAGTTGTTAGGGCAACCGACGCCTCTATTGCATGCACTAAACAAAGCAATAACAGCGACGAAAGCTAAAAGTTTTAAAGCTATCTGAGACTTTTTAGAATTCATGTCAATCAAGTATTTGTTTTTTAAAACGGTGTATGTCTTAAAGTTAGTATTATTCATATTCCATTGCCAAAATATTATACTATTATCTAGGGTATTTACTTACTAATATGAGGGAATAAGAATACCAGCTTACTAATTTCAAAAGGAATTATTAACCTTTTAAGTATTTATGCTTGTCTTATTCAACATTTGGTGCTTTAACTTATCTTTGTATTCTTAATTAAATAATAAAATCAATGTCAAGGATTATAACGCTTAGAGATGCCCTACGAGAAGCAATGACTGAAGAGATGAGAAGAGATGAGAATGTTTTCTTAATGGGGGAAGAAGTTGCAGAATATAACGGAGCTTACAAGGTGAGTAAAGGGATGTTAGAAGAGTTTGGAGAGAAAAGGGTAATAGATACGCCAATTGCAGAATTAGGTTTTGCAGGAATCGGAGTAGGAGCTGCTATGAATGGCTTGCGACCGATTGTTGAATTCATGACATGGAATTTTGCCATATTGGCCTTTGATCAGATAGTAAATAACGCAGCTAAGACCTTGTCCCAGTCGGCGGGTCAATTTAGTTGTCCGATTGTTTTTAGAGGGCCATCTGGTTCTGCTGGTCAACTTGCTCAGCAGCACTCCCAAACCTTTGAAAGTTGGATGGCCAACTGTCCTGGCCTCAAAGTAGTATCAATTATAGATCCTGCAGACTCTAAAGGACTTCTTAAATCTGCAATTAGAGATGAAGACCCAGTATGTTTCATGGAGTCTGAGGTGATGTATGGAATGAAAGGCGAAGTACCTGAAGGTGAATATCTAGTGCCAATTGGTGTAGCTGCCGTCAGAAAAGAAGGTTCAGATGTAACGATAGTATCTTATAACAAAATGATGGAGGAGTGTAAAGCTGCTGCAGTTGAATTAGAAAAAGAAGGTATCTCAGCCGAAGTAATTGATCTAAGAACTATCAAGCCACTTGATTATGAAACTATCGTAAAATCAGTAAAGAAAACAAACAGACTAGTCGTAGTAGATGAAGCATGGCCGTTCGCGGGCGTTTCCGCAGAGGTAACTTATCAAATTCAGAAATATGCTTTTGATTATCTGGATGCTCCTATAGTTAGAGTTAACTCCGCTGATACTTCTCTTGCTTACTCTGCACCTTATGTAGAAGAGTATCTACCTAATCCTAAGAAGATTATCGATGCTGTCAAGTCTGTGATGTATGTAGGTGCTTAATAAGGGAAGGGGTGCAGGATGCCTTGATGTCAAAAAATTAATCAATAGATTTTTTTGGACTAAACAGGATATATTTTGACAGATTATACTGGTTGAGACTGGCTAGAGCTACCTAATAATTATACATCAAATGCACCTTCACTTTTCTTCTTCCAATATCTCATAATGCCGTGAACATTGGCTGTTGATGGATTCGCATTTTCGTAATCTTTAACTTTTTCAGGCGGAATGCCTTGAGCTAAAAGATCTTCACTGAGGAACTCGCCAAATGGTTTATAGATTTCTTTAAGAGGAACTTCCTTATCGAAGTATGGTTTGAGGAATGCTGCTTGAGATTTTAGAATCTCTTTTAACTTAGCCATATGCTCTTTCACATTGTTGACTTCAGATCCATGTGTTAGATAGTAGGTATCTACTTCTTCTATTGCTAAACATTTATCTATAGAGCGGATCCACTCTTCTATATTGATATCAGGTGGTGGACAAGGAGCAAGAATAGCCTTGTTGTCCATCCAGATCGCAGCCACGTCTCCTGTGAATAGAACATTATCAAGCTGCCATGCAGTATGGTGTTTGGCATGACCTGGTGAATGAATGGCTTTAAATGTACAATCACCTATAGTAACTTCTTGACCATCTTCTATTATATGTAGCTTATCTGCAGATATTGGCTTCAAGGTCCCCCATAAGTAATCCATCATTTGCCCATAAATTCTCTGTGCAGAAGCTAGTAGCTTAGCAGGATCATGGATATGCCTATAACCTTCTGGGTGTACATATATATCCGCCCCCTTCTCTGCCCAGCACCATGCACCTCCAGCATGATCAAGGTGAACATGAGAAAGCAATACGTGTTTGATATCAGATTCCTTGTATCCTATTTTTTCGATACCTGCTATAAGGTTTTTATTAGAGGAGTGAGGACCCGTCTCTACGATAACTGGTCCTTCTGATGTTTCTACCAGAAAACTAAATATTTGTAAAAAGGTACCGTGAAATTCAAGGTTTATGGGGTGTACTTTACTTTTAATGCTCATAGCCTAAATATCTACACAAATTTCTGGAGTAAGGAATAAATACACATTATTTGAAAAAGTAGTAACTATGTTAATAGCATTTAATAAAATCTACCTCTTAAACTTCTAGCTCAAATGAATCAATCATTGAAAATTATCTTTCTTTTATTATTCTGTACTACTGCATCTGCCCAGATCGATTGGGAGAAGTATGAACCTATTGTAAATTACAATGATTCAAATCCTGAAAAACTAGCTCGATCAATTACTGCAAATTTTGAATCGGAAGGAGAAAAAGTTCAAGCAATTTATTATTGGGTAACTCATAATATTGCTTATGATATGAAGCTATATGAGAAAATGAAAAAATCTAAAGGTGATAAAAAGAAGTATAGTTCTAAAGAAGCTAAAGAAATAGAAAGGAAAGAAGTAGCCAAGACTTTGAAAAGACATAAAGGAGTATGTCAACAATACTCTAGAGTATTTCAATCTTTATGTCAGGGAATCGGTATCCAATGTGAGTTTATAGGAGGATATGGAAAAGCAAATCCTGAGAAGTCTGGCTTGGGTGGTAAGCATGCTTGGAATGCAGTTTATCTTGATGGAAACTGGTTTCTTGTTGATGCAACGTTTAGTGCGGGTTACGTAGATGAAAAAAAGAAGTTTCATTTTTCATTTGATCCATCTTATTTTTTTTCTGACCCTGATGCATTTAAGTTGAATCATCTGCCCAAGCAAAGTAAATGGCAACTGACCGAAGAGTTGATAGATAAGAATACTTATAAGAATGCACCTGGAATAGGTGCAGGATATTTTAAACATAAGTTAGGTATGCTGCTGCCAAACTCATTTAAACTCAGTATAGAGAAAGGCGTGCCGCTAGTATTAAGTTTTACCTCGCAAGAAAATCTTGATGATCTATATGTATCTAGTCTTAGAAAGCCAAGAGAACTGACTACTGAGTATGCTCAGGAAGGCGATAGATACACCATATCTGTAAATACCGATGAGTTAAAGTCTGGTAGCTATGGATTCTATCAAGGTAAAGATCTCTTGTTTGTTTATCGATTATCGGTTAATTAGTCTTTTTGCTTTTAGTTATAGTATTAGTTAAGTTATAGGAATTAATTAGATATTTAGTTACATGAATAAAACTCTAAAGACGGCCATCATAGGGATGGGTAGAGCCGGTAGATTTCATCTAACAAGTATGAAAATTATTGATGGGTTTGATCTAAAATATGTTGTAGATCCAGATGAGAGTAAATCAAATGCAATACGCCTTCCCCCTGGTGCTAAACACCTATCTACTATAGATGAAGTATTAGATGACGAAGAAATCGATGCAATAATCGTGTCGAGCCCTACTGATTATCACTATGATTATATCATCAGATCACTCAATGCTGGTAAGCATGTCTTTACTGAAAAGCCACTAGGTCATGGGCTCAAAGAGGTCAAAGAATGTTTTGATACAGCGGCTGAAAATGAAAAGGCACTCCATCTGGGCTTCCAAAGAAGATTCGATAAAAATTTCATAGCACTCAAAAATAATCTCGCGACTATCGCTGAAGTAAGAATGGTGAGAGCAAGCTCTAGAGACAATCCAAAACCGTCTTATGAATATCTCCAGACATCTGGTAATATCTTTCATGACATGCTGATTCATGATTTTGATATGATGCTGTTTTTATTTGGAAATAAAGCTCCAGTCTCTATTCATGTCTATGCAAAATGTTACGATGAAAAAATCGCGGCTATGGATGATTATGATACAGTGGTCGTATCTATGCAGTTTGAAGATGGAGTAATCTATACGATAGATACTAGTCGTACTTCGGTTTATGGTTATGATCAACGGTTAGAAGTCTTTGGTTCTGCAGGAATGTTAATCGCGGAGAATGAACTGGGTTCGACCCTGAGTATATATAGTGATATAGGGATCAGGCAAGCTCCAGCGAGTTACTCATTTCCTCAGAGGTATAAGGCAGCTTATCTTGATGAATTAGTATTTTTCGGAGAATCTATCAGGAATGGTGTCTTGTGGAATGTCACAAAAGAAGAGGCGGTATTGTCCCATCGCATAGCTGATGCTTGCTTTGTCTCTGCAAAAGAAAATAGGATTGTGAAGTTTTAATTATTTCATCTCTTTTGTTTGCTTCCTCAAAACAAATTTTTGCGTCTTCCCAGTTGAGGTTTTAGGCAGTGGACCAAATATGACAAGCTTAGGAGCTTTGAAGTGTGCTAGTTCGTTTCTCACATGATCTATCAGCTCCTTTTCAGACAGGGATTCGCCTTCTTTCAAACAAACAAAAGCACATGGCGTCTCGCCCCATTTCTCATCTGGCTTAGCAACTACTGCAGCATCTAAGACAGCAGGATGTTTGAATATCGCTCCTTCTACTTCTATGCTACTTATGTTTTCTCCACCAGAGATGATGATATCTTTGGATCTGTCTCTTACTTGGATATATCCATTAGGAAGCGTCACAGCCAAGTCTCCACTATGGAACCAACCACCATCAAAAGCTTGTTTATTAGCACTAGGATTTTTAAGGTATCCTTTCATAGTGTTGTTTCCTCTAAACAGTACTTCTCCCATCGTCTCTCCATCGTGAGGTACTTCTACATATGTCTCGGGATCTGCAACGATTAGGTCCTCAGATACATGATAAGCTACTCCCTGCAATGCCTTCTTGTCTGCTTGCTCTTTTGGTGTCAAGACATTCCAGTCTGCATTCCAGTCGCAAAGTGTCGAAGGACCGTACGTTTCAGTGAGGCCATATACATGTGTGATATCGAAACCATTTTGTGACATAGCATCGAGGACAGCTGCTGGGGGCGGTGCACCTGCGACCATTCCTTTAACCAGATGATTTTTCTTGGCCTTTAATTCTGGAGCAGCATTTGCGATCATACTATGCACTATGGGAGCGCCACAAAAATGAGTTACATTTTCTTTTTCAATGAGTTCATAGATGTCTTCTGCCACGACGGCTCTTAGGCAAACGTTAGTTGCACCAATAGCTGCTAGGCTCCAAGTAAAGCACCAGCCATTACAATGAAATATTGGTAGTGTCCATAGATAAACAGAATGTTTAGGCATCTCCCATGCCATTATATTGCCGATTGAATTTAAATATGCTCCTCGGTGATGAAAGACGACACCTTTAGGATTTCCTGTTGTACCAGAGGTGTAGTTTAGAGCGATTGCATTCCATTCATCATTTGGCAAGTGCCATTTAAACATAGGATCTCCTGTAGCTATAAAATTTTCATAATCAGTTTCACCAAGAGAGCTACCTCCTTTTACATTTGGATCGATGATATCTATTACAATAGGTTTTGATTTGACCAAGCTTAGCGCTTCTTTTATTGTAGCGCTGGCAGCTGTGTCGGTTAATAAAAATTTAGTCTCTGCATGATCCATCATGAATGCTATATTTTTAGCGTCTAGACGTGTGTTGATGCAGTGTACTACAGCACCACTCATAGGCACTCCAAAATGTGCTTCATATGTTTCTGGGGTGTTGTAACCCATGACTGAAACGGTGTATCCCGTTGTTATACCTCTTTGTTGTAAAGCGGATGCAAGTTGGCAACATCTATGATAAGTCTCTAACCAAGTGTATCTTCTAGTGCCATAAACTACTGCTGTCTTCTTAGGATAGACGTAGGCTGCTCTTTTTATAAAGGTGAGTGGGGATAAGGGTACATAATTTGCTTGATTCTTTTCTAATCCCTTTTCATATTTGTTGATTTCCATCTTCGGTGCTTTACGTTATAATTTTAAGTTAAGAAATTAAAGTGAAGGAATTTGTTTTGTCGCAGGTGGATTTTGGCTTTGCATACTCACGGAATGGATTATTCTAAATCTTGTATTGCGAGCTAAGTAACTAGCAATTATAAATTTGACTATGGATTTCCATTTTTAATTATATGAGTCAAGATAAAAATCCATCAATTAAATCTTTGGAATGCGAAGCTGGAATTATTGGGAAGTTAAACCATTGTTGTAATTCCTTTTTGTACCCTGTGTTGTTCAAATAATTATGCAAGGCAAGATTTAAACCTTCAGTGTATTTAGTATGATCTGCACCTTGAGGATCTTCATGTATTAGATCATTCTGAGCAAACCCTTCAAAAGTAGGCCCTGTGATTTTTATTCCAAATTCATCTGGATTTTTGCCAATAGGACTATGTATCGTTGTAGTGAACAAATGCCAGAATGCTGACTGTATACAGTTTCGTTCAAATAATTGCCTGACTACTTCTAGAGAGTCAATAGTCTCTTGCTCTGTCTGAGTAGGAAAGCCATACATTAAGTATGCATGCACCATTATGTTTTGCTCCGAAAAGTTGTTAGTTACTCTGGTTACTTGTTTTATATCCACCCCCTTTTTCATCTTGGCTAATAGTCTATCAGACGCGACTTCTAATCCTCCTGTGACTGCTATACATCCTGCCCTTGACATTGCTTCACATAGAGCAAAGTCAAAGGTCTTTTCGAACCTAATATTAGTCCACCAGATGATGTTTACATTTCTTTCTATTAATTTTTCTGATAGAGCTAGTAGCATTTTAGGTGGTGCAGCTTCGTCTACGAAATGAAACCCTGAAATACCCGTATCCTCAATGATCTTTTCGATCTTATTTACAAGATCCTCAGCAGTTGTATTTTGATAATCACCGATATAAGATAAGCTCACATCGCAAAAAGAACATTGCTTCCAATAGCATCCGTGAGATATAGTCAATTTGTTCCATCGCTTATCTGTCCACATGCGATGCATAGGATTTACGATATCTAGAAACGATATATACTTATCATAGGGTAATCCAGAATAGTCTGGAGCAGGCAAACTATCATGGTGATAAATGGTATTAGGGATTCTGTTTTTGTAAGCAACTTTTTTATTCTCTAGGATAAAGGTTCTTTCTAATTCATTTTTATGGATCTCGCCTTCTAGATAACTAATGATTTTTAATAAAGGACCTTCACCATCATCTAGCGAAATAAAATCTACATATTCAAAAATTCTTGGGTCTCTTAAAGAACGTAATTCTGTATTGCAATATCCTCCGCCTAAGGCTATGCTAATGTTAGGGTGGCATTGTTTGATGAACTGTGAGCATCGCAACGCCGCAAATAAGTTACCAGGAAAAGGTATGGTAAAGCAGACTAATTGTGGAGCATTGATTTTAATCTGCTCCTCTAGTATGCTTAGCATTTTTTCCTCGATAAGAGTAGGTTGATAATGAAGAAACTCATCTAACTGATCAAAGCTGCTTGCCGCGGTGGCAATTTGCTCTGCATACTTAGTGAATGCAAAAAACTCATCGATGTTAGCTTGAATGAAATCGCCAATCTCTTCTATAAATAGTGTGCCGTAGTGCTTTGCTTTATCAATTACTCCAATATCACCTAGTGCCCAATTAATATCCTTGTTTACATTCAATAAACGATGACCAGCTGGTAAGTAATCATCCTTCAAAATAATACGAGCAGTTTCTAAGTCTTCCTTTTGTAGAAAACTAATTACTACATCAACAGTTGAGATATATTTCTCCTTCAATTCATAAACGGTGGGGTGATGAAAGCTCAGCAAGTCTTCAGCTTCTTGAAATATTGATTGTAAAAAATTGCTTGTAAAAACTGAAGTGAAAACCTCTATACTCAAATCACATTGTTCAAAAGGAACTTTGTGCTCTGCCATAAATCCTTTTAGATAGGCGCTTGCTGGGTAAGCCGTGTTTAGCTGAGTAAACGGTGGTGTTATGAAAAGGATCTTGGGACGCATTGGTACAAAGATAGAGTTCTGTAAGGTTAGATGATAAGAAGTCCGTGCTTGATTTTATCATCTATTTATCATGCGCTAGTCATACTATTGGTTTCAAAATATTATTAGGTTTGACTATTTCATAGCATAGGAAGAGATTGCTGCTTGCAATGGGCTATGGGCAATCAGGAGATGTATCAAAGGGTATTAGTTGGATTTTAAATTTGATGAATAAATATAGCAGTCAACCTCATTTAAAAGGATACTATGATCATCACTGCTTAGGTATTTTATATTACACCAATAACCAATATGACTTAGCTCAAGTTGAATTTGAAAAACAATTATTGAATGATGCTGACTTTGCAGATACTTATTATTATCTAGTCCTCATGAAGAAACAAAAATCTAAGCATGTATTAGCAAAAAAAATCTTTAAACAAGCTCTAGAAAAAATGAGTAGTTTAAATGGAGGAAACAGTATAAATCTATTCATAGAATATAATACTAGCAAAGAGGATGTTGAGGAAATGCTATGTGTCTAGGTGACAAGTGGCATTAAATTTTTCCCAGCTAAAAAAAATATCTATCTATAAAAATTAATAATCAATACTCTGATGAGCTAAAGATTTCTAAATATTCTTAACGATAAAAATTAGAAAATTGATTTATCTCTAAAGTGCTTGGTCTTGTGCTAGCGGCTAAAACCACCATCAATAGGCAACGTAATCCCTGATACAAATCTAGCTTCAGGTGAAGCCAAGAATAAGTACCCTTGGGCGATATCTATTGGGTCGGCCAAAAACCCTACCGGTATGTGCATCATTGCCATCTTCTGAAGCTCTACAGGAATAGTATCTGTCATGTCGGTCTGGGTGTAACCTGGGGCTATAACATTAGAGGTGATACCATGTTTGCCTAGTTCTATTGCCCATGTCTTAGACATCGAGATTATCCCTCCTTTAGCAGCAGCGTAGTTAGACTGGCCAAAGTTTCCTCGCAGGCCGGTTGTGGAAGCTGCAGAGACTATACGACCATATTTGTTTTGCCTCATAAATGCAGCCACGGCTCTGGTACATAGGAATGTGCCTTTTAGATTGACGTCTATAGAAGCATCCCACTCATCATCAGACATTTTGAAAAGTGATTTGTCTCTTAGGATTCCAGCATTGTTTATTAGGATATCTATCTTTCCATGCTTGTCGAAGATAGCTTGAGATGCGGCTTCTATTTGGCTCCGATCAGTAACAGATACTTTATTAAATTCTGCGGAGTACCCTTTTTCACTAAGTTCTTTAGCTGTTTCTGTACCGATATCTAGCACATCCCAGATATAAACAGTCGCACCTTTAGAAGCAAATAGCTCAGTAATAGCTTTACCTATTCCTCTTGCACCTCCTGTAACTATAGCAACATTATCCTTTAATCTCATTTTAAATCTTGTTTAGAAGACTAAAGTAAATATATTGCTAAACATTACTTCCATAAAGACTAGCTTTCATCAATAACATTTGATTCAGATCAACGTTTTATTGTGGTCTTCATTCAGTTACTTTGATAACCAGTTAATAGCACTAATTATCCTAAGGTATATTTCACTTTCATTTTTGTTTTTTTCATTATGGTTATCAGTGGATGGTCAAGAGGCCTTAGGGTTTAAGCTAGGAAATTATGCGGGTACAGAAAGGATATTCTTAAATCCAGCATTATCTCAAACATCAGCATATAAGTGGGAAGCAAATTTGGCTTCTATTCATGGGTTTTTTTATTCAGACTACGCATTTATAAAAGAGACAAGTCTCTTGAGTTTAATTAATACTGATGTAGTCGAAGTATTAACTCTCAAAAGTCAAGTAACAGAAAATCTACCAGACAACACCCTGGTTTTTGATCTTAATGGAGGTGATAAAGTCCTATCAGCTCATCTAGATGTTAGCGGACCTTCATTAATCACAAATTTTTTTGGTGGTTATAAGATTGGGGTCTTTACTAAGTTTAGAGCTAATATCTCATCGGGAAGGATTTCGGAGAACTTTGGCATCTATGAACTTAATGAGTCGTTTAGCAGGCAACAGATTAATTTTAAAAAAACTCAGATTGCTGGAATGTCGTGGCGTGAGATAGGTATTCATCTTTCAAAATCTTTTGAGCAATTTGATACAGGTATTAATATTAAGCACCTTAAGGCTTATGGAGGTTTTTTTGCTAAGGTAGATACTGATCAAGATGTAGATTACACTGGTGGGATAATTTCTTTTGGTTCTAACGAGCTAGCTGGTGGAGTAGGTTATACGACAGATGGTCTAAACAATAGTGAATTTGATCCTTTGGCTAATAATGGACATAGAGCTGGTTTCTCTGTTGATTTGGGCGTTCGATTTAATGTTGAAGAGATCTCGGTAGGGGTATCGATTTTAGATTTAGGATTTATCAATTTTAAGGATAATGTTGAAAATTATGCTTTGCCTGATAATTATACAGATTTTGATGTTGACCCTAATGATTATGTTGATATTACTAACCTTGAGCAGTTAATTGATCAGGTAGAGGAGGATACTCCTTTTGCATCTGATCAAAACAACGGTGGATTTTTGATAGGTACTCCTGTAGCATTAAATATTTCAGCAGATTATCCAGTTAGTAACAAGCTGTTTGTAAGTGCTTCTGCGACACAGCGTATCAAGCTACTAGGTATTTCGACCATAAGCGATAATGCGTTTAGCGTTGTCCCTAGATTTCAATCTAATTGGATTAGTGCTTATCTGCCTGTTACGGTTTATAATTATTCAAGAGTGCAAGTCGGAGCTGCAGCTAGGTTAGCCTATCTCACTATTGGTTCTGATGATATCATTAGCGTGTTTAGAGAGGCAGACTTTAGAGGGAGTGATATTTATATCAAGTTATCAGTCACTCCATTGTTTAAGATAAAGAGGCGCCGACGACTTGGCTCAAGACAGTCAGGGTCTTCTGCCAAGTGCTATGAATTCTAAGAGGAATTGCTAATGCAGATCATCCATTATTCCTAAAGATCTTGGTGGATTAAAACTAATAATTGAGGATATTTCTTCTTCCTTTCAAGGCGTAGGTGTGATTATCGTTGAGCAACTCATCACGCTAATACCCACAATTATAAACAATGATAGGATGTAGGTGCAGTTTTTCATCATGATGAATAGAGATCTATCAGGCATAAATGTTATGAATCAAATATTAAGCTAATTCAATGTTTTGAAATTAGTGTAATTGCTTTAGCTGACATTTCTTTAAGTGTAATGATTTAGGCTATTATTGTTGTCAATTTTGAAATATTGAATAAGTCTAAAAGTTGAAAAAAGATCACTCCTTACTAAACCTTAACCTAGGTTTAATATTTATCAGTACTTCAGGTGTATTGGGCCGATATATTACTATAGATTCGACGATAACTACTTGGTGGCGGTGTGCTATTGCTGGAGTTGCGGTTTATTTATTTTGTAAGTTCCGTAAAATCCCAATTACATTTACTAATCAGGAAGATAGAAACCTTACTCTATTAGCCAGTGTGTTAATGGCAATTCATTGGGTTACTTACTTTTATTCACTCGATTATTCTAATGTTGCTATAGGCGTACTTACGCTATATACCTTTCCGGCTTTTACTGCGGTAATAGAGCCGCTAATAACTGATGACAAGTATGAGTTATCTAATATTCTGCTAGCAATAATTTCCTTATTCGGTGTTGCGATTATCAATCCTGATTTTGATTTCAAAAATGATTATACTTTAGCTATTATTCTCGGATTGATATCAGCTCTTGCCTATGCCATTAGGAATATCTTGATGCGAAAACCTGCTAAGTCTCAGCATGGCTCGATGTTGATGTTGTATCAGATCGTCATAGTAGGAGTGCTGATAAGCCCAGCTTGGTTTCTAGTCGATACCTCAGGGTGGCAAGATCAGTGGCTAGGTTTAGGTCTACTGGCATTGGTCACTACTGCTCTAGGGCATAGCTTATTCGTCATGAGTCTCAAAACACTCTCCGCTACGACAGCCAGTTTGTTGTCTTGTATCATTCCAGTCTATGCTTTGTTGTGGGCGTATTTATTTTTGGGAGAGATACCTTCTGTACGAACTATTATCGGTGGTTCTATAATACTCATAACGGTGGCAGTCAAGACGATATTAGATTCCAAAAAATCACCTAGATAAGGTTTGATAAGAATTTCGATTTGAGCCGTATTCTAGTTATTTTGGATACTATGAAGATTTCGATATTATACTTGGTAATAATACAATGCCTTTTACTAGTCGCTTGCCAATCTCCAAATTCCGGAGTTGCAGACGAATCAAATAAACCAAATGTAGTTTTGATCTTTGCAGATGATCTTAGTTACAGCGCTATAGGCGCTTTAGGCAATGATGTAATAAAAACTCCTAATCTTGATCGCCTAGCTTCACAAGGTACCTCGTTTACACATGCTTATAACATGGGCGGTTGGAATGGTGCGATATGTGTAGCCTCACGAGCAATGATTATGTCTGGTAGAACGATATGGAGAGCGGAGGAAATTGCTCAACGTTGGCGAAGTAATGATCAAGCCGCTTATGATAAAACGTGGGCGAGACTCATGGCAGGAGCTGGTTACAATACCTATATGACAGGCAAGTGGCATATCGCTGCGCACGCAGATACCTTGTTTGGCCGAGCACAAAACATAAAACCAGGAATGCCCAGAGACGAGTGGGGTAAGATGGGGTTTAGTAAAGTGTATAGAGAACAAGTCTTGACTGGTAAAAAGACTGTAGAAGAAATAATGCCTATTGGATATGCTCGACCTATCGATCAAAATGATAATAGTTGGATGCCAACAGATTCTACTAATGGTGGATTTTGGGCTGGAGGGCAACACTGGAGTGAGGTAGTTAGAGATGATGCCATAGATTTTATCAATGATGCATCAGCCGAGGAGGACCCATTTTTTATGTATCTGGCTTTTAATGCGCCTCATGATCCTCGCCAAGCTCCTCAAAAGTATATAGATATGTATGAGGTGGAGGATATGCCGTTACCAGAAAACTGGTTAACGGAGTATCCTTACAAAGATCAGATTGGTTGCGGTGTGACCTTACGTGATGAGGCATTGGCACCATTCCCTCGGTCACCTTATGCGATTCGTAAACACATTCAGGAATACTATGCTATCATCACTCACCTTGACGAACAGATAGGTCTTATCATCAAAGGTTTAGAGGATGCTAATGAGTTGGACAATACCTATATTATTTTTACAGCAGATCACGGATTGTCTGTAGGCAAGCACGGACTTATCGGAAAACAAAATATGTATGACCATAGTATGAGAGTGCCATTATTTGTCAAAGGCCCTACTGTAGCGGAAGGGGAAACAAATAATAATAATGTGTATCTGCAAGATGTTATGGCAACAGCACTAGAGGTAGCTGACATTCCTAAGCCTTCTTATGTAGAGTTTAATAGTCTTTTACCTCAAATCAATAATCCTAAATTGAGTGGAAATTATAGTGAGATTTATGGTTGCTATACTGATACTCAACGAATGATAAAAAAAGATAATTATAAACTCATTGTCTATCCCAAAGCGAGAAAATTAAGGCTGTTTGATCTCGAAAAAGATCCAGCGGAGATGAATGATTTAGCTGAGGAGATGGGAGAGCAGACAAAGGTGAATGATTTGTTTGCAAGTTTACAATCTCTACAGTTGTCCATGGGTGATACATTGATCTTAAACAGAGAAAGTTTCGTAGAGTAAAACTTAATATTTAAAAGTTCGAAATTTAAAATGAATTTATTGTATTGTCATGTCTGGGCATTTTATGATTGACAATTCGTTAGTCATTTTTATTTTGTATTTGATATAATAGAATTCAAAGAATGTTCCTCGATATATTTAGTATCACATTAATTTAAAACTATACTAGTATGAAACTTCATATTTCTTTTTCAGTGTTTATTGTCTTCTATTTTTGTTTTATACAAACATCATTATGCCAAGATAAACCAAACATAGTTTTAATATTTCCAGATAATTTGGGAGTAGGAGAGGTGAGTAGTTATGGTGGTGTGCGGGGAGTGAGGACTCCAAATATAGATGGTATCGGTAAGGAAGGAATACGGTTAACTAATTTTAATGTAGAATATTCTTGTGTCGTCTCTAGAGTAGCTATGCTAACTGGCAGATATGCAGTACGCACAGGAGAAGGTGCTGCAGGGAATGGAATGACATTGTGGGAAAACACGATTGCAGAGGGCCTAAAAACTGCAGGTTATGCAACAGCACTATACGGTAAGTGGCATGTAGGTGGTCCCAACTGGAAAGGCCAGAGAGAGCCAACTCATCAGGGATTTGATGAATGGTGGGGTATACCAGGTACGAGCCATACAGCGCAGTTTACTTCATTCGATGGTTTTGATCCTGACAAATTTGAAACGCCATATATCTGGGAAGGCAGGTTAGGCGAGTCGGCAAAAAAAGTCAAACCATATAACCTTGAAACAAGGAAAACTATTGATAGGGAGGCAGCGATGAAAGGCATCGAGTTTATGAGTAGAAATGCTGATCAAAAAAAGCCATTCTTTTTATTCTATCCAATGACGCAAATACATTTTCCGACCTTGACGCATCCCGATAAAGTTGGGGCAACTGGTGCAGGAGATATTGCAGATGCGATGGCTGATGTAGATCATAATGTAGGTCTGTTGTTAACGGCGATCAAACGTCTAGGCATCGAAGAAAATACTTTAGTAATCTGGTGTACAGATAATGGTGCAGAAATGAGACGCCCATGGCGAGGATCTGCAGGCCCATGGAGAGGGTATTATAACTCAGCAATGGAAGGAGGAGTGAGGACCCCGTTTGTTGCCAAATGGCCGAGTAGAATAAAGCCTGGTAGAGTATCTAATCAGATGGTACACGAAATAGATTTATTACCAACATTATTAGCCGCTGCAGGTGTATCAGATTATAGTCATAAGGATAGAATTGTTGATGGCGTTAATCAACTTCCATTTCTAATAGGCGATCAAACTAATTCTAATAGAGAGAGCACTATTTTTCTTGCAAGAGAAGGACATGTTATGGCTGTTAAATGGTATAATTGGAAACTCTGGTACTATTTTAAAACAGAGCTTGATCCTAAGCCAAATAATCTAGTAAGGTTGTTTGATCTAAATGTAGACCCTCGAGAAGAAATAGATGTAAAAGACTTCTATCCATGGGTGATTCCGATAATAGATAGTATAGTAGCCAATTACGAAAAATCAATTATTACCTATCCTAGGGTACCTAGGTATGCTGCTGATCCTTACTTGCCTCCAGCATTAAATACTGGGCTACCAGTAGCCACTTACTCAAGATCCGATAGAGTGGACTTGCCTAGCCGATCAGAAGCAATGTCAGAGCCAGATTTTTCAGGTACTTGGTCAACTGATGTGTTGGAATCCTCGCCTCCGAGAAGAGGACAAGATGTAGAGTCTATACCGGAGTTAGGTAGTAGTTGGGGGAATAAGATTTCTATTATTCAAGCTAATGATCAACTAGAAATAGAGAGAATTATTTTTGTGCCTAGAGAGATCCAACCGCCCATGCGGTATCGGTATTCTCTAGATGGTTCAGAAACTCAAAATAAAGTGACCATAGGAAGATCGTGGCCCTCACCAAGTTCTACAGCCAACTGGGAAGGGAATCGGCTGGTCATTAGAACTAGTTTTCCTTTTATAAATCCACAGGATGGCAACTTGATGAAAGCCAAAATGATACAAACTGTTTGGTTACAATATGCAAAACGAACGCCTTGGGAACCTTCACTCGTTGTAGAGACAACTAGGATCGGAGTCTTAGGTGGAATCACCTCAACTAATAGGACATTTTATACAAAGGGATATAACTAGACTTATAGCTGCAAGCTTGAGCTATAAGCTTTAAGCTAAAACTGAATAAGATACTAATAGAACTCATTTGAAAGAAACGAACGATAATTCGAAACCTAACTCAAAAGTTAAGGTAAAAATTTGCTGTATAAAGAGTAAGGAAGAAGCAAACCTTGCCATAGGATGTGGTGCGTTTGCAATAGGGCTTGTCGGTCAAATGCCAAGCGGACCAGGGATCATAGATGATAAACTGGGTCAAGAAATTGCACAATGTATTGATAAGGATATTTCCTCATTTTTATTGACTAGTAAAATTAAAAGTATTGATATAATAGCGCATTATAACCTAGTAAAGACTAGCACCATTCAAATTGTTGATGAGGTAGAGGTCAGTGTCTATGAGGAAATTCGAATGGCTCTACCTAACATTAATTTGGTCCAAGTAATACATGTAATGGATGATACTGCTATTACGCAAGCTCTCAAGGTTGCAGAGTTTGTCGATTATATACTGTTAGATAGTGGTAATCCTAACTTGAAAATAAAAGAGCTAGGTGGAACAGGTAAAGTGCATAACTGGCAAATTAGTAAAGTCATTAGAGAGACTGTCGACGTGCCCGTATTCTTAGCAGGAGGTTTAAATAGTCAAAACGTGTCTAGTGCAACAGATATAGTAAAGCCTTATGGAGTAGACGTATGCAGCGGCGTAAGGATAAATGGCAGATTAGATAGGAGAAAAATAGAGGATTTTTTTAAGGCATTATCTTAAAAAGATTCTAATAACTATAGCTCAAATCACCTTGTAATATATTTCTAACCGCAGAATCATATACTTCAAAGGTTTTAGCTTTTTTTATCTGCTTTACAACTTTTGTTGGATTAGGAAATGTCGAAGCAAAGTACTCCCAAAAACTTAACATCTTCCTGATTACTGCTTTTTCACCAGTTAGTTTTTTTTCAAATGCAGAGAAGAGGGTATCGTGATATTTGCTGAATCTTGTGATTCTATTTTCAGGATATTGATGATTGTGAGATTTTATCATACTTGGTAAGAATGGATCAGCTATGAGCCCTCTACCCAACATCCAGTGATTTATACTAGGAAAGCGCTCAGCCATTTCTTCGAAAATCTTAACGGAGGTAATATCACCGTTGAAATATAATTTAAGCATAGTACTATCTATACAGGCTTGGAAACCGTCCAGATCTACACCCCCTTTGTATAATTGTTTTCCGATCCTAGCGTGTATACCTACATTTTTAATCGGATATTTTTCAAGTACAGGAAAGGTTTTAAGGATTTCTCTACAGTGATCATATCCCATCCTCATTTTCATCGATACTAAGATATCGGTTTCTGAGTGTACACGATCTAAGATATGATCTATTTTATCTGGGTTAGCTATCAATCCAGAACCCATACCTTTATTCGTAACCATTGGGTAAGGACATCCTAGGTTCCAGTTGAGTTCTTTGTAACCAAGAGATAGCACATACTTTGCAGCGAATATAAATTCATCTGCACTGCAAGTCATCACTTGCGGAATCACATTAAGCTTAGTGTTGTGTTTTAGTTGTAGGTCTCTCTGGTAGATGGGCTTAATTTCCATCTTCCCATTAAATCTTATATAAGGCGCATAGAAGATATCTATGCCTTCAAAGAATTGCTGAAAGGCATTCCTGAAACGGTAATCCGTAAATCCTTGAAGAGGAGAAGATATTAGGGTATGTTGCAAAAAATTATTGCGATTAATGATAAATCTTATTTAATAAAACGAAATTCTCAATGCTAAATTACTCAAGTAAGCTTTCAGAAAACAGCTTGTAGATCCTACGATACTCATCAGACCAACTGCTAGCTTCTACAAAGCCGTGTCCTTCAATCGGAAATACGGATAACTCCCAATTTTCTTTTTTAAGTTCTATCAATCTTTGTGATAACCGCACTACATCTTGGAACTGTACATTTCTATCTATCATTCCATGCAACATGAGTAGGTTATCTGTAAGTCCTTCTGCAAAATATAAGGGTGAGCTTCTTCGATAAGCAAGACTGTCTTGCGTAGGCGTATTTAAGATCGGAGAGGTATATCCGTGATTATAATGAGCCCAGTCGGTTACTGACCTGAGTGCAGCTCCACTCTTGAAGGTACCTGGAGCATTAAACAATGCCATCAAAGTGATAAAACCTCCATAGGAACCACCGTAGATTCCTATCTTTTCTTTCCCAATATCATACTTTTCTACAAGGTGCTTAGCACCATCTATTTGATCGTCGAGATCTTGACCACCCATGTGCCTATAGATCGCTGTCCTCCAGTCCCGACCATACCCAGCACTTGCTCTAAAGTCAATCGCTAAGACTGTATATCCGTTATCAACTAGAAAATTATGAAACATATATTCTCTAAAATAGCCAGGCCACCATCGATGCACATTTTGTAGATAGCCAGCTCCATGTACAAAGATAACTGCAGCACCATTTTTCTTGTCCGCAGAGGGTTGATTTAGCGTTGCAGGGACTTCTACACCATCTCTTGCTTGAAATCTTATTATCTCAGAATCTATCCACTTATAATTGTTAAATGCTTTCGTTGTGGAGTTAGTCAGTTGTGTCATTTCTGCACCTGGGTCGTTTGGCATTACAAATAGTTCCCAAGGTTTATTAGTGTAAGAGTACCGCACTGCTAACTGCTTTTCGTCGGGAGAAACTTCTACCTGATGCCCACCAGATAAGTTAGTGATCTGGGTCATTTTACCACCAGTTACAGACATATGATAGAAGTGTTGCTCGTGCGGACTAACCTCATTAGTTGTTAAGTAAAACTTAGACCGATCTCTAGAAAGATCTGTAGAGAGAACTTCAAAATCACCTTGAGTCAGTGCTTGAATATTGCCAGTTGCAACATTGGCTTTGTAGATGTGAGCATAACCAGTTTTTTCTGATTTATACCATATATTATCATTGTCGATCCACTCTATCTTTCCTCTCGAGAACCAGCCGACTTCTGGACCCCCGATCCACGCATCATCATGTTGTCTGTCAATAAGTCTAAGCTTTCCATTAGTCAAGTCTATAGACATGATCCATCTGTCCTTGTGGTCATGTGAGGTTATATTGACAACTGCTTTGCTGTCATCGGAGAATATGGGAGAACCTATTGTTACCTCTCGAGGCTCCTCATATAGAGGGTTGTACGGGATCGTATCACTTTTAAGGTACTCTTTTATGTAAGCAGGCTTGTCATAGATACCATCTATACCTTCAGTTTTAATCTGGTAGGTGGTATCATTTTCTAAGTCATAGATCCATGATTCTGATATCGTTCTGGTTCCACCTACCTTTGATCTTGACTTTAGCTCTTTTGTGTAGCCTGATTGAGTTACAAACTCTGGTACAAGAGTATTTTGATGTTTTGTATTTTTAGATAATCTATAAACTACATACTTTAAGTCCGGAGTAATCGTAGTTCCATTAAGATCTTTATCACCAAAGTAAATTGGCGTTAAGCTCTTATGTTTTGTTTGCGCTAATCGATGCTTCGTAGCAGCACCTACTTCCTTTCGCTTTTTAAGGATATCAAAATATGCTAACTGGTCTTGTTCCAGCCATTCATCTTTTGGAGAAGTGGTTTCATTCTTGTTTTTTGGTTTATTTTTTCCTTTTCTAAAATTAGTTAGTTGTGCAATTGTTCCTGTTTCAATATTCCAACTATAGAAGTTGTTTCCCTTTTTGTAAATAATAGATTGCTCGTCTCCCGAAAATCTAGGAGAGGATTCAGATTCTATTGTACTTGTAATTTGGGTGGTATTGTTAGACGTATAATTATGTAAAAAGACATCGCCGTATTTAGAATAAACTTTTTGAGAATAGTCCTTGGTATAATTCCCATAATTATTCCTGGCCTTGAGTTCGTCGAAGGTTAATTGCTTTATCTCTTTTGTCGCAATATCAACTTGATGGGTCGATCTTAAGGTATCACCATCAGGATTCCAACTAAAAAGAATTGATCGGCTATCATCCGCCCATTGTATGTTAGTGGGCAAATAACCTACAAAGTCTTCGCCCTGCATAATCTGATCGATGGTCAGTGATGATTGGTTAGGAGCTTGACTATACAGATTACTACTAAATAGGATTAAAAAGTAAAGGACAGAATACTTCATAGATAAAATTGAATTGGAAATATATTATTTACTGCGCACCTTCTACAGCCTTAAGATCATCTAAATAACTTCTACTAGCCAGAACAAACATAATCAGAGAAAGCACTCCGGCCACAAAAGAAGTAAGAAAAGCATATCGCAAACTAAGGTTTCCATAAGTGGGAGTCAGCATGTCACTTACATACCCAATTACTAATGGCCCTAACCCTAACCCAATCAGATTAAGCACAAAAAATAATATAGCAGAGGTAAAAGATCTCATCTTAGCATTAACTAAGCTATGGCAAACTGCTATGACAGGGCCAAGATAAAAGGCTGTAAACATAGAGGTAAGCAAAGTCACCCAGAGAGCAATATTTGCATTACTTGAAAACATCAAAAATGCAGATGGTATATTATTCACGAGACCTGCTATGATAGGCACCCAGATATACCATCGCATATCTTTAGTGCGCAATTTATCTCCCAAGTATCCTCCTGCAAAAGTACCAATTGCTCCTCCGATGCCCATAGTAAGACCTAAAACTATTCCAGCATGTACGATATCTATGCCATGCACCCGTTGCATAAATGAGGGAAGGAAATTACCGACACCATAAGTGATGAAAGTGTGAAAACCGCACCCCAGTGATAAATAAATAAAAGTTTTCTTTTTTAATAAGATTTTGATGACTGAGAGCAAGGAAGGGGTTTCTTGATCTAGGCTTTGACTGTCATTCTGCCCTTTAATAGGTTCTCGTACTGTGAAATACAAAACGAGAGAAAATAAAATTCCGGGAATTCCTAAGGAATAAAAAGCAACTCTCCATCCAAATGCTTTCGCTATAATTCCACCCACAATAAATCCTAAAAATATCCCAAAGTAAATCCCCATAGAATAGATGGAAAGGGCTGTAGCTCTTTTCTCGGGAGGAAAGTAATCAGAGATAATCGAATGGGATGGAGGACTACCTCCCGCTTCACCGACTCCGACTCCAATCCTTGTAAGCAATAATTGTGTAAAGTTAGCTGCAGTCCCAGACAGGGCAGTCATGGTAGACCAAACGGCAAGACTCGCAGCAACTACATTTTTGCGATTACTCATATCCGCAAATCTTGCAATCGGTATACCTAACACAACATATAATGCAGCAAACGCAAGACCAGTTAATAGGCCCAGCTGCGTATCACTCAATCCTAACTCTGCCTTTATGGGTTCTTGTAAGATGACTAAGATCTGACGATCTATAAAATTAAAAGTGTATACAACGGTAAGTATCGTCAAAACGTACCACTTGTACCTAGGGCTTGTTTGCTTGTTCATGCTAGTTAAATATAGCTAAACAATAGCTAATTAGATTTTTAATTATACCATGCCTTTTGTATGTCACTCCATTTGATAAGTTTGATATTATTTTCCTTAATCAGTAGTTTACATTTAGTACTGGTAAAGAAATCAAAATCTTGCTGTCTCCACTTAGCTCCCCAGTACTCTTGGCCTATTGTTACAGCCTGCATTTCTGCATTATCAAAAGCGGTATGAATTAATAATGCATGCACTCCAGAGCTTAATTCGCTAAGCACCTTTTCGTAGTAAGCTGCCATCCCTGTGTCATAGTCTTGAGGGCCTGCAGTGTGTACATTTTCGAGTATAACGTCCTCCTCTGTGATCTTGTCTTTAAATGCTTGAGAAGCTGCTTGTATAAAAAATCTCGATACCATGACAGGCACTTTGTATTCTCTCCCTAGTTTTAGATACACCTCAAACATGTCTGCCGAGCTAAATAAGAGACATCCCATATGAGCATCAAAATGTGTCGGATCAAGACCCATTGCATAGGCTTTTTCAATTTGAGCCCTCAATTCTATTTCTGCTTCTTTTACGTCTGCGTTCATTCCAAATTTTAAACAATCGGATCTCAAAAACCCTTTTTCATTAAGTAGGCTGGGTACTTTATTTTTGGAGGCTACTGGGCCCCAGTTGAGATGATACCATTCGTTAGTTAAGGTAAGATGGAGACCAAAGTCTGATTCAGGATTTTCTTTTTTATAATCTGCAACTTCCGATACCCATCCGCATGGCATCATAATAGATGCAGAGTTTACACTGCCTGCTTTCATTGCAAGAAATGTGGCAATATTTTCAGAGTGGGAGACAGCTAAGTCATCAGAGTGAATAATCAGTAGCTTATCCTCATTAGTATATCCTAGTTTTTCGGCAAGACTCATTTGCGAAAATGCAGGCAACCCGAGCAAGGCTATGTACAGGATTAATATATATTTCATACTTATAAAACTAACAATTTGAACCTTGTCATTAGACTATATTTGTGAGTAGAACTAATTAGGTGGACTTAGAACTTAAAAAAGGACATAAAACAGCGATTCTTTTAGGAGCGACTGGGTTGGTAGGGCAGCATTGCCTCAAGCTCCTGATAGCACATGATGCCTATGATCACATCGTTTGCCTGACCAGAAGACCTCTGAATAATAAGAGCAATAAGATTATAAATGAAGTAATTGATTTTACAGATCTAGATGAGTATGCTTCCCTTTTAAGCGGTGATGATTTATTCCTATGCTTAGGGACTACTAAATCTAAAGCAGGTTCTAAACGTGCGTTTTATGAAGTAGACTTTACCTATAATTATAAAGTGGCAATGCACGCCAAAAAAAATGGTGTGAGTCAAGTACTTTTGATTTCTTCGGTAGGTGCTAATCCTACTTCCTTATTCTTTTATACGAGAGTCAAAGGAGAGCTTGAGAAAACAATTAAAGAAATTGGCTTTTGGAGTACTCATATATTCCGACCTTCCTTGCTTAAGGGAGAGCGAGAAGAACCTAGACTCAAAGAAGGCTTAGCTGTAATAGTAGGGAAGAGTATTAATCTACTTACTAAAGGGGGGCTGCAGAATCTTACTCCTGTAGATGCAAAACTCGTAGCAGAAGCTATGATCAATGCAGCACAAAAATTTAAAAAAGGAATAAACTATTACGAATCACATCAGTTAAGTGGTCTCGTAAGTCATGATAGATAAGTTAAAATTTAATAAGAATAATGAGCGAGATAAAAAAGCGATCAACCATCTCTTTGGAGATAGGACTAGATGAAGCAAGTGTGCCTACTGTCATTAAATGGAAGTCTGATGATAAACCAGAGAATGAGTTTACGGAAGCGAAAGCATTTCTTCTATCCATATTTGATAAGGAATATAAAGATACCTTGAAAATAGACTTATGGACTAAAGAGTTTCAGGTGGATGAAATGGACAGAATGATGTACTATACGATGAAGGGGCTTGCAGACTCTTATTACAAGGCCACTAAAAACCAAAACCTTGCCAATGAAATGCAGAAATTCATTCAATATTTTGGTGAGAGAACTAAGATAATAGAGTAAAAAATGAGGATTTACACATTACTTAAATGTTAAATATGAGATTTAGCATATTTAAAATGAACTGATAATCAGTGTATTATATAATGATAAACCAATAATAAGTAACACTTTAGAGTTTTTTGTAATATAATATACACATTATAGAATTTTGTCATATATTTGGTTACACTTATTTACCAACCACTAATGAGTAGTGTAGTAACCAACAGATTTATACATTGTCATAATGCTCTAATCAAAGAGCGTAAAGTACGTTCAAGCAGGCAGTTTGCCTTATCGCTTGACTATCTTCCTCAGTCTCTAAGTGAGATCCTTAAAGGGAGACGTGATGTAACTATAGAGGTGCTCAGAAAAGCAGTTGCTCTATATAGCATTAATCCTAATTACATTTTTGGAGGTTCGGGAGCTATGTTTACTTACGAAGAAGTTAATCAGCAGAAAGAAGGAGGGCAGATAGTGACTATTGTTACTGATAGCAATGATGAAGAACGAATAGTCTATGTGCCAGTATCTGCACAAGCGGGTTATGGTGGACAGTTACATGATCCCATATATTTTAAGGAGTTGCCAACTTTTTGTCTTCCAGATTTTAGATTTAAGAGTGGCACACACCGGTGTTTTGATATATCTGGTGATAGTATGGAGCCAACATTATATACTGGTGATAAAGTAGTCTGTAGTTTTTTAGAAAAAGAAAATTGGGAAGTTTCAGTTAAGGATAACTTTGTATATGTCATCGTAACTAAAGGTGATGTGCTAGTAAAGCGGATTGGAAATAAAATTAAAGAATCTGGTGTTGTAGAGTTATTCTCAGACAATAGTTTCTACAAACCATATCCAGTTAATATCACAGATGTACTAGAGATCTGGTTTGTGAAAGTTAAAATAAGTCCATTTATGCCATCTCCGACTAACATGCGTAATGCATTACACGAGGAGGTAGATAATATGAACTCTACAATAGCTGATCAATCAGTGTTAATAAAGAATCTCAATGGGACTATTGAGAAGTTGCTTAAGCAAAACAGAGCAAGAATATAATCGATATTATGATTTCTATCAGAGGCAAGGCTGTTTATGTTTCGTTAGAAATGGGTTTTTGGGGAATACAAACTCCTAGTGGTAAAAAATACCTCCCCATTAATATGCCAGAACAACTAAAAGAAAATGGTAGTGATATCGCCTGTCGAGTGATAGAAGTAGATGACATTGTTTCCTCTCAGATGTGGGGGACACCCGTTAAAATTATCTCTTTCGAGACAATTGGCACATCAGATAAGAGTAGTTAATCAGTCTACATTATTATCCCCAGATCCCCAAACTAAAAGGCTTTTGTTTCCTTTTAATAATCTTAAACGATTCGTGTTGGTTATGAGATATGTCCTTTATTAGTAATCCGTAGTCAAACAAATCTACAGAAAATGCAAAGCGCTTATCGATAGATAATTTTTTCCAGGAGTTCATCATACCTTGAGACCAGTAAATATCATCTAAGATCATTACCCCTTTATCATTGAGGCGTTTGTAGAGGGCATCTACATATCGGTTAGTAGCTGTCTCTGTATGATTTCCGTCTATGTAAATCAGATCATATGATGAGTCTTTTATCGAGGGTAAGTCTAATGCTTTGTCAAACGGAAAATTGAGTAATTCGATAGGCGCTGCCTCAGCATCAAAATAGGATTGAGCAATCTGTGCAATCGCTGCAGATCCTTCGATGGTTTGTAACCTTGCAGTAGAAGCTGCCTTATGCATGTATAAGGCAGAAAGACCTAATGAAGTCCCAAATTCTAAGATCTGTTTAGGCTGTAAATGCTTGCATAGCTTAAAAAGGAATTGTGCTTTATGTGGCGGGGATAAAGCAGATTTAGCAATAGCACTTATCTTCCTTTTACTAGTTTTAGATACTTTGGATCCAGCTCCTAGATCAATGACGTCAATGATTTCTTCTCGACGTAGGATATGTCTGCGCAAACCTTCTAATTCTCTAAAGGCATAATAAGCTCGAGTATCCTCGATAGTCTCATCTATAAGCCTATAAATACTAGGGGAATGGATAGAATTTAGTGTCTTACTAGTAAGGTAATATGATATATACCTTTTAACCATTTGGAGATGTGATAACACTAAGCCTGAGTTTAGTGGTGAAATTACATAAATCCATTGGCTACTGAGATTGAAACTTTTACAATGAAGAGACAAACACCTTTTATATCATTAGTGGCAATCGGTTGCTTATTATTACTTACCACGATGCTATCGGCTCAGATAGTATTCGAACCAGATTATAATATCATAAATACAGATGGTTACCGGAGCGGAGTATCTACAGCAATTGCTGATGTGAATGGTGATGGCATGGACGATATAGTTAGGGTGACTTCTAGAAATGTTTTAGAGGTGAATTTCAGCAGTGGAAATAGAACAGAATTAAAATTAGAACAATACGCTGCCTCTATTCCTGCAGAAGCATGGAATATTACTGTAGGAAACTTAGATAATCATGGGCCTAATGAAATAGCACTGGGTACGGTCTATAAAGGCGGATATATTTTTAGGTATAGCGAAGACTTACAGACATTAGAATTAATTCAATCGACTTCAAGAGATTTCTACTCCCAAGGCTCAAATTTTGTTGATATAAATAACGATGGTCATCTTGATTGGTTTGTGTGTGATGATGAATCCGAGAATGAGATATTTCTAAATGACGGGAATGGAAGTTTGATAGAGTCGGATGATTTTATAGACATGTCTACTCATGTCAAGTCTGATAACTCGGGTAACTATGCCAGTGATTGGGTAGATATAGATAGTGATGGTGATTTAGATTGTTACATTTCTAAGTGTAGATCTGCTGCACGGGACGCCACCGATCCTCGGAGAATTAATCAGTTGTTTATCAATAATGGTAACAATCAATTTACGGAAGAAGCAGAAAAATTTAATATTGCTATAGGAACTCAGACTTGGGCTACTAATTTTGGTGATTTAGATAATGATGGTGATATTGATGCGATCGTTATAAATCATGGAGACAATTGGAATCTATTAGAAAATATAAATAATAAAAAATTTGTAGATCGTCCCGAGCTCATTAATAATTTGCACGGCTTTGCCATACAATGCATTCTTAGAGATTTTGATAATAATGGTTATCTAGATATCTTGGTGACAGGGTCTAATCAATATATGTGGTTTAACTACGGGGACCTCAATTTTGAGTTAGTTAGAAAACCGTTTAGGTTTTATACAGCTACTAATTTTGCTGTGGGGGATATAAATCATGACGGATTTACAGATGCTTATGTAGCACATACTCGAGGATATAATGATCCTGGCGTTGTAGATGATTTACTTTATATCAATCAAGCGAATGATAATAATTGGGCAGGATTTAGGTTAGTGGGAAAAATATCAAACCATAGTGGTATAGGTGCAAGGATTAGAGCGTATACACCATCAATAGGGTGGCAAACAAGAGATGTTAGGTCGGGAGAAAGTTATGGTATCATGAATTCTCTAAACAGCATATTTGGTCTAGGTAGCGAAGATAAAATTGAAACATTAGAAGTACTATGGCCTTCTGGTGAATTCGATAGATTTAGTAATATAGAATCAGGAAAATACTACACCATCACTGAAGGTACCTGTATCTCTGCCGATGATTTTACATCTGTGGATAATGGAGGCATTTTGTGTGATGGAAGTACCATAAATCTAGAAGGGGATAAAAGTGAATATAACAGATGGTCAAATGGTGTAGAGTCTGAGGAAATAGAGGTCTTAGATGATGGTATTTACAATATGGTATCTCAGTCTAGTGATGGCTGCGTGACTAAGACACCTGCGCTGATTATCAGAAAAAATACCGACTTAGTATTTGATACAGAACTCAAGGTAGATGATGAAGTAGGTTGCTCTAATAATGAAATACTCTTACAAGCTCAGCAAGGTGAAAGTTACATATGGAATACAGGTGAAACAACTAGATCTATCTCTGTAGGAAAGTCGGATACCTATGAAGTTGTTGTCAAGGATTACTGTGGCCTCGAGCATATCGCCACTAAAGAGATGATTCTTCTAGATCCTACTCCGCATAATGTTGTAAACGACACAGTAGGTAAAGGTGCTGACGCCTTAGTACAAGTGACGGGCAAAAATCTTAAATGGTATCATACGGATACTGAAGATAAAGAATTTTATACTGGAGAGACACTTGAGATGACTGATATCCAAGAAGACAAGACGTTTTATGTAACAGGAGAAGATGAATATGTATTTGATAGTGAAATAACAGGGGAATCTGAATGGATAGGTACAACTAAGTATGGTGATGTAGACCTTAATGGAGGTATGTATTTTGAAGTTAGAGAAGATATGATTTTAGAGTCGATTGATGTATACACAGACTCGATAGGAGAAAGAGAGTTCCAGATATTTGATCTTAATCGAGATACAATACTTGTGAAAACAATTGATTTAGTAGTTGGTAAAAACACATTAGATTTTAATATCGAAATGACTCCAGGTCGTAATTATTATATTACTACCAATGTCCAGAAAAATAGAGAGACCTTTGGTTTTTTTGGTCCTAGATTAGAGCGATCAAATACAGAAACGAAATATCCATATAGAGAAAGTAAACTTTTATGGATAACGAATTCTGCCTTTGGCCCACAGTTTATGCATTATTTTTATAATTGGAAAGTACGGAAAGCAGATATTCATTGTACTAGTGAGCGTATTCCTGTATCTATAATTTTGGATCTAAACTCGAGTACAATTGATCCAGAACTAGAAGGATTAGCACTATATCCTAACCCCGCAAGCCAGCGAATTACCTTTGACAACCAAACCAACCTGCAGATTGATAACATACAGATATTTGATATGATGGGACGAGCCGTATTAAAAATCAAAGATGTAAAGCCCAATCAGCAACAAATCAACATCAACCAACTACCCGAAGGAAGTTTTACAATTATCTTTAACTTTTTAGAGGGTATCTCCCAAGCAAGACGTCTTATTAAAGTAAATTAAGAGGTATAAATCACATTTACAAAGTTGATACATTTGTTAAATTGACAACTTAAGGTATCCTCTTTGTATAGATTGTGAGTTGATTTACTTACTTTTACATATTACTAATTAAAATAATATGTTATTGCCTTCCTTGAGGCTATTTTTGTTTTGCTCGCTGATCACTATATCTTTTGCACTAAAAGGACAGGTATCTTTTACGCAAACTAATGATATTATATCCACAAAAGGGGCTAGGAGCGGTATTACGACTGCAATAGTAGATGTCAATGCAGATGGTAGAGATGATATAGTAAGAGTCACCTCAAGAGGAATATTAGAAGTACATCTATCAAGTTCTAACCAAGAAGAACTTTATAAAATTGAGTACGAAGCCTCGATCCCAGATATACCATGGAGTATAACAGTCGGTAATCTTAACAATGAGGGCCCAAATGAAATAGCTCTAGGCACTGTCTATAAAGGTGGATACATATTTTCATTAAATGAAAGAAGCGAAAAGGTAGAACTCCAACAAATTACTGCTAAGGATTTCTACTCTCAAGGATCTAATTTTGTTGATATCGATAACGATGGGTTCCTCGATTGGTTTGTCAATGATGATGAAGATATCAATGAGATATTTCTTAACGATAGTACAGGATTATTAATTGAGGCAGATGACTTCATAGACATGAAGACAGCTAAGCCTTCTGATAACTCAGGTAACTATTCTACGGACTGGGTTGATATAGACAGTGATGGAGATGTAGATTTTTACTTATCTAAGTGCAGAAGTACCGCACTGTCAAGTAAAGACCCTCGTAGGATCAACCAGTTATTTATAAATGATGGTAATAATAATTACGAAGAGAAAGCAAGCGAGTATGGATTAGCGTTTGGTGCTCAGACATGGGCCACTAATTTTGGAGATCTAGATAATGATGGGGATCTCGATGCTATCGTAATAAATCATTTTGATAAGTGGAATCTCCTAGAGAATGTGCGCAATGATACCTTTGTCGATAGGATAAAAAGTTTAGACTCTATCGGTGGAGTCGCCACTCAATGCTTGCTAAGAGACTTTGATAATAATGGGTACCTAGATATCTTGGTAACAGGAAGAGCAGATAATCTTTGGTTTAATCAAGGAGAATGGAAGTTTAAATTAGAGCAAGATCCATTTCGATATTTCGAAACCACTAATTTTTCTGTAGGAGATATAAATCACGATGGGTTCCATGATATCTATACGGCTTATACAAGTGGATTTAATGATCCAGGTAAGGTGGATGATATCTTGTATCTCAATGATACTAATGATAATAATTGGGTAGGCTTTACGCTCGTAGGTACTGATTCTAATCGCAGCGCAATAGGAGCTAAGATAAAAGTGTATAGTGAAACCTTAGGTAGTCAATTAAGAAACGTCAGATCAGGAGAAAGTTATGGTATGATGAATTCACTGAATCAATTAGTTGGGCTTGGGTCTGATAATGAGATTGATAGTGTTGAGGTGTTTTGGCCATCAGGCACGAAAGAAGTTTACCACGATATCAAAACCGGGAGATACTATACAATAACAGAAGGGACTTGCATAGAAGAAGAAAGAACCATAGATATAGGAAATAATGGAGTTATTTGTGATGATGCTAGTGTAGCGCTTACTGCTCCAGAAGGTATGTCTTACAACTGGTCTAATAGAGACACCACTCAAATAATAGATGTAGAGCGATGGGGATACTATACCCTTAAAGCTGGAGACGAGTCGTGTGTTATGCCCATACCTGGAGTAGTCCTTAATCCACAAAATAATAGTGATTATAGAGATATCATAGAACAGATCGGTGACCCACTTTGTGCAGGAGAAAGTATCGTATTGACCGCTCCAGCAGCTAAGGCATATACTTGGTCAAATGGAAGTACCACAAGGTCTACCAGCATTGATCAATCTGGAAATTACACCTTAGTACTAGAAGATAACTGTGGCAATGAATATGAAGAGTCCATCGCATTAGAATTTATAGATACGGCACCTGCTGTCTTTAACGATACCATCTATTATGACGCAGGAGAACAGCCACGAGATGCACAACTAATTGCCAATGGACAAAACCTTAAGTGGTACCTCAATGAAACTGAAGAGAAAGCCATTTTTGAAGGAGATACCTTAGTTCTGTCAGACCTAATAGAGGACGCTACAGTATTTGTTACTGGAGAAACAACAGAACAGTTTGAAGCTGAGTCTACAGGGGAGCGAAATTGGATAGGAACTAATAAATATAGTGGTAAAACAGTAAGTGGCGGTATGTTTTTCCACGTTAGAGAATTGTCAATCATAGAGAGTTTAGTAGTGATGACAGACTCAGCTGGGATAAGGACTATAGAAATACTTAATGCCGACCAGGACTTAGTATTTAGTAGAAATTTTGATCTGCTACCAGGAGAGACTACCCTTAGGCTAGATGTAGAGTTAGAGCCAGGCTTGGACTATTTTATTACTACCTCTAAGGATCAAAATTTAGAAACGTTTGGGTTTAAAGGCCCCAACCTTATTCGTAGTAATCAGCAAACTAAATATCCGTATCAAGAAAGCGATCTGCTATGGATTACCAATTCTAGTTTTGGTGAAGAGTACTATCTGTATTTCTACGATTGGAAAGTAAAACGAAGCGACCTAACTTGTGTAAGTGATAGAGTGCCTGTGACTGTTTTTTTGAAGCTAAATTCTTCCACTATAGAAAAGTATTTAGGGCAGTTTAAAGTTTACCCTAATCCAACAAATAGCCAAGTCACCATAGAAAGCATGGAAGGTAAAACCTTAGACCAAGTCGAAGTATATGATATATTAGGAAGGCAGATTATGATGGTGAAATCAGCTAACAACACACTTACGGATATTAACCTTTCAAGCTTAAGCAGGGGTCAGTATATACTTAAGTTTACCACTGTTGATAATCTAAGCTATGCTTATCGAATAGTAAAGATCGATTGAGGGGTGTCTGTACCTCATATGATTATAGTGATCCTTCCAGCTCATAAATTTCAAATCTCACATTACCCTTACTGAAAGATTTTAATAATTTACTCTTAGGATGAATAATTATTTTGTCGTGATGGTGATGAGGTTCTAGCTTTGAGAAAATGAAGTAGTTTCTGACAGGACTCATTTCCTTATTGACCTTAGTAAATTGTTGTGCTGTATTACGGTAGCCACCATATTTTTGAGTTAATGCAGTCCCAGTTAGAAATCCAGAATGGATAGATTCCTTATATAGCTGATTTTCCTCCATAAAGGCTATCACTGATAGTTGTGTAGGTCCATAATCTAAGTAAGACAAATCAATATCACGGACGCTTCTTTTGTCAAATAACTGGATTATACTATGCACCATAAATCCGGTTATAATTAGTGATAACCATAGCTGCTTTTTTTTCAGTGTTTCTGTTATCAGCCAAGCGATTAGGAGCAGTACTAAAGGGAAAATAGTAAGAATGTATCTTACCGTATAGAAATTAAATGCAGAAAAAATGGAGAAGCCTAGAATAGGAATGCTTAAGTAAATCAAAAGATCATTTTTAAAAATATCACTATTTTTTGCAACCAAGAACAGTAAGGCTATACCACCTAAAACAGTTAATGGTAATCTCTTTTGATCTAAAAATATATTTTGAGCTATAGCTTTTAGTTTACCAATAAATGGATCTAGCTCAAGCGTCAGCATACCGGTATGCTCTGGATATAAGTACCAATCAAAAGTCACCTTATTGCAAACAATGAAAACTAAAAAACTTACAATAGGAGACAGTGTGAGTACCAATACTTTAGCGCTAAATACTCTTCTAGTTAAGTTATTAACTATCGCTGCTCCAAATAGACAAATAATAAATGCAACCGCACTCTCCTTAGTCCAAATAGCTAATGAAGCAATTATAAAATAACTAAGCCATCGCTTTTGATAGCAGGCCCAAAGAGATAAAAAACAAAGGAATGACAGTAATATCTCAGGCAAAACCATACTTGCCTGAGCATAGAATATTGGTTGAAATATTAGTAATGCACAAGCGGCTAATGCAACAATCTTTGATATTAATTGCCAAGAGATAAGGTAGAAAGCAACGATATGAAGAAATGCAATACTTAAAGCAAAAGAGTGCAAAGACACTAAACTGTTTCCAAATAACATTATCCAAATACCACCTAGAAAATGAAAAAATAAAGGATGCCCTCTGGAGTGCTCTAATGGGAAATGAGCAGGTAGTAGGGTAGGTCCTAATTCTCCCATCACATTGACTGCAGGACCATACACCCAGGACTCATCCCAAAAATATGGGATATCAAGATGAGTAGCTTTAGATATTATGAAAGCTATCAGGATTATTAAAAACAATCCGTGGTGCAAGTGCTTGTGATTATCCAATCAGTAGTGCCTACTTTCTATAATTTAATGGTGGAGGATTATCACCCACCAAGCATTCATACTTAAAGTCTGCTCCTCTTTTTTGACTTAGCTCTTGTTTGGCAGTTTCTATAAGCTGGGGATTTTTAAAAAGATGTATCGAAGATAAGGTCATAGTTTTAGCAGCTACCATCATTCCTTTAGTGCCTATACTTGTTCCTCCCGCAGCTACTGCTTGCCAACTATGTGCAGATGTGCCAGGCACCCAAGTAGCAGCGCTCATGCTAGCCGTAGGTACTACCCAGCTTATATCACCAACATCGGTTGATCCAGTTGCTCTTTTGCTTACAGTTGTAAATTCCTCTACTCGTTTTGCAGAGTTGATTGTTCTATCTTTTGGGTCATATGTTTCCATAATCTCCTTTGCAAATTCTGTTTCTTTACTATCATAACTTATTCCACCTACTTGAGTTAGATTGTCATGCATCATCTGCGATAGTGTTTCATTGGTTAATATATTATAGTATCCTATTTCTACCTCTTCTTCTACCTGAGTATCTGTCCCAAGTGCTGCTCCTTGCGCTGCTTTGCGTACTCTCTCTAGGAGGTGCTGCATAGTCTTGATGTCAGGATGTCTGATGATGTATGATACCTCTGCATAGGCTGGTACTATGTTAGCAGCGCCACCTCCATTTTTGATAGCATAATGTATGCGGCTTTCTTGAGGTACGTGCTCACGCATAAGATTAACCATATTATTCATAGCCTCTACACCGTCTAATGCAGATCTGCCTCTCTCAGGTGCTGCTGCCGCATGAGAAGATATGCCTCTAAATTTGAAATTCATGCTTGCCGCGGCGAGAGTAGAGGTAGCGCTGCATTTATTTCTATCTCCTGGATGCCAAGTTAGTACAGCATCTACATCATCAAAAAGACCCGCTCTGACCATGAATATTTTACCACCCCCACCTTCTTCTGCAGGCGTACCGTACAGTCTTATAGTGCCACTTGATTCACTAGATTGTAGCCAATCTTTTATCGCAATAGCAGAAGCTACAGACCCAGTACCAAATAGATGATGACCACAAGCATGACCTGCTCCTCCATTTTCTATAGGCTCAAATTTTGCAATGGGCTTTTGAGACATACCAGGTAGAGCATCATACTCAGCTAACAGTCCGATCACAGGTTTGCCACTGCCGTAAGTCGCTATAAATGCTGTCGGCATACCGGCTACACCATGTTCTATTTTAAAACCAGCTTTCTCTAAACTACCGCTCAATATTTTAACGCTTTCTTCCTCCATAAAACCTAGCTCTGCAAGATTCCAGATCTTGTGAGCCATATCATGATAGTGATCAAACTTAGATTCAATTTTATCTTTAATGGCCACCGCCTCTTTATCTGTAATATCAGGTTGTGCATAGCAGATTGAGCTGATGAAAAGGAGTGATGTTGAAACTATATATTTAATCATGTTGACTAGTTTGAGTATTTCTTAAATACTGATTAATTGACATGACAATTTATGAATATATTGTCATGTAAGTTTATAATGATTTGAGTTTATAAAAATGAATAATATTATTAGTTTCATGACTAATTCATTTTAAACATAATAATCTACGCATGAAAAAACTATTTCTACTATGTTTTATGGGCGTATTATTTACTAGTAGCCTCATGGCTCAAAAGTTAGTAACTGGTACGATCACTTCTTCTGATGGTGAAGCACTGATAGGTGTAAATATCATAGAAAAAGGAACATCAAACGGAACCATCTCTGATATTGATGGTAATTATGGACTTACTGTGGCAGAAGGTGCCACGTTAGTAATGTCCTACACAGGTTTTGAGGATACCGAAATCGAAGTTGGACAAGCGTCCACACTTGATGTAAGTATGTCAGAAGGGCAACTACTTGATGAAGTTGTAGTTACCGCCTTAGGAATCGAAAGAAAAGAGCGAGCATTGGCTTACTCAGTGACTCAGTTAGAAGGATCGGCATTAGCTACTGCTAAAGAAGTAAATATAGGAAACTCACTAGCTGGTAAAGTAGCCGGTGTCAATGTGAGTAATCCGGCAACGGGGCCAGGAGGATCTACTAGAATCGTTATTAGGGGTAATGGTAACATATCTGGAAATAACCAGCCGCTTATCGTAGTAGATGGAGTACCAATAAACAATGATAACCTAGGATCAGCCGGTATGTGGGGTGGACAAGATTGGGGAGATGGAATCTCAAGTCTTAACTCTGATGATATCGAGTCCATGACTGTCCTAAAAGGAAATACAGCAGGAGCACTTTACGGATATCGTGCTGATAATGGTGTCATCCTAGTCACCACCAAGAAAGGTAAATCAGGTGGAGGAATCAATGTAGATTTTAACAGCAACCTACAGACAGAAACTATACTAAATCAACGTAACTTCCAGCAAGAGTATGGTCATGGTAACAGAGGACAAAAACCTGCCAATCAAGCAGAAGCGCAAGAATTTGGAATTCAATCATGGGGAGCAGCTTATGATGGTAGTTCTGTTCCTCAATTTGATGGTGTGTCTAGACCTTACTCTTATTCTGGAGATAATATGAAACGTTTCTATGAAACTGGATTGACATTTACCAATACGCTTGCTATAAGCGGAGGAGGAGAAGATTATGGGTTTAGATTGTCAGGGACTAATTTAGGCAATACAGGTATTATTCCTAATTCTTCTGTTGATAGAAGAACGTTTACAGCAAATATTAATGGAACGAAAGGAATTTTCTTTGGAGCTATTAGTGGGTCTTTTGTAACTGATGATACGAAGAACAGACCAGGACTTTCGGATTCGCCAGGTAATCCTAACTATGTACCATCGGTACTTCCAGGGTCAATAGATATTACCAATCTCAAAGGTACTACGGATAAAATAGGAGCATTGGAGGATGGCACAGAACTACTTTGGAATGGTAATCAGTTCAATACGAATCCATATTGGGCTGCACACCAGTTCAATCGTAGTAACGCTAAAAAACGACTATTCGGAAATTTCACCTTAGGAGCTGAGTTGTATCCTGGGCTTACACTTACAGGTAAGGTCGGAATGGATAGATTCAACGAGCGAAGAACAAACCTTACACCATATGGTACTGGTTTTAGTGCATTTGGAGCGATTAGCGAATCGAATAGAGAAGTTCAAGAGATCAATACAGAAGCAATCCTTAGATATGTGACTGATATCAATGAGTCCGTAGGAATAGATATCTTAGTAGGAGGTAATCAACAAAAGAATTTCAGCGAGACTATAGGTGTAAATGGATCTAACTTCAACATTCCTTTCTTACACATTCCAACGAATGGTGCTAACCAAAGTTCAACTTATAATTTTTCTAGATATCAAGTGAATTCTGTATTTGCGATGGCAGAAATTTCTCTGTTTAATTCTTTATACGTTACGGCTACTGCGAGACAAGATTGGTTTTCTACATTGACAGATCCTAATGGTGCTGTTTCAGAAAACTCTGTACTTTATCCTTCTGTAGGTTTAGCTTATGATCTAGCTAATGGATTGGGAGATAATCTTCCTTCTTTTATTGACTTTGCTAAAGTGAGAGCCTCATTTGCAGAAGTTGGAGGAGCGACTGATCCTTACAGATTGGGACTTACTTACCGTATAGAAGGACAAGGTCACTTAGGACAACCACTAGGTGCAATTGCTGTAGGTTCTGTACCACCATTATCCTTGAGACCATCGACTAATGCTGAACTTGAGTTAGGATTTGATTTGAGAATGTTCACAGGGAAATTGAATGTTGATGTAGCTTTTTATGATCGGACCACTACAGATGGTATCCTAAGGGCCGGAATTTCAAGTACCTCTGGTTATGGATCTAAATTTGTAAATGTAGGAGAAGTAACTAATAGAGGTATAGAACTTTTAGTAGATGCACAGATATTAAAAACTGATAAATTTACTTGGAGATCTAGTGTTAATCTAGCTCATAATGTCAATGAAGTTGTGAGTCTGCTAACACCAGAATCTGATGGTGAAGAAATTAGAATAGAAGAAAGTAGAACACGAAACGCTTTTATCCATTTGGTAGAAGGACAACCGTATAGTCAGGTAATGGGATTTGAATATGCTAGAGATGCTGGTGGTAACATTATGTTAGATGATGCTGGACTACCAGTAGCAGGAGATCTAAGGGCATTTGGGACTGGAGTACATCCTACTTCTATCGGATGGCAAAACTCATTTAGTTTTGGAGACTTCGGATTCAGTTTCCTGATAGATGCTAAGTCTGGGGCTAAGATTTATAATGCAACGAATGCTTATGCTTACAACTGGGGTATACATGAAGCTACGCTTGAAGGCAGAACATCTGGTATCGGCGAAGTAGCAGCTGCAGATGTTCAGGATTACTACCAGAAGATTGCATTTGGAATTTCGGAGGAGTTCATACAGGATGCAAATTTTGTAAAATTAAGAGAATTGATAATCAGCTATAATGTACCTAATACAATTATTCCAGGCATACCATTCAAAGACATTAATCTTTCAATCGCAGGGAGAAACTTGGCACTTTTAGCAAGTAGTACGGATAATATTGATCCAGAATCTACATATACTACAAGTAATGGACAAGGTCTTGAGATGTTTGGAGTACCAGTAACTAGAAGCATAGGTTTTAACTTAAGTGCTAAGTTTTAGATCATTAAGCAAAATTCTAAATAGATAAAAATGAATAATATAACATATAAAATTATCCTTGTTGCTTTTGGATTATTGTTTTTCGCAACGTCATGTGATGATGGGTTTGCAGAGATTAATACTAATCCTACACAGGCAATTTCAATTAATCCTAACTTTCAATTTAGTTGGGCTCAGCTAAGGACCTCTGGTGGTCGATACGAAAACTGGAGAGCTAATCTTATCTATTCCTCTATGATGATGCAGCACCTTGCTGCAACCTGTGGATATTGGAGTGGAGATAAGTATTCTTACAATGGTGGTTATTCATCATCATTGATTGATCGAGCTTATAACGAACAAGTGAAGGATATAGTGGATCTAATTAATACGCTAGAAGCAGGTGAAGTTGGAGATCAGACGATGCTCGGCATGGCAAGAATATGGAAGGTAGTAGTGTTTCAAAGATTGACAGATACATATGGTGATATACCGTATTTCGAAGCTGGTAAAGGAGCTATTGAAGGAATTGATTTTCCTGCTTATGATTCACAAGAGTCAATATACATGGACATGCTAAAAGAGCTCGAAGAAGGTGTTGCTCAGTTAGGCTCTGGCGGTTTTGGTAGCGCAGATATAATGTTTGGAGGTGATGTAGAAAAGTGGAGAAAGTTTGGAAATTCGATGATGCTACGTTTAGCGATGAGGCTATCAGAAGTAGATGCAGGTACTGCACAGGCATGGACAGCTAAGGCGATTGCTGGAGGTGTTATGTCAAGTAATGCAGATGATGCATTCTTAGAGCATACTAACGGTCCAGAAGGCATAAATCAAAATGGTATCGGACAAGTATTAGATAAGTCCAATGGATTTGGTGATGATTGCCCACGACTTAGTAATACTATGGTAGATTGGATGGACGCTACAGGAGATCCTCGTAGAGCTATATTTGGAGTACCGGTAGGTGGTGTTATCAAGGGAATGCCTAATGGCTTAGATGCAACAACGATAGTTGATAACCCAACAGGAGGCAGTGTTGAAGATTTCAGTAGGATTAATCCTGCGATTGTAAGAGTAGAATCTCCTATGATGTTTCAGACTCATGGAGAAGTAGAGTTGTTGCTCGCAGAAGCTGCAATGAGAGGATGGCACAGCGGAGATGCAGCCGATCACTATGCTAATGGAGTAAGATCAGCTATGAATCTGTGGGCACATTATGATGCAAGTCTTGCCGTGGATCCAGGAGCAATAGATACCTATCTAGCGGCTAATCCATTTGATGCAGCTAATGGCATGAGTCAGATAGGATGGCAGTATTGGGCAGCTACATTCTTAAATGAATATGAGACATTCTCTAACTGGAGAAGAACAGGAACGCCAGAATTAACTCCGGTGAATTTTCCAGGAAATGCAACTGGAGGGCAAATTCCCGTAAGGCTTGCTGCAAATCCAGGTGAAGGAACATTAAATCCAAACTGGCAATCGGCAGCGGATCGTCAAGGGTTATCATCAGACTTTCAGTCTCATTTGGTAGTTCCAGTATGGTGGGATAAGTAATTTAATTTAGTTTATAAATAGTTGGAGCAGGCATTGATATTATCGGTGCCTGCTTTTTATTTGTGGTAATTTTATGAGGTTAGTATTGTCGGTTTAAAATTAAAACTATGCTAGAGATCAGGCTTAGCTGTGAAAACTGTGATAAATCGCTGCCCAATGATAGTGATGAAGCGATGATATGTACCTACGAGTGTACATTTTGTCAAGCTTGTGTGGAGCAGGTATTAATGAATGTGTGTCCTAATTGTGGTGGAGGGTTTGAGAAAAGACCAGTCAGGCCTAAGATTGAAATACAAAAAAATCCCGCTAGAACAGATAAAGTTTATAAGCCTGTAAAACATAATAGCTATTTAGATATCAATAAAGATATTAAGCCAAGAGATCGATAATACTAGATCATTAGAATAGAAAAAATCGTAACTCATTTCTATTCATTTGTTGAAGCTATATTTGCTTGATGATATTTAAAAACATGTTAGGCTCAATTTCATATTTTACTATATTTTTCTTGTTAGCCTGCTCTCCTAGAGAGTATGTATATGATGTGGCCTCGGTGACGGGTCAGGTAATTATAGATGGTAGAGCTGATGAGGAGGAGTGGGAAGCAGCAACTTTACTTACAGATTTTAGCTATCCGTGGAAAGATATTACCCCTCCCAAAACTACCTTTAAAGCAATTCATGATGAGGACTATTTGTACTTTTTTTACTATGCAGAGGATGAAGATATTAGATTAAAGCAGTCTGGTGATGAGGAGATGGATGCAGTAGCATCTGATAGGATTGAGATATTTATTAAAGGAGCAGAGGATAGTCAACCTTACTATTCATTTGAGATGGATCCTCAAGGAAGAGTCTTTGATTCTAAAGGAGAGTTTGGCAAATATATAGATAAGGAGTTTGACTATCCCATGGAAGGATTAGCTTTTAAAGGGGACATTAGTAATGGCTTTTACACGGTTGAAGGAAGCATCAGATTATCAACCCTTAGAGAATTTAATTTGTTAGCTGATGATGGAGTAGTCATGATAGGTTTGTACAGAGGAGAGTACTTGTTAGAAGAAAAAGAAGAAAAAACTTATTGGATCAGCTGGGTAATACCAGATTCTGAAACTCCTAATTTTCATATTCCTTCTTCATTTGGTAAGTTTAGGTTACAATGATTGGATATAAGGAGATTTTAGAAATCTATAAGCAGAAGTATGGGGCAGCAACGCTGCATGTCTCAGCGCCTGGCCGAGCAAATATAATCGGAGAACACACTGACTATAATGACGGTTATGTATTGCCATTCGCGATTGATAAGCGTGTCTATTTTTCTGCTGGAACAAACAAAGAGGATCATTTTAAAATTTACTCTGTCAATCGTAATAAGGAAATCACCTTGTTTCCGAGCCAGACTTGGGACAAAGGGTTTGGAAGGTTTTTTTCAAGTGTAATACAGGTCTTAACCCGTTATGAGTACGAGTTATCTGGACTTAATATAGTTTTTGGTGGCGATCTTCCGATCGGTGGAGGAATGTCAAGTTCTTCATCCATTACCTGCGGATTTATCGCTATGCTGAATCATCAATTTGATCTAGGTCTATCTAAAATTAAGATGGTAGAATTAGCCGTAGAGTCAGAGCATGGGATAGGAGTAGAAGGAGGAGCTATGGATCAGTACAGTATTATTTTTGGAGAGACTAACAAGGCTATTTTGTTGGATTGTATGACTAAGACCTCTGAGCTCTTAACGATAAATTTGGGTGACTATGTCTTTTGTTTATTTGATACTAATGTATCGCATAATCTTGCAGATACAGAGTACAACACCAGATCTAGATCCTGCAAAGGAGCAAAAGTTAAAATCAGAAAGAAATATAAGGAGATAAATAATTTTAGAGAAGTTACGGATAAGCATTTAGATGTGCTTACGGATAGGGAGGCAAAGAGAGTCACTCATGTGTTAGCTGAAAACCAGCGCGTATTAAGTGCTGTAAAATCCTTTCAAAATGAAGACCTAAAGGCAGTAGGTGTTTTGCTTAATCAGTCACATTATAGCCTTCGAGATCTTTATGAAGTGAGTTGTCCTGAGTTAGATTTTCTTCAAGCCAGTTTGATTCAGTCTGATCGAGTCTTGGGAGCGCGAATGATGGGAGGAGGATTTGGAGGATCTGTGATTGGGCTCTTGCACAAGGATAGCCTGAAGGAAATAGCGATCAAGCTCGAAGCTGATTACAGAGAGAGGTTTGATTTACAGTTAGAGGTATATCCGATAAAGCCAGAGGCTGGTCTTGCTATAACCACTGGATATAAACTATAAACACTACCTAATCAAAGTTATAGTCCCTGCTACTGATCTAGAGCTGTTATCAATCATATTTAAGTTTATGATATAACTTAAAATTTGAGGTGACAGTTTCTTGTCTAGCAATATCGCATCAAATTCTAAATTGTTTTCAGAGGGCAAAAAGTTTTTCTTTTCAAAAACACGGTTACCCCAGCGATCAAATATGCTGAAGGATTGTACAGATACAATCTGAGGTTCATATTCTAAATGGATTATGAAGTCATCATTTTGCCCATCATTATTAGGACTGTAGACATTTGGGATAAAGATGTTTAGTTTATCACATTGGCTATCACCGGATCTGCTGGTTTGTAACACTATAGTTTCTTCTAATATGCAGCCTCGCTCATCTTCTATAGTTAGTAGATAGTCACCTGCTTGTAGTTTAGTAGGATTGTAGTCATCATTAACCATCGGAGACCAACTGATAGATCTAGCAGGGCTATCACTAACAATATCTAGTGATAGCGCACCATCAAATGTGTTTAGACATTCCGGAAGTATTTCTGATATATCTATTTCTATATCTTCAACACTCAATATTGCAGTACCGGATACTTGTCCTATACAAGTCCTATCGGAGAATTCTAAAAGCTGCAGAATTCCCTCTTCAGTCACAGGGATTAAGTAAGGTTGATTATCTATGTCTAAGATTTCTATTGGGCTATCTTGATTAAGTTGATAGGTAATACTCCATGGTGGAGTGCCTTCCATTTTTACTTCTACGAACTGGTCTAAGCCATTACATAGCTCTAGGTCTGCATCTATACTTGCAGATGGGAGATCTTTAATAGTAACCCTGGTACTAGCACTAGTAGTTCTTCCGCAGAAGTCTTGAATAGTGACATCATAACTAGTAGTGGTATTTGTTTTTGTCACAATAGTGGCTTCTTGACTACCATTATTCCATAGATAGCTGTATGGTGGGGAGCCTCCTATAACGATTGGAGTTAACATAAAGTCTTGCTCCTCACAAGCTTGTAAAGTTTCAAATTCTGCATTAAATGTCAGGTTATCATTGATGAGAAGATTAGCATTTTTTTGGTCTGAGCACTCACATCCATTTGACAGGATTAATCCTAAAGTCTCTGCGTTTTCGAGTAAGTTATCATCGATTATATTAACCGGCAGCTCTACTGTCAATTCTCCAGACAAGAAATTAACAGTGCGAGGAATTGCTTCAAAATCCAGGCCTTCTATTGCTGTAGAGTTAGGGTCGATACCTATATCAAATGTCTGATTAAGTCCAATATCTTCTGGTGCTCGTTCAAAAGTAAATATGCCATTAGTGCAACCTTCAGAGACTATAGTATCTGAGCTACTTTCTGAGGAAGCAGTTATTCTTAAATTACCACCGATATCAAAGCTATTCATCTCGAGAAAAACTGCTGAATCATATAGCTCATCATTGACGTCACTCACGACCAATCGTATAGTGTAGGTCTCGCAAGGGATCACATCGAATGCTGCTTTTAGAGGCAAGGTAAAACCATCATACTCTATACTCTCTGGAAATCGTGGCTCAAAGGGAATAGCGCATCGTTGAGCATCGGCAAATAGTTCGTTTTTGATATAAAACTCAGGATTAGTCTGATGGTTAATCGTATTGATAGAGACAAACTCATTAGACCCAGGCAGCAAAGCTACATTTACCCCATCATTAGAAAACTGACCACTGATCCCAGGACCACTGACAAAGAACCCAAAAACATCATTAAATTGTGTACCTACCCACTCACAATACTCCTCTGATGCAAAAACATAAGTGAAACTAACTCGATTAGAAAGCGGTACAAAATCAAAACTAATACCAGAGGCATCAAATACTGCAGCTGTAGCTATACGGCTTAGATCTATATCTCCTGTAGTGCCAACAATAGAAGTGGTCTCTGTATTTATATTTGGACTAGAAGCATCTCTGATATCACCGCAAGAGATGATTATCCCTCTATCAATACCAATAATATTATCCCCATTAAAAAAATGTCCAACACTCAATTCTTCTCCGATCGCTTCTATATTACTTACATTTCCGCAGAAGCCTTTTAAAAAAACATCCTCTATCAATTCTTCATCAGAATATTGATCATTTACTTGTAATACATCAAATTGTTGCGCAGATAATGCAGTGCAAAACCAAATGAAAAATCCTAAAGTATTTATAGTGGATTTATACAAGATGTTAATTTATTTACTCAAATTAGGCAATCCAAACATTGTTGTAAGCAAATTTTTACCAATACTTTCTTACAGAGTATAACTATGGGGACAGCAAAAGTGATATAAATGATAATTGAGAATATAAAATGCTACGAGGTAGTTGTACCAGCAAAGGCAGGCATGATAGCATCTAAGGGAATACACAAGCCATTGCACAAGCTGCCTGTAGGTGCTAAATCAGCGTGGTCAAAACAGTTTGATGAGTTGCCTAAATTGCTGATTAAGATGTCATTGAAAAATGGCGTAATTGGATGGGGCGAGTTGTATCGTGATCATAATTGGACGGTTGTAGAAGATATAATCAATTCTTTATTAGGCAGAAATTTAGCAGACTTGACCTTGCAAAAATTACCAATAACCTTCTGCAGAGAATATGATGGATTTGAATGTGCAATATGGGATGCGTATGCAAAGTCAAAAGATCTACGAGTAGTAGACTTGTTAGGAGGAGCAATAAAAGATAAAGTAAAAATCGGGGCATGGTCAAGCCATCGTGCTTCAGAAGAGATAGGAGGCTTGGTTAAGGCGTTTTCAGATCAAGGATATGATTGTGTCAAATTTAAATCTGATCTCGATGATGATGTAGCATCCTGGTGCCAAAGCATACATGATGTAAATCCTAAAATGAAAGTTATCTTCGATCCTAATGAACGATGGTTACACTCATATGAGACTAAGCAAAGGATAGATGTTCTTAGTGAAATCGGCAACGTATTATGTTTAGAAGATCCGATACCTAGATGGAAGTTAGAGGAATATGCAAAGCTGAGATCTTATGGGTCAATCCCAATTGTCTTGCATGTCTCACTACCTTATATACTCCACGGACAGAGAATTAAGGATGCTATTCAGGCTATACAACTAAACGCAGTTGATGGGTTTAATTTTAATGGAGGCTTGGCAAATTTCCAGCGATTAGATCATATTGCGACAGCAGCAGGGATGCAATGTTGGCATGGGTCAGAGCTTGATTTTGGGATATTAGAAGCTATGTATGTGCATTCAGCTGCGGCGGCAGAGTCATGTGAATGGCCGAGTGATATTTTTGGTAGATTAATTAGAGAGCATGATTTACTCAAGACTCCTCTTAAAATCGAACCACCCTTTGTTTATTTACCCGAAGGAAAAGGCCTTGGAGTAGAGGTAGATATAGATGCTGTAAATAATTACTTAGTTAAGACAAAAGAATATTCTGCAAAATAAGAATGGACGTTACTATGTATATTAATCCTTTTGAAAAACACACCGATAGATACTCTATCTGGGATATGCTGGTCAAGCGTGATATCATTGCTTTTTGTAAAGGTGATTGGGCTTTGATAGAAGATGATTTTATTGAAGATGGTTTTATAGGCATTGATAGTGCTGGCAAATCAAATCCAGATGAATGGATATTGAATTTTCCAGAATTGGAAGATTATAAAAAGGAATGGTTAAAGCAAGCCAAAGCTTTTAACGGAAAAAAATGGAAAGGGGACGCTGAAAAAGGATTGTATAACGCCACAATTCTTAGAGACATAGATCTGCATGGGAGTAGTGCTCTAGTACATAAAAAATTTAATGGTGAACTAGAGCAGGTTGATGGAACCAAAGAATACCTAAATTGGCAAAGTCTATACCGATGCAAAAAGATAAGTGATCAATGGAGGATACAAGGATTTACGGGTTATCTCCCATTTCCGATTAGTGAAGACCAATGGATATTAAACACAATTAAAAATAAAGGATGTACTGGGACGAATTGACTTCACCACAGATAGAACAATTGGATAGATCCATACCTGTGATCTTACCAGTATCTGCTACAGAGCAGCATGGCTACCATCTTCCCCTTGCTACTGATAGGATGATAGGAGAGCATATTTGTAAAAACATTAATGAGGAGATAGAAGATGAAATTCTAATTCTTCCTAATATTAGTGTGGGTTGCTCTGAGCATCACAAAGATTTTGCAGGCAGTCTATCTATACAACATAGTACCATGTTAGCTCAGATGACAGATATAGCCGAATGCATTGTTGAGTATGGATTTAAAAATATATTTGTAGCCAACAGCCATGGAGGCAATCAAGCTATCGCCCAGACCTTTCTCGAAACTTTTGGGTATCGTCACCCTGAAGTTAATGTAGCTTTTACAAGTTGGTGGAGAATTGCAAATGAAGAAATCAAAAATATTCAAGAGTCGGGACCTGGTGGAGTAGGCCATGCTGGCGAGTTTGAGACTTCACTTATGCTTACTATTGCTCCCCATCTCGTACATCTAGATAAGGTAGAAGAAAGAGCAAACCTATCAACTTATAATTGGGCAGAAGCTGATTTAATCTCAGGGTCTAAAGTAAGTCTATATCGCAGAATGAATGAAGTGACAACAAATGGTGTACAAGGGGAACCAAAGTATGCTACCAAAGCAAAAGGAGAACTACTTACCAAAAAGATAGTAGAAGTTTATGTAAAAATACTTCGGGATTATCGTATCGATATTTAAGCGCTTAATAAATATTATAGGCTATCTAATCACAGTGATTTCTCCACTTACAGAATGAAGAGAGTCGTCTTCAAGGAGCACAGTCATCACATAACTTAATACAGTCGGTCGCAAGGCGTTACTGTAATCTCTACCTTCCGTACTAGTACGAGATATATCAAAACCTATGTCCGTTATATCTGGTGAAAAATTTGTTTTCTCAAATATTCGGCCTCCCCATCTATCAAAAATTGTAAACGATCTTATCTCCATTACCGATCTGTCGTTACTGAGGTTAACTAAGAAGTCATCATTATCACCATCACCATTTGGGCTGTATACATTTGGGATGTATACATTTAGATTGTCGCATGCTTCTTTGTTGGATTCAGGGCTTCTAATCAAGTATTCTTTCTCATGATTACATCCCTTTTCGTCATTGATACTAACGGTGTAATTTCCTTCACGTAGATCATTTAAATAATAGGTGTCTTCCTGTGCTCTTGACCATTTTATATCCGTTACGGGGTACGCAGAGAAAACATTAAGAGATATCTCGCCATCACTAGTATATCTGCATGTGGGAGATATGATGTTTTCATCGACTTGCAGAATTACTTCTTTGACTTCAGCGGTTCCTTCAGTAATACCTTCACATATTTGGTCTTTAAAGTATGTCAATTTATAAATGCCTGCTTGACTTCCTGCAATGTATTGTGGAGACGATAGGATATTGGTCAATGTTTGTACCTCTTCATTATTAACCTGGTAGGATAGATCCCAAGGCCCGACCCCATCAAAATTTATTCTGATTCTTTCCTGAAAACCGCTACACACTTCGTAATATCCACTGATGGATGCTGTCGGAGTATTCTTCATATTGATATAAGCCGAATCAGTGGCTTGTCTTCCACAATCATCGGTTACGGATACAGTGTATATAGTTGAGGCATCAATACTTGCAGTAATTGTGTCTTCTGCCTGCCCATCACTCCAAGCAAAAGAGTATGGAAATGTCCCACCCAATAGATTAGGACCTAGTCTAAAGTCTTGATCTCTACATACTTCTATATCATCTAGTTTTATATCGAAATCTATATCGTCTTCGATTAACACAATTGCGGCTTGAGCACCAATACACTCACAAGGATAATCTATAGCTACTCCAAATGTCTCCGTACCTTCTGAGATATTATCCTCATTGATTTGCATAACTATTGGTGACATTTGTTGGTCTGGCTCAAATCTGATTGTAGTTGGGATAGTATTAAAATCAATACCATTAGTTGCCGTACTGCTTTCAAGGATATTAAAGTCTACGGATTGTGCGCCAGACAATTGGGACACTCGTTCAAAATTTAATATACCATCTGTACATGATTCAGCAGCAGACTTACCACTTCCTTTTGATGAAGAGGCAGTCACCCTAACATTGCCACCGATGTCAAAACTATTCATCTCTAAAAATACAGCTGAGTCTATTATCTTATCGGCAACATCTCCTACTACTAGTCTGATCTTATATGTCTCACATGCTATTACATCTACTGATGCTATTAGAGGAATTGTGAATCCGTCATACTCAATATTGTCAGGAAAAGATGGGGCAAATTCTGTATCACATTGCTCTGCATCATCAAATCTTTCATTTTTAATGTAGTACTCAGGATTAACTTCATGATTTACATTATTAATTGATACAGGTGAATCAGATCCGGGTAACTTTGCGATGTTGATTGCATTATCTGCAAAAGGTCCGCTAATACCTGGGCCGCTCACAAAAAAGCCAAACACATCGTTAAAGTCGGAGCCAACGAACTCACAGTACTCATCAGAAGCAAATACATATTTAAAAGTTACCCTGTCAGATAGTGGAGTAAACTCAAATGTAATTCCTCCTGCATCAAAAATTGTGGATGTAGATATAAGTTCTAAGTCTGGATCTCCTATGATATTATACTCTTCTCCAGCATTCCTTCTGGAGTTAGGTCCGATCGCATTTTTAACATCTCCAGTACACAAAATAATACCTTCGTCAATTCCTAAAATTTCCTTTGCATTATAAAAATGACCTACACTTGCTTCATTTCCTATTGACGTTATGTTATTTACATTTTGACAAAACCCTCTCAAAAATATATTCTTTACTAATTCTTCATCACTAAATATATCGTCTACCTGGACGATATCAGTAGTTTGAGAATAGGTATTAGTATACAGCAGAAGGAATAGGAAATAAGTTTGGAGTTGTCTAAGCATTCGTTTAATAGCAGTCGCGCTAGTAAAATAGAAATATTAAACGATCTCATATATAGAATAATGAGATATTATATTAATTGTCCTTAACTATTATTAACGACTATAATCCAAATTTGAAAGCAATAAAAGATAAGGCTGAAATACGGATTGAAGATTCAGAAATTAGCTAATGGTATACCCTAAAATGTAACTCAATCCAGTATAGGAACAATGAAAATTATAAATAAAACCAATGCAGAAAGGGCTATTAGTGGAAGTTTAAAAATATTAACAAGAGCTTTAAAGTCTGTACCGTCTCCTTTCATTTTATAAGATAGCAAGACCACAATCGATTTTAGCATAGTTAGAACAAAGGCGGTTGCTAGAATGCCAAACCCAAGGGCTAGAATTGATTTGTTACTCATTTTGTGATTATCTATTTGACTAATATACCATTTAAGAATATTTCTATAACCGAATCAGTATAAGCAGTGATTTGAGTTTCATCATAAGGATCAGACCTAAATACTTGTTTAAATAAATAAGAATTGGCAAATATAAAGCTGGTCATACCTAGAAGGATAGCAGATTGATCTTGCTTACTCAGTAGTTTGATTTTTCCTTCCTTTCTTAATTTTTTAAAAATATCCTTTGTAAGATCAAATGTAGGAATGCTAAATTTTTCAATAATATACTTTGAACGTTCGTCTTTGTTGCTCAGACTGGTAAAGATCAAAGACATAAATTCAGGATAGCTTGAGTTAAACCTCACTATCTGTCTAATGGTAGCTTTGAGTAAAGGAATAGGATCAAGACCTTCATTGAGTTTTTCATTTTCGTTAAACTTGGTTATAAATTTATCCGCTAAAAAATCAATCCCCATATACCACAGTTTCTCTTTGCTTCCAAAGTGGTAGTTAAGAGATGTGCGCGATATGCCAGCAGCCTCTGATATCTCAGTCATAGTGCATGCGTCAAAACCTTTATTTGCAAATACCTTTATCGTATTACTGAAAAGATTATCATGATCTATATCAGATGAACCAAGTGGTCTTCCTCTTTTCTTAACTTCTATCTTTGGTTTTGACATCTCTCAAGAATATGAATAATTTTAATAAGAAATGAATTAAATTGACACAAATGTCAAACAAATAAATTATTTTACAGTTCTAATTAAGAATAAAACAAACAAAATTATGGAAGCATATATCTATGATGCAATCAGGACAGTAAGAGGCAAGGGTAATAAAAAAGGGGCGATGATTAGTCAAACACCCACTTCACTTGCCGCTCAGTGTTTACAAGAACTTGCATCTAAACACAAACTAGATACTACTCAGGTAGAAGATGTTATACTAGGGTGTGTAACTCAAGTAATGGATCAGGGCGCAAATATTGCTAAAACGGCAGCACAGCAATCTGGTTACGGAGATCATTTATGTGGTGTAACCTTGAATAGATTTTGTGGATCAGGCTTAGAGGCTGTAAATCAAGCAGCGGCTTATGTAAAATCTGGATTTTCACAATTGTTAGTAGCAGGAGGAGTAGAGAGCATGTCAAGAGTAAAGATGGGATCAGATGGTGGTGCATTAATGATGGATCCATCAGTAGGTATTCCTGGACATATTGTACCTCAAGGAATTTCAGCAGATTTGATAGCTACTAAATACGGATTTAGCAGAAGCGATGCTGATCAGTTTGCTTATGAATCTCAGATGAGGGCAACAGCAGCGGAGAAAGATGGAAGATTTAAATCAAGATTTAATGTCAAGGATGTATCAGGAAATGTAGTACTTGCTACTGATGAGAATATAAGACCTAGCACTACTATAGAGGGATTAAGAGGACTTAATCCTTCTTTTGAGATGATGGGACAGATGGCAGGGTTTGATGCAGTAGCGATCGATAAGTATCCCGAGATAGAGGCTATTAATCATGTGCATCATCCAGGAAATTCTTCAGCTATTGTCGATGGAGCAGCAATAGCTTTAGTAGGAAGTAAAGCTGCTGGTGAAGCTCAGGGGTTAAAGCCAAGAGCGAAGGTGGTTTCTGTAGCTGTATATGGTACTGATCCTACCATCATGTTAGTAGGTCCAGCACCTGCATCAAGAAAAGCGCTTAAGCAAGCTGGTATGGTACATCAAGATATTGATCTATACGAGGTGAATGAAGCATTTGCGGCCGTGCCTCTTAGGTTCATGCAAGATTTAGGTGTACCTCATGATAAGATAAATGTAAATGGAGGAGCCATTGCTTTAGGTCATCCACTAGGAGCAACTGGTTGTATGCTTATGGGAACTTTGATAGATGAGTTAGAAAGACAAGATAAGTCTACTGGTCTAATAACACTTTGCATAGGTGGTGGTATGGGAATCGCTACAATAATTGAGAGAGTGTAGGTTAGATTAAGAAGATCAGAGAGCAGAGAAATGTACATCGATTAAAACTTTTTATCAACGGATAACTTAAGTTTTGATCTAAAAGTTTGAGTCATTTTTCTTATTTGGGTTATTTCATTTACCAATGTTTCTTTTGAGCCTGAGTCTTAATAGTTTTGATCATGAGCAATGTAAATTTGGGTTTCGAGTTCGCACAAAGACCCAATTGCAATATCTAGAAAATGAACAAGTTGAGGATTGGTTCCTCTTCCGCATCCTTCAGCGATATTTGAAGGGACGGAAACTGCAGATCTTCTAGTTTTGGGAGATTATACCAAATTTTTCTTCCGAAGGGAATGTTTTGGTCGTGGTATAAATTTGGTTTGCGAGAAAACGACTGCGTTTCCAGATTTCAAGTTGTAAAAAATTATGTCGCATAAATAATTATCTAATTCTGAGAGTTAAAGTCTCTAATCTAAAGGTCTCTTATCTCTCTTCTAAAATTAAGACAATGAAAAATGATTTTTTTGAATATAAAGTAGAGGATGGAGTAGCCATCATGACGATAGATCAGGTCAATAATCCTACTAATCTTTTCAGTCAGGAGTTTATAAAGTTATATATAGATCAAGCTCACAAGGCGATTGCAGATGATGCGGTAAAAGGATTCATAGTTACCTCAGGTAGAAGTATGTTTATGCCTGGAGCGGATTTGCGCGAGCTTGAGAATCTAGGTCTGGATGGGGAGAAAGAATTAGCAGGTGCATTAGAGATGCATAAAGGATTTAGGCATATAGAAACTGGTGGTAAGCCATTTGTAGCAGTGATTAATGGAACTGCAATGGGAGGGGGATTAGAATTGTGTCTTACTTGTCACCATAGAATCATGCTTAATAACCCTAAGGTGAAAGTAGGTTTCCCAGAAGTCAAAGTGGGATTATTGCCAGGTGGCGGTGGATGTGCAAAAGCACCGTATCTCATGGGCTTACAGAACTCTATGATGGCTCTCCTACAAGGAACAGAACACAGACCAGATAAAGCACTTAAGAATGGATTAGTAAGTGAACTCGCTGAAAATCAAGAAGAGGCAATGTCTAAAGCAAAAGCATGGATTGCAGAAAATCCCAAACCAGTACAACCATGGGATAATAAAAAGCATAGAATACCAGGAGGTGGATTGATGACTCCTAATGGCGTGCAAACGATGGCTGGAGGAATCGGTAATTTGAGGAAATTAACTCATGGTAACTATCCTGCTGCTCAGTATATCATGAGCATAATCTATGAAGGACTACAAGTGCCGATTGATAGAGCACTAGAGATAGAGGCTAGATATTTTGTAAAAGTGATGCAGTCTAAAGAGGCTAAAAATATGATCAGATCACTGTTCATAGAAATGCAAAAAGCTAAAAAAGGAATTGCTAGACCAAAAGATGAACCAAAGTATGAAGTAAAGAAACTTGGTATCCTAGGGGCTGGAATGATGGGTGCGGGTATAGCTTACGTTTCAGCAAAAGCAGGAATGGATGTCGTGTTGAAAGACGTCACAATAGAAGGTGCTGAAAAGGGTAAAAATTATTCAGAAAAACTGCTTAAAAAAGCAATATCAAGAGGTCGATCTACTCAAGAAAAAGCAGATGCACTACTTGCAAAGATAAAGCCATCAGCTGATCCTAAAGATATGGAGGGTTGTGATTTAGTTATAGAAGCAGTATTCGAAAATGTAGATCTTAAAGCAACAGTTACTAAGCAAACGGAGGATGTACTAGATCCAACTAAAGTATATGCGTCTAATACTTCTACGATACCGATCACGCTATTAGCTAAGGCTTCTGCGAGACCTGATCAGTTTATTGGAATTCATTTTTTCTCTCCAGTAGACAAGATGCCTCTTGTAGAGATTATAGTAGGGGAGCAGACAGGACCAAAAGCAATTGCAGCAGCCGTGGACTATACGGTTGCGATAGGTAAGATTCCAGTAGTAGTAAATGATAGTAGAGGTTTTTATACTTCTAGGACTTTCAGTACTTATACTAGTGAAGGCATCTTCTTGTTAGAAGAAGGGGTGCCAGCTGCAATGATTGAAAACATATCAAAAGCTAAAGGAATGCCAGTAGGCCCCCTAGCCGTTACAGACGAGGTGACCTTGACGCTAGGCCTGCATATAATGGAAGCAGATAAAGAATCCCAAAAAATTCCATCTGTAGCGAGGAATTACAAAATAGCTAAAATGCTAGTGGAAGAGTACGGTCGAACAAGTAAAAAAGATGGAGCTGGATTTTATGATTATCCGGAAAAAGGGAAGAAAAAATTATGGCCCAAATTAGCAGAGATATTTAAGTCAAATATTGATACGCTAGATAGAGAGACGATCGAAAAAAGAATCATGCATAGACAAGCACTAGAGAGTTATAGGTGCTTAGAAGAGGGTGTGCTAAATTCAGTTGTGGATGGTGATTTAGGGTCTATACTTGGTTGGGGATTCCCTCCATACACCGGCGGGTCGCTTTCTTACATTGATTTTGTTGGAATGGATAATTTTATTGCCGAGTGTGATGATTTCACCAAACGATTCGGAGAGAGGTGGACTGTGCCACAAGGTCTTAGAGACTTGGCAGCAGCAGGTAAATCCATCCATGACTATGGGAAGTAGTTTTAATTTATTTTAATTAAATCATATAATAGAGGAGCTCAATATTTTGAGTTCCTTTTTTGTTGTAGCGAGATTTGAATTTATATCTTCATAATAAACTAAGAATCATATGAACTTTAATCCTACTCCAAGAGTACTAATGGGCCCAGGTCCTTCAGATGCTCATCCAAGAGTTTTACAAGCTATGGCCAGGCCTCTCATTGGGCATCTAGATCCTGAGTTTGTAACTATGATGGATGAGGTAAAAGAAATGACTCAGAAGTGTTTTTTAACAGATAATCACCTAACATTTGTAGTATCTGCACCGGGAAGTGCAGGAATGGAAACATGTCTAGTTAACTTACTTGAGCCGGGAGATGAGTGTATAATAGGAATCAACGGAGTATTCGGCGGAAGGATGAAAGAAATTGCAACTCGATGTGGTGCAAAGGTTCATACGGTTGAGGTGGAATGGGGTAAAGTCATAGATCCTAAGCAGATTAAAGAGGCGTTAGGTAAATGTCCCAAACCTAAGCTAGTGGCTCTTGTGCACGCAGAAACTTCTACAGGAGCTAGGCAGCCCTTAAAAGAGATCAGCGATCTAGTGCATGATGCAGGTTCATTATTGATGATAGATGCCGTTACTTCATTTTGTGGAGTTCCATTAAAAGTAGATGAATGGGGGATTGATGCAATTTACTCAGGTACTCAGAAGTGCCTGAGCGCGCCTCCAGGATTGTCTCCTGTCTCGTTTTCTGCAGAAGCAGTTAAGGTCTTAGAGAATAGGAAAACAAAAGTTCAGAGTTGGTTCTTAGATCTTAGTCTTGTCAAAAATTATTGGGCAGGAGCGAAACGGGCTTACCATCACACCGCTCCAGTCTCATCAGTTTTTGCTATCCACCAAGCACTTTCTATAGTGCTAGAGGAAGGGTTAGAAAAGCGATGGGAGAGGCATCAGAGAGTTCATCTTTATCTTAAAGAGCAGTTAGAAGCATTAGGGTTTACTTACTTAGTCGAGGAAGCTTATCGCTTGCCGAATCTAAATGCGGTATACCTTCCGGAAGGTACTAATGAAGCTGCTCTAAGGAAGAAATTGCTATTAGATTACAACATTGAAGTCGGAGGTGGTTTAGGTGCGTTTGCAGGTAAGATATGGAGAGTCGGTATAATGGGGGAGAGCGCAACCAAAAACCATGTCAATACTCTAGTCGGTGCACTGAAAGAAATAATATAGAAATTTAGGAAGTGCTGAATAATTTTTTTTAACAGAGAACTAAATCTTCACAATCTTTTTTGAATACCTGTCAAGACCTTTAGAGACTTGTACTACGTAAATGCCAGGTAGTAGATTAGACAAGTCTACGTTTGTATTTAGTTTGGTAACTTTAGATTTAGAGATCATCAGCGCTCCATATATATCATATACATTGATTAGCGTCATATCTTCACTATCATTGAGTCCTTCTATATTGATATCATTTCTTACTGGGTTAGGGTAGGTTTTAATACCGTTAAAATTTCCACCTTTGACATTTATGGATTGAAGATCACTATAATAGTCTTGGCCATCATTGTCTAATACTCTTAATCTATAATAATACAGTCCAACTTTTTTCTGCTCTAGGTCAAATACGTCATACTTATTTACTCCTTCTAGCTGATTGTTGGCTTCTAAAATTTTAAAGTCTTCATAGTTGGCTTCAGACTCATGTCTCCTTTGGACAATATAATGTTTGATATTAGATTCACTACTTGTGCTCCATTTCACTTCTACATCCGTTCCAGAGTTAAGAACATTAAAAGAAACTAACTCTAGTGGCAGGGCAACATTTACCTCAAGATAGGGATGTATCGCTTCTGAACTAATGATACTATCATCTATATAAATACTTGCTCTTCCTTCCACCGATTCTCCACCTATATGATCTGTTGTATTACCAACACTCCAGGATATATTTTTTTCATCGATAGTAGTAATTATATTTTTTATATCGAATAGTAAATTACCATCTTGCCACACGGAGATCTCACCATTGCTTTCGCCTGGATCAGAGTTCTTATAAAATGTTTCTAGATGCATCCACTTATTTATCGGTACAGATACTCTGGAGGTAGCTAACTGGACATGAGTATTGGTTTTGTTTTGATCTGATTGTAAGAATAAGTACATCTTATTAGTACCAGCATCGTGATGAGCATTTATAGCCCATACGGTCTCCGTTTCACCTTTAGCATCTAAAATTGCGAAGTCAAAAATATTCCAATAACCCCGATCACCAGTATTCCATTCGATAGGTTTAGTAGGATTATAGATATGAGGAATATATAGAAATGAACTATAGTAACCTTCCTTTGGTAAAAGTTTTCCTCCTTCATCAATTGCATTATCCGCCCATCTTCTAAATTTGATTCCTTTATCACCATTTTCTGCACGATAAGCATTCGTAATAGAAGCTCTGGCAGAAAACTTACCAGAATGCGCAAATCTATTATCCGCTTCCGCTTGAGCGTCATCACCGCCCTCTCTAAATACTTCACCACCAGGTAAGCTTGATTGGGCATCGCTCCAATCTTCCAGTGAACCTTCCTCTAAGTCTGCATACCAAATCACGGCCTCACGAGCGTCTTTTGGCAAGAGATCAAGAAGTTGAGCATGAGAAGTGCTCAAAATAAATAATGATAAAAAGATGTATAATCCTCTTTGGTACATAGGTGTTGGTGAACGAATTTATCAATTCACTTACTATATTACTGTTGAGAATCGTAAGAAGCAATCTTTGAGAGAGTATTAAGGATCAATATGTAAAGTGCTTAGCATTCGGAAGCTACTAGTAATAAAATAGAAGCAGGTAAAGCATTTAAAAATGAATCATATGTCCCAAGCAACTGATTTATGTATAGTTAATTAGCTGCACAAAAAAAGGACAAGACTTTCAGTCTTGTCCTTATGGGTGGAAGGGAAGACCACTTTAGAAACATTATAGAAGATTTGTCCTTACTTAAGTTGTTGAAGATGAGTTAATTGTGAGGCTGCAACTTTTATCTTAACTATATATATAACAAAAGGGCCCCATTACTGGAGCACCTAGTCTCTAGCTGTTCAAACCATCTTGTCTAAACAATCAGCATAATACTTTAAGTAGATAGGTAGATTTAAGAGAGTTGGTTGCATATTAAAAGAGACAGCCCCCTCGGGCTGCCTCAACCTATTTGCAAAACTAGTTTGCCCTGCAAAGATAGGTGTTCATTTTAAGAATATTACTTGTAAAGAGGGTCGCCAGAGCTTAAACTTAGATAGGCGTTCTGTATTACTTTCTGAGTGATACCGATATACCTCCTTGTTACGGCAGTATCTCTATGATTGAATATCTGTGATAGTAAAATAAGGGCATGTTCACATTCATTATGGATTTGATATACACGCATCCCAAAGGTTTTCCTAAGGGTGTGAGAAGAAGGATTTTTGCATTTGATCTTATACTTCTCGAAGGTCTTTTTAATCCGCTTATTAGCAGCTACAACACTTATCGGTTTAGTCTGATCTGCACCTGCTCTATTGTATGTGAAAAGTAGTCCTTTGCCTTTACTTCTAGAAGATTCGATAACCTCATCTCTTATTTCCTTAAATTTAGGATCTAAGGATATAGTGCGCTTCTTACCTGTCTTTTTTTCTATGATCTCGAAGCTTTCTTGCATTATTTGTTCCCATGTCAAACTTAGGATTCTATTAATTCGGAGACCAAAAAAGAAACCACATGCAAGCATAAGCCTAGTATTCTGTTCTATAGGCTCCTTCTTCATTTTATAAAGAAGGTCCATAGCTTTGGTCCATTCTATAGGTTGTGTTTCTGTTTTTTTGTTTTCAGCCATTGCTTATTTTTAATAAATGACCCCGAATAGTTATTATTCAGGGTCATAGTTTACAATTAAATTTATTGACCAGAATAGTCTATTTCACTAAAAGATTTCTCATCAATCCAAGGTAAACTAAGATAAAGAGGAATCCAATGTGCGCCAAAGAAAGAGTACCCACACCCTGATGAATATAGCAGAGTATTATAGTACTCAGATTCACTTACAACTCCAAACCCTGCCTCCTTTGCTGCTTCAATCACGTTCCTTCCTGGTTCCTCCTTAAACTCAAATAAAGTGCTCCATACAGGATAATTAAATTGATCAATTGATTCCAAGTATTCTTCTTCATGGTTATCTAATACAAATGCTAAAGGACTCTTGTATTCACTTTCCATATAAGCTAGTATGTGATTGTGGTCTAGTAGATAGATGTTAGCCGTCTTATTAGATTGGCTAGGTTCTATATACTCATAAAGCAGATTATCAAAGACCTTTTCCGCATTCTGTAATGAGATAAAATTGAAGTTTCTATCTACCCAGGTAGATACAAGCTGCCTTAGTGCAGCAGCATTTTTTACTGTTGTCATTGCAAACAAGTTTTAAATAGGTTAAACAAATAGGTATTGCAATGATAGAATAATTTAGGTTATAAAAACAAGCATTATGTCAAATAATATAACTTATAATTAATTTGTTATTTATACTTACGATGTAAGTATCTGATAATCAGGTATTTAAAATATTAGGTTTCACTTATAGGAAAAGTAAAACCTAATAATTAATTTATTTAATCTACGTGGTGATTCATATTATTAGGAATAAATAATTTATTTAATCTACTTGGTGATTCACAATAGTAGGATAAGATCTTGCACAGTAATTGGCAAACCTATTTTACTTACACAAGAATAATTTGATAACATGAAATTACCCCTTGTATTTAGCATAAGGGGGGTACAAGAAATTCATCAATATTTACCTGGGGGTATCTAGAGTATATACTACGCTCTCTTACACATATGGGAAAAAGCTATATGAATAATGCTATTGGTAATGTAAGGTTTTGGGCTTCCTATAATAGGGTTAATGGTATATCGCTAACATTTTACTGTTCGAAGGATCAAATTTTAGGGTTCTCACACCACCTTTAACGCCTTCCCAAAAGAATTAAAAACACTCCTCAACTCATAATTAGGAATCACCTCAACTTGAAAAGTAGCTTTACCCTTCGTTGCATCTAACTCGATCTGTGAATGATGTATAGGCTTAGTACGGATATAATTAACCGCCACACCTTTCACCTCAAACTTGACTTTGACTTTCCGCTTATGCGGTTCCAGAGTCACACCTATGATATCATCAAAGTAGCTCTTAGGATCAAAGGCTTTAGAATGGACATACTCCCTATTAGATGGAGTGATTGATATGATACGCTCCAAACCATAAGTCCTCAATTCTTTAGAAGAATTCTTAAGAGCGAACAGGAACCATCGATTCTGATATTCCTTAAGCAGCATAGGACTGATGAGCACATTGGATGCTTTTCTATTAAATGGTTGATATCTAATAGTAATAGCTTTCTCTTGCTTGATCGCTTTGTAGAGAGGGTCTAACCACTCTTGACCAGGGATAACTGTCGGTTGCTCTAGCTGTACGATCTGCTTAGTCTTATTCATGGATTCATAAACTAGGAGTTCTAGCTTGTGGAGGATGTTCTCTATACCAGTTAAGTGCTTGAAGCCTGTAAACTGTCTCATCAGGGTGATCATGTTAGCTAACTCTTCAGCTTCTGATTTGCTGATGGGTGCTTCTGTGATAGAGTAGGATCTGTCAGTGTAATAGTATGACTTCTCAGATCGGTCGTATGCTATAGGAGCATTGTAGCCTAATGCTTTGTCTGATCTCATGGATGAGATATCTCCTTTGATGGTGCGCTCTGATAGGGTGATCTTCTCTCGCATCTGTGACTTGATCTCTCTAGAGCATTCCTTTGCTAGAGACTCCCAGTTCCACGGATGGTCTACTTGTCGGAGGCATCTATCTATGACTCGGTATCTTATGATGGCGTGTTTATTCGTGGACATGAGCGAAGAGTTTAGGAATAAATATAAGATAAAAATTTATCGTGCAGCATGAATACACGATAACGCTGACTATTGTAAATGTAAAGTCTGAGTACTTAGCAGATCTGCCGAATCCTCCGACATTGTTTAACCTATAAACACCTATTACTTATGAAAACAATCCACAATCTCATCATCATCGACGCTTCTGGGAGTATGGGCAGTAAGCGAGAAGAAGTTACAGGAGGACTCAACGAACTATTCAAACAAATCAAAAAAGATGACAAGGCCAGCAAGGAAATTAAAAATGTAATTACGGTAATTGACTTTTCCAGCAGTGGAGACTTTAATGTGGTATACGATAAAGTCACTACTAGTAAACTAAAATTATTGAAAAAAGGAGATTATAAAACTAGAGGCATGACAGCATTATTTGATGCTATAGGTAAATCGTTTTTATTGATCCCAGAAGATGCAGAAGCAGTATTTGTAAACATACTAACTGATGGGTTGGAGAACGACTCTAAGGAGTTTAAAAGGAGCGATATCAAAAGCTTGATCACCAACCAGGAAGAAAATAACTGGACGGTCACTTTTATGGGAACAACTCAAGAATCCATGCTAAGTGCAGAGCGTATTGGCATCAAAAAAGACAGAATGCTGAGATATGCAGATTCTAAGGCAGGTACTACAGTAGCACTGGACAAACTCAAGAGAGCTAAGAACGTGCATACTACAGCAGTAATGGAATCTAGCTATCCAGAAAATCTCTTTGCTGATGAGTAGTATAGACCTAAGCCAACAATGTAATCTGTGTAGAGCCAAAATACCCGTAGGTGTTAAATACGGAGTACTCACATTCCAAATAGAAACACTAGATCAAACGGTAAGTAATCCTAATGGGGTAGTCACTGTACACCACTCTGAAATCGCGACAACAATGTGTTTCAGTTGCGCCAGCAAGTATGATAGCGAATCTGTAAAGACTTTGATCGATTAGCATTAGATGCTAATATTGGCTGATATTTTAGATAAAACGGTTACTCAATAGGTTTATACTGTTGTTGGCATAGAAAGTAAGTAGAGTTATGACCAAACTAATTAAGAATATCTATATTGAGAATTACCCTAAAAGGCTGAGCTAAGGAAGCTCGGCTTTTTGTGTTAGAACAAGATTATATGATAAAACTGAACCAGCAATTAAAACAATTAGAGCTTTCTAAGATCAATATCCCTAATGAGCTAGTATTCGAATACTTCAATAAGAAAGTCTCAGCAGAAGAATATAACGACACCTTCCTCAAAGCACTTTACATAGGCGTAATAGCACTAATGGAAGATAGGTTCTCTGCATTCCTAGCTAAGACTCAAAATGAGCTAGGATCAGAGCTAGAGCATCTTAAGCGAATGTTTGATCTTAAGACAGAGTTATTCTATACCTCTACGGCTAAAGGGACAATTACAGAAGACGATATAGCGACTTATCTAAATCAGTATTTCCAAGCTAAAAAGATCAAGGATGATGCTTTTACCACTGGCAATGAAGCAGGAGCAATTCCTAAAAACAAAACTGGTGATATACTGATTCATATCGATGGGAAGGATGATGTCAAAATAGCAGTGGAATGCAAATTTGACAAAAGCATCAAACTAGGTGACATAGCTGATAAGGATGTATTCATCAGGAAGTCAGATACTGCATGGTCTCAGCTTATAGAATCACAAGCTAATAGAGAGACCAAAGTGGCCATCATAGTTTTTGATAAAGCACTTGTCGATAAGTCTGTGCTAAACTTTACAGAACATGTGGGCTATATCCCAGGCGTTGGTTTTATCTGTATCGTAGATTCTCAGAGAGGTGATTACTCTAATCTGGTAATCGCATATAGTCTATGCAGAGATGTCCTTGTAAATGCTAAAAATCAGGAAGTAGATATCAATACTTTGACGATTATCATCAAGCGACTGCTTAATACCATAAATGAATTTAAAACCATCAAAAAGTTAGTCGAAACTAATATCAGCACCAATCAAAAAATATTAGCACAATTAGAAAAGTCTTATATGCTAATGGAATTTAATCAAGAGTATCTGTCTAAGTTTTTGAAGGATGGGGAGCTGAGTAAAAAAGATCTATTGGATTTCTATATGGCAGAGGATGTGAAGGATAGATTTAAACTAATTGAAAAAGAGATAACACAATGAGCAGAAAAGCACACAATAAAATAGTTAGTTACATCTGGGGAATAGCGGATGATGTATTGAGAGATGTATTTGTGAGAGGTAAATACAGAGACATCATTCTTCCATTTACAGTCATAAGGAGGCTAGATGTGTTACTAGAGGATACAAAAGAAGAAGTGCTTAAATCAGCAAAATTTCTGAAAGAACAAAAGATAAATGAGTCATCTAGTTTAACAAGTATAACGAAGTATCCATTCTATAATACCTCTCCATTTACGATGGGCAAGAATGGCCCAGCAGATGCAGAACATAAATTTGTTTCACTTAAGTCAGATCCTTCTAGAATAGACAGTAATCTTCTTAAGTACCTGGATGGGTTCAGTCCCAATGTTCAGGAAATCATCAGCAAGTTTAAGATCCGTAATCAGTTAGAAACTATGCAAGAGGCAGGAGTTACATGGCTGCTGATTGAAAAGTTGACTTCTAAGGAAATTAATCTAAGTCCTTACGGAGTAACAAACTCCAGCGGAGAGAAAATGCCTGCATTAACTAATCTCGGGATGGGTTATATCTTCGAAGAACTTATCAGGAAGTTCAACGAAGAAAACAATGAGGAAGCAGGTGAGCATTTTACACCAAGAGAGATAATTCGATTAATGACTCACCTAATCTTTGAGCCATTGAAAGGTAAGCTCAAGGATTATGCAACATATTCAGTATATGATCCTGCTTGTGGATCTGGAGGGATGTTGACGGAATCAGAGAACTTTGCTTTAGATATAACTGGAGGAAAATCCAAGTTCCATCTCTATGGGCAGGAAGTCAATCCTGAGACCTACGCTATATGCACAAGCGATATGTTGATTAAGGACAAAGATCCTAAGAACATTGCCTATGGCTCTACTTTGGGTAAAGATGGTTTCTTTAGCAATAAGTTTGACTTTATGTTGTCCAATCCTCCTTATGGGAAGAGTTGGAAAATAGATTATGATAGTATCGTTGGCGCTAAGAAGAAAATCCTTGACCATAGGTTTATGGAAGGTGTGCCTCGGAGCAGTGATGGACAATTGCTCTTTTTGATGAACATGGTAAGCAAGATGAAAAGCTCCACAAAGATAGGGTCCCGAATTGCGACAGTTCACAATGGTTCGGCATTGTTTACAGGTGATGCAGGAAGTGGGGAGAGTAATATCCGAAAGTATATTATCGAAAATGATATGTTGGACTGTATTATTGGTTTACCAAAGAATATGTTTTACAATACGGGTATCAATACCTATATATTTCTATTGTCCAATAAAAAAGAAAAGCAACGAATAGGAAAGGTACAACTCATTGATGCTTCAGAGATTTATCAAAAAATGCGTAAGGGGCTTGGGGCTAAATCACATGAATTGACAAAAGAACATATTACACAACTCACCCAAACTTATCTCGATTTTAAACCAAGCGAAATCTCCAAAATATTTAAAAATGAAGATTTTGGCTATCAAAAAATTACGGTAGAACGTCCGCTTCGATTGTCGGCACAGTTTACGGATGAGGCAATTGAAAAATTACGTTTCCATAAAAGCCTCTTCGATGAGATGGAATGGATTTACAATCTATATGGCGAAGCGGTGTATGAGGATTTGAAAAAACACAAAGCCGACATCTTTAAACATTTCGAAGAGCAAGAGATAAAAATCAAAACCGCAGATAAAACTAAACTTCTCGATTCTAAATATTGGAATGCGCAAAAGGACTTGATGGATTTGGCGAAAGCCTTAAAAGAAAAAATAGGCAATGGTATTTCCCATGATTTTAATGTCTTTAAAAACGAAGTGGATAAGGCTTTAAAAGCACTCAAAATCAAACTAAATGCAACGGATAAAAAAGCCATATTGAATATAGTGTCTTGGAAAAATGAGGAAGCTGAAAAAGTGATTAAGAAAAAAGAAAAAGACGGCACTTTGCTTTACGAAGCTGATAGTGACCTTCGTGATAATGAAAATGTGCCTTTAGGCAAAGACATAGATTCCTACTTTGAAAAAGAGGTCTTAACACATGTACCCGATGCTTGGATTGATTATGAGAAAACCGTTATCGGTTACGAGATTTCTTTTACCAAGTATTTTTATAAATACGAACCACTTCGAAGTTTGGAAGCAATCACAAAAGACTTATTGGTGATTGAAAAAGAATCTGAGGGACTTTTAAAAGAGATATTAGTATGATGGGGAGGTTTAAGAAATATAAAAAATATCGAGAATCAGGTTTCGGATGGATTGGCGAGATACCTTCAGATTGGGAAATGGTTCGAACGAAATTTCTTTTTTCAGAAAGAGTTCAAAAAGGTTTTCCAAAAAAACCCTTACTTGCTGCAACACAAACTCAAGGTGTTGTAAAAAAGGAAGATTATGCAGCACGAACTGTTACTGCTCAAAAAGACTTTCATTTATTGAAGTTAGTAAAGGTTGGAGATTTTGTAATTAGTTTAAGGTCTTTTCAAGGTGGGATTGAAATTTCATATGAAGAGGGAATTATTAGTCCAGCTTACACCATAATGAATCCTTCAACTAAAGTTGAAAGAAATTATGTCAAACATTTATTCAAGTCAAAGTTTTTCATTCTAAGTCTAAATAGATTTGTTACTGGAATTCGGGAAGGGCAGAATATTGAATATAAAAAATTTAAAAACTCCTTCCTGCCTGTACCTCCATTAGTATTGCAAAAATCTATCGCAAATTTCCTTGATGAAAAAACCCAACAAATAAACCACTTCATTCAACTCAAAGAAAAAGCAATAACACTTCTCCAAGAGCGAAAAATTGCTATCATTAATCAAGTGGTGACCAAAGGTTTAGACCCTAATGTGTCGATGAGGAATTCGGGGATTGAGTGGTTGGGGGATTTGCCTCAAAACTGGAAATTAAAAAAAGGTAAGTATCTTTTTAAAATCACAAAAAGGATTGCTGGACAGCTTGGATTTGATGTCCTTTCAATAACTCAAAGAGGGATAAAAATAAAAGATATAAAGAGTGGCGAAGGGCAGCTTTCAATGGATTATTCAAAATATCAAATTGTAGAAAAGGGTGATTTCGGAATGAATCATATGGATTTGATTACAGGCTATGTGGATATTTCCAGGTTTAATGGTGTTATGAGTCCAGACTACCGAGTTTTTAAACTGATTGATATTTTAAATAATGATGATAGATATTTTTTGTATTTATTTCAAATGGGGTATAAGTACAAGATATTTTTCAAATATGGCCAAGGTAGCTCTCAATTAGGTAGATGGAGATTTCCTGCATCTGCTTTCAAAGATTTTCTTTTTCCAGTTCCTGAAAAAGAAGAACAAAGACGTATCGTACAATTTTTAGATAGAGAAATATCTAAAATTGATGAAGCAATTATTCCGATTAAAAAAGAAATTGCTTTAGCTAATGAATACGAAGCATCCATAATCAGTGCAGCCGTCACAGGAAAAATAGATGTAAGAGAATATCAAACAACAGCTAAAAAATATGCCACCGCCTAAAACTACTGATACTTCTGAACGGGGTTACCAAAAGTTATTTGTACAAAAGCTATTGGATGTCCAGCAATATAATGCCGAAACCACAACGGCAGATTTTGATACTGAGTTTTGTATCAATAAGCAGTACGTTTTGGATTTTATTAAGTCTACACAACCAGAGGCCTATGAATATATTCAACAAACTGGTGAAAGAGCATTCTTAGTAAGATTAGACAAGAGGATATCAGAGAAAGGAATTGTTGAAGTATTTAGAAAAGGCATCAGTCATAGGTTGCCTAATAAAATAAAACTTTACTATCCTCAACCAAATTCAGTTTACAACAAAGATGATGTTGCCCTATATGCTAAAAATGTTTATACGGTCACCCAAGAACTAGTATATAGCCATAAGGAGGAAAACAAGAATCGGCTTGATCTCACTCTATTTATAAATGGTTTTCCAGTGGTCACCATGGAGCTAAAGAATGCCTTCACCTATCAAGCTGTCAATAATGCCATTTGGCAATACAAGAAAGATCGTGACCCTAAAGACAAAATATTTAATCTAGGTCGCTGTATGGTGCATTTTGCTATAGATACTTCACAAGTATTTATGACAGGTCAATTAGCAAAAACGAATACAAGGTTTTTCCCTTTCAATAAAGGACTCAATGATGGCGCACCTCATGAACCCTTTGGTGCAGGGAACCCGATCATAAAGCCTAAGCAAAAAACGGCTTACATGTATGAAGACATCCTCAGCAAGGAGAGTCTTTCTAATCTTATAGAGCGGTTTGTAACTATAGTTGAGGAAGTTGATGTAGATACCAATAAGAAGTTCTCTATTCAATATTTCCCAAGGTATCACCAATTGATGGTGGTAAGGAGATTGTTACAAGACGCAAAGGTTAATGGAGTTGGGCAAAGGTACTTGATTCAGCACTCGGCAGGGTCTGGGAAATCTAATTCAATTACTTGGCTGGCACATCAGTTGACAAGCTTATATGATGCAAAGGGTGAGATTCCTCTTTTTGATAGCGTAGTAGTTGTTACAGATAGAACAAACCTAGATGAGCAGATTCGGGATAACATCAAGAACTTCGCTCAAGTAAAACATATTGTTGAAGCAATAACTGGCAAGTCAAAAGACATTAAAGAACTTGACCCCAGTGAAGAATCTGCCAGCAAGACTATCCATATGAGATTAGCGCTTGCCAATAACAAGAAAATAATTATTTGTACGGTACAGACCTTTCCGAATGTGCTCAAAGCAATTTCCGAATGGGAAGCAAAGAATGTGGCGATCATCATTGATGAAGCTCACAGTAGTCAAAGTGGTACCGCAGCTGCAAGTATGAATGCTGTATTCTCTGATATGAAATTCGAAGATCTAGAGCGAGATGAAGAAGGGAATATACCTAGTGATGATTTAATAAACTACATAATAGAAAGTAAAAAGATGCTTAAGAATGCAAGCTATTTTGCATTCACAGCAACTCCTAAAAATAAGACGCTAGAGACTTTTGGAAACCCTGAAGAATTCTTCAATGAGCATAATGAGCGGAAGACAAGGTTCTTGCCTTTTCATACCTACTCGATGAAGCAGGCTATCGAAGAAGAATTCATACTTGATGTATTACAAAATTATACGACTTATCAATCCTGGTATAAGATCAAGCAATCTGCTGAAGCTGATACCTCACAAGAATTCGACACTAAAGAAGCAAATAAGAAAATCAGAACTTTTGTAGAAGGCCAGATGATGGCAATATATGATAAGGCCAAGATCATGATCGATCACTTCCATAAGAACGTAAAAGATCGCATTCAAAGAAAAGCCAAAGCCATGGTAGTCTGTCGCTCAATTGATTCTGCCATGAAGTATAAAGATGCCTTTGACAAGTATCTAAAAGAGATTAATTCTCCTTACAAAGCAATTATTGCGTTCTCTGGCAGTAAGAAACATTACAGTACTAAGAAAGACCTAACAGAGTCTAAGATGAATGACTTTGATGATGGAAATAATGATATTCCTCAACAGTTCAAAAGAGATGAGTATAGATTTTTGATCGTAGCTAATAAATTTCAAACTGGCTTCGATCAACCTTTGCTTCATACTATGTATGTAGACAAACAACTGTCTGGTGTGCAAGCTGTGCAAACGCTCTCTAGATTAAACAGAGCTAAAAAGCCACATAAAAAGGAAACTTTTGTTCTAGATTTTTTCAATAACACGGAGGAAATCAAAGAAGCCTTCAAGCCATTCTATACTACTACCGTGCTCAGTGAAGAAACAGATATCAATAAACTCCATGATCTGCAAGAAGACTTGGATGATTACCAAATATATGACAAGAGCCAACTGTTTGAACTATACAGCAAGTTCTATAGTAACGCAGGAAGGGATGAGTTTGATTATTTGCCAGATACGGTCAATGCCAATTTTCAAGAACAATTAATCAAGGATCAACAAATAGATTTTAAGTCTAAAGCTAAGACTTTTCATAGGACCTATAACTATTTGGCCAAGATATTGCCAGTCAACCAAAATAATCAATATTGGGAGATGCTTGCATTATTCCTTAAATACTTGATACCTCTACTAAAGATTGAAGAAGACCCCATAGAAGAGAACATCCTTGAAGTAATAGATATGGACAGTTATAGGACAGTAAAGAAGGAAGAAAAAATAAGTATTGCATTAGACCCAGAAGTTGGCTTTGTGCAGCCTATCCCAGTAACAGGAGGCGGTGCTCAAGTTGACAAAGTGTTTGACACTTTAGAAAACATAGTCGGTAACTTCAATAGTAGATTTCCTGATTTTGACTTAGGAGGAGAAGGCGATAATAAAGAAGGAGCAATCATACTTTCTAAACAAATACCAGATAGGATAAAAGACAGTAAGGAGGCGTTGAGAAATATCATCAATTCAGATAAAGAAAATGCTAAAGCTAGTTCTAATGAATTAATTGATAAAATGATGAGCAAGCTAGTATATACCCAAACTGGTGTTTATAAGAAGTATACCAATGATGAAGAGTTTAAGAAAAAGTATCAGGACTTTATATTCGATCTGCTATGGAGTCAAAAGAGAGCTAATCAGTCTGGGGATAATCTTAATACATAGTTGATAAGCTTTAGTTGAGTCATCTCAAAACATCGAATTAAAATCTTGACTTCTGACACTTGGGGCTGGGATGAATTTATGAGAATAAAATATAATGCAACTAAACGAATACAAATTAATATTAAAGGCTAGGGAATTCAATAACCCTGAAACGCTATCGCTATTCTATAAGTTTGTAAATATAGGTCTACAAGAAAAAAGGATTGATAAAGATTCACAGGCATATTCCATAACAGTTCGACAAAATAAAAATGATGGAATAAGTTTCAACATCCTTCGCAGACTGATCATTTCACTCTATGTAAGATCCGATAAAGATATAATAGGTGTCTACATGGATATGGATAGAGCAAAAGCATTTGCAGATCATTCCGCAATAATAGATTTACCAACTAAGTCATTTACAAATACTAATCACTCTGTTGTAAAATTCGATGCCAGCAATTTGTTAGAGAGCGATGATAGTTTAATCATCGCCGAATTTAAGAAAGCACTATCCGAGTATGATGTGGACCCAAATCGTTCTTCTCCTTATCACATCCATACCATGCCCTCATTGTATGACATAGTTAGTGATACGACACGACAGCGAGATATTAGATCTTATATAGAAGCTCGTAATCCGATAGAACTCTTAATAGAAAATATTTGCAATGAAGATGAAAGGATTCAACAAATCTGCGATTCCACCGAATTCTATTATGCAAAAGCAAGAGAACACCTTACTACTATCAAACAAACAAAATTTGATCTTGAAAAACTAGTTGACTTTAGCTTAGAATATAAGGAACAAAAACTGCCCTATTTCAAATTTGTATCTGAGATGAAAGATAGCATGGTTAAAAATCATGCCATCCTTTTGGGTAAACTAATAACTCATATAGATTCTAAAGCATCTGGTAAAACAGATTGGAACAAAACGGAAGGAGTCAGGACAATAGCACAGGCAGGTGTCTATCAGGGCGATTGGTTAAAGCATTTAATAATCTACATAAAAAACGATTACGACCCAGCCAGTATAACTGCAAATAGCATCAGACATGCTATTAATTTTTTAGATAGACCCAATGAAGGCATGACCATGCTATCAGGTTCTCATAGGGAGTCTCTCTCTCAATTTTTATTTGACAAACCTTATATTATAGCTGAAGAATTTGAATTTGCTAGATCAGTCAATGACTATTTTAACAAAATAGAATTGATACTAGCAAATGAAGAAAATCGAATGGTGGCTATCAGTGCAGGTTTATACCATATCATGTCTATCTGGAATGAAAATGACATAGATGAAAACTGGTTAAAAGTTTTTGATCAAATGATCACTGAATATAAGCAAGTGCTTCTTACAGATACCTATCAAGAGAAATACAAATGGGATTGTATTGAAGAGTTCACCAAGGTATTTGATATGGAAGCTGAAGATTTTGGCAGCAACTTTATGAATGCTACTAAAAAGCATTTTAACCTTATACACCACTTTTCTTACGCCTATCTTAAGGATGTATCAACACATTTTCCAGATCAACTAAGAGAATCCTTAAAGATACTTTATAATGAAAAATCAAAACTTGAAACCAGAATTGATAAGTATTCAGCTTTTCATGATGAGTTACTCCCTTCTTTAAAGCAAAAGATCAACAAAGAGTCTTACAAGCACCAACAAAGCGAAAGAGCTATATCCGCATTGCTTTCATTCAAGTATCCAGAGAACTATTGCTTTTACCAGCCAACTATCTATGTACAGTTGTGTAAGCAATTAAGAATAAGACCAAAGAAGAAAGTTGGTCAGAAGTATCCGCACTATTTAGAATTACTCAGTGGTCTGAGTAATAAAGTACGTGAAGACCATGAATTGATCCAGTTAGTAGAAAAAACTCATAACACTCACTACGATTGGGATCAGGGAGTACTTATAGCCCAGGATATTATTTACAAAACTATCAAAGAATCTATTGATGACGGAATTAGTGCCACAGAAGAATCTTCAGAACATAAACGCAAAACTATGAAAAGAGATCATACCCTGAACACCATCCTTTATGGCCCTCCAGGAACTGGTAAAACTTATCATACGATCAATCATGCATTGAGTATTATCGAAGGTAAATCGTATCAGGATTTAGTAGCAGAGGAAAGGACAGTACTCCATGGAAGATTTCAGGAATACCTTAACTCTGGACGAATCGTATTTACTACTTTTCACCAGAGCATGAGCTATGAGGATTTTGTAGAAGGTATCAAACCGCAAGAACCAAAAGAAGATGGTGACCCTGTGATTTATAAAATAGAAGATGGAATATTTAAAAGGCTTACTATCAATGCAGCATTTAGTTCTTTGAAATCTAAAGATGATATAAGTTCTAAGCTAAGCTCCTATAATGCTAAGTATGATCAAATGTTAGATGCAATAAGTGAAACAGTTGGCGACTTTAGTTTTAAGCTTAAAAGTGGTGCAGAAATAATTGTAGATTCTGTATCAGAAAAAGACAATTTGATCGTAAGGCATAAAAACGGAACTGGTAAATATAGAGTCTCGAGAAATAGATTAGAACGTGTTTATAACAAACTACCTTATGAAGAAGTAAACAACATTAATCAAGCAATAAGGAATATAATTGGCGGGAGCAACGCCTCTGCTTATTGGGCAGTAAATAACTACTTGAGAAATATTACTGAAAATGAAAAATTAAGTGACATACAAATAAACTACAGCTATGATGACATTAAATCAGCTTTATCTGATATTGATCTAGCTGATCTCAGTACAAATGCGGCAGACAAGTTTGTTCTTATAATTGACGAGGTTAACAGAGGTAATGTTTCAAGCATATTTGGTGAATTAATTACCCTGTTAGAAGAAGATAAGCGAATAGGAAATACAGAGCAGATACAAGTTACTTTACCGTACAGTAAGGAAAAATTTTATGTACCCTCAAATCTATACGTAATAGGCACCATGAACACCGCAGACAGAAGTGTAGAGGCACTTGATTCTGCACTGAGACGTAGATTTTCATTTATAGAAATGCCAGCCAATCCGGAGGTACTTAAACAGACAGATAATCAATTTATAGATGATATCGATCTTGTAAAATTGCTTACAGCTATCAATACAAGGCTCGAGAAGTTGCTAGATAAGGATCACAGCATAGGCCATTCTTATTTTATGGGTTTGAAAACTAGAAAAGATCTCATACAAGTTTTCCAAGACAAAGTGATCCCGTTACTAGAAGAATACTTTTTTGGTGATCTTGGGAAATTAGGCTTGATCCTAGGTAGCACTTTTATAAAAGCCGTAGATCAAAAAGCAGGAGTAGCCTTTAAAAATTTTGAGGGACTAGAGCAAGATTATATAGGAGACTTAGAGGACAAAAAGATATTCCATATAACACTGAGTAGTTCATGGAACGTCAATGATATCTATGAAGGCTAGGACAGTAAAAGTATATGAATATGAAAAGCTGAAGACTCTACCTGATCAATATGGTCGATATCTTGATGACACTGAATTAAAGGCACTCATTAAGTTTAATGATGAAAACGATAATAAATACTTTACTGTTATCAATCAAGGGATTAGGTTTTCTCAATATGTGGGAGTCATTCAAGTAGGTAATCTAACACTTGAGATTTTACCCAAAGCTGATCGAGTAAATCACTATGAAGAATCAGAAGCAGACAAATGGCGAGGTGCTTTGCTATCAATGTTGAAAGTATGTAACAAACTAAGTGCAGACGCAGTCAACGAAGCAAATCTCAAAAGAAGACCAATGTCTATGTTGGATCTTTATTTTCGGATGTTCTTAAAGGAGCTAGAGCTACTGCTACATCAGGGTCTATTTAAAAAGTATAAGAAGGAAACTAATAACATAAAGGCTTGGAAAGGAAGGATGCACTTTTCTAAAAACTTACAACATAACCTAATAAGGAAAGATAGATTTTATACCACTCATGAAGTCTATAGCTATGACCATACAATAAATCGAATCCTCCTAAAAACCCTGAATATAATTACTCAAGTATCTAGCGATATAGACATCATCCATTCAGCAAAAAACTTAGCCTCGTTATTTCCAGAACAGACGCATCAAGCTATCACTGAATCTACCTTCAAGAGATTACCTCATTCTCGCAAGCTGGTTCCTTATAGGCAAGCGTTAAAGATCTCTGAGATCATTATTCTAAACTTCTCACCAGAGATCAAATCAGGTGGTACAAAGTTGTTAGCATTACTCTTTGATATGAATAAGCTATGGGAAGAGTATTTGTTTAGAATGCTTTGCCGAGTAGAAAGAGAATCATTTCAAGTATCAGCTCAACAAAGTCAAAAATTCTGGAATTGGAAGAGTATAAGACCAGATATAGTTATTAAACTAGATAAGATCACTTATATCATTGATGCTAAATGGAAGATCATCGATAGAAAGCATCCTGCTGATGCAGACCTTAAACAGATGTATGTATACAATATGTACTGGGAGGCGGAGAAGAGTATGCTACTATATCCTAAAGCACAAGAGTCTGGAGAAGAAGAATCCTTTGGTGTATTTCACAAAGGAAGAGAAGGAGATAACCTTTGCAAGCTAGGATTTGTAAAAGTATTGGATGAAAATGGCAAGCTTGACCAACATATTGGTGATAAGATAATCGCAAAACTTACTGCTTAAGATATTAGCAAAAACACCTTCAAGCAATTCAATTGCACGAAACCGCCGATATTATTGGTGAAACAAATAAGGATATATGATAGACTTTATAGGAGACATACATGGATACGCAGATAAGCTTGAGTGGCTACTTGCTAAACTAGGTTATGAGAAGAAAGGGAAGGTGTATAGACATTCTGAACGGCAAGTTGTCTTCATAGGTGATTACATAGATAGAGGTCCTGATAATCTTAGGGTAATCAATATTGTGAAGGGTATGGTAGATGCAGGCTCTGCTATAGCACTGATGGGCAATCATGAGTATAATGCAGTCCTCTTTAACACCCTTGGTAAAAAAGGTTACTTAAGACCACACCTAATTAAAAACATCAAACAGCATCATGCGACATTGCTACAGTATCAAGGTAAGCAGGATGATTATAATGAAATGATTGAGTGGTTTAGAACACTTCCATTATACTACGAAACAGATATATGGAGAGCCTGTCATGCTTGTTGGGATAAAGACGCGATCAGTTACCTCAATAAGCAAACTAAGAACACTGGGGTTTTATCAGCAAAGCAATTTGTACAGTCATCAAAGAAGGGGAATAAGCTATATGAGGCAGTAGAAGCGACCTGCAAGGGTCTAGAAGTTGAACTGCCTAAAGGAATAAGCTTTTTTGATAAAGATGGCACAGAGCGCTTTGATATCCGTGTCAAGTGGTGGGAGAATCCCAAAGGAAAGACCTACAAGCAGATGAGTGTGATCCAGACCATCAAAATGAAGAAACAGGACTTCAAGATGAAGATGAATCATTACAAGGCTAAGGAAAAGCCTGTCTTCTTTGGTCACTACTGGTTGGGTGGTTTACCTAAGCTGCTATCCTCCAACGCTTGTTGTCTGGACTTCTCGGTAGCTAAGGATGGGTATTTGGTTGCTTATCGGTTTGATGGGGAGCAGGTATTGGATGAGGGGAAGTTTGTGTTTGTTTAGTCAGTCGGCAAATATTCCTCTTTATACACCAAATCCTCCGATTCATACATTATCCAAGTCTTAAGCTAGGAACTACTCCTAATTTCATTGTCATATTGATACCGTAAGTATCTAGTAGTATTTACCAACACAAAATTCAAAACAATGAAAACTTTAAAAAAATCAAGTATGATAAGTCTCAAATCCACAAAAAATCTTACGACTCATTTCATACTTAGAGCTATGACAGCTTCAGTTTTCTGCTTGATTATAACTCAAACCAGTTTTTCACAAACGCTGCATATATACGGGGGCAGTAGTCATCAAGTTTATTTAGGATGCTTAAACTGTGATAGCTATGATTCTAATTCAATATGGAACGAATACGGAACGTATGGCAGTGAATACAGTACCAACTCCATATGGAATGAGTATGGAACATTTGGAAGTGAGTACAACTCTTATTCCCCTTGGAATTCATACAGCAACACACCACCTGCAATAGTAGATAAAGCGGGTAATTTTTATGGTTATCTAACTACTAATAGATATAAATCTAACAGAGCAGAATCTAACCTCACTTTGACGGTTTACAAGTATTATGAGTTTATCCGTAAGGATGTTTCAAAATGGTATAGCAAGATATTCTCTTAAATTATAAACAGCTAAAAACCTTAGCTGTCATCAAAATATTATAACAACTAAATAAATTAAAAAATGAAAAATCAAATTTTCTTATGGCTATGCTTTGCCTTGATACTATGTTCATCATGTGGTGATGATCTATCACTTGCAAGTAAGAACGAAGTACTATCTGGCAGATGGCAAGGAACATTAACAGCCAATAACTGGACAGGTCATTTTGACTTCATCATGGATTTAGAGCAAGAGGGTAATTCTATAGATGGCACATCCAAGATCTCTTTTCAAACGAAATCTGCTGGCGAAGCTCAAATGATACTTTCAGGTACATTAAGAGGAAGTACATTTTCATTTGAAGAGCTATCTATTTTACAACATACAGGTGAGCAATTTTCAGGAGTATGGTGTATTAAATCTGGCTTGTTAGAGTATAATGAAGTCGGTGGTACTCATGTACTATCTGGCAGCTGGACCGATCCTTCTCAATGTAGGAATAGTGGTGAAATCAATCTTACACTAAATTAATTAGTTCTTCTATTGAGTGCATTAATCGTGAAGATGTAAAGAGTATGATATGCTTTGCAGATTATGATGGACGCAAATAACAAGTTAAAACAACAAATGAAAAACACAATAATAATTCTCTCACTAATATCAATTGTCTTCACATTATCATGCACCAAGGATATCGGCACCGAGATCATAATATCGGTTAGCAGTACCGACCTAATAGTGGGGAACGAAATAATCCTGGAGGCCGAAAATGAAATGGGTGAAGATATTTCTGCCGATGTGAACTTTCATGTCAATGATGTAAAAATAAAAGAATCTAATTTCATTGCAGAGGAAGAAATTGCACATGCGATCTATGCAGAATATGATGGACTCGTAAGTAACACGATCACAATCAATCCGTACAAGTTAGCACCAGATAGTTATGAGAAGAAACTGTTTGTTGAAGAGTTTGGAGCTACGTGGTGTGGATATTGTCCTCATTTAGTATCTGCTATTACCAAAGCAAAGGAAGACTTATCATCAGAATTAGTAGTGGTAACTCATCAAGCCTCTGGAGATTTTAGCTCAGAATACTTTGACTATCTATTCAAGGAAAAATATGAAATGTCTGGTATGCCTCAAACTGTTATAGAGGGAGTAGAAAAGGAATGGGCATTCGCAGGTACTTTGAGGAAGTATGAAGATGAAACGCCTAGTGTTGGCATGTCATTAAGTACGAAAATGACAGCATCAGACTATGATGTTAAGCTTACCATAGGGATGGGTAAAGAGCTTCCTTCAGCAATAGCTTATACCATTTACCTCGTTGAAAGTAATATCGTTGTGCCTCAATCTAATTTTGATAATGAAGAAGTGGATAGTCCATTTTTTAGCTTAGGTAATCCTATAGAAGATTTTGTACATGACAATGTTTTACGAGAGTGTATTACTGATATTGATGGAGATCAGGTGCCTGAGGATAAGATCAAAGAAAATAGAATATATGAGCTAAGTATAAGCAGAGCTTTTCCTTCTTCTATTTTGGATAGGAATAATCTAAAAGTTATTGCTGTGGCATGGGAAGGGGAAAAAGCAATCAATGCTCAGCAAGTGGAATTAGGAGGCAAAATAAGTTATAATTAAAAACTAATTGCCAAACAAAAGGTAGAGGGGAAAAACCCTATTTATTAAGGTTTGACAGGGATTAATAGAGTTTGTAAATCGGTATAGCGTTGCTCACTTATTAATAATTGCAGTTCATGGTTAAATACCTATAGATTTCTGATTTTCATTGATTATTTGCATAAATTTCATACACTAACACCAAATTGAATTTTACATATTATTGGTAGATCTTATATGATCTCCTTTATGTGTTCTTGCCCAACTAACAAATTGAAAAAGTAAAGTAGTACTGCCTCTACTAATACAGCGGCAGAACAGCATGTAGAACCCATAATTAGCAGCTGAGTTGGATAAGGAACAATTCTTTAATAGGTATGTATTTAGTATTAAGAGTGACCGCTTAGGTGGAGGGGCTTTCGGTACAGTATATAAAGCATATGATAAAATACGCGGTGAATACAAAGCCATAAAAATAGCTGAAGTAAAGTATCTCAATGGTAAAGAATTTTCACTTATCTCTGAGGTGAATGCTACCAAAAATCTAGACGTCCATAAAAACATTGCTAACTACGAATCAGTCTACCAATTTGAAATGCCTAATGGCATATATGACTATGCAGTAATGCAATTTTATCATGATGGAAATCTAAAGGAAATACTCAGCCCTCAGGATCTAAATGAACAACAGAAATATGAAATTAGTAAAGGACTATTAGATGGCATCCATTACCTACACAGGAACCAAGTAATACACAGAGACTTTAAACCGAGTAATATTTTAATCTCAAAGTTTGGGAATAGTATCACTCCTAAGATTGCTGATTTTGGTCTTAGTAAGATGATTGCTTCTGATGAATATTCTAAGATCTCTAACAGTTTTGGTGGTGGGACATTAGAGTACTCTGCACCAGAACAATTATTTGGTAAACCACTAAAGTACAATGCTGATCTTTGGGCTTTAGGGGTTGTGTGCTATGAGATCTTTACAGGCAATCGTCCATTCGAATCAGATGACGTCACAGGTGGTGCAGATGCAAGAAGAAGGATAATTTATAACAACATTATCAATGCTCCTTTACCAAGTGATGTAAATACGATACCACCACCATTTAATGAGATCATCAGACGATGCCTCATCAAAGATCCAGAAAGTCGAGTGTCAAGCTCTCAAGAGCTTCTCTCCATGTTCTCTGAGGAAATAGCGACTGGCATTGCTGAAGAAATAAACCTACCTCCAGGATCACCAAATGTTGCGTTAGCAGATGCCACGTTAATCACAGAATCATTTACACAATTACATGATAGAGAAGCCATACAAAGATCAGCAGAGAAAGAAGAGCAACGCCAAAAGATGGAAGATGAAAAGTATCAAAAGGAACAAGAGCGTATCAAAGCAGAAGAAAGACAAGAAGCAGAAAGGTTAAGAATAGAGGAAGAAAGACTTGAGCAAGAGAAACAGGAAGAAGCTAAAAAAAGAGAAGAGGAAAGACTACAAAGAGAGAAACTAGAACAAGAAGCTAAGCAGAAAGAAACGGAAAGATTAGACAAAGAAAAGCGCGAACAAGAAGCTAAGCAAAAAGAGCAAGAAAGGTTACAGCAAGAAAAGTTAGCAATAGCGAATAGGAACAAAGAGGAAGAAAGAAAAGCTGCACTCGCCTTAGCTATACAGCAGAAGGAAGCAACAAAACTCAAAGAAGCTAAGGAAGCAGCAAGAATAAAAGAAGAACTCCGATTAAAAGAACTAAAACAAAAAGAGCAACAAGAAAGGGAAAGAGCAGCAGCTGAGGAACAAAGAAAACAAAGAGAAAGAATAGCTAAAGAAAAAGCTGCAAAAGAAGCGAAGAGAAAAAAGAAGGAAAGGGATGCCAGAACTAAAGCTGCACATTCAGAAGCTAGCAGTACTAAGACAGAAATAATTCAAGAGGAAGCAATCCCTGCTGAAGAAGAAAGGAAAAAAAGGACTCCAATATTCATGCGTCTATTAATCGGACTATTAGCTTTTGGAATTGGAGGAACTGTAGCATTTAATTACTTAGAGAATCCCGCTGTTAATGTAGGCGAAACACCTTTGGTAATAGAATATTCTTTAGAAGATGAAGATGTCCCAAGCATAACGATAGATGAGATCAAGAAAATTAATGATGTACAGCGTTTAGAAGCAATCATATTAAACACGTCTGATCAAGAAATAAAGAATGCCGCAAATGGCCGAATCGATAAGCTCCGTGAAAGCGAAATCAAACGGGAGTGGGTGAAGGTTCAAAAATTAAACACAATAGAAGCTTATGATGAATTTAGAAGAAACTATCCAAATAACAATTATGAAAAGGATATAGAAAAAGCTATCAGTGATATTTTGTCCAAAAAGGAATTCAGCCAAGAGGAAGATGCTTGGGAATTTGCAAGCAAGTCTAACTCCATTAGTACCATAGATAATTATCTAGCTAAATATCCTAATGGGGAATATGTAGAAGCAGCAAGGCGGCTATTACAAGAATTAAATGTTAAGCAGGAAAAAACTTACTGGGATAACATAAAGCTCCAAAACAATGAATCCCGTTACTTGGATTATCTCAACACTTATCCTAATGGCACATTTGCCAATGAAGCAAGAGAAGCAATTAACGACATAAAGCAGTTACAAGAAAAAGGTGCCTGGGACAGAGCAGTATCCACTTCTACAAAGTCTGGCTATGAAGACTTCGCTAATAGATACCCCACCAGCAAATATCTCAATAAAGCTAAGCAAGAACTTACCAAGTTAGAAAAGTCCGCTTATGATAAAGCCATTCAAAGTAAGGATCAAAAAGTAATAGAAAACTTTAAAAGGATTTACCCTAAAAGCAAATATATAGCTGAAGTAGATAGGGTTATCAAAAGTCTGTCAGTAGAGAAAGCCAGTGAAGAAAAAACTGAGCCTGAAGCAACAACAAAAGGTGTTATCACAACAAATGTAGCACCCCTAGGATCAGTATCTTCTCTCAATTCTGATAGAAGTGAGGAACTGCCAGCTAGTATAATAGAGATGGAGCAGGAGTTGTCGGTGCTTCCACCAGGGCGATTCCTACATGGATGTGATTCACCAGAGCAGGATTGTCATGATGATGAGGGACCTGCAAGATTCATAGATATGGGTAGCTTTGTTTTAGCTAAATATGAAGTCTCTCAACAACTGTATAAATCAGTAATGGGACAGGATCCAAGTGAATTTACAGGTTGCCCTAACTGTCCAGTTGAAAATGTGAGCTACTATGATGCCATAGCATTCATCAACAAGCTCAACAGTCAACAATCAATATACAAATACAGGTTACCCACAGAAGCAGAATGGGAATATGCTGCCACAGCAAATAGCAAATATATTTACGCTGGTAGCGATCAGCTTTCTGCAGTAGGGATCTACCGCAAAAATAGTAGCAATGGCACTCAGCCTAAAGGGTCTAGACGACCTAATAAGTTTGACCTACATGATATGTCTGGTAATGTAGCTGAGTGGTGTTCTGATTGGTATGATGAGGATGCTTACAAGAAACCAAATGAAAAACCGACGGGTAAAAAGAAAGTGATCAGAGGAGGCTCATGGGGAGATAAATCTGACTTCTGTAGAGTGAGTAATAGAAGATCTGCAGACCCTTCACAAGCACACCCTTTTATTGGATTTAGACTAGCGAGAGATAAATGACGAAAAGGATAATTTTATTAGCACTTATATTCCTTATGGTTGGTGAGATCTCCGCACAGCAGATTCCTAACTGGAGTTCCTTTTACGAGAATGGATTTATATGGAACCCTGCACTGACCGCTAAGTGGTACAACTGGGAAGTAGCAGCTACTCATCGCAAGGAGTGGACAGGGTTTGATGATGCACCTGAGTATTCAACAATTAGTTTTCAATTTCCTTTCGTCAAGCAGCAAACGAGAGTAAGTTTCGGAGCTTACCTTGAGCAAGACAAGGTAGGTCCATTCCAAAACACATCAGTTGCTGGTACCTATGCTTATAGGTTTGGTCCGAAGTGGTTTGGCAATAAGGATGATGTCTTTACACTCGGAGTATTAGGCAAGGTGGGCCAGTTTAGATTTAATCCTACCTCCTTGACTTTCTTTGATATGGGTGAGGCTGCAAGAATAGTAGAAGTCATGGGCGAAGATCGTGTAAGTGGCAATATGGGCCTAGGTCTATTCTATATCAGCGTATCTGATTTCTATAGTTTTAAAAGTCATTACTATGTAGGACTATCAGCTAATCAGATAATACCTAATAGACTAGCCAGCCTTGGCAACCTTGGCACCATAGATAGCCAAGTACATGCTACTGCTCATATAGGCTATAGATACTTCCCCCATCGGAGAGATTACTATTTCGAACCCAATGTATTGCTTACCTATGGCTACCAGAATGCTTGGAACGTAATGTTCAACTTCCGCTATGAAAAACAGGATGCTTATTGGGCAGGTGCAGGCTTAGTCACCAATGGAGAACTATTCGTGCAGGGAGGACTCATGTTTGATGAGGATACTTTCCTCGGTGGCATGGTCAATGATGGAATCCTCAAGATAGGGTTCAAAGTAGATTATAATGTACTCAGCTTAAGGAGATACGCCACTCCTGGGTATGAGATTTATATGGCTTATATGTTTGAGTTAGAATAAGAGATCAGTATGAAGAGGATTAAGGATTTTCTAAAGATTGTTGGACTGGGCTTGTTGAGTACTCAGATGGTGGTTTATGTGGGTGGGTATATCAGTTCGAAGTATGATTTTCATTTTACGAATGAAGAATTTGAGCTGGTTGCTAATACTGATGTAATTAACAATATTGTATTTGATCGAGAAAGAGATTCGTTGGCTTTGGTTGCCCTGTACAATGCTACTGATGGGCCTAATTGGACTAATACTTGGGATTTAAATCAGCCGATAAATACTTGGTGGGGTATAACTTTAAATAACAAATGTGTTATTGAAATAGATTTAAGTATTGACTTTGATATAGGCAATAACCTAGCTGGTACTATACCGAAAGAAGTCGGAGATTTTGAGCAATTAGAAAGACTAATTCTTTCAAGTAATAAACTTCAAGGAAAAATTCCACTTGAAATAGGCAATTTAAAATCCCTGATAAGTTTAGATCTTTCAAGTAATGAGCTATCAGATTCAATACCAAAAGAAATTTCTAAACTTTCAGAACTTAAGCATATAGTTTTAAGGGATAATTTTCTAACTGAAGAAATTCCTAACCAAATACAATTTTTAAATAATTTAACTTCATTAGATTTTGGAGATAACAAACTTAGTGGTGCAATTCCAATAGGGATTACAAAGCTTACTCAGTTAGAGAGCATATGGCTAAGAGATAATGAATTATCTGGGACTTTGCCTGAGGATCTTGGAAACCTAACAAATCTGAGAACATTAGGATTAAGAAATAATCAAATAGGAGGTGAGCTTCCAAATAGTATAGTGAAGTTGCTCAAACTAGAGTTATTATCATTGGAAAATAATAACCTCACTGGTTCGATTCCAACAGGTATTGAAGAAATGAATAATTTGGAAAGGTTATACCTATCTAATAATGAATTGGGTGGGGCTATTCCATCAGGTCTTGCTAAATTAACTAATATAGATAGACTACAATTAGATGGAAATAAATTTTCTGGATGTATACCTTTTCAATTAAATAGCATGTGCTATTTGGTAAATACTAATTTAAATAAAGGTTGTGGTCAAGTTCTAGGCTGTCAATACGACTTTAGAAACAACCCTGGTTTACCTTGGGGCGGTGACTTCAAAAGATTCTGTGATGGAGAAGAACAGATAGGTGCACCATGTACAACTGCTAGTGGACAGGAAGGTGAGATAAACTCAGATTGTGATTGTGTAGCTAAAGAGCAAAGCTGCAGGGAAAGAGATTCTCTTGCATTGGTTGCGCTTTATAATGCTACCGATGGGCCTAATTGGAATACTCCTTGGAACTTAAATCTATCTTTATCCACTTGGGAAGGTATCACAGTAAATGAATCTGGATGCGTTACAGAGATAGATTTGGAAAGTAAAAATTTGACTGGTATGATTCCAGAAGAAATTGGCGACTTGAAAGACTTATTAGTTTTAGAACTTCCCAGGAATAATCTAATTGGGGAAATCCCCAAAGAAATTGGTTTAATAAATAATTTGGAAATTTTATGGTTGGGTTTTAATGAATTGTCAGGAGAGATTCCATCGCAATTGGGAGATTTAAAAAATTTAACTAGGCTTTGGATCTCTGGGACTTTAGTTGAAGGCAGTATTCCTGAAGAAATTGGACAATTAGACAACTTGACTAGTTTGGCACTGAGTGATAACAAAAACCTTACAGGCTGTATTCCAAATAGCTTTATGAACTTATGTTATCTAATAAATACAGACGTTAGAAATGGTGTGTGTAATGGTGAATATTTTGGTTGCCAATACGATTTTACTAAAAACCCAGGGCTACCATGGGAAGGCGATTTCAAAAGATTCTGTGATGGAGAAGAGCAGATTAGTGCACCATGCACAACTTTAAATGGGGAGGAAGGAGAGATCAACTCAGGTTGTGATTGTATAATTAAAGAGCAGAGTTGCAGGGAAAGAGATTCGCTTGCTTTGGTATCGTTATACAATTCCACTGATGGGCCTAATTGGACAACAACATGGGATCTTAAAAGTCCAATTACTACTTGGCATGGAATAAAATCGAATTCACTTGGTTGTGTTACACATATTGAATTAATAACAGAGCCAAAATTTATAGGTTCTGGTGGAGCTAGTTTAGAATTAAATGGAAGCCTGAATGATGATTTGGGAATAATGAGCGATCTTGAATATATAAATATTCATTCTAATCCAAAATTATCTGGACCTGTACCACCGTCTATATCAGAGCTTTCCAATCTTAGGTATTTATCATTATGGGAAAACAATTTAGATGGAGAAATTCCTTCTGATATAGGCAAACTTAAAAAACTAGAATCTCTTCACTTAGCCTATAATAACCTAACTGGAAATATACCAATTTCAATAGGGGAACTAGCAAATTTGGAAACACTATGGCTATCAAGTAATAGCTTACACGGAGAAATACCTAAAACCATCTTAAATCTATCTAAGCTTATTGACCTCTTTCTAGATGAAAATAGTTTAAGTGGTGAGATACCTGAAGGATTAGATAGAAATGAGAATTTAAGAAGATTAATTTTGTCTGCGAATCAATTTTCTGGCGACTTGCCATTGAGTATAGGAAACCTAAGTAATCTTAAATTTTTATGGTTAAGTAACAATAAATTATCTGGTTCTATCCCATTAGAATATGGCAACTTAGCAAAACTTGAGACACTAAACTTTGGAGTGAATGAGCTTACTGGGGAAATCCCTTCAGAGCTAGGTAAATTAACTGAGTTAGAAGATCTTCATTTAAATTCGAATAACCTGATCGGAGAAATACCAAGTGGTCTTAGTTCCCTGTCATCATTAGAAGGCCTTTTTTTAAATGATAATAATCTAAGCTCATGCTTCCCATCTGAATTAAATAATATATGTGACTTAGCACTATTTAATGTGAGAAATGGCTGTCAAGAAAATTTTGAAGGCTGCCAATACGACTTCAGAAACAACCCAGGTCTTCCATGGGGAGGTGACTTCAAAAGATTCTGTGATGGAGAAGATCAGATAGGAGCTCCATGTACAACTGCAAGTGGAGAGGTAGGTGAGATCAATTCAGATTGTGAGTGTAATAAAATTGAATGTGATCTCGACAGTGGAAGTTGCGAAAGTCCATTTGATCATGGCGAGATAAATGGTTGTGGTAATAGTGTAGGCGAATGGCGATTCTCTAATGGATGTACTCTGCCTGATTCCATTTCTAGTTGTTATAACGATAGACTTGCTAAATGGATTAAATTCAGCACAAATGCTGGTAGCGAGTCTGTAATATTACAACTTACTAATTTTGGTGAATCTAATCTATTCTTTGAATTATTTGAAGCATCGGATTGTTCAGCATTAGGTACTTCAATTTCCTGCATTGAAGTGAACGCAACACAAGAATATGTTACTCTTGATGTAAAACCTAATACAAACTACTTAGTGAGGCATGGAGTAGTAGAAAATGACGCAGTCTTATATCTCAATATTGGAGAAAATGGCTGCTTTGATATACCATGTGTCGGAGAAGATCAGCATCCTGACTATAATGCTCTCATGGAATTATATAGAGCGACTAATGGGGATAATTGGTCTAATACATTAGAGAATGATAGAGTATGGGATAGTTCGTGTGATCCATGCGAAGGTAATTGGTTTGGGATATTTTGTAGAGAAGGAAGAGTGACACAAGTATCTCTGGACAATAATAATTTGGATGGGAGTATCCCTCCAGGAATAGCTGAATTAACTGAATTGAGCATATTGACCCTTCCTCAAAACAATCTTATTGGTACAATTCCTTCCGAACTTGGTAATTTATCAAAGCTGAGTTTTATTCGCTTAGAACAAAATTCGTTGACAGGGACTTTGCCTAGCTCTCTGGCAGATATGCCGATGCTTGTTAATTTTACATTTGCAGATAACGACCTTAGTGGTTGCTTCCCAAATAGTTATTCGATTTTCTGTGAGTTGGGACCTTTAGAAGAGCAAGGATATTATGTAGGTTATAGTTTTAGGAATAATCCGAGGCTAGTATGGAATGGTGATTTTACTAGATTCTGTGATGGAGAAGAGCAGATAGGAGCACCTTGTACTACTGCAAATGGAGAGGTTGGTGAGATAGACTCAGATTGCAAATGTATTCAAACCAATACAAACACAAATTCTGCAACAAGCTATACAATAGAATGTATTGATAGTGATTATAGATTTACTATTGAACAAAGCTTTGAAAACGAATTCTTTATTGCTTCTCAAAGTACGATAGTAAAGTTTGATAGTGAAGGCAACTTACTTGCAGAAAACAATGCATCTGGAAATTATTGGATGGTAGATAACGGTTTTTACTATTCTATCCCCCCTTCTGTACTTGAAGAACCAATATCCTTACTTAAATATGGAAGTGATCTTGAGTTAATGAATTCTTTTATACTTAAATCTGATGGTGTAGTCTTTGATGCGGAAATTTTTGGTAGCCATCTATTTATATTAAGAAATTTTAATAATCGTAATCAAATGGATTTAGAGAAGTACGATCTGGATGGAAATTTAATAGCTAATATTACTTTATCTACATCAGGTACTAATCCTAGAGCTTTCGAATTTGCTCCAAATAGTGATTTATATTTTTATGATTCTAGTAATAGAAACAACTATGGAAGTGTTGATTTCAATCTTGGTAATCTTAGTAGAAATGAATTTACCAACTATGTTATTTCAGCACTTGAAGTTACCCCAAATAATAGGATTTTCATTACTGGAAGAACAACAGGAGATAGGAATAAATTCATCAGTGAGATTGATAATTCAGGTAACATTCTAAAAGAAGTAATACTTGAAGACAACATAGATTGTGGGGATTGCTGGATTCAAGATCTGATCTTTTCAAATGGCAAATTAACCATATCCATGGCAGAGCCTGAATCAAATTGGAATTATACCATATCGTGCATATCGTTAGATCTTGAAGTTCTCAATTCTGAAGTATTTAATCAATCGGGTTCGTTTTCTGCTCCGACATCTAACCTTATATCCACTATTAATGGAGGTGTAGCTGTAGTACACAGCATACAATTGGATGGATTAGAAAAAGTAGGCATGAGTATCCTAAATAACGAATGCCAGAAAAGCGAAGATTTTATTACAGTAAGTTGTGAGGAAGAGATTTGTGAAAACACCTCCGTCTATATCCCAAACATTATTCTTAGAGATACGACGAATTCTAGCTTAAACGAATATTTCATATTAGTTCACAATAGTTGTCTTGTTACAGGGGTAGGAATTACCATTAATGATGATGATAGAAACGTATTTCAAGACAGTATTCCTGTAGGAGAAGACTTTACAATATTATGGGATGGGGATGATTCCGAAAGTGAGTGTGAAGAAAATAAAACCTATGATTATGAAATCAGATTCAGGACGAGCAAAGGTGAAAGCTTAACGAATGAAGGCAAACTACTTGTTTATTCTTGTGGTGATTTAAGTAACTCTTCTGAACTACGTTGGCCATCACAACACGACTTAAGTAACCCAGGTTATTTTGATCCCACCTTGCCAGGTGAAATTCTAGATTCAACTTTAAATCCTTGCACAGAATGTGAGGACGATTTAGAAATACCTGACATCGTACAGACAACCATTTTTACCCCTAATGGAGATGGCAATAATGATCTATTACAATTTAACAATCAAGAAATAATAGAGGATAGTGAACTTTCTGTATTCAACCGCTGGGGCGACAGAATATACCATAAGGAAAACTACACCAACGACTGGGGTGCACAAGGCTCTCCTGATGGGGTCTATTTCTATGTGCTAAAAGTTGGAGAACAGGTCATAAAGAAAACACTTACTGTTGCGCGATGAATTTGCAATCAAGTAAATATAGCCACTTTGAAAAAATAAAATTTCTATGTTTTGGAATGTTTTTACTGATATTCCTTTTTCCTTGCGCTCTGAAAGGAAAACATATTGTAGGAGGCGATATTGCTGTTAAAAGAATTGCATCAGTTAATGGAACAACAATGCCTAGATACCAAATAACATTAAATATTTATAGAGACTGTTATCAAGGAGGAACAGATTTAACTGATTTTGATAGCCTTATTGATTTAGGAGTTTATAAAAAAGAAGAAAATCACTGGCAATTTTTTTCTTCTAAACGTGCCCAAAGAAATTTTCAAAATGGCCAGCGCCTTTCTTTAGGTGATAATATTGCTTGTCTTAATATACCTCCAAATTTGTGTGTAGACATAAATCAATATGTATTTGAAATAGACCTGCCACTACATGAAGATTCATATTTAGTATCCTATCAGAGGTGCTGTAGAAATGAGACCATAACTAATTTAGTAGACCCTGAAGATACTGGGGTTGCGATAACTTATGAATTGACTGCAGCTTCTCAACAAGCAGAAAACAGTTCACCTGTTTTCAATGAGCTACCACCAATTTTAGTTTGCGCAGGGATTCCTTTTTCTTTTGATCATAGTGCTACCGACAATGAAAATGATCTTCTAGTTTATGAGTTTTTTAACCCGCTTACAGCAGGCGGTTCAGATACAAACAATTCTAGTACATGCGGTGGCACTATCCCTAACCCTTCATCTTGCCTTCCACCATTTGATAGAGTAATATTCAGACAACCTGTGTACAGCTTTGATAATCCACTACCAGCAATGCCTACTTTTAAAATTGATCCCAACACAGGAATAATAACTGGTACACCAAATACCATTGGCCAATTTTTAGTAGGAATATGTGTCAAAGAGTATAGAGATGGAATTTTGTTAAGTGAAGTGAGGAGAGAGATTCAAGTAAATGTTACTACATGTACTAATAGTAGGGAAGATCTTGACATTTACATTCCAAATATAATTACTGTCAACAATGATAATATAAATGACAAGTTTATTATCTCTACGAACCACTACAACTGTATAGATCAAATCACCTACACTATATTTAATGAACAGGATGAAGCAGTATTTGAAAATATAATTAGCCCTACTCAAAATGAGTCAGAACTTTGGGATGGAAAACTAAGTGGATTTGAATGTTCTAGTGGTGCAACATATACATTCGATATAACGATAAAGACTAAGTTTTCAAATAATATTACTGCATCTGGAAATCTATACGTTTATTTTTGCGGTAGTCTTGAAGCGTTTCTTGAAAGAATACCAGAATCCTCGGACTTTAGATATCCCGTTCAACAAAACGGTTCTGGGTTATTTGATGTTTCAGTGCCCCCCAATGAAGACTATAACACAACTTGCCGCTCAGAAATCATCCTATGCCTTCTTGGTATTACTCCCACAAATGTAATTACACCAAATGGTGATAATAGTAATGATGTATTGAGATTTACCCAAGACTCAGAGATAACTGACAGTGAGCTTTGGGTATACAACCGCTGGGGTAATGAGATATACCATAAAGAGAATTATACAAACGATTGGGATGCATCAGGATATTCTGATGGAATCTACTTCTATGTCTTAAAAATTGGAGAACTATTTATCAAAAAAACACTAACCATAGCCAGATAGTCAAGTAGTGGATAAAGTCATAGTATATAAAAACGGTACAACACTTAAAGATACTTTTCAGAAAGTAAGGCTAAGTCAAAAGAGACCTTACACGCTGCAATTCGTGATAGATACCCAATCATTGCAACTTACACTACGAGCAGAGACTAAGGCCTTGCTATATTACTTCTGTGATAATCTATCCCAAAAAGATAGAGTAATCATCAGAAATATAGTGAGCACTTGTGCAGGAGTGGATGTATGCCTCTGTACTAATGAAGCATTTGCGCTAGATGCTTGGAAGCTTAATGTCTTTCATTTTGAAGAACACCCTGTAGATGGTCGACAAATATTAAGTGCTTATAAGAAACATACAAGTGATCATTCGCAAAACGCACAGGCTTTCACACTTAAAACAAATGAAGGCATTATAAAGCTGGATCACGGTAGAGTAAATTACTTATCCGCTAATGGAAACTATACATTTTTTAATTTAGTAGGAGGCAAGCAATTACTTATGACAAGGCAACTCAATAAATATGACGACTCGACAGAGGACAATCTCAATATGAAAAGACTGCACCGATCCTATATCTTCAATATGAAGAATATTCAGAATATAAAAGGCAAAGAGATTAGGTTTTATAAAACAGAAAGTCCACTAGCAGTATCTAATGCACTAGCGATCAAGATTAGAAAGGAATTGTTAGGTAGTAAGTAAATGAATATGAAATTCACAGTAGGAAGTAATGCGGACAATGATTTAGTGATCAATGAACCAACTGTGAGTGGGCATCACCTAGATCTAGTGATAGATGATGAGCAAGTTTATCACTTGACTGATGTGGGAAGCACCAATGGAACATTTATAAATAGTAGAAGAGTAAAGACTTCAACATTTATTGAAGAGGATATACTTGAACTAGGAGGTCATCAAGTCAATACGCAAGAATTCTTCACTAAAATTAAAGCACTGTACCAACAGCAAAAAACAGACTACAGTAAGGAGTATCAACATACGCTAAGCCAATTTAAGGATTACCAGGAAGAGAAGGATAAAATAAATAAGCGACCGATTACACCAATAGTGATTAGGACATTGCCAATCATTGGGTCCATAGTAGTGGTCATGTTGTTTTCTGATTACTTACCACAATGGTTATCTACCTCTTTAACCTCGATAGGGTTGACGCTTGCCATAGTGGTAGGATACTTTGCTTCCTCACCCAAGAAAAACCAGGACAAACATGATAAACTAAGGTTAGCATATGAGGATGTCCTTGTATGTCCTAAGTGTAAATACAAAATGATAACTAACAGCTACACCTATTGGCAAGGTAAAAAGAGCTGTAATAATGATAGATGTGATGCGATATTTAAGAAGTGATTTTGATTCATACAGTAGATATTTTGATTCATACAGTATTCAGGAGAGTACTATATGGTTGGATATACATTTATAGTATAATAAAAAATCACTTTTAAAAACATAACAAAATGACAATCCACAACACAACCACAGACACAGGAAGCCCAACAAAAGAGCAGCCACAAAAAAACAGACTAATCTTATCTGGATTATCAGATAAGCAAAGAACAGGTCTTAAGACTGGCTCTATCGGCTTGTTAGGGCTCATAGGAGGAGCTACTGCGATAGGCTTACTATCATCATCAAAAATATCTGCAAATCCATCTGAAGATGCTGATACAGCAACTACGGAAGGGACTGATGATACTACAAATAATACAGATGAAGTATTGGTGGTAGAGACAGATGCTGAGGTGGCTGTAGGTAACTTTGATGGTATGTCTTTCGGTGATGCTTTCGCAGCAGCTAGAGAGCAGGTAGGAGCTGGAGGTTTTTTCGAATGGAATGGAGCGAGCTATAATACCTACTATGCGGAAGAATGGGATACCATGTCTGAAGTACAAAAGAATGATTATGCTTCTAATCTTCAAAGCAATTCTGATTTTCAGAATGGAACAATCGTAAAAAGAACAGAGGTTATCAATACCAAGGATTCATACGATCTCAATAATGATGGCAATCCTGATGTCACTATGCAAGACTTAGACGGTGATGGTATCAAAGAAGTATATGAAGTAGATCTTAACTCTGATGGGAATATCGATGTGATTCATGATGCGGCTCAACCTGTCGCTATGATAGAGGAAGATGTGATCGATCCTAATGACATAAACATAAAAGTATCTGTAGAGGTCAATGGAGTAGAGCAAGCTATGGGACTATCTGATTTATCAGAAGTAAGTGTCCCAATGGATGGCGAGTTTGATGGTTCATTTGTGGTAGCAGAATCACAAGAAGATGCGGGAGGTTATGCTGAGACGGTACTAGTGGATAAGGACACTGTAATAGAAGATGTCATAGAAGGAGAAGAGCTAGATATATATATCGTAGATGAAGGAGCAGATGAAATAGAAGATGATGCAATTGAGATAGTAGAAGACGAGCTTAACATGGATGATTTCACAATCGTAGAAGATGCACCAGCAGTAGAAGCAGTAGAAGAATTAGAGATCAATGAAGATAGTTTGAAGACTGATGATTTTGATATCGAAAGTATGGACTTTTAGTCCTAGTAAATTAATGTTATGAAGTGTATTTGTTCTGGATGCTTTACGATTCTATCGATTAATATAGAAACCCTTAGGAAACTAAAGCATTCAGCTTTTAAATGCCTCAAATGCGAAAGCATCATTAAACTAAAGCCAAATATTGCCAAATGTGGTAATTGTAAAAGTGAGATCCGATATCATAAGTATCAATTCGAAGCATCACACCCATATACAAAATGCAAAGCTTGTGATAGGGTAAATAAAGTAAGTATCAAATACTAACAGATGGCAAAGATAGAATGTAAAAGATGTGGAAGAATAGCCAAAGTAAAAGTAACAGAGGCAATCAGGGGGAAGACCATTCAATTCAACTGTAAGAACCCAAAATGTGGAGTGTTGATTACTTTTAAAATTCCTTATATAAAAGGGAGAGATAGTAAATCAACTGAGATACTAGATAAGCTGAAAGAAATAGAAAGTGCTGAATTGGAAGTTTCTAAAAGTAAATATCATGATCTTCAACTATTTACACTTGATCAGGGAGATCAAATAGTAGGGAGGCAATCAAGATCTAAACAAATAGAACTACCGATCAATACTACCGATACAACCATGTCAAGACAACACTTTGTTATAAGTGGGTCCAGGGATAAGTTAGGAGGTTTGTGTTTTACGATTAGAGATGATAAGAGTAAGTTAGGCACCTTCTTAAATGGTAGAAAACTGAGGAAAGATGAAGAAGTTTACCTGGTTAATAATGATGAAATAGCTGTCGGAAAATCATTGATAATATTTAAAGTTAGTTACGTCAACGAGTAAAAATGGAAGTATTTAATTTTCAACATATAGGACAGAGGAAAGATCAGGAGGATGCGATGTATCTAGATCCTAAAAACAAGCTATTCATAGTATGCGACGGTGTAGGTGGAAGCAAGTATGGAGATGTAGCAAGTAGGCTGGTAGTTGATACTATTGTGAAGCATTATGAAAATACAACTACAAGCCTAACAGAAGATAGCTTGAAGTATTTTATTAATGAGTCGATGCTGAGGATCTCTAGAGTAGCAGAAGAGGACGTTTCTTTTGATGGTATGGCTACTACATTATCCTTGTTGTATCTAGAAGAAGATAAAGCGATAGTGGCACATGTAGGAGACTCAAGAGTATATCACATTAAGAATAAGGATGAATGGACAGTAACAAAAGACCATAGCATGGTAAGAGAACTGTTCGATGCTGGGGTGCTAAAGAGCGAAGTAGAGATGACAACTCATCCATATAGAAATAGAATTACCAAAGCTATAAAGGCCACGCCTAAAAAAACGGGAATAGAACCTGAGATACGGACGATACAAAACATTGGAAGCAATGAAATCTTTATTATTTGTTCTGATGGGGCAGTAGAAAATTACCTCAACGAACATCTTGTAGAGCACTTTACAAATGAGACAATGACCCTAAAATCCTTGTGGAGTTTATACAAGGAAAATTGCAAGCAAAACTCTATAGATAATAATACTTGCATCCTAGTGCATACATAAAGAACAGCACCAACTAATTACTATTCGACATTATTAAAAAAGGGATAACTGCATTGGCTTGATGGCCATTCCCATGCCTAAAACAAAACAAAAATTACTGCTATGAAAAAGTACTTAATACTCATAATTACTCTAAGCTGCGGAGTTGTAAACGCACAGATTTCGATATCAACATATAAAAGTCAAGTGTTGATCTATGATACTAGACAAGAGAAGTATATAGAGCATGGACCTGTCGAAAAGAAAAATTCATTCTTTGAAATAAATGAAAATATAACGATGGCAGAACTTACTACACCAAAGTCTACATATCATTTTAAAATCAAAGATTACACAATTGGAGACACTACAGGAGTCTTGTATGCAAATGCCGTTTGTGATTCAGGCAATGAATATAAGTTGTGGCTAGATAAAGAATACCACTATCTAGTCTTTGAGTATGAAGGAGTAGACACTTCATTTGCTACACAGTTATTCATAAAAGGTATCTGGGGCGATGGCGCTGATATACTCACTCCTCGAATTCCAAAAGCAACAAAGACTACAGAGCGAAATGCAGAACCGATTGCAGAAAAAGAATCTCCAATTAGTGGAAAATACAGTGCAGAAAATGTTAGCGATTATGCTTGGGATAATAGAGATAAGAAATATAAAAAGGTTCAGGTAGTGGGTGAAGGGAAACTAATTTTCTCAGGGAGCATGATGTACTTCAAAAGAGGCGGTGCCGATTGGCTAGATAATTCAATCAGTTATAAAGGCTTTCACAAGGAAAAGAAAATACATATCTATAAAGATAAAAGAGGGCAAAAATTCTATGTCACGGAAGCACTAGACAAGTTGACCTATTACTATGACTATGATGAAAAGACGTCTAAATACTTAAGTGCTACGGTCTATAAAAACCTCACTCTAGTTGATGCAACTCCGTCAGAAGATTTCATAAACGCACCGAATTAGAAAATGAAAAAACTAATAGTATTCGTATTACTTATATGCGCAAGTCAACTATCTGTTGCCCAGCATTACTACAAGACACCTTCTGGTAAGAAGTACCATAAAGGTTCCTGTAGAATGGTAGACAATGTATCGCAAGCTGTTACCCTAGATCAAGCAGGAGCATATGGATTGACCGCCTGTAAGATATGCCGCCCACAAGGTCGAGTTAGCACGACAACACACATCACTAAAATAACACCACGGAATACACCCAGAGGAGAGGCAAGAGCAAAGAGGTGTATTGGATATACCAAAAAAGGGAACAGATGTAAGCGGCGAACCCGAATAGGAAATGGTTACTGTTTTCAGCACAATCCAGAAAGAGATAATTATGTAAAACCAAGTATAAACTAAATATAGAAGCTATGACATTAGTAGAAATACCAACACTAGAAGATATAAAATCAGCTATGAAGCAAGTCTTGAAAGAGTCTCTTCAGGAGAACAATGAAGAGAAACTATTAGAAAAGTTGCTGACAAAGAAAGAAGTATCAGAAGTATTAAACGTAAGCCAAAGCACAGTAGATAATCTAAGACGTCAAGCCATGATAAACTCCATTAAAATACCTGGAGGCGGTGTAAGATTTAAATACAGTGAGGTAATTGAATTTATAAACAAACAAAACAAAGAATCATGAAAGCATTAAACATAATATTCCTAGTGATCCTATGCAGCACTGCATATAGTCAAAGCAGCGATTGTCCAAATTATGACCATCATTCTATACCAAAAGCGGAGATGATCGTAGAAGCAATCTTAAACCAAGTAGGCATAAAGAGGTCCTTCCCTATCCTAGAATGCTCAGACATTAACAACGCCGTCGCAGTATCCATACCAACTAAACTTGGGATGATAAAGTATATCGCCTATGATTACAATTTCATCAAAGATATAGAGCTAGAAACAAGGACAAACTGGACAGTTATTTTTATCTTAGCTCATGAGGTAGGTCATCACTTGCATGATCACTTTGGGTCTAACCATAAGGCTGAATTAGAGGCAGATGAATTTGCTGGATTCATACTTGGTAGACTCGGTGCTTCACTTCATAACACGCTTGCAACAATACAAGAGATTGGCAGTCACCATTCTAGTGACACTCACCCAGCAAAGGATCAAAGACTTGATGCTATTAAGAAAGGGTGGCATAGTGGTTCGGGTAAAGATTTAGTTAGTGCTCCTAAAAGTGCTTCAAAAAAGAGAACCACAAGCAGGAGGCCAATATTGATTTCACCTACTCGAAATAAGCCTATTACAGTTAGAACTGTAAGGTGATTTAAAACAAAAAACAACCAACTATTATGAGAATTATACTTTTGATTTGCTTAACTTCTATCTGCTTAAGCATGAATGGACAAGGAGAATTTTTACCACACACATTTTCATCAGTAAACATATCTACAAACTATCACACCGCTGAAGGAATGACAAACTACGGTGCTCGCATTGGGTATACTAATAAGAAAGTTTTCTCCTTTAGTATTGGCGGTACATATTCTGACCTTGATAACAATAGTGCTTACAGAAATATCAATGAATTGTATTTAGTGCCTCGCCTTGAAGTTTATGGTGGTCAATCAGTAATCACAAAACTCGGGATAGAATATGGTGTTGGGAAATCTACTGGAAATAATATGGTCTCAGATGCCGTTGTAGATGAAAGCAATGCTTATGCCGCTGGTGGGTTAAGTTTTTCTATAGCAATCGGTTCGAGAAAAGGATTTGCTATTTTCCCTACAGTTTCAGCCAACCTTTCGAATCGTAAATTCGAGATGGGTGGCACTCCATACTTTGAGAATCTTAAAGAGCCACTTGTAGACAATTTCCATCAAGACTTATCTATTAGTTTTCCTCTTCTATTAAACTTCGAAAGCACTCAAATTGTAGTGATACCAAAGATGGGAAGTGCAGTATATGGCAATTATTATGAGCTAGGAGTAAGTCTCAATTTATATCACTCAGCGAGATGTAAAGTTGTACGCCATAAGATTAAGAAGAGTGATGTTTTGTCTAAGTTTTATAACTGATTTATTTTCATTTTAACAAGGTAGTAGCTAAGATTAAGGAAACCATTATCAGCTATTTAGTTCTGAAGAAGATTTGGAAAGCAAAATTCTATTTTGGAACACTAAGGAAAAGCTTGATTCTTTTATAATAATAATAATTCATGATGGGAGACAAAGTGAAACTATACTATATAACCAGAGAAGATTTTAAAATCCTTAAAAAAGAGCAAGACAAAGTCATCAGGGGTATCAGCTATTTCTTTGGCTACAGTGCTTATTTATTTGATAATGAAATAACCGCGATACACACGGTCATTGGAGATAGGTTAACAAGTGTACTATATACCTATCTATATGGTCTTTTCGATTCAATAGTACTCCCTGAAACCTTCTCATTCAAAGAAACGGATTTTAATATTCGTGAGAAGGTTATCGGTGAGTGTCTCGGAGTAATAGATCATATCGAAAACGAAATGTTGGAGAATATGGAGTTTGTTGAAAATGATGATTCATTTAGAAGGAGCTTCTGGACTATTATGGATGACATTCGTAGAAAAGTAATGACTGCTGAAGTCGAGCGTATTACTAAAGACGATACCGATCTCGAAGTGTTGAGCGATCCAGAAATATTCACACTTTTTAAAAAAGAGAAACCTAAGAGGCCTAAAGAGATAGTTTTATTAAAAACAAAACAAATTGGACAAGAATCTAAGGTTGCAAAAGGAGAAATACGTAAATGGAAAGTAGTTGGCTCTTTGTTAGGATATCTGAATATGAAAGGAGTATTTGACAAAGGAGGGGCTAATAACATAGGAAAACAAAGAGAGATAATTTCTTTATTAACTGGACATAGTAAAAACACCTTGAAGGATATATACAAGAAACCCAAAAACATAGATTTTCCAAAAAGTGAATTTGAAGAATTGCATGATATACTTCAACCTAATTTATTATCAACTAAAGCTGAGGCTAAACTCGTAGATCAGGATGTTGAGCTTACTCCATTGGAAAAATTAACTCTACTTAAGTTCTTGATCAATAAAAAAATACTACTTACACCAGATGACTTATCATTAACAATAAATAGATACGGGCAATTAGTAGACTTATCTACTGTATCTAGCCCATTAGATACATACAAGGAATGTAATATAGAAGACCCTGCTTTCATAAGTAGGCTAAAATTACTTTTCGTTAGTCTTTCTTTAAAAGTAAGTCCCGAAGAGACATAATCTGGTTCTCAACTAGTTATACTTTTTCGGTACCGAAAAGCTACCGAATTCAATCTTTCAGCTTTGCTAAGCTTTTATTTTGTTTCAATTTTGTAGAAACAAATATGAGTTATGATAGACGGATTACAATTTAGAATTTCAAAGAAGTACAGGGATAAAATTCTAGTAAACCCTAAGTTAAATATTACACAACAGATTGAGAAGAATACAGGAACCCTTAGAGATTACTACGAAGGTAACTGCGGAACTATTGGGATAAAGGTTTACCCGTCACTTATCAGAGTTAACTTATCACTCCATAAGTTTTACAACGATATTAACGGGAATGGAGATCAGAACCATGATGATTTCACTCTAGAAATGGTTAATGAAGCCGTAAGGTATCTCTGTGAATTACTAGAAATAGTTGCTATAGATACAATCATAGAGCGTATAGAGTTCGGTGTTAACTTACTCGTAAGTTTCTTGCCTTCTTCATTCTTGCAATCATGTCTCGTCGTATACAAGTATAATAAACCAACCGTAGTTAGAGATCATAATAGTAAGGGATATTACACTGAATTTCATAGTGGCCGACATTACTTAAAAATCTATGATAAAGGAAGTCAGTATGGTCTGCACGAAAACTTGTTAAGAGTAGAACTCAAGTATGTTACGAATGAGCAGACTAGAAAATGCGGCATGAATAACCTACTAGATCTATCTAACATAGATAATCTTCTATGTTGTAAACGACATCTCCAGGCAGCTTTAAGAAATTTACTTATTACAGACTCAGTGAAAATTAACAAAGGACTTGCTCAGAAAGACTATACTCTCTTAGTCGAAGGAGTCAATCCTAATTATTGGGAAGGTTTTAAAAGTTTGGACCAGGAACTGGGGTCTAGGACAATAGAACAGCGCCGCCGCCGTATGATGAAGCGTATGAAGAAAGCCCTAGGTAAATACAAACTAGATAAAGTACAGATAGAACTTGAACAAAAGCTACCACTTAAGTATGATGAACTATTAGGCTTAGATGAAGCAATAGTAACTCTACCTAAAGTTGCATAATGCATCAATCAATAAATAAAGAAAGAAAGTTATGAGAATAATAAATACAAGTAAGTACACGACGAAGTTACATGGAGTAAGGTATATGCTAATCCAGAGACAAAAGAATTTAATACTGTACCAAACTAAGAAGGATACAAAGGAAAAGTATTACCTGATAATTCATACCAAAGGAAAGGAGGTAGAAAATATCTTCTCTGATCATTTAGAACTGATAGATTACTTAGTGCAATGGGAAGGAGATAATCAAGATTTAGATATAGATCTATCCAGGGTAATCCGCTCCATTAAAAGACGTAGAGACAATATTGGTCAGTGTAAGGTTATACAACTTAATGAGAAATCAAAGATTAATTCTAAAACATTAAATAGTAAAAAAGAAAGAAATGGAAAAGCTTAAAAACGTTATCAGTAAAAATGGGTTTACTTACAAGCAAGTTAAAAGAAGTGAGAGGGTCGCCATGTATGAACAATGGGATAAGGATCGAATAGTTTGCTATGAAGTGTTTAGGATAAAAACACAAAAGAAAAGGTTATGGAATGGTAAGCAATTCCCTAAAAAGGAAAGGTTTCTTAGACATAGTGAGTTTGGTTATGGTGCTTATGCGCCGCGAAGTTTGGAAAGGGCTAAAGAGATCTATAATCAGTTGAGACTTTCTTCTGTAACAGGAGATGTTAAAGAGGGTGAAGGTTTAGTACTTAAACTTACTAATAAGGCTCAAATCAAAAGAGCATAAGGTAATTAAGCAGATTTAACAAGATTAGTATAATTAAACTTCCTTGTATGTTAACAATAGTAAACTGTCAGAAAGTATTAATGCAAGGTGGGGCAATGGATGAAGAAAAGGTAAAGAGATTAAGATGTGTATTGTATGAACTCGCCAAAATTGATCTAGAAATATTAGATATTGAGAATCAAAAAGAAAATAATGGTGAAAGCAATATTATATACCCGAGTAAGCACAGACGAGCAAGCTAATAGAGGCTATAGCCTGAGAGATCAGGAAAATAGACTAAGAAGATATTGTGAATTCCAGAAAATAGAGGTAGTCACCCATTTTTAAGATGACTATCCGGCCAAAACATTTTATAATGAAAGATGAAAGAAAGCAGTTGCTAAGATTAATAGCAATACATATATTAGAAACATATAATAACAAAGAATCAATATGTACAAAGGTAATACCTATATCTACACCCGATGCTCGACAGAAGAACAAAGAACACAAGGGTCTAGCCACGAGTATCAAAAAGACAGCTTAATTAGACTAATAAAAACAGAGCAGGGTACAAATCTTTTAGGTACATACTCAGATACTATTACAGGTACTACTTTAGATAGACCAGAACTGAATAAATTATATCAGATTTGTCTTGACAATCCTGGGCATGTACAATATATTCTCGTACATAAATGGGACAGGTTCGGTCGCAATGTCGAAGAATGTCTCAAATGGGTTAGGCTCTTTAGAGAGACTAGTGTCGAAGTTAATTGTCCACACGAGTACATAGACTTTAGGACTGCAGACTTTAACATCATGTTATCATTAAGATTTTCTATGGCTGAAACAGAATCAAGAAAGATTAGTGAAAGGACTAGAGATGGCCTTAACCATAATAGGAGAGATGGCTATTATATGGCAACAGCTCCGATGGGTTATAAAAGGATAAAAAGTGATTCTCACAATTCAAAAGGAAAAAACAAGTTGATTCTTGTCCCAGATGAATCAGCTCCAGTCATACAAGAAATATTCTTAGCTTTTATAAGGGGAGATTCACGAGGCGAGTTATTCAAAACCTATGGTAAAAAATTGAACACAAGCAAAAACGCTTTTTATAATATGTTCTTGAATCCATTATACGCAGGGAAAGTATTCTGTAAAGCTTATAAGAGTTATCCAGAAGCAATAGTTGACGGTAAGCACGAAGGTATACTATCGGAAAAAGAATGGGGTCGAGTTCGTAAACGCCTATCAGAAGATCAAGGTAGCAATAAGGGTAAAAGTTGGTCACAAGTTCAATCGGAGACAAAGGGAGTGTTTTACCTAAAAGGGGTACTCAAGTGCTGCAACTCCGAAAAGTTGATGACGGCTAGCATGTCTACAGGGAGGAGTAAGAAATATGGTTATTACCAAACTCCATCAGGGAAGCGCAGAACCTCTATAAAAATGGAGACTGCTCACAACCTAATACAGAATGCTCTTTCCGAATTAAGCATAGAGTTCGAAGTTTCAGATGTAGATACGATACGCCAAGAAATGGAGGAAATACGAAAGCCGAAACAGTCTATAGTAAGAACTCTTCATAAAAAGCTTAATAAGGTAAAAAACAGATTAAGTAGAGTTGAGGAAGACTATCTAGACAGAAATATTGATGCAGGCACATACAAAAGTCTAATTACTAAGATTACTGAACAAAAGGTATCTCTTGTAGATGATATCAGAACGGAAGAAAGCTATCTTTATGCAATTCCTGAAATTGAATTAGAACATTTAAACAAGATTGCAGATTTACCTCAAATATTCACTAGAAGTAATAATGAGACAAAGTCTAAACTACTGAAGTGTATCTTTCCTGATAAGATTTATATAGATAAGGAAAGTAGGCGAGTTCGAACCACCAGACTTAATTCACTTCTGAACGTAAAGTCCTGTAAATCAACAGATTGTATTGAGTTTATAAATAAAAAAAGGACTGATTCGAAAACCAGTCCTCTGTTGGGTGGAAGACGGGATTCGAACCCGCGACTTTCGGTACCACAAACCGACGCTCTAACCAACTGAGCTACAACCACCGTAAATATCTTTGTTGCTAATCTTTTTAACGACTGCAAAAGTATGCTCCTAAGCTGTATAAGACAACTGTTTTACTTATTAATTTCCTGCGGTTCTCCAACTAGTATAAACTTCCTAGTTACAGGGTTTAAATCTACATTGGCTGGCTTACCATCCTTATCAAGCAAGGTTAAGGTGATATTATTTTCCCCCATTGGTAATCCCTCAATAAAATATGGTTGCCATTTGTCTATTATATGCTCTTCTCCATTGATATCAGCTTTTACGGTATAGCCATTTCCTAAGGTCACATCTTTTAAAAAGAAGTCTAACATAACTTTCTTGGTATCATCACCAGTATAAGTTCCTTTGGGCCTACTGTAAAACAACATAGGTCCAGGTACATCTGCAGATTCAGTAATGGATTTATCAACCACAGTAACTTTTTGGACTATAGAGGCTCCAGGAGACTTAATGCTTTCGTGATAAGACCTTGATAAGAAAGCAAGTATGGTATGTTCCCCATTTTCTACGTCATATACAAATTCTGATATATACTGTGCAGAATAAGGTTTGTTATCTACTATTAGATGTATATGCTGTCCTTTACCGGAGTTTGCGCACATCTTTTGAGGAGCGTCAGAAGTCTGAGAACCTAACTCATAACCCCCGCCAGCCACGTCAAAAGAGAACTTCCCAGCTTTGTAAGCCATATTAGAAAGAGTAGCACCAGGGAAACTAGGCGACGAACTGAATGGACTAATTGTATACTTCTTGGTATTTACCATCTTTTCTATGGCATTAGTAGTCTTTTTTGCTTCATTTTTACAAGAGAACAATAGAGTTGAAGCAAAGATAAGTGTGAGTAAGTATCGCATTTAAGCTTATTAAAGGTTATGAATGACTTTAGATTTCGATCAAATTTAACAATTGATAATAACATTTTGTGCGAAAGAGACAAAGGCTTGTCAAGTAAAATGTTATATATTAGCATTTTTTATCATATGGGCACTTTATTAAGGAATAAGAGGCCCAAATCAGTTGATTGATGCAAAAGCTAGAAGATCACGAAATACTTAGTCTTGTTCATACTGACAAAGAAGCCGCAATTAATGCGCTATTTAAGCAGTATTACAACTATATGTGCCATGCGGTATATAAGATTATAGCAGATTCGGTTACAGTAGAGGACGTAGTGCAAGAAGTGTATTACGAACTGTGGCGAAAAATTGACAGAATAGAAATACAAACATCTCTGAAAGCTTATCTTAGAAGAGCTGCCATAAATAAGGCACTTAACCATATAAGAGATCAGAAAATCAAATTTGATGAAGAAGAGAAGATCCATGAATTGGATCTAGTAAGTAGGGAGGAGGGACAGCAAAATCTTGAATTAGAAGAATTACAAGGTGTCATCAATGCGGCAATTGATTCATTACCTGAGCGGTGTAGAATCGTGTTTTCGATGAGTAGATTCGAAAATATGTCGTACAAAGAGATAGCTCAAAGCCTCGATATCTCAATAAAGACGGTGGAAAACCAGATATCGAACGCTTTAAAAATACTCAGGTCGTCGGTTTATCCCTACGTCACGAGCGGTTGAAAAAAATAATTTTGTTAATAGGGGGTTGCTTCAAATTGGAGTGTCTCGATATCATTAACGGGTAACAATGCAGAAACACACACCATATCACTTGCTTCATAAGAAGCTGACGGGAGAAATAAATTCCGCCGAATCTAATCTATTAGAAAAACTAATGGAAGTAGATATTGACGCTGAATATTCATCACTAGAAAACGAACTGGGCGAGATATGGAACCAGGCAGAAGGATATAATCCTAATGTCGTGTTTAATGCAGAAGCAGCGTTTGCTAAGTTCCAAGATAGGGTACAGAGCGAGCAAGCAGAGCAAACTACTGAGCAAACTCAGGAGCAAGCACCCGAGCAGGTAAAAGATATCAAGACTGAAAATGAAGGACAGCCCGCCAAGGTAATGAGAATGAAACCTTTTGGGAAACTATTGCCTTTGGCGGCTTCATTTCTTCTTCTGATAGCATCATATTACTTTCTTACAAGAGAGACAATGATTACGGAATCGACTCCTAACACTTATGTGATGGAAGATGGTTCTAAAATCTGGTTAAACGAAAACAGTGAGATTTCATTCCCTAAGTCTTTTGTAGAAGATAGAACAATAGAATTATCAGGTGAAGCTTACTTCCAAGTAGCTAAATCTAGCGAACCTTTTTTAGTGAAAACACTAGCTGGTACGGTAGAAGCTATAAGCACACAATTTAACGTAGATACAGATGGCAAAAACATAGAGGTAGGAGTAATAGAAGGTAGTGTAGAGTTAAGCTTTAATGGAGATTCAGAAATAGTAGAAGAAAAGCAAAAAGCGTATAACCAAGATGGCAAGATAGAAGTAGAGGGTATTTCTAGTAGAAATGTATCTAACTGGAGGAAAGCAGGACTCTCATTCAAGTCGGATAATCTAACTACTGTGGTTAATGATCTTCAAACATATTTTGGAGTTACTATTAACGTTTCTGCACAAGGAGTAGATACAGCATGCAAAAATATTTCATCTCCTAATGTGCCTCATAATAGCTCTATTGAGAATTTCTTCGATAATACTTTAGCAATTACTCATAAGATAGACTATACCAAAAATGCAGATGGAAGCTTTACTATTAATGAGTTTAGCTGTAATTGATAAGAATAATTTTTTAAAATATAAAAGGGTCACCGCTATAGAATATAGCGGTGATTTTTTTTGTCCATGACTGAAAATAGGGGACTTATAATTACAAAAGTTAAGTCTCAATGATTCAATATTAGCTTATAGTGCCGACTCAAGAAAAACACCAATAGCTATTTATTATTAATATAGTTTGTGCAGTCCAGTTGTGGCAGATTTTTTGCACTAATACATAGTTGATATGAGTTATATAGAGAGGTACTCACAGCTAATGAATTATGCTGATGGTTACTTGTACTCTTATTAAGGAATGAAGACCAGAAATTAGAATCCTTTCAATATTAAGGAATTGCCAATATGAAAAGGCTGCTACTAACTGTAACATTAATCACATTTACCCTAGTCGGTTTATTGGCTCAAAACTCATTGCCAGATGATGTGCTTATAAACTATTCTGCAAAAAACAAGAGTCTAAAGCAAATCCTGCTAGAACTTAGTGATAAATCTGGCGTCAATATTTCATATAATGATGATATCATTCCCGAGAAGGAGATAGAACCATTCTTTGTCAGGACAAAGAGGTTAGGACTAGTCTTGAAAACCATCTTGGAAGACACAGACCTTCAATACAAAATAGTAGGTAACGAACTGGTCATACTCAAGAACGAATATGCCAATCTAGATGATCTATTCTCACTAAGCGGATATTTATTGGATAAAGAAACTGGAGAGCGGCTACTGTTCGCCAATATTTATGATGAATATGAAAAGAGCTATGGAGTTGTCTCAAATGAGCACGGTTTCTATAGCCTAAAAATACCTAAGGGCGAACGATTAGTGACCTTTTCCTATACGGGTTATCAAAAACAGTCAATTAATATCCAAATGGATGGAGATAAGAGACTTGATGTTGAGCTAGATGGAAGGATACTATTAAATGAAGTCGTCGTCGTAGAAAAACATATTAAACCTAATGAAGAAGTCGAAGACCTGGAAATACTACCAATAGAAAAATTAGGATCTATGTCTTCTCTTGGTGGTGAAGCGGATATACTCAGGATGGCACAATTGCAGTCGGGTATATCAACAGGTTCTGATGGTTTTGGTGGATTAAATGTTAGAGGAGGAAGTACTGATCACAATTTGATTTTGCTTGATGGTGTACCCGTGTATAACGCCGGCCATGCGTTAGGAATATTTTCAATCTTTAATAGTAGCATGATCAAAAGTGCTAAGCTTATCAAGAATGGCTTCCCTGCAAGATATGGAGGTAGACTGGCATCTGTATTAGATATCAGAACAAGGGATGGGTCCTTAAAAGGGTTTCATGGAGATGTCAATATCGGGACAGCTGCCGTGAAAGGCACCGTCGAAGGTCCTATTATAAAAGATAAAGTCTCGTTTTTATTATCAGGAAGGCGTACGATACTAGACCCATGGATCAAACAAGGCAGTGAGTTTTTTACTGAGAATGAAGGCTCGTTTAATTATTACTTCTATGATCTTAATGGTAAGCTAAATTTAAAACTTGGCAACAATAATAAGATCGTTATTGGGTGGTACGGCGGACAAGACCGGTTTAATAGAGATGCAATAGATCCAAGTACCTTCCAGACAGGACCTCTTGCTGGTAAAGATCTAGAGGAGTCTACAGCTAATCTATGGAAATGGGGTAATCAGATAGGTACCGTAAGATGGAACTCTAATCTTGGCAAAAGACTATTTGCTAATCTATCATTGCATTTTAGCAAGTTTGATTTTTCACTTTTTGATAGCTCCAGAAATAAGCTGTTTACACCAATGGAGCAAGATACAACCATAACTTTCGCTGCAAGTCTTTTTAAATCTGAGATAAAGGATTATGGTGCCAATCTAGACATCAATTACTTGATCAGTAATAACTACTCGCTAAGGGTAGGAGGTAATGCCATTATTCATCAGTTTAATCCAGGGATCATTACACTTAATGATAGAGATTATCCTGATTCTGATAATGTGTTCTTGACTAACAGAGATCTTGAGGATGCCTTACAAGAGCCTAATTTGCTTGGAGATGAGTATAGGCTGTACATAGAAAATGAAGTAAAGTTAGGTCCACTGAGTTTTAATCTAGGAGCTCATGGATCAATGATAAATACCGAGTCTGAGACCTATACCTCTCTGCAACCAAGATTTGCGATGAATCTTAAGTTAGGTGACAGAATATCCTTGCAAGGTGGGTTATCTTATATGAATCAGTTTTTGCATCTTCTTACTAACTCAGGTCTGGGATTACCTAATGACGTATGGCTCCCATCTACCAATAAAATTAAACCTCAAGAATCACGTCAAGCAAGTGCAGGAGCAGAGATCGATTTTGGGAAAAATCTATCGCTGGGCTTAGGTGGTTTTATAAAAGACATGAAGAATGTAATATCTAGTCAGGAAGGTGGAATCTTTTCAATCGTTGAGACCAAGGACTGGGAGGATAATATAGAGACAGGTACTGGCGAGGCTTATGGTGCAGAAGTAGATCTACGCAGAAGATTTGGTAAAGTAAATGGCTGGGTAAACTATACTTATACAAAATCGACGAGGCAATTCGAAAATTTAAATCAAGGAAAAGTATTTCCTGCGTCCTTTAATAGGAAGCATAGTGTCAAGCTAAACTTTTTGTATCAGGTTACTGAAAATGCTGAATTTACATTTAACTGGACCTATGGCACCGGGCTATATTATAGTTCTCCTGATAGATATCTAAGAGTAAACGATGATAGACCTGTACTTATACCACTGTATACAGAGCTTAACAATGCACAACTTCCAGAATATCACAGGTTAGACATCTCGTTTAATTTTTACAACAAGTACAGCTGGGGTCAGCAGAAGATGAGTATTGGAGTATATAATGCTTACAATAGGACAAATCCACTTTTTATTGAAGTAAAGAGAAGTTTGTTAGACCCAAATGATATTGACACATTTCAAACTTCACTGTTTGGGATTTTACCTTCATTCAGCTACAACTTAGCGTTTTAAATTAGCCTTGTTAATTGTAAGTACGCCATACTTTACTCAGCTCAATTTTTCTTTTAAAGCATTTGTTCTATGAAAATTAGAAGTATAAATACTGTAATGATCTTCTATTTTTATAAAATAATTCAGGCAACGATAACTAACGATTGACTATCTGTGTAAATCTAGAAGAGTTTTTAGCTTTTATGTATAAATAGGAAGGTTCAATAAAAGGTTACTAGAGGTGTTTTCAATGTAAGGAACAGGACAAATCCATTTTTTATTAGAGTTAAATAAAGTTTATCAGAACCAAATGATATGGATGTTTTTCCTAATTGAAGCGCGTTTAATATTACCTGCATTTTGCTATAATTTAGCATTTTGATATAGTCAATATGGATTATTTATAAGGTAATCATTATCAACTAAATAACTAGCATGGTTTTTGTTTTACTTGGAGTGATAGTCAGTTGAAACCGCTAACAATAGATTGGCAAAACAACAGACAATTAATTGTAGACATATGGTTTAAATTTGCTTTTGTTAAAGCGACTTAAAAATTATGTCTTCGTGACTTTATTTAAATATCATTGTCAGAGTTTATAGAAGAGTTGAAACTAACACCCTAGTGAAGAGATTTATCTACATATTATCCATAGCGGTTATAACCGCGGCGTCTTGCGTTGAGCAAATAGATAACCCAGTTGTGTCATTGGAAGGGGATAAGCTTGATTTAGAGAGTATAATCTCACCTAACGAGCCCATTCAGGCCGGTGTTAGAATAAGTTATGCATTAGGATCTAAAAGTAGCATATCATATCCCGAGTCTGCAGAGATTGAATTAATGGGTGAAGGATTGCAAGGAAGTAGTTTAAGATTTTCATATAAAAGTAGTTCCAATAGATACATACTAAGAAATCAAGACTTTAGACCTAAAGTCGGTGGAGAATATCAAATCAGAGCTTTCGTACCGGATACAGATATTGATACCATTTTGTCATCAACTATAATCCCTGCTCAAGTCAATATATCCGATGTAAGGATCGAAAATGTTGAAGTACAGGATGTTAATGGTACTAATGATTTCTTTTTTGATATTACTATAGAAATAGATGAGTCTGTTAATACAGCAACATGGTTACACATCAAGCCTACTTATAGAACAAATACTAGCGACGAGTATCAAAAATTTCAGGTTTTAGATGTAGAAACTAATAAAAATGCGGTAAGTGCGCTTTATTTAGAAGAAGGAGTGTTTGTTGACATGACTAAATTAGATGGTAATACATTTACATTTCCAGTATCTACGCTGGTACCAGTAAAATCGGGTACTTTAATAAAGAATTTATATTTCGAGACTAGGTCTACTACCAAAGATTATTATAAGTACCATCAAACAAGAGCAAGGCAAATTAACAACTCGGATTCAGGTCTAGGGTCGCCTGTAACGGACTTTACCAATATCGAGAACGGATTGGGAGTTTTCGCTGGATATAGCTCTTCTAACTACAATACCAAGTTTTAATCAAGTATTCATAGGGGTTTTCTTGTCATTTACGTGTCAGTTTATATGTAAGGCATATTTCTGATGTGTCAATTGAGTTTTAAATGAGAATGAAACCTAAACATGAAAACAAACCTAAAAACTGACATTTTCGAAAGAATACATTTCTTGAGAGAATTTCCTTTATTTGATTCTTTATCTGAAGGTGAGCTGTATCAGCTTAGCCAAAAGGTTGAAGAGAAATTAACAAGAAAGCATCATTTTATCTATTTAGCGGGAGATCCTTGTGTCTCTCTGTTTTTTCTGTACAAGGGGACTGTGAAAATCGGTATCCACTCAGAAGACGCCAAAGAAGTGATAAAAAATATTATTCACCCGATGACAATGTTTGGAGAGTGGAGTGCACTTGGCGAAGAAAAGAGAGCTGAGTTTGCGCAAGCGATGGACCATAGCGCTCACTACTTCGTACTTAATTCTGATATCTTCAAAGAGCTAATGAGAAATAACTTCGAGTTTAGCCAGAAAGTATTTATGATGCTAGGCCGAAAGTTGAAGAATACAGAGAGGAGACTAGAGTCTCTAATCATAAAAGATGCTAGAACAAGAATCATAGAATTCTTAAAAGATAATGCTAAGAACTTTGGCAGACAAGTAGGTTTTGAGATGCTACTAAATCATAGTCTTACTCAGCAAGATATTGCCAACTTTACTGGTACATCTAGACAGACAGTAACATCTGTGCTTAATGATCTAAAGAAAAGCAATCAAATACACTTTAAGAGAAAGACGATTTTAATTAGAGACATGTCTTCACTCGCTTAGTATGTAAAAAAGATATACACGCTATTATAAACCTTATTGAGACCTGCTTTTTAGCGGGTCTTTTTTATTTGTGAAAAATTTTTGAGTTGATGTAAAGAAAAAACCTAAACAGAAAAGCAACTAGAACCCCAAAGCCCCTTTCAATAGATATCCTGGCATAGCTACTATGGTGACTTTTAGATTGCTATAACTTGAGTCCAAAAAATTCTTGGTTAAAACAGTAATTACGACCATGTAAAAGAAACATGTTGAATAATTGCGTAGTAGATGGATTAAATAAGGGTCGCTTAAAAAGTACTCACACTTTACGCCTAATTTATTCATAATTCTAAAACCAATAATAAGAAAGGACGGGAAGACTTTTACAGGTCGGTGTATAAAATTTAAGACCGATTGATCTCCCTAGTAACTAATGTCCTATTCACTATGGAATTAGTTATTATGTAATTGCATTTTAAAATACATTTAAACGCCCATTAGGGCTTGTCCTATAAGGAATAAATAAAAAAATAGTTCTTGCGTCTGTGCGAGATCGTTACCTTCCTTCTAAATTTGGATTTCTAAAAAAAGAGTGAAAACATGAAAGCATCTGATTTATTTGTAAAAGTACTAGAAAACGAAGGTGTAGAGTACATCTTCGGTATTCCGGGAGAAGAAAATCTTGATTTTTTAGACTCACTGAAAGGCTCTAAAATAAAATTAATTTTGACTCGTCATGAACAAGGAGCGGGATTTATGGCTGCGACTTATGGTCGATTAACAGGTAAGCCAGGAATCTGTTTATCAACGCTAGGACCTGGAGCTACTAATTTTGCAACACCTGCAGCTTATGCTCAGCTAGGGGCGATGCCCATGATGATGATCACCGGGCAAAAGCCAATCCTAAAATCAAAACAAGGTCGTTTTCAAATCGTCGATATAGTTGAGTTGATGAGGCCCATAACAAAAGATACGCATCAAATTGTTAATGGAGATCATATCCCTGCAATGGTTCGAGAATCATTTAGATTGGCAATGGAAGAACGCCCAGGGGCAGTTCACTTGGAGTTACCGGAAGACATAGCAAAGCAAGATTGTGAGGATAGAGTCTATGAAGTAGTAGGACACAGAAGACCTGATGCAAATATAATGGCAATTCAAGAAGCTACAAAAATGATTGAAAATGCTAAAATGCCTTTATTGTTAATAGGCGCAGGAGCAAATAGAAAAAGAACTGGAGAAGCATTGAGTAAATTTGTAGATGAGACAGGTATCCCATTTTTTAATACTCAAATGGGGAAAGGTGTGGTAGATGAACGACATCCTAAGTATATGGGCACAGCAGCACTATCTGACCATGACTTTTTGCATTGCGCAGTCAACAGAGCTGATCTAATTATAAATGTGGGTCATGATGTAATAGAAAAACCACCCTTCTTTATGGAGGAAGGAGGAAGAAAGGTCATTCATGTAAATTTCTTTGCAGCCAATGTAGATGAAGTCTATTTTCCGCAACTAAATGTAATTGGAGATATTGCCACTTCTGTTGACCGTTTAGCTGAATCTGTAAAGGATACAAGTAATTGGGATCTATCTTATTTTGAAAAAATTAAGGGAGAAGTCGAAATGCACTTGTCTAAATATTCAGAGGATACACGTTTCCCTACCTTGCCCCAGCGCTTAGTGCATATTGTAAGAGACCATTTAGATGATAAGGATATTGTCACATTAGATAATGGTATTTATAAAATATGGTTTGCAAGAAATTATAAATGCTATCAAGCTAACACGCTTTTACTAGATAATGCATTGGCTACTATGGGTGCAGGATTACCTTCTGCTATGTTGGCTAAATTGATCAATGAAGATAAAAAAGTAGTCTCTGTTTGTGGAGACGGTGGTTTTATGATGAACTCACAAGAATTAGAAACAGCTGTACGGATAGGTTTAAACCTAACCGTAATTATCCTAAATGATAGTTCGTATGGAATGATCAAATGGAAACAAGAAGCAATGGGATTAGCAAACTATGGATTAGACTATAAGAATCCTGATTTTGTAAAATATGCAGAAAGCTATGGTGCTATTGGTCACAGACCAACAAGCGATCAAAGCTTTATAGAAATATTTTCAAAGTGCTTAGAAACGGATGGCGTTCATGTGATTGATTTGGCAATAGACTATTCTTTAAATCATTCTATTTTGAATGTATTACTAAAAGAGAAGACATGTATTTTATAATTGTAGTATCCTAATTGCTGATTCTATTATAATTATTAGAACAATAGAATTTTATTTCTGTTTGACTGTCACAGCTAAAAAATATGATGTTAGAAGTAAGATCCCCATATGATCAAAGTCTGATCAAGAAAATTCCGTTGGTCGGAAAAAAAGAAGTGAATAAAGCGTTAAAAACTGCTTACGGACTTTTTCAAAATCAATCAAAATGGATTCCTGCACATGAGCGAATTGCTATTCTCGAGCGAACGGCTGAAATAATGAACAAACGTAAAGAGAAGCTCATCAAAATAGCGGCACGAGAAGGAGGTAAACCTTATGTGGATTCTAAGGCAGAAGTTACCCGTGCTATCAACGGTGTCAAAATTGCTGCGGAGCATATTTCTCAACTTAAAGGGGAGCAAATTCCAATGTCATTAAACAAAGCATCTATAAACAGAGTTGCTTATACCACGAGAGAACCGATAGGAGTCGTTTCTTCCATTAGTGCATTTAATCACCCGTTGAATTTGATTATTCATCAAACTGTAACTGCAATAGCGGCAGGATGTCCTGTGATAGTTAAGCCAGCGACTACAACTCCGTTGTCCTGTTTAGCATTTGTAGAAATACTAAACGAAGCAGGCCTACCTGAGGGGTGGTGCCAAGCAATTATTTGTGAAAATGAAGCAGCCGAGCAATTAGTAACAGACAAAAGAGTAAATTATTTTTCGTTTATTGGTTCAGCAAAAGTAGGTTGGTATTTAAGATCTAAACTTTCTCCGGGTACACGTTGTGCTTTGGAGCATGGTGGAGCTGCTCCCGTAATTGTGGAGAAAGATGCAGATATTAAGGAAATGCTTCCATTGTTGATCAAAGGAGGATTCTATCATGCGGGTCAAGTCTGCGTATCTGTTCAACGAGTATTTGTCCATAAATCCATTGTTAGGAAAGTAGCCAAAGGAATGACATTGTTGGCATCTAAATTGGTTGTAGGTGATCAGATGGATAAAAAAACAGAAGTTGGGCCACTCATTTTACCAAGAGAGGTGGATAGAGTAGAGGAATGGGTCAATGAAGCAGTTGAGGCAGGAGCTGAAGTATTATGTGGTGGTAAACGAATTTCTAAAACCTGCTATGAACCAACCATTTTATTAAATCCTCCTAAGGATGCAAAAGTATCTACCTTAGAAATCTTTGGACCTGTTGTGTGCATATACTCTTACACGGACAGACAAAAAGCAATTAAAATAGCGAATAGCTTGGACGTTCATTTTCAAGCATCTGTTTTCACAAAAAATTTGGATATTGCTTTAGATACCGTTAATAAACTCAATGCAACTGCTGTAATGGTAAACGATCATACTGCTTTCAGAGTTGATTGGATGCCCTTTGGCGGACGAGATGCTTCTGGCATAGGAATGGGAGGAATTCAATATTCTATGCACGAGATGACGAGAGAAAAATTGATGGTAATAAAAAGTAAGGTTTTATGAGATCCAATTATAAATTAATGAAGTAGAGAGCTATAAGTCATAAGTACGTGAGTGAAGGTTACGATGGAGGAGGATTTGCAAATATCTTTGATCAGTATATCGTAAAATTTAAAAGCTTGGAAGAATTATCAATTGGAGATTTTTAAACTAACGAACAGTATGACAAAAGGATATTTTATAGTGGCCAATGCTATCTTAATCCAACGTAAAATTCTTAAAGCTTTAAGAGGTTTTCCCTGCTAAAAAATTATGGCAGACTATGTTTTATCTTTAAGGCTTATGAATTATGGCGAGTTGCTTAAAAGAATCAATAAAGAATCTCTATTGAAAAAAAACATGTATAGAAACGCGATGAATCGGAGTATGAATAAGTTGGTTATTTGTTTCTTGACTTTTATCACATTCATATTATGGACTGGATGCAGCACCTCACGTTCACCTTATTATAAAGATTCTGGCGAGTCACAACTTCATGTAGATTTGCCAGAAGATGAAATAGCTCATCGATTATATCTAATAGGTGATGCTGGTGGAATAGATGATAAGGTTAATGAGTCCAACTATGTTTTTGAAGCAGCTAAGGCTCAAATAGAAAGTGATAAAGATGAAAAGTCTCTAGTTTTTCTTGGAGATAATATATATGATAATGGACTAGGCAATAAACAAGATGCTAATCGAAAGGATCAGGAAAAGATAATCAATGCCCACTTAAGGTTAGCGAATGCCAATGAGGGGCTTACGTATATCATTCCTGGTAATCATGATTGGAATGATAATAAAGAGGGAGGATTAGAAGCTATCAAAAGACAATACGAATATGTAAGAAAAGAAAGAGGAAAGAGTAAGAAGATAAAATTCTACCCTAAAAATGGATGTGGAGATCCAGAGGTGATTAAAGTGAATAAAAGGCTCGTATATATATTCATAGATTCTCAATGGTGGGTGCATAACTGGTCTACAGAAAGTCAAATTAATAAAGGCTGCAGTATTGATACGCGCAGGGAGTTTTTAGATAAGATGAAAGATATCCTGGTAGAGCATAAGAATAAAAAAATAATGATCATGCTGCATCATCCATTTATATCTAATGGAGAGCACGGTGGAAATTTTGGAGCTGATGATCATCTATTTCCCTTAAGAAAATTGAATAAAAAGCTTTGGGTGCCTATACCATTTATAGGTTCCATGTACCCACTGTTTCGACAGCTAGGAGGTACTAATCAAGATGTGTCCCATGAGAAACTTCAATATTTAAAGAAAGAGCTAGAGAGAATTATTAGGTTATATGATGTAAGTCAAGCAACTTTTATATCAGGTCATGATCATTTGCTACAGCACAGTATGGAGCAATTTGTTTTTCAAAAGTATCCTATAAATTATATCATAAGTGGTTCTGGATATAAGAAAGGGTATGCATCTCGCGGGCCAACCGCTGAGTATGTTCAAGCAGATAGAGGCTATGCTGTTATACATTTTTATGAAAATGGAGGGACTTGGTTAGATTTTTATACGGTATCAAAACAGGATAACAAAAAAACTCTTCAGTATAGGAGACAGCTTTACGAAGCCCTTCCTTCACTTACAGAGTTTACATCATCACCTAACCTTAGAAAGTCTGATCAAACAATCACTTTAGCAGTAAATGAGAAATTTGATAAAGGATTTATTTATCGCAGTTTAATGGGTACCCAATATAGAGAGTCATGGACAACACCAGTTAACGCAGAGGTTTTTACGCTGAATAGATACTTTGGAGGTTTGACTCCGACGAAGAAGGGAGGAGGCTTATTCTCTAACACCTTAAGATTAGAAGATAAAGACGGCAAAGACTATGTGCTTAGATCTATGAATAAAGACTTTTTTAAAGCAGTACCTAAAAATCTTCAACATCTTGATATCTTGAAATTGTATTCAGATCAGGTGACAGCTTCTATTCCATATGGTGCCTTATACATAGCGGAGCTATCAGAAAAAATAGGGATCTACCATACTTCTCCCAAGATGGTCTATCTAGAAGATTCTTCCCAACTAGGTCCATTTGCACCTTACTTTGCTCCAGGTCATTATATTTTAGAAGCAAGACCTGATGGAGACTGGAGTGATTCGGAGTTATTTGGGAGTAGCGAGAACATTGTGGGTTATAACGATGTCATTCATAATCTTAGAAAAAAGACTACCCATTTCATAGATCAAAGATGGGTACTAAAATCAAGATTATTTGATATTCTAATACATGATAGAGATAGGCACGATGACCAATGGAGATGGGCGAGCTTTAAGGAAAATGGACAGACTATCTACCGACCCGTTCCAAGGGATAGGGATTGGGCATTTTTTAAGTATGGAGGTTTGATACCTGGCTTGATCGGCAATGTAGTCGATAAGAAACTTAAGTCCTTTAAATCAGGATCCATAGATGTAAAATCTCTTGCTACGAATGCTAATAATTTTGACAGATATTTTCTCGATGATCTTACATGGGATAACTGGGAGGAAGTCATTGATGCATTTCTTGCGGAAGTAACTGACGAAGCACTAGAAAGCTCCATACTAGCATTGCCAGAAGAGATAAGACCTTATCTAACTAAAGAAATAATCCCAAGACTCAAGGCTAGGAAAAAAATATTGAAGAAGGAAGTCAAAAAATATTATGACTTTATGGCAAAAGAGATAGACCTAATAGGAACAGACGAAAAAGATATTTTTGAGATCAATATGGAGCAAAATGGAGATGTGGAAGTTATGATCTATAGAGACAGTAAAAAGAATGGTAAGGTCAAGAAACATGGAAGAAGGATCCTAGCTGCAGAAACTGAAGAAATAAGACTTTATGGTTTATCAGGAAAAGATAAGTTCGATATCAATATTGTTGGGACGGGACACCCGAGGATTAAAATAATAGGAGGTAGCAGTAAAGATGATGTGAATGTGACCGGTAATACTAATGAAGCAAAACATATTTTAGTATATGATGAAATAGATGGAATGGATATTTCTAATGCTGGACATATTGATGATAAGAGGACTGATGAGGATCTACAAGTCAATGAATATGATCGAATAGCGATGGTCTATGACACAGGTTTGCCCTGGCTAACAGTAGGAGTTGCTCCTGATGAAGGTTTTACATTTGGCTTGGGATTCAGTTCTATAAAACATGCATGGCGTAAGTCACCATTCAAATCAAGTCATCTATTTAATGGTCAAATTACGCCTGGTAATAGATTTAGTCTTAAAGCGCAATACAAAGGAGAGTTTGTAGATTTATTTGGAAATGATTTTGGATTCGCTCCTTCGTTTAATATCGAAACTCCAGATAACATCAATTACTTTGGTCTAGGCGAAAATGAATATAACTCAACGGATCGTAGTGCAGATAATTGGGTTCAGCTATCAAAGTATGTTGTTAATGCCCATGTGATACGGAGATTTGGGGCCAATGGAATAAGAGTAAGATTTGGTCCGACTTATGAGGGATACAAGATTGATGATGAAGATGACCCAACGAATGTGCTAAATGTATTACTGAATCAAAATGAAGAGAATATTACAACAGACCACTTTATAGGACTAGAGTCAGATATAAAGATAAGCACGCTTGACAGAGCCGATAAACCGAGTAAAGGTATATTGATCAGAGGTTTGATCAAGCAGCAATATCATACTACTGATAAGAATAATACACTGAAATTAGGAGCCAACTTTTCATGGTTTACTCCACTCTCGGTTAGCAATGACATTACGTTTGGTAGCAATACGGGCTTTGAAACTATTCTAGGAGATCCACTATTTTATCAATATCCTGCCATGGGTAATAATAATCGACTGAGGCCATTCAGGAACGAACGCTATAGAGGAGAGACAGTTCTCTATCAACAATTTGATGTACGATTTAAACTCTTTAATTGGAACAACTCTATTCTTCCATTTTCTGTAGGTGGCATTGGAGGGTATGACCTTGGCCAGTCTTATTTCCAAGGCGAAATGACTGGTGGAGTTAAACATGGTTGGACTGCAGGCCTATCATATGACCTTGTTAATTTATTTGTATTAAGTACATCCTTGTCAGGTTCCGAAGAAGGTAAATATTTCAAATTTGAAGTGGGCTATGCCTTTTAATAACTAGATTGATTTAAGCTCCTGTCAAATATCCTAGCAAGAGCATTATAGATCGGTCGATACAGGTTTCTGATCTTCAATCCTTTTAAACTTGAGGATGTTAGCTTTAGTAGAATTAGCTTCGTTACTGATATGCATATCACCTTTGTCATCAAACGAGATACCTTCTGGTTGTCCAAAAATATGCTTGGGTAAAAAGTAGACTCCTATTATTGTTTTACGATTATCCATTACTACAAGCATTTTGCCTCTAGAGGATATGATATAAATATTGGTGCTAATAGGATCTATGGCAATACCTGATGGTGCAAATGATCGCAAACGAGAATTAATAGTCAATTGACTAAATTGATCAATACTTAGATTGAGTATTGTCAGCTCTTTAGTTTCTTTCTTTAGGTCGATCAGCTTATATGGAGTTTCATTAAATTTATTTTTCTCCAGGTCAAAGCTGTAGATTCCTTTGGAATTATCATCTTTGTTTTTCTTCATTAATTGCCCCTTGCAGGCTAAGAGGAGTTGATTTTGTCTAGAGTCAAAACACATACCCTCAAGATCATTTCTCCCTGATAATGGAGTGTCATACTCCTTAATTTTTTTTCCCTGCTTTAGGTCTATTACTTTTATATTTCCATTACTTTCACCGACATAGATAGTATTATCATTACTAGCTACTGATTCATAATCTCCTTTCTTGCCAAAGTCAGTCTTAGACACAATCTTATCTGTCTTAAAGTCATAGCTATAAAGAAATCCTTTTTCATCATTAATGGTTAATATTTGATTCTCTCTATGTGAGCTTAATCCAGAAATTTCTCTCAACTCCTGAGGCATAATATAAGTCGTGTCTGGGTTAGCTACATTGAAAGGCAGGCTAAATTGAGCCAAGTGAAACCCAGAGAAATTATTCTTAATACTGTTGCTCTTGACTAGATATAAAAGCCCAGAGATAAGCAATATCGTAAGGAACGATATGAGATACATTTTCGAGTCACTCATTATTACTTAGATGGCACTAAAATAAATAACAATAAATATAAAGCTGAACATGGTAAGTATTATGCCACTTGCAAAAACAGTGTAACACCATCTTAATCTACTATATTTTCTATCTAGATCTATACCTACATCATACAGATCTGTAAATACAGCTTTCTCAAAGGCTATATCTTTGTTTAAAAGATCGCTTGCTTGATCAACAAATTCATCCTTAGATAATCTCGCAAAATTCTTAAAGTAAAAAATACTAGTTTCTCCGGAGTTCAGTTTTTCTTCACTTTCTTCGTCTTTGGGATTAGCCGAAGGCCTTGTTGCTAATGTGGCAAAAAGTATAGTGATAGCACAAGTAACGGCAAGGATAATTATTGGTATTATGTAACCACTTAAATTAATTACATAGCTTGCAAATAATGGGATTAGAATTGTCAAAAGAATCGAATTGACCGTAATCATTATACCTGCTTTTTTATCGGCAATACTTAATAGATCAATTTGATTTCTTGAAGAGGTCTTCACCATCGTCATGGCTCTTTTATTATTAGTAATTGAGGACGCTGCTTTCTTTTTTTGAATATACTTTACGAGTTTAGTCTTGTTTTGTATTTTCTCAGGTAACCGCTTTTCTGTTGCGAGATAAGAGAAATACCTAGTATTGGTTAGATAGTCTAGTATCGCATTGTATTTCTCAAAGTTGCCAACTGATGTCGCAAAATAGAATTCAAACTCATCCACTAGTTCAGTGAGGTTCTCAACAAATTTCTTCTTTCCAAATATTGTAGCCACTGCATCGTGCCCTATTTTAATAGGCATCGAATAATGTCTATCTATTGGTACGGAGTATTCAGATAAGGCTTTTGATAATTGAGACTTGTCAATAGTAGATAAATTAAAATCATCGTAAATTTTCTTTTCGTCTATTAATTTCTTCTTGTTACCCAATTTATCAAAATCCTGCTCTTCTGCGAGTGATGCCTCGAATAGGTTTATCATTCTAAAATAGAATAGCAAAATATAAACTTTAGTTACCACAAATTCATACCTGGAAAGTCCCTCTTTTTTAGCATACTTTTTTGCTATTGAAATTGTATTAATTACTTTCTTGTATAAGTATAATACTTGTTCTTTATTTTCTTCATGACTTATATTCTTTCTTAATGAAATAAAATAAGACTTGAATTTAGGTCTTAAGTCTTCCTTTATAGATTCTTGCATAATTATTCCTAATTAAATTCTGGGTGCAGATCCAATCTTTTCTTTGTGCTCCATGATTTAAATACCGGTGTCGAGAGGTATTTTAAATATACGATGAACAGTAAAAGTAAAAACTTGACCGATATATGACCGACTTAAAATAGTATAAACTATAAAAAAAGCTTGCAAGTCTTTGACTTACAAGCTTTTATAATGATAACGCTCAATGCGCTTGGCGGAGGAGGAGGGATTCGAACCCCCGGTACCCGTTAAGGTACGTCGGTTTTCAAGACCGGTGCATTAAACCAGCTCTGCCACTCCTCCGTTGAGTAATCCACTGATTTTTAAGAACTGCAAAAGTAAATTAATTTCTCGTAGTATAGTTCCAAAATAAGCTAAATTTGGCCTCTATTTTAAGCTATGTCCAAAGCAAAGCCAAAGACTAAAGTTACAAAGACAGGAATAAAGCAAGCCTTGAAGATATTTAGGTATATCAAGCCCTATAAATGGTACTTTATATTTGGTATGATACTGTTAGTGCTTGGTTCTATGATATTTATGTCTATACCTGGATTAGCATCTGAGATGGCTAATGCTGCTACTGGAAAGTCTAAGTTTAACTATTCAGTTAATCAGTATGCAATTCTTCTAGGTATTATAATCTTGATACAAGGTTTATTTGCTTTTCTGCGTACCGTATCATTTGCAATAGTAAGTGAGCGTGGTATGGCAGCAGTAAGAAATGATCTATATGGTACGCTAATCAGGAAGTCCTATTCTTTTTATGAGCAAAGTAGGGTAGGAGAGCTCACTAGTAGACTTACAACAGATATTGAGCAGTTACAACAGGCTTTCTCGATTACTCTAGCAGAGTTTTTAAGACAAATAGTGCAATTGATTATTGGCGTAATCTATCTGGCTTATTTCGCTCCACAGTTATCATTGACCATGTTACTGACCTTTCCATTTATAGTGATCAGTGCAGTAGTATTTGGAAGATACATCAGGAAGCTATCGCGAGAGCGCCAAGATGCGCTTGCGAGTTCTAATACTGTGGTAGAAGAGACTCTCCAGTCATTTAGTGCGGTCAAAGCCTATACTAATGAATGGTACGAATCCATTAGATATAGCAAATCGATAGATGAGGTGGTACAGATTTCCTTGCGATTTGCAAAGATTAGGGGAGTATTCTTTGTATTCATCATTTCTGTATTATTTGGAGCTATAGTCTTTATCCTTTGGAGGGGTTCATTGCTAGTTCAGCAAGGAGATATGTTGATCGGCGATCTATTTGGGTTTATACTTTATACCGGTATTATAGGAGGATCTATAGCTGGGCTAGGCAATCTGTATACACAGTTAGCTGGTGCTATAGGAGCAACTGAGCGTGTGCAAGAGATGCTTGATAGTGATACAGAAGTAGCTATGCAAACGAGCTCTTCTCCTTTGAAAAGATTTAATGGAGATATAGAATTTAAAAATGTAAAGTTTTCATACCCAACAAGAAAAGATATAACAGTTTTAAAGGATATTGATCTTAAAATTCCTTCTGGCTCTAAGGTCGCTCTAGTAGGGCAAAGTGGTTCTGGTAAATCTACCATTGTACAACTGCTGATGCGATTTTATGATTTAGATAGTGGTTCTATCTCTATAGACGACAAAGATGTCAATGAATATGAGATTATTAATTTCAGAAAGAACATTGGTATAGTGCCTCAGGAAGTGTTACTATTCGGAGGATCGATAAAAGAGAATATACTTTACGGTAGGCCTGATGCAAGTGATGCAGATGTGATAGAAGCTGCAGCCCAGTCTAACTCCTTGGAATTTATTGAGTCTTTCCCTGAAAAGTTTGATACCGTAGTAGGAGAAAGAGGTATCAAGTTGTCTGGAGGACAACGACAAAGAATTGCTATTGCAAGAGCGATATTGAAGGATCCAAGCATTCTACTGTTAGATGAAGCAACATCGGCTTTAGATGCTGAATCTGAGCAAGTTGTGCAAGAAGCCTTAAATAATTTAATGAAGGGTAGAACCTCTATTATTATTGCTCATAGATTAGCTACCATCAGAGAAGTGGACATGATATATGTGATCGAACATGGCAAGATTGTAGAGCAAGGTAATCATGAGAGTCTGATGCAATTATCCGATGGTATCTACAAAAGTTTAGCAAATCTCCAGTTTACATTAACCTAAAACAAAGTCAAAATGAATGTTGATAATGGAAGACTCACCGAATATGTAGCAGATAATAATAGATACGATATGATGCAATATCGAAGATGTGGTAAGAGCGGATTAATGCTTCCAATGATTTCAATTGGACTATGGCATAATTTCGGAGATACAGATGACTTCAATAATGGGCAGCAGATGCTAAGGACGGCATTCGATCATGGCATTACACATTTTGATCTAGCCAATAATTATGGTCCTCCTTATGGTGCAGCGGAAGAAAATTTTGGAAGAATGTTTAAAAAGGACTGGATGCCTTACAGAGATCAGTTGATTATATCTTCTAAAGCTGGATGGGATATGTGGCCTGGGCCGTATGGTAATCTTGGGTCTAGAAAATATCTCATAGCTAGTTGCGATCAAAGTTTAGATCGGATGGGACTTGATTATGTAGATATATTTTATAGTCATCGTAGAGATCCTGATACACCTTTAGAAGAGACTATGGGTGCTTTGCATTCGATCGTTCAGCAGGGCAAAGCGCTCTATGTTGGTATCTCCCAATATAATGCAGTAGATACGGCTAAAGCTCATAAGATATTAAAGGAAATGGGAACGCCATTATTAATCCATCAGCCACGGTACAGTATGTTTGATAGATGGGTAGAAAACAAGCTGATGGCTACACTTAAAAAAGTCGGTGCAGGAGCAATTGCATTTTCTCCGCTAGAGCAAGGAATCTTAACTAGTAAATATCTCAAAGGTTTTCCTAAAAACAGCAGAGCTGTCAAAGACGGTAGATATCTTAACAAGAATAACATTACAAAAAAGGTAATAGAGAAAGTAAAAAAGCTAGATGCGATTGCAATTAAGCGAGGTCAAAGTATGGCTCAGATGGCTATCGCTTGGCTACTCAAAGATCAAGGGATCACATCTGTTTTGGTTGGTGTAAGTTCAACCAAGCAGCTAAAAGAAAATATCGGTTCTTTAGATAATTTGAAATTTAGTAAATCAGAGTTATTGGCGATCAATAAAATCTTAGGTTGAATTGCCAAAGGATGTTTTATGAACCTGCTTCAATTATGATTAATTTGATTAAGCACACCTGATAAATTATTAAAAATTTAAACTTATGTCAAAGTTATATCAGCTGTGCTGATGTATTTATCTCGGACGTTTGAATTTTCAATAATTATTTATAGGGTCGGGTAGTAGTGTGTGGTAGATTTATATGTGTAAGGGAGCCCATAATTGTGGTGCCAAGACTTTGGCCTGTGTTGAGTATATGTCTGCCAGACTCAATTGAAAGTGTACTCAAAAGCTCTTGATTAAGTCAATGTTTGTTAAGCACATCGTAGAGATTAACTTGCTTTGACGGCGAGTAGTCGTGATAGGAATCCTGGCTGATATACTTTCCTGAAGCATCACAAAAGGATAGTGTATATTATTTCAATTTTCAGAGTTGCTTGCAGAATGGTAGTACAGCTTATCAGCCTCTTCAATTAATTCATTCCGCTGTACTGCTGACACGTCCTTACCGCCACTGAGTATGAAGCATTCTGCTCTGCAGTGAGTCTCACTGGATCCTTTATTATGGAGTACTTTGCTTTCTTTTCAATGAGAGTAAGGAGGTGTTTGCGCTTAGTGGTATACTTTCTTTAAGCTTTTGTGCAATGACAACTCATATTGTGATCTATTGCGATTCGTGTGTTTGAGTTCAAACTATACCGTTTAACTTGGTTACATATTGGTATCTACTTCCTTATATATATAGAATTAAATAGATTGAATGCTATATAGGATGGCTCGTACAATTGAAAATAAGAAGTAAAAAGAAACACCAACTCGTTGAAGAAAGAGAAAGAGATCATCCGATCTATTATAAATGGTAATGAAAAAGCATTTGCCAGTCTATATGACTTCTATTCGGAGAAGGTTTACAGTACCGCCTTGAGTTATACTAAGAATGTCGAGGAGGCGGAAGAGATTACGCAAGATGTCTTTGTAAAGGTCTACCAAAGTGCTGCCAAGTTTAAGGGTGATTCTACATTGAATACTTGGATCTATCGTATCACCGTAAATACTTCCTTAAATTACATAAAGAAGAAAAACAGATTCACTTTATTTAAAGCCATGAAAATAAACACAACACCGATAGATTTTCAACATCCAGGTGTTTTGTTAGAGAACAAGGAAAATGCGGCTATGCTATATAAAGTGATGGACTGTCTGCCTGATACGCAGAAGACCGCATTTGTATTAAGTTATATTGAGCATCTACCAAGGCAAGAGGTTGCAGATATCATGAAAACTTCGTTGAAAGCAGTCGAGTCATTACTACAAAGAGGTAAAAAGAAAATGCGAATAGAATTAGAAAAATCATACCCGCATCGAAGGAATTTTAAAAATTAATTGTCAAAAGAAAAAAAATAGTATGGATGACAATAAAGAAAAGTGGATAGAGGAGGTCTTTCAAAGTATGCAAAAGAGCCAAAGGGCACAAGTTAGACCTGAGCTTTTTCAAAATGTAAAAAAGGAAATTGCTGCTCAAAGCATAAAAATCATACCGCTACCTCTATTAAAAAAGTATGCAGCCGTAGCTGCTGTAGTACTACTAGTAAATAGCTCGGTTTTACTATACTACGATATATCCGAAAAAGTATCACGGGAAGATATTGCTACCCTAGAACCTTACAAGGATCAGCTAATTACTACTTATTTAATTTATGAGTAATGAATAAGACAAAATTTTACAAACTCACTACCTGGGGATTGCTCTTATTGAATGTAGCTGTATTAGCATTCTTCATTCTGACAAAACCTAAGCCCCATCATCTTGATTCTCGCGGTAAAAATTTTAGTGCGGAGGTAACTGATATCCTTAATCTTAATGATCAACAAACATCAAGTTTTAGAAAATTAGCTAGTGAGCACCATCAAAATATGAAAAGGATCCAAGAGCAACAACAAAAATTGCTTGAAGGATATTTTGAAAGTATTGCTAATACTTCTTTAGGTGAGAATAAAGAAATTGCCACAACACAACTCCAACAACTAGAAAGACAAAAACTAGAAGTAACTTACCAGCATCTTATAGATATTAAAGACCTTTTAAATGATGATCAAGATGCTCATTTTCAAGAGTTCATAAAGACCTTCATGGTCAAAATCATTAAAAAAGGGAAAAAAGGTCCACATCCACCGAAGGATATGCGATAAGCATTTGTCTAAAAGGAAAATAACTAAAATAATATTCAATGAAATATTCAGTTTTTTCCCTTATCACAATTCTATTTGGCTTTTTTATTATTCTTTTTTCTGCTTGCCGAGATGATGATCTATGTACTGAGCTCACTTGGTATCAAGATGCAGACGGTGATGGATTAGGTGACCCAGATGTAACTTTTAGTTCATGTGAAGCACCATCTGGATATGTAAGCAACTCTGATGATCTTGACGATACGGATAGCACTAACACGTTAGTCCTAGATGTAGATGAAAGTTTGTTTCAATCCGATGGCTCTAATCTAACAATCACTACTGTTGATTGTACGCTCTCGGATGGCACGGTAACACAATGCTATCAGATAGTCACTAATAGTACGCCTGCAGATCGTGATATGGGTCCATGGTGCCCAGACAATATAAATGATGATGCCAGTGCTGGTGGAATATGGCTAGAGGGGGGTGAGGTCTATGATGTAGATGGTGCATTTGTTCAAAATATGGCTACCTTCTATAATGACGATACCTGGTTAATGTATGATGATAATGGGGATATATTTGTTACCGAAACGGAAGACGATTGCATCAATGCGGCTAATCCAAATGTAGGAACTGCCTACCAAAACTTTTGTGTAGAATGCTTGCCATCTTATATCACGGATATATCTAATACTTGGTTGATACCGATAACTCCTGTATATCAAAATAGCCCTACCTAATATCAGACTAGACCTGGCAGACCTGGAGAAACTAGTGTCCCTTCTAGTCGTGGTATTGCGCTTAATGGCGTAGAATTCTCTGTTCCAGCCCCTGTGAGTAATATTCTTGGTGCATATACGCTTGCTCCATTTGATGATGCAGGTGGACATATCAATGTCAATCAAGGATATCACTATCATGCTGCAACTGGTATAAGTCATTCTGTAACGCAAAGTGATGGGCATGCCCCACTAATCGGATACGCGCTAGATGGTTTTGGAATCTACAGTACACTAGATGATAGCGGAAACGAAGCTACAGACTTAGATGACTGTAGAGGGCACTCTGATGACATAAGAGGCTATCACTACCATGTAGATGCGGCTGGTAACAATAATTTTATCAACTGTTTACACGGTGCTTACGCTAATTAGATCTAAGATCGCAATCAAATAGATCATCATGAAATTTACAATTGGAATCCTCTTACTAAGTTTTTCGCTTATCGGATGCAGTAGCCAGAGATCATCAACTGTTACGAATGCGATCAGCATCGTACAAGAAGTGAATCCTGAGTACTTTACATCTGCTAATAAGAATAATAAAGTAACTAAAGTCCCTTGCACTTTATCTGATGGTACTAAAACGGAGTGCTATCAAATCGTTACTAATGGTACACCTACGGATCACCAAATGGGTCCATGGTGTCCAAGTAATATATCAGATAATGCGAGTGCTGGTGGAATATGGCTGAAGGACGGCGAAGTCTATGATGTTGATGGAGCGTTTATCAAAGATCTAGCTGACATCTACAAGGATAGCAAATGGCAAATGTATGATGCCAATGGAAACATTTTTGTAACTGAGACAGAAGAAGATTGTATAAATGCAGCAAACCCTCAGGTAGGAGAAGAATATGAAAATTTCTGCGTAGAATGTTTGCCGTCATACATAAATGATCTATCTCGAACTTATATCATTCCGACAAAACCAATTTTCACGCTCAATCCTGTTGCTTTTATGGGAAGAGGTGGAGGTGGCCCTAGACCAGAAAGAAGCGACAGACCAGAAAGAGGCGACAGACCAGAGCGAGGTCCTAGACCACAGAGAGGTGGAGCTAGCCGCATACCTGCTACTCGAGGTATTGCGCTTAACGGAGTAGAGTTTTCTGCACCTGCACCGCTTAACAATATACTAGATGCCTATACGATCGCCCCTTTTGATGATGCAGGTGGGCATATCAATGTGCATCAAGGATACCACTACCACACGGCTACAGGAGTCAGTTATTCTGTATCGCAAAAAGATGGACATGCACCGCTGATCGGTTATGCTATGGATGGTCACGGCATTTATGGTGGTGAAGATAAGAACGGAAAAGAACCTACAGACCTAGACGAATGCAGAGGGCATTTCGACGAGATCAGGGGATATCACTATCACGTCGACGCAGCAGGCAACAATAATTTTATTAATTGCCTACATGGTACCTTCTCAACTAATTAAATTTTTAAAACTTTAAAACAAAATCAAATGAGAATATTATTAATTATGGCTTTAGGAACTATGTTCACATTTAGTTGCAAGTCCAACAAAGTAACAACGGAAAATACTACTACTAATGTAGAAAACGGAAGAGGTGAAAGAGGTGATCGTGGAGATAGAAAAGGTCCACCTTCAGTAGAAGAGGTATTCAAAATGGATGCAAACAAAGATGGCAAACTTGCAAAGACTGAAATAGAAGGACCATTATTGAGAAGATTTGATACCATAGACAGTAACAGTGATGGATTCATCACAAAAGAAGAATTTGAAAACGCGCCAAAACCTGAAAGAGGACAACGTGGTCGTAGAAACAATTGATTATGGAAAAGAAATTTAAATATCTAATAGCTAATTGCTTGCTACTCATCTCAGTAGTAGCAAGCGCTCATAACCCAGACCTTTCTTCAACCATCTTGGTAGAGAAAGGCGAGAATACATGGATAATACAGATTCGTGCTGCATTGACCGCATTTGAATATGAGGTAGAATCTCACTTTGGTAAAGATGCTTTTGCTACACCAGAGGAATTCCAAGCATTAGTGGTAGAGCACGTGCGAGAAAACTTATCGATAAAATATAAGTGTCATGATGTGGCTGAGCTAAAGGCTGGCAAGGTAAAATTAGGACATGAGACTAGTATCACATTTGAAGTCGTAGGGTTACCAACTAGTATCGAATCCTTAGAGGTAGAGAATAGTAGTTTCAAGCATATCCCAAGAAACCAAAGTGCTTTAATGGTACTAAAAAAAGGGTTTGCGAAAGAACAATTTACCCTTAATGCTAAAAATGAGCATACAGCTAAGTTACAGGTTGCTAATTCTAAATTTGAACTTGCTACTCCAACGAGTAAGGAAAATAATTCTTCAATTTATTTCCTTGCAGTTGCCTTGCTGTTCTTATTAGTCATATTCTTCGGTTATAAACTAGCTAGAAAAAATGGAACTAATTATTCATTTCAAAACAAAGTACTAACAGCATGAAAAGTTTAATGACGGTGAAATTTATTGGGTTTGGTATAGCTGCATTATTCACCTTTATGTTGTTCCCTTCTTGTGGCTCTGATGATGACACTTGTGTCGAGACTACTTGGTATCAAGATAGTGACGAAGATGGCTTAGGAGATCCTCAAGTGTCCGAAATGGCTTGTGATCAACCAGAGGGTTATGTAGAAAACAGTTCTGATGATGATGATAACGTAGCCTCTACCTATGTGATAAAAGAAGTTGACCCTTCGCTATTCTTAACGGATGAAGGCAATGTCAGCATTACTACTGTAACGTGTACTCTATCTGATGGAACAGAAACAGAATGTTATGAGATCAATTCTAAACATACACCTACAGACCATGTTATGGGGCCATGGTGCCCAGAGAACATTGCGGATGGGCCAGAAGCGGGTGGAATATGGATAGACGGACGAGAATTGCATGATGTAGATGGGGCATTCATTGAAAACCTAGCAACATTTTATAATGATGAAGGGTGGAAGATGTATGATGACGATGGTAATGTAAGACGATTTGTTACGAAAGAAGAATGTGAGCAAGGAGCTGATCCTAATATTGAAGATCAATTCACAAATATGTGTGCACAATGTCTACCTGAGTGGGTAAGTACTGAAGTGACCTATCTAATCCCTAAAAGACCCGTAATTCAAAATAGCTCCATCCAGTTAGGTGATGGACCTACGCTGGATGAACGAGGTGTAGAATATGGGCCACTTGTAAGAGGACTAGCTTTTAATGGTGTTAGGTTTGATCATCCCGCTGATCTAAATATTATTCTAAGTGGATATCAAATTGCACCTGTTGATAATGCTGGTGGTCATGTCAATAACCGTTTAGGCTATCACTACCATGGAGATATGGGGCAAAGTACTCGAATAAAGCAGGAGGATGGACACTCTGCCATGATAGGTTATGCCTTGGATGGTCATGGACTATATGCACAACTAGATGACAATGGAGAAGAACCTACGGACCTAGATAATTGTAGAGGACACTATGACGAAACGAGGGGATACCATTACCATGTGATGCCTTTGGCTAACAATGAATTTCTTGAATGTTTCTATGGTGCTTGGGCAGAGTAATAATAATTTTTTAAATAATAGTATGAAAATCGTAATTCAAAATAAGATCATTTGCTTCTGCATTTTAGCGGCATTAACCAATATTACCATATCGTCATGTGGTACAGAGAATGAACTCTGTGATGAGGTAACGTGGTATCAAGATAGCGATGGTGATGGCTTAGGCAATCCTGATGTAAGTTTTATAGACTGTAGTCAACCCTCAGGATATGTCATGAATGCGGATGATATTGATGACACATCAGTAGAAACTAATTACTTAATAGAAGAATCTTTTTTCAACAGTGCATCACTTATTTCTTTTGAAATAGCTTCTGCACAATTGGAAGATGGTACAACAGCGGATTGCTTTTTAATGACCTTTTCAAGCAACCCTGTTGAAAGCGGACCCTTTTGTCCAGAGACCATAGATGACGTTGCAGGTATGGGCTTCTATGATGGTGCGACCAATCCGGGATTAAGAGTTTTTGCCGCAGCCCTACTTAATGATATAGAAGCCGACGGTTATAACATGGTCAATGAAGATGGAACTGTGAACATTGACGACCTGACAAGTGGAATGGGCAATACGGATCAATCCAATTGTTTAGCTGGGGCAGCAGATGATAATATACAACTACGCTTTACCATTCCTGCAGAGCCTAAATTGGCTAACACAAATAATGAGATTGACGAAGTAGAATTTATAGGTATTTCGCTAGATGGAGTGCCAATGAATGGAGATCCTCCTTCAGCAATAAACGGCCCTGCAAGAGGAGGCCCTGGAGGCAACTCTACAGAGATAAATTTTCCGTCTCTTGACCCGTGCGGAGGACACCATGACCCCGCAGGATATTATCACTGGCACTTTGTTCCAGAGGTTATTAATCAAGTATTAGTAGCTAATGGCATCACTGAAATATCATGTACTAAGATAGCACAGACCGATGGCATAAAATTGTTTGGATTTGCTAAGGATGGATTCCCGATTTAAGCATATGCAGACGAACCTAGTGACTTAGATGAATGTGGCGGTAGGACTGCAGCTACAGATGAATACCCTGATGGTACTTATCACTATGTAGCTAGTACAACAACAGCCCCTAATGTTCCTACTTGTCTCAAAGGAGTTGCAGCTCGTGATGCTTTTAGATTTCAATAAAATATTCATAAGAATATACATAATTGGATTGGTCTTTTTGATCATCCCAATTATGTCTTTTGGACACAATCCGCTCGCTGCCAAATATCATATAGCAGCAGGGCAACAAGCTAGCCTATTGACCATCAACTTAAGTCAAGACGGTGTCAATCATACCCTTATCAAAATATATGGAAGAGAACACCTCGACACCATAAGCCAATTAGCATTTGAAGAGTTGATAGTAGAATATATAAAAAATAATTTTACCCTTTACATTGACGATGGTGAGATCAAACTAGCAAAAGGAGGCATAAAGTTAGGCAGTCATCAAACAGATTTAAAGTTCGTGCTTCCTCCAATTATTCCCAATGTAGAAAAAGTAGTTATTTCCATTCCTGCATTTAAAGAAAATGAAAACCATCAAACTATTTTTTCCTATGATCTTAACGGCACAGATCATAAGATCTTGAGCTCTCTTAATAATTTTCAATCCACTATAATGTTATCACAACCGCGGAGGTCATTAAGTTGGATCTGGATACTTATTTTAGGGGTTCTAAGCTTTTCTACTATCATATATCTCAGGTAACTTATCATGATTCGATTTATTCACTTTTGATTATATTCTGTTTTTATTGGTGATCTATTTTCAATGTTCTGATGGTGAGTTGTAGAACAAAGTATAAAGACTACATACATAGAACAGAATAAAAGGAAAAGAAATAAGAGAGATAATAAAGCCTATGAAACTGGTAGGACCTTTATTAAGGTATACTTTAAAAATGCTTGGATATATAAATATTCGGATTTTCGACCTGGGATAGAAGTTGTAGACCGAATGAAGTTTTTGGCTGAACAAGGATTTGGGTTAAGTAGGTTCAATGGCAGACGATTTGGTACTAGATTTGAACCCAACGAAAGATATGGTCCTAGAGGTTATATATTTTGACAATCACATTCGTTACGCTGATGTCTCTCTCCCTACCATTGAATTTTTAAATACTTATTTAGGGGTTGAGTGGGGTAGGACAGTTATATGTGGAATGGAGGACGGAATGTGGCGCGAATGCTCCGTCCTGTGCTTGGCTTATATCTGTCATACACCACTCCTTAGCTTTCGAACGGGCTACGGATGTAGTCGATGTACGGGGGACATCGAAGTGAGCGACACCACGACTCTTTGATCGTGGGTGGGTGAGCCTCTGGATGATGTGCTGTCCTGAAATGTCGCAAACTGTGGAGCGTAAATTAATTTCAAACCGCGGAGTAGCTTGCAGAATGTAAGGACAGCTTATCAGCCACTTCAATTAATTCATACCGCTGTTGTGCCAGTGCCTCCCTACTGCGGGTGAGCTAGAAGCCACCTGCTCTGCTGGTGGAGTCTCACTGGATCCTTTCTTATGGAATTCTTTTGCTTTCTTTTGGTTGGGAGTAGGGAGGTGCTGGCGCTCAGCGGTATACCGCTCTTTGCCCTTCTTATAGAGCTATAGTATCTTTTAAGGAGAGTGAATTCGTAATATATTACCAACTAAAAAAGCAGACTAAATTAAGTTGATCTCTAAATCCATTATTAAGAAATTGATTCATATACCCAAGTTCAAACCTAAACATTTCATTAAGCCTTTAAATTACTTACAGGGCCTTGCAATTTTATGAACAATGATCTTTATTCTACCAGACGAATTTCGTTTTAGACACATCGTAAAGTTTTGCACTATAATATCATTGTTGTCTTTGATCATTTTTACTTTTCCCATTACGACCGCAACATCTGAATTTTCATCGTCACTTAGTATTCCTTCATTTATCCATTCTATTTTTTTCCAATTATCTTTTGCAATACCATAATCATTTGGAAATGTTTTATTCTTACCTATAAGATAGGATAAGACACCTCCATATGTATATCGATATGGGTCCGTGCTATCATGACCGATTTTAAACATCACCTTCTCTTCTTCAAAATTGTAGTTTTGGTCGATATGTTTCTTAGCTGTGGTTTCATAATAACTATTGTCTTCAATAGCTTCAGAGATAGCATTGAAAGAATCACTATAAGCTTTCTGAAAACGAATTATATCAGATTCTAAAATAGGCCTAACAGGCAAATCCTCATATTTTAAAGAAGGCTCCCTATCACATGAAGTTGAGATAACTACAATTACAGCACACAATAGGAGAATTTTTATTTCTTTTAAGTAATTCATAGTTATAATTTATTGATTAGATATACTGATTGACTGTAATTTGAATTGTCTTAAATGTTGCTTTCTTCATGAAATATTTAAAATACTTACTATTAAATTTTATAATGACATTAATATAAATTGGATGATGACTACATTATATGTTTTACATAAGATAGAATTTAGTTCTTAATCAACAAGTAACCTTATTGTTTTTTGTCTGTTATAAAGATATACATTAGAAACACACACGGCATTAGAATGTTGACTTAAGTGCTTATAAAATAGTGGGATTAATTGCAGAAAAATTGGATAAAACGAGCATGGATAATAAAAAAATAAAGCAAGTTTTTTTTGAGAGTTTCCAAATCTGCATTGGCATTCTATTAGCAAGCATAGGTTTAAAGGCATTTCTTCTTCCAAATGGCTTTTTAGATGGTGGTGTTACTGGAATTGCAATTCTAGTAAGCCAACTTTTCGATTTAAATATTTCTGTGGTACTGCTGGTAACCAGCATTCCATTTCTAATAATAGGGTGGAAATCCTTAACCAAAAAAATTGTTTTAAAATCTTTCCTGTCGATTATAGCTTTAGCGATATTAATTTATTTCGAAAATTTCACCTCCATTACAGAAGACAAACTTCTCATCGCTATTTTTGGTGGTCTTTTTCTAGGGGCTGGTATCGGAATAACTATCAAAAACGGAGCTGTTTTGGATGGGTCTGAAATATTAGGAATATTTATCAATAACCGATTTGGGATAAGTATTGGTAAAGTTATATTGCTTTTTAATATTATCCTTTTTTCGATAACTGCAGTCTTGATTTCTGTAGAAGTTTCAATGTATTCTATATTGACCTTCTTAATTACTGCAAAAATTATTGACTTAATGATCGAGGGTTTTGAAGATTATGTTGGACTTATGATCGTTTCTGAAAAATCAAATGAAATAGAAACTAGCCTGATAAAACAAATAAGTACAGGAATAACGAAATACAAAGGGTCACAAGGTTATGGTCAAAGAGGGCAAAGATCTCATGATGATATTATTCATACAGTAATTAATCGAATTGATATAAACAGAACTTATCGCTTAATCGAAAAAATAGATGATAAAGCATTTATAATTGAATTTGATGTAAATAAAGTACAAGGAGGTATTCTTAAAAAGTACCTAAGTAAATAAAACTAAAAAATACAACTAAGTAAATCTATAAACATTGGAATTTATGAAACTCTATATCCCCTTGCTGCATAGGAGTATGACTCAAATAACTGAACAAATCATGTGAAAAGTTAACTAGCACAAAATGGAATTATCAGATGAACTAAATCACTTCCTTAAGGAGTATAGTGCATACGAAACAAAAATCTTAAAACCAACCCTCAAAGAAATTAGTGATTGTTTGAAGGAAATGGGTAGACCTGAATTTTGGAATAAGTATATGACAGGTAAAGGTGTCGCCACACCATCACCTATTAAACAAATATTGTCTCGCATAAAGCAACCAGACAAGGTGGTAGAAAAGATTTTTCGAAAACCTAAACTATTTCCAAACAAGCTGTCATCCAATAGTCTAAAAAAAATGCACGATACAATTGGGTTAAGAATCATAGTCTATTTTTCATCCCAGTTATCATTGATTGACAGAGAATTAAGAAATTCAAGTTTCTTTGAGTTAGATGATAGCAATCCGCCAGAGGCCTTTTTTGAACCAGATAAACTTGCTAGATTAGGACTATCTCATATTGATAATAGACAAAAAGAAAGTGGCTACACTTCGATCCACTATATGGCTCGACTTAAAGAAAGTTCTGTTCTTCCGGCTGAGCGACCTGTATTCGAAATACAAGTTAGAACACTTGCTCAAGAACTATGGAGTGAATTGGAACATGTCCTATCATATAAAGCTGAAACAAGACCAAATTTATCTGCGAAACGGAGATTTCAAATATTGAGTAGGGATGTCTCAGTTATTGATGAGCATTTTAATCTACTGTATGAAGAGCTAATTCATAATCAAGAAATTGTTGAATATAAAGACTCCGACATTCTAACATTTGAAAATACACCGAAAGTATTATCTGAGATTGGCATCCAATGTGCGTTAACCGAATTGAATCCTATTTTAAAAGCATTATTCAGTAGAGAAATAAAAACAGTTGACAATTTTCTCAAAATTGCAACTCCTTTACGCCTTGTTACTATTCGAAACAATTATGTTTCCATCACAGGCCATGCACCAAATAATATTGAAATGATTTCTACTTTGTCAATCCTAAACAACCTAGAATCAAAAGATACAGAAATTGAACAAATTAAAGCTCATATTCATTTTCAAAAATTGAACTCAGATTAAAAGTGAAATTAATCTACTTTACAATAAGGACTATAAACCATATTTATTCAAGATGTTATCATTGATTTGAGTAAAAGGAAATGATGTTTTACTTATTTGAATTAAAGAATAACGCTTAGATACCTTAAAGGTCAATAATATAATTCAGGCTTTATAGAAGAAGATGCTTATATGTATGGAAAGCAGAAATTTATAGAAAATATTTCAAATTAGAATGTAGTTTGGTGAATAGTAAAAACTAATTGAAGAGAATGGAGGATCAAAAATCTACAGAGGGGCCTAAGGCTAAAATGCCTGAAGCTAAAGACGTGAAACAAATTGTTGGAAACTTATGGAACTTTCTAAAAGATCTGACCAACATACATGATGAAACAGATAAGAAGGCGACTTTGCTTCACATAAAGGAGGACATTCCTTTTAAAGGTCATGTTGTCTGGATCCTAATTTGCTCTACTTTTATAGCCTCCTTTGGATTAAATGCCAATTCAGAGGCTGTAGTTATTGGTGCTATGTTAATTTCTCCTTTGTTGGGGCCAATCTTGGGTGCGGGTTTATCTCTAGCAATAAACGATTTGTACATGATGAAAAAATCATTGGGCAATTTCGGTGTCATGATTGCGGTAAGTGTTATTACAGCATTTTTATTCTTTTATTTTTTTCCATTGAAGCAGGAATCTTCACAACTACTTGCCAGAACGTCACCAGATATTCGAGATGTGTTTATTGCATTTTTTGGTGGTATTGCTTTAGTCCTTGCAAAGTCAAAAAAGGGAACAATGTCTAGTGTAGTATTTGGAGTAGCGATTGCTACGGCTTTAATGCCTCCACTCTGTACGGCGGGATATGGTCTTGCTATAGGAAATCTAAGTTATTTTCTCGGGGCAATGTATTTATTTACAATCAACTCGATCTTTATCGCTTTTGCTACTTTCTTGGTTATTAAATATCTAGGATTCTCTATGGTCAATCAGTCCAATTCGATAAAGCAAAGACGCATAGCTCAGATGGTAAGTTTATTCGCTTTGGCTATAATCATTCCGTCACTCTTCACTTTTATAAATTTATATAAGAAGACCAGTTTTGAAACAGACGTAGCTCAGTATATTGCAAGAGAAATTGAATCAAACAACAAACTTAAGTTGTTTGATTATCAATATAATTTTGAAGAAAAGCATTTGAAGTTGGAGTTTCTTAACGAACTTTCTGAGGCTACCCAAAATGATCTATTGAATGAATTACAAGATTATAAATATCTTCAAGATATAACCTTAGAATTCGAAGGAGGTGATTTTAAAAGCTTTGAAGTGATTTCGGGTGCCTATGAAGATGCCCGGACGCGACTCCATGAAAAAAATCAGATTATTGATGCCTTGAACAATGAAGTAACTCAACTTCGCCAAAAACTTGAAAAAGAGTCTGGAGTAAAAACCATTTCTTGGCTAAGTATTTCAAAAGAAGCAAAAATTAGATTCTCGGAATTAGACCAATTAACCTACAGTCAGTTGGTAAGATCAAATTTTCTTAAGACCGATACTATGCCATTGGTTTTTGTAAGCTTTAAAGAAGGAATGGATACGATAAAAATGATTCAGGAAAAGCAACTACTAAAAAAATGGTTATTGAAAGAAATGGGAGTCGATAGTATTCTTTTACAGGATCAGAAGTTTATAATTAGTAATTAGAATTTGGTTCTATAAAGCTTTAACTACTTTCGATATTTTCCCTTATTAATAAACCATCTACATTGATTTTAGTAACATAATACTCAAAGGTTTCTACTCATTAAAATTTTCGCAACTCAATATCTACTCTAAAAGTTTACCACTAAAATCAGAGATCTCAGAAGTACTATCGATTGCTTTTTTCAATTCTGGACTTAATGGATTTACTTTATGTTTAGTTACTTCAGCTTCTCGATTGGCACTCCACTGAACTTCGAAATTGACTTGATATTCTTTATTATTGGTCGCTTGATAATCACTTCGCTGATGTGCTCCTCTACTTTCTTTTCTTTCAATAGCTGATAGAATAGTAGCTTCTGCAGAAGCCAGAGACCCCTCAAGATCGAAAGCTAACATTAGATCTTCATAACCTTCAGAGTCTGGTCTAACATCCAAATCTTTTGTAGCCTCTTTGATTTCATTTATTTTCATTATTCCTTTTTGTAACATTATTTCATCTCTTACCACACCACAGCATTCCCACATTGTATCTCTCACTGATCTCTGTAAAGGTCTTGCCACAATATTGCCAGTTGTTAGGATAGCATTAATACTATCATGGGCTTGATCGATTACATCCTTAGATCTTATCTGATTCTGTAAATTGATTGAACGATCAGCTGCGGCATGGCCAGCACGTTTTCCAAAAATTAAAATCTCTGCCAATGAATTTCCACCCAACCTATTCGCACCATGTAGCCCCCCAGCTACTTCACCAGCTGCATATAATCCTTCAATGTTTGTTACATGTTCCTCTGGACTCACCAAAACTCCTCCCATTGAATAGTGAGCAGTTGGTGCTACCTCCATAGGTGACTTTGAAATATCTAGCATCAAAGTATCGAGGAATTTTCTATACATACGAGGAAGTTTTTCAATAATAAAATCTTTATCTCTGTGCGAAATATCCAGATATACGCCCTCATTTTCAGTACCTCTACCTTCCATTATCTCTGTGTAGTTAGCCATCGCTACTTTATCCCTGGTTGATAGTTCCATACGTTCAGGGTCATATTTAGACATGAAGCGATCGCCCATATTATTTTTTAAATGACCACCTTCACCCCTGACCGCTTCTGTCACAAGAGAACCCGCAATCGTTTCGGGAATCACCATACCAGTCGGGTGAAATTGTACCTGTTCCATATCAGTCAAAGTACATCCAGCCTTCAAGGCAAGGTAAAAACCATCTCCTGTGTTCTCATTTCTTCTAGAAGAACTCTTACGCCAAATCCTAGTGTGACCTCCTGCAGCGAGAATTACAGCATCAGCTAAAAAAACAGTACGGTCACCAGTATTTATGTCAAATGTCATCGCTCCAAAACAAGTCTTATCGCGCACCAACAATTCAGTGACATACTGAGAGTCATGAATAGGAATATTTAGTTCCTGCGCTTTTTTGATTAAAGTAAAAAGAATAGATCTTCCTGTATAATCTCCCGAATAACATGTACGTCTATAGGTATGTGCACCAAAATATCTTTGATCCAAACGACCATCGGGTAGGGTAGCAAAATTGGCCCCCCAATCATGAATTTCCTGGACTAAATCTGGAGATTCTTTTGCCATCAGTTCAACCGTCTTGGGATCTGAAAGGAGGTATCCCTCAATCATCGTATCAGCAAAATGTTGTTGCCAATTGTCTTTAGGATCCACGTTTCCAAATGCTGCATTGATACCACCTGCTGCGAGTACCGTGTGAACATCCTCTTTTTTTCGCTTACCAATTACAGTCACTTCTACACCTGCCATTTTAGCTTCGATTGCTGCTCTTAAGCCTGCACCACCACTACCGATAATAAGTATGTTAGAGATTTGAGTATTATGCTCTTTTGTTATTGACATAGACGTTTTTATATGAAAGAATCTAACAACTTTACACCATTAAATGTTTTTCATAAAAAACAATATCCTATAAATAGGTTGTTGGTTTAGAAAAGTTTAAGCTTAGTGGTAGCGTCCGATAAGTTGATACCTATGGTTTGATCCTAATTTATTCTTGACGCCATTAGTTATTTTTACTTCTGCATATGCATTGTTTTTTTAATAACGACACCTTCAATAACCCAATCATTGAAGAATAGTCTATGACCTACTTTTAGATGATCTCTGGCGTCAATATTGCTAGTCGATCATCAGCAGCAAATCAATGTAAATAGATCACTTTGATCCTATATGGCCGAATAATTATGTGAGATCAATTCGACATAATGATAGTTATACTATAATATATATATTTATTACTACTATTTGTAATAGTTTTAAAACAAAAACCCAACATCGGTGTTTCGTAGTATATATAAGGTTAGAATATTCCAGCCAATTTTTTTAAAACAGTATTTTTTCACTACAAAATTAACTGATATGAAAAAGCAACAAATTTTTAAATTTTGCTTCTTGCTAATTGCTACACTATTTGTTACTAGTTGTGTTACGATAAGAGAAGGAGAAGTAGGGGTAAAAAGAAAACTAGGAAAGTTCACAGACAAGACACACACTAGTGGAATCAAATTGTACAATCCCTTTATCACGAGGATAATCAAAATCTCTACCCAGACAGAGAATCTTGAAGTAGCTTTAAATATCCCTTCTAAAGAAGGATTAACCATTGGTTCTGAAGTGTCTATCTTATATAATGTAGATGGTAGAAAAGCAACAGAACTACTTAGGAATATTGGACCAGATTATGAGTCCAATGTTATCATTCCTGTATTCCGGTCAGCAGTCGCAGATGTGACTTCAAGATTCTACGCTAAAGACATGCATACAGGTGAAAGGTCAGCTATAGAGAAAGCAATTAAGGATCAGATGATGTCGTTAATGGATGGTAAAGGAATCGAAGTGGAAGCAGTGCTTCTGAAAAGTATTATACTGCCCAGAACTCTTGCAACAGCAATCGAATCTAAATTAGAGGCGGAGCAACAAGCTCAACAGATGGAATTTGTTTTGCAGCAAGCACAGAGAGAAGCAGATCAAAAAAGAATTGAAGCTGAGGGAACTCGTGATGCGCAATTAATTATTGCTGAAGGATTAGATAATAAAATTCTACAATTTAAATCAATTGAAGCTTTCCAAGAATTAGCAAAATCACCAAACGCTAAAGTTATCATTACGGACGGAGCTATGCCAATGATGTTAAACCCAGATACTGGTGTTACTCCTGTTGTTAGTAAGACTAATAGATTAGAATGACTATAGGTCTAAATATATAAACAAGTTCGACTAAAGCAGATTTTCTAAAATTTGGAAAATCTGCTTTATCTCTTTATTCATAGTCAAAATGATTTACTGAAAGATTAGTAAATTTTATCTATGAAAATATCAGATTAATAAAAGCCTTTAGCTATGGGTCTTTCGTCTAAAATTAATTCATTCTAAAACTAATAATGGTAAAAGGAATTAGTATTAAATATAGGTTTATAAAAAAAATATTATTAGGTGATAAATCAGCAGAGCGTGAAGATATTTCCGATAGTATGAGTATTCAGTAAGAATCTATTAGAAAAGAAATATATTCAGTTTTTTGCTCTAGCTGTAAGATCTAAAATTAAACTCACTCTAAAAAGTACCAAATATGCCAGATAGTATAATCAACTCAATAAATGAAGTAAAGAAGTTAGGTTACAAATATGAATTCAGGTTTCATGAAGGTAAGCTCATAAACAGAACAACAAACAAAACTTATTTACGTGAACAATTTAATATCGACAAAGAATTGCGAATAGAGGGTAACTCAGATCCTGCAGATGCTTCAATTCTATTTGCCATTTCCTGTCATGATGGAATTAAGGGACACTTCTCAAGTGCCTATGGCATATATGCAGATACTGATTTATTTGATTTTCTAAAAGAATAACAAGATAGATCAGTACATTTTTTTATTGATAAAAGAAAATATAACATACCGCAGCAACTGACTACAGGAGTAAACTATCCATCCTCATAGAGCTAGCTTTTTAAGTACATGCTTTTTGCAGTCTCTATAGATAAGCGTTGCTACTAACTTTAGAAACCCTTTCAATAGTAATAATAGACCTGTAAAAAAATTACACTTATGTTCTATTGAAGCTTAAATCTTAACCACTGTTAGTAGCAAGTCTACACAGACTAAACATAGATCTTGGATTCTTAAGTATTAATATGCTAACAGGGTGAGCTTTGAGCTAAAATAGTGTTAAAATTTCAATAATAGTATTACTATCATATTTAATTGTATAAATATTATTATATTTGAGTATGAATTAGATGTAGCTGTTTACAGGTTTATATTTTTTAATGGAATCTCAAAGCAGATCATATAATATGATTCTAGTTTTTGAAAATAATATTCTCGGTAAGAGGAATAAAGGATAATTGGAATTAAAAATATTGTTAACTATTAAAATTTTTTAAGATGGTAAAACTATTTAAGTTCTCATACATCATTATTATCGGTCTAATAATCATTTCATGTGGTAGCAACCAAGAAAAGCATACTGAACAAGATGTAAATATCATACCCCCTTCTAAAGGATTAGTGGAAACTGTCTTGACCAAAGAGGAGCAGGATGCGTTAACACCTGATGAGGTTATTCAAGCTTTAAAAGATGGTAACAATCGTTTTATTAGTAATGATCTAACATCTCGTGATCATTCTGCGCAGATCAGAAAAAGTACTTTAGCTCAATATCCAAAGGCAATTGTATTGTCCTGTGTTGATAGTAGAGTGCCTGTAGAAGATGTATTCGATAGAGGTATTGGTGATCTATTTGTTGCTCGAGTAGCTGGCAACTTTGTAAATGAGGATATACTTGGGAGTATGGAGTTTGCCTGTAAGGTGTCTGGCTCTAAACTAATTTTAGTTATGGGACATGAACACTGTGGGGCTGTGAAAGCTGCCATAGATAATGTGAAGCTCGGAAATATAACGCCAATGCTTTCAAAGATAAGACCTGCCGTAGATAAGGTCGAATACTCTGGAGATAGAACTTCTAAAAATCAAGAATTTGTTCACATGGTCGCTGAAAGTAATGTGATGAGCACCATAGATCAAATAAGACTCAAGAGCCCTATCCTCAAGGAAATGGAAGAGAATGGAGAAATAAGAATAGTGGGAGGTTTGTATGATATGGATAATGGGGTGGTAACCTTTATTAAAGGTAGATTATAGATAAAGTGAGCCAGTGATCTTATATAGATTTACTGGCTCTTTATTATTAACAAAGCCCAAAGTATTATTCTAAACCAGATCCTACTGACTCGAACTTGTAAAAGAGACACTTAGATAGATCTTTAATATGCACCAATAGTCATGAGCTTTATCAAAATACTTTTATCGTTCTTAAAGGATAAAAAATATCTGAATTTGTTGTTCTTAACAATGTCTGTAATTGGTATGGGAACTATTGCATATAGACTTTTAGAAAAGTGGGAATGGCTTGATTGTTTATATTTTTCAGTTGTCACTTTAACAACAGTAGGGTATGGAGATATTGCACCTACAACATCTGGAGGTAAAATATTTACAATTTTCTACATAATCATTGGCTTAGGAATTATACTAAATTTCATTGAAATAATTCACTTGCATTATGAAAAGGAGCAAAATGAGCAATCGTGATTTTTGCTTTTGATATTATTGAAATCATTCTTAAAATATAAAAATGAAAAACATACTTATTATAAACTTGCTATTGGGGTTCCTATACATTTTACCTCTAAATAAAATCAATGCTCAAATCATTTCGGATTCTACCTTAGAAAACAAAGAATTTACTTCTTTAGAAAAAGCATTGAAAAATCCGAATTTGGTTTATCGGCTTAATCTGAGTAATCAGGAATCAAACATTTACCCAGAAAATATCTGGGCTAAGTTTGAAAATCTTGAATATTTAAGTCTAAAAAATGATCACTTAAAAGAAATTCCTTCTGGCATTGGTAATCTAAAAAACCTACAAGTACTTGATCTTAGCGGAAACGACTTTACGGTACTTCCCTCATCGTTTTCAAGACTTGGAAATTTACGAGAAATATACCTTAATGATGAGGTTGAAATGGATGTAAACCAAAGTCTCAGCGCGATAAAAGATTTACCCAACTTAAGGATATTACACCTCGAGAATGATAATTTAAAAAGTATACCAAATGCCTTATTAGATCTTACAAAATTAGAAGCTTTATATCTTGACAGTAACCGTTTTAGTACGCTTCCTAATAATATTTGGATGAAGTTTGAAAACCTCGAATACTTGAGTTTGAAAAATGACCATCTCAAAGAAATACCTGCTGGAATTGGAAATCTAAAAAATCTTAAAGTACTAGATCTTAGTGGTAACGACTTTAAAGTACTGCCGCAATCGTTTTCGAAATTAGAAAGTTTAAGAGAAATCTACCTTAATGATGAGGTTGAAATGGATGTAAACCAAAGTCTCAGTACCATAAAAAATTTACCCAACTTAAGTATACTACACCTCGAAAATGATAATTTAAAAAGCATACCTCAGAATCTTTTGAATCTTACACAACTAGAGTCTTTGTATTTAAATAATAACAGTTTCGATAGAATTCCAATTGAGCTAAAAGAACTCATAAATCTGAACCTGATAGATTTACATGACAACAAATTCAGACTTGATACTCAAGATATTCGTGTCAAAGATAATTTTATGATTAAAATACGAATTTAACTAAGGATAAGGGTTTGGTTTAAAGCAAGATATTCCCTTCCATTTAACGAACTAATTACTCATTAAATATTTTGTTTAATTTTTTATTCTATTTGTTAAACAAAACATTTGAGTTGAAGGTTATAATAGTATTAATTAATTATAAAAATTAAATTCATATGAAATCATTCTTTAGATGCCTCACTATGGCTTTTTTATCTATCGCTTTAGTTTCATGCGGAGATGAAGATGAGCCAATGACACCAGGTGTAGAAACAAATACCATAGTCGATATTGCTCTTGCAGATTCCCAATTCAGCACGTTGGTAACTGCCCTTCAGAGAACGAACTTAGTATCAACGCTGCAAGGAGATGGACCTTTTACAGTTTTTGCTCCGACAAATGCTGCATTTACCGCACTTGGAGTAGACCTAACAACTATTTCAGATGATGACCTCACGGAAATCTTACTTTACCACGTTCTAGGAGCATCAATAAAAAGTACGGATCTAGCTGATGGTCAAACATATGCTCCGACTGCTGCAGCTACAGGGCCAGGTGGAAATGTATTATCAATACTTGTAGAGAAGTCGGGAGGGGGTGTTAAAGTAAATAATGTAGCGAATGTAACTACTGCTGATGTTGCAGCAGACAACGGAGTTATACATATCGTTGACAATGTCATCATGCCATTAGATATCGTGGGGCATGCTCAGGCAAATTCTAATTTCTCAAATCTTGTTGGCGCATTAGTTGGTGCTCCAGGAGAATTAGTAAGTGTGTTGCAAAGCGATGGCCCATTTACTGTCTTCGCACCGATTGATACTGGTTTCGATGCTATCTCTGATGTCGTAGCAACATTGTCAGGAGAACAGTTAGCTTCTGTACTTACTTATCATGTGGTAAGTGGAGCAAATGTGTTATCAACTGATATAAGCAACGAGATGGAAGTAGGTACTGTGAACGGACAAAATTTTACTGTTCTCTTAGGCAGTAATGTACAAATTCAAGATGCTGGAGGAAATATATCAGACGTGATCATCACAGATGTGCAAGCGACTAACGGAGTTATACATGCTATCACGAATGTAATTATTCCATCGCTCTAGAATAAAAATAAAAAACTTATAAAATGGCTGAATCAGTTTCTGGTTCAGCCAATTTTGTAGACATAACTTCATTGTTTATATTTTTCAGTTGTCACATTACCAACAGTCCGAGAGATAATTGGGGTGCTAATTGTTGTTTATCAAAAATCGACTATGGAATACAATATTATCTATGTATAAGATCTAAAAAACCCAAGGTAACAACTGAGCTTGGGGAGCCTTAGTCTTTGATACTTAAAGGTTCAAAACTTAACAGCAGATCTATACGCATGTATCAGAACAGAAATTAGAGGCTATTCTTAGCCCTCTTACTACCTCTATAATTTAATCACTTAAGTAATCCTAATTATACCTTAGGAAGGTCAACTCTATTATACCGAAAACTTTTATGCATATTACAGAAAAATGTTTTACTTCTTATGAAAAACAAAAGTTTACGACTACCCAGAAAACCAGAAAGACTCTAAAATTCATAGAAAATGCTTAGAATTTCATTACAGCTCATTTACGTTTAAGCACTTTTTGTACGCCGTCAACGATTGCTTTAGCGTTTAGGCCATATTTATCCATCAACTGTTCAGGGGTTCCGCTTTCACCAAAAGTATCTTGCGTAGCCACAAACTCTTGAGGAGCAGGGTGGTTCAACGCCAATACACGGGAAACACTTTCGCCTAAACCGCCCAAATAATTATGCTCTTCACAAGTAACGACACATCCCGTTTTCGCAATAGATTTAAGAATGGCTTCCTCATCTAAGGGTTTGATGGTATGTATGTTGATGATTTCCGCAGAAATTTCTTTTTTTTCTAATTCTTCACCAGCTTTTATCGCTTCCCAGACCAGATGACCCGTAGCAATAATGGTAACGTCATTACCTTCATTAAAAAGTACGGCTTTACCAATTTCAAACTTTTGTTCCTCAGGTGTGAAAATAGGTATGACCGGTCTTCCAAAACGCAAATATACAGGCCCTTGGTGTTCGGCAATTGCTATCGTAGCTGCTTTGGTCTGGTTGTAGTCGCAGGGATTAATAACAGTCATACCGGGTAGCATTTTCATCATGCCCAAGTCTTCGAGAATCTGATGCGTCGCCCCATCTTCGCCTAAGGTAACTCCGGCATGGGAGGCACAAATTTTTACATTCTTATCGGAATAAGCAATAGACTGTCTGATCTGATCATAGACCCGGCCGGTTGAGAAATTTGCAAAAGTTCCGGTAAATGGAATTTTTCCACCAATGGTAAGGCCTGCGGCTATGCCCATCATATTAGCTTCCGCAATGCCGATCTGAAAAAAACGCTCTGGGTTTTCATCAATAAAATCTTGCATTTTCAAGGAGCCGACTAAATCGGCACAAAGGGCAACTACATTGGGGTTTGTTCTACCAAGTTCTCTAAGTCCAGCTCCGAAGCCACTTCGGGTATCCTTTTTTTCAGTATATGTATATTTTTTCATTTAAATTTTATTTGAAAAGTTAGTGCACAATCGATAATAGTATTTTGAAAAATCACCTAATAATCAACAAGGGTTTCCGGGTTCTGTGCCAAGGCATTTTTCAACTGTTCGTCACTCGGGGCTTTACCGTGCCAAGCATGGGTGCCCATCATGAAGTTGACTCCATTGCCCATAATAGTGTGCAGCAAAATACAAACTGGCTTACCTTTGCCGCTTCGGGATTTCGCTTCGGTCAAGCCCTTAATTACCGCTTCTAAGTTATTGCCCTGCTCAACTTCAAGAACATCCCACCCGAAAGCTTCAAATTTCGCCTTGAGATTACCCATTGGTAGCACGTCATTCGTTGCACCATCAATTTGTTGGCCATTGAAATCTATGGTCGAAATCAGATTGTCTACCTTATTGCCCGCCGCGTACATGATAGCCTCCCAATTCTGTCCTTCTTGTAGCTCACCGTCTCCGTGTAAACTATACACCAAATGGTCGTCTCCATTTAGTTTTTTGGCAAGTGCGGCACCAATGGCAACGGACATTCCTTGCCCCAAAGATCCAGAAGCTACTCGAATACCCGGCAATCCTTCGTGGGTCGCCGGATGACCTTGTAATCTAGAATTGAGAAGACGAAACGTATTTAATTCTTCTACTGGAAAATAACCGCGCCTAGCCAAAGTGCTATAGAAAACAGGAGAGATATGACCGTTGGAAAGAAAGAATAGGTCTTCCCCGATTCCGTCCATATCAAACCCTGGTTTCAGTTCCATGATTTCATGATAAAGTGCCAAGAAAAATTCAGTACAGCCTAAAGATGCTCCTGGATGACCAGAATTTACCTTGTGTACCATTCGTAAGATATCGCGTCTGGTCTGCGGAATTAAGTCATTTAGTTTTTTACTATCCATAGTTTATATATTCATTGATTTTGCATCGGATAAAAATTTAGCAAGTCCGCTATCGGTCAACGGATGATTGAGTAAACTTTCAATTGCCGAGAGCGGGCCAGTAATGACATCGGCACCTAATTTTGCACAATTAATGATGTGCATCGTATGCCGAACAGATGCTGCTAAAATCTGTGTTTCAAAACCGTAATTGTTATAAATAAGCCTAATTTCATCGATAAGTTTGAGGCCATCGGTTGCGATATCGTCCAAACGCCCGATAAAAGGTGAAACGTAAGTGGCTCCCGCTTTTGCCGCTAAAAGTGCTTGACCTGCCGAAAACACCAATGTACAATTGGTCTTGATTCCTTTCGATGAAAAATACTTAATTGCTTTTACACCTTCTTTGATCATGGGAACCTTTACAATGATCTGTTTGTGCAGTTCGGCAAGTTCATTGCCCTCTTTGACCATACTATCGAAAACTGTGGAAATAACTTCTGCAGAAACATCGCCGTCAACGATTTCGCATATTTTTAGGTAGTGATTTTTAATATTTTCTTTCCCGCTAATGCCCTCTTTTGCCATTAAAGAAGGGTTAGTAGTAACCCCATCTAATACGCCGAGGGCTTGGGCTTCTTGTATCTGTTCTAAATTCGCTGTATCGATAAAAAATTTCATATTATTATTTTAAATATAATGGTTGATGATATTTTCGAAAAGCTCTTGCTTACCACTTTGTAGCTTGAGTTCTCCATTTTCCTGTGCCATTTGATATAAGTCGGTAAGCTCAAGCTTACCCGCTTCAAAATTCTTTCCTTCGGTAGAATTGAAAGATTCATATCTTTTTTCGCGAAGCTTTGTATAGGCAGAAGAAGTAATTATTTTATCGGCAGTAATCAAAGCACGGGCAAAAGTGTCGGCACCTCCGATGTGTGCATGAAAAACATCATCCATATCCGTTGAGTTTCTTCTGATTTTCGCATCAAAATTCACACCTCCACCTTGAAGCCCACCAGCTTCTAAAAAGACCAACATTGCTTCGGTAGTTTCTTGAATATTATTGGGAAACTGGTCGGTATCCCATCCATTTTGATAATCACCACGATTGGCATCTAGACTTCCTAACATACCCGCTTTTGCAGCTACGGCTATTTCGTGTTGAAAAGTATGCTGTGCCAAGGTAGCATGGTTCACTTCGATATTGATCTTGAAATCCTTGTCTAAACCGTACTCTTTTAAGAATCCTATAGCTGTAGCAGAATCAAAATCGTATTGGTGTTTTGAAGGCTCCATGGGTTTCGGCTCGATAAAGAAACTTCCTTTAAATCCTTGCTTTCTCGCATAATCTCTTGATATGGTCAGGAATTCTCCCAAATGATCAAGTTCACGACCCATATCGGTATTCAATAAAGACATATAGCCTTCACGACCGCCCCAAAAGACATAGTTTTCGCCATTCAGGGCGATGGTTGCATCTATGGCCAATTTTACTTGGCCACCGGCTCTTGCCAGAACTTTAAAATCTGGGTTGGTAGCCGCTCCGTTCATATATCTTGGATTGGAAAAACAGTTGGCCGTACCCCATAGTAATTTTACGCTTGAATCTTTTTGTTTCCCTTTGATATATTCTACGATTGTGGCAAGTCGGTTTTCAGATTCGGCAAAAGTGCTGCCCTCCTGTATCAAATCATAGTCGTGGAAGCAGAAATAACCAAACCCCATTTTGGTGATAAATTCAAAAGCTGCGTCCGCCTTGTCTTTTGCTGATTGAACAGCATCCGAAGATTGATCCCATAGAAAATTTTGTGTGCCTAGACCAAAGGGGTCAGCACCTTGTCCGCAGAACGTATGCCAATAGGCAATTGCAAATTTAAAGTGCTCTTGCATAGTTTTCCCTGCTACCATTTGTTCGGGATTATAGTATTTGAAGGCCAGAGGGTTATCTGAAGAAGCCCCCTCGAATTTAATGTCGCCTATTCCTTTAAAATATTCTTTGTCTCCTAATAAAGCCATGATGTTCTAAATTATTTATTGATTACTAATTCTAATTCTTGTTTCCAGTTTTGATAGGCTTTCGTATACGGTTCTTTGTCCTTGAACGGCATAAAGGTCATCACGTGATCATTGTCCATAATAGCAGCACAAACATGTTTCCACCACTCTTCGGGCTTCTGCTCTGCCCATCCGTTCTTGATGGCCAACATACCCATTTCGGTTTCGGGCTCTTGGGCCACACCTACACTTTTTCCAGATGAGATTTCTACCATAGCCGCTTTGATAGAAGAGCTGCCAATATCTAATCCTAAATAATACATTCTTTGACTTGAATTTTAGGTTAAAGATTCTTTTGAGTTACTTACAGTTTACATCCCAATCAAAGTTGGCACATACTTTTATGCATGACTAACCAATAATTCAAAACGCAAAATGAATAATCCAAGTAAGGGTTAATTCGATAAGTAAACTATTGATTTTGTGGCATAGGATATTAGAATTGAAGCAAATCACAAAATATCTGTGTGTTAATTTATGATTTAATAGATTTTTAAGTCAGTAAATTAGAGTTTTTACAAAAGGTAGAGCCTAGTTATGCGTATTGCTCACAAATATTTAATATTTACAAGTTTTGTTCTCTTGTGCCATTGCACAGCTTCTGCGCAAGGTGATGAAACCGATTACCATTTTCACAACATAAAAGAGAGCGATACACAAAGGGCCATATCGACAATCACCCAAGACGAACAGGGCTTTATATGGATCGGAACCAACGGAGTTGGACTCAACAAATTCAATGGACTGGATTTTACATATTATAAGCAAAGATGGAACGACCCAAATACCATCAGTAGTTCTTTGATCCATAAAAATTATGTAGATACCAAAAATCGATTATGGGTAGGTACAGAATCGGGGCTTAACCTTTATAATAAAGAGCAAGATCAGTTTACTCGAATTGAATTATCGGGTGACCCTGAGAACGAGTCTACCATACCAGTTTCGGCGATTACCGAAAGCCGAAAGGGAGAACTTTTTGTTGGCACATTAGCTTATGGTATATATAGGATAGATCCTGAATCTTTGGAAAGTACGTATGTTGCAGTGAAACATGCTGCGCAAACAAATGACCTTTTGGTCAATTCACTTGTCACGGATAAGAATGGAAAAATTTTCGCCGGTACCATTGAGGGACTTTTTGAATATAGCTTTGCCGATAAACGTTTCGTTCCATCAAAATTCAAAACGGCACAGGACACGATTGTGATTTCCAAGCCTATCCAATCTCTGCTCTTGGATATTGACGGATCATTGTGGGTTGGTACAATGGCCGATGGTTTAATAAAAATCTCATCTTCTAAGAAATCTCCTGCAATCGAGTATTTCCCCATTACCAACAAAAGAGTGTTGTCTCTGATTCAAGATGCCAAAGGTAGCCTATTGTGCGGCACAGAGAACGATGGCCTTTTTGTAGTACAAAAAAATGGAAACGTTTTAAAGAATTACAGGTATAACAAGTTCGATAAGAACAGCATTAAGTCCAATTCTATATGGTCTTTATTTTTAGACAAACAAGAACGTATTTGGATTGGGTATTACAATAAAGGTATTGGTGTTTATGACCCATTCTATGACAAGTTCAATAGCATTGAAAGTTTAGCCAACGTTCCCAATTCGTTGCAATCAGGTTCGGTTACCGGGATCGTAAAAGATTCTGAAGGACTTTATTGGATAGGAATGGACGGCGGTGGTATAGATGTATATGATCCGAAAAATCAAAATTTCACGCACTTAGTCGATTTGAATAATCCAATTGCCACGGGACTTTCAAGTAGGGATATCCAAACTATTTTTATTGATAGTAAGGGCGGTGTTTGGGCCGGTACGTGGAATTCAGGTGTATACCACCTTGAGAAGGACAGCAAATCTTTCAATATCTATAATACAAAAAATACCGATGGTTCCATTGCATCCAACCGTATCCTGAGTTTTTCCGAGGATTCTGCTGGAACCATATGGGTTGGAACTTTTTTGAACGGCCTACATTCTTATAATCCTGATACCAAAAAATTTACAAGCCATAATTCGGAATCTTTCTTGGATGAGGGAATAGATTATACAGACATTAGAAAGGTGCTTGTCGACCATAAAGACAACATCTGGTTGGGTACAACAAGGGGGCTTTTTAAAGTAACACGCCAAAATCAAGATGATTTCACCGTAGTATCACTAAACGAGGCGATGTACGAATCGCTGGGCAATCAAGATGATGATTACTTTGTTCTTTCATTATTCGAGGATGATCAAAATAATATTTGGATTGGAACCGACGGCGGCGGTCTTTGCAAATATACCCCGGAAGAAGATTCTTTTTTTTGGTTCAACACCCTAAAAGGAATTGGACAAGAAACGGTATCATCAATTACAAAAGATGATAATAATGCTATTTGGCTCGGGGGCAACCAAGGGCTGTCAAAACTGGATATTCCTACAAATACCTTTACCAACTACACCAAAAATGATGGGCTGCTGGTAAACGATTTCAACAATAATGCAGTATTAAAAGACGATGATGGAACATTGTATTTTGGTAATTACGAAGGAATCAGTTTTTTCAAGCCCGAAAACATACTTCTAAATGAAAATCCCCCATCCTTATATTTTTCCGATTTAAAACTGTTCAATTCATCGGTCGATCCTAAGGAAAAAGGTTCTCCCTTAAAAAAAGTCCTCTCGGAAACCGATAGTTTGGTACTCAACAGTAAACAATCCGTTTTTACTATAGAATATACGGGCCTTGGTTATACCCGGCCCGAAGAAAATCAATATGCCTACTATCTTAAGGGTTTTGAAGACACATGGAATTTTGTGGGCAATACCAGAAGTGCTACCTACACCAATCTCGCCAAAGGAAATTATACTTTTTTGGTAAAGGCAGCAAATAATGATGGGGTCTGGAACGAGAATCCTATTGCTATGAACATAGAGGTACTTCCGCCTTGGTGGGCCACAAATGTTGCTTTTATATCCTATTTTCTTTTGATGGCCTTGTTAGCCTATATATCTTATAGAATCATTACCGAAAGGATCAAGGAGAAACGATTGGTCAAATTCGAGCGGGACAAAAGATTGCAAGAGGAAGCTTTAAATGATCGAAAAATTCAATTTTTCACCAACATTTCCCATGAGTTCAGAACTCCGCTCACGCTCATTCAAAACCCCTTGGAAGATATTATCCATACCAAAGATTTTCATTTTCCAGATAAAATTAAGGAAAAGCACAAAATCATACATAAAAATACAACTAGGCTCGCAAGGCTCATCGATGAGCTTTTGGATTTTAGAAAACTACAATTTGATAAGATGTCGGTTAAGGCTTCGGAAATTGAAGCCGTTCGTTTTGTGCAGGAAATAATAGTTTATTTTGAGGAGGAGGCAGCACAACGTAACATTCTATTGACGGTCGAGGCCGATTCCCCAACAATTCTTATTTGGGGAGATCCTGGAATGTTGGAAAAGATAATTTTCAATATTCTCTCGAATGCCTTTAAGGCAACCCCTGAAAATGGCGCGGTTACGGTGTGTGTTTCTATTTGTGAGAATGACATGCTATTACCATTGGTAAACGAAAAAGAAGCCGTACAGGCAGTTGAAATAGCCATTGAAGATACCGGTCTAGGTATGAAGCAAGAGCAGATAGCCAATATTTTTGAGCGATTTTACCAGGCTAAGGAAATGAATCAGCAGTACTATGGAGGAACTGGTATCGGATTGGAAGTAGTAAGCAGTTTTATAAAACTCCATAAAGGTAAAATACTCGTCGATAGCAAAGAAAACGTAGGTACCAAATTCAGTATTGTACTTCCAATAGGGAAGGATCATTTTGAAACATCCGAATTGTTTCTAAAACTGTCCGAAAACTTTGTTACAGAAGAACTGGTAACAAACCAAATCACTCCTGAACCTGATAATAAACCCTTAAAGTTAAAGAAGAAAACATTACTTATTATAGAAGACAATCCAGAACTTAGAAGTTACTTGAAAGGCGAGCTGCATAACGAATATATAATTGCGGAGGCAATAAATGGTAAAGAAGGAATAGATAAGGCTCGTAAAATGATACCCGATGTCATTGTGACAGACGTTTTGATGCCCAAAATTGATGGATATGAATTTTGTACCCTCTTGAGAAAAGACCTAAAGACCAGTCATATTCCTATTCTTATGCTGACAGCCAAGGCTTTGAGCGAAGATTGGGTAAAGGGAATAGATTCTGGCGCGGACGTATATCTTAGTAAACCGTTTGAAATGAAAATACTACGTTCTCAGTTAAGACAGCTCGTCAAGAGTAGGCAATTATTATTCAATAAGTATTTTGGGACATTGGTAAATACCGATATACCTGATAACGCCTCTAATTTGGATAAGAATTTCATCATAAAAGTACTCAAGTATATCAATGATAATATAGACGATTCTAATTTGAACGTAGAGCACCTTGCTGAGGAATTACGTTTGAGCAGAAGTCAATTGTATCGAAAAATTAAAGCGCTTACAGGTCAAACGGCAAACGAATTTCTTAAGAATGTGCGATTGGAGAAAGCTAAGGAGATAATCGAGACGACCAATGATACTATAGGCGAGATAAGTTTTAAAGTCGGGTTTTCGTCACCTTCTTATTTCACAAGCTGCTTTAAGACCCATTTTGGAATTCTACCTACCGAAATAAAAAAAGAGTAGTCTTTTAAAATATTCTATCAAAAACCCCAAAATTGATAGCGATTGCTTCATATTTAGTAAAAACTCATTAATTTTTAGTAGAGTTTTACATGAGCCAGTAATACGGCAAGACATTCAATGCTATCAATTCCATTGCTGAAATTATATCAAAACCTAGTTTTAAAAATCGACCTTTCAAATGAATAAAATTCAAAGAATAGTACTTGTTTTACCTTTGGTCTTTCTGTTCAACAGCTGTAAGGTTGAAACTGCCAAAAAGAATAATAAGAGACCCATTGCAAAAACATCATTAGAACAGCTTTTTTTTAACGACTTCAAGGTTGGGGCCGCTATTAACGACCAACAGATTTTGGAATCCGACACGGCAGGAGTACGATTACTACGCACAGAATTTAATAGCATCACCCCAGAAAATGTTATGAAGTGGGAAGAAATTCATCCCGTTCCCGATACCTTCAATTTTGATATTTCCGACAAGTACATTGCTCTTGGAGAAAAATACAATTTGAACATTATAGGGCATACCCTTTTGTGGCATAGCCAGATAGGTCCTTGGATGAACGAAGTAAAGGATAGCACCATTATGAGTAACTACATAGAAGATCATATCAACACCGTGGCAGGTAGATACAAAGGTCGTATTCACGGTTGGGACGTGGTTAACGAAGCTTTGAATGAAGATGGCTCATTGCGAGAATCCAATTTTCTAAAGGTTATGGGTGAAGGGTATCTGACACAGGCTTTTAAGCTTGCCGAAAAAGCAGATCCTGATGCAGCACTCTACTATAATGACTACAACATGTGGAAGCCAGAAAAGAGAGCCGGTGCTATTCGTATGATTAAAAAAATTCAATCGTATGGCGCAAAAATCGATGGCGTTGGCATGCAAGCCCATTGGAGTTTGGAGGGACCACCAATACAAGAAATCGAAAACAGCATTGTCGCGTATGCGGAACTTGGAATAAAAGTGATGTTTACGGAATTGGATGTTACTGTCTTACCTAACCCATGGGATTTGAACGGAGCCGCCGTTGAACAAAACTATGATCAATTCGAAGGCGACCCAAAAATGAATCCATATCCCAACGGAATGCCTGATTCAATAAAAACGAAACTCTCTAATAGATATCAAGACATTTTCAAACTCTTTTCGAAGCATAATGACAAGATAAGCCGAGTTACGTTTTGGGGTGTAAGCGATGGTAACTCTTGGCTCAACAATTGGCCCATAAAAGGGAGAACGAACTACCCACTGCTATTTGACCGCGAATACAACCCTAAAAAGGCCTATCATGATGTATTAGCGCTTAAACTTCAAGAACAAGAAACTTCATCATCTAATTAAAAACAATGAGCTCTCTATCGCAAAAATTATCGGTAAAAGAAAAGATTGGGTACAGTTTGGGGGACCTCGCCGCAAACTTAGTCTTTCAAACCTTAATGACCTATCTCGCTTATTTTTATATCTGTAATCTGATGGGGCTAGTTCCAACACAAAAAAAACATGTCGGCAAGTAAATTATTAAAATATCGAGACCCTTCGGCATCTCCAGAAATTCGAGTGCAAGACCTTTTGGGGCGGATGACATTGCCTGAAAAGATAGCTCAAATGACTGGGGTATGGAATTTGAAAAGAGAAACCCTAACTCACAAAAGTGGGCAATTTGATATAGAAAAAGCCAAAAAGTACTATGGCGAAGGTCATGGGCTGGGACAATTTGGGAGACCTTGTGATGGTGGTAAGGATGGAGAGTCCACCCACGAGAAAGGATTAAATGCAAGGCATACCGCTCAATTAACTAATGATATTCAACAATTTTTCAAAGAGCATAGTCGCTTAGGAATTCCTGTAATGTTTCATGATGAATGTCTTCATGGACTTGCAGGAAAAGGAGCAAGCAGTTTTCCTCAACCTATCGCTTTGGGCGCAACTTTTAATCCTTTACTGATTGAAAAATTATATGCAATAGCTGCTAAAGAGGCGCGAAGTCGAGGAATCCATCAAGCTTTAACACCCGTTTTAGACGTTGCAAGAGAACCACGATGGGGAAGAGTTGAAGAAACATTTGGAGAAGACCCCCATCTAGTAGCACAGTTGGGAATAGCAGCAGTAAAAGGTCTACAAGGGGCCGCTATTTTTGAAGATCAGGAGAAGGTAATTGCCACCCTCAAACATTTTGTTGCCCATAGTCAACCTGAATCAGGTATGAATTGTGGTCCCGTCAATATTTCAGAAAGAGTACTACGAGAAGTTTTTCTTAAACCCTTTAAAGAAGCCGTTGAAAATGCGAAAGCTATTAGTGTCATGGCCGCCTATAATGAAATAGATGGGGTCCCGTGCCACGCTAATGAATGGTTGTTGAAGGAAATTCTTTGCAAAGAATGGGGATTTAAAGGTTTTATAGTATCTGATTATTACGCGATCACAGAGTTACATGAACGACCAGAAACGCATAGTCATCGAGTAGCTAACTCTAAAGCAACGGCGGCGATTTTAGCCCTCAAGGCAGGTGTAAATGTGGAATTACCTGAACCAGACTGTTACCCGAATATTACACAATTGGTCAAAGACGGTTCCATACAAGAATCCATTTTGGATGAGCTTTTACGCCCTGTGCTATATTGGAAATTTAAAATGGGACTTTTTGAAAATTCGTATGTTGATCCAGAAGAAGCAGCAAGGATTTCAGAATGTCAGGCACATATTCAATTGTGTCGAAAAGCTGCCCAGGAGGCGATTATTCTTTTAAAAAATGATGAGAATATTCTTCCATTAAATCCTTCCAAAAAACAGAGCATTGCCTTAGTCGGACCTAATGCGGATTGTCACCTTTTGGGTGGGTATAGTGGCGCTCCTGGCAAAACCTCGTCTATTTTAGATGGTTTTCAGGCATCTGCTGATAAGCATGGCTTTGAATTGATTTATAGTCCTGGTTGCCAAATTTCTCAAGGAGGAGCTTGGGAAGTAGATGAAGTGATCATTCCTACGCCCGAACAAAATCAACTACTAATAGATCAAGCCATAAAAGATACAGGAGCTGCTGATGTTATTGTAGTGGCATTAGGTGGGAATACACAAACAGCACGGGAAGCTTGGACCAATACACATATGGGAGATCGATCAGATCTTAAATTGTTTGGGCAGCAACAGGCTCTTTTTGATGCGCTAAAATCAACTGGAAAACCTATTGTTGTCCTTTTGGTGCATGGAAGGCCTTTAGCAATTCCTGAGATTGCTGAGAAAGCCGATGCTATTGTTGATTGTTGGTATTTAGGGCAAGAAGGAGGCCATGCTGTAGCAGATATCATGTTTGGCGATTGTAACCCTAGTGGTAAATTGCCGATAAGTATACCTCGTTCAATTGGTCAATTACCTATTTTTTATAATTATAAACCCTCTGCCAGACGAGGCTATATTCTAGATGATGCTACTCCTTTGTTTTCTTTTGGTTATGGATTGAGCTATACTCAATTTCAACTTTCCGAAATTTCCATGGGCATACCAATATTAACCAAAGGGGAATCCACCTATGTCTCTGTAAAAATATCCAATATAGGAGACTACGCCGGTATGGAGGTTATACAAATGTATGTGAGGGATTGTTACAGCTCTGTTACTAGACCGGTTAAAGAATTGAAAGGTTTTTTGAAAATTTATTTAGAACCAGGCGCTTCCGAAACCATTCAAATCCCTATTGATAATAAGTCGCTTGAGTTTTACAATATGGATATGAATTTAACGATTGAAGCTGGAATTTTTGAGATAATGATTGGCACCTCCAGTAGAGATATAGACCTTCAGAAATTTGAATTAGAAGTAATTGATTAAAGAAGCAGCTGCGCTCCAAATTAAAAAAAGAAATCATGAATATTACAAAGCAACATGTCAGAACTACTGAAAAAATAGGCTATAGTCTTGGCGATGCAGCATCGAATTTGTTTTTTCAGACTTTTATTTTTTACCTGCTTTTTTTCTACACAGATGTTTTTGGTATGCCTGCTGCTGTTGCTGGAACCATGTTTCTGGTTACTAGATTATTCGATGCCATTACCGACCCCTTAATGGGTGTTTTAGCTGATCGAACCCATACTAAATATGGAAAATTCAGGCCTTATCTTATTTGGTTGGCTATTCCTTTTGGAATAATGGGTATGTTTCTTTTTTACACACCCGACTTTGGTGATACAGGGAAAATTGTATATGCCTACGTTACATACACAATAATGATGATAATGTATACGGCAATCAATGTGCCTTATGCAGCATTGATGGGGGTCATTACACCCAATTCAGAAGAGAGAACCGTTATCTCTTCATATCGCTTTGTAGCGGCCTATATTGGACTCTTAACGGTTACGAGCTTTACGGAGATATTGGTTGAATATTTTGGGCAAGGCGACAAAGAATCGGGTTGGTTTTGGACGATGGGTCTATATGGTGCAATTGCGGCTATTCTTTTTATAATTACCTTTTTTACGACCAAAGAGCGAGTACTGCCGCCTGTAGGTCAGAATATTGACTTCAAGAAAGACCGTGAAGATTTATTTAGTAACCTTCCTTGGAAGCTAATTGCTTTAGCTACAGTCTTCCAACTAACATTTTTAGTAAGCCGTGGTGGAGCGTTTTCATTTTATGTGAATTACTATATAGGCGACCATTCTATTGATCTATTCGGGAAGACCATACAACTTTCTTTGTCAACGTTTCTTACATCAGGTGCATTGATGACTTTATTGGGAGCTATATTAACAAATTCGATAGCCAAAATAATTGATAAAAAAATCGTTTACGGATGGTTTTTGGGTGGTGCGGCACTTATCAGTATTCCACTTTACTATTTAGACCCTTCACAAATTGTTTTGATTTATTTAGCCAATCTAATTGCTGGATTTTTATTAGGGCCTGTTTCCGTTTTACAATGGGCGATGTATGCAGATTGTGCGGATTATGGCGAGTGGAAATTTGGCAGAAGAGCTACAGGACTAATTATGGCTGCCTCTCTTTTTGCACTTAAATTAGGAGCTGCTTTTGGTGGAGCTTTGACTGGTTGGGTGCTTAGTGGTTATGGTTTTGTGGCGGGAGGCATACAATCGTCGGAGGCCTTGAATGGCATCTTACTTTTAGTAAGCTGGATCCCAGGTGTTTTTGGAATTTTAGGTTTTGTTACAATGCTTTTTTATGGTTTAAGTAATGAAAAGATGATGTCGATTGAAACAGATTTAATTGATAGAAAGCTGGTAAATTGATGAGAGAATATTAGAGTTCTAATTTATGCATAATTTATACTTTAAAGATAAATCCTTTCTCTTTCAGGTCGCTATACAACTTTTCGTTAAAGCAGTATAATTTAGCGGCCCTATGAGAGACTTTTTCTTGTTTTTCATTAGTGTCAATTAAAAGATTCATTTTCAATAATTTTCGTCTGAAATTTGACTTATCTAATTTCTGTTGGAGGACAGCCTCATATAATTCCTGTAATTGTAGTAAGGTGAATTTGGGCGGCAAAAGATTAAAACCAATTGACTCATGTTGAATCTTATGCCTCAAAAAGTCAAAGCACTTATTAAAAATTTGCGTATGGTCAAATATTAGTTTTGGAATTGAAGAGACATTAAACCAAGAAACATCCAGGATATCTGGCCCAGGATTCAAGTTGAATTTGTCTATTTTGACCAATGCAAAATACGCGACTGTAATTACTCGCTTACTTGGAAATCGTTTCACCTTACCAAAGGTGTAGATTTGCTCCAAGTAGATATCTCCTACAGAAGTTTGGGAAACTAAAATTCTACTAGCAGCTTCATCAATGCTTTCGTTATATTGAATCCAACTACCGGGCAATCCCCAATTGCCCTTTGATAGTCCTTTTTTGTGCTTAACTAATAATACATTTAATTCCCCCTTTTTGAATCCAAAGATTACACAATCAATAGACAGGGCTTCAATTCTTTTGTCAGAGAATGTCATGTAAAAAAAATATGGTTGCCAAAGGCCATTTGGGATGATTTACAAACTGGTATTAATCAAAGTATAATGTCAAACGAATGTACTATTTCTATAGTATGAAAAGCTTGTGATCTGTGAAATTAGAGGTAAAATGGTAATTTTTAATATTAAATTTTGTTTAAAAATAATAATTCATTTACCTTGTGGTCAAATTTACTATAAGATGTTGCTCTGTCCAGAATACTCCTTTAAAACCGGATTCCAATACGATAATCAACAATGGAGAAGTAGTGTGTTCAATGCCTCTATACAATATTAACCCTCTACCAATTTCCAGCTATTTTTCAATTTAACAAGTTATTCGATGCCAGAAGAAAGCGTTGCACATATTGATTTCAAAGCGTTAGAGAAAAACGCTATTTCATCTCCGCTTGTCACTCATATATACACAGCAGACCCTTCTGCACATGTATTTAATGGGAAAATTTATATTTACCCATCCCATGATGTTGATGCTGGTGAAGCTTTTGATGACTTAGGAAGTCATTTTGCCATGGAAGACTATCATGTTATCTCTATGGATTCTATCGATAGTGAAGCAGTAGATAATGGAGTAGCATTGCATGTTGATGATGTACCTTGGGCTAAAGAACAAATGTGGGCACCAGATGCTAATGAAAAAGATGGAATATATTATTTATTCTTTCCTGCTAAAGCACATGATGGAATTTTTAGAATTGGAGTAGCTACAGGCAAATCACCTGTAGGTCCTTTTAAGGCACAACCCGAAGCTATTAAAGGAAGTTTTTCTATTGACCCTGCCGTGTTTAAAGATGATGATGGTAGCTACTATATGTACTTTGGTGGTCTTTGGGGAGGACAATTACAACGCTGGAGAACTGGTGAGTTTAATGCGAACCAACCAGATAGTCCAACAGCATTTATTCCGAAAGATGATGAACCTGCATTATTACCTCTAGTTGCTAAAATGTCTGATGATTTATTAGAGTTTGCAGAGCACCCAAAGCCAATAGAAATTATTGACGAAAATGGTGATTTATTACTAGCAGGAGATACCGATCGTCGTTTCTTTGAAGCTGCATGGTTGCATAAATATAAAGGGAAGTATTATTTCTCTTATTCAACAGGTGACACACATTTTATTTGCTACGCTATTGGAGATAACCCTTATGGTCCATTTACTTATGGCGGGCGAGTTTTAAACCCTGTAGTCGGTTGGACCTCTCATCATTCTATCTGTGAAGTCGATGGGGATTGGTATTTGTTTTACCATGATTCAAGTTTGTCTAAAGGTGTTACGCATTTACGTTCTGTAAAAGTTGCTAAAATCAGACATAGAGAAGATGGAAGCATTGAGACTTTAAATCCGTATAGTGAAAATAATTTTTTAAACCAAATCTCATCATGATTACACTAAAAAAAATGCCTAAATATATTATAATAACTAGCGTTGTATTATTTCTACTTTATGGTTGTGGTTCACAATCTGAAATTCAGTTTCCTGTCGAAGTAGGTACAAAACCCGAGAGCATCACAAAAGGATTCAACGATAATTATTATGTTACTATAATGAACGGTAAAGAAAATGGCGATGGTGAAGTAGTTGAAATTTCTAAGAACGGTGTAAATGTATTTGCAAAAGGTTTTGACGAACCCAAAGGCATTGTGTTTTTAAAAGACCATTTATATTTTTCTGATTTAAATAAAATATGGAAAGTTGATAAAAACGGGAATGCCTCTATTTTTGTTGAGAAAAGTGATTTTCCTGTAGAAGTTCTATACCTAAATGATGTCTCATTGGATGCAGAAAATAAAGGTATTTATATTGCAGATATGGGAGCAACTAAATATATGCGTGATGGAGATAATAATTTTTGGCCATTAGATAGTGAGGAGGCAAAGCTAGTACCACAGTTAGGCCGCATTTATCATATTGATTTAGATGGAAGTATAACTATAAAACAGGATACCTCATCCTTAATGCTTAACCCTAATGGTGTTGGAGTAGATAATAATGGAAATATTATGGTAGGCGCCTTTTTTCTTGGTAACTTATTGGTTACCAAAAACGGAAAATTAACACCTTTAAAAGGAACTTATAGAGGTGCAGACGCTGTAGAACAGGACAGTAACGGAAATTATTATGTGAGTAGTTGGTCGGAAGGTAAAGTATGGAAGATAGACTCCAAAACTGAAGCATCTAATATTTTAATTGAAGGGCTACAATCAGCAGCAGATTTTTATTTAGAAGAAGATAAAGGGCGTTTACTTTTACCTGATATGATGGCTGGAAAAGTCTATGAGGTTTCACTAAACTAATTATAGTTTAGTGAAAACCATTTAAAGATATCTTTAAATATCAAGATGAATCGGCTTTAAAGTATGTAGGATCCGAAGTTGAAAATTATAGTTTTCCGCCAATGTTTAGTATCGGATTAGCTTAGGAATATTTTGATTATGACTTATTAAAATGAAACGCTTGACTATGAAACCTTTTACAATTATGTACCTTTTATTAATTGTATGTTTTACAATGATAAAAACGAACGCTCAAGATCAGTTTAGTGTTTTATTGTATACCCAGCATGATGATTGGCATTTCAATACAATTCCTGTGGCTATCCAAGCTTTCCAAGAAATGGCAGAAGCACATCAGTTTAAGTTTAATTGGACACAAAGGCCAAATGATCTTATAGAGAAATTACCAGAACATGATGTCGTAATATTTATGAATGCCAATGCCGATTTTTTGCAGACCAAGCACATGATTGCTTTAAAAGCATTTATGAAACGAGGCGGAGGCTTTGTTGGCATACACAGAACAGCAGATAGGCAAAATGACAATTCTTGGTTTGATGGTCTTGTTGGAGCAAAATTCGTTAATCACCCAAAATTACAAGCAGCAATTGTAAAAGTTGAGAATAATGATTTTCCGGCAACATGGCATCTAGCGGATAAATGGCTTCGTAGTGATGAATGGTATAACTTTAAAAATATGAATTTAGATAAACTAAATATTCTATTGACTGTTGATGAAGCTTCCTATGATTTTACTGCTGGTTATGATGAGATCCCATTAAAAGGCATGGGCAAGATGCATCCTATTTCATGGTATCAAGATTATGAAGGAGGAAGATCGTTTTATACAGCTTTAGGTCATAAGCCAGAATCTTATAAAGATGAAGCGTTTTTAAAGCATATCTTTGGAGCTATTTATTGGGCTAAAGGAGATTGATTCAATTAAAAGCAATGGAAATGAAAAAGAATTTTTATCTACTTAGCTCATTAAGTATTGTATTAGCTTCCTCTTCAGACGATTCAAATAAATCACAAGAAGAAAGATAATGAACCTGCATTATTACCTCTAGTTGCTAAAATATCTGATGATTTATTAGAGTTTGCAGAGCAACCAAAGCCTTCAGAAATTATTGACGAAAATGGCGATTTAATACTAGCAGAAGATAACAGTCGTCGTTTCTTTGAAGCTGCATGGTTGTGAAGGCTTACCCAAAAATGCTCCGATTTATAATTTAAAAACACACTAAATTCAGAAGTATGAAAAAGTCAAAATTCACAGAGACACAGATCATCAAAGCGATCAAAGAAAATGAAGCAGGTCGCAAAAATCCAATGGAATGAAGTTTACATCAATATCGGAAGACGGAGAGTATCGGTCTTTTGAAATTAACAGTCATCCATTTTTTATAGGAGCCCTTTTTCAACCAGCATTAACTTCAACTAGAGAAGAGTCAAATCCAATGATTATAGAATTTATTAAGAATTGTATGAATGAGAAAACTAAAGCCAACAAATGCTAAAAAATAAATAGAAGCTGATAATATTTTGGGCAGCCATTAAATTTGATGAAGCTTTTAAACTGTTGTGTTGTAAATTTAAATGACATAAGAGTTATTGAGTTGAGAGCCGTCCTGTACCTGCAAGTATTAAAGGACGGCTCGGTTATTTAATGAAGTTTAGTATTCAGAAGGCAAAAGACAAATTCCGTTCAAGA